>Ga0310822_100011_pt1 | contig 594992 bp, 552 predicted proteins | sample P4_ome_2_FD_201313 | JGI IMG/M metagenome (GOLD analysis project Ga0310822, IMG submission 201313) | Sorghum-adapted microbial communities from Joint BioEnergy Institute, Emeryville, California, United States - P4_Day56_Rep2 | ecosystem: Engineered > Bioreactor > SSF (Solid state fermentation)... | reverse complement strand
CACCGCAGCGGCCTTCTCTTCGAGGCTGTAGCGACGCGTGGTCGGCTTCCCCGGGGTGGTGTCCTTCGGCATGAGTCCATCCTCGTTTCCAAACGATGGAGACTCCAACTAACCCAGGGCGATTCAGAATCCAGACAACGCCGGGGACCTCGCCCAGCACGAAATTGCGTTGCAGGACGTTGCCGAGCTGCTGCTCGGTGAGAAATTGCATGGTCGCGCCTTTCGGGAGTCGCTACGGCGCTCCCGGACGACCTACCGCCCGACCGTGCCCTCGCAGGGGAGCACCCATGTCACAGCAATCACGGGTACCACCTCCTCGAGCTCGGCACAGCCGGCTCACCGTGACAACCGGCGCTACCTCGGAGCCAGCGATTTACTGCCTTGCCCGCCTGCGGGACCGGGACGGCACGGCTGCCACCACGCAGGCGATCGGGCCCGGACGGTGAACAGTAGCGCCAGACCTCGACCCGACCCGGACGGTGAACAGCAGCGCCAGACCTCGACCCGACCCGACCCGGACAGCGGAATGGCCCGGAGACCGCCACGGCCTCCGGGCCATCCACGTGTTCAGCCGCGCCCGGCCGAATCATGGTCAGGCAGGCTGCTTCACTTTCGATCCACTGCCGTTGCTGCTGGACTTGACCTTGTCCGGGCCACCGTCGAAGTCCGGCATGTCGCCGAGCGTGTCCACCGCCTCCTGCAGCGCCGAGTAGGTGGCCGACAGCCGCTCGGAGACCTTCTTGCGGAACTCCACCGCGGCCTTCTGCTGCTTGGTGGCGTCCGCCAGCCGGGCCTCGGCGTCGGCGAGCATGGCGTCGGTGCGCGCCTTCGCGTCGGCGTGCAGCTCGGCCACCTCCTTCTCCGCCTGCGCCTTCTTGGCGGCGATCTCCTCGGCGGACTTCCGCTCCGCCTCGGCGATCTTGTCCGCGGACTCCTTCTCGGCCTTCGCGATGGCCTCGGCGGACTTGCGCTCGGCCTCGGCCCGACGGTCCGCGGCCTCGGCGTCCAGCCGTTCCCGTTCGGCCTTGGCCTCCTCGGCCAGCTGCGCAGCGGTCTCCTCGGCCTTCTTCCGCGTCTTGTCCGCGTACGCCTCCGCGGCCTCCCTGGTGGCGTTGGCGTCTTCTTCCGCCTTGGCCTTGTGCTCGGCGATCTCCTCCTCGGCGAGCTGCATCATCGCCTTGACGCGCTCGGACATCGCCGCCGGGCCGGACGGGTCCTCCGCCAGCCGGGCCAGTGCCGCTTTGGCTTCGGTGAGTTCCTTCTGCGTGTACGCCAGCGACTTGGTGAGTTCGGCCACCGACTCGACGGCTTCGTCACGCTGCCGCGCGATGGTCGCCATCTCGGTCGTCAGGCGTTCGATCTGCTGGTCGACCTCGGCCTTGTTGTATCCGCGATACGCGGTGCCGAAAACGGGCTTCTTCGCAGGGTTGGGGGATGGTTCGGGGTTTGGCATTGCGCCACCATAATGACTCACCCAGCCAGGCCACATACCTCCAAACGGAGTAATCTATCCGTCCTTTTTGGACCACAGGGCGTGGCCTGATCGTGCGCCGCCATCCGGGTGCGTGTCACCCGTACTCGCAGACCCCGATCGCCCCCCGCTCGGTTACCGTCACAGCGACGGGGAAACGCTCGTCGAGCGCGAGGGGAAGGAGCGCGATGGTCGACTGGGGAACCATCGTCGCCGACGTGTCCGACCGCTGGCCGCTGTACGCCTCGATCCCGTTCATCGCGGCCCTGATCGGCTACGTCACCAAGCGGGTGGCCATCGAGATGATGTTCCGCCCGCTGGAGTTCGTCGGCATCCCGCCACTGCTCGGCTGGCAGGGCGTGCTTCCCGCCAACGCCGAACGGATGGCGAGCATCGCGACCGAGACCCTCACCCGCAACCTGGTCGACCCGCGCGAGATCTTCTCCCGGCTGGACCCCGAGCAGATCGCCCGGGAAGTCGAGAAGCCACTGTTGGAAGCGGTCGACGAGGTCACCCGCGAGGTGATGACGGAATATCAGCCGCAGCTGTGGGAGCGGCTGCCGCCCGCGGCGAAACAACTGCTGCTGGACCGCGTGCGCGCGCAGGCACCGAAGGCGATCGCGTCGATCATGAAGCAGTTCGCCGACAACATCGACGACGTCTTCGACCTCAAGCACATGGTCGTGACCAACCTGGTGCGCGACAAAGCGCTGCTGAACCGGCTGATCCGGGACATCTCGCGGCCGGAGATGTCGTTCATCGCGCGCTCGGGCATCTTTTTCGGGTTCGGGCTCGGCATCGTGCAGCTGATCGTGTGGACGCTGACCCACGAGCCGCTGGTGATGCCGGTGTTCGGCTTCTTCATCGGCTGGGTCACCGACTGGCTGGCGCTCAAGATGGTGTTCCTGCCGCGCGAGCCGAAGAGGTTCTTCGGGGTGTTCACCTGGCAGGGCGTGTTCCAGAAGCGCAGGGACCAGGTGGCGGCGGACTACGGCGACATGATCGCCAGGGAGATCATCACCATCCCGAACATCGTCGAGGCGGTGCTCACCGGTCCGAAGTCCGACCGCCTGTTCCAGATCATCCAACGCGAAGTGCAGCGCACCATCGACGAGCAAGCCGGCGTGATCAAACCGGTGCTGGTCGCCGCCGTGGGATCGACCCGCTTCCAGCAGATGAAGCTGTCGGTGGCGGAGAAGACCGTGCAACGCGTACCGCAGACCGTCGTTTACGCCGAGGACTACGCAACCGGCGCGCTGGACGTCCGCAACACCATCGTGCAGCGGATGCGTCAGCTCAACCGGCTGGAGTTCGAGCAACTGCTGCGCCCCGCGTTCCGGCAGGACGAGTGGAAACTGATCGCCGTCGGCGCGGTGATCGGCGGCCTGGTCGGTGAAATGCAGGTCTTGCTCATGCTGCATTGATCGCGGCATCCGCCGAGTGCGCGCGCCGGTGGGCTAGGGTTCAGCCGTGCACTGGGCGGTCCTGCTGAGCATTCCGCTGGTGGCGGCTGCACTCGGCCTGGGCACCCGCGCGCTGATCGTCGTGCTGCTGTTCAAGCCACGGCGTTTCCTCGGCGTCGGGCCGCTGGGCTGGCAGGGCGCCGTCCCCCGCTCCGCGACCAAGCTCGCCACCGTCAACGCCGACCTCATCACCGGCAGGCTGCTGACCACGCAGGAACTGTTCACCGACGTGGACGCGCAGCGGCTGCTGGCGCACGTCGAACAGCCCCTGCTGCGCACCATCGACACCGTCGCCCACGAGACGCTGGCCAAACACCACCCGACGGTCTGGGAAGCCCTGCCACCGTTCGTGCAGGACATCGTCGTCAAGCGGCTGCAGGCGTCCGGCCCGTGGATCGTCCGCGAGCTGGTGGACCGGTTGCGCACCAACGCCGACTGGATCGTCGACATCCGGGACGTCGTCATCAAGCGGCTGTCCGATCCGGAGCGGATGAGCAGGCTCGTGCGGTCCATGACCATTGCCGACCTGCGCCGCAGCACACTGGCCGCGCTCGCCTTCGGCCTGGTGGCCGGGGTCGGTGAAGCGATCCTGCTGGCCGTCACCGGGTGGTCGCCGTTGCTTCCGATCTGCGGAGCAGCCATCGCGGTGGGCGCATGCTGGACCGCAGGCGAGCTGATCTACCGGCCGCGGAGCGCGCACAAGGTGGGCGGCATCGTCGTCCGTGGCCCGGTCCACCGCCACCGTGCGGGGATCACCCGCACCTACGCGAAGACGATCGCCGAAGAGGTGCTGACACCGGAAGTCATGCTCGATGCGCTGGCCAACGGCGTCGAACGGCTGCAAGCTCGCGCGGTGCTGGCAGACATCGTCGGAGAGCTCGTCGACGAGCACGCCATGGCGCTGCGGGCCCTGGTCAAGGCCACGATCGGCACCGAGCGCCTGCCGGAGATGAAACGGACCGCGGCCGCGCGAGCGCTGGAGAACCTGCCGTACACCGCGCGGCCCGCGCACCGCTATCTCGCCGAGGCCATGGCCGTCGAGCGCACCGTCTCCTACCGCGTGGCCGAGCTGTCCGACGCCGAGTTCGAGCTGCTGACCCGTCCCGCACTGCACACCGCTCGCCTGCCGCTGACGATCTTCGTCGCGCTGCTCGGCGCGGCCGCGGGCGCACTGCAGATGGTGCTCCCGATCGCTTAGTTGACCGTTCGGCCCTCGTGCCGACAAGCCTGCCGGTACCGTGTGGCGCGTGGTCTCGGACTCCACACGGCTACCTCCGGTGCACGAGGCGTGGCTGCCACGGGAGCACGCGCTGCATCGGCCCCGGCACGGCGGACGACAGCTGGTCGCGCTGATCTGCGCGCTGGTCTTCTTCGTCACCCCGACCGCGCTGTGGGTCGTCGGCCTGCGTCCGACCGAGATCGAGAACCACAAGCTCGCCTCGTTCCCCAGCATCACCGACGGCTGGGGCATGTTCACCAAGCTGCCGCGGTGGGCGATCGACCAGCTGGTGTTCCGCGGTGCGGCGATCGACGCGGCGGACGGCATCAGCCGCGGCATCTTCGGCGAGCCACCACCGTTCGGCACCCAGCGGCAACCGACCGGACCGCTGCCCGGCAGCACGCCGCCCGCCACCGACGAGTCCCCCGATGTCGCCACCGGCTACCGCCAGGTCATCGAAGGCGACGACGGCTGGCTGTACCTGGGCGACGACGTGCGCGGCAAATGCCATCCGCGCAAGCCGCTGAACCGCACCATCGCCGGGCTGAACAAGCTGCGCAAGGCCGTCGAGGCGTCCGGGCGAGAATTCCGGCTCATCGTGGCGCCGGACAAGACCACGATGGTGCCGGAGCACCTGCCGGACCGCTACGCGGGCAAGGACTGCGCCGAGGCGTTCACCCGCAAGTTGTGGCCGCGGCTGATCGAGGAAGCCGAAGCGATCGACGTCCGCCCGCTGTTGGAGAAGGCGGCCGCCAACGTCCAACGGCCGGTCTACTACCCCAACGACACCCACTGGACCGACGAAGGCTCGGTGGCGATGACGATGACGTTGGTGGAGAACCTGCGGCCGGGCCTGACGCAAGGCTGGCGGGTGGTGCCGGGCGGCGCCTACACGTCGTCGGCCGATCTGCCGAAGATGATCGGCCGCAAGGGGTCGAAGACGTCCATCAGCTACTCGGTCATGCCGGACGGGCAGACGAACCGCACCACCGTGCTCGCCCTGGACATCGACCGGCCGGTGCGGCGCCAACAGCCCGCGGTGCCCGGCACGATCACGGAGCCGACGCTGGTCTTCGGTGACTCGTTCACCAAGGCCGCCTCCGGCTACCTGACCGCCGGGTTCTCCGACGTGACGATGCTCAGCTACTCGGCGGCGAACGAGGACCTGGACACGACCATCAAGGCATTCGTGGAGTCGAAGGTCGTCGTGGTGGAAGTCGTCGAGCGTGCCCTGGCCTCGGGCACCGCCAGCTTCCTCTACGACGGATTCATCGAGAAGCTGGCGCCGAAACTGGCTGCGGCACCCGTCCGGTGACCCGGCTCCGCGCCCACTCGACGAGGCGGCAGGCCAGGTAGATGACGAACGAGATCGACGTGACGAACGCGCTGATCGGAGCGCCGGGCGCCAACGAGAGCACGATGCCGCCAAGCACCGCGACCTCGGCGAACACGATGGACAGCACGGTCGCCACGAACGGACTCGACGTCACCCGGCAGGCCGCGGCCGCGGGCGTCACCAGCAGCGCCAGCACCAGCAGCACGCCGACGGTCTGCACCCCCAGCGCCGTGGCGATGCCGACCAGGACGGCGAACAGCGGGGTCAGCACCCGCAGCGGGACACCACGGGCGGCCGCCACCACCGGATCGACGGACGCGAACAACAACGGCCGGTAGATCACCGCGAGCACGCCGAGCACCAGCACCGCGGACCCGGCAAACACCGTGAGGTTGGCCGAGTCGACCGTGATCACCTGACCGAACAGCAGGCCGAGCTTGCTGGACGCCCTGCCCTCGTAGAACCACAGCAGCAGCACGCCGAGGCCGAGCCCGAACGACAGCACCACCCCGATGACCGAGTCCCGCTCGGACGCCTTCGCACCGAGCAGCCCGAGCGCCAACGCAGCGACGACGGCTCCGGCCACCGCGCCGTACTCGACGCCGACGCCGAGCAGCAACGCAGCGGCCGCGCCGGTGAATCCCAGCTCCGCCGTGCCATGGACCGCGAAGGCCATCTGCCGTCGCACGATCAACGGTCCGATCACGCCGGCGACCACGCCGAGGATCGCCGCCGCGAGCAGCGCCGTCTGCACGAACGGCAGCGCAAGCAGGTCGATGGTCAGCTCGACATCACCGAACTTGTCCATCAGCCCGCCGCCTGGTGTACGTGATGCGGTTCGTCCTCACACACCGCGCTGTGCGCGCCCGCGACATGCAACTGGCCGTCCAGGTTGACCACCCGCACCGGCGCCCGATACAGCTCCGACAGCACCTGCGTGGTCATCACCTCCTCCGGCCTGCCGATCCGGAACCGCCCGTCGACCAGGTACAGCACCTGGTCCACGTACTGCAGGATCGGGTTGATCTCGTGCGTCACGAACAGCACGGCCGTGCCCGCTTCCCGGCGCTGCCGGTCGATCAGCTCGCTGATCGCCTGCTGATGTGCCAGGTCCAGCGACAGCAGCGGCTCGTCGCACAGCAACACCGACGGCTCGCCCACCAGCGCCTGGGCCACCCGCAAGCGCTGCTGCTCACCGCCGGAGAGTTGGTTGAACGGCTTGCCGGCGAACTGCTCCGCACCGACCGCGGCCACGGCTTCCTCGACCCGCTGACGCCGCTTCCGCATGCCGCGCAGGCCGAGGCCCCAGCGCTGGCCGTCCAGGCCGAGGCCGACGAGATCGATGCCCCGGATGGCGTTCGCGGCCTCCGAGGCGCCCTGCTGTGGCACGTAGCCGATCGCCGAGGCACCGCCGATGACTTCCGCGGTGCCGGAGGACAACCGCTGCTGCCCGAGCAGCACCTTCAGCAAGCTGGTCTTGCCCGAACCGTTCGGCCCGAGCACCGCGACGAACTCGCCCCGCTGCACGGCCATGGTCAGCCGGGACCAGAGGGGGCGTTCACCGAACCGCAGGCTCGCGTCGACCAGCCGTACCGCGGGTTGCGTGGTCATGACTTCGCCACCGCCGCTTTCAGCTTCGCCACCTCCGCTTCCACCCAGCGCAGATAGTCGGATTCGCCGTCCGGCGGCATCTCGCCGATCTCCACCACGGGTGTGCCCGCCCGCTCGGCCACCGACACCAGCTCGCGGGTGACCGCGGTCTCGGTCTGCGGGTTGTTCACCACGGCAGCAACTGTTCCACTTTCCACCCGGCGCGTCACTTCGGCCTGGGCCGCCACCGGCACGTCCGAGTCGCCCTCGATCGCGTTGCTGAACGCCTTCGGCGTGACGTCGCGCAGCCCGGCGGCTTCCAGCAGGTAGAACGCGACCGGTTCGGTCGAGACGACCTCGGCCCCGCCCGCCTGCTTCTTCACCGCGGCCAACTCGGCGCGCAGCTTCGCCAGGCCGTCGGCGAACTTCTTGCCGTTCGCCTCGAACTCCGCCGCTTGCTCGGGCGCCAGCTTGCTGAGCCGCTCGACCAGCTCGTCCGCGACCTGCTCCACGACGTGCAGGTCGTACCAGACGTGCTCGTTCACCCCGCCGTGCTCGTGCGCGTGGTCGTGCTCGTGCCCGGCCTCCTCGTGCCCGGCCTCCTCGTGCTCGGGGGCCTCGTGCCCGGACAGCGCGAACGCGTCGATGACCGGTACGTCCGGCGCCTGGTCCGCCAAACCCTCGGCGAACGAGTCGTAGCCGCCGCCGTTGACGACAGCCAGATCCGCCCTGGTGAACGTCAGCACGTCCTCCGCGGTCGACTCGTACGAGTGCGGGTCGGCCACCGGATCGTCGATCACCGCCGACACGTGAACACTCTCCCCGCCGATGGCGCGCGCGACACTGGCCCAGGCACCGGTCGACGCGGCGACCGACAGCCCATCACCGGAGTCGCTCGCCGCGCTGTCCCCGCACCCCGACACGGCGAGGACGGCAACGCAGGCCATAGCGGCAAGCACCGGGACACGCGCGGTCATGCGTACTCCATCCGGGTCGTGGAAGAAAATGGAATCCGTTATCAACAGCGTACCGCAGACGAGTGACAGCGTGCCGCGTGCGGGTCGTTGCGCCGCCCGGTTGTGATCACCGCGTGAACCAGTACGACATTCCGTGATCATTTCCCGGCCGTGGGTTCTCAGCCTGGCTACTGAACCGTTAACGTTCGGTGCATGGGTCGTCCGATGCGCACCCGGCGGCAAGCCACTTTGGCGTCGCTCGCCGCCGAACTCGGCGTGTCCAGGACAACGGTGTCCAACGCCTACAACCGGCCGGACCAGCTCTCGCCGGAGCTACGCCGCCGTGTCCTGGAAACCGCACGCAAACTGGGATACCCGGGCCCCGACCCGGTGGCTCGCTCGCTGCGCACGCGCAAAGCGGGCGCGGTCGGTCTGTTGCTGACCGAGGCCTTGTCGTACGCCTTCCGCGATCCGGCCGCGCTCGGCGTACTGGAAGGGCTGGCACTGGCCTGTGAGGACGCCGGCGTCGGCGTGCAGCTGGTGCCCGCGGGGCCCGGCAAGGAGAACCTGGACGCGGTGCACCGGGCCGGCGTGGACGGCTTCGTGGTGTATTCGGTGCCGGACGACGATCCCCACCTGCAGGCGGTGTTGCAACGGCCGGTCCCGACCGTGATCATCGACCAGCCGGTGGTGCCGGACGTGGACCGGGTCGGGCCGGACGACAAAGCGGCCATGACGTCGCTGGCGGAGCACCTGATCGAGCTGGGCCATCGCGACATCGGTGTGCTGTGCATGCGGCTGACCAGGGAGCGGCGCAACGGCTTCGTCCCCCGGGAACGGCAGGAGAACGCGAACTACCACGTGCAGCGCGCCCGGCTCGCGGCACTGGCCGAAGCGTTCGAAGCCGTCGGGGTCGACTGGTCGACGGTTCCGGTCGTGGAGCGCTTCGAGCACACCATCGACGACGGCGCGTCCGCCGCGGCCCAGCTGCTCGACGCGCACCCGCATGTCACCGCGCTGGTCTGCACGTCGGACATCCTGGCGTTGGGCGCACTGAAGGAGGCTTCGCGCCGCAGACTGCAGGTGCCCGCGGACCTGACGATCACCGGGTTCGACGGTGTACCCGAGGGTGAGCGCGCGGATCTGACGACCGTGCGCCAGCCGGTCCGGGAGAAGGGCCGGTGTGCCGGCAAGTTGCTGCTGGACCCCGGCAGAAGGGTCGGGCGTGCCGCGGTCGATCCGGAGGTCATCACGCTGGACACCGAGCTGCGCATCGGCCGCACGTCCGCGCCGCCGCGGACGGCCGAGCAGCGCTGGTTCGGCCCCTGATGGCGTGACGTGATGTAGCTCCCGCTCGACTTGCCATGCCCGATGCGGGCAGGCTCGAATTGAGCCCGGAAGTTCGGAGGTGCGCGGTGAGCAAGATCGACCTGTTGTTACGACGCCATGTCGAGGGCGTCGATCACGGCGCACCCACCATCCACACCCCGATACCCAGCCTGGGGATAGCCGTGGTGACCTGCATGGATGCCCGGATCAAGGTGTTCGACGTGTTCGGCCTGCGGCACGGCGAGGCGCACATTCTGCGCAACGCCGGCGGGGTGGCGACCGACGACATGATCCGGTCGCTGACCATCAGCCAGCGCAAACTGCAGACCAGGGAAATCATCGTGATGCAGCACACCCAGTGCGGTTTGTCGCTGATCACCGAGGACTCGTTCAAGGACGAGATCGAGGAAGCCACCGGGCTGCGACCGCCGTGGGCGATCGAGTCGTTCCGGGAAGTCAAGGACAGCGTGCAGCAGACGCTGCGGCGCATCCGGCAGAGCCCGTTCATCCCCTACACCGACAACGTCCGCGGATTCGTCTACGACGTGAACACCGCCGCGATCACCGAAGTGACGCTGTAGGTACCGTCTGCTTCGTGGATCCCGAGCTGCTGCTGGACTGGTTCGACGAGCACGCGCGCCGGTTGCCGTGGCGGGAGCGCGAGCCGTCGGCGAATCGCGGTTGGCGGGTACTGGTCAGCGAGATCATGCTGCAGCAGACGCCGGTCAACCGGGTCCTTCCGGTGTACCAGGAGTGGATGCAACGCTGGCCCAAGCCGTCGTCGCTGGCCAGTGCTGGTCAGGGTGACGTCCTGCGTGCCTGGGGCAAGCTCGGGTACCCGCGTCGCGCGTTGCGGCTGCACCAGACGGCGACGGTGATCGCCGCCGAGCACGGTGACGTCGTCCCGTCCGATGTGGACACGCTGCTGAGCCTGCCCGGGATCGGTGCCTACACCGCGCGAGCCGTCGCCGCCTTCGCCTACGACAAACGCGCCCCGGTGGTGGACACGAACGTCCGGCGCGTGGTCGCCAGGGCGGTGCACGGCGCAGGCGATTCCGGCCCGCCGTCCACGACCCGCGACATGGCCGATGTCGAGCGGCTACTGCCCGAGGACGACGCCCGCGCAGCGCGGATGTCGGCGGCGTTGATGGAGCTGGGTGCGCTGGTGTGCGTCGCGCGGAACCCGCGGTGCTCGAGCTGCCCGCTGGTGGAAACGTGCGCCTGGCAGCGCGCTGGATGCCCGGAATACACCGGCGCAAGCAAGCCGGTCCAGCGCTATGTGGGGACCGACCGGCACGTGCGTGGGCTGCTGTTGGACGTCCTGCGCGAGTCGCCGGACCCGGTGGAGAAGGCTCGGCTCGACGCGGTGTGGGCCGTCGACGGTCAGCGCGATCGATGTCTGCACTCGCTGCTCGAGGACGGCCTGGTGGAGCAGGGCGCGGACGGCCGGTTCGCACTGCCCGGCGAGCACCCAACTGTGAACGGTAAGTAATTCGCAAGCGGCCACATACCGTTCGTCAGCGTTTGTCGGCATCGCCCGACGGAGTTACGGTCGGCGAACTTGCGCTCACTCACAGACAGCTGCACCCCGGGTGAGCGTCCTGCGCGAGGGAGGAACCACCCATGGCCGATGCCGCATTCCACCGTCGAACCCTGCTCAAAGGCGGATTGGCGGCAACCGTGATCGGCGGAGTCGCGGCGCCGTCGGCGCTGGCGCGGCCCACCGGCACCGCGCGGGCTTTGGTCGAAGCCCCGCAGATCTATGGCACGACCGAGTGGGGAGCACGCCCACCGAACGGCGAGATCATCGTCGAGGACCATGCGCCGACCTACATCGTCGTGCACCACACGGTCGAGCCGGGCAACAGCGAGGACTTCAGCAAGGAACGCGCCTTCGAGATCTCCCGCGCGATCCAGAACTTCCACATGGATTCCAACGGCTGGGTCGACTCCGGCCAGCAGTTCACCAATTCCCGTGGTGGCTATGTCACCGAGGGACGGCACCGCAGCCTGGAAGTGCTGCAAGGGGGCACCCAGCACGTCCAGGGCGCCAACGTGGCCAACCACAACAGCGAGGTCATCGGCATCGAGAACGAAGGCAACTACGTCGAGACCGAGGTGCCGCAGGCGTTGTGGGACTCGCTGGTCCAGCTGGTCGCCTACATGGCGTCGCAATACGGGATTCCGGTCGAGCAGATCATGGGGCACCGGGACTTCAACTCGACACAATGCCCGGGCGACGTGCTGTACGCGCGGCTCCCGGAACTGCGCGAAGAGGTGGCCGGGATCCTTGGTACGCCGGCGCCGACGTCCCGTCCCCAGTGGCCGTTGCTGCGGGTCGGCGACCGGGGCGAGAGCGTTCGCACGGCTCAGCGTCTGCTGCGCAAGCAGGGCATGAAGATCCCGGCCGACGGATACTACGGGCCACGCACCGCGGAAGCTGTCGACGCTTTCGCGGCCGAGCACGGCGTTCCGCGGCCCACGTGCACGGCAGCCGCCCACGCGAACGAGCACGGTCTGCTGGGTGCGGACATCTGGCCGCTGATCGTCACCGGCGAGCGGTCGACCGCCGAGTGGAAGGCTTCGCTGCAGCGCTGATCAGCCTGGCCGGCGGGAGAATTCGGTATCCAGAAGCCGGCGGGCGAGCTCACAATGTGACTGACAGACCGGGTTCTGCGCACTGGGGGCTCCAATGGGCGATCTGACTCCAGCGGCCGACACGTCAGGCGTCGTCGAATGGATTCACCAGGCGCTGGTCGAGGAATACAACGTTCGCTCGCTGGTTCCGGAGGTTTTCGAGGACTACGCGCGCATCTTTCATCCAGCGATGGATGTCGACCAACGGCCGGTCTCCTGGGCAGCGGTCGCGCGGTGGAGTGGTCGCGTCATGCATTCCCGCGCCCAGTGGGACCCCATCGCCAACCCGGTCGATCCGGAACTTGCGCCACCGTTCACCGAAGAACCGGAAACCGGATCGCTTCCCCGAGCGCAGGCAAAGCGGCTGGCCGAGATCTTGCAGCCGTACACCGAACGCCCTGAGCGGTGCTGGTTCGCGGTGTGGGACGGCAGCGACTTCCGCCGCGACTGGGCTCGCGGGCCACGGTTCACGCTGCCGCTGGGACGCGAGTTGATCCTGCTCTCCGGGAGCCTGGAGGCCGTCACGACCTCGATGAACAACTCCCCGGAGGACATCTTCCATCAGTCGCCGTACGCATGGTGGCCCGATTGCCGCTCCTGGTACATCGCCACCGACATCGACCTCATGGTGACGCACATCGGCGGCAGCCGCGCATGCATCGACGCGATTCTGACCGATCCAACACTGGAGGCTTGGCGGGTCCCGAGCACGTCGCCGGTCACCTTCGATTCGGACGACCAGAATCCACTGCCCTGACGCGGGGGCGGCAGCCCGCCGAGAACCGGGGTCCACCAGCTCGAAACCATGGCCGAGCCACCATCGCCTGAGGCCGTCGAAGGATGACCGAATTCGGGCCGGATCGATGTCGCGTATCTCGTACTCGCGTTCGGCCTGCTTACGTCCGGTGAAATCCGACGGCATGCCCTCGAGGCAATCGACGTCCTCGTTCCGTACTCGGTCCACGAACACCTCGCAGGTCTGACCACATCCAGCAGGCATTCCGGCCCGAGCACCCAGGCCGACCAGATGCTTCGTGGCACCGTGGCGGTGCCCGGCAGGGAGGCCGCACCGCACGAGCAGTCGTGGATCGTCACCGGGGAACGGTCGACCGCCGAGTGGGAGGCTTCGCTTCGGCCAGAGTGACCGGCAGGCGGCGCAGGCTCCAGGCGCCGAGCGCCGCCATGATCGGCTTGAGCAGGATCAACTCAGTGATGGGCGAGACGACCCCACCGGCGTTCGTGCAAGCGGCGGCCAATCCCGTGCGATGGCGGATGATGACCCTGCTGGCCGAGAGCGACCTCCGCGTCCGCGACTTGGTCGCGTTGCTCGACGAGCCGCAGAATCTCGTCTCCTACCACCTTCGCCTGCTACGCGATCAGGGCCTCGTCACCGCAAGGCGCAGCAGCTTCGACGGGCGGGAGTCCTACTACCACCTGGATCTCGAACGGTGCTCGGACGCCGTCGCCGCCGCAGGTCACGCGCTCCATCCCGCGATCGCGCTCAACTCGACACCGCCGGGAAAGCCGAAGACCGCCGTGGTGTTGTTCGTCTGCACCGGCAACAGCGCGCGGTCACCCATGGCCGAAGCCCTGCTGCGCCATCACACTCGCGGTCGCGTGCGCGCGATCAGCGCGGGCACCAAGCCCAGACCACGGCAGCACCCCCTCGTCACCCGTGCTTTACGGGAGATCATCGGTGTCGACATCGCCGAGCAGCACCCCCGGGACGTGGGCAGCGTGCTGTCCCACCAACGGTTCGACCGAGTGATCACGTTGTGCGACAGGGCCCGCGAAGCGCTCCCTCAGGTCGACGCACACCGAACACACTGGAGCCTGCCGGACCCCGCGGGCGGCCCGGAGCACGAAAGCTTCCGGCGCTTCCTCGACACGGCGCGGGAGATCGACGCGCGAGTACGGCACCTGCTGCCGCTGCTCGCCGAGGAAAGGAGACCCGCATGACCGAGCAGCTGGCAAGCGTTCGCTACCTCGTCGACGACGTACAGGCGGCGGTCGACTTCTACACCGAGCACCTGGGGTTCAGCGTGCGGATGAACCTGGCGCCCGGGTTCGCCGATGTCGTGCGCGGACCGCTGCGGTTGTTGTTGTCCGGCGCCACGAGCTCCGGTGCACGCGCGACTCCCGAAGATGCTGCCGGGCCGGGGCGCAACCGCATCCATCTCGAATTCGACGATCTCGCGGCGGAGATCGCCCGCCTTCGGGAGCGCGGGCTGACCTTCCGCAGCGAGGTCGTTTCCGGTCCCGGAGGGCAGCAGATCCTGCTGGCCGACCCGTCGGGGAACCTCGTCGAGCTGTTTCAGCCTGCTAGTCGCTGATCTCCGTCAGGAACTCCTCGACGACCTCGCGATAGGCGTCCGGAGCGTCCGCGTGCACCACGTGCCCGGTGCCGGGAATCCGCACGTGACGTCCTCCTGTCCGGCGCGCGAGCTCGACCTGCTGCCCTTCCGGCATCGCGGTGTGCTCGGCCTCGATCACCAACAGCGGGCAGCGAACCTGATCGGCGTAGGGCCAGTACGACCGCTCACCCCACTCCGCGGCGATCCGGTACATGACCTCCAGGTCGGCGATCAGGTGGTAGCCACCGTCGCGCTCTTCCACGCACTCGATGAAGTAGTCCCCGTAGGGCGCGAAGAACTCCCGCACGTGTGCCGGCGATGCGAACACGGCCGGCCAGGAGTCGAAATACGGGCGCCACGCCTCAACGGTGCGTCCGCGCTGGTCCGGGGCCATGTCCTCGACCACGACGCCACGCACCAGCTCGGGATGCCGGGCCGCGGTCACCAGGGCGTGCAGGCCACCCATCGAGTGGCCGATCACCACCGCCGGGCCACCCAACTCGTCGACCAACGCAGCGACGTCGTCCGCGAATTCCTCGGTGGACGCCGCTTCGCGGTGTGGATTACGACCGTGCGCGCGGGCGTCCCAGCCGACCACGCGCCCATGGGCGGTGAGCCATCGCGCCACCGGCCACCACGTCGTCGCTCGGCCCATCAGCCCGTGCAACAACACGATGAGGCGGCCGGAACCGCCGAACTCAACGAGCCCTTGACGGTCGCTCACCTAAGCTCCCTTTGTGCGGGTGACGACGATGTGGCTGGTCTGCTGCTTCATCAGCACCCTAGTGGCCTGCACGGCACAAGACCCGCAGCAGCCGCCCGCCACCGCAAAGCCCGCGCCCGGCGTCGGGGCGGCCGGCGCAGGCGATCCGTACTACCCCACCGACGGCAACGGCGGCTACGACGCCACCAGCTACCGCGTGGAAGTGCGCTACAACCCGCAAACCCGGCGGCTGGCAGGGACCAGCACGATGACCGCCGAAGCCACCCAGACGTTGCAGCGCTTCAACCTCGATCTGCGCACGCTCACCGTCGGAGAAGTCGAGGTCGATGCGCAGCCCGCCCGCTTCGGTCACCGTGGCTCGGAGTTGACCATCACCCCGGCGAAGCCGCTGGCGAAGGGGTCGACGTTCACCGTGCGCGTGCGATACGGCGGCCAACCGTCCCGCGAGGCGAAGTCCGGTGTCGGTCAGCTCGGTTGGCTGACGAAGCGCAGCGGCGCCGTGTACGCGCTCGGGGAGCCGCACTCCGCGTCGTTCTGGTACCCGGTCAACGAGACGCCGCGCGACCCGGCCTCGTTCGAGCTCATCGCGCACGTGCCGGAGGGATGGACGGCGGTGTCCATCGGCCGGCGCGGAAAGACGAGCTCGGGCGACGGGTGGACGACCTTTCGCTGGAAAGAATCGACCGCGATCCCCAGTTACCTCACCACTCTCGCCATCGACAAGTTCGACATCCGACAGAGCAAGCTGTCCTCCGGCGTCCCGGTCGTCGACGCCTTCGCACCGGGCGCGGAGGACAAGAAGGCGCTCGCTTCCCGACTCGACGAGGTCGTGCGGTTTCTCAGCAGTCGGTTCGGCAGTTATCCACAGAAATCGGCGGGTGGGATCTACCTGGATGTGGATATCCCGTTCGCGCTGGAAACCAACGGGCGGCCGACCTATGCGCCGTGGGTCAGTCTGTCGGTGATCGTGCACGAATACGCCCACCAGTGGTTCGGCAATTCGGTGCTGCTGACCTCGTGGTCGGACATCTGTCTGAACGAATGCCTGGCCAGCTACGCGGAATGGTTGTGGGCGGAGGCCGAAGAGGGCGCAGACCTGGACACCCGCTATCAGGCCGAGGTCGAGATCGCCTCGGCCGATCTGTGGTCGTCGAAGCTGTACGACATGGGCCGCGGCCACGAGTTCGACGGCGTTTACGACAAAGGTGCGCTGGCCATGCACGCGTTGCGCGCCGAAGTCGGCGACAAGACGTTCGACAAGATCCTGACCGAGTGGGCGGCGAAGAAGCGGCACCGCAACGCGACCTGGCCCGAGTTCGAGCGGCATGTCGAACGGGTCAGCGGCAAGGACCTCGACGGATTCTTCGACGCCTGGTTCCGCGGCACCGAGAAGCCCGCTGAGCGGTACCTGTACCCCGGCAGGTTGAGCAAATAGGCCTCACTCGGCGAATACCGAACCAGGCAGCCGCACGGTCACCAGCACCGCACGATGGTCGGAGCCCGGTACGTCGATGATCTGGAAGTTGCGCACGGCCGCGCGGGAATCGATCAGCACATGATCCAGCGTGACCGGTGGCCAGTTCCCGATGCTCGGCCAGGTCGTCGCCAAGCCCTTGCCGAGCAGATCAGCGGCGTCCACGTAGCCACCGTTGAGCAGTCGGCGGAATTCCGCGTGATCGAGCGTGGCGTTGAAGTCGCCCGCGAGGATGCGAACGGCGCCTTGCTTGTCGGCCCGCGGCAGGCTGCGCAGGTCCGACCGCCAGGCGTCGGAATCGCTCACCGGCGGCATCGAGTGCACCGCGACGACCTCGACCGGCTGTTCCTCGATCTGCAGGGCGACGGAGGGTTGCGCGAAGGTGGTCCGCCCGGTCAGATCGAGCGCGTCGAGCGGGTGGCGGGAGGCCACGCCGGATCCGGATGCGCCCGGCCCGGGCTGGAAGTGCCGATGTGGCAGCAGTTCGGACAGGCCGGCGCTCTGCAACGCCGCGGCCGCTTCGGGAGTCATCTCCGAGATGGCCAGGACATCGACCGCGCGTTCCCTGGCCAGGGAGACGACGGCGTCGGCATCCGCGCGCCCGTAGTACATGTTGACGGCCAGCAGGCGCATGACCGGCCCACCGGTGCCGGGCTGGGCATCGGCGATGTAGCGGGGAAGCACGGTCAGCGCCAGGGCCAGGCTCAGGGAGAACACGACGACCGCCGATCCCCAGCGACGGAACACGGCGACGAACACGGTCAGCAGCAGACCGGCGGCGACGACGTACGGCGTGAGCGCCAGCCCGGCGATGGTGAGGCTGATGCCGTCCCAGTCGAACAGACCGGAGACCACCAGCCGCCACAGCGCGAACGCTGCGTACAGGGTGGCCGTGACCACGAGGAAGCCGCCGAACACCGGGCCGCCGGGTCGGCGGCGCCGTGGCTGTTCCGGCGCGTCGAAGCCCCCTGGGAGCACGGTCACGGCGACAGCATGCCGCACGGCGCGCGGAAAAGCCGGGCGGAAAGATCGTTCGATGCCGGGCCGAAACCGGATCTTGGCGGGACAGCGGCCGAGGCCGCGGGAAATCCGGTGCGGCCACCCCGCCGGACCGAGCTCGAGGGGGAATTTGCCGCCCGCTCGCATCAGCCGAGCCCCGAGGGGGATTTGCCGCCCACTCGTGCCAGCCGAGCCCCAGGGGACACTGCCGCCCACTCGTGCCGCCGAACACCAGGGGACGCCGCTGCCCACTCGTGCCAAACCGAACACCAGGGGACACTGCCGCCCACTCGTGCCGCCGAACACCAGGGGACACTGCCGCCCACTCGTGCCGCCGAACACCAGGGGACGCCGCTGCCCACTCGTGCCAAACCGAACACCAGGGGACGCTGCCGCCCACGCGCCGGACCGCCGGCGCCGAACCGGGGCACCTGCCACCCACTCGCATCAGCCGAGCCCCGAGGCAAACTGCCCCCTTGTGCGGCCGGGCTCTGCAGGCACCAAGCCCCCCGGCCGCCCACCACCAGCACACAAACGAACGGCGGGCCCGCACCACGTGCGGGCCCGCCGTCGTCAGTTCGGCGTCTTACTCGCCTTCGGCGGCCTCTCCGGCTTCGCCACCGCTGGCCGCGGCGACATCCACCGGCGGGGCGTCCGGGACATCCTTCGGCTTCGGCTCACCGCGGAAGGTGAACGTGGCCTTGTCGGTCGGGGACTCGGGATCGCCGTCCCAGCCCTCGACGTCGACGATGATGATCTGCCCCGGCTCCACCTCGCCGAAGAGGATCTTCTCGGACAGCTGGTCCTCGATCTCGCGCTGGATCGTCCGGCGCAGCGGCCGGGCACCCAGCACCCGGTCGAACCCGCGCTGAGCCAGCAGCCGCTTGGCCTTGTCGGTCAGCTCGAGGTCCATGTCCTTGCTCTTCAGCTGCTCCTCGACCCGGCCGATCATCAGGTCCACCATCTGCACGATCTGGTCCTCGGTCAGCTGGTGGAAGACGATGATGTCGTCGATCCGGTTGAGGAACTCCGGCCGGAAGTGCTTCTTCATCTCCTCGTGGACCTTCTGCTTCATCTTCTCGTAGCGGCCCACGTCGTCCGACTTGGACGAGAACCCGAGGCTGACGGACTTGGAGATGTCCTGCGTACCCAGGTTCGAGGTGAAGATCAGCACCGTGTTCTTGAAGTCGACCGTGCGGCCCTGGCCGTCGGTCAGCCTGCCGTCCTCCAACACCTGCAGCAGCGTGTTGTAGATCTCCTGGTGCGCCTTCTCGATCTCGTCGAACAGCACCACGGAGAACGGCTTGCGGCGAACCTTCTCGGTCAGCTGGCCGCCCTCCTCGTAGCCGACGTACCCCGGAGGGGCACCGAACAGCCGCGAGGCGGTGTAGCGGTCGTGGAACTCGCCCATGTCGATCTGGATCAGGGCGTCGTCGTCGCCGAACAGGAAGTTCGCCAGCGCCTTGGACAGCTCCGTCTTACCGACACCGGACGGGCCGGCGAAGATGAACGAGCCACTCGGCCGCTTCGGGTCCTTCAGACCCGCACGGGTCCGGCGGATCGCCTGCGAGACCGCCTTGACGGCGTCCTCCTGGCCGATGATCCGCTTGTGCAGCTCGTCCTCCATCCGCAGCAGGCGGGTGGTCTCCTCCTCGGTCAACTTGAACACCGGGATTCCGGTCCAGTTGGCCAGGACCTCGGCGATCTGCTCGTCGTCGACCTCGGCGACGACGTCCAGGTCACCGTCCTTCCACTGCTTCTCCCGCTCGGCCTTCTGGTTGAGCAGCGTCTTCTCCTCGTCGCGCAGCCGCGCGGCACGCTCGAAGTCCTGCGCGTCGATCGCGGACTCCTTGTTCCGCCGCACCTCGGCGATCTTCTCGTCGAACTCGCGCAGGTCCGGCGGCGCGGTCATCCGGCGGATCCGCATCCGCGCGCCCGCCTCGTCGATCAGGTCGATCGCCTTGTCCGGCAGGTACCGGTCGTTGATGTAGCGGTCGGCCAGCGTGGAGGCGGCCACCAGCGCCGAGTCGGTGATCGTCACCCGGTGGTGCGCCTCGTACCGGTCACGCAGACCCTTCAGGATCTCGATCGTGTGCTCCAGGCTCGGCTCACCGACCTGGATGGGCTGGAACCGCCGCTCCAACGCCGCGTCCTTCTCGACGTACTTGCGGTACTCCTCGAGCGTGGTCGCGCCGATGGTCTGCAGCTCGCCCCTGGCCAGCATCGGCTTGAGGATCGACGCGGCGTCGATCGCGCCTTCGGCGGCACCGGCACCGACCAGCGTGTGCAGCTCGTCGATGAACAGGATGATGTCGCCGCGCGTCTTGATCTCCTTGAGGACCTTCTTCAGCCGCTCTTCGAAGTCACCGCGGTAGCGCGAACCCGCGACCAGCGAGCCGAGGTCCAGCGTGTACAGCTGCTTGTCCTTCAGTGTCTCGGGCACCTCGCCCTTGACGATGTTCTGCGCCAAGCCCTCGACGACCGCGGTCTTGCCGACACCCGGCTCGCCGATCAGCACCGGGTTGTTCTTGGTCCGGCGGGACAGCACCTGCATGACCCGCTCGATTTCCTTCTCCCGGCCGATCACCGGGTCGAGCTTGCCTTCGCGAGCACTCGCGGTCAGGTTGCGGCCGAACTGGTCGAGCACCAGCGACGAGGACGGCGTGCCCTCGCGGCCCCCGGTGCCCGCCTCAGCGGGCTCCTTGCCCTGGTAACCCGACAGCAGCTGCAACACCTGCTGCCGCACGCGGTTCAGGTCCGCACCCAGCTTGACCAGCACCTGGGCAGCCACGCCCTCGCCCTCGCGGATCAGGCCGAGCAGGATGTGCTCCGTGCCGATGTAGTTGTGACCGAGCTGCAGCGCCTCCCGCAGCGACAGCTCGAGCACCTTCTTGGCCCGCGGCGTGAACGGGATGTGCCCGCTCGGCGCCTGCTGCCCCTGGCCAATGATCTCCTCGACCTGCTGACGCACGCCTTCCAGCGCGATGCCCAGCGATTCGAGAGCCTTGGCGGCTACGCCTTCACCCTCGTGGATCAGACCCAAGAGGATGTGCTCGGTGCCGATGTAGTTGTGGTTGAGCATCCGGGCCTCTTCCTGGGCCAGGACGACCACCCGCCGAGCGCGGTCGGTGAACCTCTCGAACATCTCTACTCCCTGACTGCGTTGGCGGTGTCTGGGCCATCACGCCTGACGACGTGATGTGTGCAGCACCGTAATGCCACTGTAGTAGCCACACCATGGCCTCGGCGTAACCACTCAGTTGTATTCCACCCTGCGGGCTCGCCCGTGACAACGTGCCCGCATGTCAGGGGATTCCCCAGTACGCAGCGTGTCCGCTAACCGCGAACAGCCGTGCTCGGCGCAGGCGGCGTCGGTCACCCCTGTCGACCAGTCCACTGCACACAGCGTTAAGGTTAGGCAAGCCTAAGCTTCGAAGGAGGCACGGATGGCGGTCGATCGTGTGGCACTGCACACGTCGCTGCCACTCGCGCCGGATTCGCTCGGCTTGGCCGATTCCATCTCGAAGATCAACGACCTGTTCCCGGTCGGCTGGCTGCGTCTGGAGTACGGCGTTCCGGCGGGAGAGCCCGGCTGGCACCGGTGCGACGACCTGCTGTCACCGGGCAGCACCGGACTCGCCGCGTGGCACGACCGGCTACTGGAATGGCTGCACGCCGAGTACGGCCACGCTCCCGAGCGCACCGCCGCGGGCTTCTTGCGGTGGTGGTACCTGTGCGCCATCGCGACGTCGGCGGCGATGCTGTTCCACCACCAACGCCGGGTGCCGTCGCTGCGTCCTTCCGACTTATTGGTACGGATCTCTCCCGAAGGCCGGCCGGATGTCTCGGGCGTGGCCGTGTTGTCCGACGAGTTCGCGTGCCTCCCCGGCGACCCGGCCGAGGGCACCAGCAACACGACGACGGTCGCGTCCCCGCACGCGCTTGCCGCTCTGTTGCGGGCACGGTTCGCCAGTCACGCCGCTCGGTTCATCGCCAGCTACCGGCCCAAGGTGCGTTTCGGACGGCACGCGTTGTGGGCGACGGCCACGGACGCGCTGGACACCGGGCTCTGGATGGCCGGCCAGCTCGGTGGCGACGAAGGGGCGGGCGTGGCCGACGCCGCGCTCGTTCTGCCGGAGGCGACGAAGCCGTTCACCTCGGCCAGCACGTTGCGCTGCCACTCGGTCGACGGTTCGCCGTGCTGGAGCAGGAGGCGCGAGTCGTGCTGCTTTTCTTACTTGGTCAATGACGGCGAGGCGTGTGCGGACTGCCCCCGGACCGTCCCCAAGCGGTGATTCTCAGCGCCCGACGTGCCGTTCGAACTCTCGCAGGACGGCGTCCCAGTCGAAAGCTTTGTCGTCCTGGCGGCTCACGGTGTCCGGATCGATGAAATGGACGCCTGCGGCACTGAGCCGTTCGATGCTGTCCGAATAAGCGGGATGGCGCCGTAACTCGTCGTTGACGCAAGGGGCGGCGACGATGGGAACTCCCGCGCCGAGCGATTCGCACAGATTGCCGACGGCGGCGGTGTCGGCGAGGCCGGCGGCCCATTTGTTGAGTGAGTTGAAGGTGAGTGGCGCAGCGAGCACAGCGTCGGCGTCAGGCAACGGGTCGTCCTCGGTCGGCATACGCGGAGCCGAACGCACGATGCAGCCGGTGAACTCCGCCAGGCGTTTGTCGTCGAGCCACTCCGCTGCGGTCGGGCTCAGGATGACACCGACCGTCCAGCCCCTGTTCTTGAGCAGTTCGATGGGGCGGGCGACCTCGAGGACCGGCATCGCGGCGGTGGCGATGACGTAGACGCAGCGCAGCACGTGGCGGCTCGCGGTGATCACGGTGCCAACACTAGGACGGCGACGAGGTGGGCAGGAGGAGTTTGCGGGCAAGGGCGGCGGAACGAGACGCTGGGAAATCGGGTTGCGCCGCCCGCGCGCCCGCACGACTGGCTCCAGCCGCCCGCGCACCACGGTCCGGCGCACAGCAAAAGGGCCGCCAGCCTGCTCGGCGGACGGCCCCTCGCTCTGCCGGAGTCTTTGGAGCGAATTCTCGCTCCACCGGAGGGTCAGTTCTTCTTGTGGTACGCCTCGACAACTTCGGTCGGGATACGGCCACGATCGGAGACGGTGTAACCGTTTTTCCGCGCCCACGCGCGAATGGCCTGGTTCTGCTCGCGGTCGACCGTCGCGGACTTGCCCGCCGACGCCGAGCGTGCGGGGCGCTTACGGCCACCCGAACGACGCGCGTGGTCCACATACTTCGCGAGCGCGTCGCGCAGGTTTTTTGCATTCTTGGCCGACAGGTCGATCTGGTAGGTCACCCCGTCCAGGCCGAACTCGACGGTCTCGTCGGCATCCGAGCCGTCCAAATCGTCAATGAGCGAGACCAGCACCTTCTGCGCCATAGCTTTCCTCCCGGGGTAATGCTCCGGCTGAATGATCAGACGTCCGTGCATGCCACAGCAAGGCAGGACAAGTCATTAATACCTGCATTCTACGGCCGGCGCAAACAGTACCTAATGTGGGGTGGTATTCCTCGCGCGCCAAGCTGAACAGGTTCGTCTCACCTATAACCGGACACCGGGTACACCTTCGGCTACCCATTCCGATGCCGCCGGTCGGCGGCATAACGTACTCCGACGCGCGCAAGAAAAACCGCGTCGAGCTGCATCGCTTCGGCGGTACCGCAAGCGACGGTGGTCAACTGGCCACAGCGCGCAGTTGCCGTTTCGGCATCGCATCGACCAGCTCGGCTTTTGCCCGTCAACCAGTCCGAATCGGTGCAGATAAAGATCCCACTTCTCAGCGATCCCGACCCGGCAGGATCCGGATAGCGGGCGTTGCCGCCGCAGAACCTCCCTGACCAGTGGCTACGTGCTGCTGACAGATGGTGATCGGCCCGACCGGAAAGCGTGACCGGCACCGATCGGCGCCCGCCCCGCTCCGCCGAAGAAGTTTCGGATGATCTCGAACGCGTTGTCCAGAGCGCCCACATCGCACGGTTTGAGAAAACACTTCCGTGGCCCGCGCAAGGCGGACGGAGCAGAATGCCGAGTCAACGGTGGCCGCACAGTGAAATGAGTCACGTCGTGCGCGCGCCTCGCTGCGTGCTGACCTGGTCGACTTTATGCTGTACGTTCTGCGTTTCTCGCCCCGCCGGGCGGCGATCGGCAAGTACGGACCGTTCCCCGCAGTTGACGGTGATGACCTCACCGCGGACAAATACTGGTAGCAGCAAAGTCCACAGTGGGCTGTCAGCGGTTCAAAACGTCGATTCTTGCCGAGCTGTTCGCCCAGGTGGACTCACCGTTCTCGCTTGTTGCGCTCGTAGGCCAATCGCAAGCCGAGCAAGGTCAAATCGGGTCGGTGCTCGGTGATCGTGCGCGATTCCGCCAAAACCAGCCCGGCCAGGCCACCGGTCGCCACCACCGCCACCTCGCCAGGATTCGCCCCCCATTCGGCCAGTACCCGGCTGACGAGTCCGTCGACCTGTCCGGCAAACCCGTACAGAATGCCTGCCTGCAGGCACTCCACGGTGTTCTTGCCGATCACCGAACGGGGACGGACCAGCTCGACGGTCCGCAACGCCGCGGCGCGCGTCGCCAATGCGTCCAGTGAGATCTCGATTCCCGGCGCGAAAGCGCCACCGAGGAATTCGCCGCGGGAAGACACCGCGTCGACCACGGTCGCCGTCCCGAAATCCACCACGACGCACGCCCGGTCGGGGTGCAGCGCGTGCACCGCCAGCGCGTTCACCAGGCGGTCCTGGCCGACTTCCTTCGGGTTGTCGACCAGTAGCGGCACGCCGGTCCGCACCCCTGGCTCGATGATCACACGCGGGACGTCCGGGTAATAACGGCTCAGCATGGCGCGCAGCTCGCGGCGCACCGGCGGCACGGTCGACAACACACTCACGCCGGTGACGTCGTCGGCATGTTCGCCGAGCATGCCGCGAATGGTCAGCGCGAACTCGTCGGCGGTGTGCCGGTTGTCGGTGCGGATGCGCCAATCCCGCACCAGGCGCGCGCTGTCGCCCCGGCCCGCGTACAGGCCGAACGTGAGGTCCGTGTCCCGGGCGGCGACGGTCAGCAGCATCAGCTCTCAGCGTGCAGCAAAGCGTCCAGCTTCGCCGCGTCCACTGTCTCCGGCGCCTCCGATGCCGTCCTGCTGACCGGCACCGAGCCGCTGATCAGGCCCGAGCCCTCCGGGGCGCTGCTCGGGTCGCTCCCTTTCTCCACGATCTTGTTGTCCGCGTCGACGAAGACGATCTTGGGCTGGTAGCTGCGCGCCTCCGCCTCGTCCATCTGCGCGTACGACATGAGGATCACCAGGTCACCGGGCTGCACCAGGTGTGCGGCCGCACCGTTGATGCCGATGATGCCGCTGCCCGCTTCGCCGGGGATGACGTAGGTCTCCAGGCGGGCGCCGTTGGTGATGTCGACGATCGCGACCTGCTCGCCGGGCAGCAGATCCGCCGCGGCCATCAGGCTCTCGTCCACCGTCACCGAGCCGACGTAGTGCAGGTCCGCCTGCGTCACCGTGGCCCGGTGGATCTTGGACTTCAGCATCGTCCGAAGCATGAGTGTGCCTTCCTACTCAGCCGGTTCCCCCAGCACGATTCCCACGTTGTCGATCAACCGCGTCGTGCCGACCTTGGCGGCCACCAGCAGCCGGGCTGCGCCGGCTTCGGGTGCGGGTCCGAGCTGGGGATCCCGCAGCTCCAGGTAGTCGACCTTGACCTCCGGCCGCGCCGCCAGCGTCGCTTCGGCGGCAGCGAGGGCGGCCGGACCACCTTCGTGGGCGGCGTGCGCCCCGGCAGCCAGCGCGGCCGACAGCGTCACGGCGAGTTCGCGCTCGTGCGGCGACAGGTACGCGTTGCGTGAGGACAACGCCAGGCCGTCCGGCTCACGCACCGTCGGCACGCCGATGACCTTCACTTCCATGTTCAGGTCCCGGACCATCGCCTTGATCAACGTCAGCTGCTGGTAGTCCTTCTCGCCGAAGAACGCATACGCCGGCCGCACGATGTTGAACAGCTTGGCCACCACGGTGAGCACGCCGGCGAAATGTCCCGGCCGGAAGGCGCCCTCCAGCTCGTCGCCGAGCGGGCCGGGGTGCACGGTCACCTGCGCGCCCTCGGGGTACATGTGCTCGACGGTCGGGGTGAACACCAGCTCGACGCCCGCCTGCTCGAGCTTCTCCAGGTCGGACTCCAGGGTCCTCGGGTACTTGTCCAGGTCCTCGTTCGGGCCGAACTGCAGCGGGTTGACGAAGATCGACACCGCCACGGTGACATTGCCCGGGATGCGCTTGGCCCGGCGGATCAACTCGAGGTGGCCGGCGTGCAGCGCACCCATCGTCGGCACCAGGACGACGGTCTGGCCGACCGCGCGCAGGGCGGCCGTGGTGCGGGAAACCTCGTCGGGCTCGACGATCACGTTCGCCTTGCCGCGCACGAATCGCGGCTTGCTGGACGTCATTGGTTTCCTCCCCCCAGAACACCGTTGATGGCTGCGTACCCGTCCTCGCGCAACATGCCGGACGCGCGCGCCCTGACCGCTGTGCGGTTGGCTAGCGCAGTGTAGGACGGCAGGACGTCGGACGCCTCGTCGACCAACACGCCTAGGTGAGCGCGCACCGTGCCTGCGTCGCCACGAGCAACTGGACCGGTCAGCGCGCGGTCTCCATGGCGCAGCGCGTTGTCCAACGCGGCGGACAACAGCGGCCCGAGCACCCGGTCGGCGTTCTCGATGCCCGCTCGACGCAGCAGGTCCGTGCTGTCGGCGACCAGCGTGATGAGGTGATTGGCGCCGTGCGTCAGCGCCGCGTGGTACAGCGGCCGGGCGGACTGCGGAATCCGTACCGGCTCCGCCCCCATCTCGACCGCGAGGGCTTCACCGACGTTGGCGGCGGCGGCGTCGCCGTCGGCCGCCGTGATCCCGATGCAGGCGGTGCCGAGGCGTTCGATGTCCTCCTCGCGCCCGGTGAACGTCATGGCGGGGTGCAAAGCGATGCACAGCGCACCGATCTCGGCTGCCGGCTGCAGCACGTCGACACCGTGGGCGCCGGAAGTGTGGATGACGATCTGCCCGGCTCGCAGTGACTCGGTGGCGACCAGCCCGCGCACGGTCCCGGCCAGGGCATCGTCGGGAAGAGCGAGAAGAACGAGATCGGCCTGCCGCGCCACCTCGTCCGGCGACAACAGGGGAACATCCGGCAGGAGATTTTCCGCCCGGCGGACGGACGCGGCGGACACCCCGGAAGCGGCCACAACCGTGTGCCCTGCGCGCCGCAGCGCGGCTCCGAGCACGCTCCCGACGCGGCCCGCGGAGACCACGCCGACCGCCAACCTGGCCTCCCGCCGCCCGTCGTCCTGCGGCATGGGGGAGCTCAACTGCATCGTTGCTCCTTCGCTCGTTCCAGTCCCACGCTCCAGTTGTGGGTACCGGACGACGCGACGCAGCGTAACTCACTGCAATTGCATCCTGCTGTGCCGAGGTGACCGATCACACCGACGGTGACGGTGCGTTCTACGACACATTCAGTCGCGGCGGCGGCGCCTGCGCGGCACATCGCCGTACGCGGCCAGCAGCTCGGCCACCGAGCGACCTTCGGCGTGGGAGCCGGAGTCGTCGTCGGCCACGTCCGGCTCGACGGAGGGCAGCGAGGTGACGGAGCCGTCGGACCACGGCTCGTCGACACCATGCCGGGACGCTTGGTCCACCGGGTCCGGCTCCGGCTTGCGGCGACGGCCACCAGGGCGCAGGTTCTGCCGAGCCGCTTCCGGCAGCGTCGGGTTCACCGCGTGGCGCGACTCTTCTCCGGCGCGATCCAGCGCCCGGCGCCCGCTCGGCTGATCCTCGTCGCCGTAGCGCGTGCTCGGCTCACCGTTGACGCGGTCCAGGCCGTCGTCATCGGCGGCGCGGCGCCTGGCGGGCCTGCTGGGCTCCGATCCGGCCAGCCACGGCATCGAGACCTCCCCGTCCGGTTCGGCTCGCCTGCGACGCACTGGGCCTGCGGGCGGCGGCGCTTCCTGGCGCCTGCGGCCGCCGGTCCATGGGGCGTCGTCGGCGTCCAGATCGGCGCCCACCGGCTCAGCTCGGCGACGCGGGGGCTCTTCAGCGCGCACCGGCTCGACTCGGCGACGCGGGGGTTCCTCGGCGCGCACCGGCTCAGCTCGACGGCGCGGGGGCTCTTCAGCACGTACCGGCTCGGCTCGACGGCGCGGGGGTTCCTCGGCACGTTCCGGCTCGGCCCGGCGAAGCGGGGGTTGTTCGACGCGTGTCGGTTCGTCGATCCGGCGCGGCGGCTCGTCGGCACGGTCCGACAGCGGAGGCTCGGTGGGCGCTGGTCGACCGGGACGCCCACGCACAGGCCCGGCAGGAGGCCCTACCGGCGGCGCGGGCTCGGTGGGCTGCGACCGTGCGAGGGCCGGCTCTCCGGGGCCGTCTGCGCCGTTGCGCCGCGGCCCCAACGGTGGCTCGTTGATGTGGCCGTCGTTGATCGGCGGGCCGGCGGGGCGACGGGCCCCGCCCGGCGGTTTCGGTGGCGCGGGCTCCGTCCGCACCGGGTCCAGCACGCGGTCGATCACCTCGGTGTGCTGTTCTGCCATGGCGGATGCCCTGCGCAGCCCCTTGCGGGTTTCCGCTCCGTTGGGCTGCGGCGACGCTTCGATCGTCTTGGGTTTCGGTTCGCTGCGCAGCGAGCGCACCCTGGTCGACTGGGCGGTCAGCGCAACCCGTTCGTAGAGGACGTCGCCGCCCATCAGCTTCTGCAGCGTCTCGCGCAGCGTGGCGACCTCGTGGCGCAAGGCGTCCAACTCCTTGCGCGCGGTCTCCTCCGCGGCCTGCTTCGCGTCCGCCTCCACCTGGAGCTCGTGCTCGCGGCGAGCGGCGACTTCGCGCTCCAGCTCGAGCTCGTACATCGCCTGGGCGTCTTCCATCGACTCGATGACCCGGTCCGCCTGCCGCCGGTAGTGCGTGGCGAGGAACCCGCCGAGGAAAGCGGCCCACAGCGCGGCGACGATGCCGAGGCGCAGCCAGCGCGCATCATCGGACAGCACGAGCAACGCCGTGGCCACCACGGCGAAGATCCCTCCGGCGATGAGCCAGGCACGGCTCGACCGGTGTGCGTCCTGAGACATGGCCTCGAGCGTACCCGGTAGTTATCTCTCCGAGACCAACTCGTATCGAGATCTATGAGTCCCTTGCCTGATCGTCGTGCTTTTCGTCCTTTTGATCCGGCGTCCGGCAGTTGTACTCCAACCACAGCGCAGTACCGATCAGCGCGGCGGCGCACACCGCGCCGACCATCGTCGCCGGGATCTCCTCGTCGGCGACGACGCTGGACTGCCCGGCCAGGTAGAGGTAGGCGCCCAGCCAGCCACCGAGCATCAGCGCACCGAGCAGCGAGGAGGCCTTGGCCAGCACGACGCACCGCGCGATGACGATGGGCTGCGTGATCTGCCGCTGTTTGATGCGCGCCTTGACCCAGAGCGCGAGCCCGCCCTCGATGACGGCCAGCACCGCGAGCAGCCCGCCGCCTCCGACGGGGAGCCGGGGAATCTGCGACGAGGCGACGTCGAAGACCAAATAGCCCGCACCCAGACCGATCAGGCCCGCCAGCAGCAGGTCGGTGACGCGGGTGAAATGCACGACGCCAGCGTAGCCACCTGAGGGCAGGTACGAGATCTTCCCGCCGCGACACACCGCGCCAGTGGTGGAGTCGATGGCTTTGCGGCCCGAGCGGGGCGTGTTGTCGCTGCCCATGCCGTCGGGCGGTGTGACGGCTAGCCGCTGCCTGGATAGCCGGACGGTGCGGCTGTCCGTGTGGCCGGGCGGTGTGACTCCCGCGCAGTCGGGCGCACGATGCCGCTGCCCGCGAGCCCGGACGGCGCCACCGCCGGCGCGGCCGGCACACCGTGCCGCGCATGACGGCCGCAGGTGCGTCGGTATCGCGCGTCGTTTGCTGCCCGCGCGAGCCGGGCAGTGGCAGTCCCCCGCCGGCGCAGGACGGGCGACGGCCACCCAGGTCGACGGCGTCACTCGGCGCGCAGAACCAGATCCTCGCGCAGCACCACGCCTGCCCGCTCGTCCTCGGGACGTGCCGCCAGCAGCGCCTCCACCCGCCCGTGGCCGGGCAGCTGCGCGTCCGGGTCCACCGCCAGCCACGGAATCAGCACGCTGGAGCGTTCCGGCGTGCCGGGATGCGGCAGCAGCAACCGTGGGTCGTCCGAGCGCACCCGATCGACCGACACCACATCGACGTCCAGCGTGCGTGGACCCCAGCGGAGCTGACGCACCCGGTGCGCCTTCTGCTCCAGCTCCTGCGCGATCCGCAGCCAACCCCAGTGATCCAGCGCCTCGTCCGCGGCGAGCACCACGGCGTTCAAGAACCGTGGCTGGTCGGTGACACCCCACGGCTCGGTCTCGTACACCGGCGACACCGCACGCACCCGGTGGCCGAGACCGTTTACGGCCAGCTGCAGATACCCGAGCCGGTCCCCGAGATTGGACCCCAGGGACAGCACCGCCTCGGTCATGACGCGTCCCGGCTGCGGTGAACCGTCACCGCGACGTCGGCGAACTGGCGCGGGATCGGCGCGGAAGGCTTGTGCACCGTGACTTCGGTGGCGCGCACCCGTGCGTCGGTCAACACCTGCTGGGCGATCCGCTCCGCGACGGTCTCGATCAGGTCGCACGGCTCGCCGCCGACGATCTCCGCCGCCTGCTCGGCGAGCGCACCGTAGTCCAAGGTGTCCGCCAGGTCGTCGGTCGCGGCTGCCTTGGCGAGATCGAGCCACACCACCACGTCGACCACGAACTCCTGGCCGTCCCGCTTCTCGTGCTCGAACACCCCGTGCCTGCCGCGCACCCGCAATCCGGTCAGCGTGATGCGATCGCTCACGGCTCGCCCCGCACCCAGGCATCCGCGACCCGCACGGCGTCCAAGGAGGGCCGCACCGAGTGCACCCGAACTCCCCACGCCCCGTTGACCGCCGCCAACGCCGAGATGGCCGTCGTGGCGTCCTCCCGGCCACTCGGCTGACGCGGGCTGTCGCCGTCGGCGAGCAGACTGCCCAGGAAGCGCTTGCGGGAAGCTCCGATCAACACCGGGAACCCGAGCTCCCGGATCTCCGCCAGGCGGTGCAGCAGCGCCCAGTTGTGCTCGGCACGCTTGGCGAACCCCAGGCCGGGGTCCAGCACGATCTGCTCGGGAGCGACCCCAGCGGCCAGCGCCGCGTCGACCCGGCGGCTCAACTCGTTCCGCACATCGGTGACCACGTCGTCGTAGGTGGCCAACCGGTCCATGTCACGGCTGTGGCCCCGCCAGTGCATCAACACGATCGGCGCCTTGGAATCCGCGGCGACGTGCACCATCTCCGGGTCGGCCAAGCCGCCGGACACATCGTTGATCACGGCCGCGCCCGCCTCCAACGCCGCAGCGGCCACCGCCGCGCGCGTGGTGTCCACCGACAGCACCAGCCCGTCCGCGGCCAGCTCCTTGATCACCGGAACGACCCGGTCACGCTCGACCTCGGCCGCCACCCGCTCGGCACCCGGCCTGGTGGACTCCCCGCCGACGTCGATCAGGTCCGCGCCTTCCTCGGCCATCGTGGCCGCGTGCGCCAACGCCTCGTCGAGGTGCAGATACCGCCCGCCGTCCGAGAACGAATCGGGCGTCACGTTCAGCACCCCCATCACCACGCAACGACCCGGGCGCGGCAACCGGGAACTCATCGCCGGGCCTTGATCAGGTCAAGCGCCTCCGCCCTGGAGGCAGCAGACGTCTTCAGGATGCCCCGCACCGCCGACGTCGTGGTGCGGGCACCCGGCTTACGGATACCCCGCATGGCCATGCACAAGTGTTCGGCTTCGATCACCACGATCACCCCGCGTGGCTGCAGCTTGCGGTCCAGCGCGTCGGCGATCTGCGACGTCAGCCGCTCCTGCACCTGCGGGCGCTTGGCGTACAGATCGACCAGGCGCGCGATCTTGGACAGCCCGGCCACCCGACCGCGCTCGTCGGGAATGTAACCGACGTGCGCCACCCCGTGGAACGGCACCAAATGGTGCTCGCACGTGCTGAACATCGGGATGTCGGTGATCAACACCAACTCTTCGTGGCTCTCGTCGAACGTGCGGTCCAGCACCGAGTCGGGATTGGTGTGCAGGCCCGCGAACAGCTCCTGGTAGGCCCGCGCCACCCGTGCCGGCGTGTCCCGCAGACCGGGCCGGTCCGGGTCCTCACCACAGGCCAGCAGCAGCTCACGCACCGCCTTCTCGGCGCGAGCCACGTCGAACGTCGACTCCTCGCGCGGCTCGATGACGTCCTCGTACTCGTTGACGTCCACCCGCAGCCGCGGGAACTCACCGTTGATGATGACCGTCCTCGTCGTCCCGTCGATGCTGCCCCGGCTGGTTGCCCGTGCCGTGCGGCGGCGTCGGCGGCGGGGTGTACGTGCCGGGGTTGCGGTTCTTCGGCCAGGTCGCCGGCCGCCACCCGGGCGGAGCGCCGTAGTTCGGCGGCGCACCACCGTTCGACCTGCTGCCACCAGCCGGCCGGTACGCGTACGGGTTGTCGCTGTTGCCGCCACCGTTGGTACCGGGCACGTTCGCAGGCTGCTCCTCCGGCGGAGCGGTCACCACGCGCTGGGTGGCCGGCTCCTCCTGCGGACGCGGCTCGCCTGCCTGCTCCGGCTGCTGTTGCGGCGGGGGCCACGGCTCACCGCGCTCGGCGGCCAGCTCGGCGGGCGTCTTGATCGGCGGCTTGTCCGACGGCTTGCGCTTGCCGAACTCGTTGAACACCGTGATCCGCGGCCGCTTCTCCACCTTGGCGAAGATGCGCTCGAGATCCCTGCGGTGCAGCGTCTCCTTCTCCAGCAGCTCCATCACCAGGTCGTCGAGCACGTCGCGGTAGGTGGACAGCACTTCGTAGGCCTCGGTGTGCGCGGTCTCGATCAGCTTGCGCACTTCTTCGTCGATCTCGTGCGCCACCTCGAGCGAGTAGTCCGCCTCGCGGCCCGCGGAGCGACCGAGGAACGGATCGCCCTGCTCCTGGCCGTACTTCACGGCACCCAGCCGGGCGCTCATGCCGTACTCCTTGACCATCGCCTTGGCGATCTTGGTGGCCTGCTCGATGTCTGACGAGGCACCGGTGGTCGGCTCGTGGAAGACCAGCTCCTCCGCGGTGCGCCCGCCCATGGCGAACACCAGACGACCGATCATCTCCGAACGGGTCATCAACTCCTTGTCGTCCTCCGGGACGATCAAGGCGTGCCCGCCGGTACGTCCGCGCGGCAGGATGGTGAGCTTGTACACCGGCTCGATGTCCGGCATCGCCCACGCGGCCAGCGCGTGCCCGCCCTCGTGGTAGGCGGTGATCTTCTTCTCCTTCTCGGAGATGATCCGGCTCTTGCGGGCCGGTCCGCCGATCACTCTGTCGACGGACTCCTCCAACGCCGCGTCGGTGATCTGCGTGCCGTTCTGTCGTGCGGTCAGCAGCGCGGCCTCGTTGAGCACGTTGGCCAGGTCCGCACCCGACATGCCGACGGTGCGCTTGGCCAGGCTGTCCAGGTTCACGTCCGGCGCCAGCGGCTTGGACTTGGCGTGCACCTCCAGGATCGCCCGGCGGCCCCGCAGATCCGGCGCGGACACCGGGATCTGCCGGTCGAACCGGCCGGGACGCAGCAGCGCCGGGTCCAGGATGTCCGGACGGTTCGTCGCCGCGATCAGGATGATGCCGCCGCGCGAGTCGAACCCGTCCATCTCCACCAGCAGCTGGTTCAGCGTCTGCTCGCGCTCGTCGTGCCCGCCGCCGAGGCCCGCACCACGCTGGCGGCCGACCGCGTCGATCTCGTCGACGAAGATGATGCACGGCGCGTTCTGCTTGGCCTGCTCGAACAGGTCCCGCACCCGGGAGGCGCCGACACCGACGAACATCTCCACGAAGTCCGAGCCGGAGATGGTGTAGAACGGCACTCCTGCCTCACCGGCCACCGCGCGTGCCAGCAGCGTCTTACCGGTGCCCGGCGGGCCGTACAGCAGCACGCCCTTCGGGATCTTGGCGCCCAACGCCTGGTAGCGGGCCGGGTTCTGCAGGAAGTCCTTGATCTCCTCCAGCTCCTCGACCGCCTCGTCCGCGCCCGCGACGTCGTCGAACGTCGTCTTCGGCATGTCCTTGCTCAGCTGCTTGGCCTTGGACTTGCCGAAGTTGAGCACCCGGTTGCCGCCGCCCTGGGCGTTGTTCATCATCCAGAACAACAGCAACAGCAGCAGGCCGAGCGGGATCATGTAGATCAGCAGCTGACCCCAGATGGAGTCCTGCGTGACCTCGGACGTGGTCTTGGTGTTGTTCTTGACCAGCTGGTTGACCAGGTCCTCGCCCGCCCCGGCCGGGTACTGGGAAATGATCTTGCCGACGGGCTGGCCGTCGACCTCGATCGGCTCCTTCAACGTGAGCAGGATCTCCTGCTCGCGGTCCTTCTGGACGGCTTCCTTGACGTTGTCCGCGGAGATCTGCTGCATCGCCTGCGACGTGGGCACCGCGGTGAAGTCACGGTTCTCGTCGGTGAGGGTGGAGATCACGAAGAACGCTGCGATGGCGACGACGAGCCATAGCAGGGGGTTCTTGAGCAGGCGCTTACGGTCCATGCTGATCGGCCTCGGCGGCCTTGACCTCCCTGATTGCGCGGACTGCCATCACGGCGCGTGCACACCCTGGAAAAGGCGGGCAGACACCACGTCCTACCAGCGTACCGCCCTCGCGGAAGCTACTCCTACCCGCACACGCGCGCAGCTGGACAGCCCAGAACACGACACGTTGTTTTTATAACGTCGCAATCCTGCCTGAGGTTCCACCGGGCCCGTCAACCGATCCCGGCATCAGCTCGCCTGCGCCTGCACCGACGACACCAGTTCGGCCAGCCTGCTGCGCAACGTCTTGACATCCGCACCGGACACGGTGATCCACTCGTGGCCGTCCGGACCGGTCCGGGACAGGCTGAGGTAGCGGCCGGTGACCGTGTCGAACCAGGCCAGTGCCGGCGAGCGGAACTTGCGGCCCGCCTCGTCCCTGGCGTTCGCGGCCAGCTGACCACCGCGCAGCCGCGGCTGGGCAAGCAGCATCGCGTAGTCCTCCTGCGGGCTGCCTGCGGTGCGCTCGGACAGCGGCCTGCGCCGGGGCGGCTCCGGCTTGGGCTTGTCCGGCTCCTTACGGAACAGGCCGAACCGGGACTTCGACTGCGCCTCGGCCTTCTCCTTCTCCTCGCTCTTCTCCTCCGGCCCGCCGACCTTGACCAGCGCGGGCTTGGTCCGCAGCGCGTCGTCCAACGACAACGTGATGGACCGGGCCGTGCCCCGCTCGCCGGGCGGCAGCAGCGAGATGATCTCCGACGCCAGCGCCTCCGGGAAGATCGGGCGGAAGCTGATGCCGTCCTGCGTCTGCTTCACCAGCACGGCGTTCTCGCCGTCACTGGCGGCCACGGCACACACCGGCGGGTGCTTGAACTCGGGGATGTGCGCGGCGTCCACGCTCACCCGGGGGAACGCGAGCGTCCGCAGCCACGTGTCCAGCTGCGGATCCACCTCGCCGTAGGAGTTCTTCACCCCGAGCGACTTCAGCTCCTGCTCCACGCGGTGCCGCAGGTGGATGCGCTCGTCCATCGTCTTGCCGTGCGATCGCACCTGCAGTGGATACGGATACTCGCCGAGCCGCAGCTGCTCCCACAGGAAATCGAACTGCATCGGGGTGAGGAAACGCTCGCTCACACGACCTCCCTGTCCGTGCGCTGCACCCCGCCGATCATCTCGTTGATGCGTTGTCGCAGCGTGGCCGCGTCGGCAGGCGCGATGGTGATCCACTCGCGGCCGTCGCTGCCCGTACTCGCCCTGGTCAGATAGCGGCCCGACGCGGTGTCGAACCAGCTCAGCACCGGCGACCGCGACTTCGTGCCCACTTCGGTGCGGACGTTCGCGCCGATCTGCCCGCCACGGATCCGCTCCTCGGCGTGCAGCTGCGCGAGGATCTTGCGGTCCTCCGCGGCCGCGCCGGACTCGCCGGACGGGTCCTTGCGCTGCATGAAGTCCGCCCCTGCGCCGCTCATCAGCTGCTCGACCGGCATCGTGATGGAGCGCAGCGTGCCACGCGGCCCCGGCGGGAGCAGCGAGACGATCGTGCTGGCCAATGCGTCGTGCGGGACCTCCTTGAGCCACAGGCCCCGCTCGTCCTGCACGGCGAGCAATCCGCGCCCCTGCAGCGAACCGACCACGGCCAGCACCGCCTTGGCGCCCTGATCCGGGATGTGCACCGAGTCGACCGTCAGCTCACCACCGGCGAGTACTTCGAAGTACCCGGCCAGCTGCGGCTCCAGGTGACCGTTGCCGTCGACGATACCGCGCCGGGCGAGGTCCGCCAGCACCTGACGGCGCAGGTGGGCGCGCTCGTCCATGGTCTTGCCATGCGACTTGCGCACCAGTGGGTACGGCACCTCGCCCAGCTCGGCCAACTCCCACAGGAAATCGAATTCCAACGCGGTGATCGGCCGCGATGCGGGCTGATTCATCGGTAAGCCGGCCCAGCGCTACTCGTCGTCGTCCTCGAAGTCCGCCCCGATGACACCGGAGGTGACGGCTTCCGTGGGGCCGAACACGTCGTCCGGGTCCGGCTGGATGAGGTACGAGGCCGCCTTGTGCTCCTTGTCCTCCGCCTCGCCTGCGCCCGCTCCGGCAGCACCGGCCATTCCGCCGCCCATGCCCGCGGTGCCACCCATCGGCTGCACCGGGCCCGGCTGCATCGCGGCGGCCTGCTGCTGCTGGAACATCTGCGCCTGCGCCGCCTTCGCCTGCATCTGCTGCTGGTGCTGCGGGTCGCCGGCGGCCACGGCGGACGTGGCACCCGGCTGCGCCGGATTCGGCAGCGGCTGGTTCGGCTCGGGCACCTGGGCGGTACCGGTGGCGGCGCCCTGCGCGGCGAGCTCGTCGGGGTCCATCGCGGTGGTCTTGGCGCCCTCGGCCACGTACTCCTGCGGCTCCGGCTCGTCGAACTTGCGCGCCTGGTGCCTGTCACCTGCCTTGTTGAACGCCTTCGCCCCGGCGTAGCCGAGCCCGGCACCCAGCGCAGCGGTGCCCAGCGCGGCACCCGTGCTCGGGCCGGAGCCCTGGTTGGTGACCTGTGCCGTGCCGCTGGCGCTGACCGGTCCCTCATGCGCCGCGTGCCGCACGTCGTCGGCGAAGATCGCACCGGATCCACCGTGGCTGCCGCTGCCGGAGCCCGCGTGGAAGTTGCCTGCGCTCAGCTTGTTGACGTTCATGCCGTCGACATTGCCGCCGATGCTGGACAGGTTGCGGCTCTCGCCACCGCCGAAGCCGTGCACCTGCGAGCGCGAGCTGGTGGCGCTGTGCTCCTGCTCGACCGGCTTCAGGCCGATCGACTCCGGAGCGAAGCTCGGCGTCGACGAGTCCACCTCGGCCATCGCCTTGGTGTAGGCGTTCATGTAGCGCTGCTGCTCCTGCTGCACCGCGCGTGCCTCGTCGGCCTGCTTCTTCATGTCCGCCGCCAGCGCCGCGGGACCACCGGCCAGGCTGGCCGCCAGCGCGCGGTCGACGTCGAAGTCCTTGGGCGGCGGCATCTTCTTCACCTCGGCGGCCGCCAGCGCCTGGTCCTGCATCCGCTTGCCCATGGTGCGCGCGGCGTCGCCCGCCGTGCTGCTGGCGTTGGCCACGCCGACCAACGCACCTTGCGCGGCGCCGGAGGCCTTACCGACCCACACGCCGCCGAGCTGGGTGATCGCCTCGTAGAGCGCGTCCGCGGCTTCGCTCAGCTGCTTGCCCTGCGACATCCACAGTGCGCCGAGCTCCTCGGCCGACCCCGGGTCGTTGTTGTTGACCGCGCCCTCGTACAGCTCGCGGCTGGAGTACGACGGCCAGTTCGGCGGGTTGCTGATCGCCCGGTCGTCGCCGTAGTGGAAGTCGTCGCGGTTGCGCTGCGCGTTGCGGACCAGCGCCTCGGCGGTGGAGTTGTCGCCGAGGAGATCCTGCGTCGGCTGCCCGGGCGCTGGTGTGTCGTGGCCGCCCGGCTGCTCAGTGGACTCGTACACGATTCCCCCTGCTAGTGGACACGAAGGACGGTTGGCTGGGCGGGTGGCACATCACAGTTGCCGCCGGAAGGAGTCGGCACCCGCGGCCTCCATCTCCTCGTAGTTCTTGATGGCCGCGACCAAGGCACGCTCGACCTTGTCGTAGTGCGCATACAAGTTCCGCAGCGCCTGCTCGTAGGAGTCGTCGCTGCCCGCCGCGCGGTCGGCACACTTCTTCGCCATCGCGGTGCCGACCGGGTTGGCCCCCAGCTGCGGCTTGGTGTGCAGCGACGCGGACGCGCGGAGCAGCTCTTCCACCTGGTCCTTGCCGGTGCGAATCTTGCTGAGTACCGACCTGGCGGCATCCGGATCGATGCCGATCTGGCCTTCAGCGGCAGCCCTGGCGAACGCCTCCGCGTCTGCGAGGGTCTTGGCCATGGTCACTCTCCCCTGTTCCCCAGTCCGCGCCCCGCAGCGCGGCACCTGTTCGCTTAGGTTAACGCACCTGTTGTGCCGTTATGACGCATTCACGGCGATCAGGGTTCCCGATCGCAAGCGGCAAAGCAACGGCGTCAGATCCGACGGGAAAAGCCGTCACGCTGCGTACATTTTCGGGTCGAGCGTGCCGATGAACGGCAGGTCCCGGTAACGCTCCGCATAGTCCAGTCCGTAGCCGACCACGAACTCGTTCGGGATGTCGAAGCCCACGTAGGAGACCGGCACGTCGACCTTCACCGCTTCCGGTTTCCGCAGCAGCGAGCACACCGCCAGCGACGCCGGGTTGCGGGTGGCCAGGTTGCGCAGCAGCCACGACAGCGTCAGCCCGGAGTCGACGATGTCCTCCACGATCAGCACGTGCCTGCCCGCGATGTCGCGGTCCAGGTCCTTGAGGATGCGCACCACGCCGGACGACGACGTGGACGACCCGTACGAGCTGACCGCCATGAACTCCAGTTGCGCGGGGATCGGCAGTGCCCTGGCGAAGTCGGTCATGAACATGACCGCGCCCTTGAGCACCCCGACCAGCAGCAGGTCCTCCCCCTCGGCGACGATGCCGCGATAGTCGGCCGCCACCTTGTTGGCGAGTTCGGCCGTCTTGTCCCGGATCTGCTGTTCGGTGATCAGTACGTCGGCGATCTCGCCCTCGTACGGCCCGTGGGCCGCGTCCGGTGCGGGTGCCTTGGCCCCACCGTCGTTCATCCGCACTCCTCGCTTCAACGCTCCCGACTGCCGGCCAGCGCAAGCCTGCCACGCGCCCTGACCGCTACCAAGTCTCCAGGAAGCCACACGCCCCCTTGTCCTCGCCACCTGCCCACCAGTTCGTCGACCGCGCGCAAGTGGCCTTCGGTGAGGTCGCGCGCCCCGAGATCGAGCAGCCATCGGCGCAGCGCGCGGCGGCGGATCGCGGGATGCGCGGCGGCCAGTGGATCGACGTCCAGTTCACCGCTGGGCAGCCGCGCGGCGCTCAGCAGGTCCTCGGCCAGCGCGTCCAGCGCCTCGAGGTCTTCGCGGACTTGCTTGGCCGTACGGGCGAGCGCGCCGACCACGCCACCCTGCAGGACGTCGTCGAGGAGCGGAATGACCTCGCTGCGCAGCCGCACGCGGGTGAACGAGGGGTCCGAGTTGTGCGGGTCCTGCCACGGCTCGACACCGAGTTCGGCGCACGACTGCACCGTCACCGACCGCGGCACGTCCAACAGCGGCCGCAACCACGGCCAGTCGATCGGCCGCATGCCCGCGATCGACCGCGGCCCGGAGCCGCGGCCGAGGCCGAGCAGCACCGTCTCCGCCTGGTCGTCCCTGGTGTGTCCGAGCAGCACCGGCATGTTCGGCAGCGCCTCGATCAACGCGGCATAGCGCGCCCGACGGGCCGCCGCCTCGAGCCCTCCCCGCCCGGTGACCTGCACCGGAACCACCTTCGCCGTCGTCACCCCGAGCTTGTGTGCCGCAATCGCGGCGACCTCGGCAACCTCGGACGACCCCTCCTGCAAACCGTGATCGACCACCACGGCATGCACCTCGCGACCGGTCGCGGTGGCGGCTGCGGCGAGGGCGAGCGAATCCGCGCCGCCGGAGACGGCCACGCCGACCGGCCCCTCCACGTTCGCCTCGTCCAGCAGCGTGCGGACGGCGGCACGGACCTGCAACGACGCTGCGCCGGGTCGATGAGGCGAGGTCTCGGCGTGTTTTACGGGTTGATCCTGCGTAGCCATGCGTCCGGTGCGGAAATCTCTGCTCTGGTCGGCAAGGTGTTCGGCGAGCGCCACACCGCGTTGAGGCCCTCCATGCCCACACGCTCGTGCACATGGCGGGCGAACGCGCCACCCTGCTCGTACTGCTGAATCTTGGCGTCGACCCCCAACAGGACGCGCAGCAAACGATCGAGCAAGCTGCCGCCCTTGCGGCGTTCGGTGAACCGGCGGCGAATCTTGACCACCGAGGGCACCACCTGCGGGCCGACCGCGTCCATGACGAAGTCGGCGTGCCCTTCCAGCAGGGTCGACAACGCCACCAGTCGGTCGAACGCGCGGCGCTGGGACGGCGACTGCATCGCCTCGACCAAACCGAGCGTTCCGCCGCGGGCCGACCGGATGACGTCCGGGATGCGGCTGAAGAAGTTCGACTGGCCGTCCTCGATGCCTGCGATGAACCGGCCCACCTCGTCGACGAAGTAGTCGGTCAGCCACGACACGGCGGAGAACTGCAACCGGTGGGTGGTCTCGTGCAGGCACACCCACAGCCGGAACTCCTCCGCGGGGACGTTCAGCGCCCGCTCGGCGTGCACGATGTTCGGCGCCACGAGCAGCAGCCGTCCGCCACTGCCGTCCTGCCCGAACGGCTCGTACTGGCCGAGCACCTTGGTGCCGAGGAACGCCAGCGCGAGGCCGGTCTGCACCCCCGCGCTCTTGGCCATCACTCGCTTGCCCGTCATGGCTTCCGCAGTCTGTGGCTGGGCGGCCAAGGCTCGCGAGGTCAACGCGTCCAGTCCACTCGCCGCTGCCTTCACCCAGGCTCGCCGGTCCAGCACCACGGCCTCCGGGATCGGCAGACCCGCGCCCATCCCGGTCAGCTCGCGCACGTGGTGTTCGGCCGCGCGGGCCAACCGGGTCAGCTCGGCGACGGCCTCCTGCGCCTCGGCGGGCGGTACCGCGGGACCGCCGCCGACGAACACCGCGGCGGTCGATGCGGCGATGTCCCAGTCGACCAACGCGGGGCCGGCGGACTCGCCTCGGGTAGTCGGCTCATTCACAGCCTCGACGCTACCCGCTTATGAACAGCCACAGGCACGCAGAGCCGCGGCAACCTCGTCCAATGCGGGCCGGGCGTCCAACGGATTGGTTCCCGACGACATCAACGCGAACACCAGCACCGAGCCGTCCTCGGTGAGCACCGTGCCGGCGAGTGTGTTGACGCCGTCCAGGGTGCCGGTCTTGGCCCGCACCCAGCCCTTCGCCTGCTCGGCCTCGCCGTCGACGTACCGGTCCGACAGCGTGCCGGTGCCGCCTGCGACCGGGAGTCCCTCGACCAACGGCCGCAGTTTGGCCGCTTGCTCGCCGTCACCGGCCGCCGCGGCCAGGATGTCGGTCAGCAGGCGTGCCGGGACCTTGTTGCGGGTGGACAGGCCGCTGGCATCGGCCAGCTCGAGGCCGTCCAGCGAGAAGCCGGCCTTCTCCAGCACCGATCGGACGGCTTGCGCGCCGCCGGCGAACGACGGTTCCTCGCCGACCTCGCGGGCCACCCAGCGAGCCAGCGCCTCGGCCAGCACGTTGTCCGAGTCGGTGAGGGCGATCGCGACCAGCTCGTCCAACGGCGCCGACTGCACCTTGCCCAGCGTCTTGGCGCCTTCCGGAGCGGTCGCGTCGGTCGAGCCGACCTGGGCGTTCAGCCGGTCGGCGAGCTCCTTGGCGACGTGCCCCGCGGGGTCGCCGGTGCGCATCGAGTCGAATTCGCGCGGGTTCTGCCTGCCGCCGTCGAGCATCGCGGCCTCGACCGGGGCGGCGTAGGTCGACGGCGCGTCCTCGGACGCCCAGCCAGGCCCGGTGGTCGGGCCGCTGAACGCACCGACGTCGACGGAGACGGTCTTGACGTCACCGCCGGTGGCTTTGCGAACCTGGGCGGCCAGCTCGTCCAGCGTCGCCGCGCCCGGGTAGAACGAGTCGTCGGCGTCTTTCAACGCCGTCAACGTCGGGTCGCCGCCGCCGACCAGGATCACTTCGCCCTGATCGCCCTCCACCACCGTCGTGGTCAACCTGGCGTCGCTGCCGAGCTCGAGCAACGCGGCCGCGGCGGTCAGCACCTTCAACGTCGACGCGGGCGCCAGCGGCCGATCGGGATCGCGCTCCCACAACACGTCACCGGACTTCGGGTCGACGACGGCCCCGGAGAGCGAACCGAGCGCCGGATCGTCCACCACCGAGCCGAGCGCCTGCGAGACCCCGTCGCTGGTCGGCTGCTGCTTCGCCTTCGGCGTGGTGATGCTGCGCTGCACCGCCACCGGCGCGGGCTCGTCGCCCTTCGGCTTGTTCGGCGCCCACGGCAGCATGAGCCGGTTGGCGACCTCGGGCCGGGTGAGCGCCACCGCCGCGGCGGCGAGCAGCACGACGATCACCGCGAGCGCGATGATCAGCTTGCGTCGGCTCTTCCGCGGCTTCTGCTCCGGCTCGGGCTCCGTCGCCGTGGGCTTGGGCGGCAGGTTCACCGCGGGCACGATGCGGGTGGGCATCGCGTGCAGCGGCACCTCGGGAACCTCGCTGGGGGGACGCGGCGGCCCTTGCCTGGGCGGCGGGGGTCCTTGCGGCGGCTGGAACGGCAGCCCTTCGCCCGGCGGGCGCACGTAGCCCGGCGGATACCGTGGCGGTTGCTGCCGTGGCGGCGGAGACTGCTGGGCATCCAGATCGTCGGTCGGCCATTCGTCCCGCGCCTGGCCGTCTCCGCGCTCACCTGTCACCTATGTCTCCCTCGCCGTGCCTCTTGGTGCAACCGCCCCGTGCCTGGTCCACACTAGACACGCCACGCGTCCGGCAGCGCGGGCGGATGAAGGTGGTCGCTCGAGTGACGCACGGACACCCGTGCACGTTGCCCTCCGGCCGGCTGCGACGAAGGAGAAAGATGGAGTTCGACGTCACGATCGAGATCCCCAAAGGGGAACGCAACAAGTACGAACTGGACCACCGGACCGGCCGGATCAAGCTGGACCGCACGCTGTTCACCGCCACGCAGTACCCGGCCGACTACGGCTTCATCGACGACACGCTCGGCATGGACGGCGACCCGCTGGACGCGCTGGTGCTGGTCCAGGAGCCGACGTTCCCCGGCTGCCTGATCCGAGCACGAGCGATCGGCATGTTCCGGATGACCGACGAGAAGGGCGGCGACGACAAGGTGCTGTGCGTCCCCGCCGAGGACCCGCGCACCGAGCACATGCGGGACATTCACCACCTGGACACCTATCACCGGATGGAGATCCAGCACTTCTTCGAGGTGTACAAGGATCTGGAGCCGGGCAAGAGCGTCGAAGGCGCCAAGTGGGTCGGCCGGGCCGAAGCGGAGGCCGAGATCCGCGCGTCGTACGAGCGCGCCCAGCAGCAGAAGGCGGACGAGGAGGCCGGCGACGGCAACCACGACGCCTGACTTGTCGGCGAAGAAAAACGCCCCGGCTCTCGGCCGGGGCGTTTTCTCGTGGTCTCAGACCAGGTAGCCGGGCATGGGGAAGCTCGCGAGCAGCTCCCGCACCTCGGCGGCGATCTTCTCGATGGCGGGCTCGTCCCCGGCCACCGCGGCCGCGACCGCGCGGTCGATCCACTCGGCGATCTGCGGCTGGTGCTCCGGCTTGAGGCCTCGCGTGGTCAGAGCGCCGGTTCCCAGGCGGATCCCGGACGGGTCGAACGGCTTGCGCGGATCGAACGGCACCGTGTTGTAGTTCAGCTCGATGCCCGCGCGGTCCAGCGCCTGCGCTGCGGGCTTGCCGCCGATGTTCTTCGACGTCAGGTCGACCAGCAGCAGGTGGTTGTCGGTGCCGCCGGACACGAGCTCGAAGCCGCGCTCGATCATCGCCTCGGCCAGCGCCTTCGCGTTGGCCACCACGGTGTGCGCGTACTCGGAGAACGACGGCTGCTGCGCCTCGTGCAGCGCGACGGCGATGGCCGCCGTGGTGTGGTTGTGCGGTCCGCCCTGCAGGCCGGGGAACACCGCCTTGTCGATCGCCTTGGCGTGTTCGGCGTCGGTGAGGATCATGGCGCCGCGCGGGCCGCGCAGCGTCTTGTGCGTCGTCGTGGTGATCACCGGCGCGTGGCCCACCGGCGACGGGTGCGCACCACCGGCGACCAGGCCCGCGATGTGCGCGATGTCGGCCACCAGGACCGCGTCCACCTCGCGCGCGATCTCGGCGAATGCGGGGAAGTCGATGGTCCGCGGGATGGCCGTGCCGCCGCAGAAGATCACCTTCGGCCGGTGCTCGAGCGCGAGCTCGCGCACCTGGTCCATGTCCACCCGGCCGGTGTCCTTGCGCACCCCGTAGCGCACCGGGTCGAACCACTTACCCGTGGCCGACACGCCCCAGCCGTGGGTCAGGTGTCCACCGTCGGGCAGCGCCATGCCCATGACCTTGTCGCCCGGCTTGGCGAACGCCAGGTAGACCGCGAGGTTCGCAGGCGAACCGGAGTACGGCTGCACGTTGGCGTGCTCGACCCCGAACACCGCTTTCGCGCGCTCGATGGCCAGCTGCTCGATCTGGTCGATGACCTGCTGACCCTCGTAGTAGCGCTTGCCCGCGTACCCCTCGGAGTACTTGTTGGTCAGCACCGTGCCGGTCGCTTCCAGCACGGCCTCGGAGACGTAGTTCTCCGAGGCGATCATGCGGATCTTGTCGTGCTGGCGTTGCGCTTCGGCCTCGATCAGGCCTGCCACCTCGGGGTCGGTGGCGGACAGGGTGGAAATCTGCGGCTGGTGCGTCATGCAGCCGAGCCTAGCGCCCTACCGGCACTCGGGTCGCACCGCTGCGAGGTGCACCACGCGGTGCCGGTCAGCCCTCGTCGACCGGCGCGATGCCGTCCCGATGCCTGCGCGCCATCTGCTGGTAGACCGTGGCGTTGAACTCCACCCAACCGCGCTGCGACTCGCTCAGCGGCTGGATCTTCTTGGCGGGCGCGCCCATCGCGATCGACTCCGGGGGCACCTCGGTGTTGGGCGTGACCACCGCGCCCGCGGCGACCATCGCCTTCTTGCCGATCACCGCCTTGTCCAGCACGGTCGCCCCGTTGCCGATCAGCGCCTGCTCGCCGACGGTGCAGTCGTGCACCAGCACCTGGTGGCCGACGGTGACGTTCTTGCCGATCTCGCACACACCGTCGTTGACGTGCACCACGGCGTTGTCCTGGATGTTGGCGCCTTCGCCGACGACGATGCGGCCGAAGTCCGCGCGCAGTACCGCGCCGTACCAGATCGACGCGCCCGCGCCTACCTCGACGTCACCGATCAGCGTCGCGGTCGGAGCGACCCAGGCGTCCGGATGCACCCGCGGGGTTTTCCCCTCGAAGGAGTAGATAGGCATAGCCGAACGTTATCCGACCGCCGGTGCCCGGTTCAGTGACGTCGGCCATGCTGCGCGCAGCGCACCGACAGCTGGATCAGCAACGCCAGCACGAGCAGCTCGCTGATCAGCTGGACTCGCTGGATCACCCCGCGGACCGGATCGAAGGTGCCGGGGAGAAAGATCGCCACGCCGGTGAGCAGAACGATCGCCCCGGTGACCATCGCGGCCGCTTGCAGCATTCGCCTGCCGCGCTGTCCCCGCGGAAGGACGGCCGCCACCAGCAGCGCGACGACCGGCACGGCGACCAAGGCGACCGCGGCGGCGTAGCGGTGGATCTGCGCCGACAGTGACGCGTGGCCGATCGGGTCGGTGGGGAACAACGCAACCAGGAACAACCCCAGAGCGGTCAGCCACGCCCCCAGCATGGCCACGCGGCCGATGGGTAGGCCGCTGGCGCGCAGCGTGGTGATCACGCCGACCCCGCCGACCGCCATGCTCAACACTCCGGCCGGGAACATCCATCCGACCTGCGGGGCGAAGACGGCGTTCGACAGCGTCTCGGTCACCGGCTGGATGGCGGATCCGGCGAACAGGTGCAGCAGGAGCATGAACGCGAAGGCGCCCGCCACGCCGGTCAGGCCGAGGAACCGCCCGACCGCCAACGGGTGCGGCCAGGACAACCGAGGGACGGATGGGTGGGCCGATGCGACCGGCGCGGGTGCCACAACGATGTTCGCCATGCCTATTACGGTGGCGAATCCGCAGGTCAGAGCCCATCCGGAAGATCCCCGAATTGACCCTGAGGTCTACCCCACCCGGTGCTCCGGGTAGCCCTACCTTCGCGGTGGCGTCAGCCCGACGGCACCACGACCCGCACGGCGCTGATGCCGATCGCCTGACGGTCCTCGCGGCCTATCAGCCTGATCTCACCGGCGAGCTTCACAGTGGCGTCAGCCCGCCCCGCGCTGATGCCGATCGCTCCGCAGACTTCGCGGCGTCCCAGCTGTGACCCACCGACGCATTCGCGGCGAGGTCAGCGCGATCGCAGCGACGTCCACACGGGGCCGATGTCTGGTCTCAGCGCGGTCTTCGCGGACCGTCAGACCGACTTCACCGCGGACTTGGCGACGCTGATGCCCGGGATCGCTTTCAGCTCACCCAGCAACGACGGGCTCGGCCGGACCGAGAAGTTGTCCAGCGCGAGCAGCGTCTCGTGCTTGCCGCCGACCAGCTTGAGCTGCACGGGGGTGTCGCCCTTGTGCACCTCGAGGGTGCGCTTGAGCTCGGTGACCACGGCGGCGTCCAGCTTGTCCGCGGCGGCTTGCAGCACGAACGGCTCTTCCTCCCCGCCCATCTCGACGTTCGACAGGTCGAGCGGGGCGACCGCGCCGCCGAAGACCGACATCTTGTCCTCGCGCCAGTTCACCCTGCCCTTGACCAGGACGGCGTTGTCCTCGTGCAGCTCGGCGGCGAAGATCGCGTACGCCTTGGGGAAGAACAACACCTCGAGGCCGGCGTCCAGGTCTTCCACCGTGCAGATCGCCCACGGCTCGCCGTTCTTGTTCACCCGCCGTTCCATGCTGGTGATCAGCCCGGAGATGACGATCTCGCCCTCCTTGGGCGGGTCGGCCAGGATCGCCGCGATCGGCTTCGGCGCGTGCTTGCGCAGGATGCGCTCGGCGCCGTCCAGCGGATGCCCGGACACGTACAGGCCGAGCATCTCCCGCTCGTAGCCGAGCTTCTGCTTGCGCGGGTACTCCTCGTCGGTGAACTTCAGGTGGGCCAGCGGCGAGTGGCCGGTCTCCTGTTGTTCCTCGGCGTCGCCGAAGCCACCGAACAGGTCGAACTGCCCCATGGCCTCCTGCCGCTTGAGCGGCACGACGGCCTCGACCGCTTCCTCGTGGCATTGGATCAGCGACAGGCGGGTGTTGCCCAGCGAGTCGAACGCGCCCGCCTTGATCAGCGACTCGAGGACGCGCTTGTTGCACACCACCAGGTCCGACTTGTCCATGAAGTCGGTGAACGAGGAGTACTTCCCCTTCTCCTCACGGGTGGCGATGATCGACTGCACCACGTTCGCGCCGACGTTGCGCACCGCGCCGAGGCCGAAGCGAATGTCGTCACCGACCGCCGAGAAGCGTTCCACCGATTCGTTGACGTCCGGCGGCAGCACCTTGATGCCGAGCCTGCGGCACTCGGACAGATAGACCGCGGACTTGTCCTTGTTGTCCGCCACCGAGGTGAGCAGCGCGGCCATGTACTCCGCGGGGTAGTTCGCCTTCAGGTAGGCCGTCCAGTACCCGACCAGCGCGTACCCGGCAGCGTGCGACTTGTTGAACGCGTAGCCGGCGAACGGCAGGACCGTCTCCCACAGCGTCTTGATCGCGTCCTCGGAGTAGCCGTTGGCGCGCATGCCCTCGGCAAAACCGGTGAACTCCTGCTCGAGGACCTCCTTCTTCTTCTTGCCCATCGCGCGCCGCAGAATGTCCGCTCGGCCCATCGAGTAGCCGGCGACCTTCTGCGCGATCTGCATGATCTGCTCTTGGTAGACGATCAGACCGTAGGTCTCGGCCAGGATGTCGTGGAGCGGCTCCTCCAGCTCCGGGTGGATCGGCGTGATCTCCTGCCGGCCGTTCTTGCGGTCCGCGTAGTTGTTGTGCGTGTTCATCGCCATCGGGCCGGGCCGGTACAGCGCGTTGACCGCGGTGATGTCGTTGAACTCGGTCGGCTGCATGCGGCGCAGCAGGTCCCGCATGGCGCCACCGTCGAGCTGGAACACGCCGAGGCTGTCGCCGCGGCCGAGCAGCTCGAACGTCTTCTTGTCGTCCAGCGGCAGGGTGTCGAGGTCGATCTCCTCGCCGCGGTTGGCCTTGATGTTGTCGATCGCGTCGCCGATGACGGTCAGGTTCCGCAGGCCGAGGAAGTCCATCTTCAGCAGGCCGATGGCCTCGCACGACGGATAGTCCCAGCCGGTGATGATCGCGCCGTCGTCGCGCATCCACAGCGGGATGACTTCCATCAACGGCTCGCTCGACATGATGACCGCGCACGCGTGCACACCCGCGTTGCGGATCAGGCCCTCCAGGCCGCGGGCCGTCTCGAAGATCGTCTTGACCTCGGGGTCGTTCTCGATCAGCGACCGGACCTCGGCGGCCTCGCCGTACCGCTCGTGCTGTGGGTCGACGATGCCGGACAGCGGAATGTCCTTGGCCATGATCGGCGGCGGCAACGCCTTGGTGATCTTGTCCGCGATCGCGTAACCGGGCTGACCGAAGTGCACGCGCGCGGCGTCCTTGATCGCCGCCTTCGTCTTGATCGTGCCGAACGTGATGACCTGCGCGACCTTGTCCGAGCCGTACTTCTCGGTGGCGTAGCGGATCATCTCGCCGCGGCGGCGGTCGTCGAAGTCGATGTCGATGTCCGGCATCGATACGCGCTCCGGGTTGAGGAACCGCTCGAACAGCAGACCGTGCGGGATCGGGTCGATGTTGGTGATGCCCAGCGCGTAGGCCACCAGCGACCCGGCCGCCGACCCACGACCGGGGCCGACCCGGATGCCGACACTGCGCGCATAGCGGACCAGGTCACCGACCACCAGGAAGTAGGCGGGGAAGCCCTTCTCCTCGATGACCTTCAACTCGTGCTCGGCACGCTCGATGTAGCCGTCCGGAACGCCGTCCGGGAACCGGCGCTTGAGGCCCTCCATGACCTCGTGGTGCAGCCACGACGCCTCGGTGTGCCCTTCCGGCACCTCGTAACGCGGCATCAGATCCCGGTGGGCGTAGACCTCTTCGTAGGACTGCACGCGCTCGGCGATCAACAACGTGCTGTCGCACGCGCCGGGGACCTCGGCGTCCCAGAACTCGCGCATCTCGTCGGCCGACTTCAAGTAGTAGCCGTCGCCGTCGAACTTGAAGCGGTTCGGGTCGTTGAGCGTCTTGCCGGACTGCACGCACAGCAACGCGGCGTGCGGGTCCGCCTGGTCCTTGGTGACGTAGTGCGAGTCGTTCGTGGCCAACGGCGGCAGGTCGAGCTTGCGGCCGATCTCCAGCAGGCCCTCGCGGACGGCGCGCTCGATCGGCAGGCCGTGGTCCATCAGCTCGAGGAAGAAGTTGCCCTTGCCGAAGATGTCCCGGTACTCGGCGGCGGCGGCGAGCGCCTCGTCCTTCTGCCCCAGCCGCAGCCTGGTCTGCACCTCGCCGGACGGACACCCGGTGGTGGCGATGATGCCCTCGGCGTGCTCGGCGATCAGTTCCTTGTCCATCCGGGGCTTGCGGTAGTAGCCCTCGATGCTGGCCAGCGAGGACAGCGTGAACAGATTCCGCAGGCCCTGCGCGTTCTCCGCGAGCATCGTCATGTGCGTGTAGGCACCGCCACCGGAGACGTCGCCGCCCTCACCGAACTCGTCGGTGTCGCGCTGGTTGGTCTGGCCCCAGAAGACCGGCTTCTTGTGGTGGCGGCTCTGCGGCGCCACGTACGCCTCGATGCCGATGATCGGCTTGATGCCCGCCTTGACCGCCTGTTGGTAGAACTCGTCGGCGCCGTACATGTTGCCGTGGTCGGTCATGCCCACGGCCGGCATGCCCAACCGCTCGGCCTCGGCAAACAGCGGCCCGATCTTCGCGGCACCGTCGAGCATCGAATACTCGGTGTGAACGTGAAGATGGACGAACGAGCTGTCGGACATCGCCTGCAACTACCTCCCGCACCGCTCGCCGATGGCCCCCGCGAGGCCGGCTGAAGCCCCAATCTAACCGCTGCCCCCGACGCAGATGGAGTGCCATGCCGCGAGGGGTCGAAACCGGTCGATCAGCGGTTCGCCCGCGTCCGTCCCACAATCCGGAAAATCGATTCTGACCAGGGAAAATACCGCTTCGTGAGCGCTTGCGCACGACGAGCACCCAGCGGTGAACGACCCATCCGGCGACGGGCATCCGTGGCCGGGGCGAGAGGACGTCGCGGATCACCTTGTCGACGGTGCAGATCGTGATGGCTCGCCGCGAACTGCAACGGGCCAGGTGCGATCCCGACACCGGTGCCACCGAGCGTCGGATGAACGCTGTCTTGGCCAGTTCACGGCGGCGCGGGAGCCGGTTGCAGCGAACGCCGCGAGGTAGCCGAGCCGCCGCCGGGATCCCCATGGCGGGCGAGAGATACCCAGGACCACCCGGTGCACCCCAACTTCCGCCTTTCGCCGTACCCCGCGTGACCGTCGCCACACCGATTCCCTACCGCTTGCCATCCCGATCACGACCCGGTGGGCCGTCCGGGTGATACCGAGTCGAGCGCACCCCGGCGGCGCACACGGAGGGGTGCCACCCACCCGAATGGACACTTGCCAGCGCCGTCGGCGCTGAATAGTGTGCGCTCACGAACTGATGCATGTGCAAATGCATCCTCAGCGTGAAGAGGCAGAGCGATGGCGGGGGTCATTTCCGGAACGCGAGTGACTCGCCGGCGCGACAGGCGCCGGTGGGACGGCAAGCTGGATTGGCAGTCGCCCGATTGCGGCGAGGAAAGGGTCCGATGACCGCACAGTCGGATCCCATCAGCGACCGCTTGGTCGAACTGATCGACCGCGGATTCCAGTTCCTCCACCCGACCAACGCCGAAGGCCAGGTGCAGGCGGTCGTCGGCGTCCGGGTGCACAGCCAGGTGATCGACCTGGTGCAGATCCACGCCGAGGACGACGTCACGGCTACCCGGATGCCGGTCGGCGAACAGGACATCATGGAGCCACGCACTGTGCTGTGGCAGACCCACGGTGAAGTCACCGGCGTTCTGGACGCCATGCTTGCCCTCCCCGAGGAAACGCCGGACTCCGCTGAATCACGGGGGTGCTGGGTTCCGGTGCGGCCGGGCGATACCCGCTTCATTCGCTCCTGAAGGACACAGGAACTCCGCTGCCCCACTCGCACCAAGGCGAGCGGGGCAGCGTTCTGCTGAGTGATCAGCCAGGCACTGCAACGCGCGCTGTCTCGATGCGGGCAGTGCCGGTGAAGTTGTCCGACATCCGTTCCAGATCCGTCTCAGCCGCGCACAGGAACAGGGTGCGCCGGTCCGGTCCGCCGAGCGCGCAGGAGACCACCCAGTGCCCCTCGGTGGCGGTGTGCACCACGTCGGTGACAGTGCCGTCGGGCAGCACCCGACGCACCTCGCTGCTGAACGGGCAGGTCACCCACACGGCGCCCTCGGAGTCCATGCACAGCCCGTCGACGGCGTCCGCCTCCAGGCTGTCGAACTGCTTGAACACCCGCTGATTGGACAGCTGGCCGCTCTCGTCCACGTCGAATGCGCTGAGCCGGAAGGTGAACGTCTCGGCGACGTAGAGCGTCTTGCCGTCCGGGCTCAGGCCGACTCCGTTCGGACAGACCAGATCCTTCCCAGCAGTGCTGACCTCACCATCCGGGCTGACGACGATGACATGGCTGCCTTCCGCCTCGGCTCCGTTGAACAAGTCGTAGCCGATCTGTGTGATGTAGGCACGGCCGTGCTTGTCGACCCACATGTCATTGGCCGCGAAGGCCACGTGGCCGAGCTCTGCGACGACCTCCATGCGCCCCTCCGGGGTGATCTTGCGCAGCTTCGAATCTGCTTGCGTGACCACCAGCGGCGTGCCGTCCGGCCGGAAGCCGAGACCGGACGGCTTCACCCCCTCCTCTTCGGCCGCCACGACGACCTCGTCACTCTCCGGGTTGATCCGATACACCTTCCCGCGCGGGATATCGGAGCACCACAGCTGTCCGTCGTGCCAACGAGCCCCTTCGAGGTACTGGAAGCCGTCGTAGCGGACTTCTGCGGTCTGCTCGGTCATCACTCCGCCCTTCTGCGCTCGCCCTCTTGGCAAGCGCCACTGCCGACTGGTATACCCCTAAGTGAATCATTAGTCGATGTATGGCGCAAGTCACCAGAGAGAGCGACGAGGAGTGGCGGGATGACCGTGAGCGTTCGGGTTGCCGGAGTCGGCATGGGGAAATTCAGCACGCCCAGGAAAAGTGCTCCGTACGACCAGATTGCCGAGGAGGCCATCCGTGCCGCCCTAGTTGACGCCGACTTGAGCCTGACGGACATCAATCAGGTCTACGCGGGCTATGTGTACGGTGATTCGACATCAGGGCAGAATTCGCTGTATCGCGTGGGGATGACCGGCGTGCCGGTAGTGAACGTGAACAACAACTGCGCTTCCGGGTCGTCGGCGCTGTGGCTGGCACGCCAGGCCGTCGCTTCTGGCGCCGCGGAATGCGTGCTCGCTTTCGGTTTCGAGCAGATGCAACCCGGCGCGTTGGGTTCGCACTGGGCAGATCGACCGTCTCCGTTCGACAGGCTGAACGCGGTCGCGGACGCGGTGCAGGCGGCGCCTGCCGAAGTGCCCATCGCTGCGCGGCACTTCGGTGGCGCGGGCCTGGCCTACATGGAGAAGTACGGCGCGGCCCCGGAGATGTTCGCGAAGGTGTCCGTCAAAGCCCGCAAGCACGCGGCGCAGAACCCGCATGCGGTGTTTCGCGAGCCGGTCACTGAGGCGGAGGTTCTCAACTCGCCGCACCTATACGGCCCGCTGACCAGGTTGCAGGCCTGCCCGCCGACCTGCGGCGCGGCGGCGGCGGTGGTGTGTTCCGCGGAGTTCGCCGCCCGCCGTGGGCTGGCCGCCTCGGTGGAGATCACCGCTCAGTCGACGACGACTGACCAGCCGGGGAGCTTCGACCCGCCGGACATGCTGAGCCTGGTCGGTTACGACATGACAGCGCGGGCAGCTCGGCAGGTGTACGAGGAAGCTGGGATCGGGCCGGAAGACATCCCCGTCGTGGAGCTGCATGACTGCTTCACCACCAACGAGGTCATCAGCTATGAGGCCTTAGGCCTCACGCCGGAAGGCTCGGCGGAGAAGTTCATCGCGGATGGCGACAACACCTACGGCGGTCGCACCGTGGTCAATCCGTCGGGCGGCCTGCTGTCCAAGGGCCATCCGCTCGGCGCGACCGGCCTGGCCCAATGCGCCGAGCTCACTTGGCAGCTGCGCGGCCAAGCTGGCGCGCGTCAGGTGGCAGGGGCCGCCGTCGCCCTGCAGCACAACCTCGGGCTGGGCGGCGCCTGCGTGGTTTCGCTGTACCGGCGGGTGCGCTGATGTCCACGATCGACACCTCCGCCATCGGCCGTGAGCTGCCCGAGGCGAGCATGCTCGTCGAGCGCGGCAGGCTGCGGCTGTTCTGCAAAGCGATCGGTGAAACGGACCCGGTCTACACCGATGTGGACGCCGCGCGTGCCGCCGGGCATCCCGATCTTCCGGCTCCGCCGACGTTCCTGTGCGCCATTCAGCACGAGCGAGACAACCCATTCGACTGGCTGAACGAACTCGGCTCCGACCTGACTCAGGTGCTGCACGGCGAGCAGCACTTCACGTATCACGCGTTGGCCTATGCCGGTGACCGGCTGGTTCTGTCCAGCCGGATCGCCGACATCTATCAACGCAAAGGAGGTGCGCTCAACTTCATTGTGCGCAACTCGATTGTGCGCCGCGGAGAGACGACGGTGGCCGAACTCAAGGACATCGTCGTCATCCCGGGAGGCCATCAGTGACACCACCAATGCCAACCCCGATCGACGCCGCCCAGCTCAGTGTCGGGACGGAGCTCCCGCCGCTGCGGGTCGAGCCGATTTCCCGCACCACATTGGCGCTGTTCGCCGGCGGTGCGGGCGACCACAACCCGGTGCATGTCGACATCGACGCGGCCCGCGCGGCCGGCTACGACGATGTCTTCGCCCACGGGATGCTCAGCATGGCTTACCTCGGGCGGCTGCTCACCCGTTGGGTCCCGCAACAGCGGATTCGCTCCCTGCAAACCCGGTTCGTCGCGGTGACACCGGTCGGCGCTCATCCGGAATGCCGCGGGACGGTCACCGCCATCGACCGGGCCGGCGACGAGACGGTCGCGACGATCTCGCTGCAGGTGACCCTCCCCGACGGCACCACCACCCTGACCGGCCAAGCCCGCGTGGCGCTGGCCTAAGAGCAAGAGAGGAAAGAGAGCCACAGTGAACAAACTCAACGGACGCACCGCATTGGTGACCGGCTCCGGTCGGGGCATCGGCCAGGCGATCGCGCGCAAGCTCGCCGCCGAGGGCGCCCGGGTGGTAGTCAACGACCTCGACGCCGACCCGGCGAAAGAGACGATCGCCCAGATCGAAGCCGCGGGCGGTGAGGCCGTCGCCTGCCTCGGCGACGTGCTTGACGACGACTTCCCCCAACGCTTCGTCGACACCGCGCAGCAGGCCTACGGCGGCGTGGACATCATCGTCAACAATGCGGGCTACACCTGGGACAATGTCGTACAGAAGATGTCCGACGAACAATGGGACACCATTGTCGATCTGCATTTGAAGGCCCCCTTCAGGATTCTCCGGGCGGCCCAGCCGGTGATCTCTGCGGCGGTGAAAAAGGCGAGGGCAGCGGGCGAACCGGTGCATTGCCGGAAGGTCGTCAACATCTCCTCGATGGCAGGCACCGGCGGCAATGTCGGGCAGGCGAACTACTCCGCGGCCAAAGCAGGCATCCTCGGGTTGACCAAGACGCTGGCCAAGGAATGGGGCCGCTACAACGTCACGGTCAACGCGGTTGCGTACGGCCTCATCCGCACCCGGCTCACCGAGGCCACCGCCGATTCCGACGCCAAGATCGAGGTCGGCGGCCGGGAGATCAAGGTCGGGCTGAATCCGGACCTGATGGCGACGATGGAGAGGTCGATCCCGCTGGGCCGGGCCGGCACGGTGGAGGACGCCGCGGGCGCGGTGTACCTGCTGTGCATCCCCGAGTCGGACTACATCAGCGGCCAGACGCTGCTCTGTGGCGGGGGGTTCTCGGTATGACACCCGCGATCCGCACCCGGTCGCCGTGGATGACCGACGACCTCGACCATCTGCGCGACTTGGCTCGTACCTTCTGCGAGAAGGAGCTGCTGCCGAACCAGCAACGCTGGCGAGAACAGCACCACGTCGACCGTGACATCTGGTTCACCGGCGCCAAAGCGGGCCTGTTGTGCCTGTCGATACCCGAAGAGTACGGCGGCGGTGGCGGGACTTTCGCTCACGAAGCCGTGCTGTTGGAGGAGCAAGCCCGGGTCGGCGACACCGCCTGGGGCATCGGCGTGCACTGCGTGGTGGCGGCGCACTACGTGCTCGCCTACGGGACCGAGGAACAGCGCCGGGCATGGCTGCCGAAGATGGCCTCCGGCGAAACGGTCGTGTCCATCGCGATGACTGAGCCGGGCACGGGCTCCGACCTGCAGGGCATCACCACTCGCGCGGTGGCCGACGGCGACGAGTACGTCATCAACGGCGCCAAGACGTTTATCACCAACCTGAGCCAAGCCGGCCTGGTGATCGTGGTGGCGAAGACCGCCCCGGACGCGGGCCATCGCGGCATCTCGCTGATCCTGGTGGAGACCGACCGGCCAGGGGTCCGGCGGGGCCGCATCCTGGACAAGATCGGCCAGCGCGGCCAGGACGCTTCGGAGCTTTTCCTCGACGACGTGCGCGTACCTCGGGAGAACGTGCTCGGCGGCGTCGAGGGGCGAGGCTTCATCCAGCTGATGAGCCAGTTGCCGCAGGAACGGCTGACCATCGCCCTGGTCGCGACGACGGCGATGGAGACCGCGCTGGAGCACACACTGGCTTACACGCGGGATCGGCGCGCCTTCGGCAAGCCGCTCAATCAGTTCCAGAACACCCGCTTCGCGCTGGCCGAAGTGGCCACCGAAGCCAAGCTGGCCAGAACGTTCATTGACGACTGCATCATGAAGCACGTGGCAGGAGAGCTCGATGAGGTCACCGCCGCGATGGCCAAGTGGTGGACTACCGAGCGCGCGATGCGGGCGATCGACCAGTGCCTGCAACTGCACGGCGGATACGGCTACATGTCCGAGTACCCGATCTCGCACATGTGGGCGGACAACCGAGTGGCCCGAATTTACGGCGGCACCACCGAAATCATGAAGGAAATCGTCGCTCGATCGATCATGCGCGGCTGAGTCCGGAAACCACAAGGAGGTCCGATGGATCCGGCAACACTGTTGAAAAAGTCGGCCCGGCTCTACGGGAACAACACCGCCTATGTGTGCGGCGAGCGGCGGCAAACATATGCCGAATTGCTCGAACGTTCGGCCCGACTGGCGAACGCGCTGCGCGCACGCGGTATCCAGCAGGGCGACCGAGTGGCGCTGCTCGGCCCGAACTCCGCCGAGACGATGGAACACATCGGCGGCCTGGCGCTCGGCGGCTTCGTCCGCTGCCCGCTGTATGCCCATGACACCCCGGACAAGCATCAGTACCTGCTTGAGCTGACCGGAGCCACGGCCATCATCGTCCATCAGTCGCATCTCGAGGCGCTCGAACCAGTCCTGCCAGAAGTTCCCGGCTTGAAGGTCGTCTTGGTCATCGGCGGCGACCACGACGAGCGCGACTACGAACTGGCGATGCAGGATGCGGACCCGCACCCACCCGCGGTCACGCTGTCCGATGATGACCCGCACGTCATTCGCTTCTCCGCGGGCACAACCGGCAAGCCGAAAGGCATTTTGCACACGGTCCGTGGGTTTATGGACATGGGCAACGAGATGGCGCTGGTTGTATCGCGCCTGGCCGAGCACGACCGCTATCTGGCTCCGGCTCCACTGACCCACGCGGCCGGCTTGTTCGTGTGGCCGATGGTGGCGGTCGGCGCGGCCACCGTAGTCATGCCGGCCTTCGACACCACCGGTTTCCTCGACCTGGTGGAGCGGGAGCGCGCGACCGTCGCTCTTGCCGTGCCGACCATGATCCAGATGATCACCGAGTCTCCCGGGGTACGCGAACGCGATCTGTCCAGCCTGCACACCGTCATCTACGGCACCGCCCCGATCTCGGTCGCCACGCTCACGGCCGCGATCAATCTGTGGGGCAACATCATGTACAACATCTACGGCCAGAGTGAGGCCTTGCCGTTGACCATCCTGGCCCCGCAGCACCACGTGCTCGATGGAGACGAACGGCAGCGCGGCTGGCTGCGGTCGGTGGGCCGGCCGACGCCGAACTCCGAGGTCGTCATCATGGACGACGACGGCAACGAGTTGCCGCCGGGTGAAGTCGGCGAAATCGTGGGCCGTAGTCCGGGAGCCATGCGCGAGCTGTGGGGTGCGCCGGAAGCAACCGCCGAGCGGATGAGCCCGGACGGTTGGGTGCGCACGCGTGATGTTGGCTGGATGTCGGAGGACGGCTTCCTTTACCTCACTGACCGCAAGGAAGACACGATTATCTCCGGCGGCTACAACATCTGGCCTAAGGAATTGGAGGATGCGCTGCAGCAGCACCCCGCGGTGGCTGAGGCAGCCGTCGTCGGCGTGCCGCACCCGAAGTGGGGCGAGACGCCACACGCGGAGGTCGCCCTGCGCGACGGGCATGCAGTCACCGCCGAAGCGCTCATCGCCTGGACCAAGGACAAGGTGGGCTCGGTGAAGAAGGTCACCTCAATCGATTTCGTCGACGCGGTTCCGCGCACCCCGATCGGCAAACTCGCCCGCCGAGAAGTCCGGCAGCACTGGGCAGAGCGTCACGGGGAGACGGCGTCGAGCTAGTGTCGTGCGGCTGAACAGCTGATCTCTACGATGGCCGCTGTGAGCCGCGGGAGGATGGCGATGAGCGGGGAAACCGGGACGGCGCCGGCATGGGGAACACGCCCGCGCAACCGTCGTGAGCTCATCATCGCGGCGGCCACCGAGCTGTTCCTCATCGACGGCTACGAGCGGGTAAGCATGAGCGCGGTCGCCGACGCCGTCCATGTGCGGCCGTCGGCGCTGTACCGGCACTTCTCCAGTAAAGCCAGCTTGCTCACCGCCGCAGTGATCGACGAGATGGAGCAGGTGCGCGGCTGGCTCGCCGACGTGCCGGACGACCTCGACGCGGTGGCCGAGCGGCTTGCGGTGATCGCGCAGAACCGCAAGCAGCTCGGCACACTGTGGCAGCGGGAGGCGCGCAGCCTGCCGCGAGAGGAGTTCAGCGCGCTGCGGGCCGCCGTGTCACGCACGGTGGATGTGTTCGCCGAGCAGGTCATGGCGCACCGCCCCGAGCTGGACTCGTGGTCCGCCCGGCTGCTGGCTTCCTGTACCTACTCGGCAGTGTGCGGGCTGTCGCGGCTTACCGGTGAGCTGCCGGCAAACCGCGCGCGGACGGTCTTCACCGACATCATGCGCACCATTCTGAACGCGCACCCGGTCAGCGGCGGCGAGCCCGATGTCGTGCCGCCGGACCAGCCCGGCCTCAGTCCTGTCGGCCGCCGCGAACGGCTGCTTGCGGCAGCGATCAACTTGTTCGCCGAGTACGGTTACACCGCCGTCGCCATGGAGGACATCGGGCGGCAGGCCGGCATCGCCGCGCCGACCGTGTACCACCACTTCGAGTCGAAGCAACACTTGTTGTTGACCGCCATGGCCAGGGTGGACGAATGGCTGCGGCACGGCCTGTATTGGGCGCTGCGGTCCAGCCAAAGCCCCGCCGAAGGGCTCGTCCGGCTGGTCAAGTCCTACATTGATTTCGCGGTCCGGCATCCCCAGCACGTGGACGTGCTGCTCAGCGAGGCCCGGCATCTGGGCAACGCCGAACGTGCGCAAACCGCGCAATTGCAGAGCGAGTACATCCAGGAATGGATACACCTGATGCTCTCAGCCAGACCCGGCCGCACCGAAGCCGAGCTGGCCCTGAGGGTCTACGCGATTCTGGCCATCGGCCACGACGTGGCGCGAATCAGCGAATTCCGCCACAACCCGGACGCGATCGCCACGGTCAAACGCTTCGCCTCGGCGCTCGCGCTGCCTGAAAACCCGAGCCACTAGGCGCCGACACTTCTGCTGGAGCTCACCGCGCTCGGTAATCCATCGGCCACCTGAGCTCGCGCCCCCGCTGTCTCTCGCTCGGCCGTCGTCGCGACCGAGCGCTCAACCCTGCGTGAACTCAATGCGTCGCTCTTCCGTGTAGAGCATGTAGGGGCGGGCACGTGATAAAGGTCACGGGCGGTTGTGCCGTTGTGGTGTCCAAAAAGGAAAAGCAACACAAGTTACTCGTAAGCAACCGCTAGCGCCCGCGCTATCGTCCGCCCATTCAAATATCTAAGGTCAAGACCAAGGAGATTTCGTGCTGTTTCGTGCAGCCTCCGGAGCCGACCTTGCCAGCGGGCTCCTGGCCCAAGCGGAAGGCCAGGACACCGGCATCCTCGGCAGTATCGAGAACGCGATCAACAGCGTTTTCGAGCCGGCCGCGAACGCGCTGAGTACGTTCGTTTTCGGCGAAGTGACAGTGTTCGGACTCACATTTCCATGGATCGTGTTCTGGCTGGTACTCGCCGGACTCGTGTTCACGCTCTACTTCAGATTCATCCAATTCCGGCAGCTCAAACTCGCGGTGCGCCTCGTTCGGGGCAAATACAGCGATCCCGACGATCCCGGCGAGATCACACATTTTCAAGCGCTGTCGTCGGCATTGTCCGGAACAGTGGGTTTGGGGAACATCGCCGGTGTCGGCGTCGCCGTGACGATCGGTGGTCCCGGCGCGACCTTCTGGATGATCATGGCCGGGCTGCTCGGCATGTGTTCGAAATTCGTCGAGTGCACGCTGGGGGTGAAGTACCGGACCGAGCACCCCGACGGCACGGTCTCCGGCGGTCCGATGCATTACCTGCGGAAAGGCATCGCGGAGCGATTCCCCAACCCGGTGGGCCAGACCGTCGGCAAGGTGCTGGCAGCCCTGGCTGCGGTCATGATCCTGCTCTTCGGTGTCGGCGGCGGGAACATGTTCCAGGCGAACCAGACGGTGGCCCAGCTGCGCGACATCACCGGTGGGGAGGACGGTCTGCTCGGCGGCAAGGGGTCGGCTCTGCTGCTCGGACTCCTGCTCACGGTGATCGTCGGCGCGGTCGCCATCGGCGGTATCAAGTCCATCGGCGCGGTGACCAGCAAGTTGGTGCCGTTCATGGGCGTCACCTACGTCGCCGGGTGCCTGATCGTCATCGGGACCAACCTCGCCCACGTACCTGCCGCGTTCGGCGAGATCCTCTCCAGCGCGTTCACCGGCGAGGGCGTCGCGGGTGGCACCATCGGTGCGCTGATCGTCGGGTTCACCAGGGCAGCGTTCTCGAACGAGGCGGGTCTTGGGTCGGCGCCGATCGCACACTCGGCGGTGAAGACGCGTTACCCGGCGACGGAAGGCCTGGTCGCCCTGCTGGAGCCGTTGATCGACACCGTCGTGATCTGCACCATGACGGCGTTGACGGTCATCATCGCGAACACCCCGACCTGGCACGAGGCGCAGCAGGTCTACGCCAGCGAGGGCAAGAATCCCGACGGGGTCACGATCACGTCGTCCGCCTTCGAGACGGTCATGCCGTGGTTCCCGTACGTGTTGACGCTGGCCGTCGCGCTGTTCGCCGTGTCGACGATGATCACGTGGTGCTACTACGGCCAGAAGGCCTGGACGTACCTGTTCGGCAAGTCGCGCGTCTCGGAGCGTGCGTATCAGGTGGTGTTCTGTGTCCTCATCGTCTGCGGCGCCGTTCTGTCGTTCGACGCCGTGCTGGAATTCACCGACGCGGTGCTGTTCCTGCTCGCGCTGTTCAACATCATCGGGCTCTACTTGCTGGCGCCGGTGGTCAAGCGTGAGTTGACCACGTTCTTACAGAAGGTCAGGACGAAAACGGTGCCCGAGCGCGCCGACGACGATCCGGTGGCCGACCAGGTGTGAACACACTCAGGGCCCCATCCGGGCGCGGATGGGGCCCTGAGTTGTGCGGGACTCAGAAGTCCGCGGTGACCTTGGTGAAGGCCCAGTCCTCCTGCGGGATACCGCTGCAGTGTGCGGCCACCTGGCCGTCGCAGCCGCCGCGGTCACGGTTGACCGACCAGAAGGCCAGCCTGCCGAGGTTGTTGGACTTCGCCCAGTCGCGGATCTGCGTCCACGTCTCGACCGAGGTCTCCTCGTGCTGGTCGGACAGCCCGTTCATGCCGGACAGACCGGTGTGCGTCCAAGCTTCCTCGTCCGACCAGCCGAACGTGGCCTTGAGCTTGTCCTTCAGCGCGGTGACCGCGTTGACGGTGTCGGTGTAGATGTCGCTCGAGCCGAAGTCGAACGGCATCACGGTGAACACGTCGATGTTCGCCTGCAGTTCGGCCGCCCGGTCGATGAGCCGGTTGCCGTAGTAGTTCGGCCCGGTCGTCGTGGTCGGCATCGTGACGATCGTCTGGATACCCGGGTTGTTCTCCTTGACGATCTTCAACGCGCCGAGGATCCGGTCCTGCACCGTCTCGTTCTCGAACTCGTCGGAGTTCTCGATGTCGATGTCGATCGCGGTCAGGTTGTGCGCGTCGATCACCTTCTGGTACGCGCCGGCCAGCTCCTCGGGCGACGAGCAGTTCGGGCCGAGCTTGTTGCCGCCCCAGCCGCCGATGGACGGGACGACGAAGCCGCCTGCGTCCTGAATCGCCTTGATCGTCTGTTCGTCGGTGCCACCGGTCAGCGGACGCTGGCCGTCCCAGGCCGGTTCGCAGCCGCCGGAGGACAGGATGAAGGCCAGTGTGAAGCCCTGGATCCCGGTCTGCTGCATGATGTCGGTCGCGTTCGGCGGCTCGCCCCAACCCAGGTACAGGTACGGGGCGGCGTGCCCGGCCAGCTGGGCTTGCCGGTCGACCGTGCTCGCCGGGGCGCCGGTCGCGGGCGCGGCCAGCGCAACGGTGGCGGCCGCCCCGAGTGCTGCGGCTACGGCGAGGGTGCGGGTGCGTCGCTTGCTCATGGGTCGTCCCTCCTCCTACTGGTTTCCGGCCCGCTGACCGGCGTCGATCGCGGTGATGAGTTCGCCGTCGCTGGTGTCGCCGCTGAGCTCCCAGAAGAAGGCGCCGCCGAGCTGCTGCTCGTTGACGTAGGCCATCTTTCCGGCGATGGTCTCCGGGGTGTCGTAGCTCCACCAGTCGCTGCCACAGTGCGCGTACGCGGTGCCGGCGATCTCGCCGGTGACCGGGCAGCGATCCTTGATGTCCTTGTAGTCCTCGATGCCCTTCTCGTACTTGCCCTCCGCCGGGCCGGTGGCGGATCCGCCCGGCTCGGACTGCGTCACGCCGGTCCAGCCACGGCCGTAGAACCCGATGCCGAGCAGCAGCTTGTCGGACGGGATGCCCAGCGACTTGAGCTTCTGGATCGCCGCGTCGGAGTTGAAGCCCTCGGTCGGGATGCCCTCGTAGGACGTCAGCGGCGAGTGCGGAGCGGTCGGGCCGTCGGCGTCGAATCCGCCGAAGAAGTCGTACGTCATCACGTTGTACCAGTCGACGTACTGCGCGGCGCCCGCGTAATCAGCGGCATCGATCTTGCCGCCTTCCGACGCGTCCGCGGTGATGGCCGCGGTGACCAGGTTGTCCTGGCCGAACTTGTCCCGCATGGCCTTCATGACGTTGGTGAAGGCCTCCCGCCCGCTTTCGTCGCAGGTCTCGCCGCAAGCGTTCGGGTACTCCCAGTCGATGTCGATGCCGTCGAACACGTCCGCCCAGCGCGGGTCCTCGACCAGGTCGTAGCAGGACTGCGCGAACGCCTCGGGGTCCTTGGCGGCCTCACCGAACCCGCTCGACCAGGTCCAGCCACCGAACGAGTAGAGGATCTTCAGGTGCGGGTACATCTTCTTGAGCTTGCGCAGCTGGTTGAAGTTGCCCCGCAGCGCGCCCTGATCCCACGTGTCGGCTTCGCCGTCGACGCTGGACGCGGCATCGTAGAACTTGTCGTAGTCGGCGTAGGCGTCACCGATCTGGCACTTGCCGTTGGCGACATTGCCGAACGCGTAGTTGATGTGCGTCAGCTTCTCCGCCGACCCGCTCGTATGAATGTCCTTCACGTGGTAGTTGCGCTGGTAGACGCCCCATTGGACGAAGTAGCCCAGTGTCACGTCGCTGACCGCGGCCTTGGCGTCGTTCGCCGGGGTAGCCGTCGGCTCGGCGTTGACGGGAGCAGCAGCCAGCAGACCCGCCACGGTGAGTGCGGCCGCGCCGAACGCGGGCAGCCGCCATCTCTTCCTCGACATGCGTTTTCCTTCCGATAGCAGGGGGATTTCGGACGGATGTGGTGTCTTGTCGAGCAGCGCGGGCCCACGGCTGCCGTTGCGGTGTGAGGTCAGCCACAACGTTCTGATAAGAATACTTCCAGTTTTTCGCCACAGTCCAGGCAGAACGTGAATTATTCTCGCTATAGGCGTGATGCGCGTTCGAGAGTCACGGCGTCTACGCAGGTCAGATAATCTGGATCGATTTCAAGGCCAGGGGCGCACAATGTCCCAAGGGGCAAGCCTGCGCGGCCGAAAAGTGCCGCGCTGAGGCCCGGGAGGCGGGGTTTGCGCCTGTCAGGTCTCGTCGAAGCTTTCCGGAGTAGCGACACAGCGGAACCCTGTGTCGTCATCACACATCGACTCAGCCGCATCGTTGAACGACGACGGCGTGGCTCGATCAAACGGGCTCGTCCATGCCCCACCCTTGAGCTCGCGGCGACCAGGGCGGCTTTCGGTCTCACACCACTCCCAGACGTTGCCGCACATGTCGTAGACCCCATATGGGCTGATGCCGCTCTGGTAGCAGCTCACTGAAGTGGTATCGCCAACGCCGTTCTCCCGCACGTTGCACTTGGCGGGAGTCGGTTGATCACCCCACGGGTAAACGTTTCCACGCGTGCCCCGAGCGGCCTTCTCCCACTGCTGACTGGTGGGCAACTTCTTGCCGGCCCACTGCGCGTAGGCGTTCGCGTCCTTCCAAGTCACGAAGACAACGGGATGATCGTCCTTCCCTGGCGGTGGCTGACCGTCCTTCCAGTGACGTGGGGCGTTGTGCCCGGTTGCAGCCAGAAAGCGGGCGTACTCCGCATTGCTAACGGGGTAGACATCGATGTAGTAGGTAGGCAGCCATACCGGCTCGTTGCTCGGGCCGTACTGGAACACGCTTCCGTCCACTTTGACCATCAGCGTCCCGTCGAGTGGGTGGCGACGCTGGCTCGAGCCGATGAGCTCCACCGAGGCTGAATCGCTATTGCCGCCGATCAACGCTCCGCCGGTGAGGTGAACGAAGCGCGCTTGTGTATCGGGATCGCTCCGCGCCAGGCAGGTGTCCAGAGCGGCTTGGTTGACCGGGCGAGGCGTACTGCCGGCTTCCCATTTGGAGATCATCCGCTCGCTGACACCAAGGTGCGCTGCGAACTCGCGAATGCTCATCCGCTTGGCTTCACGTAATGCCCGTACGTAATCCCCTGACCACTGTTCGACAGTCGCCACGTACCTCTCCCCAGTCGGACCTCACGCAGCAGAGTAGCCGGTTGACTTCGCTCAGTTACACCTTCTCCCCGGGAATACCCTCGTACAGCTCCCTGAGCTTGCTCAGGACCGGGTGATCCACTGGCCATCGGGTCTCATCCACCCCTGACACCGCCCGCACTCCGGTTGCGGCGTTGGTAGCGAAGGCTGCGTCCATCTCTACCAGATCGGACGGAGTAAGCGGCTCCGCAATGACGGGCTCATCCAGCTCCTGGTTCAGCAGCGTCATCGTTATGCCTGCCAGATACGGCGAGCGTGGCCAGACAACCTGGCTACCACGCACAAAGCCAATATTCGACGTGGCAATTTCTGAAATGGTCCCGTCGCGATTGACGAAAAGGACATCGTCAAAGCCCTGTCGTTGCGCGTCGCGCCGCTGCTTCAGTGCGCCGAACAGGCCCACGTGCTTAACCGCGGGAAGGTCACGCTGATAAGCCACAGCCTGCAAATGCATCGGTGGCGCAGGAGCGCCGGACGCCGGCCTAGTGGTGATCAAGATCTGCGGGCTCGCGTCGTTCCCAATCCGCCCCAGGTCCAGTTCAGGGTCGAAGCACGTGACGCGAACGACGACACGTTCCGGCGAGCTCTCCAGTGCGTCCCGAACGTAGGCACGAACACGGTCCGTATCCAAGTCGACGTCGAACAGCTGGCGCGCGTCCCGTGCAAGACGGCCCAGGTGAAGACTCAGTCCGCGCACACGACCCTGTTCGACCAGCATGGATGTGAAGTGCCCAAAGTTCGTCAGCGCCAGCGCCTTGAGCGCATCGGCCGTCACCGGTGAACCGTTCAGCTTCATCCCTCCAGCCTCCCATCCGACCCGGTCGGACGGCACACTTCCCAGCCCGAAGTTCAGTGAAAGTTCAGGGGCGGAAGTTCAGCAAAAGTTCAGCGCGGGTGAGGCCGTGAGGCAGTTCTCAGAACTCTCCGTGTACCGGACGCTCGATGCATGGCATGAGTCGCCACAGAACACGACTGGCACGGAGAACACGATGACAAAGAACAGCGTCACCTTCACCACGAGTAGCAAAAGCTCGATCCCAAAACTCATCGGTTTGGCACTCATCGCCACCCTGATCTTCACCGTGGTGCGACACCCAGGCGATGCCGCTTCTTGGGTAGTCGCAATTGCCGGCGGGGCTGGCAAGGCGATCGATGGTATCGCGAACTTCCTCAATAACGTGGGTGGCTAGGAGTCAGTCCGCGCGCGGCACGGACCGCTCCAAACGATGCGCAGCTGAACTGAGCGCTCACCCGCCTTGCAGCGCGAAGACTCCCACCTCGAACCGATCACAGGATCGTGCAACATACGTCCCCGTTTTTCGACTCTCACAAGTAAGCCGAACCAATCGCCTCACCGCAACGGGAGGCCAGATGCTGCCAGGGCTCAATCCCGGGGACCAACTCTTACGTCGCGAACTACACGCCAAGTTCGGCGGGATACGACAGGGAGGTATCGCCCCGTCCCAGCAAGCAGCGGCCGTACTGTTCTTCACGGATCCTAAGAAGGGGCATCAACACGGGTACTACGACGGTTGGGGCTCAGACGGCCTGTTCCACTACGTGGGTGCGGGCCAACGGGGCGATCGTCAGCGCCTGCACGAAGAAGGCCACAAAGTGGGGCGCATGCAAGTTGTTCCGGCTGGCGAAAGCCGTCCCCTGTACGGCGATATCTGGGACCAGACAGAGGACACCCTGATCGAAGCAAAAGCACTGTTACACGCGACGCGCTACGAATGGCCGTAGGTCAGTTACTCGACTATGGGCGTTTTGTGGTGCACGCCAAGAAGGCTGTCCTTGTCCCGTCGTGCCCGCAGTAAGACCTGGTCAGCTACGTAACGGGAGCCGGTATCGACATCATCTACCCCGACGGCGACAGGTGGGAGAGGATTCAGGCCGAGGGTCCCGCTGTTACGTAGCTTCGAGCGGTCAGGCCACTTCCGGCGGGACATCCATCCGAGAGTCATCGCGCACCTCGTCGTCAGCGAAGACGGGCACGACGGCGGGTATCTCGAACTTCCGTCGCCAGGTTGCCAAGTCACCGCGGGCGCGTTCGGCGTAAGCGGCACGCCGCTTGCGTCGCGGTAGCCGCATGTTGAGCTCGGAGAACAAGCCGTACTGGATGTTCGACGGCTGGAAGTGGCGAGGGTCCGACTGCGTCAGGTGGCGTGCCAAGGCCCCAAGAGCAGTGGTCGTGGGCAACGGCTCGAACGCCGACTCCGTGTGGCGCTCGAGGGCAATGTAGAGCCCCACTACGAGCCCGGCAGCGGCCGACTCGAGGTACCCCTCGACGCCGGTGATCTGCCCGGCCAGGCGGATCCGCGGCTCCTTCCGGAGCCGGTAGAACTCGTCCAGGTGTTGTGGCGCGTTGATGAACGTGTTGCGGTGGACCTGGCCGAAGCGCGCGAACTTTGCGTCGGCAAAGCCGGGCAGCGTGCGGAAGACGCGCCGTTGCTCGCTCCACTTCATGCGCGTCTGGAAGCCCACCATGTTGAGCTGGCTGCGGGACAGGTTCTCCTGACGCAGCTGCAGCACGGCGTGGGGTTGGGTGCCGTCCGGGGCGGTGAGCCCCGCTGGTTTCATCGGACCGTGCGGCAGGACGTCGACGCCGCGCCGCGCCATCTCCTCGATCGGCAAGCAGCCCTCGAAGAAGAGGTTGCGCTCGAAGTCGTGCAGCTCGATCACCTCGGCGGTGACCAGCTGCTGGTGAAAGGCGAGGTACTCGTCCCGGGTCAGCGGCACGTTGAGGTAGTCGTCGCCTTCCCCTTTGCCATAGCGCGACGCCCAGAACATACGGCTCGTGTCGAGGCTGTCGGCCTCCACGATGGGGGCGATGGAGTCGTAGAAGTAGAGGTGGCGCGAGCCGAGGAGTTCCTGGATCCGCTCGGTGAGATCGGGGGAGGTGAGCGGTCCCGTCGCTACGACCACGTCACCGTCGGGGAGCTCGGTCACCTCGTGCCGCTCGATGGTCACGGTGGGCATGCGCTCAAGGGTCGCCGTGATGCGCGCGGAGAAGCGGTCGCGGTCGACCACCAGAGCCGCGCCGCCGGGCACCGCCGAAGCACGCGCCGCGCCGATCACCAAGGAGCCGAAGGATTCCATTTCCCGCTTCAGCAGCCCAGCAGCGTGCTCCGGGTCGTCCGAGCGCAGCGAATTCGTGCACACCAGCTCGGCGAACCGGCCGGTGCTGTGCGCGGGAGTCATGCGCTCCGGCCGCATCTCGTGCAGTACCACCGGAATGCCGCGCGCGGCGAGCTGAAAGGCGCACTCGCTGCCTGCGAGGCCTGCTCCGATGACGTGGACCGGACGTGTCCTACCCATCGTCTTCACGGTAGCCACCGGGCGAGAACCCCACGATGGCGGGTGTGACCTCAGCCATGGGCACCGGCCCACCTCGGCATCGGTGTCATCCGCTTTGTCGTCCACCACATGACCAGGGCCCCATCCGCGTGCTGCGGATGGGGCCCTGACCTGCGAGCCGCCTGCGGGAATCGAACCCGCGACGTATTCATTACGAGCCACTCTTACAAGGTCGCCAACCTGTGCTGATGTGCGCTTTACCTTGCTCCCGTCCTCCATAGACGTCCACCGCGAAACCTTGATAGCCACTGCGGTTGTCAGACCAGATGTCAGACGTGGCCACGCTGGGGCCCGATCAGGCGGGCCTGAGCCGCGATCCTCAAAGCCTTCGCCGGACCTCGGGACTGGAACATCGGGGGCTCCTATTCCGGCCATCTCGTGGCGGCCGCACTGGCAGTGGTGCCAGGAAAAGAGTGTGGGAACGTGAGCTTCCGCGTAGCTGCCACTCTGGTGTCAGTCCTGTTTTCCCAAGTCAGCCGCACTTGAGTGATTCCGTGACAGGTGTGACAGTGCGGACACTCGGCAGGCCATCGTGAAGCGATCTGGTACATCGCCCAGCGAACCTGCCGCGTCCAAAACGCTCCAGGCAATGTGCGCGAGCGCCTCAGAAACCAAATTCGACGACCGTTTTCGGCGCATTGCAGCGGCTGAGTTTTCTCCTGACGAGATCATTTTCAATGCAGCCCTCACCAGCCTGCAGCGAGGTGACACCACGAGCTTTTCAGACCTGCAAGGCGGCCGTTACAAGTACCGCCCTCCACTCCTGGACCGTGCCACACTGGATTCAGCCGGAACGGCAACTCAGGGAGGAACCACACGTTGCGCGACGACCAACGCTGGACCGTCCATGGCGAGCGACCCGTCTATGAGAGCGACTGGGTGCGCGTCTCGCTTGCCGACATCTCGCAACCGTCGGGCGATCGATTCGAACACCACGTGGTGTGGTTTCCCGCTCCGGCTATGACTGTCCTGCTAGACGACGCCGAGCAGAACGTTCTTATGGCGTGGCGTCATCGCTTCGCGCCGGACATCTGGAACTGGGAACTGCCCGGCGGGATCGTCGACGAGGGCGAATCTCCTGAAGCTGCTGCAGCCCGCGAGCTGATTGAGGAGACCGGCTACAAACCGCGCACGCTGGAGCACCTAATTACATTCGAGCCCGCCGTCGGCATGCTTCGAAACCCGCATTATGTGTTTCTTGGTCGCGGGGCCGAATACGTCGGCGATCCGACCGAGAAGAATGAGGGAAAATTTGAATGGGTTTCCTTGGATCGGGTTCGAGGCCTCATCACGGAAGGAGAAGTCAAAAATTCTGGCTCGCTGGTCGGACTTTTGATGACTCTGGATAGATTGCGCTAGGAGATCAGGCGGCAAGCAGCTTGGCTGTCCGACGGCGCTGACGCACCGACCCGGCTCGGCCGCTCGCGGCGCCTGCTGCTTTGACGCGACGACATCACCACGCTGGCGCAGCGCTATTGCTAGATCCACGCGCAGCCCTGCGTCAGCGCGCGCCGAGTGGACACCAAGGGAGCGCCGGCACAGCTTCGTGTCGCTGCTGTCCGACAAGGGCGTTCCGATCGAAACGATCGCACGCCTGTTGGCCACAGCACCACGTCGACCACCGAGCGCGTCTACCGCAAGCAGATCCGGCCCGTCATCGAGGACGGCGCGATCGTCATGGACCAGCTGTTTCGAGATCGGAACGAAGGCACCTGATCCACGCCGCCGACGCGCGAGGAGGCACGAATGTCAGACCGCACGACCTGACCATGCAGAAGCCCCGTCGGACCTGGTCTCGTCTACGCAGGTCCGACGGGGCTTCCGTCTGAGCCGCCTGCGGGAATCGAACCCGCGACCTATTCATTACGAGTGAATCGCTCTGGCCAACTGAGCTAAGGCGGCAACGCCCAACAGTGTAGCGACATCGCTTGGCGTGGATCAGCGACCCCACCCCTGTTGGCGCATACGATCGTGCCGACGAGGTGAGTGGGAGGCGAAGGTGCGGTCACGGCTCGGGGCGCTCGCTCTCACGGTCGGGCTGCTCGGCGCTTCCGCGGCGCCCGCCGCTGCCCATCCTGCCCAGGCGAACGCCCAGGTCGACGTGGGTGCGGCGTTCGGCGACGCAGGCACCGCCGCCGCGCTGACCCGTGTGCTCCCCGGCTCGATTCCGCGAACCTCTCCCCTGCCCGCGGTAGCCCAACTCGAATCGTCGACCCGCGCGTTCGAAGGCGGCGTCGGTTTCAGCACCGTCAGCGTCGACAGCGGCGCCGAGTTGCCGTTCGAACGCGCGATAGCCAAAGCCGACCCGTCGGGCACGGCCCTCAACGCGCGAGCCGCTGTCCCGGGCGGAGTCCTCCAGACCGCCCCACCCAGCAACCCCCAGCCGAGCCGCGGCACGCTGAAGCACCAGGAGAGCCCACTTGACCTGCTGATACGAGCCGAGCGGCAGACCGGCCAGGCGCATGCCCGCTGGAGCACCGACCACGGCCCCTGCGTCGGCCGCGTCGTGAAGGCGACGACGTCGACCGGATCGATCCGACTGGGTACGGCGATAGCCACGCTCCCGGACATCCCGTTCTCCGAACTCGACCGCCGCGGGCGGATGCCGAACGGAAGCCTCGCCACCCTCGGCCAACTCCTCGGTGACAGCAAGCCCCTGGTCGAAGTACCGGGCACGCTGACCACCACGTCGACGGTGGACGTCTCCGGCAAGGAAGTTCGCGCGACGTCGAAGGTGCAGACCGACCGTCTGGAAGTCCTAGGCATGACGGCGACTGTTCGCCATGCCCCGGTCCTGACCGCGCACGGCACGGGCAAGCCCGACAAGGATCGCGTCGTCAACGACACGCCCATCGTGGACTTCAAACGCGGGAACCGAACGCTCTTCCGCCTGGACCGAACCCGCGAGACCCGCGACGTCCGGATCGGTGTGATCACCCGCGGACGGACGACCATGCCGGTGGTCGACGGCTATGCCCGACACCCGAGCGGCAAGGAAATCCGGCTGTCCGGGGCCGACCGGCGCAAAGTCACCGAACTGTTCGCGCTCCGCCTCTCGGTCGGCGGCTTGACCACCCAGTCGACCGCGGTCGACAAACCCTTCCACGGCACCCAGATCACCGCGTCGGCCCGGCTGCTCGACGTCCAACTGCTGCCCACCAAGACGCTGACCGATGCGCTCAAGGGCCGCTACGACCTGCCCTCCACACTCGCGCACTACACGATCGGCGAGCAGGTCGTCCGGGCAGCAGCACCGCCGTCCGGCCCGCGCTGCGGCGCGCCGGGCGCCGGCGAAGTCACCGTCGCGGCACCGCCCGAAGCCCTTGCCCCGAGCAGCACCGACATCGTCCCGACCCGCGTGCTGCTGTGGGGCGGCGCGGGACTCGTACTCCTCGGCGCGTACCTGCTCGCCGTGGCACGACCCCACAAACGTCGCGAGTGACTCAGCCCTTCGCCAGCGCGGACACCATGGCTTCGACGGCGATACGCGGCTTGACGTTGAGGTTCAACGCCTCGCGACACTCCAACACCGCTTCCAGCCGCCGCAGCGTCGACTCGGGGCTCCAGCGCGACGCGGCCTCCTTGATCTGCTCCTCGTGATCAGGATGGGTCAGCGTCGCACCCGTCGGGAAGACCAGCACGTCACGGTAGAAATTCGCCAGGTCGACCAGAGCGAGATCGATCGTGTCCCGCTGAGTCCGCGTCGCCCGCGACTTCTGCCGCTTCCGGAGCTGGTTGACCGCCGCCTCGGCAGCGCGCTTGGCACCGGCCGTCCCACGCCCGGTGCCCTCACCACCCATGGCGACCCGCAGCTCCGACTCCTCGACCTCGTCCCGCTTGGCGCTCTCCGCAACGGCGTCGGCCTCGGCCGCCGTGATCAACAAGTCGGCGAAGGCGAACACATCATCCGGCCGCCGCAGCCCGACCGGGATACGGAGGACATCGGCGCGACGCGAACGAGCAGCCTCGTCCGTGGCGAGCCGTCGTGCCCGCCCGACATGTCCGCCACACACCGACGCTGCCCAGCGGGCGCGCTCCTCGTCGATCCCGTCCCGTTCCACCAGGACACGGGCGATGGCATCGGGAGGCGGGGTGCGCAGATTGACCGCACGACACCGCGAACGGATCGTCACCATCACGTCTTCGGGGTGATCCGACGGCGCGCACAGCAGGAACACGGTGCGCTCCGGCGGCTCCTCGACAGCCTTGAGCAGCGCATTCGACGCGCCCTCGGTCAGCCGGTCGGCGTCGGCGATGATCACGATCTGCCACCGTCCGGTGGACGGCCGCCGCGCTGCCGTCTGCACCAACGACCGCATGTCCGCCACCGAGATCGACAAGCCCTCGGGCTCCACGAACCGCACGTCACCATGCGTGCCGGCCATCACCGTCCGGCAGTGGACGCAGTCAGCGCACCCGGTGCGGCTCTCGCACTGCAGGGCCGCCGCGAACGCCCGCGCGGCCACCGTGCGACCGGACCCCGGTGGGCCGGTGAACAACCACGAGTGCGTCATACCGTCGCCTGCGGCCGCAGCGGAGAGGATCTCCACCGCAGGCTCTTGCCCCACGAGCTGTTGCCACACGCTCACGACGCGGCCTCCACCGGCTTCTCGGCCTGCTGCAACGGCTGGATGCCCCGCTTGTCCAGCAGCGGCCGCACCGCCTCACGCACACGCTCGGCGACTTCGTCCTGGGAACCTTCGGCGTCGACCACGACATAATTTTCCGGATCGGCCGCGGCCCACTCGCTCAGCAGCCCGCCGATCCGCAGCGCCGTCTCCGCCGGGCTGCCGTCCTCCTGCGGCTGGCCCGGGTCGACGTCCAGCATGATGGTCAGGTCCGGGCGCAGCTGTTCCATCGCCCAGTCGGCCAGGCCCTCCAGCTCGTCGATGTCCAGCCCGGCCACCGCCGACAGGTGCGCAAGCGACGAGTCGGCGAACCGCTCCATCACGACGATCGCACCGGCGTCCAGCGCGGGCCGCACGTCGCGCTCCACGATGTCGGCTCGCACGGCGGCCGCGGCCAAGGCCTTCGCCCGCGCTCCGGTCAGCGAAGCGTTGTGCAAGATCGACTGCAGGCGCTGGTCGTCCAGAGCTGGGTCGGTGGCCAACGCGATCGGCGGCGTCACGGTCCGGCGCAGCCACAACGCCAGCTTGGCCGCCTGCGCCGCGGTGTCCGTGGCCGTCGTCCCCTCGATGGCGATCAGCAAGCCGTTGACCCGGCGAGGCCGCCGACGCAGCGCATTGCGCAGGTCGCTGATGATCGGCTCGTCGCGCCGCGAGTCCATCATCCGGTAGGCGATGATGCCGACCAGCGTGGCCAGGATCCCGCCGCCGAGCAGCACCGGGCGCGTGCCGTCGATCTGCACCGTGGTGCCGAACAGTTCGACCCTGCGCGGCTTGACCAGACCGATCAGCAGCGGCACCAGGGCGACCGAGCCGCCCAGGATGATCTTCATCAGGGACTGGTAGACCGCGTTGATCCGCCCGCGCACATCGTCTTCGATGCGGGTACCGATGATCGTCACGCCGGTCAGGAACGCAACGCCCGCGCAAGCGCCGACCAGCACGATCGCCGACATCGCGACGATGAGGTGGGGCGCAAGGGCCACCACGCACAGGGTGAGACCGGCGAACACGATGGCCGCGCCGAACAGCCGGTCGTGCGGCAGGCGGCGCGCCAGCTTCGGCGCCCCCGCCATCCCGAGCGCGAGCCCGATGAAGATCGCCACGAACATCATGCCGAACGCGGTGTCGCCGGCCAGCAGGCTCTGCGAGTAGGGCTTGGCCGAGCCGACCACCGCACCGCCCGCGGCGAACGCTCCGACCATGCCGATCAGCAGGCCACGCACCAGCTTCGTGCTGCGGACGAACGTGAAGCCGTCCTTGATCATCTGCAGCATGCTCGGCTTGTCGTCGTCGGCGCGCAGCACCGGCTCGTCGTGCACGTTGCGCAACGACAGTTCGGGGATTCGCCACACCACCAGCGCGCTGCACAGGAACAACAGCCCGGTGATGACCACGACCATGCGCGCGAGGCCGAACTCGCCGGTCGTTCCTTCCGGCAGGCCAAGCACCTGCGGCAAACCGCTGACCAGCGCATAGAAGCCTGCGCCTGCCACCACGGAGACCCCGTACGTGACCACCAGGCCCAGCTGGTTGGCCGTCTCCACCTGGTCCTTACGACGCAGCAGGTTGGGTGCGGCCGCATCCTTGGACGGAATCCACATCGTCGACGACAGGCCCACCAGGAAGTTGGCCACGAACAGCCACCACGGTGAGCCGACGATCGCGATCGACAGCAGCAGACCGCACCGCATCAGGTCGGCGATCACCATGATCACGCGGCGGTCGAACTTGTCCGCGAGCAGTCCGCCGAGCGGGGCGAAGATCAGGCCGGGGAGCAGCAGCGTGAGCACCACACCGGTGAACGCGAAGTTCTGCGCGGTGTAGGACTCGGTGAGCTTGGTGACGTAACCGGTGAGCCCGAGCAGCGTCAGCCAGTCCGCCGTGCTGCACAGGAACGACACCCCTATGAGCCGCCGGAACGGCTTGATCGCCAGTACCCGGCGGGCGCGGTAGAGCGTCGAAGCGGACGACAGCCCCGGCGCACCGGACTCGGGCACCTGCGTCGGACCCAGCACCCCTGCGATGAGCCACACCCCGCTTCCGCTTCGTCGACCACCGACATCACTCGAATGGTCGGCGTCTGGCGAACGCGACCCAGGGTAGTCGGCACAGGCGTTATGCCACGCGTAGGGGCGCTGGTGTCGCTACTGGAACAACTCGCCGATACCCGTCGCGATGCTGGAAATCACCTGTATGGCGATGACGGCGAAGATTGCCAGGACGACCAGCGCGACCACCACACCACCGACGGTCGACCCGCCGCTTGCGCTGCCGTTGGACGACTCCCGGTCGGTCTTCGACTTCGCCCGCAGTTGCTCGCGGCGCTGGCGCACCGCCTCACGCCAGCTCTGCACGTCCGCATCGCTGCGGCCGCTGAGCGCCTGCCGCATGCGCTGACGCGCGGGCACCTTCTCGGGCGTGGCGACCATGCCGGGCGGGAGCCCACCTGCGGAAACGCCGGGAGGTGAGGGCAGCGCGACCCTCGGGCCCTCCGGTGGCGCGTCCTCCGCGGCCAACAAGGCCTCGACCATCGCACGCGACTGTTCCTCGTCGGGCTCCACCGGCTTGGCGACCGGGATGACCGGCTCGTCATACGAATCGCCCTGGACGTCCAGGCCCGCGGGTGCGCTCGTCACCAAACCGGCGAGCGGGTCCGGGAACAGGGGTAGCGGTGGCAGGGACTGCGTTCCATCCGGCGTCCAGCTGGTGTGCCCCACGGCGGCTTCCGATCTCACGGCGCTGCTTCCCGGACGATGGTAACTCGCTGTCGTCATCCGACCACGCAATCGTTCAGGTGCAATCCGCTACCCCCCAGTTACACGCGGTGAAGTCTGCTACTTCTTCCGTGCGGCGGCCCGCTTCTTGGGCGCCGGCCCCTTCGCCCTTTTCTCCGCCAGCAACTCGGCCGCCCGCTCGACGGTCAGCTCCTCGACACTGTCGCTCTTGCGCAGCGACGCGTTGTACTCGCCGTCGGTCACGTACGGACCGAACCGACCGCTCTTGACCAGCATCGGTTTGCCCGACTGCGGGTCCGGCCCGAGCTCTTTCAGCGGCGCGGCGGAGGCCTGCCTGCCCCTGCGCTTGGGCTCGGCGTAGATCTTCAGCGCCTCGTCCAGCGTGATGTCGAAGATCTGCTCCTCGCTGGCCAGCGACCGCGAATCCGTGCCCTTCTTCAGGTACGGGCCGTAGCGACCGTTCTGCGCGGTGATCTCCTCACCGCTCTCCGGGTCGGTGCCCACCACACGCGGCAGCGACAGCAGCTTCAGCGCGTCCTCCAACGTGACCGTCTCGGGCGTCATCGACTTGAACAGCGAGCCGGTGCGCGGCTTGACCTTGGCCGCCTTCTTCTTGCCCGAGCCGTTGGTGGGCTGCTCCTGCTCGGGGATCACCTCGGTGACGTACGGCCCGAAGCGCCCCTCCTTGACCACGATCTCGTGCCCGGTCTCCGGGTCCACACCGAGCGAACGCCCCTCCTGCGGGGTGGCGAACAGCTTCTCGGCGATCTCCGCGGTCAGTTCGTCCGGCGGCAGGTCCTCCGGCAGGTTGGCCCGCTGGGACGCCCCGTCGACCTCGCGCTCCAGGTAGGGGCCGTAGCGGCCGACCCGCACGTACACGGTGCGGCCCTGGTCGTCGGTGAACATCGGGATCGAGTTGATGTCCCTGGCGTCGATGGCGTCGACACCCGAGCCGACCAGCTTCTTCAGCCCGCCCAGCCTGCTGACCGAGCCCTCGACCCCGTCGTTGCCGCCGAAGTAGAAGCCGGACAGCCACCTGGTCCGCTCCTGCCTGCCCGCGGCGATCGCGTCCAGCTCGTCCTCCATCGCCGCGGTGAAGTCGTAGTCGACCAGCCGGCCGAAGTACTGCTCGAGCAGGCCGACCACGGAGAAGGCCACCCACGACGGCACCAGGGCGGAGCCCTTCTTCCACACGTAGCCGCGGTCCTGGATCGTCTTGATGATCGACGCGTAGGTCGACGGGCGGCCGATACCCAGCTCCTCGAGCGTCTTGACCAGGCTGGCCTCGGTGTAGCGCGGCGGCGGAGAGGTCGAGTGGCCGTCCGCGTCCAGCCGCTCGGCGCGAACCCGCTGATCCTTGGTGAGGTTCGGCAGCCTGCGCTCGGCGTCATCGGCCTCGCCGCCCGCTTCGCTGTCCAGCGCCTCGACGTAGGCACGCAGGAAACCCGGGAAGCTGATGGTGCGGCCGCTGGCGGCGAACGTGCACTCCTCGCCGGACGCGGCGGTGCCGGTGATGCGCACCGACATCGTGGTGCCCTTCGCATCCGCCATCTGCGAGGCGATGGTCCGCTGCCAGATCAGCTCGTACAGCTTGAACTCGTCCGGGTCCAGCTCCGCGGCGACCTCACCCGGCGTGCGGAACACCTCGCCCGCAGGCCGGATGGCTTCGTGCGCCTCCTGCGCGTTCTTCACCTTGCGGGTGTACTGGCGCGGCGTCTTCGACACGTACTCGGCCCCGTACAGCTGCGTCGCCTGGGAGCGGGCCGCCGCGATCGCCGTCTCCGACAGCGTCGTGGAGTCGGTACGCATGTAGGTGATGTAGCCGTTCTCGTACAGCCGCTGGGCCGTGCGCATCGTGCGATCCGAGGAGAAGCGCAGTTTGCGGCCCGCTTCCTGCTGCAGCGTGGACGTCATGAACGGCGCGTACGGCTTGCGCGTGTACGGCTTGGCTTCGACGCTGGTGACGGTGAACTCCGCGCCGGTGAGCGCCTCGGCAAGCCGGGTGGCTTCGGCCTCGCCGAGCACCCGCACGTTCTTCAGCGACGCCTTGAGCTCGCCGTCGGAGGTGAAGTCCTTACCGGTGGCCAGCCTGTCGTCGTCGACGGCGACCAGCTTGGCGCCGAAGTCCTGGCCGTCGGCGGACATGGTGGCCGCGATGTCCCAGTACTCCGCCGATGTGAAGCGCATCCGCTCGCGCTCCCGCTCCACCACGATGCGGGTGGCCACCGACTGCACCCGGCCCGCGGACAGCTTCGGCATGATCTTCTTCCACAGCACCGGGCTGACCTCGTAGCCGTACAGCCGGTCCAGGATGCGCCTGGTCTCCTGCGCATCGACCAGATCGGTGTCCAGGTCACGCGGATTCGCCGCGGCGTCCCGGATGGCGTGCTCGGTGATCTCGTGGAAGACCATGCGGCGCACCGGCACCTTCGGCTTGAGCGCCTCGATGAGGTGCCACGCGATCGCTTCCCCTTCGCGGTCACCGTCCGTGGCGAGATACAGCTCGTCGACCTCTTTGAGCTTGCCCTTCAGATCGGTGACCGTGGACTTCTTGTCCGGCGTGACGATGTAGAGCGGCTCGAAGTCGTTGTCCACGTCCACGCCCAGCCTGGCCCACGGCTGGCCCTTGTACTTGGCAGGCACGTCCGCCGCGCCCCTCGGCAGGTCGCGGATGTGCCCCTTGGACGATTCGACCACGTAGTTGCGGCCCAGGTAGGAGGCTATTTTGCGAGCTTTAGCGGGTGATTCGACGATCACCAGCCGACGGACGTCATCGCCGCCCGAGCTCTTGGTCGATCCAGCCACGTTCGGCTGCCTCCATTCCTCTGCCGCCACCCTGGCCGCGGACGAGTGGCGGGTCTGCGCGACATTCCCTTTCCAGCTTTAGCACGGCCGACGACACCGGGTGCCCGCCGGCTGGCGGGCCAGCATACGCGGACATGGTGTGTGCTACCCGTCACCACCCGTGGTCAATCCCCCGGGGGGTGATCGTCAGTATGCCGCCCCGCCCCTCAGTATTGCCTAGTCGCTTTTCAGGGCGAGCAGGCACTCTCCGCCTCGCTCGGCCATTTGCCGCACCTACCTCGCCAACGGTGGCGTAGCGCGGTCTGTTCCGAATGGCACGCAACGTTTGCGGCATATGCCCCGCCTTTAAGGGGCGACAGATCACGCCGAGGGGGGCAGGGGAAGTGCGCAATGTCGTAGCGGTGGTGCTGCTGGTCGTGGCCTGGCTGACGGCGGTGGCCGTCGGCGTGCAGCTGGCAACACCCACACAGTCTGAAGCGGTCTCGCTGGCCGCAGAAGGTCCACGGTTGGCTCCGGAGACGAGCGCCGATCCGCCTGCGGAGGCCACCACAGTGGCGCGTCAGGAACAGGTGCAGCTGCGCGGCTGCGTCATCCGGTTCGACCGTAAGGACCGGATGGGCCGGACGCTGGCCCGCAAGCATGTGAACAGGGCGCACGCGTGCCTGGGGGTTCGCTCGGTTCGCATCGACTACCGGACCGGCGAGCTGGTGCTGACCGGCTCACGCGGTGGGGCGATCGTGTTCATCTCGGTCTCGCCCGACGAGACGCTGACCGCCAAGGGCATCAGTTGCGGGCCGTCCGGCGGCCTTGCGGTGACCCGGTTGCGGTGCTTCGACCGGCAGGGCAGGAAGGTGCCCGCGTACTCGCCCCGGCTCTACAGCCCGCGAGCCAACCTGTGGATCGGATGGCTGACATGGCAGGGCTGACCGGGCCGATGCTTCCGCACTGGAAGCCATTGCAGTACGACGTGCCCGCCGAGACGGCGTGGCCGCGCTGGGCACGGCTGCTGTCGCGGGCGTTGACCCTCACCGTCGTGATCGCCGTCGGCCTCTGGCTGCTCCACTACGGCGACATCGACGTCGACATCGATCAGATGCGGTGACCAACACGACGGCCCGCCCAGCGCCGCGTTCAGCGGGCCGGACGGGCCGTCGAGCGTTGAATCAGGCGATCAGACGTTCGCCGCTTGCTGTGCCGGGGAGGAGTCGGACAGCGAGCTGGAACGCCGCTTGGACACCACGATCGCCACGACGATGATCGCCACCGCGACCAGCGAGATGATCAACCGGGCGGCGTCCGAGGCGTTCTCGCCGACGGACAGCTGCACGATCGCCGGGGCGATCAGCAGCGACACCAGGTTCATCACCTTGATCAGCGGGTTGATCGCCGGGCCCGCGGTGTCCTTGAACGGGTCACCGACGGTGTCACCGATGACGGTGGCCTCGTGCGCGGGCGAGCCCTTGCCACCGTGGTGGCCGTCCTCGACCAGCTTCTTGCCGTTGTCCCAGGCACCACCGGAGTTAGCCAGGAACACGGCCATCAGGACACCGGCGGCGATGGCGCCACCGAGGTAACCGGCCAGCGCACCGGTGCCGAGGCCGAAGCCGACGGCGATCGGTGCGAACACGGCGAGCAGACCCGGGGTGGCCAGCTCGCGCTGCGCGTCCAGGGTCACCAGGTCGACCACGCGGCCGTACTCGGGCTTGCCGGTGCCCTCCATGATTCCCGGGATCTCCCGGAACTGGCGGCGGACCTCCCACACCACGGCGCCTGCCGCGCGGGAGACCGCGTTGATGGCCAGACCGGAGAACAGGAACACGACCGCGGCACCGACGATGACGCCGACCAGGACGTTCGGGTTGACCACCTCGAAGCCGAAGGAATCCGGCAGCTCGCCGCCCGCCGCAGCCTCCTCGACCGCCTTGACGATCTCGGTCACGTAGGAACCGAACAGCGCGGTCGCCGCGAGCACGGCGGTGGCGATGGCGATGCCCTTGGTGATGGCCTTGGTGGTGTTGCCCACCGCGTCCAGCTCGGTCAGGATCGCCGCGGCGTTCTCGTCGACGTCACCGGACATCTCCGCGATCCCCTGCGCGTTGTCGCTGACCGGGCCGAAGGTGTCCATGGCGACGATGACGCCGACCGTGGTGAGCAGGCCGGTACCGGCCAGCGCCACGGCGAACAGGGCGACGGTGCCGCCGATCAGGTAGGCGCCGAACACGGCGGCGGCGATGACCACCGCGGTGTAGACGGCCGACTCGAGACCGATGGAGATACCGGACAGCACGACGGTGGCCGCACCGGTCTCGGAGGTCTCGCCGACGGTCTTGACCGGCTTGTGCTCGGTGCCGGTGAAGTAGCCGGTGAGCCACAGGATGACGCCGGCGAGCACGATCCCGATGATCACCGAGATGGTGGCGATGACGGCCGGGTTGCCCTCCGCACCGGCGAAGTCGGTGGGCAGGAAGATGAACGAGGCCGCCGTGCACAGCACGGCCGAGATGACGGCCGAGATGTAGAACGAGCGGTTGATGGTGACCAGGCCGTTCTCGCCGGAGCGGGCCTTGGTGATGTACACACCGATGACCGCGGTGATGACCCCGATGGCGGGCACGATCAGCGGGAAGACCAGGCCGTCCGCGCCGAGCGCGACCGAGCCGAGGATCAGCGCCGCGACCAGCGTCACCGCGTAGGACTCGAACAGGTCGGCGGCCATACCGGCGCAGTCACCGACGTTGTCACCCACGTTGTCGGCGATGGTCGCCGCGTTCCGCGGGTCGTCCTCCGGGATGTTCTGCTCGACCTTGCCGACCAGGTCCGCGCCGACGTCAGCGGCCTTGGTGAAGATGCCGCCACCAACACGCATGAACATCGCGATCAGCGCGGCGCCGAAACCGAAGCCCTCCAGCACCTTGGGGGCCTGGCCCGCGTAGACCAGCACCACCAGCGCGGCGCCGAACAGGCCGAGCCCGACGGTGATCATGCCGACGGTGCCGCCGGTGCGGAACGCGATCCGCATGGCCTTCTCCCGGCCACCGGACTCCCGCGACGCCGCGGCCACCCGCAGGTTGGCCTGCGTGGCCAGCCACATGCCGAGGTAGCCGATGGCGAACGAGAAGCCGGCGCCGACCAGGAAGAACAGCGAGCGGCCGATGCGCTCGCCCCAGTCCTCCGCCGGGAGGAAGAACAGCAGTACGAACACCACGGCGCCGAAAATGACCAAGGTGTTGCGCTGCCGCTTGAGGTAGGCAATCGCGCCTTCCTGCACGGCCTTGGCGATCTCCTGCATCTTCGTGGTGCCCTGACCGGCGGCCAGAACCTCCTTGAGCAGGATGTAACCAATACCGAGCGCGGCAAGGGCGATCACTGCGACCACGGCCACGATGCCGTAGTCGCCTCCGGACAGCGAAATGCCGTCCGCGAGGATCTGCCGGGACATTCGTCCTCCTGTGTCGCATGTTGGTCGGTACTGCAAAGGTGCGGGTTCTCTCCCGCCGGTGCACCGACTGACGATGTTCGGGCCCGGAGTCTATTGGTTGGGCCTCCTAGCACTGACAACGGCCCATACCAGTTCTCCGTCGGTTTCGTCACGCCAGGGGCGCATCGGGGACGAAAGTTGCCTCCGCTCGGGGACGTTCGGGCAGCCGACGGCGGTGTGTGACGCGGCCGTGAACGCGCTTCTTGCCTGCACGCCGGTGGCGCTGTCGGCGTGGTTCGAGCGCCACGAGGCTGCTCCACGCCAGGGCCGGACGCCACGGGCTGTTCGACGCCAGGGCCGGACGCCACGACGCCGCTCGACGCCACTGCAGTGCTGTGCGGACCACACCCCATGGCTGGATTCGGCCGCACCGAGATGCGTCGTTCGCCGAGCGTGCGACCTGCCGTCGGTCACCGAGGAGCACGCCCGTTCGGCCGTGTCACCTGCGCGCGGCTACGGCGTCGGTGGGGTGTGTCAAGCTCGAAGTCGTGCAGCATTCCGACGCCGAGCTCAAGCGGGCTGACTCCCTGCTGGCCCGCGTGCTGGCGGGCACTCCCGAAGGGGAGCAGCCGGTCACGCACGTGCGCACGCTGCCCGCACGCCCGGCGCGCTGCGTCCCCTGGCCATCGTGGGTTCCGGAGGAGGTTGCGCGCCGGTTCGTCGACTGCGGTGTGCAGCAGCCGTGGTCGCACCAAGCGGAGGCTGCCGACCACGCCTGGCACCAGCGCCACGTGGTGCTGTCGACCGGCACGGCGTCCGGGAAGTCGCTGGCCTATCAATTGCCGGTGCTGTCGCTGCTGACGCAGAAGCCGAAACGCACGGCGTTGTATTTGTCGCCCACCAAAGCGCTGGGGTACGACCAGTTGCGGGCGGTCGCTTCGCTGGAGATTTCCGGCGTGCGGGCGGCCACGTTCGACGGGGACACCCCGCTCGAGGAGCGCGACTGGGTGCGAGCGCACGCGAACTGGGTGTTCACCAACCCGGACATGCTGCATCACGGGCTGCTGGCGGCCCATTCGCGATGGGCTCGGTTCTTCCAGCGGCTGGCCTACGTGGTGGTCGACGAGTGCCACAGCTACCGGGGCGTGTTCGGTTCACATGTGGCGCTGCTGTTGCGCAGGCTGCGCCGCGTGGCCGCGCGCTACGGCGCGAATCCGACCTTCGTGCTGGCCTCCGCGACCGTGGCCGAGCCGGCCGAATTCGCCCAGCGGCTTGCCGGGCTCGAGTGCGTGCCGGTGGTCGATGACGGCTCGCCGCGCGGGCCGCGCACCATCGCGCTGTGGGAGCCGCCGCTGCTGCGGGAGATCACTGGTGAGAACGGCGCCCCGGTTCGCCGCTCGGCAGGTGCGGAGGCGGCGCGCATCATGGCTGATCTCGTCATCGAAGGCGCCCGCACGCTGGCCTTCGTCCGGTCGCGCCGCGGCGCGGAGCTCGCTGCCGTGTCTGCCCGCAGGACTCTGACCGAGGTCGATCCTGCGTTGGCCAAGCGGGTGGCGGCCTACCGCGCCGGCTACCTGCCCGAGGACCGCCGCAAGCTGGAAGCGGCTTTGATGTCCGGTGAGCTGCTGGCGGTGGCCAGCACCAACGCACTCGAGCTCGGGGTGGACATCTCCGGCCTGGATGCCGTGCTTCTTGCGGGTTATCCGGGCACACGCGCTTCGTTCTGGCAACAGGCCGGTCGCGCGGGCCGCACGGCTGAGGAGTCGGCGCTGGTCGTCTTCATCGCCAAGGACGACCCGTTGGACACCTACCTGGTGCACCACCCGGAGGCGATGCTGGATCGGCCGGTCGAGGCTGCGGTGCTCGATCCGATGAATCCGTACGTGCTGGCCCCGCAACTCGCCTGCGCTGCCGCAGAGCTACCGCTGCGCACGGAGGACCTGCCGATTTTCGGCGGGTCGGTCGCACGTGAGGTGCTTGATGACCTGGTGGCGGACAAGATGCTGCGCAGGCGGTCCAGCGGTTGGTATTGGACGGCGCGTGACCGTCCGCATCACGAGGTGAGTATTCGCGGCTCCGGCGGCGAGCAGGTGGCCGTGGTGGAGAGCGAGACGGCGCGGCTGCTCGGAACGGTCGATCCCAGCTCTGCTTGTGCCACCGTGCACCCGGGCGCGGTGTACTTCCATCAGGGCGCCACGTATGTGGTGGACGAATTGGATTTCGAGGAACGACTCGCGTTGGTGCACGCCGAGGAACCGGAGTGGACCACGTCGCCACGGGACGTGATCGACATCGAGGTGCTGGAGACCGACGAGAAGGCGGTCTACGGCGGGGTGACGGTGTGCCTGGGCCGGGTCGCGGTGACCTCGCAGGTCGTGAGTTATCTGCGGCGTCTGCCGTCGGGAGAGGTGCTGGACCAGACCCCGCTGGACATGCCCGCACAAACCCTGCACACCCGCGCCGTGTGGTACACGGTCAGCGAGTCGCTGCTTTGCGGCAGGGGGCCGGGGGGCGCTGGGCTGGAACCCGCGCGCATCCCCGGCTCCCTGCACGCTGCCGAGCACGCGGCGATCGGCCTGCTACCGCTCTTCGCTACCTGCGACCGCTGGGACATCGGGGGCGTGTCAACCGCTCTGCATGCCGACACCGGGGAGGCCACGGTGTTCGTGCACGACGGTCATCCCGGGGGCGCGGGATTCGCCGAGCGTGGGCATGCGGCGCTGGTGCCCTGGCTGGCCGCAACGCGGGAGGCGATCGTCTCCTGCGAGTGCTCGACCGGCTGCCCGTCCTGTGTTCAGTCGCCGAAGTGCGGGAATGGCAACGAACCTCTGGACAAGGCAGGGGCGGTGGCCGTGCTCGACACCGTGCTGGGTGCCATCAACGGGGCGGATCATGGCAAGGGGACGCGGGGGGAATCCCCTCACCAGCGGAGGCGGTGATCCGCCCACCGTCGGCGCGCTCGCACGGCCACACTGTGGTCCACTGTTCAGTTGTCCTGTGAAGCTGTGGCTCGAGGTCGGCACCGCCGCATCGGGGGGATGGGCTTCGGTGCGGCGGTGCCGTCTCGAGCTGTGGCGCGGCATCCACGGCCGACCGGGGCTGAACAGGCCGCGAATGCCGGCACGACCGGCGAGCAGCGGTCGGGGCGCTGCCACCTGTCGCTTACGCCGCGCTCGGCTGCAACCTCGCCTGCGCGCCGTCCACCAGACCGGCGGCCCTGGCCAGGACGCCGTGCACCGCGGCCGCGTGCGGGAGCTTCCATCCCCACACCTCGGGCTTGACCCGCCAGTGCACGATGCCGCCGGGGTACGGGCTGGGCGGGAGGGGCACCCAGCTCTCCTTGCCGTGGTGAACCACCCCGGGCCGGTTGGCCAGCTGTGCGGGAAGCTCGGGCCCGGAGGCGGTCAGGAAGATCCACCGGCCGTTCGGCATGGCCAGAATCGGGGCAGGCCTGTCCTCGGCACGCAGCAGACCCGCTGCCGCGCGCCCCAGCTCGGCGTCGACTTCCACCGCGTCCACCACGGTGCCGGTCGCCACGAGCACGCTGTAGGGCTCCTCGTGCCACTTCTCGGCGACCGCCTTGGCGTCGACGCGCACACCGCGGCGCCAGTCGTCCGTCACAGGCTGCGGGCCGCGCCATTCGCCGCTTCCCGGATAGCTGCCCGGAAAGACCGGCCAACCGCGCAGCGCGAGATCTACCGCCTCGGTGCGCAGCTCGATACGGAACGCACTGCGCCAGGCTTCCGGCCCCTCGGTGTGCAACATCGGTCTTTCCGTCTCCTCGGTATTCGTGCGCAATGGTGCAGGTGAACCTGCGTTTTCTCGGGGCTCGACCGCAGGACGGCCTGCCCGCCCCATTGAGTGAACTGCAACATGCAAATTGCGGGTAGTGGGTGCTCGGCGACCGGTAGTCACCGAACGTTGAACGACGGACGTCCAACGGTTCAACCGAACGTGTCGCCGTGATCAACTGACGTGAAACCGCTCACGCCGGGCGGTAGTGATACCGCTCACCGTCGCCCAATGACCGTCCAACCGGTCGCAAATTCGCTACCACGCCCGTTCATCGACCGCTCATCGACGCTGTCGATCGGCCCAGCCCGAGCCTTGGCAGCAGCGCGACCGAACATCGCCACCGGTCCGGGCGGGTCCACCCGGACGCGCACCAGCGCATCCCATTCCTGCAATCGACAGCCTGCGAGATCGGCACGCATCAGCTCGGCTATTCGCCTCGCCTGATCGCAGGCGACCGACTCGCCGTCGCGGGCGTACGTGGCTGCCGCGAGGGCAGCCAGATCGGCGGCGGATGCCGCGCGATGTCGCGTGACCAAGCCTGCGCCGAGCCAGACCACGACGCTGAATACCAGCAACACAGCGGCGATCGCCCCCGCCGCCCACACTGTGGCGACACCTTCGTCTCCGCACTCGCGTGACGCGGATGTCATCGAACCCGGCCTCCCGGTCCGGAGCCGTTGCTGCTCGACGACGATGCCTGCGCCGGGGTCGCCGTCTCCGGCGCAGGCTCGGCGCCGGGCTCGCCAACGGCGAACGCCTCCGCGGTCAAGCTCATCGGCAACAGGCCCCCGGCAGGCTCGGCGCTCACCTGCACCCGAATGAGCTCGGCGGACTTCTCCACGTCGAGGCGAGCCCCGGCCGGAGCGATCTCGGCGACGGCGCGATCGGCCAGCTGCCGGTCACCGCGAGCGATGAGCCGAGCTGCTTCTCGCGCGGCATCGGTGCACCGCATCTGGTCCACCACCGCACCCACTCCGGCCAGGCACAGCGCCACGACGATGACGAGCGCGCTCACCGCGATCGCCGCCTCGACCGTTACCGCGCCCCGATCCTTACCGAGGACCTCGTGCGGCTCCATGCGCCCGCCTAGAAGTCGACGGCTAGCGCGTCCTGCACCAAGCCAGTCAGTGCGTCGACCACTTCGTCGCTGCTCACCACCGCGTAGAGCACGGCGGCGAACGCGGCTGCGACTACGGTGCCGATGGCATATTCGGTGGTGGTCATGCCGTCGTCACCCACCAGTCGCGGCACGCGAAGCAGTGGCCACCGGCGCAGCGGCAGGCGGAGCGCTCGAGCCACGGTCTTCGTTGCAGGATGTGACAGATTCATGAATCAGCCCTCCCAGGTGTGAGAGTCAGCCGCTTCTCCCGCGAGCGCCCATTCGGACACTCCGACAAGTCAGGGCAGCACGGTGAGCTGACCGGCGAGACCGATCACCACCGGCACGACGCCCAGGCACAAAAAGCTCGGTAAGAAGCAGAGTCCGAGCGGGCCGGTGACGAGGACGCCTGCGCGCTGGGCCCTCGTCTCCGCCGCCTCGATCTGCTCGGCTCGCAAGCGAGCAGCCATGTCGTCGACTGCCTCGGCCAGCGCACTCCCCGATTGCGCGGACCGGCGAGCCGCGTGCGCCAACGGTGCCGTCGCCGGACAGGCCGCGGCCGGCCGCCATGCTTCATCGCCCGGGGCGCCCAGCGCGAGAAGTTCGCTCGTCCTCCGCAGCGCATCGGCCGCCGCCGCCGGAAGGCCGTCGGCGATCGCGCGAAGAGCTTCGGCGATCGGAAGGCCCGCGCGCAGGGATGCGGCCAGCAGATCCCAACCTGCTGCCACCGCGAGCGGGTCGGCAGTGCTTCCGCGGCGGTCGTTGGTGTCCGTGCGCGGTGCCGACGGCCCAACCGAGCCAGATCCCGCGCGAGGGCCGACCACCGCAGCCAGGCGGCCCTTGACATTGGTCGCCGCGGGCGCGGTCAGCAAAGCCGCGACCACCAGGCACAGCGACGTCACCCCGTCACCGCCTTTCGCGTGAGCCTGCCTACCCAGGTCATTCCTGCGAAGACCAGGAGACTCCCGACCATCAGCAGGGCCTGACCGGCGGGCGTGGAGGACAGCACTCGCACTGGTGCGCCTCCCATGACCTCGCCGAGCACGATGCCGACAAGCGGCAGGCAAGCCAGGACGGCGGCACTCGCCCGTGGTCCGGCCAGCTTCGCGTGCACGTGATCGGCGAACCGCGCGGTCGCTTCCACATCACGACGCACCGCATCCAGCACCGGGGCCAACGGGACACCGTGCTCCTGCGCGAGCCGCCATGCCCGCGCCACCCGATGCAGCAATTCAGCGCCGATCGAGGACGACTGGGCGGCATCGGCCAATGCGATATCGGCATCGCCACCCAGGCGCGCGGCCGCCGCCACAGCGCGCAACCCGCGCGAAGCACCAGTGCCTTCCGGAACGTCCGCGGCCACGGACGCGGCTGCAGCGGCCGGATGTGCACCCGCTCGGAGCTCGGCGACCAAGCCGCCCAGGGCCTCCGCCATCACCCGGTACTCCACCGCCTCGGCCGCGCGTTGCCGACGAGCTCGAAGCCGCCGCGCCGTCACAACCCCAGCCAGTCCACCCACCACGGCGCCCGCAGGCCCCAGAAGAACCCACCCGGCGACGGCCACAGTGACGACTGCCGCGGCCGCGATGACCCGCTCCGACGGCTTCCTCCGCCGGCGCAGGCCGCGATGTGCGCGAACGGCCCGCAGCCGGAACGCCGGCGACGGCGGCCAGCACAGCACGGCGGCGAGCAGCATCAGCGATGTCAACACGGCGGCTGCACTCCCCTTGCGCGGAACAACTCGGCGAACCGGTCGGCGTGCTCGGTCCACGTCCCGCGTTGCCATACCGGGAGAACCCGCACCAGCGTGGTCTCTCGGTGCAGCACACCGATCTCGGTCAGCGCCCGCACCCCACCGTCCTGCCGTCGCATGTGGAGAACGACGTGCACCGCGGCCGCAAGCTGGCTGTGCAGCCCTTCGCGGGACAGGCCGCCGAGCGCGGCGAGACCTTCGAGCCGGGCGGGCACCTCTGCCGGAGCGTTGGCGTGCACCGTGGCCGCGCCGCCCTCGTGGCCGGTGTTCAGCGCGTTGAGCATCGGGACGACCTCGCCTCCGCGAACCTCGCCGACCACCAGCCTGTCCGGCCGCATGCGGAGCGCCTGCCGCACCAAGTCGTGCAGCGTGATCTCCCCGGCACCTTCGATGTTCGGCGGACGCGAAACCAAACGGACGAATTGCGGATGACGCGGCGCCAACTCCTGCGCGTCCTCGACGCAGACAATGCGCTCGCGCGCCGGTACGACGCCCAGCAACGCACCGAGCAACGTGCTCTTGCCTGCACCCGTCCCGCCGCTGACCAGGAACGCCAACCGGGCGGACACGATTGCCTCGAGCACCCGGGCTGTCTCCGCGTCGAACGCGCCCGACCTGTGCAACTGCTGCAGATCGAACGTCGCCTGACGCAGGACCCGCAACGCGATGCAGGTGCCGTCGGCGGCCACCGGCGGAAGCACGGCGTGCAGCCGAACCCGCCCGTGTGGCCCCACTCCAGGAAGCCAACCGTCCACATAGGGCTGGGCGTCGTCCAGGCGTCTGCCCGCCGCGAGCGCCAATCGCTGCGCCAGTCGCCGCACCGCGGACTCGTCGGCGAACCGGATCCGGGTCCGGCGCAGCCCTTCCGCGCCGTCCACCCACACCTGGTCCGGCGCGGTCACCAGCACATCCGTCACCGCTTCGTCGGCGATCAGCTCCTCCAGCGGCCCGAGCCCCACCAGCTCCTGGCGGAGCCGGCGGACCGCCTCGAGCACGTCACCATGCCCGGCAACCCCGCCCGCTTCGGCACGCACCGCATCGGCCACCGCGGCCGCGCTGACATCTGCACCCTGTACGGCAAGCCGACGCCGCACCCGCTCGACAAGATCCGCGCGCATCAGGCGACCTCCGCCGGGGTCGGCTCCTGCCACAACGCGCTCAGCACGTCCCGCGCTGCCCGCGCGAGCGGCCCTCCGGGGCGCGGACCGAACTCGCCGCACTCGGTTCGCCGCGCCAGCCGCGGCTCGGCCCGCATCACCGCGAGCGGCTCGACAGCGAGCGCTTCGACCACCGCGGCTTCCGGCAACGCGGCCGGGGCCGGCCCGCGCACCACGACTCCGACCCGCCGTGCGCGACCACTGAGCCGCTCGACCACGCGCATCGCCGCAGCCGTGGCGCGCACTTCCGCAGGCACCACGACGGCCAGCAGATCCGCACGATCGACGACTTCCCAGCCCACCGCATCGAGCTCACGCGGAAGGTCGCACACCACCGTGTGACCGGCGCGCACGCCCGCGTCGACCACCGCCGCAACTCCCTGCGCGCTCGGGCCGGCGCCCTCGCGGGCGCACGACAGCACGACGAGGGACCCGCCACCGCAGGTGAGCCGCGGCAAGGCCGATCGCAACGACTGCATCGACACCCGGCCGCCGCGCACCGACACGTCCGGCCAGCGCAATCCACCGTCGTGCTCGGCGCCGAGAAGCAAATCGATCCCGCCGCCCAGCGCATCACAGTCGACCAGCAACGCATCCTCCCCGCGCCGCGCGGACTCCACGGCGACCGCGGCCGCGAACACCGAAGCGCCCGCACCGCCGCGGCCACCGACAACTCCCAGCACGCGGCCGTCACCCGCCGGCGGCCCGTCCACGACCTCGGCGAGCAGCGCCATGAGCGACTGCTCGTCCTCCGGCAGCGTCAACACCTGCTCGACGCCCGCGGTGAACGCCGACCGCCAGCAGTCGTCCGGCGGCTGCCCGCGACACACCAGCGCCACACCGCTTCGGGCCGGCACCTGCCCACGCAAGCCCGCCTGCAACGCGGTGCCGTCCACCAGCACCTGCGGCGCGCGCAGCCACGAACCCCGAGCCGCTGGCGGATCCGGCGCGACCTCGACCTCACAACCCGCCGCGGCGGCGAGCCGTAACACTTCGTCCAGCAGCGCCTCGTCCTGCATGACGACCAGCGGCCGGTGCTGCTCCGACATCGCTCCCCCCAGTCCGTGAGTGCCCGCGATCGCCTGCGCGATCGCTTACTCCAGGTTCCGGTGGGGACCGTCGGCCGGCCAGGGCACGACGGTGCCGCTGTGGACAACCACCCTCTTGTGGACAACTCGTCCGGCTATCGTGGCGGCATGGAGTCAGCCGGGGCGGTCGCGGCATTCTTCGACCTCGACAAGACGATCATTGCCTCGTCCAGTGCGCTGGCCTTCAGCAAGCCGCTGCTGCGGCAAGGCCTGATCAATCGCCGCGCGGCCCTGCGCAGCGCCTACGCGCAGCTGATGTTCAGCTTGGCCGGAGCGGACGAACAAACCACCGAGCGGCTACGCGCCCAGATCTCCGCGCTGTGCGCCGGCTGGGACGTCGCGCAAGTGCGGGCGGTGGTGGAGGAAACCCTGCACGACGTGGTCGACCCGCTGGTGTACGCGGAGGCAGCCGAGCTGATCGAGAAACACAAGGCCGACGGGCACGACGTGATCATCCTGTCGGCCACCGGACAAGAGGTCGTCGCTCCGGTCGCCGACATGCTGGGCGCCACCCACGCCGTGGCCACGCGGATGGAAATCGTCGACGGGCGCTACTCCGGCGAGGTGGAGTTCTACTGCTACGGGCAGGAGAAGGCGAACGCCGCCAGGAAGCTGGCCGCCGAGCGCGGATACGACCTGGACACCTGCTTCGCCTACAGCGACTCGAGCACCGACATCCCGCTGCTGGAGACCGTCGGCAACCCGTTCGCCGTCAATCCGGACAAGCTGCTGCGCAAGGTCGCGACCGAGCGCGGATGGCCGATTCTGACCTTCTCCCGCCCTGTCACGCTGCGCTCGAGGATCCCGCAGTCGACCGCGGCCGCCGTGGTTTTGGGGGTCGGTGTCGGGGCGGCCGCCGCGGTGGGCGCGACATGGTACGGCGTGCGCCGCCGCAAACGCGAGAACCGGAACGGATAAAACCCCCGAAAGGGGCTCTGATCAGCGATAACGCCCCTTGGGCCGACGAAAAATCCTACTAACCATCGGTGCTTGTGTCACCAGCTGAACACGTCTTGACCGGTGCACCCCGTCCGGCGTCTTGAAGTGACCGCCGTCACTGGGTAGAAAGGGAGGTGCGGACTCCGGTTCGGCCAGGGAGCCGGCGAAGAGAAGCCGGATCCACCCCGTTCGGGCTCCGTGCGCGGACTCCGGGCACCCACGCGCAGCACGCCGCGGGAGGCTTGTCGTCAAGGGACTGCGTACCAGGACGCTGGGCGCCGAGTACCCGATAGGTACGACACGAGTTGCACGCTTGGTAACCCGAGTGCCCGCGCGAGCAGGCGGCGGTCGCCGACATTCGTGTCGACGACCGCCGCCTGCGTTATGTCCGCGGAAAATCACCGCCGGTGACCGGCCCACCAAGCCGTTTGCCAATCCGTTAACTTCCGACTGCTAACGCAGTCACACCATCGAGCGACCTTAACTGGCGAACCCAAGCAACCTTTGGGCTGAAAAGTACGGTTTGTCCAATGCTTCTCGGCCGCCACCTCCCCTCACGGTTGCACCACTACGAAGGGCGTGATCGCCGGTGTCGCTCACAGACTCCCCACCGCAACAACCCGCTGGCCGCACGCCGTTGGACGCTCCCTTCTTCGAAGCCAACGACGCCGACGTGGGGCCCTTGGTACGCATCCGTTCGTTGCTTCCCGGGCTGGCCCGCGCCGAGCAGCGAGTGGCCAAGGTCGTGCTGGAGGACCCGTCCGCGGTCGCGACCCGCAGCATCACCGAAGTGGCACTGGCAGCAGGCACGAGCGAAACGACCGTGACCCGCTTCTGCAAGGCCGTCGGGGTCGGCGGCTACCCGCAGCTGCGCATCGCGCTCGCCGCCGACGCGGCCCGCATGCAGGCCAGGGTCAACCAGATGTACGGCGGGACCATCGAGCTCGACGACGACATAGCCACCGTCGTCAACAAGGTCACCTTCGCCGACGCCCGAGCGATCGAGGACACCGCCAGTCAGCTCAACCTCACCGCGCTGACCAGGGTCGTCGATGCGGTCGCCGCGGCCGAGCGGATCGACATCTACGGCGTCGGTGCCAGTTCGCTGGTCGCCAACGAGTTGCAGCACAAGCTGCACCGGCTGTCCAAGGTCAGCTTCGCCTGGTCGGACACGCACCTCATGCTGACCTCCGCAGGCGTGCTCCACTCCGGCGACGTCGCCATCGCCATCTCGCACAGCGGCGCCACGACCGACGTCCTGGAGGCACTGCGTGCGGCGAAGGAGCGCGGCGCCACCACCGTGGCGCTGACCAACTTCCCCCGGTCACCGATCGCCACGTCGGCCGACCACACGCTCACCACCGCGGCCCGGGAGACGACGTTCCGGTCCGGGTCCGCGGCCAGCCGGATCGCCCAGCTCACCGTGATCGACTGCCTGTTCGTCGGCGTCGCACAACGGCTCGGCCCGGCGGCGGCCGCGGCGTTGGACCCGGCCAAGGACGTCACCGGGACGCATCGCCTCGGCGTGCGGCAGGACCGCAGGCGGAAACGGCCGCACCCGATGACACCGGACCATCTCCACAGGTGAGGGGACGCCGGGACGGCAAGCGGCGGCCACCCGGCGCCATCCATGCGCCCAGGACGGGAGTCTTCTCGTCCTGGGCGCACCACCGCGTCACCGACCGGGGCGCGTGAGCCCGTCCTCGTCGGCCCCGAGCGACAACACCGCTTCGTCGATCCGCTCGAGCGATTCGGCGTACGCGCCTTCCTCCTCGCGGGACAGATCCTTCAGCCGGATCGGCGGCCCGAGGTCGACGAACGTGGGTAGATACTCCGCCTTGTGCACCGTCCAGCCGGAACCGTTCCGGCGGAAGGCGAAGCGCGCGGCTATCCCGTCCTCGGTGTCACCGGTGGGGTCCTCGTGCCGCGCCACATGGTTGCCGAGTCCGTAAGCCACCCACTCGTCGCCGATCTTCTCCATCGGCTGCACCGCGTGCGCGTGATGACCGAGGACGAGGTCGATGTTCTCGTCCGCCAGCAGCTGCTCGGCCATCTTCCGCTGCTCGAGCGACGGGTCGTGCTGGTGCTCGACACCCCAGTGTGCGCTCACCACCACGACGTCGGCGCCGGCCTTGCGCGCCGCCGCAGCCTTCCGCGCGGCAGCCTGCACATCCAGCTCGTCCGCCAACCACGGTTTGTCATCCGGCAGCGAAATCCCGTTGAAGCCGAAAGTCATCGAAACATGACCGACCAGCACGTCGCCGACCTCGAGCAGTAACGGCTCGCGCGATTCCTTCTCCGACCGGTAGGAGCCGGTGTGCTGCAAACCCGCCTTGTCCAGCGCATCCAACGTGCTGCGCACGCCTTTTTCGCCCTGGTCCAACGTGTGGTTGGACGCCGTCGAGCACGCGTCGTAGCCGGTGCCGGCCAGCGCATCGGCCACCTCGGGCGGAGCACTGAACGACGGATAGCCGGAGAACGGTCCGTCCGGCCCGGCCAGCGGCACCTCCAGATGACACAACGTCAGATCGGCGGAGCTGATCATCGGCCGGACACCGGCGAACAGGGGCCGGAAATCCCGCCCGCTCTCCGCATCCGCTTCGGCCTGCTCGGTCAGCGCCGGGTGGATCAACACATCCCCTGTCGCCACCAGCGTGAACTGCTCGGGCTGCGCGCTGGTCGTCGCGGTCGGCACACCGGGCTCGGTGGCCATCGCACATCCCGCGGGCATCACCAGTGCGACCAGCACGGCGAGCCCGCGGCGGCTCACCGCGCTTCACCCGCCGCGTCGGCTATCCCCACGGCCTCCTTCGCGCCGGTCTCGATCGCCTCGCAGTGGAACAACAACCACTGGCGCACGCCGTCCGACGTCCCGCTCGCGAAGGCTTCCGCGGCTTCCTGGTAGGTCCCCAACCGGCGGAAGAACGCCACCTCGGGTACCGCGAGCCCCTTGGGGTCCAGGCCGGTGGCGATCATGGTCAGCCGGGCGGCTGCCCGGGCGATCACGCCGTCACCCGGGCCGAACGCCCGCAACGCCAGCAGCTCCCCGTGCACCACGGCCGCCTGCACCGGACCGGGCACGCTCGTCCCACCGGTCACCAGTTCGGCCAGCAACTCCAGCCGCCGCGCGACCGCCTCGTCCTGCCGCGGCCTGCCCAGCCGATCCGGATTCTCGATCAGGTCCGCCGCTGCCAACACGTGCAGCCGCGCCAGGACCTGCAGAGGCGACCGCTGCCACGTCGACAGCATCCCGCCGAGGGCCTCCGCCACCCGCAGCGCTCCGGCCAGCACCGGCTCGCGAACCTCGCCGTCCGGCGGGATCTCGGCATCGCCGCCGTCGATCGCGGCCGAGGCACGCGCGGCCCGTACCGAGGCTTCCGCGGCGGTGGTCGGCCACCCCTTGCGGTTGGTCGGGTGGCGGTGGACGGCGTCGACGGCCTGGCGCGCCGACTGCACGGCATCGTCGACCCCGGCGAGCTCGAGCAGCGGGGCAAGCGGATCGGTCACGTGCCCGGACGTTACACCGACCGGCGGACGAACGGTCATCAGCGCGGGACGAACGGTGGTGCGCGCCATTGTGCGGGGCGCTAACGTCGGCACTGGAAGAGTGTTGTCATCAGCACACTGCTAGGCCCAGCACCTGAGCACCAGGAGGCGTCACGACAATGGCAGAGCAGCAAGCAACGTTGCAGAACCTGCTCACAGAAAATCGCACGTTCCCGCCGCCCGAGGACTTCGCCGCCTCGGCGAACGTCGACGCCAGCGTCTACGACGAGGCGGAGGCCGATCGCGAGGCCTTCTGGGCGGCCCAGGCCGACCGGCTGCACTGGGACACCCGGTGGAGCCAGGTGCTGGACTGGTCCAACAAGCCGTTCGCCAAGTGGTTCGTCGGCGGCAAGCTCAACGTCGCCTACAACTGCGTCGACCGCCATGTGGAGGCCGGCTACGGCGACCAGGTCGCCATCCACTGGGTCGGCGAGCCCGGCGACACCCGCGACATCACCTACGCGCAGCTGAAGGACGAGGTCTGCAAGGCGGCCAACGCGCTGGAGTCGCTCGGTGTCGGGCCGGGTGACCGGGTGGCGATCCAGCTGCAGATGATCCCCGAGGCGGTCGTGGCCATGCTGGCCTGCGCCCGCATCGGCGCCATGCACAGCGTGGTGTTCGGTGGCTTCTCCGCGGCCGCGCTGCGCTCCCGGGTGGACGACGCCGACGCGAAGGTCGTCATCACCTCCGACGGGCAGTACCGCCGGGGCAAGGCCGCGCCGATGAAGGAGAAGGTCGACGAGGCGCTGGAGGGCGCAGCGTCGGTGGAGAAGGTCATCGTGGTGCGGCGTACCGGTGACGAGACGCCGGACGTGCCGTGGAACGACGAGCGCGACGTCTGGTGGCACGACCTGGTCGGCAAGCAGTCGGCCGAGCACCAGCCGCAGGCGTTCGACTCCGAGCACCCGCTGTTCATCCTGTACACCTCCGGCACGACCGGGAAGCCGAAGGGCATCCTGCACACCTCGGGCGGCTACCTGACCCAGGTCGCCTACACCCACCACGTGGTGTTCGACCACAAGCCCGGCGAGGACGTCTACTGGTGCACCGCCGACATCGGCTGGGTCACCGGGCACAGCTACATCGTCTACGGCCCGCTGGCCAACCGGGCAACTCAGGTGGTGTACGAGGGCACGCCGAACACGCCGCACGAGGGCCGCCACTGGGAGATCGTGCAGCAGTACAAGGTGACCAAGTACTACACGGCGCCGACGCTGATCCGCACGTTCATGAAGTGGGGCAACGACATCCCGGCCAAGTACGACCTGTCGTCGCTCAAGCTGCTCGGGTCGGTCGGTGAGCCGATCAACCCGGAGGCGTGGGTCTGGTACCGCGAGCACATCGGCGCCGGGAAGACGCCGGTGGTGGACACCTGGTGGCAGACCGAGACCGGCGCGATCATGATCTCCCCGCTGCCCGGTGTCACGGCCGCCAAGCCCGGTTCGGCGCAGCGTCCGCTGCCCGGCATCTCCGCGAAGGTGGTCGACGACCAGGGCAACGAGGTCGGCAAGGGCGGCGGCGGGTACCTGGTGCTCGACCAGCCGTGGCCCGCGATGCTGCGCGGCATCTGGGGCGACGACGAGCGCTACAAGGAGACCTACTGGCAGCGCTTCGCCGACCAGGGCTACTACTTCGCCGGTGACGGCGCGAAGTACGACAACGACGGCGACATCTGGCTGCTCGGCCGGGTCGACGACGTCATGAACGTCTCCGGCCACCGCATCTCCACCACCGAGGTGGAGTCGGCGCTGGTGTCCCACCCGAACGTGGCCGAGGCCGCGGTGGTGGGCGCACCGGACCCGACGACCGGCCAGGGCATCGTCGCGTTCGTCATCCTGCGCGGCTCCGCGGACACCGCGGCCGCGGGCGAGAAGGCGATCGCCGAGCTGCGCGAGCACGTCTCCAAGGAGATCGGCCCGATCGCCAAGCCGCGCCAGATCATGGTCGTCCCCGAGCTGCCGAAGACGCGCTCCGGCAAGATCATGCGGCGGCTGCTGCGGGACGTGGCGGAGAACCGGGAGATCGGAGACGTCACCACGCTGGCCGACTCGAGCGTGATGGACCAGATCGCCGACCGGCTGAAGTCGGGCAAGAACGCCGACTGATGAGCGACACCTCGTACCACGAGGGCGAGAAACATCGGCGCGAGGACCTCGGTGAGCGGCTGAACTGGCTGCGAGCCGGGGTCCTCGGCGCGAACGATGGCATCGTCTCGATGGCTGGATTGGTGGTCGGGGTCGCGGGCGCCACGACGAGCGCCACCGCGATCCTGACCGCGGGGATCGCCGGGTTGGTCGCGGGAGCGCTGTCGATGGCCGGTGGCGAGTATGTCTCGGTCAGCACGCAGCGCGACACCGAACGGGCGGCGATCCGGCTGGAACGCAAAGAACTGGAACAGATGCCCGAGGAGGAGCTGGACGAGCTCGCGGCCATCTACCAGGAGAAGGGCCTGTCGCCGACGCTGGCGCGGCAGGTGGCGGAGGAACTGACGGCGAAGGATCCGCTGCGCGCGCACGCCGAGGCGGAGCTGAACATCGACCCGGACAACCTGACCAGCCCGTGGCAGGCGGCCTGGGCCTCGTTCCTGGCCTTCACCATCGGCGGTCTGCTGCCGCTGGTCGCGATCTCGCTGCCACCCGTCTCGCTGCGGGTGTGGGCGTGTGGTGCCGCGGTGGTCGCCGGCTTGGCGTTGACCGGCTACATCAGCGCCCGGCTGGGCCGCGCCCGAGCACGGCGGGCGATAACACGCAACGTCGGCGTCGGTGTGTTGGCCATGCTCGTGACTTACTACGTGGGGGTCGTGTTCGGTATCACAGTGGGCTGACGGGGCCGCCTCAGCCGTTAGGATCGGCAAAGGTGTGCCGGGAAGTCTGGTCGGCGTGATGTCCCCTCGTGACAGGGAGTTTTCGTGACGACACGGCCGCGCCGCGCACCCCGGCCCATCGCCGAGTTCGCTCGTTACCTGCGTACCGAGACCGCAGGCGGTGTCGTCCTGCTCATCGCCACCGCGGTGGCGCTCATCTGGGCGAACTCCGATCTCGGCGATGTCTACACCGCGGTCCGTGACCACAAGTTCGGTCCCTCGCAGCTGCATCTCGACCTCACCGTGGGCGACTGGGCCAAGGACGGCGTCCTGACGCTGTTCTTCTTCGTCGTCGGGCTGGAGCTCAAACGCGAGCTGGTCCTCGGTGAACTGGCATCGATCAAGGACGCGACCCTGCCGATTCTGGCGGCGGCAGGGGGCATGATGGCTCCCGCCGTGATCACGTTGGTCATGTCGTGGGGCGAAGAGGGCTCGGGTACCGCGTGGGCCGTGCCGATGGCCACCGACATCGCCTTCGCGCTCGGCGTGCTGGCGGTGACCGCACGGCACCTGCCGAGCGGGGCGCGAATCTTCCTGCTGTCGCTGGCGGTGGTGGACGACCTCGGCGCCATCGTCATCATCGCCGTGCTGTTCACCAGCGGCATCGATCTCGTCGCCGCACTGATCGCGGCCGCCGGGTTGACGCTGTACTGGTGGCTGCAGCGGCGACGCATCCGCTCCTCCTGGCTGTACGTGCCACTCGCCGTCGTCATCTGGGTCGCGGTCCACTCCATGGGCGTGCACGCCACGCTGGCCGGTGTCGCGATGGGCATGCTGACTCGCGTCCGAACCGATCCGGGTGAGGAGGAAGCCCCGGCGGCCCGGTTGGAACATCGCCTGCAGCCGTACTCCGCCATGCTTGCGGTTCCCCTGTTCGCCCTGTTCGCCGCCGGGGTTCCGGTCAACGGGGAGGCGCTGTCCACGGTGGTGAGCACACCGATCCCGCTGGCCATCGCCGTCGGCCTGGTCGCGGGCAAACTCATCGGCATTCTGGGCGCCAGCGGCCTGGCCGTCGCGACCGGTCTGGCCCGTCTGCCCGCCAGAACCGGGTGGCTCGACATCACGGCCTTGGCGTTGCTGGGCGGCGTGGGATTCACCGTCAGCTTGCTGATCGCCGATCTCGGCCTGCCGGACGACGTGCGGGAACCGGCCAAGGCCGCGGTCCTGCTCGGCTCACTGGTGGCTTCGCTGCTGGCCGCGCTCATGCTGAGCCGCCGCTCCCGTTCGCATCGCAAACGAGCTGCCGAAGCAGGCTGAGCAGCCGACTCGCCCGGGTCCTGCCTTGCGCTCCGCCCACCCCATGGCACGATGTCAAGGGTGAGCAGGCGCGATGATCAATTGTCCCAGGCAGGCGGCACGGTGGGGTACCTCCCGCTGACCCCCGACGAGCCGGGCGCCGGCAACGGCGCGGGCGACGACCGCTCGATCGGCGCGCTGGTCAAGGACGCGACCACGCACATGTCGACGCTGGTCCGTGCCGAGGTGGAGCTGGCCAAGGCGGAGCTGGTCGGCGAGGTGAAGAAGGGCGTCAAGGGCAGCGTCCTGTTCATCGTCGCGCTGACCGTGGCGCTGTACAGCTCGTTCTTTTTCTTCTTCTTCCTCGCCGAGCTGCTGTCCGAGTGGCTGCCGAGGTGGGCGTCGTTCGCGATCATCTTCGGCATCATGCTGCTGGTCGCCGGCTTGTGCGCGTTCCTGGGATACCAGCGGGTGCGCAAGATCAAGGCGCCGGAACGCACCATCGACAGCGTCAAGCAGACCGCTGCGGCGCTGCGCCCCAAGCAGTCCGAGCAGCCCGCGTCGAGTGAGCTGACCACCGGCTGATGTGAAGCAGGCACCCGACCCGTCGAGCGTGCGCACGCCGGGGCCCTGGACCCACCGCACGGTCTCCGCGAACGGCATCTCGCTGCATGTCGCGCAAGCGGACGGTCCGGCCGACGGGCCGCTGGTCGTCCTGCTGCACGGGTTCGCCGGCTGCTGGTGGGTGTGGCATCGGCAGATGCCCGAGCTGGCCGCGGCAGGCTATCGGGTGGTGGCCGCCGACCTGCGCGGCTACGGCGATTCGGACAAGCCCCCACGTGGTTACGACGCGTGGACGCTCTCCGGTGACATCGCCGGGCTGGTGCGGGCGTTGGGCGCCAGTAAGGCGCATCTGATCGGACAGGGCTGGGGTGGCGCACTCGCGTGGACGGCGGCCGTCCTGCACCCTCGGGTCGTCTCTTCGGTGGGCGTGCTCGGCGGCTGGCATCCGCTCGCGCTGCGTCCGGAGCTGCGCCGGTGCTTGTACAACAGCGAGCAACGGCGCGCGACCGGGCACTTCTACCGCTTCCAGGTTCCGATGAAGCCGGAGCGCGACCTCGTCGCCCACGACGCCGCGGCGGTCGAGCACTACCTGCGCAAATGGGCCGGGCCCGCGTGGGTGGACACCCCGGAGTTCGGCGAAACCGCTCGCTATCTGCGCTCTGCCATGCAGATCCCGGGCGCGGCGCACTGCGCGTTGGAGTTCTACCGGTGGGCGTTCCGCTCGCTGTTCCGTGGGGACGGCCGGCGGTTCGCCGCCGCGATGCGTGATCCGAGCCCGGCGCCGGTGCTGCAACTGCACGGTCGGGTCGACGGTTGCGTACTGCCCCGCACGGCCAAGGCCTCCGCTGCCTGGGCCGGCCCCGGGTCGTGGCTGCAGGAACTTCCCGGCGTCGGTCACTATCCCCAGCTGGAAGCGCCGGAGAAGACCACCGAGCTGCTGCTGAAGTGGCTCGCCCGCTAGGCCGTGCAGCGGCCGGTGCCGACGTCGTTGACCATCTCGGGCGCCCTGCGTGCCTCCGGCTCGACCTCCGCCGCGGTGAGCGTGAAACCGGTGTCCGGGTCCTGCACCGACGCGCCGAACACCAGCCCGATGACCTCGCCGTCCGGGTTCACCATCGGCCCGCCGGAGTTCCCACTACGGATCGAGCCGCGCACGGTGAAGACGTCACGGCGCACGGTCTTCGACTCGTAGATGTCCGGACCGCGTAGTTCGGTGCGCTGCCGGATGCGCGCGGCCGTCGCGGTGTACGGGCCGTCCAGCGGGTAGCCCAGGACGATCGCGTTGTCGCCACTGGCCGCCGGGACGTCGGCGAACGGAATCGGCGCTGCGTTCAGGTCCGGAACCGCGAGCACGGCGACGTCGACGTCCGGGTCGAAGTGCGTCACGCGCGCGGGTAGCGTCCCCTCGTCGGTCTCCACCCGCACGCTGGTGGTACCCGCGACGACGTGCGCGTTCGTCATCACCCGCTGCGGTGCGACAACGAAGCCACTGCCTTCCAACGTCCGCGAGCACGACGGCGCGTCACCGCGAATCTTCAACACCTTGTCCCGCAGCTCGCGCACCACGGGCGAACGCTGCAGCCGCTTGTCCGGCGGTTGCACCTCAGCCGCGGGCGGCTGCACGAACGGTGCGATGACCGACGGCAGACCCGACACGTCGAGCAGCTTGCGCAGGTCGTTCGGCAGCGCCCGCGCCTGCTCCGGCATGACGTCGTTGACCTGGCTGAGCACCGCAGAGCCGTTGATCGCCGACGCCAACCCGGGCAGCCCGCTCACCGACGTCAGCGGCAGCGCGATCAGCCACGCGACGACGAACACCACGATGCCCTGCACGATGGCGCCGAGGGAGTTGTCCAGCCATGCCAGCTTCGGAGAATCGACGCGTTCCTTGATCGTGCGGCCGATCCACACGCCGAACGTCTCACCCAGCGCGACCAGGAAGACCACGGTGGCCACCGCGAAGGCCACCTTCGCTGCCGGGTGGTCGAACATGTCGACGATCAGCGGGGCGACCTTGATGCCGATGACCGCGCCGGCGAGCACACCGAGAAACGCGGGCAAGGCGATGATCACTCCCTGCCTGGCCCCGGACGCCGCGGCGATGACGGCGACCACGACCACCAACACGTCGACCCAGTTCACCCGTCGCCTTCCCGTCCCCGGCCCGTCCAGAGCCGCTCGCCGTGCTCACGCAGCGCCTCTTCGATCGGACGGACGTCCTCGGTGTTCCACTCGCGCTCCCAGCCGGCCAGCGACAGTAGTGCGCTGAGCAGGCCCGCGGTGAAACCCCACACCAACATGCCGTGCACCGAAAACGCCGGCCCGCGCCAGCCGGTGTCCTCCCGGAACACCATGAACCGGTTCGCCGGGTCGGCCAGATCGGCAATCGGCACCCTAGCGACCGCCGCCGTCTCGGCCGGATCCACCGCCCACACCCGGCTCGGCCGCTGCCAGTACGCCAGCACCGGGGTGACGGCGAAGCCGGACACCGGGATCCACAGCTCGGGCATCACCGCGATGGGCAGCACCCCGGCAGGATCCAGCCCGGTTTCTTCTTCCGCCTCCCGTAACGCGGTCCCGACCGGGCCGTCGTCGCCGTCCTCCGCGCCACCGCCGGGGAAGGCCACTTGGCCGCTGTGCCGGTCGTTCGGATGGTGCGCGCGGCGTTGCAACAGCACGTCGTGCCCGCGGCCCGCCTCCCCGTCACCGAACAGCACGAGGACGGCCGCAGCCTTGGTCTTCTCGTCCGGCGGCGGGACGAACCGGGTGATGTCGCGCGCTTGCGTGCTGCCCGCGACCTCCACCAGCTTGCGCAGCCACGGCGGCACCGCGTGCACGTCGACCAGGGCGCCTCGGTTCATTCCGCCCCCTTCAGGTGGCGCGTGACGGCGGATCGTACTTGGTCAACGGAGGCGAACACCCGTGGGTTGCTGATGAACCGCACCGTGCCGTCCTGATCGACCAGGTAGGAAGCGGGCAGGACGTTAGGCGTCGACAGCGCCCGCCGCAACGGACCGTAGCGCTGATCACCGTCATGCACGCCGGGCAGGCGGACGCCGAGATCCTTCAGCATGCGCAGACCGTCGTCCTGCGGACTGTCGACCTGCACGGTGAGGACCTGGACCGCGCCGTAGCTCTGCGCGTACTCCTCAAGCACGGGGAGTTCGTCACGGCACGGCGGGCACCACGTCGCCCAGACGTTGATCAGTGTGACCTGACCGCCGAGCATCTGTCCCACATCGACCTGACGACCGTCGGCCAGGCACGTCGCCTTCACCCCGGCGAGCTTGGACACCGGCTCACCCGCGCCTTGCGGACAGGGCCGTAGATGGGCCTGGTTGCGCGCGTCAGCCAGTGAGCCGGCGGACGAGGGTTCCGCGCCGCCGTTCGACGGTGACTGCGGCAGCAGCATGATGAGCGCGGCGAGCAGCACCCCGCCGACCGCCAGCGCCACCCACGCCGCTCTGGTCACTGCCCCGCGCCCGCTCCGTCGGGCTCGTCCGGTTCGTCGATCTTCAGCTGCTTTTTCACCAGTGCGAGCAGGTGCTCGCGTTCCGGCCCCTTGACCAGCTTCGCGGCCGCGTCGAACTCGGTCGGTCCAGCGCCGTACGCGGGGCAGTCCCGCGCCAGCAGACACGCTCCGCACGCGGGCTTGCGGGCGTGGCAGACCCGTCGACCGTGGAAGATCACCCGGTGCGACAGCACCGTCCACTCCTTGCGCGGGATCAGCTCGCCGACGGCGAACTCGACCTTGACCGGATCCTCCGCGTCGGTCCACTTCCAGCGGTGCACCAGCCGGTTGAAGTGGGTGTCGACGGTGATCCCGGGCACCCCGAAGGCTTCGCCCAGCACCACGTTCGCCGTCTTGCGGCCGACACCCGGCAGCTTCACCAGGTCCTCGAGTTTGCTGGGCAGCTCGCCGCCGTGCCGCTCCACCAGCGCGGCGCCCAAGCCCATCAACGCGTTCGCCTTGTTGCGGAAGAACCCGGTCGGGCGGATGAGTTCCTCCAACTCGGCGCGGTCGGCTCCGGCGTAGTCCGCGGCCGTCGGGTAGCGCCGGAACAGCTCCGGCGTGACCTGGTTGACGCGCTCGTCGGTGCACTGGGCGGACAGGATGACCGCGACCAGCAGGTCCAACGGTGTCCGGTAGTCCAGCTCGCAGTGCGCGTTCGGAAATGCCTCCCCGAGGCAACGATTCATCCGCCGCGCGCGTCTCGTCAGTGCCAGCCGGCTTTCGGCGTCGAACTTGCGCGTCCTTCTGGGGGAACCCGATCGGGCGCCAGGGTGCGTGTTAGCTACGGAGGGCACCTGGATAGCCTACGGGCGAGGATCCCGTCGCACACGCAGGCGGGGTCCATGGCGCACCGGCAGCACGCACACCAGCGCTGCCAGGGCTCCACCCGCTGCGGGGCGCGGGAACAACCGCAAGCAGGCGCGACAACACGCCAAGGAGAGCCGGTTGCCGACCGGATTCCGAGGCAGTGAGCGAGGATTGTCCGATATGACTGTCTGGTTCGTGATCGCCGTACCGCTGGTCGTTCTCTTCTTCGCCCTGTTCATGGAACGGGTGGAGAGCAAGCTCGCCAACGTCACCGTGCGGGAGACGGACGTCGAGGAGTTCCTCGAGTCGGCGCAACCTCACGAGGTGAAAGCGCTTTACAAGCAGGGCATCGGCCGGGCTCTTGAGCTGTTCCGGCTGCGTCGTCTCGGCGGCCGCGCTGCGCGGGTCCGCGCCCGCCGTCAGTAGACACGCGCACCGCCGATGAACCCGGTGGGTTGGCGCACCCTCGCCACCCGTAGATAGGATCTGCACGGAGCGATCAGCGACACGGTCCATGAGCTGGGCAGATGTCGCGTGCGACAGGAGGCATGAGGTGGACGAGGTTCTTGCCCGGGCGGGCATCTTCCAAGGCGTCGAGCCGGCCGCCGCGGAGGCGCTGGCACAGACGTTGGAGAGCGTGGAGTTCCCGCGCGGCCACGTCATCTTCCAAGAGGGTGAGCCCGGTGACAAGCTGTACATCATCCTGTCCGGGAAGGTGAAGATCGGCCGCAAGTCCGCCGACGGCAGGGAGAACCTGCTCGGCATCTTCGGGCCCGCGGACATGTTCGGCGAGCTGTCCATCTTCGACCCCGGTCCGCGTACCTCGACCGCCACCACGGTGACCGAGGTCCGGGCGGTGACCATGGACCGTCCCGCGCTGCGCCAGTGGATCTCCACTCGGCCGGAGATCGCCGAGCAGCTGCTGCGCGTGGTCGCCCGCCGCCTGCGCCGTACCAACAACATGGTGGCCGAGCTGATCTTCACCGACGTGCCGGGCCGCGTGGCCAAGGCGCTGCTGCAGCTCGCCCAGCGCTTCGGCTCGCAGGAAGCCGGCCTGCTGCGCGTGACGCACGACCTGACGCAGGAAGAGATCGCGCAGTACGTCGGCGCCTCCCGCGAGACCGTCAACAAGGCACTCGCCGACTTCGCACAGCGCGGCTGGCTGCGGCTGGAGGGCAAGAGCGTGCTGATCCTCGACCCCGAGCGGCTCGCCCGCCGCGCGCGGTGAGCTCGTCAGGAGCCGACCCAAGACAGAGATGAAGGGCCGGGCGCCACCCCCGACGTGGCGCACCGGCCCTTCATCTTTGCGCGGCCCATCCCCCGACGTTCCGCGCTCCCCGCCCTCCGGTCATAGGCCCCGACCCGTGTTGCCGGAGGGAGTCTTCTGCAGTTGGTATACCCACAATCCCCGACCTGTACCCCACAATTCAAGGCCGTTCACCCTCAAGGACGTTGTTGCGGCCGAGATGTTGCGCCATATCGGCCAAATATCACTGACCGTTATCAAACCGAGATCCCGTGGTGCTGATCCCATTCGGCCCGACGGGCCGCCGCGGGTCGCCGTAGGCCGTTGACGGGCGGCGATGCCGGTCCGCCGCGTTGCGTTTGCAACCGTCGCCGACGCGAACAACATTCACGAGATTCGCCGGGCCGACGTTTCCCCGCCCCGTTGTTCGGCACCCGAGAAGGCGATCTTCCGACCAGGGCATTGCTTATAAGACAGATGTACGGATTGCGTTTCCTCTGGGGTGTTCGTGGCGTTCACGCCGCGTGCCGCTCCTGGGTGAAACAGACGCCCCTGGCGCCGACGGCAAGCATCCCCACGATCCAAGCCGACACCAGGTCGGGGGCCAGCTGGCCGACCTGCGACCACAAGTCACCTCACCGGCCCGACCTCTGGCCGAGACCTGCCCGGTCGCACGGTGACGGAGCTAACCGGAAATCGACTGGTACTGCCGTACCAAAAAAGCTCATACTGGTCTGGTGACAGGTCATACTTCCCTCGCGTCGTACCGTGCCGCGCTGACCGCGCCAGGCATGCTCCGGCCGGTACTGTCGTCGCTGCTCGCCCGGCTGCCGGTGGCCATGGTCGGCTTCTCGGTGCTGTTGTACGTGCAGCGTGCGACCGGCTCGTTCGCCACCGCGGGGTTGGTCGGCGCCGGTTCGCTGATCGGTGTGGCCGTCGGATCGGTCCTGCAGGGCCGCATCATCGACCGGCTCGGACCCATGTGGCCGCTGCTCGTCGCAGCCGCCCTGTTCGGCATGGCCATCACCGGGCTGGTGCTGTCGGTGGAGAACGGCGCGCCGACCGTAACGATGATGGCGCTCGCCGTACTGTCCGGGCTCAGTCAGCCGCAGGTCGCGTCGTCGTCCCGGTCGCTGTGGACCCGCGTCCTGCCGTCCGGCCCGCTCCGTGAGGCGGCCTACGCCTACGAAGCCATCTCCATGGAGGTCTTCTTCATCATCGGGCCCGGCTTCGCCGGCGTCATGATCGCCCTGCCGTGGCCGGGACTCGGAGTGGTCATCGGCGCGGCGATGATGGTCGTCGGATCGGTGATCTTCGCGCTCAGCCGGGTGGTGCGGGCCTGGGGGCCGACCACGAATCGTGCACGGCGCCGGTTGCTCGGCGCCCTGGTCAGCCCGGGTATGCGGACCGTGGTGATCGCCGCGGCCGGGTTCGGCATCGTGATCGGATTCGTCGAGGTCGCCGTCCCGGCGGCGGCCACCGCGGTCGGCCGGCCGACGCTGGGTGGCCTGCTGCTGTCGGTGTGGTCGCTGAGCTCGGTGTTGTTCGGCGTGGCCTACAGCCTGCGCCCGATCCCGCGCTCGATCGAGCTGCGGCTGCCGGTGCTGCTCGGCGCGTTCGCGATCTGCGTCGGCCTGGTCGCGCTGCCCACGTCGCTGGCGCCGGAGTCGATGCTGGCGCTCGGGTTGTCGATGATCCTGGCGGGCATCCTCATCACGCCACAGTCCACGACACACTCGTCGGTGATCGAGCTGGTGGCTCCGCGCGGCACCGCGACCGAAGCGTTCGGCTGGATCGTCACCGCGGTCACCCTCGGCCTGTCCGCGGGTCACTCCCTCAGCGGCCAGATCGTGGAGGCCTATGGCCCACCGTGGTCGTTCCTCGCCGCGCTGACCGTCGGCACCGTGCTGGCCACCGTGGTCTTCCTACGCCGGAAGACGATGTCAGCCACGCCGCCGGAGGTAGTCGAGCTGAGCCCGGACACTGGCCTCGGCCGGACCCCACAGAACGGGGTCGACATCGGCGTAGACCAGCTCGACGATCTGTCGCGCAGTGGCGTCCGGGCCTAGCTCGGCCAGCGCCGCGCGCACCTGGTCCAACCGCTGCTCGCGGTGCTCGCGGTACTCCTTGACGGTGACGAGCAGGTCCGGCAGCTCGGGCCCGTGGCCGGGGAGCCCGAGCGAGCCGGACGGCACGTCGGCGAGTTTGGCCAGCGTGTCGAGGTAGTCACCAAGGTCGTCCAGCACCGTGGTGCCGCTGCCCAGAACGGTGTCCCCGGTCAGCACGTGCGGCTGCTCGCCGTCGATGACGAAGCACACCGAGTCAGCGGTGTGCCCCGGCGTGTGCAGCACGGACAGTTCGAGCCCGCCTGCGCTGAGCCGCTCACCATCGGTCAGCGGCTCGGCGTCACGGCACAACGACGGTTCGAACGCCCGCACCGGCGCACCGACCTGCTCGGCGAACCAGGCGGCGCCCTCGGAGTGATCGCCGTGGTGGTGCGTCAACAGCACCAGCTCGACGTCACCGGCCACACCGAGCAGCGCGTTCAGGTGTTCGCGGTCGTCGTAGCCGGGGTCGACCACGATCCCGCCACCGTGCCCCTCGGCACGCAGCACCCAACTGTTGGTGCCGTCCAGCGTCATCGCGGACGGATTGTTCTCCAGCACCACGCCCGCGATCGGGCTGACCTGCCTGAGCTGCTCGTACGCCGGGTGCTTCACACTCGCTCCTCGCTAGTCGAACTCGACGCGGACACCCTCGTCGTCGGCCACCAGATTGGGCCTGACCCGGAAGACCTCCCGCTCGGCGGACAACGCATCGGCCACCGTGCGGTAGCTGCCCAGCTCGCGCAGCGTGTGCACGGTCGGCGGCAGCATCCGCGTCCGGCCTGCCTCGACGTCGGCCAGCGCACTGGCCGGCGTGCTCCAGGCAGCCGACTGAGCCTCCGAGGTCGCCCCGTCCGCCCGTTGCCCGGCAGGCATCTCGGCCAGGAAGAACCGGGTGTCGTAGCGCCTGGGCTCCTGCGGCGGCGTCACCCAGCTCGACCACGGCCGGAGCAGATCGGCACGCAGCACCAGCCCCTCGGCGTCGAGGAACTCGGCCAGGGACAGTTCCTTGGACACCAGGCGCTGCCGGACGTCGTGGTACTCCTCGGCGTCGTCGACCACGGTGTCCGCCGAGCGGCCGGCCAGCAGCACACCGCACTCTTCGAACGTCTCCCGCACCGCCGCGCACACCAACGCGCGCGCCAGCTCGGTCGAGCACCCGAACACGTCGGCCCAGTACTGCGGGCCCGGGCCGTTCCACGCCACCGTGGCATCCGCATCGCGCTGGTCGACCCCTCCGCCGGGGAACACCGTCATCCCGCCGGCGAACGCCATGGCGGAGACCCGCTGCTGCAGGAACACCTCCAGCCTGCCGTCGTGATCGCGCACCAGCATCACGGTGGCGGCGTCCTTCGGGGTCGCAGGCCGCTCGGGTGGCGAGAACTCGAAGCCGTCGGGCAACCGCATCGGCTCCACGTCAGGACACCTCGACGATGATCTCCACCTCGACCGGCACGTTCAGTGGCAGCTCGGCCACTCCCACCGCCGACCGGGCGTGCTGACCCGCTTCGCCGAAGATCTCCCCGAACAGTTCGGACGCGCCGTTGATCACGCCCGGCTGACCGCCGAAGCCCTCCGCGGACGCCACGAAACCGACGACCTTGACCACCCGCACGATCGCGTCGATGCCGACCAGCGAGTCCACCGCGGCCAGCGCGTTCAACGCACACGTGCGGGCCAGGTCCTTCGCCTGCTCCGGGCTGACGTCCGCACCGACCTTGCCGGTCGCGATCGGCTTGCCGTCGGCCAGCGGCACCTGACCGGAGGTGTAGACCAGTGACCCGGTCTGCACCGCGGGGAGGTAGGCGCCTGCCGGGGCGGGCACCGCGGGCAACGAGATCCCGAGTTCGTCCAGCTTCGCCTTCCAGCTCATGCCTTCTCCCGCTTGAGGTACGCCACGTGCTGCTCACCGGTCGGGGCAGGCACCACGGTCACCAGCTCCCAGCCGTCCTCACCCCACTGGTCGAGGATCTGCTTGGTGGCGTGGATCAGCAACGGAACAGTCGCGTACTCCCACTTCGTCGCGCTCAAGGCACACTCCTTTTCCTCTTCGTCTGGGGCAGCCTACGACCGTTGTAGCCGCGCTGTCCCGCCCAGGCGGAAGCGAGCCTGCCCACAGCAGCGGGGGTTGCGCCGCCACAACGATCACCGCACTCGTAGCCTTTCGGCCATGGAGACATGGCGCATCATCGCAACTGCGCTGTTCGCAGCGGCCCAGTTGGCGCTGGTGTTGTTCGTCATGGCCAATGTTCGCGAGCGCACCGACTCCGGCGGCAAGGCCGCCGCCGCGGGCGCCGTCGTGCTGGCCGCCTCGTTGATCGTCGGCGTGCTCATGGCCACGGTGCTGGCACCCTGGCTGGCCTGGTCATTCGTCGTCGTGGCCGGGGTCACGGTGACGGTCATGGTCCTGGCGTCCTGAGCACAGCTCACATAATCTCGTGCGGTGACCACCGGTTCCCCTGCTACCGTCGGCCCGCGCACGGCGGGCGTGTGGACACCCGAGTTGCGACGTGCGCGCCTGCACTTCGTCACCGGCAAGGGCGGCACCGGCAAGACCACCGTCGCCGCGGCGCTGGGGATCGCGCTGGCCGCGGGCGGCCGCAAGGTGCTGTTGGTCGAAGTGGAAGGCCGCCAGGGCATCGCGCAGCTGTTCGACACCGAACCGCTGCCCTACGGTGAGCGCCATCTGGTCTCTGCGCCCGACGGCGGTGAGCTGCGCGCGCTGCACATCGACGCCGAAGCCGCGCTGCTGGAGTACTTCCAGATGTTCTACAACCTCGGCTTCGCCGGCCGCACGCTGCGCCGCATGGGCGCCATCGAGTTCGCCACCACGCTGGCGCCCGGCCTGCGAGACGTGCTGCTCACCGGAAAGATCAAGGAGTGCGTCACCCGAACCGACAACGGCCGCTACGTCTACGACCACGTCGTGGTCGACGCCCCGCCGACCGGCCGGGTGGTGAAGTTCCTGGACGTCACCAGAGCACTGACCGACGTCACGCGCAGCGGCCCGATCAAGAACCAGGCCGACGGCGTGGTGAAGCTGATGCACTCGGACCAGACCGTGGTGCACGTGGTCACGCTGCTGGAGGAAATGCCGATCCGCGAGACGCTGGAGGCGATCGACGAACTGCAGGCGGAGGACCTGCGCCCGGGCGCCGTGCTGATCAACCGGGTCCGTCCGCCACGGCTGCCCGACCGCTCGGTGGTCGCTGCCGCGGACGGCCGGGTCGACGCCTCGCGGGTCCGTGCCGGGCTCGTCGAAGCCGGGCTGGACATCTCCGACGAGGTCATCGAGGGCCTGGTCGCCGAGACGGTGGAGCACGCGATCCGGGTCGCCGCCGAGCGTTCGGCGGCCGAACAGCTCACCGCCGCGAACCAGCCGATGCTGCAACTGCCTGATCTCCCGGACGGGATCGACGTCGCCGCGCTGTACGAACTGGCCGAGCTGTTGGTCGAGAAGGGAGTTCGTTGATGGCCTCGCGCGGGGCGCTGCAGATCGACCGGCTCATCGACAACCCGAAGACCAAGGTCATCGTGTGCTGCGGGTCCGGCGGCGTCGGCAAGACCACCACGGCCGCCGCACTCGCGTTGCGGGCCGCCGAACGTGGCCGCACCACCGTGGTGCTGACCATCGACCCGGCGCGCAGGCTGGCCCAGTCGCTCGGCCTGGACGAACTGGACAACGTGCCGCGCAAGGTCGAGGTCGAAGGATTCGACCCGAAGGGTGAACTCTGGGCGATGATGCTCGACATGCGTCGCACGTTCGACGACATGATCATCGCCCACACCGACCCGCAGCGGGCGCAGGAGCTGCTGGCCAGCCCCTTCTACCAGACGATCTCCACGTCGTTCTCCGGCACACAGGAGTACATGGCGATGGAGAAGCTCGGCCAGCTGGTGGCCGACGCGGAGTGGGACCTGATCGTCGTCGACACCCCACCGTCCCGGTCGGCGCTGGACTTCCTGGACGCGCCGAAGCGGCTGTCCAGCGCGCTGGACGGCCGGATGATCCGGTTGCTGACCGCACCGGCGCGAGCGGGTGGTTGGGGCATCCGGAAAGCCCTGACGGCCAGCTTGGCGCTCGGCATGAAAGCGGTGTCGACCGTCATCGGTGGCCAGCTGCTCACCGATGCGTCGGCGTTCATGCAGGCGTTCAACTCCACCGCGGGCGGATTCAAGGAGCGCGCGCAGAAGACCGCCGAGCTGCTGCGCTCGCCGGGTACCGCGTTCCTGGTCGTTGCCGCGCCCGAGCCGGACGCGTTGCGCGAGGCGTCGTTCTTCGTCGAGCGGCTTTCCTCGGAGTCGATGCCGCTGACCGGGCTGGTGGCCAACCGCACCCACCCGGTGCTCGCCGACCTGCCCGCGCCGCGCGCGCTGGCCGCGGCCGAGGCACTGGAAGCCAAGAAGTCCGCGCCCCTGGCCGCGGCCGTGTTACGGCTGCACGCCGACCGGGTCGCGCTGGACAAACGCGAACGCCGGCTGCTGCAGCGCTTCACCCGAGCTCATCCGGACGTTCCCATGGTCGGCGTGCCCGCGCTTCCCCGCGACGTGCACGACATCGCTGGCTTGCGCATCATCGGCGAGCGCCTGGCCGGCAACGGAAACGCCTGAGAAACAGCGAGGGCCTCAGCCCGCCCTGGCGGGCAGCTCCTCGTGGTGTTCCCGCCGGGCGGCGTCCAACAGGTCCGCCCAGGATTCCACCTCGGGACGGCGACGCAGCAGCGCCCGCCGCTCCCGTTCGGTCATTCCTCCCCACACGCCGAAGCTGATCCGGTTGTCCAGCGCTTCGGCAAGACATTCGGTACGCACCGGACACCCCATGCAGATCAGCTTGGCCCGGTTCTGCTCCGCCCCTCGAACGAACAAGCCATCCGGATCGGTGTCACGGCACGCGGCGTGCACGCGCCAATCCGGTTGCGTGTTACTCATAAACCCCCAGCTCCCTCACTGGTCACGGTTCTCACACTCCACCCAAGGCACTCCCCAGTGCCAACGTGAGACGTTGACGGACTGTAGAGGTTTCTGGTTCCCCTTGGCGAGTCGGGTCCGGTCAAATCGTGACCAACAGGGGTAACTCCAGCGTGTGACGCCGGCCTTACGGGGGTAGCACGTAGCATCGAAACGTGCGTAGGACGGACGGAATCCTCAAGCTCCTCGGGCTGTGTCTGTTGGCCGGTGTGCTGGTGGCCGGCCTGTTGTTCCCGATCGTGGGCGGGGCAGGTGTGCTGTCCAACCAGGCCAGCGCCACGGTGGAGAACACCTCGACCGAGCTGGCCAACGAGGCTCCGCCGCTGGTCACCACGGTGACCGACCGGCACGGCAAGCCGATCGCCACGTGGTATCAGCAGTACCGCATCCCCACCGCCCCGGACGAGATCTCCGACGCCATGAAGTGGGCGTTGATCTCGATCGAGGACCGTCGCTTCTACGAGCACAAGGGTGTCGACTGGAAGGGCACCGTCCGCGCGGCCATCTCCAATACGTCGGGCGGCCAGACGCAGGGTGCGTCCACGCTGACGCAGCAGTACGTCAAGAACTATCTGATCAACGTCGTCTACTGGAACGACAACGACCCCAAGCACCGGATCGGCAGGCAGAAGGCGCAGGAGCAGTCGATCGCGCGCAAGCTCAAGGAAGCCCGCATCGCGATCAACCTCGAGTCGAAGATGACCAAGGAGGAGATCCTCACCGGGTATCTGAACGTGGTGGAGTTCTCCCGGCGGATCTTCGGCGTCGGCGCGGCGGCGAAGGCGTACTTCAACACCACCGCCAAGGAGCTGGATCCGGCGCAGGCCGCGCTGCTGGCAGGCATGGTGAACAACCCGGCGGCGCTGGACCCGTGGACCCACCCGGAGGCGGCCAAGAAGCGCCGCAACCTGGTGCTCGACCAGATGGTGCTGAACCGCAAGCTCGCCAAGGAGGATGCGGAGCGCTACAAGAAGCAGCCGCTCGGGGTGGTGCCGGGCGGGCCGAAGAAGCCGCCCGCCAACTGCGTGGGTGCCGGTGCCACCGACGGCTTCTTCTGCCAGTACGTCGAGGACTACCTGGTCAACGAGGTCGGATTGAGCCGCGACCAGCTTTACACCGGTGGCTACACGATCCGCACCACGTTGGACCGCAAGGCGAACCGGGCGGCGGCGAAGGCCACCGAGGAGCAGGTGCCGAAGGAGAACGACGACGTCGCGCTCACCCTGTCGCTGGTCAAGCCGGGCAAGAAGCGGCACGAGGTGGTGGCGCTGGCCGCGAACCGGGACTACGGCGGTGACAAGGAGAAGAACGAGACGTTCCTCGCCTTGCCCGCGGGCGTCTACAACACGCAGGGCGCGGGCTCGTCGTACAAGATCTTCACCGCGGCCGCGGCGATGCAGAAGGGTGTCGTCGGCATCCAGGACCGGATCCCGGCCCCTGGCCGCTACACGTCGAAGGTGTTCGGCGGCGGTAACCCGCGGTGTGGTCAGCGGCCGGACGGCGTGGTGCCGTACTGCGTGCAGAACTACGCAGGCACACCGGGCGGCAACCCGACGCTGCAGCAGGCGCTGGCGAACTCGCCGAACACCGCGTTCGTCATCCTGGAAGAGCGCACCGGCATGAAGCCGATCGTCGACATGGCCTACAAGCTGGGCATGCGTAAGACGATGAGCAGCAACATGCAGGGCAAGAAGCCCGACCCGTCGTCGGACGACCCACTGGTGGCCGAGGATCTGCGGCAGCACTTCGGACCGTCCAAGACCTCCCCGGGCAAGGGCTCGTTCACGCTGGGCCCGGCGCCGCTGAGCGGCCTCGAGTTGGCCAATGTCGGCGCGACCATCATGAGCGACGGCCGCTGGTGCCCGCCGACGCCGATCATGGAGATCCGGGACCGCAACGGCAAAAAGGTCCCGATCAAGGAGGCCAAGTGCGAACAGGTCATCTCCAAGGGCCTGGCGAACGCACTGGCGGAGGGGCTGAGCAAGGACCACGTCTCGGGCACCGCGGCGGGCGCGGCCAGGCAGGCGGGCTGGAACCGTCCGATGATCGGCAAGACCGGCACGGCGCAGGACCACAAGGCGTCGACGTTCGTGGGCGCCACGCCGTTCATGTCCGGCGCGGCGATGATCTTCCAACCGGACGGCAATGCGCAGCCGCTGTGCGTCGGCGGTCCGATGGGCGCGCACACGTGCAGCGAAGGCAACATGTTCGGTGGTGTGATCCCGGCCAGGACGTGGTTCAACGCGATGAAGCCGATCCACGAGGGACTGCCGAAGAAGGGCATCCCGAAGGCCCCCAAGAAGTACCTGCACGGCAACGGCTGACCGGCTCGGGACGTGATGCGGCGAACTAACGGCCCACGTCGCTGCCTGCGCCGACGTATCCTCGGTGCGTGGTGAACAGCAGGCTGCGAGCAGCAGTGGGAACCCTCGCCGCGGCAGGCGTCGCGGGCGTGACCTACGCATCCGCGATCGAGCGTCGGCTCTGGACGTTGCGTACCGCACAGCTGCCGGTGTTGCAGCCGGGATCTCGCCCGCTGCGCGTGCTGCACATCTCCGATCTGCACATGCTGCCCGGGCAGACGTCGAAGCAGCGCTGGGTGGCCTCGCTGGCTGCATTGGCTCCCGACTTGGTCGTCAACACCGGGGACAACCTCGCGCATCCCGCCGCCGTCCCCGCGGTCCTGCGCGCGTTCGGGCCGCTGTTGAACGTGCCGGGTGTTTTCGTCTTCGGCAGCAACGACTATTTCGCGCCGAAACCGAAGAACCCGGCCCGTTATCTGATGCCGCGCGGGCGCAAGAAGCTGATCCACGGTCCCGAGCTGCCGTGGCAGGACCTGCGCGCGGCGTTCATCGAGCACGGCTGGCACGACCTGACGCATCAGCGCGTGCCGCTGCAGGTGGCCGGCCAGTCGCTGTTCGCCGCGGGCGTGGACGACCCGCACCTGCAGTTCGACCGGTACAACGAGATCGCCGGGCGGGCGGACGCTTCGGCGGCCGTCCGGATCGGCCTGACGCACTCGCCGGAGCCCCGGATTCTGGACGCCTTCGCCTCGGACGGCTACGACCTGGTGCTGGCCGGCCACACGCACGGCGGGCAGTTGCGGGTGCCGGGCATCGGCGCGCTGGTCACCAATTGCGATCTCGACCGGTCCCGAGCCCGGGGCGCCAGCCGCTGGGGTGCGGACATGTGGTTGCACGTTTCCGCTGGTCTCGGCACTTCTCCGTATGCGCCGGTGCGGTTCGCCTGCCCGCCGGAGGCCAGCCTGTTGACGCTGGTTCCGCGGGACTGGAAGCACGATCGCACGCAGCGAGACTCCCGGTTGAAAGCGTGGCGAAGGGGTCAGCTAAACTCTGTCTCGGCCCGTTAGCCATCGGGGTGTGGCGCAGCTTGGTAGCGTGCCTCGTTCGGGTCGAGGAGGTCGTGGGTTCAAATCCCGCCACCCCGACGGTGCCTGATGAAGCGGCCTGCGAGTTCTCTCGCAGGCCGCTTCATCGTTTCCGGCCCGCCCGTGCAACGATCTTCCCGTGCAGTATCCAACGCCTGAGGTCCCCGATCGGCTGTTCGACGACGACGCTGCGGAATCTCGCTGGCGTGCGCGGTTCACCGCGCCGCGGATGTCCGCCCCGGACTGGGCTCAGGACGCTCCGTCGGCCAACCTGTACGTCTCCAACGCCAGCGGCGTGTGGGAGGTGTACGCGTGGGACCGCGACCGCGACGAGCACCGCAAGGTGACCGACCGGCCGAACGGCACCATGCACGCCGACATCGCGCCGGACGGCTCGGCGATCTGGTGGTTCGACGACACCGACGGCGACGAGTTCGGCCGTTGGATGCGCCAGCCGTTCACCTCGGGACCTGGCGCGGCCGAGGTGGCAGTCGAGGACGTGCACGCGGGATATCCGGCGGGGCTGGTCATCGGACACCGGCTCGTGGGTGTCGGCGTCTCCACCGACGACGGCTCGAAGCTGTTCGTGCACGCGGACGGCCACACGCGCGCGGTGTACGAAAGCGAGCACGACGCCGGCATTTCGGCCCTTTCCCGGGACGAGAAGCTGCTGGCGATCTCGCATTCCGAGCACGGCGACTCGCGCCATCCCGCGTTGCGGGTGCTGGCGCTGGCGGACGACAGCACCGTCGGCGAGCTGTGGGACGGTCCGGGCCGTGGTCTGGAGGCGTTGGAGTTCTCACCGGTCGCGGGTGATCAGCGCCTGCTGGTGCAGCACGAACGCCGCGGACACGAAGAACTGCTGGTGTGGGACGTCCGCACCGACGAGCAGACCGAGCTGCGCATCGACCTGCCCGGCGAGATCACCGGGACCTGGTACCCGGACGGCCAGGCGCTGCTGATCCTGCAGCACCACCAGGCACGAAGCACCCTGCACACCTACCGACTCGACACCGGCGAGCTCACCCCGCTGCCGACCCCGGCAGGCGTCATCGGCAGCGCCGGCGTGCGGCCCGACGGCAGCATCGAGTACTCGTGGTCGTCGGCCGCCCATCCGTCGGTCGTCCGGCGCAGGCTGCCCGATGGCACCGACGACGTCCTGCTCACCCCGCCGGGTCCGCGAGCGCCCGGATCGGTGCCCGTGGTCGATGCGTTTGTCGAAGGCCCCGCTGGAACCATCCACGCCCTCGTCGCGCGACCCGAGGGCGCCACGGGGCCGCTGCCGACCGTCTTCGCCATTCACGGCGGGCCGCACGCCGCGGACACCGACCGGTTCTCGGCCTATCGCGCGGTGTGGGTCGACGCCGGGTTCGCCGTCGTCGAGGTCAACTACCGCGGCTCGGACGGCTACGGGTCGCAATGGCGGGACGCGATCGAGGGCCGCCCCGGGTTGACCGAGCTGGAGGACATCGCCGCGGTGCACGACTGGGCGGTGGCGAGCGGGCTGGCTGATCCGCAGCGTTGTGTCGTCAACGGCGCCTCCTGGGGCGGCTACCTGACGCTGCTGGCGCTCGGCGTGCAGCCGGAACGCTGGGCTGTCGGCATCGCGGGTGTTCCCGTCGCCGACTACGTGACGGCCTACGCCGACGAGATGGAGCCGCTGCGGGCCTTCGACCGGTCGTTGTTCGGCGGTTCCCCGGACGAGCTGCCCGAGCTGTACCGGGAGTGCTCGCCGATCACCTACGTCGACGCGGTCCGGGCGCCGGTGCTGGTGCTCGCCGGGGACAACGACCCGCGCTGCCCCATCCGGCAGATCGAGAACTACCTGGACAGACTGGCCGAGCGGAACGCGGACTTCGCCTTCTACCGCTACGACGCCGGGCACGGTTCGCTGGTGGTCGCCGAGGTGATCCGGCAGACGGCCATCGAGGTGTTCTTCGCGCTGCGCAAGCTCAATCTGCGTTGAACGTGGCGACCTGGCGCCCGATGAGCCGCAGCTTGTCGTAGACCCCGGTGTCGTTGCAGCCGCCGGTGTCGTCGAACTTCGTCTCGCGGGAATTGATCGCCAACCCGAGCGGGGTCGGCCAGGCGCGCAGCGCGTGCGTCGTCGTGCGCAGCTGGTTCAGCGTGCCGACCGCGGCCTGCCAGCCGGCCGCGACCGCGACCAGCCCGACGGCCCGCCCGGTGAGATACGGCCGTTCGTCGTCCCGCAGGTCTTCCAGGTAGTCGAGGGCGTTCTTGATCAGCCCGGACGGCCCGCCGTGGTACCCGGGCGAGCCCACGATCAGCCCGTCCGCCTGCCGGATCTCCTCGACCAGCCTGCGCGCGGCCTCGGTGCGATCGGCAATCGCCACGTCGTAGAAGGGCAACTGCAACTGCTCGCCCGCAATCAAGGTGGTGCTCGCTCCGGCTTCCTCGGCGCCGAGCAGGGCGACGCGCACCGCGTACTCGCTCTGCGACCCCGACCGCAGCGATCCGCCGATCCCGATCACCTTCATATCCGCACCCTACGACCTCCAGCGCACTCGAGGTCCAGTCGACGTGTCGTGGATTGCACCCAACACTGTTGCGACTCCTCTCGTGGCAAACTCCCGTCATCCGTCGTCTCCCGACAAGGAGGTCGCCCATGACGAGACTGGCCGCCCGGCTGCCGTTCGGCGTGCAGGCCGCAGCCATGCGTGCAGTGTTCCGCCTCCCGCAGGCTTTCAAACGCCTCCTGGCGGGCAAGCCGATCACCCTCGACGGCCAGACTCTCGCCCTCGACGCGCAGCTTCTGCTGCGCATGGGTGAGCTCAACGGTGTGGGCCTCAGCGCGCCGTCGGTGGAGCAGGCGCGCGCGGGGATGGAGATGAACATGCGGCTCATGCCGGGCCCCTCGCCGGATGTGCCGACCCGTGACCTGCAGATTCCCAGCTCGAACGGCCCGATTCCCGCGCGCCTGTACAGCCCGCGCGACGTGCCGGAACCGGCCCCGCTGCTGGTGTTCTTCCACGGCGGCGGGTGGGTGATCGGCAGCGTGGAGTCACACGACTACGCCGCACGCTTCCTGGCCGAACAGGCCGGGGTCCGGGTGCTGTCAGTGGAGTACCGGCTGGCCCCGGAGCACCGCTTCCCAGCGGCGGTCGACGACGCGCTGGCGGCGTTCGACTACGCGCACAAGCACGCCGACGAGCTGGGTGTCGATCAGGCGCGGATCGCGGTAGGCGGGGACAGCGCAGGCGGCAACCTGGCCGCGGTCACGGCATTGGAGAGCACGCGGCGGGGTGGGCCTGCGCCGGTGTTCCAGCTGCTCGTCTACCCGGAGGTCGACTTCGTCAACCGGCGGCGGTCCCGGCGGCTGTTCGCCACCAAGTTCCTGCTGACCGATGCGGACATGAGGTGGTTCGAGGGGCACTATCTGGCTCCGAGCGACGACCGCAGCGATCCCCGGCTCTCGCCGCTGCTGGCGCCCGATCTGTCCGGGCTGCCGCCTGCCTACCTGGTCACCGCCGGCTTCGACCCGCTGCGGGACAACGGCGAGGCGTACGCGAAGGCGCTGCAGGAGGCAGGTGTGCCGGTGTCGTACCGCTGCCACCGGGACCTGATTCACGGGTTCATCAACTTCGTGCCGCTCGGCGGACGGTTCCGGGAAGCCGCCTTGGAGATCGCTGCGGCGTTGCGTACCGGGCTCGCCTACGCGCGCTGAGGGGTTCGGGCCGCCCGGCGTGCCGGGCCAGTCACGGCACGCCGGCTCACCGGCCCCGGACACGACAGAACCCGGCGCTGGGGGCACCAGCGCCGGGTTCCTCCCCCATGGATGAGCTCGCCTCCCTGGCGACGCTGCCCCTGGGCTAGGGCAGCGGAGCAGGCGGGAGCTCCGGGACGTCCGGTGTCCCAGGCACTTCCGGCACCTCGGGAACATCCGGCACGCCCGGCACATCGGGCACGCCGGGCACCTCAGGCACCTCCGGGACCGGCACACCCCCGCCGAGCAGGCTGTCGATCAACCCGGACAGCGTGGCCAGCAGCGATTGCAGCAGGCCGTTCAACGTCGCCAGCGGGTTGTCGACGCGTGCCGTGGTCAGCTTCGTCTGCAGTTCCCGGCTCAGATCGCGGGCCTTGCCGGCATCCGCGCGGACTTCGGCGGCTCGGTCGAACTGCTTGGCGGTGAGAATGGCTCCCATCGTCTTGTCGACCTTGCCGAGGACGCCTTCGACAGCCTCGACATCCTCGTTCTCCACCGCCTGCGCCAGGTCGTCATGCAGCTTCTGCACTTCCGCGGCGGTGGACGTGGTGCTGCTGATTCCCTTGCCCCGGTCCTCGGGTGCTGCGGTGGCCATCCCGATGCCTCCGGCGGCCAGGGCCGCACAGGTGACGAGGACGGTGACCGCTCGGGTCACGGTGTGTTTCATGGTGCACTCCCTTGTCAGCCCCTCGGCGTCTTCGCGTCTCCATCCGTACTCCGTGACCGCGCCCCCCACTACCGAGGTCATCCCACCGGCTGACGCATGACCTGATCCGGTGCCTGCGTAGCGACACGCCAAGATCACCGCATCTTGTGAGCAACTCCGCCATCGGGATGGCCGGATTCGCAACTCTGCGCAGTTTTCCCGCGTCCGGCCACTCCCTGGAACACCTGACGTCACTCGGATTGGGTCAGTTGATCAGTCCCGGCCGATCGTGATCACCCAGCCGGGTTAGCGGCTCGCGCGGCACGGACGATGATCGTCTTCGGGGCGGCTTGAAGATCGTCTCGTTCCACCGGCCGGGCCGATGCTGCACGCAACCGACCGGCCGAGGATCGCGCAAGGGGCTCGCCAGGCGCCGACCCGAAGGTCGTCCGGCGGGGGCCGCTCATTGGCGGAGCCGCCCCTGCCCATCGGCGTGCAGCGCCTGGTGCCGTCCGCTCGTTCCGCCGCCAGCAGAGCGCCTGACTCGCGCACGCGACCTTCGGCAGACTGGAGCTTGTGACTTCAACCCCCACGATTGCAGACGTCGCCGCCGCGGCCGACCGCATCCGGCCCTACGTTCGCCGCACGCCGATCCTGTCGACGGAGGTGGACGGCAGGCCGGTGGTGTTCAAGCTCGAGCACTTGCAGCGGACCGGGTCGTTCAAACTGCGCGGCGCCACCAATGCCTTGCTCAGCCACCCGTTGCCGGAGCGCGTCGTCACGGCGTCCGGCGGCAATCACGGGCTCGCCGTCGCCACGGCGGCCGCCTCGGTGGGTGTGCCGGTCACGGTGCACACGCCGGACTTCGTCCCCGCGCAGAAGGCCGAGCGGATGGCCGCGGCAGGGGCCAAGCTGGTGCGGCACCCGGAGATGGCCGGGGTCTTCGCGGCCGCGCTCGAGGAAGGCAAAGAGCCGGGCGTCCGCTACGTGCATCCGTACGACGACCCGGACGTCGTCGCCGGTCAGGGCACCGTCACGGCGGAGATCGTCGCGGACGCGCCCGAGGTCGACTCGATCATCGTCGCGGTCGGCGGTGGCGGGCTCGCCTCCGGTGTGGCGCTGGCCGCGGACGGCAGGCACGTGGTGGCCGCCGAGCCGGAAGGCTGCTGTTGCTTCAACGCCGCGGTGCGGGCGGGCGAACCGGTCGACGCCCCGGTCGACTCGATCGCCGCGTCCGGGCTGGGCGCCAATCGCATCGGCACGATCGCGTTCGAGCTGCTGACCGAGGCCAAGGCGCAATCCGTTCTGGTGTCCGAGGAGCAGATCGTGGCCGCCCGTGACCGGCTCTGGGAGGAGTTCCGACTCGCGGTCGAGCCCGCCGCCGCTGTCGCGTTCGCCGCGCTGCTGAGCGGAGAGGTGCCTGGCGAGCGCCCGTGCGTGATCCTTTGCGGGGCGAACACCGAGTGGCCCCCCAGCTGACGAGACAAGGCGGCCGCCGTCTCCCGGCGGCCGCCTTGTCTCGTCACGGCTTGCGGAGCACGCCGCCGTACTCGAAGAGCTCCTTGTTCTTCTCGCTGGCACCGACGAACGGATGCAACTCCGGTGGAACCGGGTTCAGATCCGCCTGAGCCGGGTCAGGGCGCCAGTCGTTGATGTTCACCAAACCCGGCTCGACCGGCTCGAGGCCCGCCATCAACGCGTCGACCTCGTCCGTCGTGCGGATCTGCACCGGCATGCCTGCCTTGGCGGCGAACTGCTTGATCCACTCCTTCTTCTCCGGGTCGGCCACCACCATGTGCGACAGCCCGACGTAGCTGCCGGACGGAGCGGCCTCGTCGACGATGTGGCGCAGCGCGTGCTTGGCGCCCTTGCCGACCTCGTCCTGATCCCGCAGGAAGTGCGCGACGGAGAGGAACAGCGTCGCCACCGGCTTGGAGAAGTCGATCAAACGCTTGGTGTCCGGATGCTCCAACACGGCATTCGGGTCGCGGAAGTCCGCGGTGATCACCGTGGTGCTCTCGTTCTCGGCCAGCAGGGCCTGGCCGTGCGAGAGCACGATCGGATCGATGTCGACGTAGACGACCCGCGCGTTCGGGTTGAACCGCTGCGCGACCTGGTGCACGTTGCTGTTGGTCGGCAGCCCGCAACCCATGTCGATGAACTGCTCGATGCCCGCCTCTTCCACCAGGTAGCGCACGGCCCGGTAGAGGAACTGACGGTTCTGGCGCGCGCTGTCCAGGACCTGCGGGAATTTCTTCAGCCCTTCGAGGATGAACTGGCGATCGACTTCGTAGTTCTGCTTGCCACCCAGCAACCAGTCGTACGCTCGGGCGGCCGTCGGCCTGTCGAGAGGGATCGATACGTCGACCTGCTCGTCCGTTGTCATTGCGCTGTCGTCCACCTTTCCCCGGTCAATACCGAGAAAAACATTAGCGCACCCCACCGGGGCCGGATCCAGAGCGATTCGCCGCCCATCGACCGAACGAGAAATCGAGGAAACGAATCCGGCTACAACTCGGTGAACGGCGCCGCGTAGGCGAATTCGCCCTGCACGTCGTCGGTGTAGGCGGCCAGCGGCCGGGCTTGGAACGCCTCCCGCCACGAAGGATCCGGTGGCACGATGCCGAGCTCGGCGGCGGGGCGGAATCCGAATCGTGGGTAATAGCCGGGATGCCCGAGCAAGACCACCACCGGAAAGTCCAGCGCATCGGCGGCGGCCAGCACCGCGTGCATCAGCGCGCTGCCCACGCCCTGCCGCTGCCTGCCGGGCAGCACCCCGAGCGGCCCGAGCCCCAGCGCGGGCCGTCCTGCCACCGACGCACGCGTGCACACGACATGCCCGATCAGCTGGTCGTTCCCGGGCTCGCAGGCGACGAGCGACAAGGCAGGTACCCAGGCATCACTGGCACGCAATGCGTCGACCAAGCCGACCTCGACGGGCACCTGCCCTTCGTCCGGAGCGGGGAAGGCGGCCGTGTGCACGGCTCGAATGCCTTCGATGTCGGCGGGCTCTTCGCGACGAACGATCACCGCGCCACTCTCGCCCCGACCGAACGGCCCGGGCAACCGAATATCCGCACACGACAAAGGCGGTGAGCGATCCGCTCACCGCCTTTCGCCGTCGTCAGGGCTTACGCAGAACCCCGCCGTACTCGTACAGGACGTTGTTCATCCGCGCCACGCCCTCGAACGGCCGCAGCTCCTCGGGAACCGGGTCCAGCGGCGGCTGGTTCGGGTCCGGCCGCCACTCCTCGATGTCCACCAGACCGGGATCGACCGGCTCCAGCCCCTCGAGCAGTTCGTGGACCTCTTCGCGCGAGCGCAGCTGCAGCGGGATGCCGTCGTCGTTGACCTTCTTGGTCAGTTTCGCGTTCTTCTCCGGGTCGTCGAGGACGACGTGCGAGAACGCCAGGTAGCTGCCGGACACCGCCTTCTCGTCGATGATGTGCCGGATGGCGTACCGGACGCTGCCGCCCGATTGGTCGTCCCGGAGGAACTGGGCGACGGACAGGTACAACACCGCGACCGGCTTGGAGAAGTCGATCAGGCGTTTGGTGTCCGGGTGATCGAGCACCGCCTGCTGGTCGCGGAAGTCCGCGGTGATCACCGTGGTGTTGTCGTTGTCGGCGAGCAGGGCCCTGCCGTGGGCGAGCACGATCGGGTCGATGTCGACGTAGACGACCCGCGCGTTCGGGTTGAACCGCTGCGCGACCTGGTGCACGTTGTTGTTGGTCGGCAGCCCGCAACCCATGTCGATGAACTGCTCGATGCCCGCCTCTTCCACCAGGTAGCGCACGGCCCGGTAGAGGAACAGCCGGTTCCCCCTGGCGATGTCCATGATCTCCGGCAGGATCTGCAGCGTCCCCAACGCCAGCTCACGGTCGACGGCGAAGTTGTCCTTGCCGCCGAGCAGCCAGCCGTAGGCACGGGCCGACGTCGGCTTGTCCAGGGGAATCTCTACGTTGACCTGCTCGTCCGCTGCCATAGGGCTTCTCGTCCACCTTTCGCCCGACTGCTACCGAGAGTCGACTTTAGCGCATGGAAAACAACTCGAGTTCCGGCGGAGGGAATCGGCCGCCGCCATTCTTGATGCAATTACATCTGCACGTGCATTTTCTTGCGGAGGTGGCGAAAACCCGACTGCCGTGACAAAACACCCGGGGTCGCGGAAACAGGCGCAATCACCGCGAAAGGCATCTGCGCGGAAATGGCGCCCGGGAAAATTCCGTCGATCGGCCGCGCGCGGACACATTCCGTGCCCAAGACCGGGCAAAGGCTCATCCCATCGGACGAGCAGTCCTCCCGCGCCCGGACGCGCTCCGGGTACGGACGGGATCGAGCTCAGCCGACCAACCAGGTACGGACGGGATCGAGCTCAGCCGACCAACCAGGTACGGACGGGATCCGGCTCAGCCGACCAGCAGCTCCGCGATCTGCACGGCGTTCAGCGCGGCGCCCTTGCGCAGGTTGTCGGCCGCGACGAACAGCGCGAGCCCCCGGCCGCCTTCGACACCGGCGTCCGACCTGATCCGGCCGACGTAGCTGGGGTCCTGCCCGGCGGCTTCCAACGGCGTGGGAATGTCGCTCAGCTGCACACCGGGCGCATCGGCCAGCAACTCCGTGGCCCGCTCGGGCGACAACGGCCGCTCGAACTCGGCGTTGATCGACAGCGCGTGGCCGGTGAATACCGGAACCCGCACGCACGTGCCGGACACCCGCAGCTCGGGGATGCCGAGAATCTTGCGGCTCTCGTTCCGGAGCTTCTGCTCCTCGTCGGTCTCGCCCGACCCGTCGTCGACGAGCGACCCGGCCATCGGCAACGCGTTGAACGCGATGGTTCGCGCGTACTTCTTCGGCTCGGGCAGCTGCAGCGCCGAACCGTCGTGCGTCAGCTCGGAGGCGCGCGACCCAGCGGCGGCGAGCTGAGTGGCCAGCTCCTCGACGCCGGCCAGCCCGCTACCGGAAACCGCCTGGTAGGTCGAGGCCACCATGCGCACCAGCGAAGCCTCGTCGTGCAGCGGCTTGAGCACCGGCATCGCGGCCATCGTGGTGCAGTTCGGGTTGGCGATGATGCCCTTGCGGGCGTCCCGCACGGCTTCCGGGTTCACCTCGCTGACGACCAGCGGGACCTCCGGGTCCAACCGCCACGCCGACGAGTTGTCGATCACCGTGGCGCCCGCCTCGGCGAACTTCGGCGCGTACGCCTTCGACGTCGATCCGCCCGCGGAGAACAGCACCACGTCCAGACCCGTCGGATCCGCGGTCGCGGTGTCCTCGACGACGATCTCGGCGCCCTTCCACGGCAGCTTCGAGCCCGCCGACCGGGACGAGGCGAAGAAGCGGATCTCGTCGACCGGGAAATTCCGCTCGTCCAGCAGTTTGCGCATGACGCCGCCGACCTGGCCGGTGGCACCCACGATTCCGACGCGCATCAGCGACCACTCCCCGCGTACACGATGGCCGGCTCGTCGCCACCGAGGTCGAACGCCTCGTGCACGGCGAGCACGGCTGCCTCGACATCGGTGTCCCTGATCAGCACCGAGATCCGGATCTCCGAGGTGTTGATCATCTCGATGTTGATACCCGCGTTGGCGATCGCCTCGCAGAACGTCGCGGTGACGCCCGGGTGCGAGCGCATGCCGGCGCCGACCAGCGACACCTTGCCGACATGGTCGTCGTACAGCACGGCGTCGAAGCCGACGTCGTCCTTGATGCGCTCCAGCGCGGCGACCGCGGACGGCCCGTTGTCCTTGGACAAGGTGAAGGTGATGTCGGTGACGCCGGAGGAGGTCCGCGAGACGTTCTGCAGCACCATGTCGATGTCGATGTTGGCGTCGGCGACCGCGCGGAAGATGCGGGCGGCCGCGCCCTTGTAGTCCGGCACGTCCGTGACGGTGATCTTGGCTTCGGACGTGTCGTGCGAAACGCCGGTGATCAGCGCCTGTTCCACGGGAATCTCCTCGATCGAGCCGACCACCAACGTGCCCGGCTTGGTGCTGTAGGACGAGCGGACGCGCAGCGGCACGCCGTAGCGGCGGGCGTACTCCACCGAGCGCAGATGCAGGATCTTCGACCCGGTGGCCGCCAGCTCCAGCATCTCCTCGTAGGGGACGGTGTCCAGCTTGCGCGCGTTCGGCACGATCCGCGGGTCGGCGGTGTAGACGCCGTCCACGTCGGAGTAGATCTCGCACTCGTCGGCGTCCAGCGCGGCGGCCAGCGCCACGGCCGTCATGTCCGAACCACCACGGCCGAGCGTGGTGACGTCCTTGGTGTCCTTGGAAACGCCCTGGAAGCCCGCGACGAGTGCGATGTAGCCCTGCTCGAGCGCCTCGGTGACCCGCTTCGGCGAGACCTCCAGGATGCGCGCGTTGCCGTGCGCGGCGGTGGTGGCGATCCCGGCCTGGGAGCCGGTGAACGACCACGCTTCCGCGCCGAGCCTGCTGATCGCCATCGCGACCAGCGCGTTCGAGATGCGCTCACCCGCGGTGAGCAGCATGTCCATCTCCCGGTCCGGCGGATCCGGGTTGATCTGCGCCGCCAGGTCGAGCAGCTCGTCGGTGGTGTCACCCATCGCGGAGCAGACCACCACGACGGAATTCCCCGCCTGCTTGGTCTCGACGATCCGCTCGGCGACCTTGGTGATGCGTTCAGCGCTTTCCAGCGACGATCCGCCGTACTTCTGGACCACCAGCGCCACGCGCCTGAACCTCCTCGCGGTAGCGCTCGTCCCACTTGCCGGGCGAACGCCGCCGTCTGTGTTTGCGCTCAGCCTACCGGGCGGAAGGGCGCTGACAACGCCTGCTTGTGGCACTAACCACTACTCTCGGACACGACACGAGCGGGAGGGCAGGCGAGCGTGACCGATGTGGCGACGCGCGCAGCCGGACCGGCCGACGCGCCGCGGCTGAGCCACCGGCAGACGCCTCGCACCCTGCTGCTCTGGGCCGCTCCGGCGCTGGTCTACCTCGGCGTTCGGCAACTCGGCGTGCTGGTGCTGATGATGATGGCCGACCGGCACGGCACCACGGCGGCGCGCGAGCTCACCGCATGGGACGGGCAGTGGTTTCTCGGCATCGCCGCGGGCGGATACCGAAACGCGCCGGCCGAGCTGGTTGACGCGCATGGCCGACGGACCGACGAGACCCCGCTCGCCTTCTTCCCCGGCTATCCCAAGGTCGTCGGCGCCCTCGCGGACCTGCTCGGCCTGCCCTACCACGTCGCCGCGTTCACCGTCACGCTGCTCTGCGGCGTCATCTGCTCCTACGGCATCTACCGCATCGGCGTGCTGGTCAAGGGCGGCTCCCGTCGCGTCGGGCTGATCCTGGTCGCGCTGTTCGCCGCCTCGCCGATGGGCGTGGTGCTGTCCATGACCTATTCCGAGGCGATGTTCTGCGCCTGCGCGAGCTGGGTCCTGGTTTTCCTCATGCGCAGGCAGTGGCTGGCCGCGGGCTTCCTCTGCGCCATTGCCGGATTGGTGCGCATCACCGCCGTCGCGTTGGTGCTGGCCGTCGCGGTCACGGCCGTCGTCTTCCTGCTGCGCGACCGCGCCGCCCGCAACACCGAACGCCTGGCGGCGACCGCGTCCGTGCTGCTCGCACCACTCGGGCTGTTCGGCTTTCTGTGGTGGGCGGGCGCCCGCATCAGCCCTGGCCAGGACGTCGTCAGGCAAATCCTTTCGTGGAACGAACTTCAGGCCGACGGCTGGGGCTCGTCGTTCGACGGCGGCGTGTCCACCGCGCAGTACACCGTGCATGCGCTGGCCACGGCACAGTCGGCTTACGACATCGGCACGGTTCTCGTATTGCTGGCCGCACTGGTGCTCGCCGTGGTGTGCTGTACCCAACACCGGTTGTCGTTGCCCTTGTTGATCTACGGTCTGGCCGTGGTCGGTATGGTCGTCGGGTCCGCAGGCTTGATGAATTCCAAAGCGCGGTTGCTGATCCCGGCGTTCACGCTGCTGATCCCGGTCGCGGTGGGACTTGCCCGCCGACGTCCGTCGACCGCACTGCTCGTGCTCGCCGCGGCCGCGCTGGCCAGTGGATGGTTCGGAGCACACGCACTGTTGGTGTGGGAGTACGCGATATGACCGAGAAGGTTGCCGAGAGCAGTGTCGAGTTGCACGAGCTGATCGCCCGCCGGTGGAGTCCGCGGGCCTTCGACCCGGACGAGAAGATCAGCGACAAGCAGCTGCGCGCGTTGCTGGAGGCCGCTCGCTGGGCGCCGTCGTACGGCAACACGCAGCCCGCACGCTTCTTGGTCGGTCCCCGCGGCTCGCAGACGTTCGACCGCATTCTCGGGGTGCTGACCGAAGCCAATCAGGCGTGGGCCCACCGGGTCAGCGTCCTTTTCCTCGGCCTGGCCGTCAAACGCAACGAGAAGGGCGAGCTGCCGTACGCGACCTACGGCGTGGCGCTGGCCGCGCAGAATCTGGTGCTGCAGGCCGTCGCGGAAGGGCTGGCCGGCCACCAGATGGCCGGCTTCGACCCGCAGGCCGCTCGCCGTGAGTTCTCCCTGCCGGACGACGTCGAGCCCGTGGTCGCGATCGCCGTCGGCAAGCCGGTGGACGCGGACATCCTCGGCCACGAGGCGCTCATCGATCGTGAACGGGCACCACGCAGGCGACTGCCGCTGAGCGAGATCGCGCTGAGCGACTGGAACGTGCCCGCGTTCTAGTCGCGGACCGCGCCGACCCGGCGGATGATCTTGGACCCGACGCTGGAGATGATCAGCCACAAGATGGCGGCGATGCCGTAGTTGATCAGCACCCGCAGTTTCGCGTCGTCCGGGGTGAACAGGTCACCGACCCCGAGCGTGAGCCGGTCGGCCCAGCCGTCGACGAACTGCACGATGCCGTTGGACGGGTTGGCCTCGGCCACCACGAACACCACGTGCAGCACCAGGATCAGCGCGAAGATCAGGCATACCCAGCGCACCACACCAGCGAGCAGGCCGATGAAGCGGTCCTTGATCTCGCCCCAGTCGACGTCGCGCTTGACGGCGGTCTTCTCCTCCGCCGCCTTGTCGGTGTGCTCGCTCATGGCCGGAAGTTTGACACGTTCGGCTGGTCTATGCCACGGGTCACGGCGTCGGTTTTACCACTTTGGACGATCGATTTCCGGTTTGACCGGCTCGCCTGGCCTACCGGACGGTAACGATGCGGGCACGGCCCACCGCCCGGGGTGGGTTTTTCACCGAACCGCGACGCGCGCTATGGTGACTCTCGTGGCGCGTGCGCTCCTGCTTCGCTGCCGCGACGGGGCCTGATCCAGACCGGCTCCTCGTCGCGGAGTTTCGCCATGCCGCCGGTCGTCGGCCATCAAGCAGGAGATTCCCCATCATGAGCAGTTCTTCGCGTTCTGACGCGCACCCCACGATTCGCACCCCCGACCAACCGGTACCCGCCGACCAGCCGCACTGGAATCCGCAACGCGGCAGCTCGATGCCGTACCACCGCTACCGGCCGTGGTACCGGCTGGTGGAGGACATCCAGCTGCCCGACCGCACCTGGCCGGACAAGCGCATCACGCGCGCGCCGCTGTGGTGCGCGGTCGACCTGCGGGACGGCAACCAGGCGCTCATCGACCCGATGTCGCCCGCGCGCAAGCGGAAGTTCTTCGAGCTGCTGGTGCGCATGGGCTACAAGGAGATCGAGGTCGGGTTCCCGGCGGCCAGCCAGACCGACTTCGACTTCGTGCGGCAGATCATCGAGGAAGACCTGGCGCCGGACGACGTCCGCATCCAGGTGCTGACCCAATGTCGTCCCGAGCTGATCGATCGCACGTTCCAGGCGCTGGAGGGCGCCAAGAAGGCGATCGTGCACATCTACAACTCGACGTCGATCCTGCAGCGCCGGGTGGTGTTCCGGGAGGAGAAGACCGGCATCACCAAGATCGCCACGCAGGCGGCCGAGTACGTGCTGGAGCTGGCGGGCAAGTACCCGGACACCGACTGGCGCTTCCAGTACTCGCCGGAGTCCTACACCGGCACCGAGCTGTCGTACGCCGCCGAGATCTGCAACGCGGTGACCGAGATCTGGCAGCCGACGCCACAGAACCCGGTGATCGTGAACCTGCCCGCGACGGTCGAGATGGCCACGCCCAACGTGTACGCCGACTCCATCGAGTGGATGAACCGCAACCTGGAGCGGCGCGACTCGATCATCCTGTCGCTGCACCCGCACAACGACCGCGGCACCGGCATCGCGGCGGCCGAGCTCGGCTACCAAGCGGGCGCGGACCGGATCGAGGGCTGTTTGTTCGGCAACGGTGAGCGCACCGGCAACGTCGACCTGGTCGCGCTGGGCATGAACCTGTTCTCGCAGGGCATCGACCCGCAGATCGACTTCTCCGACATCGACGCGATCAAGCGCACCGTCGAGTACTGCAACCAGCTGCCGGTGCACGAGCGCACCCCGTGGGGCGGGGACCTGGTGTTCACCGCGTTCAGCGGCTCGCACCAGGACGCGATCAACAAGGGCTTCGACGCGCTCAAGGACGCGGCGGACAAGGCCGGTGTCCCGGTCGACGAGCACCCGTGGGAGGTGCCGTACCTGCCGATCGACCCGAAGGACGTCGGCCGCACGTACGAGGCGGTCATCCGGGTCAACTCGCAGTCCGGCAAGGGCGGCGTCGCCTACATCATGAAGACCGAGCACCATCTCGACCTGCCGCGCCGCCTGCAGATCGAGTTCTCGCAGGTGATCCAGCAGCACACCGACAGCGAGGGCGGCGAGGTCGACCCGGACACCATGTGGTCGGTCTTCAGCGACGAGTACCTCACGTCCACCACGCCGCTGGAGCTGGTCACCTCGCACGTGACGGACAACGGCGGCGGCGAGTACTCGATCGAGGCGACCGTGCGGGTCGAGGGCGACGAGGAGCAGATCACCGGCACCGGCAACGGTCCGATCGCGGCGTTCTTCGACGCGCTGGCCACCATCGGGTTCGACGTGCGCCTTCTTGATTACTCCGAGCACGCCATGACGGCAGGCGACGACGCCCGCGCCGCCTGCTACATCGAGTGCGCGATCGAGGAAAAGATCTACTGGGGCGTGGGCATCGACCCGTCGATCGTCAACGCTTCGCTGCGTGCCGTGGTGTCGGCCATCAACCGCGCCAACCGCTGACGTCGGCGCTGGGCCCGCGGTGACCCCGCGTCCCGCGGGCCCAGCTCCCCCTTGCACGCCCGGACGGACGGCACACCGGCCCCGAATTCCGATGGCTGTTCAGTCCGGTCCGCCTTGCGCGTGCCGGTCAGGGAATGAGCAGCACCTTGCCGACCGTGGCGCGTGACTCCAATGCCCGGTGCGCCTCGGCGGCCTCGCGCAACGCGAACTTCGCGCTGACACCCGGCTTGAGGTCCCCTTCCGCCGCGGCCGCCAGCGCACGCGACTCCAGCTCCCGCATGCTGGTGCGGTCTCGCACGACCCGTCGGTCGATCCCGGGCAGGACCGCGATCCCCCGGCCGAAGACGTCCATGCTGTCGAACTGGACCGGCTCGCCCGCAGACCAGCCGAACACCACCATTCGTCCGCCGTCGCCGAGCAGCTCGAGGGCTCCGGTGCCGTACTTTCCGCCGACTCCGTCGAACACGATGGTCGGAGTGCGATGCCCGAGCTGCGCGCGCAACCGATCGGTCCAGCCGTTCTCGTTGTAGTCGAGCGCGATGTCCGCGCCGAGTTCGTCCACCAGCTTCACCTTGGCCGCGCCGCCGGCGAGCCCGACCGTGGTGGCTCCGGCGTTGCGCGCCGCCTGCACCAGCAGCATGCCGATCCCACCACCGGCGCCGGTGATCACCGCGACGTCGTCGCTGGTCAGCTGGGCCGTGTCGAGGATCGCCGTGGCCGTGCGGCCGGTTCCGATCATCGCCACCGCGACGTCGTCGGAAACCGTGGGCGGAAGCTCGTGGACCGACTCCACGCTGACCACTGCGCGCTCCGCGTACCCGCCGGATGCGAAACCGAGGTGCGCCACGACCCGCTTGCCCAGCCAGTCGTCGGCGACACCGTCACCGACCTCGTCGATCACGCCGGCGACCTCCCGGCCGGGTGTCATCGGCAGCTCCGGACGCGGTGGCGGCCCCTCACCGCGCCGGATGGCGGTGTCGATCAAGTGGACCCCAGCGGTGGACACGGCGATGCGCACCTGCCCCTGGGCCGGGTGCGGATCGGCCACCTCTTCGTAGCGCAACGTCTCGGGTGCGCCGAACTCGTACTGTCGGATCGCGTGCATGCGACCACGCTAAAACTTCGAGTTAACTCGAGGTCAAGGACGATCAGCGAGGATCTTGGACGGCCGAGGCCACTTCCGCGTGCAGCAGCTCCACCAGGCGCCGCACCGCGGGCCGGGCGCGAGAACTCGGACGCAGCACGGCGTCGACATGCCTGGCCGCTCGGGTTCCGGCCAGCGGTTTGCGCAGCAGCCGTTTCCCACGGCGGGTGTCGACGGTGTACCTGGGCAGGAGCGCCACGCCGTGCCCGGCGGCGACCAGCACCTCGGTGATCCGGAAGTCGTTGATCCGGTGGACGATATTGGCGCGGACGCCGGTGCGCACCGCGAGTGAGCGCAGCACGTCGTCGACCGGGAATCCCACATCGACCGAGATCCAGCGCTCGTGGGCGAGGTCGCTCAGTTCGACTTTCCGCTGCTTCGCCAACCGATGCCCCGGCGGCAGCACCACGTCCAACGGCTCGCGGAGCAGCGGCTCGACGTCCATCCGGTCGGCGGGCCACGGTTCGGCGTGCTCGTCGCGGTGGGTCACCACGACGTCGAAGTCGGCCAGCAAGCCGGGGACCTCCGCCGGGGTCATGTCGATGTCGCGCACCTCCAGGTCCAGACCCTCGACCTCGGCGACCCGGTGCAGCAGGCCTGGCAGCAGCAACAACGCTGCGGACGGGAAGATCGCCAGCCGCACTCGGCCGCGTGGACGCGCCCGGTAGGTCTCCAGCTCGGCTTCCGCTCGGGCCACCGCGCCGAGCACCTCGTCGGCCCGCACGACGAGCGCGCGCCCGGCGTCGGTCAGCCGCAAGCCGCGACCGTGTGGCTCGGTCAGCGGCACCCCGACTTCTGCCTGCAACGCCTTGAGCTGCTGAGACACCGCGGACGGCGTGCAGTGCAGCGCGGCAGCCGCGGCCGCGACGCTGCCGCGGTCGGCGAACTCCCGCAGAGCTCGCAGCCGCGCGATGTCCATGAAGCAATGCTACAGAGATACGGAAGAATAATTCGTTTGTCTTCAAGGTCATCTGCTCGCACCGTGGAGACATGCCCGTTCGCGATCGCCTGCTGGCCGCGTTCGTCGCCGCTTTGTGGGGCGTGAACTTCCTGGCCATCCACGCCACGTTGGAGCACTTCCCGCCGCTGTTCGCCGGCGCGTTGCGGTTCGTGGTCATCGCCGTGCCGACGATTCTGCTCATCCCGCGGCCGCAGGTACCGCTGCGTTGGTTGATCGGTTACGGGCTCGGCTTCGGCACCGGGCAGTTCGCGTTCCTGTTCGTCGGTATGCACGTCGGTATGCCCGCCGGACTGGCGTCGCTGGTGCTGCAGGCCTCCGCGCCGTTCACCGTGCTGCTGGGCTGGCTGCTGCTGCGCGAGAAGCTGTCCTGGCGAGCCGTCGTCGGCATCGTGATGGCGGTGTGCGGCATGGCGACCATCGCATGGCACCGGGCCGAGCACGCCGACGCCTTGCCCGTGCTGCTCACCGTGCTCGCGGCGTTGAGCTGGGCTATCGGGAACTTGTGCAGCCGGCGCGCGATGGAGGGCAGGCCGGACATCAATCCGTTCCACGTGATGTTGTGGATGTGTCTGGTTCCACCGGTGCCGCTGTACGCGCTGTCGGTGATCTTCGAAGGCCCCGCCGCCGGATGGCAGTCGCTGGTCACCATGGCCACACCGACGGGCTGGGTCGCGCTCGGCGGTCTGGCCTACGTCGTGCTGGCCGCAACCGTGCTGGGCACGGGCATCTGGACCACACTCATGCGACGAAACCCGGCCACGGCCGTCGCACCGTTCTCACTGCTGGTGCCGATCGTCGGGATAACGTCCGCGTTCGTGATCCTCGGCGAGCAGCCGAGCGTCGTCGAGCTCGTCGCGGGCGCGGTCGTCATCACCGGCGTCCTGCTCGGGTCGCTCCCCGGCCGCAAGAAGGTACAGACGCCGACTGTCGATGCCGAGGCCCTCGAGCCCGCGCCGCAGCGGTGAGTCACAAATGGCGTCAACCAGCTCGTCCTGTATAGCCGTAGACGGTCATTGAGCATCCGCTTGCTCGATGCGAGGGGCCGCCGACAGGTCTTCGGCATAGCTGACAACGGCATCGCCGAGGCGCTGGACGTACCGGCCGTAAGCCTGAAGCACACCTGCAGAAGGTAAAGGTCCGGTTTTCAGCTGACCAACCAGCGCGTTGAGCGTGGACACCAGGCCCGGATTGACCGCTGCGACCTGGGCGAACAGCTGAGGGTCATAGTTAATCACGGTTGATGCAGCCCTCGCTCCACGTACGGGAGGCCAACACCTTCGTCCATCACGACGACATCTCGCCGCAGCGCCTTCTCGTCCGACCGTACGTCAGCACTTTCAATGCAAATTGGCTCTGCGTAGGCATCCGTGGCGATGATCGCTGCCCCGAAGGGGCGAATACAGGGTCCCGAGTTCCATGTCATGCCCACATCGTGTGCTGACGCAACTACTCTGAGACAGGGAACTGACCTGCATAAATCGCGGGCTGAAGATCGTTGTCTGCTCGACGCAACCACAGCGAAGGTGCAGTGACAGCTCAGGTGGGGAGGCTGAGAGTCAGGTGAACATGCAATGAAAGGTGTCGGCACAGGCCTGTTTGCGAACGAGATGCGGCGGGCGCGTGAGAATGCAGGCCTGACGCAAGAGCAGCTTGCTGAGTCCGTTGCGTTCTCGATCAGCACGGTCACGAAGGTCGAGGCCGGGCATATGCAGCCGAGCCAGCAGTTCGCGGAAGCTGTCGACCGCGCTCTGCAGACCGATGGGCTGCTCAGCCGAATCAGGAAAGGACTGCTGGAGCAGAACGCGGTTCCGCCATGGTTCCAGCCTTGGTCAGAGATCGAGGAGCAGGCGACCGAGCTCCGCCTGTTCGAACCTCTGGTCGTGCCGGGATTGCTGCAGACCGAGAGATATGCCAGCGCAATCCTCGAGGGGGACGAGACTCGCCTTGCCGCCCGTCTGGGACGGCAGAAGATCCTTGACGGGCCGTCGGCGGTTTCGCTGGTGGCGATCGTGGCCGAGCAGGTGCTCCGGAGACGAGTCGGGGACAACGCGACAATGGTCGAGCAACTTCATGCCCTTGCCGAATCTCCGGCCAGGGTTCAGGTATTGCCCGTCGATGCGGACACGCACCACGGCATCGACGGCAGTTTCGCGCTGGCTGAGGTCGCCGGTAGGGTGATCGCGTACGCGGAAACTCCCATATGTGGCTTCGTCATGGAAGACGACGAGGCAGTGTTCAAGCTGAATCGTCACTGGGATGTCATACGGGGAGAGGCGCTACCGCAAAGACAGTCCAAGCAGCTGATATTGGAAGTGGCGGACGAATGGCAGAGCAGCTGACGTGGCGCAAATCGTCGTTTTCTGGCACTCAAGGTGGCAACTGCGTCGAAGTAGCCTACGGCTCCGACCGTGACACCGTCTTCGTGCGTGACTCGAAGAACCCCGACGGCGGCATGCTCCGCTTCACCAAAGCGGAGTGGGACGCATTCAAGCAGGGCGTGAAGAACGACGAGTTCTGACCAGACGTGCAGAGCCCCGGCTCGCTTCACCGCGAGCCGGGGCTTTGGCTTGTCAAGGCCGCGCCGCAGCGCTGAGCCTCACACCACGTCGGTGACGCTGACCGGGGAATCCGGCACCTCGCGCGGACCGCCGCTGGTGTCGATGAGCTCCGGGGTCACCTCGTGCCGGGTGATCTTGCCCGCCTCGATGTCCTCGGCCCAGTGGCACGCCACCCGGTGGCCCGGCCGGATCTCCCGCAGCTGCGGCCGCTCGGTGTCGCAGAGCTTCTCCTGCCGCCACGGGCATCGCGTGTGGAACCGGCACCCGGTCGGCGGGTTGGCCGGCGACGGCAGGTCCCCGGCCAGCAGGATCTGCTCGCGGGAGCCCTCCACCACCGGGTCCGGCACCGGGATGGCCGACAGCAACGCCCGCGTGTACGGATGCAGCGGCGCCTCGTACAGCTCGTCCGAATCCGACTCCTCGACCACCGAGCCCAGGTACATCACGCCGATGCGGTCCGAGATGTGCCGCACCACCGCCAGGTCGTGCGCGATGACGATGTAGGTCAGACCGAACTCACCCTGCAGGTCCTCCAGCAGGTTGATCACCTGTGCCTGCACCGACACGTCCAGCGCGGACACCGGTTCGTCGGCGACGATCAGGTCCGGCTGCACCGTCAGGGCCCGCGCGATACCGATGCGCTGACGCTGACCACCGGAGAACTCGTGCGGGTACTTGTACAGCGAGTTCGCCGGCAGACCGACGGCGTCGAGCAGCTCGCGCAGCCGCTTGCCGGTCTGCTTGCGGTCCTTGGCCAACCCGTGCGCCCGCATGCCCTCGACCAGGATCGACTCCACCGACTGGCGCGGGTCGAGGCTGGACAGCGGATCCTGGAACACCATCTGCATGCGCCGACGCATCCGGCGCAGTTCCTCGCCGTCGAGCTGCGACAAGTCCGTTCCGTCGAACACCGTGCGGCCGCCGGTCGGCTCGACCAGGCGCAGCATCGCGCGGCCCAGCGTGGTCTTGCCACAACCTGACTCGCCGACCAGGCCGTACGTCTCCCCGCGGCGCACGGTGAGATCCACCCCGTCCACGGCGTAGACGTGCCCGACCACCCGATCCAGCACGATGCCGCGCTTGATCGGGAAGTGCACCTTCAGGTCATCGACACTGACCAGCACGTCGGCCTCTTCGGTGGCCTCCGGCGTGGCCCGCTCTGCGGTCTCGGTCATCGCACAACCTCCGGGGTCGCCGCCTCACCGGCGGGTTCCACCGGGTGATAGCAGCGCAGCATGCGGCCGCCGGGCAGCTCCTCCAGCTGCGGCGGGCTCTGGACGCAGTCGTCGTTCGCGTTCGGGCACCGTGGCGCGAACGCACACCCCTCGGTCCACGGGATGTTGTCGACCACCGAGCCGGTGATCGGCACCAGCCGCTCCCCGCGCGGCATGTCCAGCCGCGGGATCGAACCCAGCAGGCCGTTCGTGTACGGATGCCGCGGCTCGGCGAACAACTCGTACCGCTCGGCCCGCTCCACGATGCGGCCGCCGTACATCACGTTCACCTCGTCGCACAGCCCCGCGACCACACCCAGGTCGTGGGTGATCATGATCATCGCGGTGTCCGTGCCGGACACGAGCTCGGACAGCAGCCGCAGGATCTGCGCCTGGATCGTCACGTCCAACGCGGTGGTCGGCTCGTCGGCGATCAACAGCTTCGGCCGGCAGGCCAGCGCGATCGCGATCATCACGCGCTGCCGCATACCACCGGACAGCTGGTGCGGGTACTCGTCGATGCGCCTGGCCGGGTCGGGGATACCGACCTTGCCGAGCAGCTCGGTCGCCTCGGCCCGCGCCTGCTTGATGTCCATGCCCTGGTGCCGCTGCAGCGTCTCGGTCAGCTGCTTGCCGATGGTGATCACCGGGTTCAGCGCCGACAGCGGGTCCTGGAACACCATGCCGAGATCCCGCCCGCGCCGGTCCCGCATCTGCGCGTCCGACAGCGACAGCAGCTCGGTGTCGCCGAACCGCACCGACCCGCTCACCCGCACGCCCCGCTTGGGCAACAGGCCCATGATGGCCAGCGACGTCACCGACTTCCCGCTGCCCGATTCACCGACCAGACCGATCGTCTGCCCTGGTTCCACGGTGAAGCTCACCTTGTCCACCGCCACCGTGGGCTCGATCCCCTTCCGACCGAACACCACGGTCAGGTCCTCGACCTCCAGCAGTGCCATCGTCAGCTCCACCTCCGTTCCGACGTCATCACCATCACCTGCGGTTCTTGGGGTCGAGGGCCTCGCGCATCGACTCGCCGAGCAACGTGAAGCCCAGCGCGACGATGATGATGGCGCCCGCGGGGAAGAAGGCCAGCGACGGCTTGACCTCGAAGACCCGCTGCGCCTGCGCCAGCATCAGGCCCCACTCGGCACGGAAGGTGTCCTGGTCGCCGAGGCCGAGGTACGACAGGCTGGCCGCCTCCAGGATCGCTGTCGCCAGGGTGAGCGTGGCTTGCACGATCACCGGGCCGAGCGCGTTGGGCAGCATGTGCCGGAACACGATCGTGCTGCGCTTGACGCCGAGCGCGGTGGCGGCCAGCACGTGGTCGCTCTCCCGTTGCGCCAGCATCGCGCCGCGCAACAGCCGGGCGAACACCGGAACGCTGACCATGCCGACCGCGATGATCACGGTCCACTGGTTGCTGCGCGCGAACAGCGCCGCGATGGACACCGCCAGGATCAGCGCGGGCAGCGACAACAGGACGTCGACCAGGCGCATCAGCACGCTGTCCACCCAGCCGCCGAGCGCACCGGCCAAGCCACCGATGATCAACCCGAGCAGCAGACCGAACAACGTGGCCAGCACCGCCACGATCAACGTCTGCTGGGAGGCGATCAGCAGCCGGGAGAAGAAGTCGAACCCGTCCGCATCGCTGCCGAGCAAGAACCCGGGCATCGACCCGGGAATGTGCGTGACGGTGAGGTTCTCCAGCAGCTCCGGGTACGGCTTGTACGGGTCCTTCGGCGTCAGCCACGGCGCGAACGCGGCGAGCAACACGAACAACGCCACGATCACCAGGCCGACCACCGCGACCGGGTTGCGCATCATCCGCTTGAGCGCGTCCTTGGCCAGGCTGGTTCCGCCTTCGCCCGCCGCCGCCAGTTTGTCGATGCGGCGCTTCTTGCGATCGAGCAGCACCTGCATGTCAGCTCACCCGCACTCTCGGGTCGATGATCGCGTACGAGATGTCGACCAGCAGATTGACCACGACGTAGACGACCGCGGCGAGCAGGATCAACGCCTGCAGCCGCGGGTAGTCGCGCTGCTCGATGCCTTGGGCGAGCAGGAAGCCAAGGCCACGCCAGACGAACACCTTTTCCGTCAGGACCGCACCGGCCAACAGCAACCCGGTCTGCAGACCGATCGTGGTGGCGACCGGGAGCAGCGCATTGCGCAGCACGTGCCGGGTGCGCACCACCTGCGCGGTCAGCCCTTTCGACTCTGCCGTACGCACGAAGTCTTCGTTCAGCACGTCCAGCACCGACGCCCGGGTGATGCGCACGATCACCGCGAACGGGATGGTGGCCAGCGCGATCGCGGGCAGCGCCAAGTGCTGCAACGCGTTGATCGTGGCGTCGAACTCTCCGGTCAGCAGCCCGTCGAGCGTGGCGAACCCGGTCACCGATGTCGCGTCGATGTCCACGTCCTGTCTGCCTGACGGGGGCAGCAAGCTCAGCTGCGTGGAGAAGACGTACTTGAGCAGAAAGCCGAGGAAGAACACCGGGACCGCGACACCGACCAGAGTGCTGACCACGATGCCGGTGTCGAACAGGCTCCCCCGGTACCGAGCAGCCAGGTAGCCGAACGGGATACCGAACGCGACCGCGAGGAACAGCGCGGCGAACGCCAGCTCGATGGTCGCCGGGAAATGCCTGCCGATCTCGGTCAACACCGAGTCACCGGTGATGGTCGACGTCCCGAAGTCGCCGGTGAGCATCCGGCCGAGGAAGTTGACGTACTGCAGGGGAATCGGGTCGTTGAGCCCCATCTGCTCGTTGAGTTCCGCGATCCGCTGCGGAGTCGCTCGCTCGCCGAGCATGGCGCTGGCGGGACCACCGGGCAGCGCCCGGAACCACGCGAATACGAGCAAGGACAAGATGAAGAGCGTCGGGATCGCTTGCAGCAATCGCCGAACGATGAACCTCAGCATGAAACCGCCTGTGTGGTGGGCACCGGCGAGTGCCCACCCGACGTGCGGGTGGGCACTCGCCTAACTAGTGCGTCTCGGGCACGCCTGACTGCGGCGTCAGTCCGATTGCTTCTTGCTGACCGTCACGAATCGCTCGTCCGTCAACGGGCTGGGGACAAGCCCCTGCACGTCCTTGGACACCACGATCGCCGGCGGCGACGAGGTCAGCGGGATGGCCGGGACGTACTTCGAGATCTCGACGGCCGCCTGCTCGTACAGCTCGCCCCGCTTGTCCGGGTCGGGCTCACGGTCGGCCTTGGCCAGCGCGTCGAAGATCTTGTCGTTGGTGAAGCCGAACTCGGCCTTCTTCCGACCGAAGAACGTGCCGATGAAGTTGCCCGCGTCACCGTAGTCACCGGTCCAGCCGAGCAGGTGCAGGTCGTGCACGCCGTTGACGTTCACGTCGTCGAGGTAGCCACCGTTCCACGGCTTGCTGACCTCTTGCACCTCGACCCCGACCGCCTTCAGGTCGGAAATGATCGACTTGGCGATCGTCTTCGGGTCCGGCATGTACGGACGAGTGACCTCGGTCGGGATGTGGAACTTGACCTTCAACCCGTTCAGGACCTTCTTGGCCTCGTCCGGGTTGTATTCGCGCTTGACCACGTCCTCGGTGTATCCGGGCAGGTCCTTCGGCACGAACTGGTCACGCGGAATGGCGCCCTTGGGCAGCCTGGTCTTGGCCAGCTGCTCCTTGTTGATGGCCATCTCGAGCGCCTCGCGCACCTTCAGGTCGCGCAGCTTCGGGTTGTTCTTCTGGTTGATGCCCAGGTACAGGATGTTGAACACCGGCCGGACCATCACCTGATGGCCTTCCTTCTCCAGCGTCTCGTAGTCGGCCGGACTGGGCAGGTCGTAACCGTCGATGGTGCCGGCGCGCAGCTCGTCCTTGCGAGCCTGCTCCTCCGGGATCGTCTTGAAGATCAGCTTGTCCAGGTACGCCTTCTCGCCCCAGTAGTCCTCGTTGCGCACCATGGTGACGGTGCCGTTGGACTTGTCGTAGGACTCGAGCTTGAACGGACCGGTCCCGGTCGGGTGCTCGGTGGCGTACTCGGAGTAGGTGAACGCCTCACCGCTCTGCTTGACCTCGTCGGCGTTGTACTTCTTCATCGCCGTCGGGCTGCCGATGGACAGCGAGGTGAGGCCGAAGGCCGCCGGGAACGCGCCGCTGGGCCGCTTCAGCTTGATGGTGACGGTGTAGTCGCCGTCCTTCTCGCAGCCGGCGTACAGCGGCTCGCCGAAGTCCTCGCTGGTGTTGTTCTTGAACCCGCCGAAGACGTCGGCGTAGTAGATCATCTGGCTCTGCGCCGCCGCGCCCTTCATGTTGTACCAGCGGTCGAAGTTGAAGCAGACCGCGTCGGCGTTGAAGTCCGTGCCGTCGTGGAACTTCACGCCCTCGCGCAGCGTGAACTTCCAGCCCTTGCCGTCGTCGACCGGCTCCCACTTGGTGGCAAGCGCCGGGGCCAGGTCGGCCGATCCCTGCTTGTAGGTGATCAGCGTGTCGAACATCTGCCGCACCGGCCGGAACGTCTCACCGTCGGTGGCGAAGGTGGCGTCGAACATCTTCGGGTCACCGGCGCTGCCGAACGTCAGCGTGCCGCCCCTGACCTGACCCTCACCGCCTTGGCCGCGCTCGGAGGCACATGCCGCAACCGACAGCGCTAGCGCGCTTGCCAGCCCGATCAGGGCCGCCTTCTTGAGTCTCGTTGCCCTGTGTTGGAGCATCTGGCACCTCTTGCCCATTCGATCCATCGTCGCCCGCATGGGTGAGCGGTCAACGCGTTGTGTGTCGGGCCAGACCCTAACCGGATTAGGCCCTGGGACATAAGCCCGGCAGGTCACGATCCTGCTACGTGGCAGTAAGACTTTAGGCGGTGACGGGGAGTTTCACACTTGCCTTCGGCCGGAAAACGCTCGCCCAAGGGTTAATTCGTCGGCGAACTCCAGGTCACCACCCATGGGCAGGCCGGACGCCAAACGGGTGACAGTGAGATTCGGAAAGTCACGCAGCATGCGCACTAAGTAAGTGGCTGTCGCTTCGCCTTCGGTGTTCGGATCTGTAGCGATGATCACCTCGGACACCTCGTCCGAGGAGATGCGGCTCAGCAACTCGCGGATGCGCAACTGGTCCGGACCGACACCGGACAGCGGGTCGAGCGCGCCGCCGAGCACGTGGTAGCGGCCCTTGAACTCGCGCGTGCGCTCGATGGCCAGCACGTCCTTGGGCTCTTCCACCACGCAGATCATCGCCGGGTCTCGTCGCGGGTCACGGCAGATGCGGCAGCGCTCCTGCTCGGACACGGTTCCGCAGACCTCGCAGAACTGCACGCCCGCGGCGACCGCGTTCAGCACGTCGACGAGCCGCTTGATGTCCGCCGGATCGGACCCCAGCAGGTGGAAGGCGATGCGCTGGGCGCTCTTCGGACCGACGCCGGGCAATCGCCCCAGTTCGTCGATCAGATCCTGGACGACGCCTTCGTACAACCTCGTCTACTTTCCGGTGCCGGGCAGGCCGAGGCCGCCGAGGTCCAATCCGCCGCCACCCGGGCCGCCGGGGCCACCGAGGCCGCCGGCCAGCGGGCCGAACTTCTCCGCGGACATCCGCTGCGCCGCCGCCATGGCGTCGCGCACCGCGGCGACCACGAGATCCGCCAACGTCTCCACATCGTCCGGGTCGACCACCTTCGGGTCGATGCTCAGACTCTTCAGCTCCAGGTCACCGCTGACCACCGCGGAGACCAGCCCGCCGCCCGCGGTGCCGGTGACTTCAGCGTCGGCCAGCTCCTGTTGCGCGTTCAGCAGCTGCTCCTGCATCTGCTTCGCCTGCTCCAGGATCGCCTGCATGTCGGGCATGCCCCCGGGTTGCACCATCGCCTTGCCTCTCCTGCGTGGACTTACACCGCTACGGCTCGTCTTGCCAGCGTAGCGCCAGTGAGTGTGGCACTGTTGGCCCGTGCGACGGTGGCTGTCGGTCCTGCTCACGATGGTTGCGGTCGGCGCGTGCGCGGGGCCGTCCGACCAGCCGGGTCCGCGGCCGGTTTCCTCCCCCAGCTCGGTGGCCGAGCGGCCTTCCGCGACGCCGACAACGTCTTCGCCTGCCAGGCCGACGCGCTCCAGTGCGGCTCCACCGACCACGACGACGGCCGAGGTCCGACAGGCCGTCGTGGTCCTCGATCCCGGGCACAACGGCGGGAATGCCGCCGCCCCGGAGGAGATCAACCGGCCGGTGCCCGCGGGTCGCGGCAACACCAAGCCGTGCAACACGACGGGCACGGCGTCCAACGACGGGTACCCGGAGCATGCGTTCACCTTCGACGTCTCTCAGCGGGTGCGGCGGTTGTTGCAGCAGCACGGGGTCACCGTCGTGATGACACGGAACTCGGACGACGGTGTCGGGCCGTGTGTGAACCGCCGCGCGGCGATCGGCAACCAGCACCGGGCGGACGCGGTGGTGTCCATTCACGCCGACGGCAACACGAACGCCTCCGCGCGCGGATTCCACGTCTCGTACTCCGCGCCGCCGTTGAACGCCGCGCAGGGACAGCCGTCGATCCGGCTGGCCCGCACGATGCGTGACGCGCTGCAGGACGCGGACTTCCCCGTCTCGAGCTACCTGGGCTCGGACGGTCTCGCCCCGCGGGCCGACTTGGCCGGGCTGAACCTGTCCCGGCGGCCCGCGGTTCTGGTCGAGTGCGGCAACATGCGGAACCCGGAGGAGGCGGCAGCGATGCGCCGGGCTTCCGGGCGGCAGGCCTACGCCGAGGCCATCACTGACGGCGTGCTGCGGTACCTCGGGCTGAGCTGACACCCGCGGCAGTACCGCAAACTGAGCCGGCGCCTGCCGCCGGAGACTGGGGCTGACAAGCCCCGTGGCGACGACCTTGCGGCGACGGTCCTGCTGACGAATCTCGCGGCAACGGCCCTCTCGACAAGCCCCGCAGCGATGGACCTGGGCAGACGAGCCGCGCGGCGATGAACCTGGCCGAGCAGACCTGTGCCGCCGGGTCCCGGCCGACCACTCACTCCAGCGGCCGGGCGCCCAACTGATCCGACAGCAGCTTCATCGCTGCCGCACCCGGGTCCGGCTTCTCCGGCTGCGGCGTCCCCAGCGACTTCGGCTCCTCCGCGTAGAGGTCCTCGTCCTCTTCCGGCGGCTCGGGCGGCAGCGGCACCTCGGGCTCGGCCTGCGCGGGGCGCGACGGCGGCTTCGGCGCCGGCCGCGACGAAGCTTGGGCGGTCATGCTCGGGCCACCACTGCCCGCGGGCAGGCACCGCACGCGCCACTCGCCACCCAGCACCTCGGTCAGCGCGGACGCGATCACGTCGGCGTTCCGCGGCTCGGACAACCGGCGAGCCAGCGGCTCGGCGGGATGCGTCAACGTGACGTCCCCACCCTGCACGGACTGCACGGTGGCGTTGGTCATCATCGCCTCGGTGCTGCGGGACTTCTTCCGGATCGCCTGCAGCAGCTCCGACCACACCCCGCGCAACGCCGTGGCGTCCAGCTCTCCAGGGGCTCCCGGCTTGCTCTGCGCTTCGGCCGCAGGTGCCGCGTGGGCAGGCTGGGCCGGCTGAGCCGGCGGTTGTGGCCGCTCGGCCGGGCGCCGCTCCGGCGGAGGCTCGACCCGTGCCGCGGGCTCCGGCGGCCGGGACGGCTGGGGTGCCCGCGCAGGCTCAGCCGACCGAGCCGGTTCGGCCTGCCGCGCGGACGGACGCTGATACCGCGGAGCGGGCTCTTCCACCTGCTGCGCCGACGTTTCCGCTGCCGCGTTCCCCGCGGTCATCCGACGCTCGAGCCGCTCGAGCCGCTGCAGCACGGCCGCCTCGGAATCCTCCGCCGACGGCAGCAGCATCCGGGCGCACAGCAGCTCCAGCACCAGCCGCGGGGCGGTCGCGCCCCGCATGTCGAGCAGACCGTTGTGCACGATCTCGGCGTAGCGGGTCAACGTGGCGGGCCCGATGCGTTCGGCCTGCGCGGCCATCCGTTCCAGCTGGTCCTCCGGCGCGGCGACCAGACCGCGCGCTGCGGCATCCGGCACCGCGCGCAGCAGCACCAAATCGCGCAGCCGATCCAGCAGGTCGCTGGCGAAGCGGCGCGGGTCGTGGCCCGCGTCGACCAATCGCTCGATGGTGCCGAACACCGCCTTCGGGTCGTCGGCGGACAGGCCGTCCACCAGGTCGTCCAGCAGGGCGGAGTCCGTCACGCCCAGAATGGCCGCGGCCCGTTCGTAGGTGACGCCTTCCGGGCCCGCACCGGACAGCAATTGGTCCAGCACCGACTGGGTGTCCCTGGCCGAGCCACCACCAGCCCGGATGACCAGCGGATACACCGCGGGCTCCACCTTGACGCCCTCGGCCTCCACGGTGCGCTCCAGCAGCTGACGCATCGCGCTCGGCGGGATCAACCGGAACGGGTAGTGATGGGTGCGCGAGCGGATGGTGGTCAGCACCTTGTCCGGCTCGGTGGTGGCGAAGATGAAGATCAGGTGTTCCGGCGGCTCCTCCACGATCTTCAGCAGGGCGTTGAAGCCCTGCGTGGTGACCATGTGCGCCTCGTCGATGATGAACACCCGGTAGCGCGACTCGGCGGGAGAGTAGAACGCCCTGTCCCGCAGCTCCCTGGCATCGTCGACGCCGCCGTGGCTGGCCGCGTCGAGCTCGACCACGTCGACCGTGCCCGGGCCCTCCGGGGCGAGATTGATGCACGAGGCACATTCGCCGCACGGATCCGGCGTCGGCCCCTGCTCGCAGTTGAGCGAGCGGGCCATGATGCGCGCGCTGGACGTCTTACCGCAGCCTCGCGGGCCGGAGAACAGGTACGCGTGGTTGATCCGCCCGGACGCCAACGCGGCACGCAACGGTTCCGTCACGTGCTCCTGGCCGACGACCTCGGCGAAGGTCGCCGGTCGGTACTTGCGATACAGCGCGAGAGCCACGGCGCCGAGACTACCGCCGCATGCCGACGCTTCTCACGCCCCGGGGTGCGCCTGGAGCCCGGGCGGCGCGAAGTACGACCACGACCAGGCTCGGCGCGCAGCGGAGCCGTCGCAGCACGGGCCGTGAGCGGGCCACGGACCCATCGGCGGCCGGCCCCAGGGCAAAAGGGGACCCCCGCACCCGTCAGAGCCTGCTTATCCTTGCTGCCTTCCGGCCCTGGGGAGGTTCACAGGGTGGACGTCGCGGGGGTCCGCCTTCAGTGTAGACGGGTCCTCGGGCGGGCTTGTGATCGCCCGCGCCGAGGACCCGGTCGTGCGTTCTTACGGGTTCGTCGGTCCGGTCTGCTCCAGGCTTGCCGTCTCGGCCGGCTTGCCGCCGTCACCGGCCACGTCGACATCGGTGCCGCCGTTGCCGTTGCCCGGCTTGACCTCGAGCTCGAACTCGCCGTCGTACTTCTCGTTGCCGACCAGCACCGCCTGTTCGACCTTCTCGAAGCCCTGCAGCTCACGCAGGATCATCGGGTCGCGGCGCAGGTCCTTGGCCATCGACACGCACAGCAGCACCATGACCACGACGAACGGCGCGGCCACGATGATGGTCAGGTCACGCAGACCGGTCAGTGCGTCGTTGTCCTCACCGGCCGCTGCGCCACCACCGACCAGCAACATGATCGCCGCGACGCCACCCATGGCGACACCCCAGAAGATCACCACCCAGCGTCTCGGTTCGATCGTTCCGCGCTGGGACAGCGTCCCCATCACCACCGAGGCGGCGTCGGCGCCGGAGACGAAGAAGATCGCCACCAGGATCATGACGAGCATGCCCATGATCGCCGTCCACGGCAGCTGATCCAGCATGGTGAACAGCTGACCCTCCGCGCCGCCGGCGCCGTAGATGTCGGTGCCGTTGCGCTGCAGGTCGATCGCCGTGCCGCCCAGGATGGCGAACCACACCAGGCTCACCAACGACGGAACCAGGATCACGCCCGCAACGAACTGCTTGATGGTGCGACCACGGCTGATCCGCGCGATGAACATCCCGACGAAGGGCGTCCAGGAGATCCACCACGCCCAGTAGAAGATCGTCCAGGTCGACAGCCAGGCGTCCATCTCGCTACCGCCTGTTGCGGCGGAGCGCGACACCATGTCGCCCATCTCCCGGAAGTAGTCGCCGACCGCGGACGGCAGCAGGTTCAGGATGAACACCGTCGGACCGACCACGAAGATGAAGACCGCCAGGATGACGGCCAACACCATGTTGATGTTGGACAGCCACTGGATGCCCTTGGCCACACCGGAGACCGCCGAAGCGACGAACGCAATGGTCAGGATCGCGATGATCGCGACCAGCAGTCCGGTGCCCGGGCCGGCGTCGAGCCAGCCGCCCGCCTGCAGGCCGGCGCCGATCTGCAAGGTGCCGAGGCCGAGCGACGCGGCGGACCCGAACAGCGTGGCGAAGATCGCCAGCACGTCGATGATGCGGCCCGCGGTGGTCTCCGAGGCGCTCTCCCCGAACAACGGCGCGAACGCCGAGCTGATCAGCTGCTTACGGCCACGCCGGAACGTGCTGTACGCGATCGCCAGGCCGACCACCGCGTAGATCGACCACGGGTGGACGGTCCAGTGGAACAGCGCGGTCGACATGGCGACCTCGATCGCCTCGTTCGTGCCGCCTTCCACCGTGCCCGGCGGTGGGTTGGTGAAGAACTCGAGCGGTTCCGCGGCACCCCAGAACATCAGGCCGATGCCCATACCCGCGCTGAACATCATGGCGATCCACGAGACGGTCCGGAACTCGGGCTTCTCGTCGTCGCGGCCGAGCGGGATCCTGCCGTACTTGCTGAACGCCAGCCAGAGCGCGAACACCACGAAGCCCGTGGCCGCGGTCAGGAACACCCAACCGAGGTTCTTGCTCAGCCAGCCCAGCACCTCGCTGGAGGCGGTCTTCAGCGTGTCGGTGCTGATGATGCCCCACGCGAGAAACCCGCCGGCGAGCACGGCGGCCACGGCGAAGACGACCCAGTCGGTGCTGCGCCTTCCCTCCGCGGCTATGGGTACCTGCTCGCTGGCGGTGTGCTGGTTGTCGCCTGACATGGCTACTCCCCGCATAGTCGGTTTCGGTTGTGAAGTTCTTTGCATATCAAACGGACGTCGACCATACGCAACCGTCCTGCGCGATACGCAACGAACTCGACACCTAGGCCGAAATCCGTTCGGCCAGATAGTCGTCGAACGTCCCTCCGATGCGTTCGCCGTCTGGGCCGAGGAGGTTCATTCCTGATCGAAACGCATGTCCAATTTTTCCCGGAATACGAATATGAAGCAAAGGACGGCTTTTGCCGGTAGCCACGCCGTGGAGCTGAACAAGATCGGCCAGCGAATCCACCCGCGGACCGCCGATGTCCCGCGCGCGCCCGGCAGGCGAGGAGGTGGCGAGCTCGACCAGCCGGTCGGCGACCGCCCGCACGTCGATCGACTGGAAGGCGAAACCGCTGGGCACCGGGGTCATCAGCGGCGCGCGGGACAGCCCGGAGACGATCGAGAACACCAGGTCGTGGAACTGGGTCGCGCGCAGCACGGTGTACGGAATGCCCGAACCGGCGATGAGCCGTTCGGTTCGCACTTTGTTCTGGTAGTACGGGAACGGGTTGTCGTCCACCCCCACGATCGAGATGTAGACGAAGTGCCCGATCCCCTGCTCGCGAGCCAATTCCAGCAAACGCTGCGCGCCGAGCGTCTCGACTTTCCCGAAGCGGGCGTGCGTGGCGCAGTGAATGATCGTGTCCACGCCGGCGACCGCGGCGGGTAGTCCGGCACCGTGGGCCAGATCACCCATCATTTGCTCACCGGGACCGTCGCCACGCGGACGACGCGTCAGCACCCGGACGTCGTGGCCGCTTGCGGCCAGTTTCGCGACGACGTGCCGCCCCAGCTTGCCGGTGCCACCGGTGACGAGAAAGCGCGCCATGCCAGTGAGTCTGGCACGGTTCAGCCGCGCCGGTAGAACGGAAGCTCGACGACCTCCACCGACAGCTGCTTGCCGCGCACGTCGACCTGCAGTTCGGTGCCCGGCTCACGGAAGCGCGCGTCGACGTACGCCATGGCCACCGGGTAGCCGAGTGTCGGGCTCAGCGCCCCACTGGTGATGTGCCCGATCGGCCCGTCCGGCCCGAGCACCGGATAGCCCGAGCGGGGTGCCCGCCGACCACTGCCGCGCAGCCCGACCAGCACCTTCTCGTCCGGCCGCTCGGCCCGCTCGGCCAGGGCGTCCCGCCCGACGAAGCCGCCCTCCTTCGCCAGCTTGACGATCCGCCCCAGCCCGGCGTCGAACGGCGTCACGTCACGGCTGAGCTCGTTGCCGTACAGCGGCATTCCCGCCTCCAGGCGCAACGTGTCGCGACAGGCCAGCCCGGCGGGCTGGAGCTGGTGCGGCTTGCCGGCCTCGGTCAGCGTGGCCCACACCTGGGCGGCCCGGTCCGGCGCGCAGTACAGCTCGAAACCGTCCTCGCCGGTGTAGCCGGTGCGGGACAGCAGGACGTCGTGACCGGACACCTGCGTCGGGGTCGCCGCGTAGTACTTCAGCGCGTCGACGTCGGCATCGCACACGGTGCGGACGATCTCCGCCGACGCCGGACCCTGAACGGCGATCAGCGCGTACTCGGCCGAGACGTCGGTCACCTGCGCGTCGGCGAACCGCTCGGCTCGGTCGGTCAGCGCTTCGGCCACCACCGACGCGTTCGCCGCGTTCGCCACGACCAGGAACCGGTCCTCGGCCAGCCGGTACACCACGAGGTCGTCCAGCACGCCGCCGTCGGAGTCGCACAGCATGCTGTAGCGGGCCCTGCCCAGCTTGAGGTTCGCGATGTTGCCGACCAGTGCGTAGTCCAGGGCCTGCCCGGCCTGCGGCCCGGTCACTTCGATCTCGCCCATGTGGGACAGGTCGAACAGCCCGGCCGCCTTGCGCACCGCGTGGTGTTCGGCCAGGTCGGAGCTGTAGCGCACGGGCATGGTCCAGCCCGCGAACTCGGTGAAGGTCGCGCCCAGGTCGTGGTGGACCTCGTGCAGTGGTGATGGCTGTGCGGTCATGGGGCCCATCTTCGTCGGGGGGAAAAACGCACGCCAACCGGGTTGAACCGACTTTCGACGGTTGCCGAACTCACCGTCGCCCCAGCACCGTGTGAGAACCACACACGATCTGGAGCGTGGAGGAAAAATGCCCACTCGTCGGGGGATGGCGGCGGCCGCAGCGCTCGCCGCCGGTGTCGCGGTGCTCCTCCCCCTCGCCGGTCCGGCCGGTGCGGCCGACCAGCAAGCCGCCGGGGACATCGTCACCTACACCGTCACTGGCCTGGACAGCGTCGCCGAACGGACCGCCGTCGCCCGCTCCGGCGTCGATGTGCTGAGCGCCGAACACGGCACGATGACCGTGCGCGCCACCCAAGAGCAGGCCGCCGAGCTGCGCGCGGCCGGGCACGAACTGATCACCATGGCCGACGTCCGCAAGCAGCTGCGCGAGCTCAGCGCGGCCAAGAAGCCGGGTGACTTCCCGGAGGACGACGCGGACTACCACAACTACGACGAGATGGTCGCGGAGATCACCAAGGCCGCCGAGGACCACGGCGACCTGGTGTCCATCAGCTCGATCGGCACGTCCTACGAGGGCAGGGACATCCCGCTGGTGAAGATCAGCGACAACGTGGACACCGACGAGGACGAGCCCGAGGTGCTGTTCACCTGCAACATGCACGCGCGCGAGCACCTGACCACCGAGATGTGCCTGCGCATCATCAACCGCTACACCGACGACTACGCGTCCGACGAGAAGATCAAGGCGTTGGTGGACACCGCGGAGATCTGGGTCGTCCCGCAGGTCAACCCGGACGGCATCGAGTACGACATCGCCACCGGCGAGTACCAGGGCTGGCGCAAGTCCCGGAAGCCGAACGAGGGCAGCTCGGCCGTCGGCACCGACATCAACCGGAACTTCTCCTACCAGTGGGGCTGCTGCAACGGCTCGAGCGGCAACCCGGCGTCGGAGACCTACCGTGGCGCCGAGGCGCTGGACCAGCCGGAGTCCAAGCAGATCACCGAGTTCGTCGACTCCCGGGTGGTCGACGGCGAGCAGCAGATCAAGGGCCACATCGACTTCCACACGTTCAGCGAGCTGGTGCTGTGGCCGTACGGCTACACCACCGACGACACCGACGAGGGCATGACCGAGGAAGAAGCAGCCCGGTTCCGCGACGTCGGCACCCGGATGGCCGAGACCAACGGCTACACCCCGCAGCAGTCCAGCGACCTCTACATCACCGACGGCGACATCAACGACTGGATGTGGGGCGAGCACAAGATCCTCAGCTTCTGCTTCGAGATGTACCCGTCCAGCGGCGGCATCGACGGCTTCTACCCGCCCGACGAGGTGATCGAGCGGGAGACCAGCCGCAACGACGAAGCGGTGGAGATCCTGCTCGAGGAGGTAGGCGCCGGCGGCGACACGACAGGCTGATCTCCGCGCGACGGACGTGGCCCCGATCACCAATCCCAGACAGCGGTGATCGGGGCCACACTCTGTTCGCGGCTCGGTGTGGTCGAATGAGGCGCATGCGAGCCGTGCACATCGAGACCCTGGACGGACCCGCCGCGGTGCGGGTGGTGGACATCGACGAACCGGAGCCTGCCGAAGGCCAGGTACTGGTCGACGTTCATGCGGCGGGCGTGACGTTCCCCGAGGTCCTGCAGAGCAAAGGGCTGTACCAGATCCAGCCCGAGTTGCCGTTCGTGCCGGGCTCGGAGGTGGCCGGCACGGTGCGTTCGGCGCCGGAGGGCTCCGGGTTGAGCGTCGGCCAGCGGGTGGCCGCGTTCCCCGGCATCGGTGGCTTCGCCGAGACGGTCGTGGTCGACCCCCGCCAGGTCTTCCGGATCCCGGACGAGATGAGCTTCGAGACCGCCGCCGCGATCCCGATGAACGTGCTGACCTCGCACTTCGCGCTGGTCCAGCGCGGGCGGCTGCAAGCGGGCGAGATCGTGCTGGTGCACGGCGCCGCGGGCGGGATCGGCACCGCGTCGATCCAGCTGGCCAAGGTGCTCGGCGCACGGGTCGTCGCCGTGGTGTCCAGTGACGCGAAGGCGCAGATCGCGCGGGACGCGGGCGCGGACGACGTGGTACGGGTCGACGGGTTCAAGGACGCGGTCAAGGAGCTGACCGGCGGCGTGGACGTCGTCGTCGACCCGGTCGGCGGGGACCGGTTCATCGACTCGCTGCGCTGCCTGCGCCCGGAGGGCAGGCTGCTGGTCATCGGCTTCACCGGTGGCGAGATCCCCACCGTGAAGGTCAACCGGCTGCTGCTGAACAACACCGCGGTGATCGGTGTCGGCTGGGGGCACTACTGGATGCCGCACCCGGAGTACCTGCAGCGGCAGTGGGACGAGCTGTGGCCCCACCTGTCCGCGGGCGCGCTCGACCCGCTGATCGGTTCGCGGTTCCCGTTGTCCGAGGCCGGCAAGGCCTTGCAGACGCTGGACGAGCGCGCCGCGCTGGGCAAGGTGGTGCTAGACGTCCGCTGAGTCGGCGGCCTGCCGCTCGGCGTAGGACTTCAGCCGCTGCAACGAGCGCTCGATGTTGCGCTGGTTGTGCGAGTCGCGGTCGCCCACGCCCAGGATGTAGCGGTTGACCAACACCGTCGGCAGGTCCGGCGCGAGGCGGCGGGTGCTCTCGGTGACCCGGCAGCCCTGCTCGGTCGGCTCGATCTCGTAGCTCCACACCGCGGTCGGCACGCCGAGCAGGCTGACCCGGAAGGCGAAGCGACGCCCTTCGGTCGCCTCGGTCACCGTGCACGTCATCGCCCACTTGCGGCCTTTGTGCTTGTTGACGCCGCGGAATTTCGCGCCGACGGCGGGACCGGTCGCGTCGCCCAGCCAGGCGCACCGCTGGGTCTCTTCGGCCCACTCCGCGATGCTGGTCACGTCGGACACGATGCGGTAGACCAGCTCCGGGGGCGCGGCGATGTCGATCGAACTTTGCGCGGTCGGCTCTGCCACGGCATCTCCTTCGTTCGTTGGTTTCTCACCCTAGTGGCAGGATCGCAAGCATGGCCGAGCTCGATCACCCGCAGTCCGATCTCGAGCCCGCTGCCGCCCGGCTCGCTGAGGCCGTTCGCTACCGCACGGTGTCCTACGAAGAGCGCGAACGTATCGAGGACGACCAGTTCGCCGCGTTCGGTGAGTTCCTGGAGCGCATGTATCCGCGGGTGCACGCCGAGCTCGAACTGCGCATCGTCGGGCACAGCAGGCTCTACCGGTGGGCCGGGCGGGAGGACGGCGCACCCGCCGCCCTGCTGCTGGCTCATCAGGACGTCGTCCCGGTCGACGACGAACCCAGCTGGACGTACCCGCCGTTCGACGGCGTCATCGCCGACGGGCACGTGTGGGGTCGCGGGACGATCGACGACAAGTCGCGCGTGCTGGCCACGCTGGAAGCGGTCGAAGCTGCCCTGGCGGACGGCTGGCGACCTCGGCGCACGGTGTATCTGGCCTTCGGCCATGACGAGGAGATCGGCGGTGAGCACGGCGCGGCCAAGGTGGCGGAGCTGCTCGCCGCCGAGGGCGTGATGGCCGACTTCGTGCTGGACGAGGGCGGCGTGATCGGTGTCGGGCTGATCGACGGCGTGCCGGTGCCGACCGCGACCATCATGGTCGGCGAGAAGGGTTTCGTGACCGTGCGGCTGTCCACGTCGGACGTCGGCGGGCATGCGTCGATGCCGCCGCGCCGCACGGCCGTGGGGAGGCTGGCGCGAGCGGTCGCCGCCCTCCAGGACAAACCGATGCCGCTCCGCGTGACCGAACCCGTGCGGGAGATGGTTGCCCGAGTCGCTCCGTACCTTCCGGGTGTGCGGGGCACGTTGCTCGCCAAGGTGGCGAAATGGGACAAGGCACTGGCCCGAGTGCTGGCCATGCGTCCCCAGACCGCCTCCTTGGTGCGCACGACGACGGCGCCGACGGTCATCCGCGGCGGAGTGAAGCCGAACGTCCTGCCGCAGACGGCGGAAGCCTTCGTGAACTTCCGCATCCTGCACGGCGACACCGTCGACGACGTGCTGGCGCACTGCCGCCGAGTGGTCCGGGACAAGCAGGTCTCGGTGGAGCTGGCGCCCGGTGAGCGCGCGGAGCCCTCGCCGGTGTCCTCCACCGACAGCCCGCACTTCCGGCTGCTCGGCGAGCTGACCACGGCGGTTGTCCCGGAGGCTGCGGTCACCACCGGGCTGGTGCCCGGAGCCACGGACGCCCGGCACTACCACCGCGTCGCCCGCGAGCGCTTCGGCTTCGCCCCGATCCTGATGGACAGCACGGAGCTGGACCGCATTCACGGCACCGACGAACGGCTCTCGCTGGACAACTACGCCAGGCTGATCAGATTCACCGGGCAGTTGCTGCGCCGGTTGTGATCGTGGCCTGGGCCACGTCGGCACGGCGGGCCCGGTGACCCTGGCGTAGCTTGCGACCGTGACCTGGTGGGAAGCGGTCTTGATTTTCATTGCCGGCCTGTGGGCGGGCACCATCAACACCGTCGTCGGATCCGGCACGTTGGTGACGTTCCCGGTGCTGGTGACGGTGGGCTTCCCTCCGGTGACGGCCACGACGTCGAACGCCATCGGGCTGATCTTCGGCACCATCTCCGGGTCGATCGGCTACCGCCGCGAGCTGGCCGGTCAGCGCGGCCGGGTGCTGCGGCTCGGGGTGGCGTCGATGATCGGCGCCACGCTCGGCACGGTGCTGTTGCTGTCGCTGCCGCCGAAGGCCTTCGAGACGATCGTGCCCGCGCTGATCATCTTTGCGCTGGTCCTGGTCGTCGTGCAGCCGCGGCTGACCGCGTGGCTGAACGCCCGGCGCGAGAACCACAAGGAGCACGGCGGCGCCGCCATGTGGATCGGGACGCTGCTGGTCGGCATCTACGGCGGCTATTTCACCGCGGCGCAGGGCATCATGCTGATCGCAATCGCCGGGCTGTTCCTGTCCGAACCCCTCCAGCGGTTGAACGCGCTGAAGAACGTGCTGGCCGCGGTGGTCAACACCGTCGCGGGGATCATCTACGCGTTCGTCGCGCCGGTCAGCTGGCAAGTGGTGGCGATCATCGCGGTGAGCTCCACCGTGGGCGGGATGATCGGCGCGAAGATCGGCCGCCGGTTCCCGCCCCGGGTGCTGCGCGGCGTGATCGTGGTCGTCGGCCTGGCCGCGGTGGTCAAGCTCCTGCTTGACTGAACGACCGCGCGGCCGCCAGGAACGCGTCGTTCTCCTCGGGGGTGCCGATGGTCACCCGCGCGCCGTCACCGACGAACGGCCGCACCACGACCTTGCCGGCCAGCGCGTGTTCGGCGAAGGCCGCGGTCTGCTCCCCCAGCGGCAGCCACACGAAGTTCGCCTGCGTCTCCGGAATCGGGTAGCCGGCGGCGATCAGCCCGTCCCGGACCCTGCTGCGCTCGGCGACGACCTGCGCCACGCGTGCCATCAGTTCCTCGGCGGCGTCCAGTGACGCCAGCGCGGCCGCCTGGGCCAGCGAGCTGACGCTGAACGGCACGTAGACCTTGCGCACGGCCGCGGTGACCTTCGGGTTCGACACCAGGTAACCCACTCGCAGACCGGCCAGGCCATACGCCTTGGAGAACGTGCGCAGAACGGCCACGTTGTCCCGGCCTTCCAACAACTCGATGCCGTCCGGCACGTCCACGTCGGTGACGTACTCGCGGTAGGCCTCGTCCAGCGCGACCAGCACACCCTCCGGCACCGCGTCCAGGAAACGCACCAGCTCGTCGCGGCGCACCACCGTGCCGGTCGGGTTGTTCGGGTTGCAGACGAAGACCACGCGCGTGCGCGGCGTGATGGCCGCCAGCATCGCGTCGAGGTCGTGCACGTGGTTGTCGTCCAGCGGCACCGTGACCTGCTTGGCGCCGACGACCTGCGTGATGATCGGGTACGCCTCGAACGAACGCCACGCGAACAGCACCTCGTCGCCCGGCTCGCACATCGCCTGGATCAGCTGCTGGCACAGCGACACCGAACCGCAGCCGACGGCGACCTGGTCCTGCTCGACCCCCAGCTTGTCGGCCAGCCGTCCGATGAGCGTCCACGCGCCCATGTCGGGGTAGCGGTTGACTCCTTCCGCGGCTTCCGCGATCACGCGCACCACGCTCGGCAGCGGGCCGTCCGGCGACTCGTTGCTGGCCAGCTTGATCGCCCCTGGCACGGACTTGCCGGGCACGTAGTTGGGCAGCGTGTCCAGATCGGTTCGCGGGGTGACGGGCATCGACAAGACTCCTTGGGGTCTCGGTGCGGGCATGACGGTCCCATGGTGTGGGCGCCGTCGTGTGGTCGGTCGGTGGCTTGAGGCTAGCGCGCCGCGGGCCGTGGAGGAATTCCGGCAAAAGTCCTTTCTCCCCCGCTGCGACTGGGTACCGTGTGTGCAGCGTCCGATCGGATCAGGCGCTGCTAGGACAGGGGGTGGCTTCGCAGCATGAGCGAAGACGAGTTCCGCTTGATGGCGACCGAGGATCCGCCACCGGCGCACCTGGACCCGAGCTACCAGAAGGCTCCCGGGGCGGGCGCGCCCGTCAGCGCACCGGCGCCGACCCCGGACCCGCAATCGTCCCCGACCCGGCAGCCGCCACCCGAGCCCGCACCGCAGCGGCCGAACGACCCGGACGAGGCGTTCGGCAAGGGGTCCGGCATCGACCTGGTTCCGGTCTCGCGGGACATGGCGAAGCTGAAGGACCAGGCCAAGCAGGGCAAACTCCGCCTGGACGAGGACACCGCGCGGATGCTCCTGATGGACTTGGTCGCGATCAAGGACAAGGTGGAGAAGATCACCGCGGAGGCCGCCGAGCTGGACGTCCCGCTGCGGCTGGGCGCGAACTGGGTGGCCGAGACGATGAGCAGGCGGCTGCATTCGGTGGCCGAAGGCGACGACAGCGCCGCGATCCGGGTGTTGAAGCAGTTCGCGATGGTGATCTCCGACTACGAGGAAGCGGTGCGTGCGGCGGCCCGCCGTTACTACGCCACTGAGGAAGAGCTGCAGGCCGCCATGCACGCGATGGAGCGGAAGGTCGCTGACGAGGGGAGCCGGCTGTGAACGTCCCCGAGGACAGCGGTGCCCGGTTCGACGGTGGACCCTCGTCCATGGGTATCGCGCCAGGCGGCTGCGTCCGGCCGGACTTGCCGAAAGGCGGCGGCGACCCGTGGGACCCGGATGACTGGGACCCTCGGCCGGAGCCACCCAGGCAGTCGTCGATGGGAATCGGCCCCGGTGGTTGTATCCCGCCGAATCACTGGCCGAAGGACGACGACGACGTCGGCACGCTGGGCGCCGCCGACTTGAACTCCGACATCGACTGGATGACGTGGAACCACCCGGAGCTGTACGCGATGGCCACGCAAGGCCTGGATGTCGCGGGAGCAAACGCGGTGGCGGCGAAGTGGGGCGACATCGGCGTCCTGCTGCAGGAGGTCGCCGAGGATCTGGAGCGTGCCGCGCGGCGATGTGAACAGGGGTGGGAAGGCTCGGCGGCCGAGCTGGCCCGCGACACCGCGGCGAAGCTGGCGCAGTGGTCCGAGGACACCGGGCATCGCGCGCACGAGGCTGGGACGTGCGTGAGCAGGCAGACGGACATCGCGGTGCGCGCCGCCCGCGAGATGCCGGAGCCGGTTCCGCTTCCGCAGCCGATGCCGCGACCGCTCCCGGAGCCGTCGCCTCGACCGTTCCCGGAGTCTTCGGGTGGGAACGCGGGCAGCGGCAGCACCGTGGCGATGTCCGCGGGTGACTCCAGCCCGTTCGTCAGCCAGGACCTGGGCAGCGCGAACAAACTGACCGGTGACGTCTTCGGTCCGTTGGAGGAGTCCCGCGCGGCGCACCGGCAGGCGGCCGAGGTCATGAAGACGATGCAGCACGAGTCGGCCGAGGTGTATTCGACCGTGCCGTGGTTCGCCCCGCCGAAGAAGGAGCAGCCGCCGGAGGATCGCGGCCGTCGGCCGGATGACGACGCGAAGCCGAGGACACCGGAAGACCCGCGCAAGTCCGACACCTCGACGTCGTCGACGTCGGGCGTGGGCGCCGTGTCCGGTGGCGGTGCCGCTGCTGGTGGCGCCGTCGGAGCGCTCGGCAGCGGGGCGCCTGCGGAGAATGCGCCGCGGCTCGGCGGTGGTGCGCTCTCCGGGGTCGGCGGCAACGCGCCTGGTCCGGCCGGGGCCGGCGCGACGACCGCCCCGGCGGCCAGCGGTGCGGGCGCGGCGCCGCGTGGCATGGGGGCCATGCCGATGGGTGCCATGGGTGGCGCCGGTGCCGGGCGGTCCGAGGACCAGTCGCGGCAGCGGAAGAGCCCGGTGCTGGGCGAGAAGGGCATGTTCGACCCCGACAGGAACGACATCCACCGCAAGCTTCTCGGCGAGGACGTCGACGACGAGATGCCGCGCCGACGGCACTAGACCGGAGGACGGGTGCGCGACGAGCGAACCGGCTGGATCGAGCTGCACGCGGCGGAGTTCTTCCTGCTGTGGCGCGGGCTCGATCTCGGGGAGGTGCCGGACTGGCTGGGTATCCCGCATTTCGGCCGCACCCCGCGGGCCAGGGCGGAGTATTCGGCCGTGGTCGACGAGGCATTGAGCACGCGGGAGCTGGGCACGATCGAGCGGCCCGCCGGTGATCTGGCCGCCCTGCTGCGGGCGATCGCGGAAGCCGAGGTGATGCTCGAGCTTCAGGTCGACACGCAGGAGGCGGCGTTGCGCGCGCTCGGCGGCTTCGGACCGCGGGGCACTGCGGCCGTGGCGCGGGTGAACACGCAGGTGCGGATCGGCCCGGAGACCAGGGACGGACTGCTGCGCACGATGCTGTTCGAGGTGCCGCCGCCCCTCGGGCCGGGCAGCGGGATGTCGGCCAACCTGCCGATCGCCGATTTCGACAAGGCGTGTGCGGCCGCCGCGGAGGACGGGGTTGGCGGGTTCGTGGAGACCCTGACCGAGCTGGACGTGCGGCGCGAGGAGTGCTTGGTGCTGTCCAAGGCGTTGGGCACGCGCACCGGTGGCGGCCGAGTGAGCGCGCGAGCCCGTGACGGCCGTGGCCGGTGGCATCGCTCCCCGATCACCGTGTCGTGGCTGGACGCCGAGGACGGCCGGTACGCGCTGCGCACCGAGGGTGAGTGGATGACGGTGAGCCCGGCGGATCCGTCACGGTTGATCACCATGGCCGAGGAGATGGTGCAGGTCGTCGTCTGAGCCACCGCGTCGCCGGGCGATCAGCACACATTTCCGCTTGCCGTGTGGGCTCGCCGACCATGGCCTGATCCGCGAGTTTCGCATTACCCTCCGGGTCATGGCCGACACTCCCGAAGTTCTCTGGCGTCCGGATCCGAATCACCTGCCCGACACCCGCGTCGAGCAGTTCAAGCGGTGGCTGTCCGAGCACCGTGGGCTCGCGGTGTCGCGGTACGAGGACCTGTGGCGCTGGTCCGTGGACGAGCTCGACGAGTTCTGGGCAGCGTTCGGTGAGTTCATCGGTGTGCGGTGGCGCGCCGAGCCGCGGGCGGTCCGCGAGGGCGACGAGATGCCCGGCGTGCGGTGGTTCCCCGGCGGCGAGTTGAACTACGCCGAGCACGCGCTGTCGGGCGTGGCGGGCGCGGAGAAGCGCGACGACGAGCTGGCGGTCGTCTTCCACCGCGAGGACGGACTGACCGAGCAGCTGACGTTCGGCGAGCTGCGTGCGAAGGTGGGCGCGGCGCGCGGCATGTTGCAGTCGCTGGGTGTGCAGCGCGGCGACCGGGTGGTGGCGCTGGCGCCGAACTGCCCGCAAACGTTGGTGACGTTCCTGGCCGCGGCGAGCCTGGGTGCGATCTGGTCGTCGTGTTCGCCGGACTTCGGCGTGCGCGCGGTGGCCGACCGGTTCACCCAGATCGAGCCGAAGGTGATGCTGGCCGTGAACGGCTATCTGTACAACGGCAAGAAGTTCGACGTGCGGCCGACCGTGCGGGAGCTGGCCGGGCAGATGCCGTCGTTGCAGGGCATCCTGCTGATCGACTACGTGGAGCTGGACCAGGCGCAGACTGCCGGTGCGGTCGACTTCGACACGGCGATGGCCGAGCACGAGGGCGCGCCGCTGGAGTTCGAGCCGGTTCCGTTCGACCACCCGCTGTGGGTGCTGTACTCGTCGGGCACGACCGGTCTGCCGAAGGGCATCGTGCAGGGCCACGGCGGCATCGTCGTGGAGCACCTGAAGCAGTTGGCGATGTCGCTCGACCTGGGGCCCGGTGAACGGTTCTTCTGGTTCACCACCACCGGGTGGATGATGTGGAACCTGCTGATCTCCGGGTTGTTGGTGGGCTCGGCCGTGGTGCTGTTCGACGGCAGCCCTGGGCACCCGGATCTGAACACGCTGTGGCGGTTGGCCGCGCAGCATCGGATCACGTACTTCGGTGTCTCCGCACCGTACGTGCAGAGCTGCCTGAAGGCGAAGCTGCGCCCGGCGGCGGAGCACGACCTGTCGGCCATGCGCGCGATCGGCTCGACCGGGGCGCCGCTGTCGGTGGACGGCTTTCGGTGGATCGTGGACGAGGTCGGGCCGGTGCAGATCTGCTCGGTGTCCGGCGGCACGGACGTGTGCACGGCGTTCCTGGGATCGTCGCCCGATGTTCCGGTGTGGCTCGGGGAGCTGTCGTGTCGGGCGCTCGGCGCGGCGGTCGCGGCCTACGACGAGCACGGCAAAGAGATCGTGGAGCAGGTCGGCGAGCTGGTGGTCACCAAGCCGATGCCGTCCATGCCGGTGATGTTCTGGAACGACCCGGACGGCTCGCGACTGCGCGCGGCGTATTTCGAGGACTTCCCTGGTGTGTGGCGGCACGGCGACTGGGTCCGGATCACCGAGCGCGGGTCCGCGGTGATCTACGGTCGCAGCGACTCCACGTTGAACCGCGGCGGCGTGCGGATGGGCACGGCGGAGTTCTACCGGGTGGTGGAGAGCTTCGACGCCATCCACGACTCGCTGGTGATCGACACGACGCGAATCGGTGAGGAGGAGAGCGAGCTGCTCTGCTTCCTCGTGCTCGCGCCCGGGTCGTCGTTGGCGGATGTCGAGCCGGAGCTGCGGTCGCGGCTGCGGTCGGAGTTGTCCCCGCGCCACGTGCCCGACCGGTTCATCGAGGTGCCGGCGATCCCGCGGACCCTTAACGGGAAGAAGTGCGAGGTTCCGGTCAAGAAGATCCTCAGCGGGGTGGACCCGAAGAAGGCGATCAGCGTGGACGCGCTCTCCGACCCGGGGGCGTTGCGGCCGTTCGTGGAGTTCGCCGGCACCGCGAAGTCCTGACGACCCGCGCAGGCCACCCGCCCCGTTGGCGGCTCCCGTGCCGGGATCCAGGGGGGCGGGTGGGCCGTGTCGTGGGCGGACGGTAACCTAGTCGCACCGAATACCACCCTGGAGGCTTCGCCTAGTCTGGTCTATGGCGCCGCACTGCTAATGCGGTTGGGGGTTTGAGCCCCCTCGCGGGTTCGAATCCCGCAGCCTCCGCAAGATGCAGGCGCGCTGCCCTGGGTAATCCGGGGCAGCCGCCGCACTCGTACGATCATGGGTCGCGGAAGCCGCGCACCGAAGTGGCCACACCTCGACGCGTCCGCGCTGCAGTTGATCAGTGTCGGCCACTCGTAAGCTCCGAACTACTCGACGCCGAACACGGTGAGCTCACCCCCCGGCATGGACACGATCTTCCGCTCGCCTGGCCCGGCAAGCGTCCACGCCTCGAAATCCTCATCCGGCGACACCGAAATCTTCGTACCGTCGGCCAGCGCAATTGTCAGAATCGCATCGTCCACGGCAGCCGCGGCAATGCGCTTACCCACCAACCAGTCAAACGCCGTCGTCTCGCCGACATCCTCGGGCGAATACGTCACGCTGCCCCCGGTACCGGACACGGTGAAGTCGGACTCCACCCGTATCTCGGCCCCGCCGTCGGTGCGCAGCACCAGCGCGAACTCGCATGTGGCTTCCGATACGAACTGCCCAGCCAAGCCCAGATCCATAGCCGTCTCCTACCAGCCTTTAGGCAGCGGATAATTTCCGTTCGGGTCGATGGGAATGTGCGTGTCCGCCCTGGAGCCCGGCTTGCCATCCAAATTTACCGGCTGACCGTGGCTGTTGTAGAACCTGACATATCCGTGAGGATACCGAGGCGTCGGATCCATGATGCGGATCATGTCGGCGTTTCCGGTCGCGCCAGGGCGCTGATACACGACACCCTTGCCGTTGTCAGCTGTTCGTTTCACCCACCCCTGCTTGGCACCGGGCGGCAGGCTGCTCGTCTGCTGTCCCTGCTGGTTCTTGCCGGAGCTCTGGCCGGACTGGTTGCCGGACTTCTGCGGGTTCGTCGAGGCCTTGTTCGGCCGCCCTTTGACGGCCGCGGTCTTGGCCAGGTTCACGCCCTGGCTGACGTTCTGGACGGTGGGCGTGCCGCCGCCGGCCGGCTGCTTCTTGCCCCCGGCTCCGCCTTTGTTGGTGGACGTCGAGCCGCTGGGATTTTTCGGTTTGGGTGTCATCGTCGGCTCACCCGAGCAGCTTGGTCAGGTTGGTCAGACTGTTGATCAGGGCCATGGTGTAGGTGAGGATGCGGCCGGCCCATTTCACGACCGCAGCGGCGATTTGCGAGGCGATCACCGGGATGGTGACCACGAAAATCGCCTCCACCGCCCACACGATCACCCGCGCGACCAGGTCGGCGATCAAGTCACGGACGATTTCCCTGGTGAGTTCGACCAGGCCGCCGGCGCCCTCGGTCGCCGACTGCATGGCCGTGCAGATGGCGCTGAGGGCGTTGATGGCCTCGACGTTGTGCTCCATCAGGTTGTGGTAGGCGTCCGCCGCTTCGCCCCGCCACGCCGGCAAGTCGTTGTCGATGTCGCTTTTCAGCTCATCGGCGATCGACTTGAACTCCGTGGCCATGTTCGCCCAGGTCTGGGCGTGCGAGCTCACCACGTCCGGCTTGCCGGTCAGCTCGTCGAGCATCTCGCGCAGCGGCTCGAAGTATTCGATCGCCCAGCCGAGCCCGTTGGCCAGCAGCGCGCTGATCGGGTCCATCACCGTGGCAGCGACGTCCACACCCAGCGAGGCGCCGGCCAGGACGTCGTCGACCCAGCCTTCCGACTTGATGGCTTGGACGAGACCGTCCACCCCGTCGGCGAGACTGGCCCCGGTCCACGGCTTGCGGGTCGTCTCGACCGGGGCAATCAGCGAGTCGCCGGTCACCGCAGCCCACCCCCGATGGCCTGGAAGCTGCTGCGGGAGTCGTCCTCCATGCGTTCGTAGGTCTGGGCGGCCTCGCGCAACGTCTCGGCGACGAGCTGCAGATTCTCCTCCACGTAGGCGATGACGTCATCCACCTGGACGTGCTTGTCCTCCAAGATTCCGGCGATCCACCCGCACAGCAGCCCGTACGCTTGGTCGTCCTGGGCGATGTGGCTGCTGGCCGCCTTGATCGCGCCGAACCGCTCTCGCAATGCGTCGATGTTGGCCGCGTGCTTGGTGATGTCCTCGACAGGCGCGTGATACCCCTGATGCCCCATGAGCAGGTCCCCGGTCGGTCACTCGAACTTGAACTCGAAGGGTTCCTCGTCGTCCTCTTCCTCCTCGCGCCTACGACGTTGCGGAGCGCTCGACGGTTTCACCGTCGGCGCAGGCGCAGGCGGGGGAGGCGGCGGAGCAGCAGGTGGTGTCGGGGCAGGTGTAGCGCTCCTGGTGACGGTGTCGGACACATCTTCGGCGAGCAGATGCTTGCCGACCGAGGCCGCGATCGCCTGCCCGGCCGCCGACTCGGTGCCGATGGTCTCCTCGACGATCTCGCGGGAGCGCTCGGCCAACCGGGCCTTGGCGCGGCGGACCGTGTCCATGATCGCCTGCGCGATCAGGTCCGGTGGGAGACCGTGGATCTTCGGCGTCAGCTGCAAACCGATCAGAGAGCCGGTCGAGTCGACCGTCACCTTGGTCAGCCCGCGCGGGTCGGCCACCGTTTCCTGCAACTGCTGCAAGCGATCGCTCATCGCCTTCGTATGTGCGGCCAACTGGTCAATGCGACCCTTCCACGCCTGCAGCCGTTCGCGGGCGCCGTCCGGATCGAGCACGGTGTTGTCCATGGAGTCAGCCTCTTTCATCCCGGCGGGAACGTAGCAGCCTTACGGCCACAGTAAAGATCGCTTACCAGGCAGGACCGAACGTGCCGGGGTGACATCACACCGTCGGCGCAGTCGAGGCGATCTCGGTGGGCGTAGGCCGGCTCGACTGCGCGTACTGGCGCCGATGCCCTATCAGGCGGATGACTGTCGCATGACGGACGCCCGTTCGGCTCTCCGTGCCACCCGGACCAGCCGCGATGTGGCCGATCGGGCCTGCGACGTCATGTGTCATGAACCCAGGTAGACTGCTGGACAGTTGACGGTGACACCCACCTGGGCCGGGACATCCCGGACGCCTCATGGACCCGGTGGCAGGCCGCTACCGCGGACCCGGTAACGTGTACCGCGCCAACTGAACAGGCGCCCGTAGCTCAACGGATAGAGCATCTGACTACGGATCAGAAGGTTGGGGGTTCGAATCCCTCCGGGCGCGCATCAGGCCCCTGATCAGGGGCCATTTTTCTTGCCCTGAACGGCGCATCAACCCGGCGCATTGGTCATTTCGTAGCACGCGGCGCACCGTCGTACCGGATCAAGATCAACGCATCAGCCGATCCCCTTCCGGCGTTCCTACCTACGCCCGCGCTCCCGGTGGCATTCACCTGATCAACGGCCCCTGCGGGACAATCGCCGCGTGGGCCACACGCATCTGCCGAAACCGGACGCCAGCACGACGTGGGAGTCGTCCTGGCCGACGGCCATAGCGCAGACCGTGGCTCCTTTGCAGCGTGGCCGGGCCGACCCGACACATCGGATCGTGGAGTCGGCCGCCCACTCCGGGCTGCCGGGTGTCTGGCGGACATCGCTGACCGATGACGGCCCGGTGAGCATGCTGCTGACGCAGGACGATGTCCACACGCTGACCTGCCGGGCATGGGGTCCCGGTGCGCGGCGGGCCGTCGAGAACGCGCCCGAGTTGTGCGGCGCGGCCGACGACCCGAGCGAGTTCCGGCCGGATCATCCGATGCTGGAGGGCCTGCTCCGGCGCAACCGCGGGCTGCGCATCGGCCGCACCAATCGCGTCCTCGAAGCCCTGATCCCCGCGATCCTCGAGCAGCGAGTGCTCGGGCGGCAAGCCACGACGGCCTGGCGCCGACTGGTTCGCCGCTACGGCGCCCCCGCGCCTGGGCCCGCGCCTGAGGGCATGAAGGTCTTCCCGGCGCCGTCCACCTGGGCGGCGATACCCGCCTGGGAATGGCATCGCCTCGGGGTCGACCCACGACGAACTCGCACCATCATCGCCTGCGTACGCCGAGCCGGTCGGCTCGAACGACTCAGCGGGCTGCCCACCGAGGACGCCAAGCGCCTGCTGTGCACGATCGACGGGATCGGGGTGTGGACAGCGGCGGAGATCGCCCAGCGGGCGTTCGGGGACACGGACGCCCTGTCCGTCGGAGACGTGCACCTCGCCCGTGTGGTCGGCCACGCCATGTTCAACGCCGACTTCGACGACGACGCCATGGTTGCCGCACTCGAACCGTGGCGGCCGCACCGCTACCGCGTCGTGCGTCTGCTGCACGCGGGCGGGTACGCCACACGGCCGCGGTTCGCGCCGCAGCGGCAATGACCTGGCTCGAGAACAACAAAGGCCGCCGGAGCAACGGCGGGGACAGATCCTTCGGGGTCTGCCCGGGCCGTAATTCCGGCGGCCTCGGTCGCTGTTCGGTCAGTGCAGCGCGCTCTTGAGCGTGCGGATGGCCAGGTCGATGGCGGCGTTGGCGGCGTGGGTGTCGCGCAGCGCGTCCAGCATCACGAAGTCGTGGATGATTCCGGCGAACCGGACCGCGGTGGTGGGCACCCCGGCCTCGCGCAGCTTGGCGGCGTACGCCTCACCCTCGTCACGCAGCACGTCGGCCTCGGCCGTGATCACCAACGCCGGCGGCAGGTCCTTCAGCTGCTCCGTCGTTGCCCGCAGCGGCGAGGCGGTGATCTCGTTCCGCTGCTTCTCGTCGGTGGTGTACTGGTCCCAGAACCACTTCATGCCGTCGCGCTGCAGGAAGTAGCCGGTCGCGAACTCGTGGTACGAACCGGTGTCGAAGGCAGCGTCGGTGACCGGGTAGAACAGCACTTGCTGCACGAACTTCACATCGCCGCGCTCCTTGGCCAGCAGCGTCAGCGCGGCCGACATGTTCCCGCCGACCGAGTCACCGGCGATCGCCAGCTTCTCCGCGTCGAGCCCCTTCTCCTTGCCCTTGGTCACGATCCACTTCGCGACCGCGTAGTTCTGCTCGATCGCACGGGGGTAGCGCGCCTCCGGCGACAGGTCGTACTCGGGGAACACCACCGCGGCCTCCGCGCCGACCGCCAGCTCACGGACCAGCCGGTCGTGGGTGTGCGCGTTGCCGAACACCCAGCCGGCGCCGTGGATGTAGAGGATCGCGGGCAGAACGCCGGTGGCGCCCTGCGGCTTGACGATCCGCGCCCGAGTCCCGTCCTCGAGGGTGATCCACTCCTCGTCGACCGGCAGCTTCGGGTAGTCGGTCGTCTGCGCCTCGTCGACCGCCTTGCGACCTTCCTCCGGAGGCAACTCGAACAGGAACGGCGGGTTGGCGGTCGCGTTGGCGAACTCCTGAGCGGCCGGTTCCAGAACAACACTCATGTCGAACAACCCTTTCGAACTCGGAGCCCTCGAGGTCTTCGGGGACTCGCAACCCTTGTGGAAGTCTTTGGAGAACGTTCGTTCTCCGATGTCTGCTACTCTAGGAGAACGATGGTTCTCCCCGCAATATGGCGTGCGTCACGTGGCGGTCGCGGGAGACGAAAGACGGCGATCCCGGGATGAAGGACGGTGATCGCGGAGGCGTTGGGACGCCAACGTGCCGGGCCGAGGGATCGCGAAGGCGGAGCAGTTCAGCAACGCGCGAGAGCGGAGCGAATTGCCGGCGCGAGGCGGAGGGGCATACAGACGCACGGAGGCGGGAAGGCAAGCTGAGGGACGAAGGGAAGGCGAAGTGACCAAGTCAGCAACGGCGAGTGAAGCCAAGACAGCAACCAAGACCGGCGGCAAGACGAGCAGGACCAGGCTCGACGACGAGACCGCGCAGCAGCAGATCCTGAGCGCGGCCGATCGACTGTTCTACGAGCGCGGCGTGCAAGCCGTCGGCATGGACGCCATCCGCGATGCCGCGGGTGTGTCGCTCAAGCGCCTCTACCAGCTGTTTCCGTCCAAGGAGCACCTGATCGAGGCCTACCTGCGGCACCGCGACGCCTTGTGGCAGTCCATGCTCGACGAGCACGTCGACGCCCGGACCGATCCGCGCGAACGCATCCTCGCCGTGTTCGACTTCCTGCGCGACTGGTCGAGCCAGCCGGACTACCGCGGCTGTGCGTTCATCAGGACGTTCAACGAGCTCCGCGCCACGTCACCGCACATCGCGGAGATGGCTACCCATCACAAGGACGGCTTCCGCGCCGAACTCGTCGAACTCGCCCGCGAAGCCGGAGCCGACGCCCCGGAGCAGCTGGCCGACCAGCTCATCCTGCTGAGCGAAGGCGCCATCACCCGCTGCGCGATGGCCGGCTCGTCCGCACCCGCCACGCGCGCGCGGGAAGCAGCTGCGGCGATTCTCGACGCCACGCTCAACTAGCCGACGATCAGGACTTCCAGCGTGCGGGGACCGTGGACGCCCTCGACCCGGTCGAGCTCGATGTCGCTGGTGGCCGACGGCCCGCTGATGAACGTCAACGGCCGGGTGGCCTCCAGCCGCGCCAACGCCTCCGGCACGCTGACCACCACCTGATCGGCCCGAACCACACACAGGTGGTAGTCCGGCACCAGAGTGATGATCCGCCGCCCCTGCGCGGCACCCGAGTCCAGCACGATCGTGCCCGTCTCCGCGATCGCCACCGCGCAACCGGTCACCACACCGTCCACCCTGTCCAGCTCGGACAACGCCAGCGGCGGATCGTCGGACTTCCACTCGACCCCGGACACTCGCCACGAATCAGGGGCATCAGCAGGCACGACGACGGTCTTCGCCGAACGCCGGGCCAAGCACTCGGCGATCCGATCCGGCACCTCGGCCTCGGACACCCGGTGCACGATCGCCTTGTAGTCGGCGACCCGTTCGTCCAGCAGCGCGAGCACGTCCGGCGCCGAGCGCTCCCGCTCGTAGTCCCGCACCACCGGCGCACTCGCCGGACGGTCCACCGCACGGATCCTGCTCAGGATCTCTTCACGAGCGCTCGACACGATTGCGCCTCCACCATGCGCGGAACGACTCCTTGGGCACCGCAGGCGCGTTCCGCGAATCCGTCCATTTCGCTCCCGGCCCCGGAATCCTCTTGATCCACCCGTCACGAGCCAGGAACCGTGACAGCGACCCGGCCTTCTGCGCCGCCTCGTACCGCTTCGGATCGGCGAACACCCACGCGGCCGCAGCCATCGCCAGCGCCTCCGGTGTGCGTTTGCCCTTCGCCTCCACGGCCTCCGCCCGCAGGTGCGTCAGTACCTCGGGAATGTTGATCCGCACCGGGCACACCTCGAAGCACGCTCCGCACAGCGACGACGCGTACGGCAGCGAAGCGGCCTGCTTGTCGTGCATGTCGCCGACGAGCTGCGGCGCCAGGATCGCCCCGATCGGTCCCGGGTAGACCGACCCGTAGGAATGCCCACCGGTCCGCTCGTACACCGGGCACACGTTCAGGCATGCCGAACACCGGATGCACCGCAGCGCCTGCCGGCCCACCTTGTCCGCCAGCGTTGCTGTTCGTCCGTTGTCCAACAGGACCAGGTGGAACTTCTGCGGCCCGTCGCCCGGTGTCACCCCCGTCCACGCCGACGTGTACGGATTCATCCGCTCCGCGGTGGACGACCTCGGCAGGAGCTGCAGGAACACCTCGAGGTCCTGCCAGGTGGGCACCAGCTTCTCGATGCCCATCACGGTGATCAGCGTCTCCGGCAACGTCAGGCACATGCGCCCGTTGCCCTCCGACTCGACCACCACGATCGACCCGGTGTCGGCGACGGCGAAGTTCGCCCCGGAGATCGCGACCTTGGCGGAAAGGAACTTGCGCCGCAGGTACTTGCGCGCCGCCTCCGCCAGATCCTTCGGCTCGTCGGACGCCGGCTTCTCCGTCATCCGCCTGCTGAAGATCTCGCGGATCTCCGCCCGGTTGCGGTGGATCGCCGGCACCAGAATGTGCGACGGCCGGTCCTCGCCGAGCTGCACGATCAACTCGGCAAGGTCGGTCTCGATCGCGTTCACCCCGCCGGCCTGCAGCGCCTCGTTCAGCCCGATCTCCGCCGTGGCCATGGACTTGACCTTGACCACCTCGTCGGTGCCCTCGGCGCGGATCAGATCGAGCACGATCTGATTGGCCTCTTCGGCGTCCCGCGCCCAGTGCACGAAGCCGCCGCGCGCCGTGACGGCCTCCTCGAGCCGCACCAAGTAGGTGTCGAGATTGGCGAGCACGTCGTCCTTGATCGCCTCGCCCGCGCGGCGCAGCCGCTCCCAGTCCGCCATCTCGGAGACGACCTCGGCGCGCTTGGCCCGGATCGTCGTGGTCGCTTTGCGCAGGTTGCGACGTAGTTGCGTGTTGGCCAACGCCTCGTGCGCGGCCTTCGGAAAGGCTGGACTGCCCAGCCAGGTCACCGGGTTGCGGCCGCCCACGGCTCCTCCTCCGTACTCGCCAGGATCGACGCCAGGTGGACGGTCTGCACGCCCGTCTTCAACCGCGACAAACCACCGCCGATGTGCATCAGGCACGAGTTGTCGCCGGCACACAGCACCTGCGCACCGGTGTCCAGCACGTTGCGCATCTTGTCGGCGAGCATCGCCGTGGACGTCTCGGAATTCTTCAGCGCGAACGTGCCACCGAAGCCGCAGCACTGCTCGGCCAACGGCAGTTCGACGAGCTCCAGCCCTCTCACCGCACGCAGCAGGCGCAGCGGCCGGTCCCCCACGCCGAGCATCCGCAGTGAGTGGCACGTCGGGTGGTAGGTGACGCGGTGCGGGAAGTAGGCGCCGACGTCCTCGACACCCAATACGTCGATGATGAACTCGCTCAGCTCGTAGGTGTGCTCGACCGCCGGCCCGGTGCCGCACAGGTCCGGGTGGATGTCCCGCACCATCGCCGAGCACGAGCCGGACGGCGCCACCACATAGTCGTATTCGGCGAAGACGTCGGCATAAGACTCAGCGAGCTTGCGGGCGTGATCCCGGTAGCCGGTGTTGAAGTGCATTTGCCCGCAGCATGTCTGCCCGAGTGGGAAATCGACCTCGCAGCCCAGCCGTTCCAGCAGGCGAACGACGTCTTTGGCCGTGTCCGGGTACAGCGTGTCAGTCAGACAGGTGGCGAACAGTGCGACGCGCGGACCGCTCATGACCGGCCCGCGGGAATCCGGCCCAGGACGAGTAACGCTGATCGTGAAGGCATCTCCCGGCTGCCCGGATCCCACATGCTCGGTTCCTTTTCGTTCGGGTACGCATCCGCGCATGATTCTGCTGAACGTGCGCCCGGACCGCCAGCCGTCTCATCCTGAGCGACGAATGCGCTGCTCACCCGTGCCGGTCAGCGGAACGGTCACGGGCTCGCGCGTTCTTTCGACTTGGCTATGCCGCGAGCTCGGCAAGCTCACGGCGGCGCTGCTCCCATTCTTCCCCGCGCCACGTGGCAGGCATGGCGGCCAACGCATCTGCGGCGGCGCGACGGGCGCCTTGCCGATCGTCGAGGGCGTGCAGCACGAAGGCTCGCTCGCCGGTGAAGAACGACGGCGTGTACCAGTAGCCGGACTCGGGCACCTCACCCGGAAGCCGATCAACCAACTGGTCAGCTCGACCGAGCTGGCGGGCGGCCTCGGTCCGGTCCCCGCCGCGCGCCAATACGTCGGCGCGTTGATAGGCCAAGTACGTGCGCAGTGCAGGGTGGGAGCGCGGGTTACGAGCAGCGGCCTCGTTCAGCGCATCAGCCGTACGCACGTCGTGACGGCGCAAGCTTCGGTCCGCCGCGAACGACAACGCGGTCACCAGGCGATGTGAGTCGTCCGCTTCGATCGCCAGAACAGTCGCCCGGTCCAGATGTCGCCGCGATTCACCCCACTGACCGAGCGGGATCGCCAACCACCCGAGGTACTGCTCGATCTCGGACAACAGCCCGACGGCACAGGAGCGCGCATCGCCCGATGCGTTGCGAGCCAGCCGGTCCACCAGTGCGGCTTGCCGCCGAACACTGGGCACGACTTCGGCAGCACCCGCGACGTCTTCCAACCGTCGCAAACTCCCCAGCACCGACGCGACAGCATCGAGCGCGACCACGTCGGTCCGTCCGCGCAGCGCAGCCGACACACGATCGGCGGCTTCGGTAGGCGCAAAGCCGAGGTCGGCTTCTGTTGCGTCGTACACAGCGCACAGTGCGGCGCGAACGAGCGACGACGGACGCCGCACGGTCCCGCGTTCCAACTTGCCGAGGTGATTGGCGTCGAAGGCCGAGTCCTTGCCGTGATGACGGGCGATCCACGCCACCACCAATTCGGCCACTTCCTCGCGGCTCGCATGAGTGCCCGGTGAGCGTCGAGAGGGCATCGATTCGCGGGCGAACCGCAGCCGTTCGTTCGGTTCGGGCACGAATTCAGCGTACGACGTTCCCGCGGGATCCTGCCGATCTTCCCTCCCGCCCTAGGACCCCTGTGACCAGGCTCGGAAGCCATGACGTGGAACTCCGGACCGATGGTGCCGCCACCACCTGGCCAGTCCGCCGCCGACACCGGGCACGAGCGGACGGTGGAAACTGACACCCTGCTGTTCACCACGATCGCGCAATCCTGCCCTGGCATCGTGCGCACGCTGACGTTGCTGATACGCGAGCTCACCGAAGCCGACCTCGAGCCTGCCACCATGAGAATGCTGGGCGAGCGGATCCAACGGATCGGCGAAGCGGTTTCCGCGCACGCGAAGCGCTCCACCTGGGACGAATGACCGTCGAAGGCCGCCTTGTGCGGACCTCCAACACTTCTGGAGCAATGTGCGCCCTGTCACACGTCCCGCTGCGCCGCCCGGAGGACTGATCAACTCCGGCTGACCGAACCCCGCCGAGGTGCAGATCCACCCCGCTATCTGCGCCGAACCGCCCACGGCAGACCCGCTCACCTGCGCACTCGGCACTGCCCACGCCGGATCACCGCACCGGGTGCTGTTCGCCGCAAAGCCTTTGGATCCACCGACAACGGCTCGGCTTCCAGCGCCTTCACCGGCCACCACCCCGGGCCCATTCTGTGATCCACGACATACCCCTGTGCCCGCTGTGACGATCTGAGGAGCCCGCCGTGTCCGAGCACACCTGCACCTTCGGCCTGTGGTACGACTTCCGGAATCCGGCGCGGTGGCCGCGCAGCTTCACCAGCTTCTACGCCGAGACCCTCGACCAGATCGCCTGGGCGGAAAGCCGCGGCATCGAGTCGGTGTGGCTCACCGAGCACCACTTCATGGCCGACGGCTACACGCCGTCGCCGTTCGTCATCGGTGGCGCGATCGCCGCCCGCACAAAGTCGCTCAAGATCGGCACCAACCTGATCGTCTCCCCGCTGCACAACCCCATCCGCCTCGCCGAGGACGCCGCCACCCTGTCCCTGCTCAGCGGCGGCCGGTTCGACCTCGGCGTCGGCCAGGGCTACTGGCAGCCGGAGTTCCACGCCTTCGGCCGGAACCTGCGCAACCGGCCCAGCTTGCTGGAAGAAGGCGTCGAGATCATCCGCCGCGCCTGGTCGCGGGACACCGCGGAGTTCCACGGCAAGCGCTACGACTTCCCCGCGCTGCCGGTCACCCCGCAGCCGGAGGCCACCCCGCAACTGTTGGTCGGCGCCATGGCCGAGCCCGCCATCGAGCGCGTCGCCCGCATCGCCGACGGCTTCCTCAGTACCCAGAACGCCCACCACCAGATGTACATCGACGCGCTGGAGAAGGTCGGCAAACCGGTCGACGAGGGCCGCATCTACGCAGGTCAGTGGGCAATCATCGCCGAGGACCCGGAACGCGAGTGGGCCCGCATCGGCCAGCACGCGCTCTACCAGATCAACGGCTACATCGGCATGGGCGCGTTCGGCCCGCCGGACCAGGTCCCCACCTTCCCGAACCCGCAGGCCCTGCTGGACGCCGGCGCGTTCCTGCTGTGGGACGTCGACACCGCGGTCAGCGAGCTGACCACGCTGCTGCTCGACCGTCCGCAGATCAAGGACGTGCACTTCTGGGCGCAGCTGCCCGGCGAATCGGTGCAGAGCGGGTCAGCCCGCATCGAACTGCTCACCTCCCGCGTCATCCCGCAAGTACGCGCGGCCGTCGCGGCCGGACGACAGGAGGTGTCCGTATGACCCCTGCGCCGGCCTCCGGCTCCCCCTTGCTGATCACCGACTTCCTGTACCGGGCCCGCGACCTGTTCGCCGCGAAGACGATCACCCAGTACCAGGACGGCGAGAAGATCTTCAGCTACACCTACGCCGAGTACGCCGACCGCGTGCTGCGCCTCGCTCAAGCCCTGATCGACCTCGGGGTGCGGCCAGGCGATCGGGTCGCGACGCTGGCGTGGAACCACCACCGCCATCTCGAGCTGTACCTGGCGGCTCCGCTGGCGGGAGCCGTGCTGCACACGCTCAACCTGCGGTTGGCAGCCGACGAGATCGCCTACATCGTCGACCACGCCGATGACCGCGTGGTGTTCGTCGACTCGTCGCTGCTGCCCTTGCTGGACAGCGTCCGCTCCCGCCGCCCCGACATGCCGGTGATCACCACCGACGGGGACAGCCCGAACCACGACGAACTGATCGCGGCCGCCACGCCGCTGGAAAAACCCGTACCGCGGGACGAGAACGACCTGGCCGCGCTCTGCTACACCTCCGGCACCACCGGCGCCCCCAAGGGCGTCGGCTACTCGCACCGCGCGCTCTACCTGCACACCTTCGCCGCATGCCTGGCCGACGGCCACGCGATCTGCGAGCGCGACACCGTCTGCCACGTCGTCCCGATGTTCCACGCCAACGCGTGGGGCATCCCGTTCGCCGCGTTGATGACCGGCGCGAATCAGGTCCTGCCCGGGCCGCACCCGTCGGTGGCCGACATCGCCACCATGCTCTCGACCGAACAGGTCACCTACACCGGCATGGTCCCGACGGTCGCCGTCGACCTGGTCAAACACGCCACGGCCAACCGGATCGACCTGACCAGTTTGCGGGCCCTGGTGCTCGGCGGCTCGACCCCGACCCCGGAGCTGATCCGCAGCATCGAGGAAGACCTGGGCGTGCCGGCCTACCAGGGCTGGGGCATGACCGAGCTGTCCCCGATGGGCACATTCGCCCGCCCACCACGCGACGCCGACGACGACCCGCAGCGCCGCTACGAGTACGTCCGTCGCCAGGGACGCCTGCTACCCGGCCTGCACTGGAAGCTCGTCGACGACGACGGCAACGAGGTCCCGCACAACGGAGTCGACCGGGGCGAGCTGCTCATGCGCGGACCGTGGGTCGCCGACCGCTACTTCCGCGACGAGCACCCGGAGGCGTTCGCCGACGGCTGGTTGCGTACCGGCGACATCGCGACCATCGACTCCGAGGGCTACCTGACCATCGTCGACCGGGCCAAAGACCTGATCAAGAGCGGCGGTGAGTGGATCAGCTCGCTGGCGCTCGAGCAGGCACTGACGACGATCCCCCAGGTCGCCGAGGCAGCCGTCATCGCGGTCCCGCACGAACGCTGGCAGGAACGTCCACTGGCCTTCGTCGTCGCCGCCGAAGGCGCCCAGCTGGACCCCGAGCAGGTGCGGTCGGCCCTGGCCGAGCGGGTGCCGCGCTGGTGGCTGCCCGAACGCGTCATCGTCGTCGACTCCCTGCCCAGGACCGGCGTCGGAAAGCTCGACAAGAAGCGGCTGCGCAGCAGCGTCGGCGCCGGACTCTTCGCGGACCCGCACCATGCGGCGCCCTCACCCGCATAACCCGCACCTCCACGCCCGTCACGAGGAGGACCTTGCGTGAAGTTCGGCATCTTCTACGTCCTGGAATGTCCCGACCACGACTTCCCGCGTGCCTATCGCGAGATGCTCGAACAGGTCGAGTACGCCGAACTGCTGGGCTTCGACGAAGTGTGGCTGGCCGAGCACCACGGCAGCGACTACGGCTCGATGCCCTCCCCGCAGGTGGCCGCCGCCGCCATCGCGCAACGCACCGAGCGCATGCGCATCGGGATCGCGGTCAGCAACCTGACGTTCGACTGGCCGGTCCGCATCGCCGAGGACTACGCGATGGTCGACGTCCTCTCCGGCGGACGGCTCGACTTCGGCGTCGGCCGCGGCTACCAACCGCACGAGTTCCGCAACATGGGCGCGGGCGAACGGCAGGCGGAAAGCCGTGAGGTGTTCGTCGAGGCCCTCGACATCATCCGCGGCCTGTGGAGCAAACCCACCGGTCAGCCGTTCTCGTACCACGGCAAGCACTTCGACATCACCGACGTGGACTGCCGGCCCACCCCGGTGCAGCGCCCGACCCCGCCGATCTACCTCGCCTCGATCAGCCCGGAGTCGTTCGACCTGGCCGTCGCACAGGGCTGCAACATGCTCGTCACGCCGACGCTGATGACGATGCCGGAGCTGAACGCGTTCGTCGTCGACGCCAAACGGCGATTACGGGATCTCGGCCGGGACATCCTCGAGCTGGATTTCCCGATGAACTGGCAGATCCACCTCGCGGAGACCGAACAGGCCGCGGTCGACAACGCGCGCGAGGCGCTGACCTGGTACTTCGACTCGGTTCTGTCCATCGTTCCGCAAGGCGAGGACGTGCCGCCGAGCTACGAGCGGTACGCCGAACTGGTCTCCGCCACCGACAAGGCGGGCGGCGTCACCGTCGACGGCTTGCGCGACGGCGGCGTCGTCTACGTCGGCGACCCCGACGGCCTGATCCGGCAGCTCGAGTCGCTGCACGACGAGACCGGGCTGCAACACCTCATCTGCTGGATGCGCTTCGGCGGGCTCGACCACCACAAGGTGCTGCGCTCGATGGAGCTGTTCGCCGAGCACGTCATGCCCCGCTTCCGCGACCGCGAACCGGTCGTGCCGCGCGCCCTGCGCGAGCTGTCCGCCGCCGAGACCTCCCCTTTTGCTCGATCCCTACTAGTTCAGGAGGACACCATGGGATACCTGCCCGTCGAGAACGACCGCAGCATCTACTACGAGCACCATCGCGGCAGCGGCAGGCCGATCGTGCTCGTGCACGGCTGGGGCGCCAACGCCCGCGCGTGGGACACCACGCTGCCCGCGCTGCTGGCCAACGGCAACGAGGTGGTCACGCTCGACCAGCGCTGCTGTGGGCGCTCGGACAAGGACTTCGAGGAGGTGTCGATCGCCGCGCTCGGCGAGGACGTCGTGCGCCTGGTGGACCACCTCAGCCTGGACCGCCCGGTGATCAACGGCTGGTCGCTCGGCGGCGCGGTGGCCACGGCCGCGGTGGCCAAGCTGGGTGACCGCGCGTCGGGCCTGGTGCTGACCGGTGGGGCCTCGCCTCGCTACACCGCGACCGACGACTGGCCGCACGGCGGGACGACCGCCGACGTCGAAGGGATTCTCGACGCCCTCGCCGCCAACCGCGCCGCGACGTTGCGCGGTGTCGCGGAAGCGGTGTGCGCGGAGAACCCGGGCGAAGCGGTCCTCGACTGGCTGTGGGACATGTTCATGGAGATGGGCCCGCGTGGTGACCAGTCGTTGCGCGACCTCGCCGAGGTCGACCTGCGTAAGGAACTCGCGGGCCTGGAGGTGCCGATCCTGTTGCTGCACGGCCGTGCCGACACGTTCGTGCCGTATTCCCAGGCCGAGGCCGTGACCGAGTTGAACTCGCGCGCCGAACTGGTCGAGTTCGCCGGCGGGCACGCACCGTTTTTGGAGGACCGGGACCGCTACCTCGGCGCCTTGACGGAGTTCTTGAATCGATGACCAAGAATTGGCTGGTCACCGGCGGGTCGCGCGGTATCGGGCGTGCGGTCGTCGAGCAGGCGACGGCCCGGGGCGACCGGGTCGCGGTCTTCGCCCGCAAGCCCGCCACCGAGCAGTGGCCCCACCCGGATCGAGTTGTGGAAATCCACACCGACCTCACCGACTCGACTGCGGTGGCACGCGGTGTGCGCACCGTTTTCGAGCGGTTCGGATCGCTCGACGTGGTGGTCAACGCCGCCGGGGTCCACCGGGGTGGCCGGGTCGACACCCTGTCGCGAGAGCACTGGGACGAGGTGATCGGCACCAACCTCACCGGCGCATTCGAGCTGGCCCGGCACGTCGTCCCCCGCCTCGAAGCCGGATCCGCCCTCATCAACGTGGGTGCGGTGGTGGGCTTTCGCGGTTTTCCCGGCGACGTGGCCTACGGCGCGGCAAAAGCCGGCCTGCACGGACTGACCCAGGTGCTCGCGGTGGAACTGGCACCGCGACACATTCGGGTGAACCTGGTGATCCCGGGTTTCGTGGAGACCGACATGACCTCGGCGCTGACCGGGCGGGCGCGCGAGCGGATCCTCGCCGCGATCCCGCTGGGCCGCACGGGCCTTCCGGCGGAAATTGCGCAGGTCATCGTGGGTGTCGCGGATGCCGAGTACATGACCGGCTCGGTGGTGGCCACCGACGGCGGCTTGCTCAGCTCGTTCGCCTCCCGTAGTTGACCTGCCCGTGGTTGTGGTGGCCTACAACGCCGCGAAAAGTCACGTGACCCGCACCACAAGCGGGAAGTTAGCCTCGAGACGACAAAACCTGAATTTCGTTTTCTCGACGCATTTTCGCCCACTTCCCCTGCGGAAGGAGTTCGTATGAACGACACCGCGAGTGCCGGAAGCCGCGAAGCGGACAACAAGAAACTCGTTGCGGAATTCATGCAGGTGTTCTCCACCGGTGACGTGGCGGCGATCATGGACTATCTCGCCCCCACCGCGACCTGGTGGGTGGCCGGCACCATCGAAGGCATCTCCGGCACCAAGAGCAAGGACGAGTTCCGGGAGATGCTCTCCGGTCTGTCCGCCAACACCAAGACGGGCGCGATCCGGCTGACCCCGATCGCATGGACCGCGGAGGGCGACCGCGTCGCGGTGGAGACCGAGTCGTATTCCGAGATGACCAACGGCCGGGTCTACAACAACCTGTATCACTTCGTATTCGAGGTGCGCGACGGGAAAATTCAGTCGGTCAAGGAATACCTGGACACCGAACACACTCGGGCCGTCTTCCTCGCCGCGTAGTTCTTCCGGTTCTTCGCTCCCATTCCAGCAACAACCCATTCGCACACATTGAAGGAGACACGTCCATGGACATCGGCATGCTGTTGGTCGCCCAGAATTATCACGAAAACGTCAGCGACCAGGAGGTCTTCCTCCGCGAGGTCGAAATGGGAGTGAACGCGGAGAAGTGGGGCTTCGACACCGTCTGGTCCGCCGAGCACCACTTCGACGACTACTCGATGCTCCCGGACAACCTGCAGATCCTGACCTACATCGCGGCCAAGACCTCGAAGATCAAGCTCGGCACGGCCGCGGTGATCCTGCCGTGGAACGACCCGAAACGCGTCGTGGAGAAGGTGGCGATGCTGGACATGCTGTCCGGCGGCCGCGTGATGTACGGCATGGGCCGGGGCCTGGCCAAGATGGAGTACGAGGCGTTCGGCATCCCGATGGACGAGGCGCGCGAGCGGTTCGTCGAAGCCACCAAACTCACCCTGGAAGGCCTGCGCACCGGCGTGGTGGAGAACCCGGACGGCAAGTACTACAAGCAGTCCAGGGCCCAGATCCGCCCGGCGCCCGATCCGTCCTACGAGTGGACCCGCGAGCGGCTGTTCGGTGCGGCCATGTCGCCGGACACGATTCCGATCATCGCCGAGCTCGGCCTGCGCATGATGACGTTCGTCCAGTTCCCGTTCGAGAAGCACGCCGAGGCCATCAACCAGTGGCGTGAGCTGTACCGGGAGAAGCAGGGCGTGGAGCCGCCGACCCCGCTGGTGCAGGACTTCGTCATCTGCCACGAGGACGCCGACGAGGCGCGGCGGCTGGCGCACGAGCACCTGTCCCGGTACTTCCTGTCGGTGATCAAGCACTACGACTTCGCCGGTGACCACTGGCGCTCGACCAAGGGCTACGAGACGTACCAGGTCGGCGCGGACATGATCAAGGAAGCCGGGATGGAGGCGGCCGCCACCGGATACGTGGAGGCCAACATCTACGGCACGCCGGAGCAGATCGTGGAGAAGTACGCGGCCCGCCGCGAACTGGCCGGCGACTTCTCGGCCAATGCCGCGTTCGCGTTCGGTGGCCTGCCGATCGACCAGGCCTTCAAGTCGGCGCAGCTATTCGGCGAGAAGGTCGTGCCGGAACTGAAGAAGATGACGGCGAAGGTCCCGGTCAGCGCATGATCACCGTCGTGGCGGCGCCCGGGGGTCCGGGCGCCGCCACACCTCACCCGGCGGACGGCGAGATGAATTCCCCCATGACTCGAGGTTTGACCGCCACCCACGACTTCACCGATCTCTTCCGCGACGTGATGGCGGGCGTGTGCACGCCCGTCACGGTGGTCACCGCGCTCGACGGTGACCGGCCGCACGGCACCACGGTCAGCGCGTTCGCGTCGCTGTCGTTGCATCCACCGATGGTGCTCGTCGCGCTCGACCGCGGGTCGGACCTGCTCAGCGTGGTGCGTGTGCGGGGCCGGTTCGGGGTCAACATCCTCGGCCACGGTCAGCACGACCTCGCGCTGAGGTTCGCCCGCAAGGGCCTGGACAAGTTCGACGGGGTCGGCTGGTCCCTGTCCTCGGGCGCACCGCGCATCACCGGCGCTCCCGGCTGGGTGGCGTGCACCGTCGCGGATCTGGTGGACGGCGGCGACCACGTCGTGGTCCTCGGCCATGTCGTGGAGGCCGACCGCGCCGACTCCCCGCCGCTCACCTATCACCGGCGCACGTTCGGTACCCACAGCGCAGAACAGGAGTAGTGGCCATGCCCCGCACCCCGGCTCAGCAGGTCGAACTCGCCGTCTCCACGCTCGCGGCGGGCGGCCTGGTCGTCGTGGTCGACGACGAGGACCGCGAGAACGAAGGCGACCTGGTGGGCGCCGCCGCGACGATGACCACCGAGCAAATGGCGTTCATCGTCCGCCACACCACCGGCATCGTCTGCGCACCCATGCTGGCGCATCGCGCCGACGCGCTCGATCTTCCGCTGATGGTCGACCGCAACACCGAGGCGCACCGCACCGCGTTCACCGTCAGCGTCGACCACGTCTCCACCGGTACCGGGGTCAGCGCCGAGGACCGCGCAGCGACCGTGCGAGCACTCGCCGACGAATCCACCGCGCCGGAGGATCTGTGCCGGCCGGGCCACATCTTCCCGCTGCGCGCCAGGGAAGGCGGGGTGCTCGCCCGGGCCGGCCACACCGAGGCCGCCGTCGATCTGCTGCGCCTGGCCGGAGCTGGTGAGGTGGGCGTGATCAGCGAGATCGTCGCCGACGACGGCTCGATGCGACGCGGCGACGACCTGGACGCGTTCGCCGAGGAGCACGGGCTGCCGATCGTGCGGATCGCCGACCTGGTGCGGTACCGGGCGGCGACCGAGCCGTTCGTCGAGTACGTCGCCGAAGCGGAGATGCCGACGGAGTTCGGCCAGTTCCGCGCGGTCGCGTTCCGCTCCGTGGTGGACGGCTCCGAGCACTTGGCGCTGGTCATGGGCGATGTCGCCGAAGCGGGCCACAGCCGGCAGGGCGTGCTGGTGCGGGTGCACAGCGAATGCCTCACCGGCGACATCCTCGGCTCGCTGCGCTGCGACTGCGGGGCACAACTCGAGCGAGCACTCGCCGAGATCGCCCGCGAGGGCTGCGGTGTGCTGGTCTACCTGCGCGGACACGAAGGCCGCGGGATCGGCCTGGCGCACAAGATCCGCGCCTATTCGCTGCAGGAACAGGGCTTGGACACGGTGGACGCCAACCGCGCCCTCGGCCTGCCGGACGACTCGCGCAGCTACGGGGTCGGCGCACGGATCCTGGCCGACCTCGGCGTGCGGCGCATGCGGCTGATCACCAACAACCCGAGCAAACTCGGCGGTCTGGAGGGCTACTCGATCGAAATCGTCGGACGGGTGTCGCTGCCGACGCCCGTCACCGCGCACAACGTGCGCTACCTGCGGACCAAGCGTGACCGGATGGGGCATGCGCTGGACACACCCCTACCGGACGTGATCGCAACCTGACATTCCGCTCTTGTGAATTGTCACTAGTTCGTGGATGTTGGTGAGCGAGGCAGACGGGAGGCCCACGACAAAGGAGACGAGGACCCCATGACGCTGCTGAGCACGACCACCGAGCGAATCGCCACCCCGGCCATCCCCCGGCCGCGTCACCGCGAACGCGACGTGATCACCGCGTTCGCGCAGATCACCGGTGAGGCGATCAAGGACACCGATCTGGAAGAACTGCTTCGCTCGGTGTGCATGAAGCTGTGCGAAGTGATCGGGGTCTGCCGTTCGTCGCTCTATCTCAAGCACCCCGACGGGCGGTATCGCGGCGCCGCCGGCCACTGCGCCGAGCAGGGCGACATCACCGAGGCGGTCAAGCGGCAGGAGTCCGGGATCGAGGGTGACGCGTTCAGCCGCGAGATCATCGAGACGGCCCGCCCGGTGCTGATCGAGGACGTGGCCAACGACCCACGCCCGCATCGCCGCACGATGGAGCACTGGCAGGTGCGGGCCATGCTGGGCGTCCCGCTGGTGTTCGACGGCGAGGTCACCGGTCTGCTGTTCGTCGACGACCGGGACCGCGACCACGTCTACACGCAGGAAGACATCGAGATCGCGGAGATGTTCGCGCAGCTCAGCGCGCTGTTCATCAGCCAGGCGATGTTGAACGTGCGGCTGCGTGCGCAGGCGTCGGAGATCGCCCGCAGCCGCAACACGCTGGCGTATCTGGCCGACGTGCACCGCAAGCTGACCAACGCGGTCCTGGAAGGCGCCGACATCCACACCGTCGTCGCGCTGCTGTCCGACCTGTCCGCCAAACCCGTTGTGCTCTACGACGAAGACTTCCGGGTGCTGGCCTGGTCCGCGCCCGCCACCCTCGGTCTCGACCGGCCGCCGGTGATCTCCGAGCGGATCCGCACCATGCCCGCGGTGAAAGCCGAGCTGGCGGGTCTCAGCCCGGAACGTCCGTCCGCGGTGGTGCCGCCGACGTTGTCCGTCGGACTCGGCCGTCGGCATCTGATGTGTCGGCTGGTCATCGAGGGACGGCCGAACGGCTTTCTGGGCATCGTCGAGGTCGGCAGGTCGCTGGAGCCGATCGACGCCAACATCGCCGAGCACGGCGCCACCGTGCTGTCGCTGCAGATCCTGTCCGAGCGCAGGCAGATCGAGACCCAGGGCCAGGCTCGCGACGACTACCTGTCCGACCTGCTGCGCAACACCCGGGACAAGGAGCACCTGATCCGGCGCGGCCCGCAGTTCGGCATCGACCTGACCAACCCGCACGTGTTGGTGCGGTTCACGCTGTCGGCGAACCCGCGGCTCAGCGCGACCGCCGCGCAGCGCCTGGTCACCCGTCGGTTCCAGGAGGTTTTCGGTATCGACGAGCCCGCGGCGGTGAAGCTGCCCGGCCACATCATCGTGCTGGTCCCGCTCGCCGACGACGGCTCACCGGAGGAGCTGGCCGCGGTCCGCAACCGGGTGCGGCAGGTCCGGGAGTCGCTGCAACCGGACCTGGCCACCGGCGCCACGGTCATCTCCGGGGTGTGCCGCGAAGTCACCGACTTCCCCCACGCCTCCCGCGAGATGCGCGAGGTCGCCGAGATCGCCCGGTCGTTCGACTGGGCCGAGGACGTCTTGGACGTCACCGAGCTGGGGCTACTGCGCGTCGTGGTCGGCTCGGGCCGGGTCAAGGAGGCCGTGCGGTTCGCCCACGAGTACGTCCACCCGGTGCGTACGGCCGACGACGGCACACTGTTGGAGACGTGGCGCGCCTTCGTCGACGCGGACGGGCGCGTGAAGGGTGCGGCGGCCGCGCTCGACGTGCACGAGAACACCGTGCGTTACCGGCTCGGCAAGATCAAGGATCTCACCGGGCTCGACCCGAGCGGCCTCGAGGCGCTGCTGTCCGCCCGGCTGGCGTTCCAGATCCTGTCGTTCGCCAACCCGTGACCGCCACCGTCGCCCGGCTCGACCCGCATTGTAGAAACCCACGACAAGCTGGGGAAACGACAGTGCCGGGGCAAGATTGCGGCGGATACGTTCGAGGCATGCCGACCGACACCACGCACAGCGACCTCATCGGGGTCGACCTCACCGCCGTTCGGGACTGGATGGACGCCCAGGGCCTTGGGGCAGGCGAGCTGACCGCGGTGTCCCCGATCGGCGGCGGGACACAGAACGTCATGATCGGTTTCGAGCGTTCCGGCGTCCGCTACATCCTGCGGCGCGGCCCGCAGCATCTTCGGCCCCAGTCGAACCGGATCATGCAGCGCGAAATGACGTTGCTGCGCGCGTTGGCCGGCACGTCGGTGCCCCACCCGATGTTCGTCGCCGGCTGCGAGGACACCGACGTCATCGGCGCGGTGTTCTACCTCATGCGGGCTGTAGATGGCTACAACGCCGCGGAGTCCCTCACCCCCGCGCACGCCGCGGACCCCGGTATGCGCCACCGCATGGGCCTGAGCATGGTCGACGCGCTCGGCGAACTGGCCCGCCTCGACCCGGCGTCGATCGGGCTGACCGACTTCGGGCGCCCGGACGGCTTCCTGGCGCGCCAGGTGGACCGGTGGCGCAGCGAACTCGAGTCGTTCACGCTGCTGCCCGGCTACCCCACCGTGCTGCTGCCGGAGGTGGACCGGATCGCCTCCTGGCTCGAGGACAACCGTCCCGAGCAGGGCGCGACGGGCATCCTGCACGGCGACTACCACATCGGCAACGTGCTGTTCGACCGCGTCGAGCCGCGGGTGACCGCCATCGTCGACTGGGAGATGGCCACCGTCGGCGATCCGCTGCTCGACCTCGGCTGGATGTTGGTGATGTGGGGCGACGACGGCGAACCCGACCTGCTGGAGAGCAAGCTCGCCGGCGCGGGCGGGCTGCCGAGCAGGACCGAGATCCTGGCCAGGTACGCCGCGCACAGCGACCGGGACCTGCGGGCCATCGACTGGTACACCGCGCTCGCCGGGTTCAAGCTCGGCATCATCCTCGAGGGCACCTACGCCCGCTCCCGGTCCGGCCAAGCACCCGTCCAGGTCGGCGAACGCCTGCACCGCTACGCCTTGCGACTGTTCGAACGAGCCCGCCGCTTCGCCGCCTGACCCCGACCCCGGAAGGGAGCACATCGATGGCGTGGGACTTCTCCACCGACCCCGAGTTCCAGCGGAAGCTGGACTGGATGACGGCGTTCGTGCGTGACGAGGTCCGTCCGCTGGAAACGTTGGATCTCACCTGGCCGCAGCTGCGCACCGCGATCGCGCCGCTGCAGCAGCAGGTCAAGGACCAGCAACTGTGGGCGGCGCACCTCGGACCGGAACTCGGCGGTCAGGGCTACGGCCAGGTCAAACTCGGGCTCATGCACGAAATCCTCGGATCGACGCCGTACGGGCCGCTGGTGTTCGGGTGTCAGGCGCCGGACTCCGGGAACGCGGAGATCCTCGCGGCGGCCGGGACCGACGAGCAGAAGCGGCGGTGGCTGGACCCGCTGCTGGCCGGCGAGATGTACTCCGCGTTCGCGCTGACCGAGCCGGACAACGCCGGCGCCGACCCGACGAACCTGTCGACCACCGCGGTGCGCGACGGCGACGGCTGGGTGCTCAACGGCCACAAGTGGTTCATCTCCAATGCCGCGACCGCCGACTTCGTGATCGTCGTGGCGGTCACCGACCCGGACGCGGAGCGGCACCGCCGAGCCTCGCAGTTCATCGTGCCCATCGACGCACCAGGGCTGGACGTTGTGCGCGACATCGCGTCGATGGAAAACCCCAGGCCGCGGGAGAACTACTTCGGTTCGCACTGCGAGGTGGTGCTGCGTGACGTTCGGGTCGGTGACGACGCGCTGCTCGGGCAGCCGGGCGACGGCTTCGTGATCGCACAGAAGCGCCTCGGGCCCGGGCGGATTCATCACTGCATGCGCTGGATCGGGCAGGCCAAGCGGGCGTTCGACATGATGTGCGAGCGCGCCACCTATCGGTACGCGCACGGCAGCGTGCTCGGCGAGAAGCAGACCGTGCGGAACTGGATCGCCGACTCCGCCGCGGAGATCCAGGCGCTGCGGCTGATGACGCTGCATGCCGCATGGGTGATCGACACGCAGGGCACCAAGGCGGCCCGCAAGGACATCGCGATGATCAAGTACTACGGCGCGAAGATCCTGCACGACGTCATCGACCGCGCCATCCAGACGCACGGTTCGCTGGGCTACAGCTCCGATCTGCCGTTGGAGTTCATGTACCGCGCAGCCAGGGCGGCTCGGCTCTACGACGGCCCGGACGAGGTGCACCGCGACACCGTGGCCAAGTTGGAGCTGCGCAACTACGAAGCGCCTGCCGACGGACGGCCGAGCGAACACGTGCCGACGCGCAGGCGGGCGGCCCAGGAGCGGTACGCGGAGTTGTTCGACGAGGTGCTGGCCTCGGTCTGAGGGTGGTGGGAGCCCGGCGCGGTCCGGGTCGTCCCACCCCCGGTAATCTCAAACTGTTGACAGTTGGCAGATTACCGGTCAGGGTGGCGATACACCCCACCGCATCGACCGGTGGCCGTGAGCAAGCGATCTCGGGGAGGGCCCATGACCAACCTGGCGCGCCGGCTTCGCGCGCTCGTCGAATCCACCGACCAGCCGCTGCTCCTTCCGGGCGCGGCCAACGCGCTCGCCGCGCGGGTCGTGGAGGAAGCGGGCTTCGGCGCCGTCTACGTGACCGGCGCAGGCGTGACCAACAGCTACCTCGGGATGCCCGATCACGGCCTGCTCACGCTGGACGAGCTGTCCGGCCACGTGGAGGCAATCGCGGACGCGGTGAACATCCCGGTCGTCGTCGACGCGGACACCGGGTTCGGCAACGCGCTCAACGTGCAGCGCACGGTACGTCGCCTGGAGCGCGCGGGCGCGGCAGCCATCCAGCTCGAGGACCAGGTCAGCCCGAAGAAGTGCGGTCACTTCAACGGCAAGGAAGTCATTCCGCTCGAGGAGATGGTCGGCAAGGTGCACGCGGCGGTCGACGCTCGCCGTGACGACGATCTGGTCATCGTCGCCCGCACCGACGCCCGCGCGACCGAAGGACTCGAAGCGGCCTGCGAGCGCGCCGCGGCCTACCGCGAGGCAGGAGCGGACGTGCTGTTCGTCGAGGCACCTGAGAGCGTGGACGAGATGCGCTACATCACCACGCAGGTCCCCGGCAAGCACATCGCGAACATGGTGGAGGGCGGCCGCACCCCGTTGCTGTCCCGCGACGAGCTGGGCGACCTCGGCTTCGCCGTCGCGCTGTACGCCAACGCGACGCTGCGCGGGGCCGTGGTCGGCATGCGCGCGATCCTCGCCCACCTGGACAAGCACGGCGACACGCGCGAGGCCCAGCACTTGATGATCAGCTGGCGCGACCGCCAGGAACTGGTGCGCAAACCCGAATTCGACGAACTCGAGCAGCGCTACGCGGCGAAGCCCGACAGGAGGAGCTGATGGACGGCTACGACCTGCGACTGCGCGGCGGGAAGGTCTTCCAGCACGGCGCGGGACTGCAGAACCTGGACATCCTGATCAACGACGGGACCATCGCCGGTCTGGTGGCCCCCGGCACGCACGTCACCGCGGCCGAGGAAGTCGACATCTCCGGCAAGGTCGTGCTGCCCGGCGGCATCGACCCGCACGTCCACCTCGGCAAGGACATCCGCGTCCCGCGCGATCCCGACGACGCGTCGTTGGAAACCGCTTCGGCGGCGGCCGGCGGCATCACGACGATGCTCGTCTACCTGATGAGCGCCGAGCCGTACGAGCAGGTTTTCGCCGATTCGGACGCGGCGATGAAGGGCAACTCGCACACCGACTACGGCTTCCACTTCGTCCTCGGCACCGACGAGCAGGCGGCCGCGATCCCGGACTACGTCCGCGAACTCGGCGTGTCCAGCTTCAAGTTCTTCATGAACTTCCGTGGCGACGAGGGCAAGTACCTCGGACTGCCCAGCAACGACGACTCGTTCATGTACGACCTGCTCGGGCGGGCCGCGGACGCCGGCGCGATGGTCAACCCGCACCCGGAGAACATCGAGCTGGTGTGGAAACTGCGCGACCGGGCCAAGGACGAATCGCTCCCGCCGCTGGAAGCCTGGTACCGCAGCAGGCCACCCGTCGTGGAGGCGGAAGCCGTGCAGCGCGTCGCGTACTTCGGCAGCGTCACGGGCGCCTCCGTCTACGCCGTGCACACCAGCAGCAAGGCCGCGTTGGAGGCGATGCGCACCCAGCGCACCGCCTACGAGAACTTGTTCACCGAAACCTGCACCCAGTACCTGACACTCACTACCGACTCTCCGTGCGGCACGTACGCGAAGGTCAACCCGCCGGTGCGGCACACCGAGGACGTCGAAGCGCTGTGGGAAGGCCTGCGCACGGGCGAGGTCGACACCGTCGGCTCGGACCACAACGCCCGACACCGCACGGCCAAGGAGAAGGACATCTGGTCGGCGTCGGCCGGTTTCCCGGGCACCGGGTTGGTGCTGCCGACGGTGATCGGTGAAGGGCTGCGGCGCGGGATCGACCTCGAGCGACTGGTGGACGCGACCAGCACGCGGGCAGCGCACCTCTTCGGCCTCTTCCCACGCAAAGGCACGATCCGCATCGGCTCGGATGCCGACCTCGCCGTCGTCGACCTCGAAGCGACGACCACGGTGCGCGCGGAAACCCAGTACTCCGCGGCCGAATACTCGCCGTGGGAGGGCGTCGAGATTCCCCTGAAAGTCGTCCACACGCTGGTGCGCGGACACTTCGCGGTCCGCGATGGCGAGCTGTCGCAACAGCCCACCGGTGTCTACCTGCCGAGAGAGCGCAGCGGAGCTGCGGCGCTGGCGCAAGCGAAGGAGTACGCATGAGCGAACAAGGTCCGTGGACGGTTGGTGGCAAAGGCGTCATCGACGAGCTGACGACTCGCCGGTACGAGCTCGCGGGCTTCGGCAAACCGGTCGGGATGGGGCAGCGTCCCGCCCTGCTGATCATCGACGTGCAGTACCGCACCGTCGGCACCACGCCGGCGCCGTTCGAGACCGCCGTCGAGGAGTTCCCGACCAGTTGCGGCGAAGTCGGCTGGGCGGCGGTCGGCAACATCGCCCGCCTGCTCGCCGCGTTCCGGGAGAACGACTGGCCGGTGTTGTATCCGCACGTGGCACCGAAGAAGAGCTACGACAGCGGCAGGCTCGGCGCGAAGGTGCCGGCGATCATGGACATCCCGTCGAAGGGATACGAGTTCGTCTCCGAGGTGGCGCCGGAGGAGGGTGACATCCTCGTGCCCAAGCGGCACCCGAGCGCGTTCTTCGGTACGCCGCTGGTCAGCTACCTGGTGGAAGCCGGGGTCGACTCGCTGGTGGTGACCGGGTGCACCACGTCCGGCTGCGTGCGATCCAGCGTCACCGATGCGTTCTCCTACAACTTCCGGGTCAGCGTCCCGGCCGACGCCGTTTACGACCGGAGCCCGGTGGTACACGAGGTGAACCTGTTCGACATGGCGCAGAAGTACGCCGACGTCACCACGACCGACGCCCTGCTGGCCGCTTTGCCTGCAGGCGGCTGAAAGCCTCCCCGGGCTCACTGCCTCCATGGTGGGCCCGGGGAACTCCATCACTCCGGTTCGGAGGCGCGCAGAACCGCGAGTGCGTTGTTGAGCGAGCTGGTCAGATGCGATTCCAGCAGCGCGGCCGCCTTGTCGCCGTCGCGCTTCGACAGAGCCGCCAGGATCTCGCGGTGCTCTTCCAGCGCCGTGCGGGCCCGTTGCGGCTGATGCGCCGACCGGGCTCGCGCCAGCTTGATCTTCCTCCCCACCTCGGTGAGCGCCTGCAGCAGCGGCGGGTTCGCCGCCAGCCGGGCGAGCCGGGCGTGGAAATCCGGGTCCGCGGGATACGCGCCCGCCGTGTCGTCGTCCATCGTGTGCTCGGTCTCGTCGAGCATGTCGCCCAGCTCGTCGATGCGCTCCTGCGGCGCGTAGCGGGCGGCGAGCCGCACGGCGTGGGTCTCCAGCGCGATGCGCAGCTCGTAGAAGTCGGACAGCTCCCGCGCGGAGAACGAGCGGACGTAGACGCCGCGGTGCGTCACCGGCTCGACCAGCCCCTCGGCCGCCAGGCGCCGGATGGCCTCGCGCAACGGCCCCCGGCTGATGCCCAGCGCCTGCGACAGGTGGACCTCGTTGAGCCGCTGCCCGGGGGCCAGTTCGCCGTCGAGAATCATCTGGCGCAACACCTCGAGGCTCTTGTCCGCGTAGGTGGCCGCGCGACCCAGCTTGGTCGGCCGGAGTTGTTCAGTCATCCGATTCCTCCTCGCGGCACGCGAGCCGCGGTAACTGTCGACAGCGCGATCATAGTACCTAGCTGCAGGTTTGCTTTTGTTTCCACCAAGTTCACGCAGAAGTGTTGACAGTTTGCAGTTTTTCGCCGAGTGTGTTCGCTACACCCGATCGCCGTAAACCGGGCGGCAGACATGGAGGTGCTGACGATGCAGGCAGCCGACCAGACCCCGCAAGCCGCGCCCGCTGACGTCACGACCAAGACCGACGCGCCGACGTCGATCGACCCGCGGGTGATCGGTGCCGGCCTCGTCGGGTCGATCGTCGAGTACTACGACTTCGGCATTTACGGCTATCTGGCCACGGTGCTCTCGGTCGTCTTCTTCGCCGAGGGCGCCAACCCCACGACGGCCCTGCTGGCCACGTTCGCGACGTTCGCCGCGGCCTTCGTGCTGCGGCCGCTCGGCGGGCTGATCTTCGGACACCTCGGCGACCGTTTCGGGCGCTCGCGCATTCTGGCGGCCACCATCCTGTCGATGTGCGCCGCCACGGTGGCGATCGGTGTACTGCCGACCTACTCCGCCATCGGCGTCGGCGCGGCGTTCCTGCTGGTGGCCGCGCGGTGCGTGCAAGGAATCGCGTCCGGCGGTGAGGTCGGCGGCGCGGCCGCGTACGTCGCCGAGAAGTCGCCGCCCCGCCACCGCGGGTTCCTGTGCTCCACGGTGCAATTCGGCGCGTTGAGCGGTGCGCTGCTGGCGTCGGTCACGGTGTCGATCCTCAACTCGGTGCTCACCGAGGAGCAGCTGGCCGACTGGGGCTGGCGCGTGCCGTTCCTGCTGAGCCTGCCGTTGGGGCTGGTCGGCCTGTGGATCCGGTTCCGGCTGGAGGACTCGGTGACCAAGGACGAGCTGGCCACCGGCGAAGGCCTGGCGTCCGCCCCGGCCGCCGAGCTCATCCGCGAGCACCTGCCCGGCCTGCTGCGCACGCTGGGCCTGTCGACGCTGCTGTTCGCCGGCTACTACGTGGTGTACGTCTACGCCTCGACGCATCTGCAGCGGACCGCGGGCTTCAGCCCGAACGCGGCGTTCTGGTCGACCACCACGACGCTGGTCGTCTCGTGCCTGACCATGCCGCTGTTCGGCCACCTGTCCGACCGGTGGGGCCGCAAGCCGATGCTGTTCGTCGCGTCGGTGGCGTTCGGGGTCTTGGCGATTCCGTGCTTCGCGCTGATGAGCGCGCCGTCGCTGCCGTTGGCGGTCGTCGCCCAGGTCGTGCTCGGTCTGCCGGAAGCCGCGCTGATGGGCATCGTGTTCGCCGCGTTCGCCGAGATGTTCCCGTCCCGCGTCCGTTACACCGGCATCGCGCTCGGCTTCAACTTGGCCAGCATGGCCGTCGGCGGCACCGCGCCGCTGATCAGCCTGTGGCTGTTGGACGTGACCGGCAGCTCGCTGGCACCGGCGTGGTTCTTGATCGGCACGGCTGTCATCACCGCCGCGACCTCGCTGACCGTCACCGAAACCCGGGGTACCGCACTGCGCGCCGTCTGACTCACCAGAGCCGAGCACCGCGCTGCGGACCGTGGAAACTCATCGCGAAGAAGGGAAGTTTGTGCAGGACATCGACGTAGACGTGGTCGTCGTCGGCGCAGGCGGGGCCGGTCTGGTTGCGGCCCTCGCGGCGACCGACGCGGGCGCGAGCGCTGTCGTACTGGAGAAGGAAGAACGGCCCGGTGGCAACACCGCCGCCTCCACGGGGTCGGTTCCCGGAGCCGGCAGCCGTTGGCAGGCCGAAGCCGGAATCGAGGACTCGCCCGAACGCCTGGCCGCCGACCTGCTGCGGCAGTCCGGCCCGCACGACGCCGAGGACCTGGTCACCACGTTGGCCACGGTGAGCGCGCCGCTGGTGGAGTGGCTGGTCGACAAGCACTCGGTGGACCTGCGGCTGATCACCGACTACAAGCACGTCGGGCACAGCGTCCCGCGGCTGCACGCCCCGCCGTCCCGCAAAGGCCATGCCCTGGTTGCGGACCTGCTGCGCGCGGCGAAAGCCGCCGATGTCGAGGTCCTGACCCACTCGCCGGTCGACCGGCTCGTCGTCGAGGACGGCCAAGTGCGAGGTGTCGTCGTGTCCGGTGACCGTTCCGGCACCTACACGCTGCGCAGCCGCGCGGTCGTGCTCGCCGCGAACGGCTTCGGCGCCAACCGCGAGATGCTCCGGCAGTTCGCGCCGCAGGCGGTCGGGCTGGAGTACCTCGGTGCACACGGCAGCACCGGCGAGGCCGTGCGGTGGCTGCTCGACCTGGGCGCGTCGATGGCGAATGCGGAAGCCTTCCAGGGCTACGCGGCCGTGGCCAGCCCGCACGGCTCGATCACCTCGTGGACCACGGTCGAACACGGCGGGATCCTCATCGACGGACGCGGCAGGCGCATCGGTGACGAGTCCGTCGGCTACTCGGGTTTCGCCCCCGCCGTGTCCGGAGCCGAGCCGCCGGTGCACGTCATCTTCGACACCGGCATTCGTGACTCGGTCGCCGCGCACGAAGAAGAGTTCGCCGACCTCCTCGCCGCTGGGGGTGTCAAGGAGGCGGCCGACGTGGCGGAGTTGGCGCAGGTCACCGGGGCGGACGCGGACGAGCTCGCGCGGACGCTGGACGTCGCCCGCGCGGCTGCTGCCGGGGATGCGAGCGATGTCTTCGGCCGCACCGAGTGGGGCCGCGGGCCGCTGAAGCCGCCGTACGCGGCAGTGCGCGCGATTCCGGCGCTGTTCCACACCCAGGGCGGCGTTCGGGTCGACGAACACGCCAGAGTTCTCGGCCAGTCCGGGCCGATTCCCGGTGTTTATGCCACGGGCGGTGTCGCCGCCGGGATCAGTGGGCGTGCCGGTGGCGCGGGCTACTCGTCCGGCAACGGCCTGCTCAGCGCGCTCGGACTCGGCTTGCTCGCCGGCCGCCACGCCGCGGGCTGATCTCCCTGGTCCTGATCCGCGGAGCTCTTCTCGCCCTGATCCGCTGATCGCCCTGGCGTTGATCGGCTGATCTCGCCCCGATCCACGACCATCCCTCGCCCCGATCCACGACCATCCCTCGCCCCGATCTCCACCGACTGACGAGGAGCCTGTTGTGTCCACCCCCACCGGGCCGGCGCAGCCCCAGTCCAAGCGGGCCGCGATCGGCAGTTTCGTCGGCACCACGCTCGAGTGGTACGACTTCTTCATCTACGCAACGGCCGCGTCGTTGGTGTTCGACGAGGTCTTCTTCCCGACGCAGGAAGGCGTGCTGGGCAAGCTCGCCGCCTTCGCCACCTTCGCGGTCGGGTTCATCGCCCGCCCGCTGGGCAGCATCCTGTTCGGGCACTTCGGCGACAAGATCAGCAGGCGGAACGTCCTCGTCGCCACGTTGCTCATCATGGGCGGCGCGACCGTCCTCATCGGCCTCATCCCGGCCTACTCGGCGATCGGTGTCTGGGCTCCGGTGCTGCTGACGCTGTGCCGGATCGCGCAGGGCATCGCGCTCGGCGGCGAGTGGGGTGGCGCCGCGCTGCTGTCGGTGGAGAACGCGCCGGCCCGCCGCAAGGGACTGTTCGGTTCGTCCACGCAGATCGGCTCACCCGCCGGGCTGCTGCTGGCCAGCCTTGTCGTCAGTGTGTCGTCGTGGGTCAGCGGGGACGCCTTCGGCGACTGGGGTTGGCGGATCCCGTTCCTGGCCAGCGTGGTGATCGTCCTGGTCGGCCTGTACATCCGCCGCGGGCTGGCCGAGTCGCGGGACTTCGTCACCACGAAGGCGAAGGACGACGTCACGAAGGTCCCGGTCGCGGAGGTCCTACGCACGGATTGGCGGTCGGTCCTGATCGGGGCGGGCCTGGCGGCGGCCAACAATGCGCTCTACTACGTCATCGCGACCTACACCCTGGCGTACGTCACCGACTCGCTGAAGGTGCCGGAGTCGCAGACGCTGAACCACCTGACCATCGTCTCGGTGTGCTATCTGATCTCCATCCCGGTGTTCGGGTGGCTCTCCGACCGGGTGGGGCTGCGCCGTCAGGTGACGCTGGCGGCCCTGGCCGCCGCTGCCTTCACGTTCCCGTACTTCGCGATGATCGAGACGGGTGACTCGTGGATCATCCTGCTCGGCATGATTCTCGGGCTGGCGGTCATCCAGTCCGCCGCCTACGCGCCGCAGCCAGCGATCTACTGCGAGCTGTTCCCGACCAAGATCCGCTACACCGGCGCGTCGCTGGCGTACGCGCTGCCGACCACGCTCGTCGGCGGGACCACGCCGTTCATCGCGACCTGGTTGTACAGCGAAACCGACAGCAACACCGCCATGGCCTGGTACATCGTCGGGCTCTGCCTGGTTGCGGCCGGATGTGCGTGGCTGGCGCACCGCCGGCACGTGCGGGTCACGCAAGCGGCCGCCGAGCCGGCGGGAGGCGTGCATGTCTGAGGCCACGGAGCTGCTGGACTGGGCGGCGGACCACGCGCGCCGCGGAGTCGCCACGATTCCCGAACCCGTGCTGCGCAAGGCGATGCTCATCGTCTGCGACGACCTGGCCGCGATGATCGCGGCGCACACCGAGGACGAGGTACGGCAGGTTTCCGCGCAGGCCGTCGACGGTGACGAGTCGACCGTGGTCGGCGTCCCTGGTCGGCGAACTGATCGCGGTCGGGCTTCGGTGGCGAATGCGGTGGCCGCGAACTGGACGGAGCTTGACGGCGGCTACCGCCCGGCAACCTGCCACGGCTCGCTGTACACGCTGCCGACCGCGCTCGCCGAGGTGGAAGCGACGAACGGCAGCGTGGGTGACCTGCTCATCGCGCTCGTGACCGGGTACGAGGTCGTCACCCGGGTCGCCCGCGCGTATCGGCCGCCGCTTCCGTTGTCGCGTCATCCTCATGCGTCGTTGTCGCCGATCGGGGCCGCCGCTGCGGTGGGCGCCGCTCGTCGTCTCCCAGCGGACGCGTTTGCCCGAACCGTGCTTGGTGCGGCCTCGATGTCGATGACCGGGCCGTTCGTCAATGCGACCCAAGGTGCCACCGTGCGCAACGCGTGGGCGGCGGCCGCTTCCCAGCTCGGATTCCTCGCCGCGGACATGGCTGACGCCGGGCTGACCGGCAGTCCTACGGCGTTCCGCGAAGTTTTCGCCGACGTCGGTGGCGCGGCGGCGCGAGAGGAAGAGCTCACGCAGGGCTTGGGTGAGCGCTACGGCGTGCAGGACGCCTATCACAAGCCGTACGCGTGCTGTCAGTATCTGCATTCCAGCGTGGAAGCCGCCGGTCAGCTGGCGAAGCGGATACCGGTCGACAAGATCGTCGAGATTGCTGTACGCGCGCACCCGCTTGCTGCGGCGCTCGACAACAAGAGCCCCGAAACGAGCCTTGCCGCGCGTTTCTCGCTGCCCCATGCCGTGGCCGCCGTGCTCTTGGCCGGCGAACCCGATATGAAGGCGTTCGCCCGGGAGTCACTGCACGAGGCAACAGTCGTCCAGCTGCGGGATCGCGTGCGGATCGAGGAGTGGACCGACGTACCCGAGCCGCCGCACGACCGGCCGTCCAGTGTGCGGGTGACCCTGGCGGATGGCAGCGTCTGCGAGGAAACCGTGATGTCTGCGCTCGGCGGACCGGACCGGCCGATGTCGCGCGAGCAGCTCCTCGACAAGTTCCGAACGCTGACGGCCGAGCTCAGACCCGGCTTCGCTGCACAGGCTGAGGCGCTGACCGACCCTGACCGGCCGCTGGACCTCGACGTCCCGCTCCGCGTGGTGCTGGATCGACTTCTCGGGGAGGTGTCCTGATGTCCGTCGTCGACGTTCTGATCGACAAGGTCGCCGATCTTCCGGAGCTTCCGCCGGACATCGAAGCGTCCGCGCGGCTGCATTTCCTCGACGCCGTCGGAGTGGGGCTGGCAGCCACTCGTCGCGGGCCCGTACGTGAGCTTCCCTCCACCGTCGCCACGACCGGGCCCTGCACCGTTCTGGGCGCCGACGCGACCACCTCGCCGGCCGAAGCGGCCCTGGTCAACGGCACACTCATCCACTCGCTGGAGTACGACGACACCCACACCGGCTCCGTGATGCACGGCAGCAGCGTGCTCGCGCCTGCGGTGCTTGCCGCGGCCGAGGACACCGGCGCGGACGGCCGGCAGGTCATCAAGGCTTTCGCCGTGGGGTGGGAGGTGCTCGTCCGCCTCGGCCTGGCCAGCCCGAGCGGGTTCCAGCGCGTGGGATTCCAGGGCACGTCGGTCGCCGGGCCGCTCGCCGGCGCCCTGGCCGTCGGCCTGATCAACGGTCTCGACCGCGAACGGCTCGCTGACGCGATCGGCGTCGCGGCCAGCTTCGCTGCGGGCAACTTCACGTTCCTGGCCAGCGGCGCGACCAGCAAAGCCGCCCAGGCCGGCATCGCAGCGCAGGCCGCCGTGTCCGCGGTTCGCCTGGTCGGTGGCGGTGTGACCGGAGCCCGGACGGTCTTCGAGGGCGAGCGCGGATTCTTCGGGCTCTACGCGCGAGACGCCGCCGCTGCCGAGCGCTTCCAGTCGTCGCTGGAGGATCTCGGAACGCGCTGGTACTTGGCGGAAGCGGCGTTCAAGGGTTTGCCGTGCTGCCACTTCCTGCACCCGTTCGTCGAGGCCGTCGCCGAGCTGAACCTCGGACCCGGTGGTCACGAGCGCCTGCAGCGACTGACGTGCCACGTGCCCACCGGGCAGGAGCACGTCATCGCGGTTCCTTGGGAGCGCAAGCAGTCACCCGAACGTGCTGACGAAGCACGGTGGAGCCTGCCGTACGTCGTGGCCCTGCAAGCCATGCGCGGTCAGGTTGACCTTGATGACTTCGTCGGCGAGCCGGACCCGGAAGTCGTGCGGTTCGCACAGCGCGTGACCTGGGAGCCCTGGCCGGCTTCGGGCTATCCCGCACGGTTCCCCGCGAAGCTCGAAGCGGCATGGGACGACGGCAGCCGCCAACTCGTCCGGATCCCCGACGTCGACGGCAACGGCTCCCGCCCGTGGGATGCCACTCGCGTCATCGCGAAGTTCCGCGACAACTGCGCCGCAGCGGGGGTCGATCCGGCGAGCATGGATTCGGTAACGGAGGCCATCGTCAACGCCGCCCAGCCCGACCTCGCCGCGGTACGGCGACTCGCTGGGCGGGCGTAGCGGTTGGACGAGTACCGCGCGTGCCGCCTCGTGGCGAGCTACCGCTGGGACGCGAAGGCGCCGGCTCGGCGACCGATCTCCCCACCGACAAGTAAACAAGTCGTTTTGTCGACAAAGTGTGCGGCGTTGGATGGCTGGCTCGCCGTTCCGAGATCGACAAGCCCACCGTCCGGGCACGGGCCGACCCGCGTCACTCAGTGCGGCTAACGTCGCGGTGTGGACGAACTGCTGTGGTTGGAAGAAGTCACCGGAGACGAAGCCCTGGCCTGGGTCCGAGCCCGCAACGACGAGACGGTCGCCGCCCTCACCAAGGATGACGAGTTCGCGCAGCTGCAGCGCGAAATCCGCGAAGTCTGGGATGCCGACGACCGGATCCCGTTCGTCACGCGGCGCGGCGACTACCTGTACAACTTCTGGCAGGACGCCGACCACCCGCGCGGCCTCTGGCGCCGCACGACCCTGGAGTCCTACCGCCAACCGCGGCCGGACTGGGAGGTCGTCCTCGACCTTGACGAGCTTGCCGCCGCGGAGGGCGAGAACTGGGTCTGGCACGGGCCGACCGTGCTGCGCCCGGACTACGACCGCTGCCTGATCGAACTGTCCCGCGGCGGCGCCGACGCCACCGTGGTGCGCGAATTCGACCTGCGCACGTTGACGTTCGTCCCGGACGGGTTCGAGCTCGGTGAGGCCAAGCACCGGCTGAGCTGGATCGACCGCGACCACATCTACGTCGGCACCGACTTCGGCCCCGGCTCGCTGACCACCTCCGGCTACCCGCGCCAGGTCAGGCAATGGCGGCGCGGCACCCCGCTGTCCGAAGCCGAGCTCGTCTTCGCAGGCAACGAGGACGACATGCAGGTTGCCGGCTACCACGACCCCACCAAGGGCTTCGAACGCGACTGGATCTCCCGGTCGATCGACTTCTTCAATTCCGAGAAGCTGCTCCGCACCGGCGACACGCTGCAACGCATCGACGTCCCGAACGACAGCGAGATCGACGTCCACCGCGAGTGGATGCTGGTGCAACCGCGCAGCGAGTGGCTGGGACATCCCGCGGGCTCGCTGCTGGCCATCCGTTTCGACGAGTTCCTCGACGGCAATCGCGACTTCACGGTCGTCTTCCGACCCGACGAGCACTCGTCGCTGCAGTACCACCAGTGGACCCGCGACTACCTGCTCCTGGTGACCCTGACCGACGTCAAGAGCCGCCTGCTCGTCGTGGAGCCGGGCAGCTGGCAGCAGCACGATCTGCCCGGCATCCCGGACATCGGCAGCGCCGACCTGGTCGACACCTCTCCGGACGACTCCAACGAGTACTTCCTGCAGACCTCCGGCTTCACCCAACCGTCCACGCTCAGCCGAGGCGTCGTCGGCGACGAGAAGCCGCAAATCCTCAAGCGCAGCCCGGCCTGGTTCGACACCGACGGCCTCACGGTGGAGCAGCACTTCGCGACATCCGACGACGGCACCGAAGTCCCGTACTTCGTCATCGGCGGGCCCAGCCCTGGCCCGACGCTGCTCTACGCCTACGGCGGGTTCGAGATCTCCCTGACCCCGTCCTACAGCGGAACGGTCGGCCGGGCGTGGCTGGCGCGCGGCGGCCGCTACGTCGTGGCCAACATCCGCGGCGGCGGCGAGTACGGACCGCGCTGGCATCAAGCCGCGCTCAAACACCACCGGCACCGCGCCTACCAGGACCTCGCCGCCGTGGCGCGCGACCTGGTCGACCGCGGGCTGTGCACCCCGCAACAGCTCGGCATGGAGGGCGGCAGCAACGGCGGCCTGCTCGCCGGCGTCATGCTCACCCGCTACCCCGAGCTCTTCGGCGCGATCGTGTCGCATGTGCCGCTGAGCGACATGCTGCGCTATCACAAGCTTCTCGCGGGGGCCTCGTGGATGGCCGAGTACGGCGACCCGGAAGACCCCGACGACGCCGCCTACCTGCGCAGTTACTCGCCGCTGCACAACCTGCACCAGGACAGGCACTACCCGCCGACGCTGATCGTCACGTCAACCCGCGACGACCGCGTTCACCCGGCGCACGCGCGCAAACTGGCCGCGCGAATGCGCGAACTCGGCCACCAGGTGCACTACTACGAGAACATCGAAGGCGGACATGGCGCGGCCGCCGACAACGCGCAACGGGCGTTTCACTGGGCGTTGACCTTTACGTTCCTTTGGCGCCATTTGCGGTGATTCACGCCTCGCCGGCGCATGAAAGGCAGGCCAGGGGGTAGCCCAAACGTATGCCAGCGTCAGCCCCATCGACAGTCGCCGTCGGAGAAGGAACGTTTCGCACCATGGTGCGGGACATCCCCGGCTTCTCCGCCACCCGGTCTGGAACCGGCGCGAACCGATCGGTGACGGGCAAGGGGTGCTGTTGGTCCCCGGATTCGGTTTCGGGGACCGCAGCCTGGCACTCACCCGCAACTGGCTGCGCGCCCGTGGTTATCAGGCCATCGGCTCGCGCACCGGTTTGAACATCGGCTGCACCACCACCATGGTCACCCGGCTGGAAACCACCCTCGAACGGCACGTCGAAACGACCGGCCGCAAGGTGATCATTCTCGGCCAGAGCCGCGGCGGCTGGCTGGGACGCATCGTGGCCATGCGCAGGCCGGACCTGGTCGGCGGTCTGATCATGCTGGCCAGCGCGGTCCTCAACCCGCTGGCGGGCAAGGCCAAGTTCCTCGCCGTAGCCCGCTTCATCGCGCGACTCGGCAGCGCGGGCCTCCCCGGCGTGCTCGACCAGGACTGTCTCACCGGTCAGTGCTATCGCGTCAACCGCGCCCACCTGCTCAACCCACTGCCGTCGGAGATCCCCGCAGTCTCGGTCTACTCCCGGCACGACGAGATTGCGCCGTGGGAGCTGTGCCGCGACCCGAGCGCCGAGCACGTCGAAGTGCACAGCACACACACCGGCATGGCGCTCAACCCCGACGTCTACACCGCGCTGTTGCCGCGCCTGACCAGGTGGGCGAGCTAGCCAAGGCGGCAACGGGCCCCAGCCCGCCGGCCGGGCGACGAAGCCGGCCACGGCACAAGGCACATTTCGCCGCCGGCCGGGCGACGAAGCCGGCCACGGCACAAGCCACATTGCGCCGCCGGCCGGGGCCAACCCGGGCTCGGCACATGGCCGGATTTCGCGCCGGCCCGACCAGCTGACCGGGGCTACCCCAAGCTCGGATCGATCAAGTACTTGGCGCCCGTGGCTCGCGCACTGTACGTGCGGAGCGCGTCCAGCTCCAAGGCGCCGACCAACGAGACCGTCTCGGCGAAGTGACTGGCGAACGTGGTCGTCAGCTCGTTCGCCACCCGCTCCTTCATCCGGTTCCTGGTGGCCTCGTCCAGCGTTGCCAGATACGTCGGCATCAGAAAGCCCGACAGGTTCCACGCAAACCCGATCCCCGACGAGATCGTGGTCGGCGAGGTGTCCAACCGTCCGTAGATGTAGACGTGGGTCTTCTTGCCCGAGCCGTAGCGGGAATACTTCGTCAACTTCCGGCTGGCAGCCGTTTCCATCGCGGCGAGAATGTCGCCCGCCAACCGTCCGCCACCGACCGCGTCGAAGCCCAGCGTCGCGTCCGTCTCCGAAATCGCCTCGACCAGCTGCTCGAACCACCCGTCTGCGCTGGTGTCGACGACGTACTGAGCGCCCTCCGCACGGAGCAGGCGCACCTGCTCCGGCGACCGCACCACGTTGATCAACGGCATCTCGTCGGCGAGACAGATGCGGTTCAACATGCGTCCGAGGTTCGAGGCGGCAGCGGTGTGCACGATGGCGGGGTGCCCGCCCGACCTGGCCACCTCGAGGAACGACAACGCGGTCAACGGGTTGACGAACGCGGCTGCGCCCGCCGCGGCCGGCGTGCCCTCGGGTAGGACCATGCACGCCGACGCCGGAACAGTCCGGTACTCCGCGTACATCCCGCCACCCATCACGGCGACCGTGCGTCCCAGCAATGCTTGCGCCTCGGGCGAGTCACCCGCGGCGACCACCGTGCCTGCCCCTTCATTGCCCACGGCCATCGGAATGCCGACCCTGGCCTGCATGGCAGCGAAGCCGCGCTCGGGCACCGGCGCGGTGATCTTGGGCCCGTGCTCGTCGCTGCTCTGCTCGGCTCGGTCCAGGTCGGCCGTGGCCAGCAGCAGGCTCAGATCGGACGGATTGATCGGCGCCGCCTCCACGCGAATCAGCACCTCGTCCGCACCAGGCGCGCGCGTCGGCTGTTCCTCGACGAACAGCTCCAACGTCTTGTCTTCCCTGATCAGGCTGCGGATCAGGCGGGTATGGGCGGGGTATGTCGCGCTCACGTGCTCTCTCCCTGCTGGCGTACACGGTCTCTGCGACGCAGCCTAGGCGCCATCCGCGGTTGTCGTCGTGGCCCACAACGGCCCTCCATCGACACTGTTGACGGCACGACAACAAGGGGTCACGGTAGCCGCATGGACTTCCAGGAAGTGGACTACGCGGTCGCCGACGGGGTTGCGACCATCACGCTGAACCGGCCGCAAGCGCGCAACGGCTACACGGTGCGTATGGCGGACGAGCTGGCTTACGCGTTCGGCAAGACCGATGCCGACCCCGACGTGCGCGTTGTCGTGCTGACCGGCGCCGGGTCGGACTTCTGCGTCGGTGCTGATCTGTCCGGCGGCTCGCTCGACGTGGGCGAGGGGGACGAATCGTGGCAGGAGCCTGCCGGGCGCTGCGTCCGCGCCATTTTCGCCTCCACCAAGCCGGTCATCGCGGCGATTCGTGGCGCAGCCGTCGGCGCGGGCTCGACGATCATCCTGCCCGCCGATTTCCGCCTCGCCGCCACCGACAGCCGCTTCGGTTTCGTGTTCAGCCGTCGCGGCCTGTACCCGGAAGGCGCGTCCACCTGGTTCCTCCCCCGGCTGGTCGGGCTCGGCCGCGCACTCGACTGGATGGTCAGCGGGCGGGTCTTCGGCGCCGACGAAGCGCTCGCCGCGGGCCTGGTCACCCGGCTCCACGAACCCGACGAAGTCCTGCCTGCCGCCTACGAACTCGCCGCGGAACTGGCCGCCAAGGTCGCGCCGGTGGCCGCCGCGGTCATCCGGCAGATGCTCTTCCGGCTCAGCCCGCTCGAGTCGCCGGATCCGGTGCACCGGCTCGACTCCCGGCTCATCGCCCAGGCCGCAGGCAGCGACGACACCGTCGAGGGCGTGCGGTCCTTCCTCGAACGACGTGACCCGCAGTTCCCCGGCGTGGTCCCGGACGACATCCCCGCATGGCTTCCGTGGCAGTCGGACTGAGGCAAGATGGCCGGCATGAGCGCGCAGTCCCCACCGCGGTGGCGGCGGTTGGAGCCCGACGAACGACGTGAGCAGATCCTCGAGCGCGCCATCGACCTCTTCGCCGAGCGGCCGTACGCGGAGGTGTCCACCAGCGACGTCGCCCGGGCCGCCGGCGTCGCCAGAGGCCTGATCAACCACTACTTCGAGTCCAAGCGCGGGCTCTACCTGGCCGCGGTCCGCCGGATCGTCACGGTGCCCACGTTCGATCCGGCGACCCTGCCGGACGGGCCACTGCGGGCCCGCGTGGAAACCCTTGTCGACTGGCTTCTGACGACGGTGAGCAAGCACGCCAAAGGCTGGATCGCGGTGCTGGGGACCGAGGGCATCGGCAGCGACCCGGAAGTCGAACGAATCCTGGCCGAAGCCGACCGACGAGCCGCGGAGAACCTGATCAAGAGTGTCGGGATGCACGACGTGCGGCCGCACGGGCAGCAGCTGCGTGCGCTGGTCCGGGCCTACGGCGGCATGGTCAAGGCAGCCGTACGCGAGTGGATGATCCACGACACGCTGACCCGCGACCAGGTGTTGCTGCTGCTCACCGAGCAGCTCACCACGCTGCTCGAGGAGACGTTTCCGCGACTGCAGGAGCTCGACCCCGCCGCGCAGTAGATGGCGCGGCGCCCGGGCAGGACGCGGCCACCTGCGGGGGTTTGCCGGCGACGACATGAGCGTGGCTGCGGGCGCCCGGCCGCTCTTCCGGCGCCCGCAGCCGCGACACTCAGCCGGCCCGCACCGGCGCCCTCTGCCCGGCCCGGGAGGACGTCCCCGCGGCGGGCCGGGGCCCGTGCAACCAACCCCGGAAAGCCCTGGTGAGCGCCGGCATCACCACGAAAGTCATGAGCGACACCAGCACGATGGTCAACGCCAGGGTCACCGCAGGCAGCGGCAGCCCGCCCAGGACCGGGCCGAGCACCCACAGCAGCGTGGTGATGAGCGGATAGATCCCCACCCAGGTCAGCACGGCCACCTTCCAGCGTGGCGGTTGCACTCAGGCCACCTCCGTCCCGCACAGCCCCGCGCCGTGCGCGGAGACGCCCGTCGCGTCCTTGCGAAGGCCGGCCCGATCCGGCCCGCCGAGCTGGGCGCGGGTCTTGTCACTCGACGCGACCAGGGCGACGCCGAAGCACCGTCCGGTCCTCCCCACAGCGCCTGTGATGAACACATGCATGAACTGACTCCTCGTTCCTTCCACGACCAGTGATGTCAGTCGCAGACATCACTGTACAACCTCATGTCAGTTCCTGTCATCACTTATACTGCGGTCATGGGCAGATGGCAGCCGGGGACGCGTGCGCGACTGCACACCGCTGCCGTACGCCTGTTCACCGAGCACGGTTACGAAGAGACGACCGCGGCCGACATCGCCGAGGCGGCCGGCGTCACCGAGCGCACCTTCTTTCGCCACTTCCCCGACAAGCGTGAGGTGCTCTTCGACGGCCAGGATCGGCTGATCGAGGCGGTCGCGCGGGGCGTCAAGGAGGCGCCGGCCGACGCCGCACCCCTCGATGTCGCCGTCAGCGGCGTGGTCGCGGCCGTGGAGTTCTTCGACGAAGAGCGCCGCCCGTACGCGCGCATGCGACAGCTCCTGGTCGACGCGCACCCCGCGCTGCAGGAACGCGAGCGGAACAAGCTTGCCCAGCTCGCCGACGTCGTGCACCGCGGGCTGCTCGACCGCGGCGTCACGGACCCGGCCGCCACGCTGGCAGCGGAGTCGGCCGTCGTCGTGTTCCGCAGCACGATCGCCCAATGGCTGCGGGAAGACGAGCAGCGGCCGTTCGACGACATCGCGCGCGAAACGCTCGCCTCGCTGCGCGCGGTGGCGGGAGTGCCCGTCGGCTGACCTCAGCCGACCGCAACGCTTCGTGGCGAGCCGGTAGGCGAACGGTCAGGGGATGAAGCGCTTGGCGAGCGCCTCACTGCCGCGAGCGAGCAGCGCAACGTCCGCGCCGACGGCCACGAACGACGCCCCGGCGTCGAGGTAGCGCTGCGCCATCTCCGGGTCGAACGCGTTGACCCCGACAGGCTTACCCTGTGCGCGCACGGCCTCGAACGTGCGCAGCACGGCGTCCACCACGTCCGGGTGGGTCTGCTGCCCGAGCAAACCCATGGACGCCGCGAGATCGGACGGCCCGACGAACACACCGTCGACGCCGTCGACCGCCGCGATCTCGCCCGCCGCCTCGACCGCCCCGCCGCTCTCGACCTGCACGACCAGGCTGACGTGCTGGTCACCGTCGGCCAGATAACCGCCGACGCGTCCCCAGCGTGCCGACCTCGCCAGCGCCGAGCCGACACCACGAATGCCGCCCGGCGGGTACCGCACCGCCGCCACCGCGGCCCGCGCCTCCTCCGCCGAGCCGACCATCGGCACGAGCAGATTCTGTGCGCCGAGATCGAGCACCTGCTTGATCACGACCGCGTCGTTGCTCGGCACCCGCACCACGGTCGTCACCGGGTAGGCGGCGGCGGCCTGCAACTGGGTGAGGATCGTGCCCAGGTCGTTCGGCCCGTGCTCGCCGTCGATCAGCAGCCAGTCCAGCCCGGAGCCCGCGCAGATCTCGGCGATCAGCGGACTGCCGGAGCAGCACCACATGCCGATCAGCGGCCGGTCGGCGGCGGCGAGCGCGTCGCGGAAGGTCACTGGAAGCGGCATGTGATCGTTCCCATCGGTCCGTAGTCGCACAACACGCTGTCACCGCGGGAGACCCACATCGGCCGGGTGAACGAGCCGGCGAGGATGATCTCGCCCGCCTCGAGCCGGTCGCCGTGCTGGGACAGTTTGTCGGCCAGCCAGGCCACCCCGGTCGCCGGGTGGTTGAGCACGCCCGCGGCCACTCCGGTCTCCTCGATCGTCTCGTTGCGGTACAGCAGCGCCGACACCCACCGCAGGTCGACGGCATCCGGCTTGGTCGGATTGCCACCCAGCACCATCGCGCCGTACGCGGCGTTGTCGGCGATCGTGTCGACGATCGTGCGGCCTTCCAGCTCGATGTGCGAGTTGAGCACCTCGAGCGCCGGGATCACGTACTCGGTCGCCCGCAGCACATCGACCACGGTGTGCCCGGGGCCCTCCAGGGGCTTCGCCAGCACGAACGCCAGCTCGACCTCGATGCGCACGTTGGAGAACGCGTCGAACGGGATCGTCGACCCGCTGCTCCACACGGTGTCGTGCAGCATGACCCCGTAGTCGGGTTCGGTGATGCCGGTGGCCGCCTGCATCGCCTTGGACGTGAGCCCGATCTTGCGGCCCACCAGTCTCCGCCCGGCCGCGATCTGCCGGTCGCGCCAGGTCCGCTGGATCGCGTAGGCGTCCTCGATGTCGGCCTCCGGGTACCGGGCGGTGATCCGCGGTATCACGGAGCGGGTGCGATCGGCCTCGGCCAGTTCGTCGGCGATCGCGGTGAGCACTTCGGGTTCGAGCATTGGTCTCCTTGCCGCTCAGCGGGCCGATCAGAGCTGGTGGCCCAGCTTGTACTCGCCCTGCTTCCATTCCGGCAGCGGCTTGTCGTCGTCTTTACGGGTGTAGGAGAACCCGTCGGCGCCGATCGTCACCGCCATCTCCGACGAGTCGGTGCGCGCGACGACCGGCTTCGGGTTGCCGTCCAGGTCGAGCACGAGCGAGGCCTCGGTGTACCAGCTGGGCACGACCGGGTTGCCCCACCAGTCACGCCGCTGGTTGTCGTGCACGTCCCACGTGACGACCGGGTTGTCCGGGTCGCCGGTGTAGTAGTCCTGCGTGTAGATCTCCACCCGGTGACCGTCCGGGTCGCGCAGGTACAGGTAGAACGCGTTCGACACGCCGTGACGGCCGGGACCGCGCTCGATGCAGTCGGACCGCCGCAGCGCGCCGAGCTTGTCGCAGATCGCCAGCACGTTGTGCTTTTCGTGCGTGGAGAACGCGACGTGGTGCATGCGCGGGCCGTCGCCGCCGGTCATCGCGGTGTCGTGCACGGTCGGCTTGCGCCGCATCCACGCCGCGTACACCGTGCCCTCGTCGTCCTGGATGTCCTCGGTGACGCGGAACCCGAGGTTCTGCAGGTACGACACCGCGCGCGGCACGTCCGGGGTGACCTGGTTGAAGTGGTCCAGCCGCACCAGCGCACCCGGCGTGTACAGGTCGTACCGCCAGGCGAGCCGCTCGACGTGCTCGACGTCGTAGAAGAACTCGTACGGGAAGCCCAGCGGGTCCTCGACACGTACCGAGTCGCCGACGCCTTTGACCCAGCCCTCCTTGCGACGCTCGACGCGGCAGCCGAGTTCGGAGAACCAGGCGACGGCCTTGTCCAGGTCCTCCGGCGAGCGCACGCGGTAGGAGAACGCGGCGGTGGCGGGCACCGGGCCCTGGCGCAGCACGAGGTTGTGGTGGATGAATTCCTCGAGCGTGCGCAGGTAGATCGTCTCGTCGTCCTCCTCGGTGACCACCAGGCCGAGCACGTCGACGTAAAACTCCCGCGCCGCGGCGAGGTCGCTGACCACCAGCTCCATCGACGCGCAGCGGATGATGTCCGGTGGCGGCACCGACGGCTTCGGCACCGGGTTGTCGCAGACGATCGGGGCGTCCTGGGAGACGTAGAAGCCCGACGAGGTCAACGTTTTGTCGTTCCTGCTCATCTCACGCGTCCTTGCCGAACGTGGGGTTGTGCACCTTGCCGAGCGTGATGTGCACGGCTTGCTGGTGGGTGTAGAAGTCGATCGACCGGTAGCCGCCCTCGTGGCCGAGGCCCGACGCCTTGATGCCGCCGAACGGTGTGCGCAGGTCACGCACGTTGTTGCTGTTCAGCCACACCATGCCTGCGTCGATCGCGTGGGCCACGTTGTGCGCGCGCTTGAGGTCGTTGGTCCACACGTAGGCGGCCAGCCCGTACTTGGTGTCGTTGGCCAGGCGGACCGCTTCCTCGTCGGAGTCGAACGGGGTGATCGCCACGACCGGGCCGAAGATCTCCTCCTGGAAGATCCGCGCGGTCGGCGGCACGTCGGCGAACACGGTCGGTTCGACGAAGTTGCCCTCGCCGAATTCCGCCGGGCGACCGCCGCCTGCGAGCAGCTTGCCTTCGCTCTTACCCAGCTCGATGTAGCTCATCACCTTGTCGAAGTGCTCCGGGTGCACCAGCGCGCCCACCTCGGTGGTGGGGTCGTGCGGGTACCCGACCCGCACGCGCTTGGCCTGCGCGGCGTAGCGCTCGACGAAGGTGTCGTAGACCTCGCGCTGCACGAGGATGCGCGAGCCCGCGGTGCAGCGCTCGCCGTTGAGCGAGAACACCCCGAAGATCGTGGCGTCGACGGCCGCGTCCAGGTCGGCGTCGGCGAACACGATCGCCGGGCTCTTGCCGCCGAGCTCCATGCTCAGCCCCTTCAAGTGGGGTGCGGCGTTGGCGAAGATGATCTCGCCGGTGCGGCTTTCCCCGGTGAACGAGATCAGCGGCACGTCAGGGTGCTTGACCAGCGCGTCCCCCGCCTGCTCGCCGATGCCGTGCACGAGGTTGAACACGCCCTGCGGCAGCCCGGCCTCTTCGAAGATGCCCGCCCACAGCGACGCCGACAGCGGGGTGAACTCGGCCGGCTTGAGCACCACGGTGTTGCCGGTCGCGATCGCCGGTGCCAGCTTCCAGGACTCGAGCATGAACGGCGTGTTCCAGGGCGTGATCAGCCCGGCGACACCGACCGGCTTGCGGTTGACGTAGTTGACCTGCCTGCCCGGCACCTTGTAGGCGTCGTCGGCCTGCGCGACCACCAGGTCGGCGAAGAACCGGAAGTTCTCGGCCGCGCGGCGGGCCTGGCCGAGCGCCTGCGTGATCGGCAGCCCGGAGTCGAACGACTCGAGCTCGGCCAGCCGCTTGTCGCGGGACTCGACGATGTCGGCGATCCGGTTCAGCACCCGGGCGCGCTCGCGCGGCAGCATGCGCGGCCACGGTCCTTCGTCGAACGCGCGGCGCGCCGCCTGCACGGCTCGGTCGACGTCCGCCGCGCTGCCCGCCGCGCACTGCAGGTACGTGGTGTTGCCGACCGGTTCGAGCACACCGAACGTGGCGCCGTCGAGCGAGTCGACGTGCTCGCCGTCGATGTAGTGCTGGATGCGGTCGGGCAAGTCCTCCGGGACGTGCCGCGCGGCGGCGGAGGGATTGTCGGTGCTCATGCGGATACCTCCTGACGTCACAGCTCGGGCATTCCGACCGGCTGATCGGGGTGGTTGTGGCTCAGCAGCGCCTGCAGCGTGCCGGCACGGTGGCGGCGCATGGTGTGTTCGATCTCGTGCGTGGGGGCGCCGCGTTCGAGCAGGTCGAGCAGCTCGTCGTGCTCGCGAACCGACTCGCGCGCCCGCTCGGGCACGAACGTGAAGATCGAGTCGCGCATGTTGCCCAGCCGGGCCCACTCGGCGTCGATCAGCTCGACGAGCCGCTGATTGGGGCATGCGCGGTAGAGGATCGCGTGGAACTGCTGGTTGAGGACGGTGAAAGCGTGCGGATCGAACGCACGCCGCGGTTCGAGCGTCCCGCGCAGGCGCTCGTTGGCCTCGCGGGCACGCCGCAGGTCCTCCTCGGTGAGCGACGACGCGGCCAGCGCGACCGCAGCGGCTTCCATCAGGCTCAGCGTCTGCATGCTCGCGCTGTAGCGGTCCTCGTCGAGCATCGCGACGTGCGCGCCGACGTTGCGCTCGAACGTGACCAGGCCTTCGGCCTCCAGCTGCCGGATCGCCTCACGGACCGGCACCACGCTCATGTCCAGCTCGGCCGCGATCGTGCCGAGCACGAGCCGGTAGCCGGGGGTGAACTGGCGGTTGAAGATGCGCTCCTTGATCCACTGGTAGGCGCGCTGCGACTTGCTGATCTTGATTTCGGTGTCGGTCACTGCCCCCGCTCCCGTTCGTAGCGGGCGCGCCACGCGGCGTTCATCGGGAACAGCCCCTCCACCGGTTCACCCTTGGCGACCTGCTCAGCGATCCAGGCGTCCTCTTCCTCCTGCGCCAGCGCGGCGTCGACGACCTCCTCGACGAGTGCACGCGGGATGACGACCACGCCGTCGTCGTCGCCGACGATGACGTCACCTGGCTGCACGGTGGCGCCCCCGCAGGCGATCGTGACGTCGCTGTCCCACGGCACGTGCTTGCGGCCGAGCACCGCGGGGTGCCTGCCGGAGGAGAACACGGGCAGGATGTCGGCGACGGCCGCGGAATCCCGGACACCGCCGTCGGTGACCACGCCCGCCGCGCCACGAGCGCGGGCACGCAGCGCAAGGATGTCGCCGAGCGTGCCCGACCCGGGGTCGCGGCGCGCCTCGATGACGATGACCTCGCCTTCGCCGACGGTGTCGAAGCACCGCTTCTGCGCGTTGTAGCCGCCGCCGTGGTCGGCGAACAGGTCTTTGCGGTACGGAACGAAGCGCAGCGTGCGCGCGGTGCCGACGAGTTTGGTGCCCGGCCGCAGCGGAGCGACGCCGTCGATCGACACCTCGTTCAGGCCACGCTTGCGCAGCTGAGCGGACAGCCCAGCGGTCGGCGCGGCCTCGAGCTTGGCGCGCAGCGCGGGGTCGAGGCCCTTCGGCGGCAGGCCCGCCGCCTCGCGGGAGCCCCATGCCTCCTCGCGCTGCCGGTCGTCGACCTGCGGCAGCGACCCGAGCGCAGGATCGAACGCGGTCTGGCCTGCCACCACGGTCGTGACGAGCCGTCCCGTGGTCGCGCCGCTGGCCGGTTCGTCGACCTCGACCTCCACCACGTCGCCGGGACCGATGACGCTCGAACCCGCGGGCGTGCCGGTCAGGATGACGTCACCGACCTCGAGCGTCATGTGTTGCGACAGGTCGGCCACCAGCTGCGCGAGCGGGAACAGCAGCTTCGCCGTGGTGTCCTCCTGCACGAGGTCGCCGTTGACCCAGGTCCGCACGCGGAGCCCGGCCGGGTCGAGCGCGGCGGCGTCGAGCAGCGCCGGGCCGATCGGGGTGTACCCGTCGCGGCCCTTGGACCGCACGTTGGATCCCTTGTCGACGGCGCGCAGGTCGTAGACGCCGAGGTCGTTGGAGGCCGTCACCCAGCCGACGTGCCGCCAGGCGTCGGCGACCGAAACGTGCCGCGCCTCAACGCCGATCACCAGCGCGATCTCGCCCTCGAACGCGAGCAACTCGGTGCCCGCCGGGCGTTCGACGGTGCTCCCCGACGGCGCGACCGAGCTGGACGGCTTGAAGAAGTACGACGGATGGGCCGGGCGACGTCCACGCTGCTCGGCGCGCGAGGCGTAGCTGAGGTGGACGGCCACGATCTTGCCGGGTCTGCGCGGCAGCACCCCGAAACGGCCATCGCCCGCGCCGTCCCCGGTGACCTCCTGCGGCGTTGCGGTCATGAGTTCCTTTCGGCCTTGTTTTGTATCCGAAATCGTATACGATACCTCCGCCAGACGGGCAAACGTGACCACCTGTCCGGGCCACGACACGCAGAACCTCACCCCGTCGATTGACACCGACGTCACGACACCCCAGTGGGAGTTCCCATGAACACCTCGGACGCCACCAACGGCGGTGGCATCAGCCAGCGGGAGCGGCGCCGCGTCGTCGCTGCCACCATCGTCGGCACCACGGTCGAGTGGTACGACTTCTTCATCTACTCCTCGGCGGCCGCACTCGTGCTGCCTGCGCTGTTCTTCGAGGGCCTCAGCGGTGCCGCGGCAACGATCGTCGGCTTCACCACGGTCGGCATCAGCTTCCTGTTCCGCCCGCTCGGCGCCGCCATCGCCGGTCACCTCGGCGACCGCTACGGACGCCGGCTCGTCCTCGTCTTCACGCTCGTGCTCATGGGTGCCTCGACCGCGCTGATCGGCGTGCTGCCCACGTACGAGACCGCGGGCGCGATCGCGCCGATCCTGCTGATGCTGCTGCGCATCATGCAGGGCATCTCGGCAGGCGGTGAGTGGGGCGGCGCCGCGCTCATGGCGTGCGAACACGCACCGGTGGCCAAGCGCGGCCTGTTCGGCGCGGGCCCGCAGATCGGCGTCCCGCTCGGGCTCATCGGCGCGGCGGGGGCGATGGCCATCATGAGCCAGCTCGCTCCCGGCGACGAATTCCTGACGTGGGGCTGGCGCATCCCGTTCCTGCTGTCGATCGTGCTCATCGGTGTCGGCTACTACGTGCGCCGCAAGGTCGAGGAAACCCCGGTCTTCACCGAGATCGCCAAGCGCGCCGCACAGAGCAAGACCCCGATCGTCCAGTTGTTCCGCAAGCACACCGTGCTGGTGCTGCTCGCCGCGTTGGTGTTCGCGGGCAACAACGCGGTCGGCTACATGACCACCGGACCGTTCCTGCAGAACTACACGATCAACCCGGACGGCCCGCTCGGCCTGCCGCGCAGCGACGTGCTGTGGACGGTGGTCGGCGGTGCCGTGGTGTGGCTGGTGTCCACCCTGGTGGCCGGCTGGATCAGCGACCGGCTCGGCCGCCGCAACACGTTCACCCTCGGCTGGGTGCTGCAGGCGATCGGCGTGCTCGCGCTGTTCCCGCTCATCCACATCGGCTCGATCGGTTCGGTGTTCGCCGCGTTCGCCGTGCTCAGCGTGGGGCTCGGCTTCACGTACGGCCCGACGTCGGCCTACTACGCCGAGCTGTTCCCCGCCTCGATCCGGTTCTCCGGCGTCTCGATCGCCTACGCCATCGGGTCGATCGCGGGTGGCGCGTTCGCCAGCACGATCGCGCAAGCGCTGCTGGAGGCCACCGGCGGCACCGGGGCGGTGACCGTCTACCTGCTCGGCATGACCGCCGTCGGGCTCGCCGCGACCCTGCTCATCCGCGACCGCACCGGCATCCCGCTGGGCACCGAACACGAGGCCGAACAGGCCGCAAGCCCCATCATGGGAGCAAGCCGGGCGTGAGCCGGTCGTCCCGGGGGCACGGCCGCACCGCGGCCGTGCCCCTGACAAGCAGCAGTAAGGAGCAAAGATGCAGTTCCACCACCACGGCTACGTCTCCGGCGACCCGCGCGTGCTGCCTGCCGCGGGTACCGGCGTCGACCGGCCGACGGAGCTGCCCGACGAAATGGACGTCCTCATCGTCGGCTCCGGCCCCGCCGGCATGCTGCTGGCCGCACAGTTGTCGCAGTTCCCGCAGGTCGTCACGCGCATCATCGAACGACGGGACGGCCGGTTGCGGCTCGGCCAGGCCGACGGCATCCAGCCGCGCAGCGTGGAGACGTTCCAGGCGTTCGGCTTCGCCGAACGGATCATCGCCGAGGCCTACAACATCGGCTGGATGAATTTCTGGAACCCGGATCCGGACGACCCGAGCCGGATCGTCCGCACCTCGCGAACCGAGGACTACGGGTTCAAGATCAGCGAGTTCCCGCACCTGATCGTCAACCAGGCGAGGGTGCTGGACTACTTCGCGGAGGCCGCCCGCAACGGGCCCGGGCGGATCGTGCCGGACTACGGCGTCGAGATGGTCGACCTGAAGGTGACCGACGACGGCGAGTACCCGGTCGAGGTCTCGGTCCGCTACACCGCGGGTGAGCGTGAGGGCGAGACCCGCGTCGTGCGGGCCAAGTACGTCGCGGGCTGCGACGGCGCACACAGCCGGGTGCGTGACGCGATCGGCCGCAAGCACGTCGGCGACTACGCCAAGCACGCCTGGGGCGTGATGGACGTGCTGGTCAACACCGATTTCCCGGACTGGCGCATCAAGTGTGCGATCACCTCCAGCGCGGGCAACATCCTGCACATCCCGCGCGAGGGCGGCTACTTGTGCCGGATGTACATCGACCTCGGCGAGGTCGAACCGGAGGACTTCGACCAGGTCAAGCGGACGCCGATCGAGGAGATCATCCGGCGCGCGAACAAGATCCTGCACCCGTACTCGCTCGACGTGCGGGAAGTCGCCTGGCACAGCGTCTACATCGTCGGCCACCGGGTGACCGACAAGTTCGACGACGTCCCGGAGGGCTCGGACCGCACCCCGCGGGTGTTCCTCACCGGCGACGCCTGCCACACGCACAGCGCGAAGGCCGGGCAGGGCATGAACGTGTCGATGCAGGACGGCTTCAACCTCGGGTGGAAGCTCGGCCTGGTGGTCAGCGGCCGCAGCCCGGAGTCGCTGCTGGCGACGTACTCGGCGGAGCGCCAGCCGGTCGCCCAGCAGCTGATCGACTTCGACCGCGAGTGGTCGTCGCTGATGGCTCGCAAGCCGGAGGAGATCAGCGACCCCGACGAGCTGGCGCAGTACTACTTGGCGACCGCGGAGTTCCCGTCCGGGTTCATGACGAGATACGAGCCGTCGATGATCGTCGGCACGAACGACCACCAGCACCTGGCGACCGGGTTCCCGCTCGGCATGCGGTTCAAGTCGGCCAAGGTGACGATGGCTAGCGACGGCAATGTCATCCACCTGGGCCACCACGCGCGAGCCGACGGCCGCTGGCGGGTGTACGCCTTCGCCGACCGGCCGGGCCCCACCGAGCCGTCGGCGTTGCGGGACTGGGCCGAGTGGATGGGTACCGCGGACGACTCGCCGCTGCTGCGGCACACCCCACCCGACGAGGACCCGGACTCCGTGCTCGACGTCAAGGTCATCTACCAGCAGGGATACGACGAAGTCGACGTCACGCAGGTGCCCGCGGTGTTCCGCCCGAAGTCGGGCCCGCTCTGCCTGGTCGACTGGGAGAAGGTGTTCGCAGCCAAGCCGACCGTGTGGTGTGACACCGACATCTTCGACGAGCGTGGGCTGTCGCGCGACGGCGTGGTGGTCGTGGTGCGGCCGGACCAGTACGTCGCAGCGATCCTGCCGCTGACGGCGAAAGAAGAGCTGGCGGAGTTCTTCTCCCGTAGCCTGCTGCCGCAACGCTGACCCGCATTGCCCCACGCCGGTTCGCTCGGGCGACCCTCGGGCACCGGCTGAGAGACCCCGGAGGACTTGCGTGACCACGCTTTCCGCACACGTCGCCCACACCCTGTCCCGGCACGTAGACCACGTGTTCGGCGTGATGGGCAACGGCAACGCCCACCTCATCGACGCGCTCGAGCGCGACACCAACGTCGGCTACACGCCGATGCGCCACGAGGTCGGCTGCGTCGTCGCCGCCGACGCCTACTTCCGGGCGTCCGGTCGGCTGGCGGCCGCGACCGCGACCTACGGCGCCGGGTTCACCAACACGATCACCGCGCTTGCCGAAGCCGCGCAGGCGCGGGTGCCGCTGATCGTCATCGCGGGCGAGGCGCCGACGTCCGGTCACCGCCCGTGGGACGTCGACCAGATCGCGCTCGCCTCGGCAGTGGGTGCGCGCACGTACACGGTGGGGCGAGCGGACGCGGGCGGCACGGTGATCCTCGCCGTCGAGCACGCCCTGAGTTATCGGGTGCCTGCGGTGCTCGCGCTCCCCTACGACGTCGTCAAGACCGAAGTGGTGACCACCTCGACCCAGGGTGGCGAGGTCGAGGCCGAGCCGCCCGAGCCACGTCTGCTGGAGCCGCTGCGTCCGACCGGCGCGTTCGCGCAGGCGCAGGTGCGCCGGTTCGCCGAGCGTTTGGCCGGCGCGCAGCGTCCGTTGCTGCTGGCCGGGCGGGGTGCGTGGTTGTCCGGCGCCGGGCCGGTGCTGCGGCAGATCGCCGACCGCTTGGGTGCACTGACCACGACGACGGCGTTGGGGCGCGGCCTGTTCGACGACGCCTACGACCTGGGTGTGGCGGGCGGCTTCGGCGCGGATGGCGCGATGGACCTGGTGGCGCAAGCGGACGTCGTGCTCGTGGTCGGCGCCGGACTGAACCAGTTCACGATGCGGTTCGGGCAGCTGTTCGGCCCGGGCACCGAGGTGTTGCAGGTCGACGTCGCGCAGACCTCCACCCACCCGTTCGTCAGCGGCTACGTCCGCGGCGACGCGCGCGTGGTCTCCGAACAGCTGCTCGACGAACTGGAGCGCATCGAGGCCAAGCCGAGCGGCTGGCGGGAATCGGTCGACGTGACCGCCGCTCGCACCTACCACCCGGGTGAGGAACTGGCCCCGGACGGGCGGCTGGACCCGCGCAGCGCCGCCTGCCGGATCGCCGAGCTGCTGCCGGAGGACCGCGTGGTGGTCTCCGACGGCGGACACTTCATCGGCTGGGCGAACATGTACTGGCCGGTCGCCTCCCCGGACCGGATGATCATGGTCGGCACGGCGTTCCAGTCGATCGGGCTCGGCTTCCCCAGCGTCGCGGGCGCGGCCAGGGCGAAGCCGGAGTCGACGGTCGTGCTGACCACCGGTGACGGGGGCGGGCTGATGGCGGCTGCCGACCTGGAGTCCGCGGTCCGGGTCGCTGGGGGCCGCGGCATGGCGGTGGTGTGGAACGACGGCGCGTACGGCGCTGAGGTGCACGTCTACGGTCGGCAGGGTCTGGCGCGCGAGCCGATGGTGATCGACGAGGTCGACTTCGCTGCGCTTGCCCGGGCAGTCGGCGCGCAGGGTGTCGTCGTACGCACCCTCAAGGACCTCGATGCGCTGGCCGAGTGGCGTGCCCGGTCGCCGCAGGAGCGTCCGTTCCTGCTGCTCGACCTGCGGGTGTCGCCCGAGGTCGTGGCGCCGTACCAGGAAGAGATCCTGCGGGCCAACAGCTCCCGTCCGGCCTGATCAAGCGGTGCGGCTGCGCAGTGAGCGCAGCGGCGGGCGGGCGTCCATGGTCAACTCCCTGACCACCGGATCGGCGCCGTGACGGAACTGGGTGAGCGTGGTGGCCGGGCCGTCGACCGGAATCATCCGGCCGTAGCGCTCCAGCCGGTCGTTGACGGTCAGCATGATCTGGCTTGCCATCACCCCGAGGTCCCGCAGCGACTGGTGGCGGTGTTTGCGCTGGCCGAGGTCGACCTGGGCCAGTGCGTCCAGGCCGTAGCGCTCGTGCAAATCGATGAGGTGACCGATCTCCACGCCGTAGTGCGCCATGAACGGGATCTGCTCGAGGGCCTCGCGCCTGCCCGCGTACTCCCCGGCGAGCGGCTGCACGAACCCGGCGAGCGACGGCCAGTGCATGTTCAGCAGCGGTCGCGCGACCAGCTCGGTGACCCGGCCGCCGCCGTCGGGCTGCACCTCGCCGTCCCCGACGAACGGCCTGCGGTAAAAGCCTTTGACGTAGACGACGGACTCGTCGGCCAGCAGCGGCCCGAGCAGTCCGGTGACGTACGTGGCGGAGAATTCGCGCAGATCGCCGTCGACGAAGACCACCAGGTCGCCGGTGGATGCGGCCATGCCCTTCCACAGCGCCTCGCCCTTGCCCTGCATCGGCGGCAGCTGAGCAAGTACCTCCTGCTCGGCCACCACCGTCGCCCCGGCCTGCGCCGCCACGCGGGCGGTGTCGTCGGTCGAGCGGGAGTCGACCACCACCAGCTCGTCGACCAGCCCGGCACGGTCGACGAGTTCGCCGCGAATGGTTCGGACGATCTCGCCCACGGTCGACGCCTCGTTGCGGGCAGGGATGACCACGCTGACGGTGGCGGCACCCTTGAGCGACAACAGCTTCTCCACCGGCCAGTCGGACGCGTGGCTGCTCCGGCGCCGCAACCACTGATCGACCTGCCACGACACTGCGGGCCTGCGCGTTGCCTGATCCGTCATCTCGGCCTCCCGTCGTCTGCCGTCGGATCGATCGCCGACGGCCAGTGCCGCAACAGTGGGTGATGCGAGTTTCCCGCCCGCGCCCGCGGAGGAACGGCCGTGTTACGGCGTGGCCGTCGGTGGAAACCAACCGCGCGAAAAGGATTTACCCGTCCGCGCGTCGCACCCCAACCTCCAGCCACCGACCGGAGGTTCAGCCCACATCGGTTCTCGACGGATTCTTCTGTGCCGCCTGCACGAGCAACACGCCGGGGAGCAGGAAGACGAGGAACGGCGACCGGCCGAGCAGGACGCCGGCAACCAGTCCCCATACCCCCGGCGCCCAACCCAAGGCGGCGGGCACCGCAGTGCCACGCCCTGCGCGACCAGATCCGAACGTGGATCGAGGCCACGGGACTCGCCGGCGAAGGCCGCGCCGATGAGCTGAGCATCGTCCTGCTCGACATGGTCATGGGCATCCACCAGCAGTGGCGCATCGCCCCGGACGCCGTCGACCTGGAGCGCGCGTATGCCGCCGCAGGCACCCTGTTGCGCGGCCGCGGCGCGACCGAATGAAATCCGCAGCCGCGGAGATTAATCCGCCCGCTCAGTGGGGAACCCGGTCCTACGGCGTCCCCTCCGGGCGGGTGACCTCGCGTTGCGGGGATCCGCGTGCACGGTTGGGATGGACGAAGACGGGAGCCGACACCGCGCGGCGGAGCCCGGGTGACAGGGAGTGAAGCGTCACCCGGGCTCATCCCGCGGCGGCGGACGACAGCCCCGGCACCTGCCGGGGAGAAGAGAGGAAGTGCACGCCATGGTCGACTTCGGCAAGCTCGCCAACAAGGCCAAGGAGGCGTTGAGCCAGCACGGCGACAAGGTCAGCGGCGGGATCGACAAGGCGGCAGGCTTCGCCAAGAACAAGTTCAAGGGCAAGTCGGAGACCATCGACAACGTCGCCGAGAAGGCCAAGAACTTCGTGGAAGGCCAGGGCGGCGCCGACGGACCCGGCCAGGCGGGCAAGAGCGGTGGCGACGGACCCGGCCAGGCGGGCAAGAGCGGGAGTCACTCAGAGGCGCCACGCCACACCAGCGGCTCCAGCGGGCAGAGCGGCCCCACCCCAGGGCCACGCCCGCAAAGCGCAAGTCACACCGGGGCCCCACGCCACACCAGCGGCTCCGGCGAGCAGAGCCGCCCCACCCCAGGGCGGCCAGGCGCGCAAGGCGCATCGGACAAGCCCGGTGGCGGCCCTAAGCCGGGCAGCCCCCACGAAGGCCACGGCCCGACCGGACCGTCCAGCTCGTAGCGACCCTCAGCACGCAGCGATCAGGCTGCCGGCCGCGTCACCGCGGGTCGGCAGCCTGATTCGTCACCGGGACTCGCCCCAACGCCGTACTTCCCTCCACTGCGGTCACGCGACCACCCTGCTCCCCCAGCGCCAGCAACGCTTCCGAGGCGTCCTGCGCTCGCAAGTCGATGCGAACCGACGTGTAGTCCGCTGAGCGCATAGTGGCCAGCGCCTGTGCTCCGGCATGCCCGGCTTTGATGGTCGCCCCCAGCGAGCCCGTCGACGCGAGCGAGCCACGCGCCGCGCCCAGCATCCCCAAAGCAGTGTCCAACGCCAGCAGCAGCGCGGCCCGGTTGCCTTCCGTCATCGCTCGCACGAGCTCCACCCGCGACCCGGCAACCCGCGTGCCATCGGTGAACGAGCCTGCGGCCAGGGACAAGGTCAACGGACCACCTTCCGCGCCGATCGCGGCCAGGACGGCGGCCAGCACGTGCGGCAAATGCGAGATACGGGCGACCGCGGCGTCGTGGAGCTCCGCCGTGACCGGTACGACCTGCGCGCCGAACTCCACGGCCAGCTGCGCGATCTCCGCCCACCACGTCAGCTCGGTGTCGTGGGCCAGACACAACGCCCACGCCGCACCGGCGAACAAGTCGGCCTTGCCCGCGGGCCAGCCCGACTCGGTCGTCCCCGCCATCGGATGCCCGCCGACGAAGCGGGCCTCCGGCGCGAGCCGGCGCACCGACTCCTGCACCGGCTGCTTCACGCTGACCGCGTCGGTGAGCAGCACACCCGGGGCGTGTTCCGCTACTTGGCGCAGCACGGCGTCGACCGCGGTCAACGGGACCGCGAGCACCACGATCGCGTCCCGCTCGGCGGCCCTGGCCAGCGCGTCGGGCAGCGAGGTCGTGGCGTCGAAGCCGTCCGCCCTGGCCGCCGCGACGTCCTCGTCCGAGGCGGCCGCGCCCCAGACTTGCCGGTCCGCCTTCGCCGCGGCACGCAGCACCGAACCACCGATCAGGCCGAGTCCGACCACACATACGTCGCGCACAGTGCGCCAGTCTGCCCGATACCACGGACATCGTGCCCGTCGGCCGTCCTGCTTGATCTCGCGCGAACTGCGGTTTCGTCCTACCGTTGCGTGATGACGGCTGCGGTCACCGAAGGCACGCCATGAACGCTCGAGAACCGGTTGCCGGTTTCGCGATCGAGGCTGCGCTGGAAGGCGGCAGGTGGTGGTGCAGGCCCCTGCCGAACACCGCGCTGACCAGCTTGGACGCCGCATTGACCGAAGTACGCAAGGTCGCCCTGGAAGGCGCGGTGTTGGCGCTGCTCGGTGTCGACGACGAGTTCTTCGTGCTGATCCGGCCGGCCCCTGGTGGCGCCGAGCTCTTGTTGTCGGACGCCACGGCGGCGCTCGACTACGACATCGCCGCAGACGTGCTGGATATGCTGCGAGTGCCCACGCCTGACGAGGACGATGACGCGGTCTGGCCGGAAGGCGACCTCGCCATCGCTGCCGACCTGGGCCTGCCTGCCGAGGAGCTCGCGATGATCGCCGGTGACGAGGACCTGTATCCGGACGAGCAGCTGAGGATGATCGCGCAGCGCTGCGGCTTCGGCGAACAGTTCGACGAAGCGCTGCAACGAACCTGACGATGTACGAGGCCTATGAGGAAGCTGTCCGCGCCGCACTGGCCGAAGCGCGCACGGCGGGCAGCGACGATGTGCCGATCGGTGCTGTCGTGTTGGACCCGCACGGCGAGATCCTTGCCGGCGCGGCCAACGCGCGCGAGCGACTCGGCGACCCCACCGCGCATGCCGAGGTCCTCGCGCTCCGGCAAGCCGCGGCCAAGTGGGGTGACGGCTGGCGACTGGAAGGGTGCACGCTCGCGGTCACCGTCGAACCGTGCACCATGTGCGCCGGCGCCGCGGTGCTGTCCCGCGTCGCCCGGGTGGTTTTCGGCGCGTGGCAACCCCGCACCGGAGCGGTCGGCTCGTTGTGGGACGTGGTGCGTGATCGTCGGTTGAACCACCGGCCGGAGGTCGTCGGCGGCGTCCTGGAGCACGAGTGCGCCGAGCTGGTGGAGCGGTTCTTCGCCGACCACCGTGACACCTGCGGGTGAACGCTCGGCAAGGCTCGTCGCTTCCTGCTGGTTCGCCGGGCATGATCCGGTATCCCCCCGACCAACTCGATCCGAGTGGGAGAACAACCAGCATGAGCATCATCGACAAGGTCAAGGGCTTGTTCGGCGGAGCACGGGAGAAGGCGGCCGACGCCGTCGAAGCCGCCTCCGGCGTGGCGGAGTCCGTGGCCGAGAAGGCCAAGGAGGTCGGCAGCGACATCGCCGACAAGGCCAAGGAAGTGGGCGGCGGCCTCGCGGAGAAGGTCACCGGCGGCAAGGACTCCGGCGACCAGGACAAGTCCGCCGAATAGTCGCCCGGTCGAGGAGAGCGCCGGTCGCCGGCGACGGCGAAGGTGACCGCCCCCCTCGGACAGTGCGCACGCCGTCCGGTAGCCTATTCGGCGGTAGCGTGTCCGAGCGGCCGAAGGAGCTCGCCTCGAAAGCGAGTGAACGGTAACCCCGTTCCGTGGGTTCAAATCCCACCGCTACCGCGTTGGAAACGGGCCGGACCCAGGCGGGTCCGGCCCGTTTCGTTTGCCGGTGTGGAGGGTTCGCCGAGACCGCGATGGCAGCCCAGGAGCCGATCCCGCCACGCGAACGCCAGGCGGCTCGCAGTGCTCTCGCAGTGTTCGGATGTGCAGTTCGGGCGTTCGCGTCAGCTCTTCCGTCCGACCGCACCCTGGTTCTCGTCGAAGATCTCCTGCTCCGGGCCGGTCAACGGAGTCCCGCACAGTTCGTCGCCGACCTTGCAGGTGTAGACGCCGATGATCGTGCCGGTACCGGACTCGCCGTCGACATCGGCGATCAGCGCCGTTCCGCTGGCGCCGCCGCCCGGCGCGTCGACGTCGTTGTCGCAGTAGCCGAACCGCCGGTTCTCCTGGAACTGCACCTGCGCCTGGCAGCTCATGTCGAGCACCTGGCCGCCCTCGTGCTCACCCGGGTAGCCGTAGACCTTGGCGTGCTGCGGCTCTGCGCCGGGGTTGGCGCAGTCGAAGCAGATCTGGTGACCGCCACCGACGACGTCCTCGATGTGCCTGCCCTCCTCGTCGGTCTCCAGCACGACGACGGCAAAGTCGTCGGTTGCCCGCTCGGACTCGACGTAGGCGTCCGGCACCACCCACTTCTTCGCCTGCCACGTGCCGAACGGCTGCTCGTCCTCGTGCAGGCCGGGGACGAACTCGACCAGGTCGGCCAACTCGCCTTTGTCGTTGTAGACGGCATGGCCCGCGCCGAGGATCACGTCGCCGCTCTCGCTGTCGACCACGGTCGCGGTGGAGATGACCCGGGCACCCTCGTCCTGACCGGGGAAGTGGGTGTACAGGCGGCCGATCGTGCCGCGGAGGTGCTCATTGGCTTCCGCGGTCAGGGCCGGGTCCGACGGCTTGTCGACCTCGGCGTCGGCCAACGCCGTTCCGCAGGCGAGAACCAGTGCCGAAGCCGCGGTCGTCGTCGCGGCACCCAATCGGCCGAAAATCGTGGCAGTGTTTCTGTTCTTGTTGTGCATGTCCCCGACACGGGGATAGTTCCGCATTCAGTTCATGCGAAAATCAATTGATCGACCCGACCACGCTGAATATGTCCCACTTTCGTCGGGATACCGCGACGATCAACAGTTTTCCCGGATAGCGATTTTTTGTCCGGTTCCCGCACAAAGTAGCTACTCGTCCGTGGCGCGGCCCGCTATCGTGCCACACCTTTGGGTCAACCACGTACGGGAGGGCGACAACCGTGCATCCTGCACCGAAGGACAACAACCAGACACCTCCGCTCGGCAGGCGAGCGTTCCTCGGCGCGATCGGCGGTGTCGCCGCTGCTGGGGCCGCTACGCTGATGATGCCGCCCACGGTGAGCGCGGTCGCGCGGTCGGCCGGGACCGAACTCCCGGAGGGCATGCGGGCGCCGAAGTCGGCCGCGATGGTGTCGTTCAGCGACATCGACGGCACCCCGGTCTATTACTGGCGGTCGAACCCGGGAAATCAGGACCCGGTGACGTGGCAATGTACGCAGGAATTCCTCGACACACTCGTGGTGTGGATTCGCGAGCTGCGGTCGATCGCCCAGGAAGCCGGTTACGGAAATGTGCAATATCTCGTTTCCGCCGGGTTTTACGTGAACAAGGAGGGGCAGCACGGCGCGGGCACCGCGATGGATCTGGACGTCGTGCAATGGGACAGCGGTCAGGTCAGTTCACCGCTCGACGGCGACCACACGTCGAGCGATGACGCCGTGGCCCGCCGGTACCTGGGCGTCGAAGCGACGCTGCGGCGGCAGTTCTGCTACGTGCTGGACGGGTGGTACCCGAACCACCACGACCACTTCCACGCCGATTTCGCGAGCATGCCGCCGCTGTTGAGCACCAGCGGCGAGTCGGCGACGAACTTCGTCCAAGCCACCTGCAACCGATTCCAGGGTTCCGGCTTGGACATCGACGGCATCTGGGGTCCGAACACCCAGCGCGAGTACGAGCGCATGCTCGGCACGCTCGGCGTCACCGGCGATCCGACCGCGGACATCGAGGTCTATCGCGACCTGCTGCACAAGATCGCGGTCCACGGCTTCGCCAACACCCCGTTCTGACACCGTCAGAGCGCCACGCTGTGGTAGGCCGCCAGCCCGTGGGTGGTCTCCGGTTCGTCGTGCCACAGCGGGGTCCGCTCGTGCCAGTCCTGCAGGTGGGGCGCGGCGGCCATGGCGACCAGCACCAGCAGGGCGACGGCGACGGCGATCAGCTGCAGAACGATCATGATGTGCTCCTCGTCCGGTGGGCCCCTCCGGCCCGCTTGACTCAAGAATGCGGCAAAACCCCAGGTCAGCGGATCGGTCGAGCGGTCATGACCACCTGGTCCCCTCGGCCGGTCGTGCCTCGGCCGAATGGCCGAGGCGGGCCGGGTGGCGGTCCGCCACGTGACCGGGAGGCGTGGGCGGTCACCGAGGGCACGGGCGGAGGGATGCGGCCGGGTCATCTCGGGCGGAGCCGGAAATGATCACGGGCGCGGGTCGTGCCCGGACAGCGAGCAGTCCCACGTCGCTCCGGCCGCGCACGCCCACGGACCGCCCCTCCGCGCCCGGCCCTGACGCCACTCCGGCTGCACACGCGCGCGGGCCGCCCCTCGGCGCCCGATTCCCCCGTCATCCCGACAGCACACGCGGGCCGCCCCTCGGCGCCCGATTCCCCCGACGCCATCCCGACCATCACGCGGGCAGTCCCTCAGGCCCCCGCGCCACCCGCGGCCGCCACGCAGGCAATCCCTCAGCGTCCGATCTCCGACGTCACCCCCAAGCGCACACGTGCGTGGGCCGGCCCTCCCCCGAGAAGGCCGGCCCACGCCGCACAAGAACCGCTACTCGTCGCTGAGCGGCTCCTGTCGCACCCGTCGCAGCGCAGGACCGCATACCGAGGCGGCGAGCACAGCGACGATCACCCCGACCACCACAGGGGCGAGCAACCACGGGCTCAACACGAGCTCCAACGGACTGTCGATCAACCCGAGCAGCATCACGCCGACGAACACCCCGGCGAGCCCGGCGCCGAACGTGGCGATCACCGCGGGCAGGGACGCCTCCACCCGCAGCGTGCGGGCGAGCACCGACATCTGCGTGCCTGCAGCGATCATGGCGCCGAAGGTGCGGCGTCGATCCATCACCGATCCCGCCGTCGCGATGGCCGCACTGCACCCGGCCAGCAACCCGGCGATGACGATCCCGATCGCGGTGACCCGGCGCAGCTCGTCGAGGTGGTTGCTGCCGTTGAGCACCAGGTCCTGGTCCGACGTCACCTGATTGCCCGCCGAACCGGCCACCATCGCGGTACGGATCGGGTCGCGGTTGGCATCCGTCGTCGCCACCGCGACGATCGACGACACCGGCTGCACGCTCTCCGGCACCAGCTCCGGGTCGATCAGCGCGACCGGTCGCGGCAGGTCCGCGGTCGACACGTTCGTGGGGAGCGTCTTGACCTGGTCCCCGGATTCCGCCGCGATCCCCTTCGGGCGGGTCGGCATGCCGTAGACGGCAGGCTCGTTCCGGCACATCTGCGGCGAGAGGCCGAGCACCGGGGCCGCCTCCGCGCACCTACCGACGACCGCTCCGTACTCGGCTCCGTCGCTGTCGGTCAGCACGACCTCGTCCAGCCGCACGGCCCGCTCCTGCTGGCCGTAGCGCTTCAGCCGGTCGTCGATCTGCTTGACGATGTCGTCCGCGTGCTCGGCGCTGGTGAACGTCCGCAGCGTCGACGCGGCGAACATCGGATCCCGCGGCGCCAGCTCGGCGCCCTCGATCGTCGGCAGCAGGGTCAACGCCATGGTGCCGACGAACACCGCCAACACGACCCCCGAGGACGACCGGTAGGCGGCTTTCGGATCGGTGTGCAGCCGCCGCCCGGCGAGCAGCCCGGCGGGACCCCGCCACGACTTCACCAGTCCGCGCCCGACCACCGCGGTCACCCACGGACCGATGACAGTCGCCGAACCGATCAGCGCGGCCAGCGCGATCAGCACCACCGCGAGGCTTTCTCCGGAGCGCGCGGCGAACCAGAAGGCGGCGAGCGCCGCAGGCAGCGCGAGCACCCGCCACGCGCCGAGCGGCTTGTTCGGCGTGCTTCGGACCGCGCCGAGCGGGGTGATCACCACCCGTCGCAGGCCCAGCACGGCCGCACCGAGCACCAACAACGGCAGCACGACGACCGCGACGACGACGAGCCAGGTCGGCGTCGCCAAGTCGGCGGGATACCACTCACTGCCGTCCCACGGAACGCCCGACGCCCACCACCGGACCAGCGGGTTCACCACCACGCCGAGCACCACGCCGACGACCGTCGGAATAGCCAGCTCGGCGACCACCATGGCCACTACCTGCCGCGGCGTCGCGCCCGCCAACCGGAACGCGGCCAACCGCTGCTCCCTGCGGGTCGCGGTGAGGCGAGCGGCCGAAGCGACCAGCACCAGGCTGGGCACCAGCAACACCACCAGGCCGACCCCGGCGAGCAGTTCCAGTTCGTCGTCGGCGAATCCGAACGGGGTGGCGAACTCGTCGATCGGGTTGGCGTCGCCGATGCCGGTCGGCGACTGCCCCACCAGGGCGAACAGCTGATTGTCGTGCCTGAGTCCGTCGGATCCGATGACCCCGACGACCTTGCCGAAGCGCTCCCCGACCACCGAGGCCGGTTGGTCGTCGATGAGCTCCGCCAGCGCCGGCGACACCAGCGACTCACCGGGCCCCGGGAACTTGTCCACGCCGGGTGGCGGCGGCAGTTCGCCGTGCTGAGTCAGCGCGATGTCCATCCGCTCGATGATTTCCCCGGCCGCGCGGTCCCGACTGGTCTTGATCAGCGCTTTTGCCTCCTCGGGCGCGACCTCGGAAGTGACCGCGCCCTGCTGCCATGCGGTGCGCGCCTCGCGGGCGTCGACCGCGTACGGCAGCCCGAGCAGAAGCAGCACCAACGATGTCGCCACCGTGACACCGACCGCGGTCAGCAGCGCCGACGTCCGGGTGCGGCGATCGACCCGCAGCACCCGCAGTGCGATCCGGAACGCGTTCATGCGGTCAACACCGCCGACTCGATCTGGCCGTCCCGGATGGCGACGGAACGGGTGGCGCGGGCGGCCAGCTCCCGGTCGTGCGTGACGACCAGGATCGCCGCCTGGGTCTCCGCACAGATCTCCAGCAGCACGTTCATGATCTCCGCGCCGGTGCGGCTGTCCAGCTGGCCGGTCGGCTCGTCGGCGAACACCACCGATGGCTGGTGCGCGAGCGCCCGCGCGATCGCCACCCGCTGAGCCTGCCCGCCGGACAGCTCCCCCGGGAAGCTGCCGTAGCGGCCGGCCAGGCCCAGCCGGTCCAGCCAGTGGCGGGCGGCCTGCAGCGCCTGCCCGCGATCGGAGCCGCCCAGCAGCATCGGCAGCGCCACGTTCTCCTCGGCGGTGAGCTCGGCGACCAGCATTCCCTGCTGGAACACGAAGCCGAACTCGCTGCGGCGCAACAGACTGCGGCGCGCCTCGGACAGGTTGTCGATGCGCGATCCGCCCAGGTGAACCTCGCCGTGGTCGGCCGCGACGATGCCCGCCAGCACATGCAGCAACGTCGACTTGCCCGACCCGGACGGGCCGACGATCGCGACCGCCTCACCGCGCCGCACATCGATGTCGACACCGGCCAGCGCGCGATGCGGGCCGTAGTTCTTCACCAGGCGCCTGCCGGAGATGGCCGGCGGCGCGAGCACGTTCTGCACCGTGGATGGTTCCTGACCGAGCACATGAGCCTCCAAGTCGAGTGGGCTTGTCGACTCCAGAGCCTCGCGGTCAGCCGGGTGCGGACACATCGGGCGATAGGCCGCATGCGTGTGGTGTTGCCTCGGCCGAGTGACCGAGGCGGAATCGGCCGCAGAGCTGAGGGCATCCCCTCCGCGGGTGGCCTAATGTCTCGTTGTGCAATCCGATTCCTCGACGACGACAGCGCACCGTCCGCCGTCGGACGAGCAGCCGCGCTGGGCCACGGTGCAGGCGGCGTGGCGCCGGTTGGGCCTGTTCGGCGCGTTGCTGGCAGCGGCGGTCATGGCGGACGTCGTCGTCGCCGTCACCGACCTGCTCACCGCGGACCACCAGAACTTCTACCCGTTCCAGGGTCGCTGGCACGCGCTGATGATGGTGCCGGGCAGCGTCGTGCTGGCCGCGTGCGCGGTGGTGGGGCGGAAGAATCCGATGCTCGGGGCCGGGCTCGGTTCACTGGCGCTCGTTCTCGTCTCACCGCTGGCGGAGATGCGCTCGGGCGGTTACACGTCGCTGCTCACCGGGATTTCGCTGGCGGAGACGGTCGCCGGCCTCCAGCTGGTCGTGCTGGCACACCGGATGCTGCCGACGCCACGGGCGATCGCGGCCACCGCGATGCTGGTCGTCGGGTGCCTGGCCGCGGTGTCGATCCGCGGCAGCGGGCATCCGCACTCGGACACGCTGTTCGTCGGTTTCGTGCTGCTTGTGGCCGCGGTGGTCTTCGGCAGGCGCAAGACGACCGGCAAGCCCGCGTTTCCCGACGAGTCCAGCCGCTACGCGGTGTACCTGACGCAGTGGCCGCTCATCGGCGTCCTCGCCCTGTTCCTCTTCCTGGAGTTCGTCAACTCGTCCGGCTCGCTGTTCGGCATGGCCGTCGTGCTGTTGTCGCTGGCCGCGGCCGGGCTCGCGGTGCTGTCCGTGCAGCATCCGATCACCGCCGGTTTCGGGTTGGCCGGGGTGTTCCTGGTCAGTGGGATCCTCGGCGGAGCGTGGGACGTCGACTTCCCCGGTGTCGGAAATGCGCCACTGCCTGCCGTGCACGTGTTGGCCGGAATCGTCGTGTCGGTGAACCTGGTGCGCTACCGCAAACCGGAAGCGGCCACCGGGGTGATCGCGGTGATGTCGGTCGCGGTCGCCATCACCACCGCGTTGCGGACCACCGGAAGCGAGCTGCAACGACTCGCCATCACCGCCCTGCTGTTCCTCGGCTTGGCGGTCGCTCTCGGTTTGTACCTGCGGTCGCGAGACGCGGCACGCGCGCAATTGATGAGCGCAGCCGTCGCCGAGGCCAAATCGGCCGAACGCATGGCGTTGGCGCGCGAACTGCACGACGTCGTCGCGCACCACGTCACCGGCATCGTGGTGCAGGCGCAGGCCGCCAAGATGGTCGCGAAGAACGACCCGAAGCTCACCCAGGAGGCGTTCGACCGGATCGAAGCGGCCGGGATCGAGGCGATGACCGCGATGCGCCGGCTGGTCGCCAGCATCCGCTCCGGAGAGCCGAGCGACACCCCGACCGAGGACGCCACCATGGATCTGGCCGCCGACCTGCGCAAATTGGTCGACAACTCGACGCACGGCGTCCCGACCGTGCTGCAGACGGAGATCAGCGCGGACCTTCCGCCGGAGGTCGCCCGGTCCGCACTGCGCATCGTGCAGGAAGCGTTGACCAACATCGGCAAGCACGCCACCGACGCCACCGAGGTGCGCGTCGTGGTCGGGGTGGTCGAGCAGCAACTCGGCATCCGGGTCAGCGACAACGGTCGCGGTGGCGGCGAACCCAAGAAGCCGGCGAAGTCGGCCAAGAAGCCGTCGTGGCGGGACAGCGGCTACGGCCTGGTGGGGATGCGTGAACGCGTCGCGTTGCTGCACGGCAGACTGTCGGTCGGCCCGGCCCCGGACGGTGGCTGGGTCGTGGAAGCGTGGCTACCGCTCACTGTGGAGGACAACCGGAAATGACCATCCGTGTACTGATCGCCGACGACCAGGAAATGGTCCGGATGGGTTTTCGGATGATCCTCGACGCGCAACCGGACATCGAGGTCGTGGCCGACGTCGCAGACGGCGTCGAGGCGGTACGGAAAGCCAGGGAGCTGCGGCCGGACGTGTGCCTGCTGGACATCCGCATGCCCGGGCTCGACGGTCTGGAAGTCACCCGCCAGCTGGCCGGACCGGAGGTCAGCGATCCGCTGCGGGTCGTCGTGGTGACCACGTTCGACCTGGACGAATACGTGCACACGGCGTTGCAGAACGGCGCCAGCGGATTCCTGCTGAAAGACGCAGGCGCGTCGTTGTTGATCGAGGCGGTGCGCGCGGCCGAACGGGGCGACGCGCTGGTGTCGCCGCAGATCACCGTGCGGCTGCTGCAGCACTTCAACAAACCGGCACGCAGCACCGCCGCGGAGGACCAGCCGAGCGAGCCGCTCACGCCACGGGAGACCGATGTGGTGCGGGCCGTCGCACGCGGGTTGACCAACACCGAGATCGGTTCGGAGCTGTTCCTGTCGCTGTCGACGGTGAAGACGCACCTGGCATCGGCGCAGGCCAAGATCGGCGCCCGCAACCGGGTCGAGGTGGCCGCCTGGGCCTGGCGCACCGGGCTGATGGCGGACTGACGGCGCGGTCTCCGGACGCTCGACGCCGAAGCCGCGCCGCTGCTGTCAGCCCCGAATCTCAGGTCGAGGCGCCCCGGCGTGACGCGCCTCGAGCCGTGCGCAGGCCGCCACCCTCAGGCCACCACCCCGAGCCGTGCGCCGGCTGCCGCCCTCAGGCCACCGGCTCGAGCAGCACGACCGGGATCTTCCGGTCGGTCTTCTCCTGGTACTCGTCGTACTGCGGCCACACCTTGGTCATGGTCTTCCAAAGCTGCTCACGCTGCTCGTCGTCCTCGACGGTGCGGGCCCGTGCGGTGAACTTGTCCGCCTTCACCTGCACCGTGACCTCGGGGTTGGCCATCAGGTTCTTGTACCAGCCGGGGTGGTCGGGGTGACCGCCCTTCGACGCGATGATCACGTAGCCGTCGTCGACCTTCTGGTAGATCAGCGCCGACTTGTACTCCTTGCCGGTCTTGCGGCCCTTGGTCGTCAGGATCAGGCACGGTGCGCCGTTCACCCAGATGTGGCCGACCTCGCCGTTGGTCTCCTCGTACCGCTTGACGTGCTCGTCGCCGTAGAGCGTCGGGCGTCCTTCTGCCATTCGCTGTCCCTTCTTCGCCCCAGTTCTTGCCATGTTGTTCGTCAGCAACATCACACGCAACCGGAGAATTCCCGGCCCCGGACGGGCCACGTCCGGGGCCGGGATCGTTGCCGGTCAGTCCCAGCTCAGCGTGGAGCCGGTCTGGTACTCGGTCACTCGGGTCTCGAAGAAGTTCTTCTCCTTGGTCAGATCGATCGCCTCGGACATCCACGGGAACGGGTTGGTCTGCTCGCCGAACACCGGCTCGAGACCGAGCTGCTGCGCCCTCCGGTCGGTGATGAAGTGCAGGTACTGCTCGCATTGCGCCGCGGTGAGCCCGAGGATGCCGCGCGGCATGGTGTCGCGGGCGTAGGCGACCTCCAGCTCGCACGCCTCGAGGAGCATCTGCCGCACCTCGCGCTGAAACTGTTCACCCCACAGGTGCGGGTTCTCCAGCTTGATCTGGTTGATGCAGTCGATGCCGAAGTTCAAGTGGATCGACTCGTCACGCAGGATGTACTGGTACTGCTCGGCGATGCCGACCATCTTGTTGCGCCTGCCGAGCGAGAGGATCTGGGCGAACCCGGTGTAGAACCACATGCCCTCGAACACCACGTAGAACGCGATCAGGTCGCGCAGGAAGTCCTGATCGGCCTCGGCCGATCCGGTGCCGAAGTTCGGGTCCTCCAGGTGCCGGGTGTACTGCAACGCCCACGCGTCCTTGTCCGCGATGGACGGGACCTCCCGATAGGCGTTGAACAGCTCGCCCTCGTCGAGCCCCAGGCTGGTGCAGATGTACTGGAAGGTGTGCGTGTGCACGGCCTCCTCGAACGCCTGCCGCAGCAGGTACTGGCGGCATTCCGGGTTGGTGATGTGCCGGTAGACCGCCAGCACCAGGTTGTTGGCCACCAGCGACTCGGCGGTGGCGAAGAAGCCGAGGTTGCGCTTGACCATCAGCCGCTCGTCCGGGGTGAGCCCGTCCGGCGACTTCCACAGCGCGATGTCGGCCTGCATGGACACCTCGGTCGGCATCCAGTGGTTGGCGCATCCGGCCAGGTACTTCTCCCACGCCCAGTGGTACTTCAGCGGCAGCAGCTGGTTGACGTCGGCGCGGGCGTTGATCATCGCCTTGTCCTCGACGTTCACCCGCGCGGCGCCGCGCTGGATCTCGCCGAGGCCGGTGGCGTCGGTGATGTCTTCGATGTTGGTCATCAGGTTCCTCACTGGCAGGCTTCGCAGTCGGGGTCGTCGATACGGCATGCGGCCGGCTCGGGGCTCGCGGCGGGGATGGGCGCGACGGGGACGGCGTTGAGCTTGCCGTCGGTGCCGCGCAGCGTGCTCTTCTCCACGCGCGTGGCCGCGCGGGCACGCAGGTAGTACGTGGTCTTCAGGCCGCTACGCCATGCCAGCCGGTACAGCTCGTCGAGCTTGCGACCGCTCGGCTGGTCGATGTAGAGGTTCAGCGACTGGGCCTGGTCGATCCACTTCTGCCTGCGTGAGGCGGCCAGGACCAGCCACTTCGGGTCGATCTCGAACGCGGTGGCGTACCGGCGCTTGAGCTCGTCGGGCACCCGGTCGATGTGCCGCACACTGCCGTCGAAGTACTTCAGGTCGGAGACCATCACCTCGTCCCACAGCCCGAGTTCCTTCAGCTCGCGCACCAGGTGCGGGTTGATCACGGTGAAGTCGCCGGACATGTTCGACTTGACGAACAGGTTCTGGAACAACGGCTCGATCGACTGGCCGACGCCACAGATGTTGGCGATGGTCGCCGTCGGCGCGATGGCCATGACGTTCGAGTTGCGCATCCCGACCGTGCGCACCCGTTCGCGCAGCGCGTCCCAGTCCAGCGTGGTGGAGTAGTCGACGTCGAGGTCACCGTCGCGATGCTCGGCGAGGATCCGCAGCGAGTCGATCGGCAGGATGCCCTTGCTCCACAGCGAGCCGTCGAACGACTCGTACCGGCCACGCTCGGCGGCCAGCTCGCTCGACGCCGCGATGGCGTAGTACGACAGGTGCTCCATGGTGCGGTCGGCGAACTCCACCGCGTCGGAGCTGTCCACCGGCAGCTTGAGCACGCTCAGCGCGTCGGAGTACCCCATCAACCCCAGCCCGACCGGCCGGTGCCGCAGGTTCGACCGCTTGGCCTGCGGAATTGTGTAGAAGTTGATGTCGATGACGTTGTCGAGCATGCGCACGGCCGTGGTGACGGTCTTGCGCAGGCGCTCGGTGTCCAGGCCGTCCGGCGTGACGTGCCGCGCCAGATTGACCGACCCGAGGTTGCACACCGCCACCTCGTCCGGGCTGGTGTTCAAGGTGATCTCGGTGCACAGGTTGGACGAGTGCACCACACCGGCGTGCTGCTGCGGCGAGCGCAGGTTGCACGGGTCCTTGAACGTGATCCACGGGTGGCCGGTCTCGAACAGCATGGTGAGCATGCGCCGCCACAACTGCACCGCGGACACCCGGCGGAAGACGCGGATCTCGCCACGGTCGGCCGCCTGCTCGTACTCGCGGTAGCGCTCGGCGAACTCCTTGCCGTAGAGGTCGTGCAGGTCCGGAACCTCGTCCGGGGAGAACAGCGTCCACTCCGCGTCGGCCTCGACCCGGCGCAAGAACTCGTCCGGGATCCAGTTCGCGGTGTTCATGTCGTGCGTGCGCCGCCGGTCGTCACCGGTGTTGCGCCGCAGGTCGAGGAACTCCTCGACGTCGATGTGCCACGTCTCCAGGTAGGCACACGCCGCACCCTTGCGCTTGCCGCCCTGGTTGACCGCGACCGCGGTGTCGTTGGCGATCTTGAGGAACGGCACGACACCCTGCGACTGGCCGTTGGTGCCCCTGATGTGCGCGCCCATGCCGCGCACCGGTGTCCAGTCGTTGCCCAGCCCGCCGGAGTACTTCGCCAGCAGCGCGTTGTTCCGGTACGACTGGAAGATCGCGTCCAGGTCGTCCTCGACGGTCGTGAGGAAGCACGACGACAGCTGCGGGCGGGTGGTGCCCGCGTTGAACAGCGTCGGCGTCGAGGCCATGAAGTCGAAGCTGGACAGCAGGTCGTAGAACTCGACGGCGCGGGCCTCGCGGTCCTGCTCGCGCAGCGCCAGACCCATGGCCACCCGCATGAAGAACGCCTGCGGCAGCTCGTAGCGGGTGCCGTCGTGGTGCAGGAAGTAGCGGTCGTAGAGCGTCTGCAGACCGAGGAAACCGAACTCGAGGTCGCGTTCCGGCTCGATCGCCGCGGTGATCGCGGTCAGGTCGAATTCGCCCAGCTCGGGGTCGACCTGACCGAGTTCGATCGCCCTGGTCAGGTAGGTGCGGAAGTAGCCGGGGTAGTCCAGCTCGGCCTGGGTGGCCGCGCGCGGCTCGCCTGCCAGGTACGACAGCGCTTCCGCACGCAGGTTGTTCAGCAGCAGGCGCGCGGTGACCTGGGAATAGTTCGGCTCCCGTTCGACGAGCGTGCGGGCCGACATCACCATGGCCACGCCCAGCTCGTCCTGGCTGATGCCGTCGTAGACGTTGCGGTCCAGCTCGGTCAGCACGGCCTGCGGGTCGGTGTCCGGCACACCGTCGACCGACTCGGCGACGACGGCGGCGATCCGCTCGCGGTCCAGCGGCTCGAGCGCGCCGTCCGGGCCCTTCACCCGGATCACCTCGGCGGGTTCGGACCGCTCGGCTTGTTGCTCCCGGGCCTTCGCCCGCTCCTCCCGGTACAACACGTACGCCCGGGCCACCGCGTGATGGCCACCGCGCATCAGGGCGAGTTCGACCTGGTCCTGGATCTGCTCGATGTGCAACGACCGGGCGCCGTAGCGGAGCAGCGAGTCCCGCACCTGCGCGGTCAGCTCCTCCACCAGGTGATGTACCCGGGACGACGAGGCGGCGTCGGTGCCTTCGACGGCCAGGAAGGCCTTCGTCATCGCCACCGAGATCTTGGCTTCGTCGAACGTCGACGTGGACCCGTCCCGCCGGATCACCGTCACCGCGGAAGGCGCTGTCGGTGTGTCCGGGTCGGTGCGGGCAGGGGTCGGTTCGGCAAGGGTCACGGCTCTCTCCTCGCGAGCTCGGCAACTCGAAGCCCGCGACCGCAAGCGCGCGCACAAACCCACCTCGGAGCCTGCGCGACCACCCTCGCGGTCTGCGGACAGCGCGCACCGGCGGTGCGCGCGCCGACGGCAGGTCTTCGGACTTGCGGGCAGGCCGGGCAGGCGCCCGGGGTTCCTACTGGCCGTCGCTTCCCAGGCGCTCGTACCCAGTGCTTGGTTGACGGCGGTCGTTCCCGCTCACCGCTGCGGGGCAGTTCCGGACTCGCACCGGATTCCCTCTTGCCCCACCGCTGTTCGCAGCGGCGGACCATCGGCAGGGCCGAACACTACATGTTGTGGTTCGTCTTGAGTGGAACCCCAGAAAATGTGGCGTGTCCCTTGCGCGGCTGATCTGCTGTGAGCGGATCAGCTAGCAAAGTCGGCGCCTCGGCAGGCACGATTTGCGGCTTGATCGGCGGGCGCGAGCGCGCGGCACCGGCCGCCAAGGGACGCCGGTGCGGCGACGCGGATGTGGCCCGCCACCCGTGCGGTGATCCTGTCCGGTAGTTCGGTTCGGATCCTGGCCCACCCGGGCGCGCGGGCGGGACCTGGTGGATGCGTGATCTTGACGCGACGGCCGGCGATGGCCACTCGCCGTGCGGTCAGCCGTCCCGCGTGCGTGCCTACTCGACGCCGAGCAGATCCCGCGTGCGTGCCTACTCGACGCCGAGCAGATCGACCACGAAGACGAGCGTCTCGTTGGGCCTGATGACCCCGCCTGCACCGGCCGAGCCGTACCCGAGGTGCGGCGGGATGGTGAGCCTGCGGCGGCCGCCGACCTTCATGCCCTTGACGCCCAGCTCCCAGCCCTTGATGACCTGACCGCCACCGAGCGTGAACGAGAACGGCTCGCCGCGGTTCCAGGACGCGTCGAACTCCGCGCCGGTGGACTGCGCGACGCCGACGTAGTGCACGGTGACCTCGGATCCGAGGGTGGCCTCGGCGCCGTCACCCACCTGCACGTCGTCGATCTCGAGCATGCCGGAAGGCGCGCCGGGGGTGATGGTGACTTCGGGCTTGGTCGGCGTCATGGTTTCTCCTTGCGTTGGCGGGAGTTCCCATCCAACACCACGGCGCCGCGGCGCGCGCCGCCAGGCGAAGTCGGCCCGGGCGCTCCGGGCGTTCCGCGAAGTCAGCCCTGCGGTCCCCAGTTGCCCTGCGGCGGGCCGGACGGCGGACCCCAACCGGCTGCTGCGGGTGCTGCTGTTGTGGGCCGTAGCCGGGCGCGGGGCCGTTGTTGGGCGGTGGGCCGAACGACTGCTGCGGACCGAATCCTTGCGCCGGCTGCGCGAAATTCTGCTGCGGTTGGGCAAATTGCTGCTGCAGCTGCGCGAAACCCTGCTGCAAATCCCGACGACCGTGAGGACGATCGCCTTGGTCCGCTTCTTCAGGAAAATCCCCTCGCCCGTGGAGCGAGGGCATTTTGACAGATCATCCTTTCAGCGCGCCTTTTCAGGCCCGCTTTCCCACCGTGTCGAGATCCTCGGGCCGGTCGATGTCGACCGGGTCACCGAGGCCGGTGCAATCGATTTCGACCACGTCGTCGGCGTGCTGACGCAGATAGCCGCGGGCGCCCGCATCGCCGTGCGCCAGTTCGGCGACGCCCGCCCAATGGTGGCGCCCCAACAAAACCGGGTGAGCGCGTCGGCCGCGATACGACGCCATCGCCAAGCGCGCGCCTTCGTCGAATGCCTGCAGCATCCGACGCACCACGGCGACTCCGACCAGCGGCTGGTCGACCAAGGTGATGATGGCGGCTTCGGTGTCTGCCGGCAGCGCGGCGAGCCCCGCCTTGAGAGAAGACGCCAGCCCGGTCGACCAATCAGGGTTGTCGACCAGACGCGCAGGCGAATCCGCCAACGTTCGGCGTACTTCGTCAGCAGCCGCGCCGATCACGACCAGCACCGGGTCGCAGCCCGCCGCGGCCAACATCGCCGCACCACGGTGAGCCAGCGGCTGACCGGCGAATTCCACCAGCGCCTTGGGGCGGCCGAATCGCGTGCCTGCCCCGGCGGCCAGCAGCACTCCCGCGACCCCGGTCACTGCCGCAGGATATCGCCGTTGTTCCGGGCTAGCCTGCCTTCATGTCCAAGCCCTCCCGCGGATTCGACGGCCTGGTCATCAAGGCCTGGCGTGGCCGCGACTACCAGCTGACCGTGCGCGGCAGCCGGTTCGTCACCGACCACTACCTCCGCGTCTCGTTCGACACCGGCACCCTGCTCGACGACCTGCCGGTACACCCGACGATGTGGATCAGGTTGTGGATACCGAACGGGACCAAGCTGCAGCAGCGCGGCTTCACGCTGGTCGACCCAAACCCGCGGGCCCGCACCACGGACATCGAGTTCGCCCTGCACGACGGCTGCCCGGCGACCGAGTGGGCGAAAGCGGCGCGCCCCGGCGACACCATCGACGCGACCGTCCTCGGCACCAAGTTCACCTGGCCGAAGCCCGACCCGTCCGGCTACCTCGTCGTCGGCGACACCGCGTCGCTGCCCGCGATCAACAGCCTGTTGACCGGCCTCGACGGGACACCCGCGCGGGTGTGGCTGGAGTGGCAGCACGAGGACGACCAAAAGCTTCCGGTGGCCGCAACACCGCACACCGAGGTCACCTGGGTACGGCGGACCGACGCCGGCGCTGGCCTGGTGCAGGCCGTGGCAGAGGCCGCGTTCGACGCCACAGGCCGGCATGCGTGGGTCGCGTGCGACACCAGAACCACCCGGCGTCTGGTCGGCGTCCTGCGTGACCATTACCGATTGGACCGCAAAGCCATCACGGCGATGGGGTACTGGCGACCCTGAATCACCGCCCTGGCTGCACCCCGACTTGCCCGGTTTGCGACCATGACCTGCATGGATGAGCAGGGCCAGCCAGAGGTGAACGTCAAACCACGTAGCCACGAAGTCACCAGCGGATACGAGCGGGCGCCCGCGCGCGCCATGCTCCGGGCCGTCGGCATGACCGACGAGGACTGGGACAAGCCGCAGGTAGGCGTGGCCTCGTCGTGGAACGAGATCACCCCGTGCAACCTGTCCCTGCAACGACTCGCGCAAGGCGTCAAGGAAGGCGTGCGCGATGCCGGCGGCTTCCCGCTGGAGTTCGGCACCATCTCGGTGTCCGACGGCATCTCCATGGGCCACGAGGGCATGCGGTCCTCGCTGGTCAGCCGGGAGATCATCGCCGACTCGGTGGAATGCGTGATGCACGCAGAACGGCTGGACGGCTCGGTGCTGCTCGCCGGCTGCGACAAGTCGCTGCCCGGCATGCTGATGGCCGCCGGACGGCTGAACCTGGCCTCGGTGTTCCTGTACGCCGGGTCGATCCTGCCCGGCAACCTCAACGGCAACGACATCACGATCCAGGACGCGTTCGAAGGGGTCGGCGCGTGCGCGCTCGGCCGGATCACGCCGAAGGAGCTGGAGGACATCGAGCGGCACGCGTGCCCGGGCGAGGGCGCGTGCGGCGGCATGTTCACCGCGAACACCATGGCCTCCGCGGCCGAGGCACTCGGCATGTCGCTGCCCGGCAGCGCTTCGCCGCCCGCGGTGGACCGTCGTCGTGACGACTACGCCAAGCGCTCCGGCGAGGCGGTCGTGGAGATGCTGCGCAAGGGCATCACCGCGCGGCAGATCATGACCCGCGAGGCGTTCGAGAACGCCATCACCGTGGTGACCGCGCTCGGCGGCTCGACCAACGCGGTGCTGCACCTGCTGGCCATCGCGCGCGAGGCCGAGGTCGACCTGTCCATCGACGACTTCAACCGGATCGGTGAGCGCACCCCGCTGCTGGCCGACGTCAAGCCGTTCGGCCGCTACGTGATGAGCGACATCGACAAGATCGGCGGCCTGCCGGTGGTGATGAAGGCGCTGCTGGACGCGGGCCTGCTGCACGGCGACACGCTGACCGTGACCGGCAAGACGATGGCGGAGAACCTGGCCGACATCAACCCGCCGGACCCGGACGGCAAGATCATCTCGGCGCTGTCGAAGCCGCTGGCCGGCACGGGTGGCCTGACCATCCTGCGCGGCTCGCTGGCTCCGGACGGCGCCGTGGTGAAGAGCGCGTCGCTGCCCGCGCGGGTCATGGAAGGCACCGCGCGCGTGTTCGACGACGAGGCCGACGTGATGCCGGCGCTCGAGGCGGGCCAGATCAAACCGGGCGACGCGGTGGTCATCCGCTACGAAGGCCCCGCGGGCGGTCCGGGCATGCGCGAGATGCTGGCGGTCACGGCGGCGATCAAGGGTGCGGGCCTGGGCTCGGACGTTCTGCTGATCACCGACGGCCGGTTCTCCGGTGCGACGCACGGCCCGTGCATCGGCCACGTGGCTCCGGAGGCGGCGCACGGCGGCCCGATCGCCCTGGTGCAGAACGGCGACCGGATCCGCCTCGACCTCGACAACCGCACGCTGGACGTGCTGGTCGACGAGGACGAGCTGGCCCGCCGCAAGCAGCAGTGGCAGCCGCGCAAGCCGCGCTACACCTCCGGCGTGCTGGCCAAGTACGCCAAGCTGGTGGGCTCCGCCGCCGACGGCGCGATCTGCGGCTGAGTTGCCGGGGTGAGCCGGGCGCCGGCTCGCATGCCGCGTCCGGCGTCCGGCGTCCGGCTTCCGGCTTCCGGCTTCCGGCTTCCGGCTTCCGGCTTCCGGCTTCCGGCTTCCGGCTTCCGGCTTCCGGCTTCCGGCGCAGGTTTGCACGCCGGGTCCGGCTCGTCGCAACCGAGCACGAATTCGTCTGGCGCCCGTCGCGGGCCGGCCGGCTCCCATTGCGGCCGAGCGCGAGTACGTCCAGCGGTTTCGGCCCCGGCTGCCTACCTTCGTTGAGTGTCGTACCCCCGCCGGGGGCGCATTGCGGTACAAACCCGACGAAAGTAGGCAGCCGGAAGGACGCATCTGACGTCGACAGCCGTCGAACGTTCTTCCATCGTTCATCCTTCTGGGGGACGATCACGCCGTCATACCGCGCAGGACGAACAGGGGATCACCGTGACTCTCACCGGACGCAGGCGCGCACACCTTGTCGCGTTGTCCGCCGCCTCGCTGACCGCACTGACCGGGCTGGCCGTCCCGGCCACGGCGGCACCCGAGGCCCAGCAGGCCACGATCGCTCAGATCCAAGGCACCACCCGGCTCTCACCGTTCGACGGTCAGCAGGTCAGCGACGTCAAAGGCGTCGTGACCGCCATCCGGGCGTTCGGCTCGGCGCGCGGATTCTGGTTCCAGGACCCCCAGGGCGACGGTGACCCCCGCACCTCGGAGGGCCTGTTCGTGTACACCGGCAACACGACGCCCGACGTCAAGGTCGGCGACGCCGTGACGGTGTCCGGCACGGTCGACGAGTTCTATCCCACGAACCCGAGCGATTCGCCGTTCCAGTCGACCACCGAGCTGACCGACGCCACGTGGACCGTGACCTCGTCCGGCAACGACGTGCCCGAGGCGGAGAAGATCACGCCGGACACCGTGCCCGCGCAGCTCACCGCCAAGCCGGGCGGCAACATCGAGCCACTCCCACTGGAGCCCGAGGCCTACGCGCTGGACTTCTGGGAGAGCCGGGAAGGCATGCGGGTCCAGGTGACGGATGCACCGGTCGTCGGCCCGACCACCTCGTACAACGAACTGTTCGTCACCAGCAAGCCCGACGAGTACCCGAGTGCTCGGGGCGGCACCCTCTACACCGGCTACGACAACGACCCGACCGGTGTGCTGAAGATCGAGTCGCTCATCCCGTTCGCCGAGCGTCCGTTCCCCAAGGCCGACACCGGCGACACGCTCGCCGGGGTCACCGCCGGTGTGGTGGAGTACGACCAGTTCGGCGGGTACACCCTGATGGCCACCGAGCTCGGCGACGTCGTCCCCGGCGACCTGCAGCGGGAGACCACGCGTAAGCAGCGGCCGTACGAGCTGGCCGTGGCCACGTACAACGTGGAGAACCTCTCCCCGTCCGACGATCAGGCGAAGTTCGACGCGTTGGCGAAGGGCGTCGTGGAGAATCTCGCCTCGCCGGACATCGTGACGCTGGAAGAGGTACAGGACAACAACGGCGCACAGGAACCCGACGACGGTGTCGTCGCCGCCGACGAGACGTTGAACAAGTTCGTCGACGCGATCGTGGCGGCGGGTGGTCCGCGCTACGAGTGGCGGCAGATCGACCCGGAGGACCTGGCCGACGGCGGCGAGCCGGGCGGCAACATCCGGGTGGCGTTCCTGTTCAACCCGAAGCGGGTGTCGTTCGTCGATCGGCCCGGCGGGGACGCGACCACGCCGGTGAAGGTCCTCGGGTCGAAGAAGCCGCACCTGTCGATCTCGCCCGGCCGGATCGACCCGACCAACCAGGCGTTCACCGACAGCCGCAAGCCGCTGGCCGGGGAGTTCGTCTTCCGCGGCAAGACCGTGTTCGTGGTGGCCAACCACTTCGCGTCGAAAGGTGGCGACCAGCCGGTGCACGGGCGTTTCCAGCCGCCCGCCCGGGTATCCGAGGAACAGCGCGTCGAGCAGGCGAAGGCCGTGCGCGCGTTCGTCGACGAGATCCAGCGGCGGGACCGGTTCGCCAACATCGTCGTCGCGGGCGATCTGAACGATTTCTCGTTCTCGCCCACCCTGCGGGTGCTGACCGAGGACGGCGCGCTCACCGACCTGGTGGAGATCCTGCCGCCGGAGGAACAGTACGGCTACGTGTTCGACGGCAAGTCGCAGGTGCTCGACCACATCCTGACCTCGCGCGGGTTCAAGTCGGTCGCGTTCGACATCGTGCACATCAACGCCGAGTTCCACGACCAGAACAGCGACCATGACCCAGCCGTGGTGCGCGTCAAGCCCGGCGCCAAATAGCCGAGCTATTAGGGTGGCCGGGGTCGAGACGAAACTGGAGGGGATCTGATGAGCGACCAGCCGACCGGTCGCGAGCACATCGACTTGACTCGCGACCCGACGCCCGGCGTCCCGGACCACGCGCTGCCCGAAGGCGCCGAACCCAGCCCGTTGATCGACCTCAGCCGGGACCCGAACCCCGGCGTGGCCGACCACGCGCTGCCGGACGACGAGGAGTAACGAACTCCGCCAACGCCGGGGCCGCTGCTGCGGCCCCGGCGTTTTCGTGTCGGTGTGGGTGCTTGCTCCCGCTCTGCGTTCGGGCTGAACGACGAAAGAACGTGGTCGCGGGTGCCGAACGGGTGTTACCCCGGAAAGGTCCCGGTCCTCGTCCCACAAGGAGAGACCATGCTCGCTCGCACCGCTGTCCGCACCGCCATCGCCGGCATCACGCTGCTGCTGCCGCTGGTCGCGGTCGCGCCATCGGCCTCGGCCGCGACCGTCGCTCCGGCGCAAGTCACGATCACCTACGACGCCAGTCAGGCCTCCGAGTACGCCGACGCCATCGCGCAAGGCATCGCGATCTGGAACGAGCAGCTGGAGAACGTGCAGATCGACGAGGTCGAGCCGGGCGGAGATCCGGATGTCTCGTTCGTCGCCGACCCGGGGTGGCCGCGCGCCGAGATCGGGCCCGCGATGCCCGGCGACGACCTCACCGTGTGGTTCGGCAAGGAAGGCGTCGACGAGGGCTACGACCTGGTGCGGATCGCCGCGCACGAGTTCGGCCACAGCCTCGGGCTGTACGACAACAAGCCGGGGCCGTGCGAGAGCCTGATGTCCGGCAGCTCGGCCGGTGTCGAGTGCACCAACCCGGTCCCGAACGCCGAGGAGGTCGCCGCGGTCGAGGACATGTACGCCGGCGGCCTGGTTCGGCAGCACGCCGGTACCGGCAAGATCGTCGTCGAACAGGTCACCGGCAGCCCTGCCCCCAAGCGTTGGTCCGTGCCGCTTGACGAGGCGACAGCCTCGCCCTCGTGAGCGCCTGGCGCACGTGGCGCCGGTACGACGGAGTCAGCCTGCCTGCCCCCGGTTCAGCTGGTGGACCCGGTTCTTCCGACCACCTGCGACCTTCGAACCTGTGTGGCGTCACACCTCTCGCCTCGGGGGCGTGCCGGCGAGAGCCAAGACCGCTGCCAGCACCGCGAGTCCGGCGAGCACCAGGAACCCGGTGGAATAGCCGCCGAACAGGTCCGCGACGACCGCGCCGGCGAATGGGGCGAGCGCCATCGTTGCGGTGAGTGGGGCCGACAGCAACCCGGTCAAACGGCCGTAGTGGGTGGCGCCCCAGCGGTCGGTGACGGCTGTCGCCTGCAGCAAGGTGAACACGCCGCGAGCCATACCCGCCGCGACCGCCACCGCTGTCAACGCAGCAACCGAGCGGAGCACGCCGAGCAGCCCGGTCGTGACCCCGATGGCCAGCAAGATCAGCGACGTGCGCATGCGAGTGCTCGTGTTGCGCGACAGCCAGCCGTATCCGAGTCGCCCGAGCACCTGTCCGGCGCCACCGAGACCGAGGGCGACAGCCGCTGTTCCGGTGTCGATGCCGCGCTCGGCCAACAGCGGAACAAGGTTGACGACAGCCGCGAACGCTGCGAAGACGGTGAGCGACAACGCAACGCCCAGCGCGAGGAACGGACGGCTTCGCGCGATGGCTGCCGGATCGGCCGCGTGCCGAGCGGGATCGGGCGCCTCAGCGTCGGGCCACGGTCCCCGGAGACCCCAGAGGTGGCCGGGAACGGTGATCACGGCCAACACGCCCGCGAGCACGACATACGTGGTCCGCCAGTCACCGTCCCTGGCCAGGAACGCCGTCAACGGCGCGAACACCGTGCTGGCGAGACCTGCGACCAGCGTCAGGACCGTCAGTGCTCGAACCCGACGTGGTCCGTACCAGCGCGTGAGGGCGGCGAAAGCCGGCGGGTAGAGAACAGCTCCCATCGCCATGCCTGCGACGCTCCAACCGACGAAGAACCAAACGAGGTTCTGCGCGGACGCGATCAGCAGAACCGCAGGTACCGCCACGACTGATCCGGCGGTCATGATCCCGCGCGGACCTCTGCGATCGAGCAGGCGCCCGACGACGATGCCCACCAGCGCCGAGACCACTTGACTCACCGAGAACGCGGCCGTGATCTCCATGAGCGACCAGCCAGTCGAAGCGCTGATCGACGGGGCGAGTACAGGAAACGCGTAGTACAACACGCCCCAACTGGTGATCTCGGTGACGCACAGAACGACCAACACGCGGCGCAGGCCGGCACCGGTGAGCGCCTCAGCATGCGCCGTCGTGGTGGTCATCAGCGAACGGTCGGGCCGGGCAGCGAGACGGACTGCGGTTCGGCCGGTGCGCCGCAACATCCGCCGTCGGGCTGCGACTCGGCTCGGTCGAACAAGCCCGCGCCGCCGCACACACCCGTTTCGGGCAGCACCAGCTCGACCCGCTCGGCCGCCTCACGGTCGCCGGCCAGCTCGGCGACGATGCTGCGCACCTGCTCGTAGCCGGTCATGGCGAGGAAGGTCGGCGCCCGGCCATAACTTTTCATTCCGGCGAGGAACACGCCCGGTTCCGGATGGGAGAGTTCCTTGACGCCGTGCGGCGGCACGGTTCCGCAGGAGTGCACGTTCGGGTCGATCAGTGGTGCGAGCGCGACCGGGGCCTGCAACGTGGTGTCGAGCTCGAGACGGAGCTCCGACAGCCACGACAGGTCAGGGCGAAAGCCGGTGACCACGACGACCTCGTCGACGTCCTCGACACGCTGACCGTCGCCCGACAGGAGAGTGAGCCGACCGTTCGACGCGGCCTCCACGGCCGCCGTGCGGAAGCCGGTGACCACGCGCACCGCGCCGGCGTCGACGGCTTGCTGTGCGCGCACGCCAAGGGCGCCGCGCGCGGGAAGCTGATCGGCAGCGCCGCCGCCGAAGACGCCTCCGACCGTGCCCCGGCGCAGCACCCAGCTGATCCGGGTGGCGGGCGCAGCCTTCGCGAGCGCCACGAGGCTGACCAGCGCGGTGAGCGCGGAGTGTCCGCTACCGGCTACTACCACGTGCTTGCCCGCATAGCGAGCCCGCTCAGCGGGCTGCGACAGATCCGGTATGCGATAAGTGATGTGCTCGGCCGCAGCACGCTCGCCGAGCGCGGGCAGCCCGTCACCACCAAGCGGACTCGGCGAGCTCCAGGTGCCGGAGGAGTCGATCAGTGACCGCGCCGTGATGCGCTCCTCGCGACCATCAGCGGTGCGCACATGGACGATCAGCGGTTCGGTCTCCCGTCCCGCGTCCACGACGCGGTCGCGCCCGCGGCGGGCAACTCCTGTCACTTCGGCGCCGAAACGGACACGATCGCCGAGCGCCTCGGCCAGCGGCCGCAGATACCGCTCGACCCAGTCGCCGCCCGTCGGATAGGCCGCATCATCCGGCTTCTGCCACGTCGTCGACTCCAGCAGCCGGCCGGCCGTCGGCGCGATCAGCTCCGACCACGGCGAGAACATCCGCACGTGGGCCCACTCCGTGACACTCGCCCCCGCGGACTCCCCACGCTCCAACACCAGCGGGTTCAGTCCGCGCTCCAGCGCTTCCGCGGCAGCCGCCAACCCCACTGGACCCGCGCCGACCACGACAACCGGCACCTCGTCCATCATCGACCCCTTCATCGGTGTTCATCGATTGAATGTCGCTCAATGTATCGATGGAGATCGATTGACGCAACCATCGAGAGCCATCGATAATGTCGTTATGACGATCAGCGCTCCCGCCCCGCGGGTGTTGCCGGATGACGACGCGGCGAAGTATGCGGAGTGGTTCTCCTGCCTGGCCGACCCGACTCGTGTCCGGCTGTTGCACGTAGTGGCTACGACGCCCGGCGGGATGACGGTCGGAGCGCTGACGCAGCAGTTGGGCATCAGTCAGTCCACGTGCTCGCACCACATCCGCAAGCTCGCCGAGGTCGGCTTTCTTCGGCTGCACAAGGAAGGCACTGCGACCAGGGTGATGGTCAACGAGGCCTGCTGCACCGGCCTGCCGCACGCCGCCGACGTCGTCATGGGCACGCTCGCGCCGCGCCCGTGCTGTCCCGCCGACGTACCCGCGGACGTCCACGTTCGTGCTCTACGGCCCGAGGACTGGCCTGCCGTGCGCCGCATCTACGGCGAGGGCATAGCGACGGGGATCGCGACGTTCGAGACGACGGTGCCCAGTCGTGCCTCGCTCGACGCCCGGTGGCTGCCCGGGCACCGGTGGGTGGCCGAGATCGACGGCGTGGTCGTCGGCTGGACGGCCTTGAGCCCGGTGTCGGACCGCGAGTGCTATGCGGGCGTCGCCGAGAGCGCCATCTACGTCGACGAGGCTTACCGCGGCCGCGGTGTCGGCAAGGCGTTGATCCGGCAGCAGGTGGTCGAGGCGGACAGCGCCGGGCTGTGGACATTGCAAACGTCCATCTTTACGGAGAACCGGGCAAGCATCGGGCTCCATCACGCAGCCGGCTACCGCACTGTCGGCGTCCGAGAGCGCATCGCCCAGGTCAACGGCGTGTGGCACGACACCGTGTTGCTGGAACGTCGCTCCGACGCGGTCTACGACGTCTGCTGACGACGCCGGACGAGCTGGCCGACTACTTCGAGCTCGGTCGGCGAGCGGGCTGCCCTACTCAAAGCGAACGCCGGACCGCTCTGCTGAGCGATCCGGCGTTTGCGCTGGTCGTTGGCGGAGGATACGGGATTCGAACCCGTGAGGGCTTTCACACCCAACACGATTTCCAATCGTGCGCCTTAGGCCGCTCGGCCAATCCTCCGTGGAAGAGGGTACCGGACGCCGATTCGCGCTGGGGCCGGCGGGTCCGAGCAGCGCCGACGGTGCTCGGCCACCCGCTGTCCTGGCCGCCGACGGTGGGGACAACCCCTGCCTGCCGGGGGCGAGCCCGTGCGCATCGAGCGGGATGGCACGCGCAGCCGAAGGGCCAGCACGCCAGATTTCCCGAGCCGAATCCGGAACCGTTCTTGATGCGGAAACCATGCCGACAACGGCAACTTGTCCGGAGCGCACGATGCCACTACACGAGATCAGCAAACCAGTCAGCGGCCACGTCATCATCGACGGGACCCCACCGAATGCCGTCGAGGTTCAGCTCCGTTATTCGCGGAACGACCCGCACGCGGTGTGGATGATCTTCCCAGCGCAGGAATGGTGCTTCGACCGCGGCCTGCTGCTGGAGGCCCTCGCCGGGGTGCCGTCCGGCGAGGGCGACGCCCACATCCACTGCGACGACACCAACGTCTGCGTCCACCTCGGCTCCCCCGCCGACCGAGCACACGTCGTTCTGCCGCGCGAGGAGGTCGACGCCTTCGCCGAGGCCAGCACGAACCTGATCCCGCGCGGTGCCGAGTCCACCCATCTCGACCTGGACGGCCTGATTTCCCGCATCCTCGCCTCCACCGACGTCAGCTGACGTTGCCGGGTCGATCGCCGGGCGGACAGCCCGCACCGTGCCAGTGGACGGATGGGTTCCGACACGGAAAGCTGAGCGGATACGCCGCAGGCAACCCGAGGGGAACTCATGGATCAGAAGGCGATCGACGACGTACTCGCCCGCCCGTACAGCCAGGAGTTGCTGGCCCGTGACCTGGCCAGGCTGGCGTTCGTCGCCTTGGACGGAACACCCCGTGCCATCCCGATCGGCATCCATTGGAACGGCACGGAAATCGTCATGTGCACCTCGACGAACGCGCGCAAACTCGCCGCGTTGCGTCGCAATCCCGCGGTCGCCTTGACGATCGACACCGAATCGCACCCGCCGAAGGTTCTGCTGCTGCGGGGCAATGCCGAACTCGACGAGGTCGAGGGCATCCCGGACGAGTACATGCAGATGAACGGCACGTATGAGATGACGCCGGAACAGCGAGTGGAATGGGAGAAGAACGTCAAAGCGCTCTACGACCGCATGGTGCGGATCGTGGTGAAGCCGACCTGGGCGAAGTTGATCGACTTCGAGACCACGCTGCCGACCTCGATCGCCGAACTCATGCAGCAGAAGGCGGCGGAGGCGGCTCGATGACCGGCGACGGCGCCGCTGCGCGCCTGGACAACATCGCCATCGTCGTCGACGACCTGGAGAAGGCGAAGGCGTTCTTCGGCGCGCTGGGCATGGAACTGGAGGGAGAGGCGACGGTGGGAGGCGGCGAGGTCGACCGCCTCCTCGGGCTGGACGGCGTGCGAACCGCCCTCGCGATGATGCGCACCGCTGACGGGCACGGCCGGATCGAGCTGACCGAGTACCTCTCCCCACCCGCAGCCGGCGACGGTTCCACGCCGGTGCACGCGTTGGGTGGCCACCGGGTCATGTTCGCCGTCGACGACGTCGACGCCGCCCTCGACCGGCTGCGGCCGCACGGCGCCGAACTCATCGGCGACATCGTGCGGTACGAGACCCACCAGCTCGCCTACGTCAGAGGCCCGGCGGGGATCACGGTCGCACTGGCCGCGGTCGTCGAGTAGGACTGTGCGGGGTGCCGGCAGCGACACGGCCGGCGTGGGGTGCTCCAGGCCGGCCGGCTGGGCACGTGTCGGTCGGCCCGTCACGACGGCCCGGCGATGTGAGCTCGACCAGCCCGGAGGACCCGGCCACTGAACTCGACCAGTCCCGACGGCCCGGCTGAGTTCGGCCGACGGTCCGCGGGCGCGACGATTCCCGACCGCCCAGCCCGTCGAACCCGACGATTCCGCGCGACGAGGCGGCGCACCGCCGTAGTTCCCGAGGCGTCGGCGCTAAGCCGCGGTCCACCCGCCATCGACCGTCAGCGTGCTTCCCGTGGTGTAGCTCGCCGCGTCCGACGCCAGGTACACCGCGGCGGCGCCGAGCTCGGGCGGAGCGGCCACCCGCTTCTGCGGGGTCCTGGCCACGATCCGTTCGCCCCACTTGCTGCTGACCAGGCCCTCGGACAGATCCGTGTGGAAGTAGCCCGGCGCGAGCACGTTGACCCGCACGCCGCGATCGGCCCACTCCACCGCCATCACCCGGCTGAGCGCCTCGACCCCGCCCTTGCTCGCCGCGTACGCCGCGATGCGTTCCATCCCGGCGGTGGCGTGCACGGACGACACGGTGATGATGCTGCCGCCGCCCTGCTGGAGCATCTGCCGCCCGGCGGCGCGGGCACAGTAATACGTGCCGGTCAGGTTCGTGTCGATGACCGCCGTCCAGTCCTCGTCGCGCGATTTCTCCGTCCGATGGAACGTCGGGCTGATCCCGGCCGCCGTCACCGCCACGTCCAGCCTGCCGAACTGCTCGACGATCGCGGCGACCGCCTGATCGGCGAACCCGGGCTCCGCCACCGAGCCCGGCACGGCCAGCCCGCCACCGACCTCGGCCACGAAGTCGTCCAGGTCGGTCTTGGTGCGCGAGCTGACCGCCACGGTGGCGCCCGCCTCGGCGAGCGCCACCGCGATGGCGCGGCCCAACCCCTTGCCCGCACCGGTCACCCAGGCAACCTTGCCCTGGAGAGTTCCGCTCATGCCTTCGCCTCACGCAGCTGACGCTTGAGCACCTTGCCCGACGGGGTCCGCGGCAGCTCCTCCAGGAACGTCACCGCCGCGGGCACCTTGAACTTGGCCAACCGCTCTCGGCAGAACGCCTGCAAGTCCTCGGCCGACGCGGTCGAGGACGGCTTCAGCACCACGAACGCCTGCGGCACCTCACCCCAGCGCGGATGCGCCATCCCGACGACCGCCGCCTCGACGACCTCCGGGTGCTCGTACAGCACCCGCTCCACCTCGGGCGTGGCGATGTTCTCCCCACCCGAGACGATCATGTCCTTCTTCCGGTCCTCGACATACAGGTAGCCGTCCTCGTCGAGGCGGCCGACGTCGCCGGTGAAGAACCAGCCGTCACGGAACGCGGCGGAGGTCGCCGTCGGGTCGCGCCAGTAGCCCGCGCTGACCTTCGGCCCACGCAGGGCGATCTCGCCAAGCTGACCGGTCGGCGCGTCGTTGCCGTCCGGATCGACGATGCGCACTTCGGTGTGCACCACCGGGCGGCCCACCGAGCCGGCCTTGGACAACGTGTGGTCGCGGTCGTTGAACGTGTCGCCGGAAACCGTCTCGGTCAGTCCGTACGCGTCGGAGAACCAGGCATTCGGGAACGCCTTCAAGATCCGTTCGATCAGCGGCTCCGGCATCTTCTCGCCACCACCGATGATGAACCGGATCGACGAGGTGTCCCGGTCGTGCAGGTCCGGCAGCTGCAGGATCGCGTTCATCAACGACGGCGCCAGCCACACGTTGGTCGGCCGCTCCCGCTCGATGATGTCGACGGCCTTGGCCGCTTCGAACTTCCGCATCACGGTCAGCGAGCCGCCGGCGTGCAGCGTTCCGACACCCGGCAGGTCGAAGCCACCGACGTGATACAGCGGACCGCACACCAGCGTGGTGTCGTCGGCGGTCAGGCCGAACTCCACGATGTGCCCGAGGTTCTTCCACATCAGGTTGCCGTGCGTGATGCAGACACCCTTCGGCCGAGACGTCGTGCCCGAGGTGTACATCAGGCGCTGCAGGTCGTCCGGGCCGACCGGCTCGCACGGCACCTGGCGGCCGCGGTTCGCCTCGACCAGCGCGGTGTAGTCGAGCCAACCGTCCGGCGCCTGGTCCGCACCCAGCAACAGCCGGTGCCGCACCCCGTCCGGCAGCACCGGGTCGATCGAGCCCTGGAACTCCGGCTCGGTCAGCAAGGCCACCGCCCCGGCGTGCTCGAGGATGTAGCGCCACTCGTCCGGGGCCAGCCGGTAGTTCATCGGCAGGAAGGCCGCGCCCAGCCGGTTGACGGCGAACGTGGCCTCCAAGAATTCCAGGTGGTTGTACAGCAACAACCCGACGATGTCCCCGCGCCCGACGCCGAGGTCGCGCAACCCGGCGGCCAGCGCGTTCACCCGCTCCAGCAGGTGGGCGTTGGTGAGCGTGCGATCGCCCTGCCGCAGCACGACCTTCTCGGGCGCGCGGGACGCGTGGTAGTCGAGGATCGCTGCGAAGTTGCTCATCGCTGCTCCTGGGAGTGGTAGCTGTGCAGACGCTCCCCCGCATCCCCCCAGTTGACCTGGCTGATCATTCCGCCGTCGGCGACCAGGTCCGCCCCGGTCACGTACCCGGCGTTCTCGCTGGCCAGGAAGGCCACCACGGATGCGATGTCCTCCGGCTGACCGATACGGCCCAGCGGCGTGGCGCTCACCGTCGCGTCATGGATGACCTGCGTGCTCAACGTGTCCCGGTTGATCCCGGTGTGCACCACGCCGGGGCTGACCGAGTTGATCCGGATGTTGTCCGCGGCCAGCTCACCGGCCAGCTGCTTGGTCATGGCCAGCACGCCGCCTTTGGCCGCGGTGTACGAGGTGAAGCCGTAGCCGATGTGCCCGGCGATCGAGGCGATCTGCACGATCGACCCGCCACCGGCTGCCGCCATCGCCGGGATGACGTTCTTCAACATCACGAAGTAGCCGGTGAGATTGACGTCGAGAACCCGCCGCCACTCGTCCAGCGTGGACTCCAGCAGCTTCTTGCGGACGATGATCCCGGCGGCGTTGACCAGCACGCGGGGTGCGCCGAGCTCCGCCGCCTGCGGCACCATCGCCGCGACCGCGTCCTCGTCGGTGACGTCCACCCCGAAGGCGGCTGCCCGGTGGCCGTCCTTGGTCAGTTCGTCGACGGTGGCTTTGGCCGCCTTTTCGTTGGCATCCACCGCAGCGATGGCCAACCCGTCGGCCGCCAGCCGCCGCGCACAGGCTCGGCCGATACCCGACCCGGCGCCCGTGACGATCGCGCACGCTCCGTCATACGACATTGCGACTCCTTCTCACCGCAGTTGTTGGGGGTTCGGCTGAACTCGCCGATGCGTCACGTCATGGCCAGGCCGCCGTTGGCGTCGACCACCTCGCCGCTGACGTAGCTGGCAGCGGGCGAAGCGAGGAAGGCGGCGACCCGTGCGATTTCCTCGGGCGCGGCGAACCGGCCGAGCGGGTGGCCGTCCGGCCGGTAGCCCTTGCCGGTGATCATCGGGGTGTCCACCACGCCAGGGGCGACGCCGTTGGCCACGATCCCGTTGGCGGCTTCGGTCTTGGCGATCCACCGGACGAGGGCGTGCACCGCGCCTTTGCTGGCCACGTAGTGCGGGCCGGCCAGCACCCCGCCGATCTTTCCCGCCACCGAGCCGATGCAGACGATGCGTCCGCCCTGGTCCCGCATGTGCGGCAGGGCGCCGCCGACCGACCACATCGTGCCCTTGACGTTGACGTCCAGCACCGAGTCGAGATCGGGTTCGGCCAACTCCTCGAGCGAGACGGCGTCGCCGTAGATCGCCGCACAGGTCACCAGGGCGTCGATGCGCCCGGCCGGGGCGGCCGCCGCGGACATCGCCGCGGCGACCGCACCCCGATCGGTGACGTCGACGATCTGCCCGACGGCCGAGCCGCCCGCCTCGGTGATCGCGGTGACCACCTCGTCGCACGGCCGGGCGTCGAGCACGGTCACCGCGGCGCCCGCCGCCGCGAGCTCCTTGGCGACCTCGGCACCGATCCCGCGCGCGGCACCGGTGACGACGGCGACCTGGCCGGTCATTCCCGCCGGGCCGTCCGGGTGCAGCATGCCCGCGGTCATGCCGACTTCTCGTGCGCCTCGAGTTCCTCCATCAGCACCGGCACGCCCATCGTGCAGGTGTGGATCCCGAGCACGCTGGTCAGTTCCAGCACCTCCATGATTTCTTCCTTGGTCGCGCCGTAGGAGAGCGCGTTGCGGATGTGCTGGCGCAGACCCGGCTCGTACAGGTGGGTGGTGGAGGCGTCGATCGCGACGTAGATCAGCTCCTTGATCTTCGGCTCCAGCACACCCGTGCGCCACGGCACCGCGGAGAAGTTCAGGTACGCCTCGAAAAAGCTCGGGTCCAGGCTCAGCAGCCCCTCCCAGAACGCGTTCCAGTAACCGCGTTCGGCGATGAACTTCTCGCGCAGCTCGTTCTGCCTGCGCACGGTCTCCTCGTCGGGCGCTGCGGGGTTGTCAGTCACGGTGATGCCTCCCTAGTTCGCGGCCGGCTGCTGGGCGCGCAGCTCCGCGCGCCTGCGTTCGGTCGCCTCGTAATCGATCTGCAGGTTCTCCGGGTCGTTGTGCGGATCCCCCTTGATGACGACCCCGTAGTGCTCGTACGCGCCTTCGATGGAGACGTACTCGTCGCGCACGTCGCGGCAGACCCGCTCGGGCTCGCGGTCCAGCGGCGAACCCCAGCCGCCGCCACCGTTGGTCAGGTAGCGGAACACCGCGTGCGGCTTGGTGTGCCAAACCGGGTTACGGGCGAAGTAGAAGTACTCGCCGTTCGGGTCGACCGCTTTCGTCTTCGGGTCGAGCATCCCGGCGACCGGCGTCGAACCCTCGTAGACCTCGTCCGAGGTCGGGATGAGCTCCTTCTTCTGCGGCACGTTGTAGTAGTCCGGGTCGAACACCCAGGTGGCGCCCAGTGCGCCGGACTTGCCGCCGTAGACACCGATGCCGCTGGCCTTCTTCACGTGCAGCGGGCTCGACCAGTGCTCGGCCTCGGTGAGGTAGAGCGTGTCCTTGAGCACCGCGGCACCACCGCGGTTGGTGCCCGCACCCGCGCTGTCGATGGCGTACTCCTTGCGCAGCACCACCGCGGGCACCTCGGACTCGATGGCCTCGGTCGCCGGGTCCAGGTTGTTCGCCTGGTACATGACCGAGTAGCTGTCCGCGTCGCCCGCCTCGGTCGCGCCCCACGGCCCGTGCTCGCCACCGCACTGCGCGGTGGTCACCCACGGGGTCCCGTCCGGCAGCACGCCGTTGGCGTTGTGGATGTTCAGCGAGCCGTAGTCACCGCCGACCGCGCGGCGACCCAGCGCCTTCTCCAGCGCACGGAACACCGCGAGCAGCACCGGCCCGGTGCTCTCCCAGTACAGGAAGACCGCGCCGTCCGGCGGGGTCGCGCTGATGAACGTGCCCGCCGGGATGACGATGTCGATCGGCCGGTAGGTCCCCGAGGTGAACGGCGACTCCGAGTCGATCAGGAACTTCAACGCCACGCCGACCGCGGTCTTGGTGTCCAGGATGCCCGCGTTGATCGACGTGCGCGCCTGCGGCGACGTTCCGCTGAAGTCCAGCTCCATGCGGTCGCCGACCTTGGTGATCTTCAGTTTGATGCGGTACTCGATGCTGTCGTCTATGCCGTCGCAGTCGATACCTTCCTCCGCCTCGTAGACCCCGTCCGGGATCTCGGCGATGGCGCGGCTCATCGACTCGGCCGACGTGTCGGTGGCGTAGCGCAATGCGCCCAGGTAGGCGTCCACGCCGTACCGGTCGATGCTCTCCAGGATCAGCTGCTCACCGAGCAGCAGGTTCTGGTAGATCGTCTTGATGTCCGGCAACAGCAGCTCGCAGAACCGCGCGTTGTCGAAGATCAAGTTGAACGACGACTTCACCGGCTTGTTGTCCCGGTACAGCAGCATCGGCGCGATGACCAGGCCGTTCTCGTAGACGTTGCGCTTGGTACCGCTGAAGCCGGCGGGCACCACACCGCCCATGTCCAGCTGGTGCGCGCGCAGGTTGACGAACGACACCAGCCGGTCGTTGTGGAACACCGGGCGGATGAAGCAGATGTCGTTGACGTGGTTGCCCGCGCGGTACGGGTCGTTGCAGATGATCACGTCGCCGGGACGCAGGTTCTCCGGCCCGTACTCCTCGATGGTGTTGCGCACCGCCTCGGACATCGTGCCGAGGAACATCGCCAGGCTGTTGCTCACCGAGGCCATCGGGTAGTTCTGCTCCGGCGGCCCGGAGATGGTGGCGGCGAAGTCGTACCAGTCACGCAGGATCAACGAGAACGCGTTGTTCAGCAGGCCGGTACACATGTGCTGGACGATGTACCGCATCCGGTTGGACAGCACCGACGCGGTGAACCGGTCCGATGCGTAGCGCGCCTCGAACGCGGCGTCGTCGAGGTCCTTCAGGGCTGTTGCTTCGGTCATGACTCAGGCCTTCCGGATACGCAGCTCGCCGTGGCGGCCGACGGTGGCAACCTGGCCGGGGACGAGGAAGGTGGTGGACAAGGGCTCGCGGATGACGGCGGGGCCGGGAACCTCGTCGCCCGCACGCAGGGCGTCCCGCTGGTACTCGCCCGCCTCGATCGGCTCGGACTCCAGGTACTTGATGGTCAGCATCCGGTCCGGGGTGAGCTCGTCACCCGCCGGACGCTCGGGCAGTTCCGGATAGCTGACCTTCTTGGACTTGATGACCGCCTGGACCCGGTAGGTCACGCCCTGCACCGGCAGCGCCTCGAAGCGGTTGCCGGAGCGCTCTTCGTAGGCGTCGTGGAAGTTGCGCACCATCTCGGCGATCTCGTCCGCCCCGATCTCGCCGCTGGGCACCGCGATGAACGGCGTCTCCCAGGTCTGCCCGGCGAGCCTGCCGTCGAAGCTGCGCACGAACTCGACCTGGTCCCGGTACTCCTCCGGCAGCCGTTCGGCCACCCGGCGCTCCATCGAGCGGTAGACCTTGTCCACCTGCTCGGCGGCTTCCGCGGTGAGCAGCGTGTAGGAGCTGCGGCTGTCCGCGTACACCAGGTCGGAGCTGACCAGGCCGAGCGCGGAGAACAGGCCCGGGTGCGGGGGCACGATGACCTCGGCCGCGTGCACCAGGTCCAGCACCGCGGGCAGCAGCATCGGGCCCGCCGCACCGTAGGCGACCAGGCTGTAGTCGCGCGGGTCGACACCGTGCTGGATGGCGATGTTGGTGACGCCCTCGGCGATGTTGTTGATGCCGATGTTGAACGCGTAGCTGACGCGCTGGTCGAACGACAGCGGGCTGTCCAGGTCCTCGAACGCCTGCTTGGCCAGGTCCGGGTTCAGCCGCATCCGGCCACCGGCGAAGCCGTCCGGGTCGATGATGCCCATCAGCAGGCAGGTGTCGGTGGTGGTCGGCTGCTTGCCGCCGAGGCCGTAGCACGCCGGGCCGGGGTCGGCGCCCGCGCTGCCCGGGCCGACCTTCAACTCACCGGAGGCGTCGACGGTGACCAGGCTGCCGCCACCGGCGCCGATGCTGGAGATCTCGTTGGACAGCGCGTTGACGATCAGGTCGTGCTCGAGCTCGAACGTGGTGTTCACGAACGGCTCGCCGTCGGTGACCATGCTGATGTCGCACGACGTGCCGCCGACGTCCGCGCACAGCAGGTTCTTCACGCCGATGAGCTCGCCGAAGTGGGCGCTGGACACCGTGCCCGCGGCCGGGCCGGCGAACACGATCCGGAACGGGTGCTCCATCGCCGCGTCGGCGCGCACCAGCTGGGCGGCACAGTCGGCGAAGTTCAAATCCCCGGTGAAGCCGAGGTCCCGCAGGCCGGCGTCCAGCCGCTTGCAGTACTCGTCGTAGATCAGCCGCATGAAGACGTCGACCACGGTGGTCGACGCGCGGGCGAACTCCTTGGCCAGCGGGGAGACCTCGCTGGAGATGGAGACCGGCACGTCGTCGCCGAGCACCTCGTGCGCGAGCTGGCGCAGCCGCTCCTCGTGGTGGTTGTTCACGTACGCGTTGATCAGGCAGATCGCCACGCCCTGCACACCGCAGTTGCGCAGGATCTCCAGCTCTTGACGAGCCTGGTCCTCGTCCAGCGGGATGAGCACGCCGCCGTCGGCGGTCAACCGCTCCCGGATGCCCCTGCGCAGGTAGCGCGGGACCAGCGGGCGGTTGGCGTCCCCGTACGAGCGGCGCCACCGCGGGTTCATCAAGCCTTCGATGGGGCGCCAGGTCCGGCCGACGTCCAGGATGTCGCGGTGGCCGAACGTGGTCAGGAAGGCGATTTTGGGCAACCGCCGGGTGATCACCGCGTTCAGGCCGTGGGTGCTGGCGTGGTTGAACACCGCGGAGTCGGCGACGCCCACTTCCTCGGCGCCGCGCAGCACACCCTTCTCGGTGTCCTTCACATCGGTGGCCACTTTGACCGTCTTGATCTGCCCATCGGCAATGGCCACCACGTCCGTGAAGGTGCCGCCGACGTCTACGCCGATCATGAGATTCCTGCCTTTCCTGAGTTCGTTATTCGACGTCGAGGCCGTCGGAGGTCAGCTCGATGGGGCCGAGCAGCCGCCAGGGCTCCCGGCTGACGCAGCGCAGCGTCTTCTGGTGCTTGACGACGAGGTACCAACCGCCCTCCGACAGCACCGGGTAGCGGCGGAAGTCAGCGGCGGTCGAGCCGGGGAAGTCGCGGTCCAGATCGACGCCGAGTTCGGCCAGTTCTTCTTCGGTTACCGCCTCTCTCGGCACCGTGATCCCTTCGGGAACGGTCGAGCCAACTGCGCTCATGTGCCATCACACTCCGCTGTGTCGCGCCATCGATGAGTTTCGTGTACCAGTCGGTCTACTAAACTGTGATGGCAAGCACTGTAGGACCCAGTTGGCGCCCTGACAAGACCGAGCCGGGTGAGCGAAGGAGAAGTGGATGACCGAGTTGGTGCACACCAAGATCGCGGACGGCGTGGCCACGCTACGGCTGGACAACCCGCCGCTGAACGCATTCGACACCGCGATGCGTCATGCCCTCGCCCATGCCGCTGACCAGCTGGAACGGGACGCCGACGAGGGTCGGGTGCGCGCCGTCGTGCTGTGTGGCGAAGGCCGGTGTTTCGCCGCGGGAGCGGACCTGAAGCAGCTGTCGACGTTCGGTTTCGAAGAGGTCGTCGGGTGGAACAGGGCGCTGCAGAAGACCTTCACCCGGATCGCCGAACTCCCCCTTCCGGTTGTCGCCGCCCTGCACGGTTTCGCGCTCGGCGGCGGCCTCGAACTGGCCCTGGCGGCCGACTACCGGGTCGCCGCTCCGGACACCCAGGTCGGCCAGCCGGAGGTGCTGCTCGGCATCACGCCCGGCTCGGGAGGTACCCAGCGACTCGCGCGACAGGTCGGCCCGTCGCGGGCGAAGGAGCTGATGATGACGGGCAGAAAAGTCACCGCGGAGGAGGCGTTGCGCATCGGTCTGGTAGACCAGATAGCCGACGATCCACTGGCCGCGGCCACCACATACGCCCGGCAGCTGGCCGAAGGACCACGGTTGGCGCTGCAAGCGATCAAGGAGGCGGTCGACCACGGTCTGGACGCCTCGCTGGCCGCCGGGCTGAGCCTGGAACGCAGCCTGATCGCCGGGCTGTTCGCCACCGAGGACAAAGAGCGCGGGATGACCTCGTTCCTGCGCAACGGACCGGGCAAGGCGCGGTTCACCGGCGCGCCCGGTGACGGGTAGCGGCACGAGGGGGATGGCGCGGCCTAAGGTGAGCCTCGCCAGGCGACGGAGGACATATGCCGAGACCACCGGGACACGGGCCGGGATACGAGATCAAGCGACAGCAAATCATCGATCAGGCCGCCGATTTGTTCGCCAAGCAGGGATACGCCGCCACCGGAATTGCCGAGATCGGCAAGGTGGCGGGATTGGCGAAAGGAGCGTTGTACTACTACATCGGCTCGAAGGAGAATCTGCTCGTCGAGATCCAGAACCGGGTGCTCGGGCCGCTGTTGGACGCGGCGCGCAAGATCGCCGCACTGGACGAGGACCCCGTGCTGCGTCTGCGGCTGCTGTCGGAGACGCTGCTGGAGATCATCTTCGCCCGGCTCGACCACATCTGGGTCTACGAGCACGACTACCGGCACCTGACCGGGGAGAACCGGTCGCGGTTGATCGCGCAGCGGCACGAGTTCGAGCAGATCGTCACGGACCTGCTGACCGCGGCGATGGAGTCGGGCGCATTCCGGAAGATGGATCCCCGGCTGGCGATGCTGCAATTTCTGAACATGCACAACCACACGTATCAGTGGGTGCGGCCGGGTGGACCATGGAATGCCGCGTTCTTGTCGCAGCAGTACTGCGCGACGCTGATCTCCGGATTCCGTAGCCCGGATTACGACGCGAGCGATCTGGAAAAGCGCGTCGAGGAATTCCGGGCACGGCAGTCCGAGGAGAAGTAGCTGGGGACGCCACGGCGCCCCCAGCCGACCCTCAGGCCCGCACGGACTCCCGCACGGCCGCGGCAATCCGCTCCGGCGTCGGCATCCACGCCTGCTCCAACGACGGCGCGTACGGCGCAGGCGTCGACTGCGCACCGACCCGGATCACCGGCGCATCCAAGCTCCAGAAACCTTCCCGGGACGCGATGGCGGCCAGCTCGGCACCCACGCCGAACTCACCGACCGCCTGATGGGCGATGACCAGCCGGTTCGTCTTCTCCAGCGAGCGCAGCACCGTGTCGACGTCCAGCGGCGCGATCGTGCGCAGGTCGATCAGTTCTACGCTGATCCCGTCCGCGGCCAGTTCCTCGGCCACGGTCGCGCAGTCGTGCATCAGCCGCGAGTACGACACCAGCGTGACGTCCGTGCCCTCGCGTCGGACGGCCGCACGGCCGAGCGGCACCAGGTGGTCCTCCGGTGGCTTCGGGCCCTTCCGCCCGTACATCAGCCGGTTCTCCACGAACACCACCGGGTTGGGGTCGCGGATCGCGGCACGCAGCAGCCCGTAGGTGTCCGCCGGGGTCGACGGCATGACGACCGTGAGCCCGGGGATGTGCGCCAGCAGCGCTTCCAGACTCTGCGAGTGCTGACTGCCCGACGACTTGCCCGCGCCGAACTGGGTCCGCACCACCAGCGGCAGCTCGACCGCTCCGCCGGTCATGAACCGCAGCTTCGCCGCCTGGTTCATCAGCTGGTCCAGGCACACCCCGATGAAGTCGAAGTACATCAGCTCGACCACCGGCCGCATGCCTGCCATCGCCGCCCCGACCGCGGTGCCGATGATCGCGCTCTCCGAGATCGGGGTGTCCCGAACCCGCCCCGGATACGCCTCCGCCAGCCCGCGGGTCAGCCCGAACACGTTGCCGCCTTCGCCGACGTCGATCCCGGCCAGGAACACGCTGTCGTCGTGCCGGAGTTCGTAGTCGAGCGCCGTCCGCACCGCGTCCATGGTCCGGAAGATCTCGCCGTCGGCCTCCGGCGGCTCGGGCACCGGCTCGCGCGGCACGCCCACGAAGTGGTGCAGCGTCTCCGGCGCAGGCGGGCTGGCCGCGCGCGCCGCCTCCACCGCGGCGTCGATCCGGTTCTCGACCTCCTGGTCGATCGTCGCCACGTCCACCTTCAGGTCGCCGAGCCGCGCGGCGAGCCGGACCAGCGGATCGCGCGCCTTCCATTCGGCGAGCTCCTGCTTGTCCCGGTAACGCTCCGGGTCGCCCTCGTAGTGCCCGTGCCAGCGGTAGGTGTCCGCCTCGATGAGCACCGGGCCGGCGCCGGCGCGCAGCTTGTTCGCCACGTCGTTGACCAGCGACGCCACCGCGACCACGTCGTTGCCGTCGACGTGGTGGAAGTCCACCGCGTAGCCGGGCGCGCGGTCGGCCAGCGAGGCGCGGGTCTGCGTGGCGATCGGCGAGAACTCCGCGTACTTGTTGTTCTCGCAGAAGAAGATCACCGGGAGGTTCCACACCGACGCCAGGTTGACCGCCTCGTGGAACATGCCCTGGGCGACCGCGCCGTCACCGAAGAACGCCAGCACCACGGCGCCCTCGCCACGCAACTGGGCCGCGGTCGCGGCGCCGGCGGCGATCGGCAGCCCGGCCGCGACGATGCCGTTGGCGCCGAACACCCCGTGCCGCGGGTCGGCGATGTGCATCGAACCGCCGCGGCCCCGGCAGGTCCCGGTCTCCTTGCCCATCAGCTCCGCGAACATGCCCTCGACGTCCATGCCCTTGGCGATGCAGTGCCCGTGGCCGCGATGGGTGGACGTCACGACGTCCCGATCGCCGAGCGGCCAGCACGCGCCGACCGCCGACGCCTCCTGTCCGATCGACAGGTGCAGGAACCCGGGGATCTCGTTGTTCCGGTACAGCCGGGCGGCCCGGTCCTCGAACTGCCTGATCAACCGCATGCGCCGGTACATCTCGGTCAGCACATCGGTGTTCGTGTCGAGCGCCGTCGACAGCTCGGGTGCCCGAGTGGAAGTCATGTCGCCCCTCATCCTTTTCGTCACGCGTTCGGCTCGGCCCCTTGACAAGCGGCCGCGAACGACGATTCTTGTACCGACTGTTCGAAAAAACAACTGACCCGGCGCGAGAGGTGGTCGACGTGCGCGCACTGCGCTGGCACGGTCCGCAGGACCTGCGGCTCGACGAAGTGCCCCAGCCTGATCAACCAGGCCCCGGACAAGCCCTGGTCGAAGTGGCTTTTTGCGGTGTGTGCGGCACCGATCTGCACGAGGTGGCGCACGGCCCGAACCTGATCCGCACCCAGCCGCATCCGCTCACCGGCAAGCAGCCTCCGCTCACCATGGGGCACGAGTTCAGCGGCACCGTGGTCGCGCTCGGCAGCCCGGTCGCGGGCATCGAACCCGGCGCCCGGGTGGCGGTCGACCCGTGTCTGCGGTGCGGCGTGTGCCGATGGTGCCGCCACGGCGAGTACCACATCTGCGCCAAAGGCGGCTCGGTCGGACTGGCCACCGACGGGGCGTTCGCGTCGCATGTCCTCGTCCCGGTCGAAGGCCTCGTCCCGGTACCGGACGCGGTGTCCGACGAGCACGCCGCGTTGGCCGAGCCACTCGCGGTCGGATTGCATGCCATCCACCGTGCCGGAGTTCAAGCCGGGGACAACGTGCTGGTGCTCGGCGCCGGCCCGATCGGGTTGGCCGCCGTGCTCGCCGCGAAGCTGGCCGGTGCCGCCGGGCTGTACGTGAGCGAACCCCAGGCCGGCCGCGCTCGTCGTGCCGTGGACGCGGGCGCGACCGAGGCCTACGACCCGACGCAAAGCGACGTGCGCCGCGAGGTTTTCCTGCGCACCGGCCGCGTCGGACCGGACGTCGTCGTGGAAGCCACCGGACGCCCTGACCAGGTCGAACTCGCCGTTCGTACCGCCCGCCGGGGTGGCCGCGTGGTCATGGCCGGGATCAGCGGGGCATCGGCCGCGCTGCCGATCACGCAGGTCGTACCGTTCGAGCGCACGATCACCGGAGCGCTCGGCTACAACTTCGACATTCCCCGGGTTCTGGACCTCATCGCCACCGGCCGGCTGGACCCGAGCCCGATGTTGACCGACGTCCGCCCCCTGACCGAGGCCGTCCGCACGTTCGACGAGCTCAACGGCGGCGGTGACCACATGAAGATTCTGCTGACCCCGAAGGAGCGGTGATGGACTTCGACCTGCCCGAGGAGACCAAGGCACTGCAGCGCCTCTGCCGGGACTTCGCCGCCAAGGAGATCGAACCGTACGCCGCCGAGTGGTCGGCGAACTCGTACTTCCCCGCCGAAGTGTTCACCAAGCTGGGCGAGCTGGGCCTGATGGGCATGCTCATCAGCGAGGAGTACGGCGGCTCGAACGCCGGATACGTCGCCTACGTCGCGGCCATGGAGGAGCTCGGCAGGGCCGACCAGTCGGTGGCGTCGGCGTGGAACGCGCACTCGACCATCGGCAGCCTGCCGATCGCCGTGTTCGGCACCCACGAGCAGAAGGAACGCTGGTTGCGTCCGCTGGCCACGGGTGAGGCCATCGGCGCGTTCGGGCTGACCGAGCCGACGGCCGGTTCGGACGCGGCAGGCATCCGCACCCGGGCCCGCAAGGTCGACGGCGGCTGGGTCATCGACGGCACCAAGATGTTCATCAGCAACGCCGGCACGTCGATCAGCGCCGGTGTCACCATCCTGGCCCTGACCGGCGAGGACGCCGACGGAACCAAGCGCTACGGCACGTTCTTCGTACCGGAGGGCACCCCCGGGTACAGCAAGGGTCAGCGGCTGCACAAGCTCGGCTGGCACGCGCTGGACACCCGCGAGCTGATCTTCACCGAGTGCTTCGTGCCGGACGAGAACCTCATCGGCGAGGAGGGCGCCGGGTTGCGGCAGTTCCTCGCGGTGCTCGACGCCGGCCGGATCAGCGTCGCGGCACTGTCGTTGTCGCTGGCGAGCAAGGCGTTGACGCTGGCCGTGCGGCATGCCGGCGAACGCGAGCAGTTCGGCAGAAAGCTGCACAAGTTCCAGGCGATCAGTCACAAGATCGCCGACATCGCGACCGAGGTGGAGGCGGCCCGCGCGCTGGTGTACCGCGCCGCCTGGCTGGCCGACCACGGCCGCCCGTTCAGCACCGCGGCCGCGATGGCCAAGCTGTACGCCTCCGAGGTCGCCAACCGCGCGGCCGACCAGAGCCTGCAGATCCACGGCGGCTACGGCTACATCCTCGAGTCAGAGATCTCCCGCTTCTACGCCGACGCCAAGATCCTGGAGATCGGCGAGGGCACCAACGAGATCCAGCGCAACGTGATCGCCCGCGCGGTCATGGCGGAAGCGGCCCGGTAGACGGCGGCGCGGGGCAGACCCCTCGGCAGAAGCGGCGCGGCAAGCGACGGCGGCCCGCGGCAGGCTCCTCGGCAGAAGCGGCGCGGTAAGTGACGGCGGCTTGTGGCGGGCTCCTCGGCGAGCGGCGCGCGGCGGGCCCCTCGGCGAGAGCGGCCCGGCAGGCTCCTCGGCGAGCGGCGCGCCCACGTGCCCGGCCGAGACACCTGGATATTGCAGGGCTGATCCGCCGGCCCGATGCGGACCACAGAGCGTGTCCGCGGCGCTCAGCTGAGCCGGGCGGACAGCCGCTGTGTCACGTTGAGCAGCATCGGCGCGATTCGCTCGGCGTGCGCCGGGGTGAACCGCGACCGTGGCCCGCACACACTCACCGCCGCGATCGCCACCCCGCGCACGAACACCGGCGCGGCGACGGCACCGGCGTCCGGATTGCGCTCGCCACTCGAGGTGACGTAACCCCGTTCCCGCGCGTGCTCGAGGTCGCGCTTGAGCGCGGCGATCGCCTCTTCGCCGAGGTCGTACACCTCGGCTTCCTGGGCGATCGCCCGCTCCCGGAACTCCGGCTCGGCGAACGCCAGCAAGATCTTCCCGCTCGCACCGGCGTGCCACGGCCGGAACGCTCCCAGCTCCACCGTCATGCGCACGTGGTGCGGGCTCTCGAACTGCGCCACGTGCACTCGGCCACCGGCGACCGGACGCGTCAGCAAGGTCGTCTCCTGCGTCCGGTCGCGCAACTCCCGCAGCAGCGGCGCGGCGGCGTTCTCCAACTTCGACCGGCTCATCGCCTTCGCCCCCAGCGCGACCGCGGCCGGGCCGAGCAGATACCCCGACGAGCCGGGCGCCTGCTCGGCCAAATTGCGCGACACCAGCGACCGCAGGACGCGGTGCGCGACCGATTTCGCGATGCCCAACTCCGCGGCCACACCGGACACCCGGACCGGGCCGGGCGAGTCCATCAGCAGCAGGAGTACATCCGCCACCCGATCGGCCGCATCCGTCCCGCCCTGCGTTCCTCTGAGCGGAACCTTTTCCTGTATCGACACCGCTATTCCTTCGAATTTCTGCCGCAGGTATTGACCTAGTCAACGCCCAAGCCTACCGTACGCCCAGGTCAGACCTCCGCAAGCCTACTCCCCACGTTGTTCCTTTCACCGGAACGACGGCTCTATCTGAGGAGATTCGCAATGCTGCAATCGGTCAGGGTGCTCGATCTGACCTGGGTGCTCGGTGGCCCGTTCGGCGGCCAGCTCCTTGCTCAGCTCGGCGCCGAAGTGATCAAGGTCGAACCCCCCGAGGGTGACCCAGCCCGCGAAATCCCCCCGTACTACGTCGACGATCTCTCGTCCTTTTTCCTGTCGGTCAACCGCGGCAAGAAGTCGATCGTGCTCGACCTCAAATCCGACGACGGATTGGCCGCGTTCTACGACCTGGTGCGCGAGTCGCACGCGGTGATCTACGGCTTCGCTCCGGACGTCCCGGAGCGACTCGGCATCGACTACGAGAAGCTGCGCGAGATCAATCCGGCGATCGTGGTCGGCGAAATCATCGGTATTCACGACCAAGGGCCGTTCAAACGCGCTCCCGCCTACGACTTGGTGGTGCAAGCCATGGGCGGCGTCATGAGCATCACCGGCTCGGAGAACGGGGAACCGTCCCGGGTCGGCTACCAGATCGCCGACCTCGCCGGCGGCATGTATCTGGCGCTGGGCGTGGCAGGCGCGCTGTACTCCGCGGGCAAGACCGGCCAGGGCGAAAAAGTGCAGGTCTCGTTGCTGGACGCCCAGCTCGGCCTGCTGACCTGGCAGGCGCAGAACTACTTCATCTCCGGCATCACGCCCCGCGCGCACGGCTCGCGCAGCCCCAACATCGCGCCGAGCGAGGCTTTCCGCTGCGCCGACGGCCGCTACATCGCCGTCTCCCCGACCGGCGCGAGCTACTGGCGGGCGTTCTGCAAAGCCGTCGGCAAGCCGGAGCTGGCCGACGACCCACGCTTCGCCGACCGCTACAGCAGGCTCACCAACGTCGAGGAACTCGCCGAGATCCTGCGCCCGATCTTCGCCGGCCGCGACGCGGAAAGCTGGCGCCAACACTTCTTCGACCTGCGCATTCCCGCCTCCCCGGTACTGACCGTGCCGGAAGCGCTTGCGCAGGAAAGCGCGCTGGCTCGCGCCATGGTCGAGGACGTGCAGGACCCGGTGTCCGGGGAACGGGTCAAGGTCCTCGGCAACCCGATCAAGTACGCCGCCGCGCACGAACTGCGCTATCCGCCGCGGCACGGCGAGGACACCGCCGCCGTGCTCACCGAGCTGTGCGGCTACGCCCCCGAGCGCGTCGCCGGCTTCGTCGAACAGTTTTCCCCCCACACGAAAGAGGAGCAGTATGACCAGGCCAACTGAAGTCAAGCCGCGCGAAGACGAACAGCCGGGCACGAAATGGGAGGAATTCGAGGTCGGCGCGGAGCTGCCGCAGTTCTCCTTCACGATCAGCCCGGACATCGTCGCGGAGTACTCCCGCGCGATCGACGCCGACCCGCAGGGAATGGTCCTCGACGGCAAGCGTGTGGCCGTTCCGTCAATTCTGTCCGTCTACCTGATGGCCGTGCTGTACCGGAAATACCCTCCGGCACAGGGCGGAATCATGGCCAGCAACAAGTTCCGTTACTACGGCCCGATCAGCGCCGATTCCGACACCACCGTGGTCGCTTCCGGAAAAGTCCTGGAGAAGTACGAAAAGCGCGGCCGCCGGTACGTCCGCTATATGGCCCGGTTCACCAACGACAACGGTGACCCGATCGCCGAGGCGGAGAACATCAGCACGTTCCCCAACTGATCCGACGAGCGGAAAAGAGACCCGATGAAACGCGACTACTTCATCACCCAGGAAAAGATCGACCGATACGGCGAGATCAACGGCGACAACGACATCATTCACTACGACGTCGACTACGCGCGGGAACGCGGCTTCAAGGCGCCGCTGGCGCACGGCCTGATGGTCCAGGGGTACGCCAGCGCGATGGCCGCCGAGAAGTACGGCGCCGACTGGTTCACCCGGGGCGAGATCCACGTCAAGTTCGTCGGCCCGCTGTATCCGGACGAGACCATCACCGTCGAGATCGACGACGACGGCAAGTTGCACGTGGCGGCGGGCGATCGCACCTGCATCGTCGGCACCGCCAAGCTGCGCGACGCCGCCTGACCGGCCCGCGAGACCGCTCGCCTCAACCGCGTCCGTCGTGGTTAGCTCCGCGAGCGGTCTCGCCGAGCCGGCCGCCCCATCCCCCGTTCCACGCCCCGTCAGCCCGACCCATTCCCCATCCCATACGCCTGCGTGAGGCGATCAGGAGGCAACGACGCCATGGCACTCAACAGAAGGGCGTTTCTATCCGTTTCGGCATTGGCTTTGGCCACCACGGCGTGCAGCGCGATGGGGGGTGGTGCGAACACCGCGCAACCGGCGAAACGGGAAGGCCCGCTCTCGGACGCGGACTTCGACAAGCTGGTCGCGGACGCCAAGAAGGAAGGCAAGCTGACCTTCTACTGCGTGCCCGGTGAAGAGACCATGCGGGCCTGGGTGAAGCCGTTCGAATCGCAGTACGGCATCACCGTCGAGATCTACCGCACGACGGTGAGCGACGTGTACCGCCGCTTCACCGAGGAGACGACCGCCGGTAAGCATCTGGCCGACGTGGTGTCGATGAGCGTGCCGTCCTACATCGAGGAGTGTGTCGACAACGGCTGGGCGGTGCAGTACCGCACCCGCTCCTACGACGACCTCGACCCGAAACTGATCACCGCGGAAGCCGGGCTGCCGATGTACTCGGTGATCACCTCGATCGCCTGGAACGAGAAGGAAGTCAGCCCCCAGCTGCAGAAACGCCTGCAAACCGGGGACTACCAAGCGTTGCTGGACGACGAGCTGAAAGGCCGGGTGGGCATCGTCTCGCCGACCGCGGGTGGCACCCAGCTCGGCACCCACATGGCGATCGTCAACGACGACAAGCTCGGTTGGCCGTTCTTGGAGAAGCTGGCCGCCAACGGTGCCGCGACGTTCGAGAGCGCGGTGCCGTTCGTCGCCAACGACCTGTCCGCGGGCGAGTACGCCGTCGGCATCGGTGTCCCGGACGCGGTGGCCATCCCGCGGATCTACGACGGCGCCCCGGTGCGCATCGCTTACCCCGAGCCGGCCCCGGCGTCGATGCACCAGTTCTTCGTCAGCGCGAACGCGCCGCATCGGGCCGCGGCCCGGCTGTTCCTGGAGTGGGGCACCTCGCTGAAGGCCCAGGACGCGCTCGCCGGTGAGTCCGGCGGCCTGGTCGGCCACACCGAGTGGGAAGACCGCAGGCCGATCAACAAGAAGTCCTGGTACCAGCCTCCTGCCAAGGGCATCGACGTCGCGTGGCAGGACGGCCTGAGCCAGGACGAGAGTGACAAGTTCATCGAGGAGTGGCTGAAGCGCCTCGGCTAGCGCCACCCGACGCGCGAAGGGAACACATCGTGGACAAGACAATGGAGTCTGACGTCACGACCGCGGCACCGGCGACGTCGGACGACGCGATCGCGCTGCAGGCCGAGGACGTCACCATCAACTACGGCGAGGTCACGGCGGTGGACCGACTGTCGCTCACCGTCAAGCGCGGCGAGTTCGTCGCGCTGCTCGGCCCGTCCGGGTGCGGCAAGACGACCATGCTGCGGGCCATCGCCGGACTCAACCAGCTCACCTCGGGCAGGCTGACCATCGCGGGCCGCACGATGGCCGACGAGCGCGTGCACGTCCCGCCGGAGAAGCGGCCGCTGAACATGGTCTTCCAGTCGTATGCGATCTGGCCGCACATGTCCGTGCGGGACAACGTCGGCTACGGCGTGCGTGGCCAGGGTGTTCGCGGCAAGAAGCTGAGAGAGCGGGTCGACGAAACGCTCGCCGCGGTCGGCCTGCTGCACTACGCCGACCGGTACGGCACCGAGCTCAGCGGTGGCCAGCAGCAACGGGTCGCCGTCGCCCGGGCGCTGGCCACCCGGCCGTACCTGATGCTGTACGACGAGCCGCTGAGCAACCTCGACGCGGGCTTGCGGGAAAAGATCCGCGAGCAGATCGTCGATCTGCACCACCGGTTCGACACCACCACCATCTACGTCACGCACGACCAGGCCGAGGCGCTGTCCATGGCCGACCGCGTGGTGTTGATGAACGGCGGTCGCATCGAGCAGCAGTCCGACCCCCGGTCGCTGTATCACGAGCCGGAGTCGGAGTTCGCCGCGCGCTTCGTCGGCTCGATCAACGCCTTCCCGGCGAGCGTGACCGACGCCGGGCCGGGGTTCGCCGAGGCCGAGCTGCTCAGCCAGCCCGGCCGCACGCTCCGGCTCGCCGGGGCGTCCCGGATTCCGCAGCGCCGTGGCGTGACCGGGCAGGCGGTCATCCGGCCCGAGTACTTCGAGGTGTCGCTCGGTCCGTCCGCCGACGAGCAGAACGTGTTCGTCGGCGAGGTGACCCGGGCGGCCTTCCTCGGCTCGCGGATCCAGTGCGTGGTCGCGGCCGGCGCGGTCGACCTCGAGGTGGAGGTCAGCGGGCTGCGGGAGATCCGGGAGGGCGACATCGTGTCGCTGCGGGTCGATCCGGCGAAGGTGATCTGGTTGGACGAGGAGCCGTGACATGGCCGCCCCCACGCTGATTCACCGCACGGCCACCGCCGCGCGGACCGGCCGGTCGCCGTGGCGGCTGCGGTCGGTGCTGCTCGCCGTCGCGCTCGGGCTGTTCGTCGGCTCACCGATCCTGGCCATGTTCTACGGCGCGATGCGTCCGGACTCGCTCGCGCCACCACTCGAGCTGTCGTTGGACACGATCGCCGAGGTCTACCTCTCCGGCGAGGTGTGGCTGTCGCTGGTCGGCACCGTGGGCATCTCGCTCACGGTCGCCCTCCTGGCGACGTTCACCGGCGGCGTGCTGGCGTGGCTCACCGCGCGCACGGACGTGCCCGGCAAGAAGGTCATCGAGATCCTGGTGCTCGCGCCGCTGTTCACGTCACCGTTCGTGGCTGCCATCGCGTGGTACGCGTTGGCGGCTCCGCGATCCGGGCTGATCAACCTGGTCTTCGCGGAGATCTTCGGGCCCGGGTTCGTCCTGAACGTCACGTCGACGGTCGGCATCGTCTGGGTTCTGACGCTGGTGTCCATGCCGTACGCGTACGTGTTCCTGTCGAGCTCGTTGCGCAACATGGACCCGTCGCTCGAAGAGGCGTCCTACGCCAACGGTGTCGGCACCCTGGCCACGATCAGGCGGGTGACGCTGCCGTTGACCACACCGGCGATCGGCTCGTCGATCATGTTCATCACGATCTTCGCGGCCGGGATCTTCTCGGTGCCCGGCGTGCTGGGCAGGCAGCTGGGCTTCGACCCGCTGCCGGTGCTGATCTACCGGGCGGTCTCCCAGTTCCGTGCGGACTTCGCCAAGGCGGCGGCGCTCGCGTCACTGTTGTTCCTGCTCAGCGCGGTTTTCCTGTATCTGTACCGGCGGTTGACACGGCTGGAGAAGCGCTTCGTGACCGTCTCCGGCAAGGGGTTTCGGCCGCGGCTGCTTCCGTTGGGGCGGCTCAAGCCGTGGGTGGTCGTCGGTGTGGTCACCTACGCCGTGGTGTGCGTCGGGTTGCCGCTGCTCGCGCTGGTGATTGCCGCGTTGTCGCCGTTCGCGTCGCGGGATTTCGACAGCTTGCAGTTGAGCCTGTCGAGCCTCACCGGGCTGCTGTCCGACTCGGCCGTGCACGCGGCCGCGATCAACACGCTCATCGCCGTGGTGGTGTCCGCGCTCGCGTGCGTGATCGTGTCGCTGATCTGTGTCTACGTGGCTCGGATCCGCGGCAAGAGCGCCACGTCGGCCGCGCTCGACTACATCAACAGCTTCCCGCTCGCGGTGCCCGGCATCGTGCTCGCCGCCGGCCTGGTGTGGGTCTACCTCGGCTCGCCGATCTACGCGACGCTCACGTTGATGATCATCGCGTACGTGATCTCGCACCTGCCGCACTCGTACCGGCTGATCAACAACGGCGCGATGCAGGTGTCCCGCGAGCTCGAGGAGGCTTCGGCGGTGAACGGGGTCGGCCGGGCGCTCACCGCGTGGCGGATCACCACGCCGCTGTTGATGCCGTCGATCTACGCGTCGGTCGTGCTGGTGACGATCTTCGTCATCCGCGAGGTGAACTCGGTGATCCTGCTCTACACCCCGGGCACGCGCGTGCTGTCGGTGCTGACGTGGGACTACATCACCGACGGAAACCTGGCGCGGGCGGCCAGCCTCGGGTTGCTGCAGACGCTGTTCATGGTGGTGATCCTGGTGCTGGCGCGGCTGGTGTTCCGGGTCAACCTGACCAGCGCGGTCAAGTGAGCTTGAGCCCGATCACGCAGCCGATGAGGCCGACCAGGAACACGATCCGCAGCCAGTTGATGCTCTCGGTGCCGGTGATCATGCCGAACGCCACGGTGAGCGCGGCGCCGATGGCGACCCAGACGGCGTAAGCGGTGCCGGTCGGGATCGAGCGCATCGCGTAGGCCAGCCCCGCCATGCTGGCCGCCAGCGCGACGAAGAAGACAACCGACGGAACCAGCCTGCTGAAGCCTTCGGACTTGCCGAGGGCGACCGCCCAGACCGACTCCAACGCGCCGGACAGCACGAGAACCAACCACGCCACGACTGCTCCCCATCGGCCGTCTTGTCGCTCTCCGGGTACGGCTCCCTCGTCCGGCGGCCACGGTGTGGCCGTGGTTCAACGGTAGCTTCTGCGCCACGCGGCACGACCAAGCACTGCTCGTCGCCGCTCCGCAGAGCTGCCGAGACCCGAGGACGAGGAGCTCCCGCGAACAAGCGCGGGCACGGCGGACCAGCGTGCCCCGGGGCAGGGCTGTGGACGTGGCAATCCCACCGCTGTGTGGGCACTCGAGCGTCGAGGCCCCGCGGCTAGCCGGTGAGCCGGCAGCGCAGGTGCAGGAAGAACGGCCTGCGCGTGGCGATCGCCAACTCCGGCGCGCGTTCCAGCGCGGCGGCGTCCGGGCATGGTTCGAGCAGCTGCTCGATGACGAAGCCCGCGTCGCACAGGGCTCCGGTGTAGGCCTCCAACGGCCGGTCGAGCCCGACGAAGGTCATACGCAAGCCACGCCGCTCCACTTCCTCGTCGACCCGATGCTCGGTGAAGTAGTCGTCGAGGTTCGCCGCCGGCCGATTGAGCGGGTGGACGATCGCGACAGCGAACGGTGACCCCGGCTGAAGCACCCGCGCCACCTCGCGAATCGCCTGCTGCATCCGCGGCATGTCGTGCAGCGTCATGAACGCCACCGCGGCGTCGAACTCGTTGTCAGGCCAAGGCAGCGCGGCCGCATCGCCGCACACCACTTCGTCGTAACCGCCCGCCTCGCGCGCACTCTCGGCGAGCGTCGGAGAGCTGTCGATCCCGGCAACGGTGTGTCCCTGCTCGGCCAGCCACCGTCCGACCCGTCCCTCGCCGCAGCCGAGGTCCAACGTGCGCTTGCCCGGTGGCGGCACGATCCGCGCGAACGCGGGCAGGTTGAAATGCCAGTAGAACCGGTCCTGGTCAGGGGTACGCGCCCACTCGAGCCAGTCGTGCGCGTTGTCCTCCCACGCCGCGGACACGCCTGCGATCTGCCGCGAGTCAGTCATCAGCCCGTCAGCTTCTTCAGCGCCGATTCGACCAGTTGCACCGCATCCGGGGAGGTCGACGCGTGCGCGGACAACCGAACCCGCGAATCGCGCAGCGTCACCGTCACGTCCTCCGCCGCCAGCGCCTCGACCACTGCGGACGCCGGCCGGTCGGGCAGCACGAACGCGAGGATCCCCGCGCGCCTGTCGCGCACCGACACGATCTCGGCGCCCGCGGCATCGAGCACCTGCTCGAACTCCTGCAGACGCTGTTCGATCCGGTCGGCGATGGCCCGGATGCCGGCCAGCTCGACCAGTTCCACGGCGGTGGCCAGCATGCCCGCGGATGCCGGGCTGAGGTGAGTCAACGACCACGCCTGCGCGGTCGGCAGCGGCGCGTGCACCCGGCCGTCGAACTCGTCGGCGTCGCGCGCACCCGTCCACCCCGACAACACCGGCTGCATCCGTTCCAGCGCCCGGTCGGACAACACCGCGAACCCGGTGCCGTGACCGGCGCGCAGCCACTTCTGCCCGCCGCTGACCAGGACGTCAGCCGCTTCCCACGGCTCGTCCACGACGCCGAAACCCTGGATGCCGTCGACCACCAGGAGCCGGTCGCCCGCCACTTCGCGCAGAGCGGCCAGATCGGCTCGGTAGCCGGTGCGGAAGTCCACCGCGCTGACCGACACCACCGACGTCTCCGGTGTCAGGGCGGCTGCCACCCGGTCCGGCGTCATCGGGCCGGGCGGCAGCCACCGGACGCTGACGAGTCCGAGCGCCTCCGCGCTGTGCCACGGGTAGATGTTCGACGGAAACTCACCAGTGGAAACCAGCACCTCACCCCGGGCGGTGTTGAAGGCCGCCTGGAACAGTGCGGTGCTCGTGTTGGGCTCGAGCACGACGTGGTCCGCATCGGTGCCGCAGACGCGCGCCACGGCGTCCTTGGCGCGGGCGAACTCACGCTGCTGGACCTGGGACACGGTCGTCGGCCCTGGGCAGGCCAGCTCGTGCAGCACGGTGGACGACGTCCGCAGAACCGCGTGCGACGGCGGCCCGACCCGCGCGAAGTCCAGGTAGCCGAGGGGTTCGGTGAACTGGTTCAGATACTCCGGTGAGATCGGCACTCCGCCACCTTATGCGGAGCGGCGCTACGCCAGCTTCGCCAATTCGTTCATGAAGAACTGCACCGCGGCCTGCCGGTCGACACCGAGCTCGGACAACACACCCGAGCCGTCCTCGTGCTCGAGCAGCGCCAGCAGGATGTGCTCGGTGCCGATGTAGTTGTGCCCGAGCCGCAGCGCTTCCCGGAACGTCAGTTCCAGCACCTTCTTGGCCTCCGCGGAGAACGGGATCAGCTCCGGCGGATCCGATTCCTCGCGCGGCGGCAGCGCGTTCTCGGCGGCCTCGCGGACGGCGTCGAGCTGAATGCCCTGATCGACGATCGCGAGCGCGGCCAGGCCCTTCGGATCCTCCAGCAGCCCGAGCACCAGGTGGGCGACGCCGATCTGGTGGTTGCCCGCCTGGCGAGCGGTGCTCTGACTGGCCAGGACCACGTTGCGGGCCCGCGGGGTGAACCGGGCGAAGCCGGCTTGCGGATCCATCAGCGCCTCGTCGATGGCGGACTGCTTCGACACGAAGCGCTTCTGCGCGGCCTGCTTGGACACGCCCATGCTCTTGCCGATCTCGGTCCAGGAGGCTCCGGCGCGCCGCGCCTGATCGACGAAGTGGCCGATCAGGTGATCGGCGACCTCGCCGAGGTGATCTGCCGCGATGACGGCATCGGACAGCTGCTCGAGCGGGTCGTCGTGCGCCTTCTTGATCGCGGTGATGAGGTCATCGAGCTTGACCGGGACGTCTTGCTGCCGGGGACGAACTTCATCTGTCATGCGTCAACCATAAGTTGACGCATGCTCACCGTCAACCTTTGGTTGACGGCATGTCACCCACACGGGTACGACTGCCGCTCCAGATATTCCACTCTTCGAATATCTAGATCTAGAGTATCGCGATCAATGTGGCGACAGCCACATGACGACCCACAGAGAGGACCCCGATGTGAGCTCGAGGACGAGGTTGAGGCAACGGATTCTGGCCAAGCCACGTCGGAGCGTGCTCGCGCTGGCCGCAGTCGGCGCCATCACCGTGGCGGTCATGCCCGCCGCCGGGGCAGCGCCCGAGGCCGACGAGAACCCGATCGTGGAATACGGGCCGGTGCCCTCCAGCCTGCCGATCGGTGGTGTGTGCGAGGTGGAGTACCACGACGGCAAGTTGTGGATCGAGCAGTATCTCAGCAGCGAGATCACCTCCTACGACCTCAAGACCGGCGAGTACGAGTCCTTCCCGACACCGCAGCCGCTGTCGGTTCCGGGCGGAATGGACATCGACGACAAGGGCAACTACTGGATGCCCGGTGTCACCAACAACAGCTTGATCAGGTTCAGCACCGACACCGGCAAGTACAAGCAGTTCCCGTTGCCGTGGAACAACGTGTTCAGCACGACGCTGGGCAAGACGCCGCTGAACGTCGGCCATGTGCTGTCCAACGACGTGGCCATCGGCCCGGACGGCGCCGTGTGGTTCACCGCGGGCGGGCTGAACTCCATCGGCCGCTTCGACCCGGAGAGCGAGACGTTCTCCCGGTACAAGGTCCCCGGCGAGATCGGTGGCCAGGTGCACTCGCTGTTCGGCATCATCAAGCCCGGCCCGGGCCGCACCGTGGTGTTCAACATGCCGCAGATGAACAAGGTCGGCACCATCGACGTGGACACCAAGGAGATCAAGCAGTACACGATGCCGACCCCGATGTCCTGGCCGACCGGCATCCGGACCGCTCGGGACGGCACGATCTGGGTCGGCGAAGGCCTCGGCATGAAGCTGGCCCAGGTGTTCCCGGAGACCGGCAAGGTCAAGGAGTACCCGCTGCTCGGCGTGGACGGGCTGCTCACCAGCGTGCTCGACAGCCTGGAAATCGGCAGCATCGGCAATCCGCTGCCGCAGCTCGGCCCGGTCGTCGAGGGCCGCGACGGCAACATCTACGCGATGCTGGCCTTCGCCAGTCCGGCGCTGCTGGGCAACCAGGTGTTGAAGTTCAACCCGAAGACCAAGGAAGCCACCATGTGGCCGACACCGAGCCCGGCTTCGTATCCGTGCGACATCAACCCGGACGAGAACGGCACGTTGTGGTTCGGCGAACTCGTCGCGCAGAAGTTCGGACGGATCGACGTGCCCGCTCCGTCCGGCACCGAATAGCCTGCCCGCCCCCGGAAACCGACTGGGCCCACGCACCACAAGTGCGTGGGCCCAGCGCTGTCCGGGGCTTCGCCGCGCCCGTCGGGTCTACTTCGCCTGCGGCAACCTGACCTTCCGCCGAGCGGGCCGCGACGGCGGCGGCACGACCGGACCGATGTCGCCGTCCGGCGCCTCGTCGAGATCCACCATCACCGGCGCGTGGTCGCTCGGGCCGGTGCCTTTCCGCGCCTGTCTGTCCACCCATGCCGCCCGCACGCGCTCGGCCACCGGGGTCCCTGCCAGCACCAGGTCGATCCGCATGCCGCAGTCCTGGTGGAACATGCCGGCGCGGTAGTCCCAGTAGGTGAAGATGCGCTCGTTCGGCCAGCGCTCCCGGACCACGTCGTGCAGGCCGAGCTCGTGCAGCGCGGCCAGCGCCGCCCGCTCCGGCTCGGTCACGTGGGTGTGTCCGACGTAGGCATCCGGGTCGAACACGTCGTCGTCCGTCGGCGCGATGTTCATGTCGCCGCACACGACGACCGACTCCGGCCCCTTGGCGACCACCTCACGCAACGCGGCCAGCCACTCCAGCTTGTAGCGGTAGTGGTCCGAGTCGGGCTGTCTGCCGTTCGGCACGTACAAGCTGTGAATGCGCACGCCGTCACAGGTCGCGGCGATGGCCCGCGCCTCGGGATCCGGAAAGCCCGGCGCACCGTCGATGCCGAGCACGACGTCCTCCAGCCCGACGCGGGACAGGATCGCCACGCCGTTCCAGCGGCCCTGGCCGTAGTGCGCGAACTCGTAGCCGCGCTCGGCCAGCGGCCCGCTGAGCAACTCGACGAACGCCTCGTCGGTGAGCTTCGTCTCCTGCAGGCAGACCACGTCCGGACTGCGCTGGTCCAGCCACGGGAGCAGGCGCGGCATCCGCTGCTTGACCGAGTTCACGTTCCACGTCGCGACACGCACTCATCCACGGTAGCCGTGGGCGCCGACAGCCCGGCAGAGCGGCCGCGCGGGAAGGTAACCGGCGGGGTCGCAGGCCGGTAGCCGGCCAGGCGCGGGCCGGTGGCTAGCCAGGCGCGGGCCGGTGGCTAGCCGGGCCGAGGCAGGTGGCCGACCGGGTCGCGGGCCGGTGGCCGACCGGGTCGCGGGCCGGTGGCTAGCCAGGCGCGGGCCGGTGGCTGCCAGGCGCGGGCCGGTGGCTAGCCGGGCCGAGGCAGGCGGCCGGCCGAAAACCCGTCCGGCGCCGACGCACGCGCGCCCTTCGCCCGCCGGCCTGTCCACCTCGCATCCCCGCAGGTGGTCACCCACCTGTCCGGTGGACATCCGTTTCCCCGGCAACGATGATGATCGGCGCCGGGCGCAACAGCCGGTGGCCCTGGCGTGACCACCAAGCCCGAAGGGAGCTGTGCATGTTCGACTGGCTCCCCTTGGTGCAACTCGAGCCGGGCTCGACCACCCGCTTCTGGGTCCACCTGATCTCGATTCCGCTGTTCACCGGCATCATCGGCTACATCACCAACTGGACCGGCGTGGTGATGTTGTTCCACCCGCTGAAGTTCTACGGCATCCGCATCCCCGGGCTGCGCGTGCTGTTCCCGCTCATGCCGCGCCGGGTGCAGGTGCTCCCGCTGCTGCAGTACGACGGCCGGGTCGGCTGGCAAGGCATCGTGCCGTCCCGCGCCGACAAGATGGCCAGCATCGCCGTCGACAAGGGCCTGGCCAAACTCGGCGGGATCAGCGACTTCTACCGCGAACTCGAGCCGGACCGGATCGCCGAACACCTCACCGCCATCGCGCAGGCGCAGATCCGTGACGTGGTCGAGGAGATCATGCTGCGCGAGGACCCGCAGCTGTGGAACGACCTGCCGCCGCAGGTGAAGGAGATCGTCTTCGCCAGGGTCGAGCAGCAGCTGCCGTCGGTGGTCAAGAGCCTGACCGACAAGATCGGCGACAACATCGACCAGCTGATCGACGCCAAGCTGATGGTCATCCGCTATCTGACCGAGAACCCGACCAAGCTGAACAGCATCTTCCAGGACATCGGCCGCAAAGAGCTGCGGTTCATGCAGAACTTCGGCTTCTACTTCGGCCTGCCGATGGGCCTGGTGCTGTTCGGTGTGCTGCACTTCTGGCCGGACTGGTTCGGCGTCGAGGCGCCGTGGTACGTGCTGCCGGTCGGCGGCGCGGTGATCGGCTGGGTGGTGAACTGGCTCGGCATCGAGATGATCTTCGAGCCGGTGCAGCCCAAGTCCTGGATCCCGTGGCGGCAGGGCCTGTTCATCAAACGCAAGGACGAAGTCACCGAGGGATACGCGCGGCTGATCGCCGAGCACATCATCACGCTGCAGAACGTCGGCGACGAGCTGCTGCACGGTCCACGCTCGGATCGCACCCACCGCATGCTGTTGGACAGCCTCAAACCCGCGGTGGACCGCGCCGTCGGGTTCGCCCGTACGGCCGTCCGGGTAGCCATCGGCACACGGGAGTACGAGAACATCAGATCGTCGGTAGCGCGCAAGGCCAGTTCGTTCGCGCCGGCGGCCTTCGCCGACGCGGAGTTCAACAAGCGGCAGGGAGCCAAGATCGAGAACTTCATCGCCAGTCAGATGCGTCGGATGAGCGAAGCGGATTTCGTGCAGATGCTGCGTTCGGCGATCAAGCAGGACGAGTGGCTGCTGTTCGTGCACGGCGGCGCGCTCGGCATCTTCGCCGGCCTGGTTCACCTGGCGATCTTCGGGGTGTGAGATGAGCGAACTGCAGAAGCGACCGGCCAAGCGCGTGGTCCCCGTGGTGGGGAACACGGACCTGGTGCAGGGCATCAGCGGACTGCTGCGGGTCGCCGCGACCACGTCGTGGCGCACGGTGAATCGCACCCTGGGAGCAACCGTGCGCGCGGGCCGCACCGCGGTGGAACGCACGCTGGACGGCGAACGCCCGGTGGAGGTGCTCCAGGAAACGACCGCCGAGCTGCGCGAGTTCGCGTGGCGCACGCTCGGGCTCGACGAGCTGAACACCTCGTCGAGCAAGCAACCGCGCGGCGGCACGATGACCGGGCTGCTCGGCTCGTTCGGGGCGTTCGGGCCACCTGCCCAGACCAACGGCGACGAGGTGCCGACAGCGGCGACCCTGCGTGCTCGAGGGCAGGAGTTGTTGAACCGGTCCGCCGACGTCGACGTGGACGAGGAAGGCCACCCCGCATACGCCAGGATCCTCTCCGAGATCACCCCGGACGAGGCCCGCATCCTGCGCTTCCTCTACCGGGAAGGCCCGCAACCGGCCATCGACGTGCGCACCAACCGCCCGTTCGGCATCGGCTCGGAACTCGTCGCCAGCGGGCTGAACATGATCGGCGAGCACGCCGGCCTGCGGCACCTGGACCGGATCCAGCCGTACCTGATCAACCTGTCCCGGCTCGGGCTGATCGAGTTCTCCAAGGAGACCGTGCGCAACCCGAACCGCTATCAGGTGGTGGAGGCCCAGCCGCGCGTGCTCGAGGCGATGAAGCAGGCCGGGCGGGCGCCGAAGATCGTGCGCCGCAGCGTCTTGCTCAACGCGTTCGGCCGGGAGTTCTGCAAGGTGTGTCTGTTCGGCGACGAGCAGCCGACGACCATCGGCTGAGAGTCACGTCTCCCGATCCCCGCACAGCGCCCACCGAAACCACGCGGTCCTAGTAGGCTCGCCACCATGGCAACTCACTTCGACGTGGTCGTGCTCGGGGCCGGGCCCGGTGGGTACGTCGCCGCGATCAGGGCAGCACAGCTGGGTCTTTCCACCGCGATCGTCGAGGAAAAGTATTGGGGTGGGGTCTGTCTCAACGTGGGCTGCATCCCCTCCAAGGCGTTGCTGCGCAACGCCGAGTTGGTGCACCTGTTCACCAACGAGAAGGACACCTTCGGCATCAGCGGTGACGTGACCTTCGACTTCGGTGCGGCCTTCAAACGCAGCAGGGACGTCGCGGAAGGCCGCGTCAAGGGCGTGCACTACCTGATGAAGAAGAACAAGATCACCCAGTTCCCCGGGTGGGGCACGTTCACCGACCCGAACACGCTGCGCGTCCAGCTGGTCGACGGTGGCGAGGAAACCATCACGTTCGACAACGCCATCATCGCCGCGGGCGCCACCACCAAGCTGCTGCCGGGCACGTCGCTGTCCGAGCGCGTGGTGACCTACGAGCAGCAGATCCTCAGCGAGCAGCTGCCGGAGTCGATCGTCATCGCGGGCGCGGGCGCGATCGGCGTCGAGTTCGCCTACGTGCTGCACAACTACGGCGTCAAGGTCACCATCGTCGAGTTCCTGGACCGGATGGTCCCGACCGAGGACGCCGACGTGTCCAAGGAGCTGCTCAAGCGCTACAAGCGGCTCGGTATCGAGGTGCGCACCGGCACCCGGGTGGACGCCATCGACGACAGCGGCGACAAGGTCAAGGTCACCGTCACCAAGGGCGACCAGCAGGAGGTGCTGGAGACCGACAAGGTGCTGCAGGCCATCGGCTTCCAGCCGCGCGTGGAGGGCTACGGCCTGGAGAACACCGGCGTCGCGCTGACCGAGCGCGGGGCGATCGACGTGGACGGCTTCTGCCGCACCAACGTCGACCACATCTTCGCCATCGGTGACGTCACCGCGAAGTTGATGCTCGCGCACACCGCGGAGGCGATGGGTGTCATCGCGGCGGAGACCATCGCGGGCGCGGAGACCATGGAGCTCGACTACGCGATGATCCCGCGGGCGACCTACTGCCAGCCGCAGATCGCGTCGTTCGGCTACACCGAGGAGCAGGCGCGCGACCTGGGCTACGACGTGAAGGTGGCCAAGTTCCCGTTCACCGCCAACGGCAAGGCGCACGGACTGGGCGACGCCCAGGGCTTCGTGAAGCTGATCTCCGACGCCACCTACGGCGAGCTGATCGGCGGGCACCTGATCGGCCCGGACGTCACCGAGCTGCTGCCGGAGCTGACGCTGGCGCAGCAGTGGGATCTCACGGTTTACGAGGTCGCCCGCAACGTGCACGCGCACCCGACGCTGAACGAGGCGGTCAAGGAGGCCATCCACGGACTGGCCGGCCACATGATCAACATGTAGCTCGACTCACATGCGAACAGGGTCGCGGCCTTTCTCGGTCGCGGCCCTGTCTTACTTGGGCCACCCGATTGATCATGCGGGACAACCGCCGCGACCGCGGGCATGATGGCGACGTGACGAAAGCCCTGTTCGTCGGTCTGACGACCATCGACATCGCCTACCTGGTCGACAACTATCCGAAAGAAGACAGCAAGACCCAGGCGTCGGATCAGTTCCTCGCCGCGGGCGGTCCCGCGGCCAATGCGGCCGTGGCGTACTCGTTCCTGGCCGGGACCGAGACCATACTGGTGACCGCGTTGGGGTCGCACCCACTCACCGGGATCGCCCGGAACGATCTCACCAACGCCGAGGTGCGGATTGTCGACGTCCTCGACGGCGGGGAGCAACCACCACCGATCTCGTCGATCGTCGTCGCGCGTCACGGCCGCACACGCACACTGGTCTCGCTGGACGGCAGCCGGATCGCGGCGCCCGCCGTCGACCTGTCGACCGAGCTGAAGGACGCCTCGTTCTTGCTGGTCGACGGGCACTACCCGCAGCTCTGTCTGGAGGCCGCTCAGCGGGCCCGCGAGCTCGGTGTCATGGTCGTGGTGGACGCGGGCCGCTGGAAGGACGTGTACCACGAGCTGTTGCCGCTGGCCGACATCGCGATCTGCTCATCGGCGTTCCAGCCACCGGACGTCAGCTACAAGCCCCGGGCGATCCTGCAGTACCTGGAGGACCGGGACGTCTCCGCGGCGATCACCGACGGAGGCGAACCCATCATCTACAACTCGACCGAAGGCAGCGGTGTCTTGCCGGTCGCGGCTGAACCCGTGATCGACACCCTCGGTGCGGGCGACATCCTGCACGGCGCGTTCTGCCACTTCTTCGGGCATCTCCCGTTCTTGGACGCGTTGGCTGCGGCCGCCGAGGTGGCGACGTTCTCCTGCCGTTACTTCGGCACCCGGGAGTGGATGCGTCACTGGCCGTCGTAGGGCTTGCGGAGGCGGTAGGTCCCGCCCTCGTCGACCAGCACCAGGTCCGCGCGGTCGATGCTGGACGCGACGATCTCCGCGTTCGCCAGGTCGCTGATTTCGACCTTCTGCCGAGCCACGTCCGGGGTCTTGCCACCGTCGACGTGCCGGGCGTACAGCCGTTGCGCCAGCAGGGCCCGATCGGCGTCCAGAAACCATGCCTCGTCCAGGCACGACCGGATGTCGGACCAGCCGTACACGTCGAGCAGCAGGTAATTGCCTTCGGTGATCACGATGGTCGTGTTCGCGCTGAATCGCGCGCCGTCGAGCCTGGGTTCGTGCCGCGTTCGGTCGTAAACCGGCACGGCGACGTCCTCGCCGGACCGACGCAGCGCTCGCAGGATCTCGACGTAACCGTCGACGTCGAACGTGTGCGGTTCGCCCTTCTGGTGGGTCCAGCCGCGGAGTGCGAGTTCGGCATTGGGCAAGTGGAAGCCGTCCATCGGCGCGATCTCCACGGCGTCTTCGCCCGCGATCGCTCGAATGCCGTCCCGAAGGCGTTCCGCCAGCGTCGATTTCCCTGCACCTGGCGGCCCGGCTATTCCCAGCACGTACCGCGCCGACGAGCGCGCTTTCGCACGCTCCAGAACCTGTCGAGCCAGCTCATCGATGGTGATCGTCCGGCCGGCTTCCACACCGCCGATGCTACTGCCGCAACGAGGTCACTCCCGGTCGAAGTGGGCCAGCCGAACGCAGATGGCGCCCATCGCGTACCCGGTGACGATCCCGCCGAGGAACGGCACCCAGGTGTAGTAGGTCAAGTACTCGCCGATGATGCCGAAGGTCTGCACGAACCAGCTGCCGCCGAGCGACCGTGCGGAGGCGAGCATCTCGGCCATGGTGGTGTCGTCGATGCCGAGACCGGCCGCATACGTCACTCCCACGGCTCCGAGAACGCCGAAAGCGGCGATCTCGAACGCGTGCAGCCGTTGCGTCGACGCCAGCCACATCAGGCCTGCGACCAGCACGGACAGCGGGAAAGTCAGGATGAAAGCGCCGGGGAACGTCAACGGTGAACCGAGCGCCGCGGAGCTTTTCGCCACCACGGCCATTCCGGCGACGGCGGCCGACAACAGGGCGTTGCCGAGGATCAGCGTGGCGACGGCCAGCATGATTCGCCCGGCGATTGCGGAGCGCTCGGGGCGAGTCGTGGGCGGGCCCGCGGCGCCGTCCCGGCGCATCGCGCGCGGCAGCAACTCGCCCAGCTCGAGCTCGTTAGCCGCCTCGGCCGCATGGTGTTCCATGCCTTGAACTCGCAGAAGTACGCGAAATCGTTACCTCATGTAACCGTGCATCCCCCTGCCGGGCTAGCACGGTGAACCGTCCGCGACCGCGCGACGTCCGAACGGGTCCCTCTCACCACCGGAAACGTTCCCCCACATGGACCTGGACCGGTCCCCGACGGACATCACCGAGAGTAGGGATCGCCGTCGTCGATCGAGGGGCTCACATACGGCTCGGTGCCCATCGAGGTGTCGATCTGACCGGGCATCGGCGACACCGGCGGTTCGCCGATCTCGGCACCACCGACTTCGCGCCGCTGCTGCCGTGTCAGGCGCCGTGAGCGTGCGCTCTCCCGGTCCTGCATCGAGGACAGCGCCGTGGTCGCCGCCCAGTGTGCGACGGCGAGGAACAGCAACAGCAGGCCCAGCCGCGCCACCACGCCGGTCAGCGTGTTCCATTCCCCGATCGTCGAGGCCAGCGCGAGGACGCCGAACGAAACCAGGTGGAACAGCACCACGACCAGCTTCGTCTGGGATTCGGCCGAGCCCGCGTCGGAGGCGGACTGACGCAGCATCTTGCGGCCGCTGCGGTAGATGACCTGGCCGTCGATCACCACCAGCAGGGCACCGATCAGCAGGAACATGAGGTACGAGTTCGTGTCCACGGGGGCGGGGTACCCCGCGCAAGGGGTGTTGACACTACTCAGAGTCGGCCTGGCGCCACCATCCGTCGATCGGCCTAGCGGGGACGGTCGGATGAGGGGCACCGGCTCCCGCGGTGGTGCGGGCGCCGGTCGCGCAGTCCCGACGAGTGCAGGCCTCGCAGTCTGGGCGGGCGCCGCTCTCGCAGTCCCGATGAGCAAGCGCACCCCGCAGTCCCGACGAGCAAGCGCCGACCCCGCGGTGTCGCGGAGCCGGCGCCCTGGCTCGCCCGAAGCATCTCCCGCGGCGAGCGCCCCGGCTTCAGCGGAAGCGGCGCAACCGCAGGCTGTTGAGCACCACCGACACCGAGCTGAACGCCATCGCAGCCCCGGCGATCATCGGATTCAGCAGCCCGGCCGCCGCCAGCGGCAACGCCGCCAGGTTGTAGCCGAACGCCCATCCCAGGTTGCTCTTGATGACGCCCAGCGTGCGACGGCTCAGCCGGATGGCGTCGGCGGCCAGCCGGAGGTCACTGCGCACCAGTGTCAGATCGCTGGCCTCGATCGCGACGTCGGTGCCGGTCCCCATGGCCAGGCCGAGGTCCGCCTGCGCGAGCGCGGCCGCGTCGTTGACGCCGTCGCCGACCATCGCGACGACCTTGCCCTCGTCCTGCAGCCGCTTGACGACGTCGACCTTGTCGGCGGGCATCACTTCGGCGATCACCTGGTCGGCGTCGATCCCGACCTCCTCGGCAACGGCGGCCGCCACGCGCCCGTTGTCCCCGGTCAACAACACCGGGGTCAGCCCGAGCGCGCGCAACTGTCGCACCGCCTCGGCCGACGTCGGCTTCACGGTGTCGGCCACCGAGATCAGCCCGCGCGCCTTGCCGTCCCACCCGACCGCGACCACGGTGTGGCCGTCGGCCTCCGCCGAGCGCTGCCACCGGGCGAGGTCCTCGTCCAGCGGCATCGACCACTGCTCGAGCAACGCCGGGCGGCCCACCACGACGGCGTGACCGTCCACCACGCCCTGCACCCCGAGGCCTTCGACGCTGGCGAACTCGCTGACAGACGGCAGCTCGCCAAGTTTGTCCCGCGCCGCCGAAGCGATCGCCCGGGCGACGGGGTGCTCGGAAGCGTTCTCCAGCGCCCCGGCGATCCGCAGCACGTCCTCGTCGCCGTGCCAGTCGATCATCGACAGCTCACCGGTGGTCACCGTGCCCGTCTTGTCCAGCACGACGGTGTCCACCCGCCGGGTCGACTCCAACACCTCCGGGCCCTTCATGAGGATGCCCAGCTGGGCACCGCGCCCGGAGCCGACCAGCAACGCCGTGGGTGTCGCCAGGCCGAGCGCGCACGGGCAGGCGATGATCAGCACGGCGACCGCGGCGGTGATCGCGGCGGTCGCCGGCGAGCCGGTGCCGAGCCAGAAGCCCAGCGTGCCGGCGGCCAGCAGGATGACGCCGGGCACGAAAACGCCGGAGATCCGGTCGGCCAGGCGCTGCACTTCCGCCTTGCCCGCCTGGGCCTGCTCGACCAGCTTGGCCAGCTGCGCCAGCTGGGTGTCCGCCCCGACGCGGGTGGCGCGCACGACCAGCCTGCCGCCTGCGTTGACCGTAGCCCCGACCACCCGCGAGCCCTCGCCGACCTCGACCGGCACGGACTCTCCGGTGAGCATGCTCTCGTCGACCGCGGAACTGCCCTCGATGACCACGCCGTCGGTGGCGACCTTCTGGCCCGGCCGCACGACGAACGTGTCACCGACCGCCAGTTGCTCGACGGGGACCCGGATTTCCTTGCCGTCCCGCAACACGGCGACGTCCTTCGCGCCGAGCTCCAGCAGCGCCCGCAGCGCCGAGCCCGCCCGGCGCTTGGCACGCAGCTCGAAATACCGCCCGATCAGGATGAACGCGGTGACGCCCGCGGCCACCTCCAGGTACATCGCCGGGCCCGCCCCGGCTTCCACAGTGAACCGGAACGGGTGCTTCATGCCCGGCATGCCCGCGCCACCCCAGAACAGCGCGTACAACGACCACCCGAAGGCGGCGGCCACCCCGAGGGAGATCAGCGTGTCCATGGTCGCCGTGCCGTGCCGGGCGTTGCGCGCCGCGGCCACGTGGAACGGCCAGGCACCCCAGATCGCCACCGGCGCCGCCAGCGCCAGTGACGCCCACTGCCAGTAGGTGAATTGCAGCGGGGTGATCATGGCCATCGCGATCACCGGGATGGCCAGCACGGTGCTGATCAGCGCCCGGTCGCGCAGCGACCGCAGCTGCGGATCCTCGTCGGTGGCTTCGTCGGACTCCTCCACCGCGGGTAACGCGGCCGAGTAGCCTGCCTGCTCCACGGTGGCGATCAGGTCCTCGGGTGCGATGTTCTCCGGGTGGCTGACCGTCGCCTTCTCGGTGGCGTAGTTGACCGTCGCCTCGACGCCGTCGAGCTTGTTCAGCTTGCGCTCGATGCGGTTGGCGCACGAGGCACAGGTCATGCCGCTGATGGCCAGCTCGACGGTCCGGCGGGTCGCTTGATCAGCCATGATGCCCCTCAGACGGCACCGTGAACTCCGCGGTGCGGACCTTGCCACGGTGCTGGAAATCCAAATACATCCGGTACGTGCCCGCGGACGGGACCTCCGCCTTGAAGCGGATCTCCGGCCCGCGCGCGTCGGGGTCGACCGGATGGACGTGCAGGTACGCCAGGTCACCTTGGCGGAGAGCGACCAGGTGTCCGGCCGCGCCCAGGTAGGGCTGCAGATCGGTCACCGGCTTGCCGCCGCGCGTGACCGTCAACGTCAGGTCCGACGTCTTGCCCGGCTCGAGCGTGCCGTCCAGTCGCACCTGATAGCCGTCGACCGTCGCCTGCTTGGACGGCTCGAAGGTCTCCGGGGCGAACGACCCCGGCACGGCGATGTCGACGCCCAGCGTCAACGCTTCGCCGCCGGTCGGCTTGAAGTCCGCGAACGCGCGGTAGCTGCCCGGTTTGGCGAGCCGCAGCGGCACGGACCACGTGCCGTCCGCCGCCATCGTCGGGTGCAGGTGCTGGAAACCTGCGGAATCACGCCGGACGACGATCAGGTGCAGCCGCTTGTCGTGCTCGACGTCGAACCGGGTGACGGCGTGTTCGTCCGGCCCCAGGATCCGGAACCGGAACTGCTCGGTGCGGTCCGCGCGCACCGTCGGGGTCAACGGCTGGAAGGTGTAGCCGTCCTGCGACGCGCTCAAACCACCAGGCAGGCCCGCCACGTGGGTGTTCTCCGCGTGCCCGCCGTCGCCGTGGCCCCCGGTCGTCGCCTTGTGCGCGCTGGGGGCAGGCTGGTCCTGCGGGCCTGCCGCGGCACCGATGGCCCAGCCGCCACCCACGGCCACGGCGACCGCGGCGGCGAACACGGCGAGTTTGGCGGTGGTGTTCATGCCAACGCGTACCCGGCTTCCTCGACCGCTGCCCGCACGTCCGCGACGTTCAGGTCCGACTCGCTCACCACAGTGACCTTCCCGGTGGCCAGGTCGACGGACACGTCGCGCACGCCGGAAATGGCGCCGATCTCCTCGGAGACCGAGCTGGCGCAGTGGCCGCAGGTCATGCCGGTAACGGTGTAGGTGTTCTCGGTCATGCGGTTCCTCCTCTGTGCTTCTGCCGCGACTATACCCCCTGGGGGTATGTGCCGCTATCGGGTACCCCGGTTTCCGCGGGCGGTGATCGACGTCGGCGGCCGAGCCGGGCGAGTTGGACTATCGTCGCGGGTAGACGACGCCGGTCCGCTGCCGACGAGAGATGGGAGGCGTCCAGGATGCCTGAGCGCACACCGAAGCAGTCCCAGGAAACCGTCGACGACCTGGAGCGCAAGGTCTTCGGCCACACCCAGGATCAGCAGCGGGACTCCGACGAAGGCGCCGAGGCCAATCAGCCGATCGACCCGTCGGAGACGACCGCGGACGAGGGCGGCCACACCGGCGAGGAACCGCCCGCCTGACGCACGCCGAAAATGACGGTGCCGTTGGCCACAATGCCTTCGTGGCGGTCGACAGCAGCTTCTTCCATCGAATCATCGACGCGCTGCCCGAGGTGACCCGCGGGCACGGCAGCGACTACGACTCCTACAGCGTGCGCGGCAAGCGGTTCGGCTACTACTGGCCGCGCACCCAGACGGTGGGTCTCAAGCAGCTGCTGCACGAACAGCAGGCGCTGGTCGCCGAGCGGCCGGACGTGTTCGAGGTGCAGTTCACCGCGGGCAGCTTCGGCTGGGTGGTGGTCCACTTGGCCGGCATCGACGGCGACGAGCTGGGCGAACTGGTCTACGAGGCGTGGCGGCTGTCGGCGCCGGACGACTTGATCGCGGTGCAGCCCGAGCCGCCGACCCTCACCGGACGCGTGTGATCGGCGCGCCCGCCTGCACGAAAGACGAGCGGGCCGCGGCGGCTGAACGCGGGCGCCGGACGGGCAGCGGCCCGACTGCACACAGACCGCATGGGTCCGCGCCCGATGTCACCGCCACCTGGCGGCTCATCGGACAAGCCGCACACCGCACCCCGTTGACCAGTCGCGCCTGACGGATACGGTCGGGGAATGACCGAGCTGATCACGTCGATGCCCCTGCGAGTGCGCTATCACGAATGCGACGGCCAGGGCATCGTGTTCAACGCGCACTACCTCGCCTACGCGGACATGGCTTGCTTCGAGGTAGTGCGGGAGCTGTACGGCTCGTATGACGCGCTACGCGAACACGGCGTGGACTTCGTCCTTGCCGAGGCGAACGTGCGCTTCCGTGCGCCGTGCCGCTACGACGACGAGCTGCACGTCGACGCCTATGTGGAACGCCTCGGGAACACGTCGGTGGTCCTCCGGTTCGACATGATGCGCGGTGAGGACCACGTCACCGAAGTGACCAATCGCTACGTGTGGGTCGACACCGAGACGCTGCGACCCGCACAGCCGCCTGCCGAGGTGCGCAAGGCCCTCCAGCCGTACGCGCCTTAACCACGGAGTTCGCGGTACGCGTCGGCGGCGCCGGGATGGAGCGAGACGTTGCCGGTGGCGATCAACGAGCGGAGCTCGAGGTACTGCGTGCCGAGCGCGGAAGCCGGCACCAACCGAGGCGCCTGCTGGACCAGCACACGGGCAACGGCTGCGGCCGTTTCCGCTGGTAGATCACGGCTGGCCAGCAGCAGGTTCGGCACACCGATGGTCGGCACGGGCCGCGGGTTGCCGTACGTCCTCGCCGGGATGACGACGCGGTGGTAGGCCGCAGCGTGCGCGTCGAGCAGTGCCGGCAGAGCCTCGGTCAAGTCGATCAGCCGGATCTCGTGCGAGCCGCTGAGCGCCGTCAACGCGGGCGTCGGCACCCCACCTGACCACAACAAGGCTTCGATCTTCCCCGCGGCGAGTTGTCGCGTCGCGTCGGAGAGTTCGTGGTGACTGACGCGCGCTCGCACCCCGGCCGCCTTCAGCAGCCGGTCCCCGAAAATGGCTGCGCCGGAGCCTTCGGCGCCGAGAGAAATTCGTCGCCCGGCGAGGTCGTCCACGGAGCGGACGGGGCTGTCCGCCGCGACGACCAGCTGCATGTAGTTCTCGTAGACACGGCCGATGGCGCACAGGTGGAGCGGCCGGTCGAACGGTGCGTCCCCGGCCACGGCCGCCTCCGCGACATCCGAAAGGCTCAGTCCGAGCGTTGCCCTGCCGGAGTTGACGGCGGTGATGTTCTGGTGCGAGCCGGTGGTGTTGAGGACCCTGGCGTCGAGCGTTCTGGCCAGCAGTCGCGCGAACTCGACGTAGAAGCCGCCCGGCTCGCCTGCGGCGATGCGCATACCCCGTGGGGGTTCCTCGGCGGTGCTGCACGCGGCCAGTCCCAGCGCCAGCGCCAGCACGGTTCGCCGCTTCATGTCGGCACCGCCGGGAGCCGCATCCGCACGCCGAGGCCGTGGGGTCGCACGCGGTAGAGCTCGAACGTGCCACCACGGGCGGTGACCAGGCGCTCGGCGATGGCGAGCCCGAGGCCGGAGCCCGGCGCGGCGCCCGCGCGCCAGAAGCGTTCGGTCAAACGCGGCAGATCCTTCTCGGCGACGCCCGGCCCGTTGTCACGGATGTCCAGGGTCACGTGGTCTCCGGGCGAACTCGACCACGTCACCGTCGCACCTCGGCCTGCGTACTTGATGGCGTTGTCCAGCACGACGTCGAGGACCTGCGCCAGCTCACTGTCCGAGCAGCGCACCGGTAGCGGTGGCAGCGGCTGACCGGCGAGCTGCACGCCCGCCGCGGACGCCGCGTCGTGCCAGGACTCGACGCGTTCGGCCAGGACCGTGGCTGCGTCGCACTGCGCCTCGGTCTCGGCGGCGGCCAGATCGGTCGCGGTGCTGTCCGCCGACGCGAGCGCCATCATGCCGTCGAGCAGGTCCTCCAGGCGTTCCAGTTCGACCTGCATCTGCCGGACGTCGTGTTCGTCCTCCTGCCGGTCCGCCAGGCCGTCGAGACGCAGGCGCAGCGCTGCCATCGGATTGCGCAACTGATGTGAGACGTCGGCGACCAGCGCGCGCTGCCGCTCCGCCGACTCGGCCAATGCGTCGGACATCTCGTTGAACTCGTCGGCCAGGCCACGCAGCTCCGGTGGCCCGGACACCACTTCGACGTGGGTGTCTCCGCGCCCCTGGGTCATTCGATGCATCCCGGCGGCCAGCTGGTCGATCGGCCGCAGCACCCACCGCGTGATGCGCAGAACCAGGACCGCGGCGGCGAGCAGCGCGACGATCGCGCCGAGCAGGATGCCCGCCCACGACACGCGGATATCCGCCACCGCAGGCTCGACCGAGGTTCGCAGCACCACCGCGCCGTTCACCCGGACACCGGTGCCGACCGCCTGGCTGACCAGTACGTCTCCCGAAGACCACGGCCGCAGGTCGTCCGGCCGTGGCTCGATCTGATTGCGCAGCGCCGCTTCCGCCGCGGTGAGCGCGACCGGGTCGTCCGGCGACAAGCCCTCGGCCACGATGACGTTGCGGCGTGCGTCGACCACCAGGACGCCGTCGCCGAACAGCTTGCTGTGGGCCGCCACCTCGGCCCGGAGCTGATCGGTGCTGCCTTCGGCCAGTGCGGTCTGCGCCAGGGCAGCGAACCTCGCCGCATCGGTCGTGCGGGACAGGACGAACTCGTTGGTGCGGCTTTCCGCCGTGCTGAGCAACAGCGGCACCGCGAACCCGGCGACCGCCACGACCGCGAAGGCGAGCAGCACGAGGAGCAACCGGCGGCGCATCAGTCCGCCCGCCTCGTGCTGCTCGCCGTCACGATGAGCAGGCTAGGACAGCCTGCCGGCGATGTCGGTGATCAGCAGCGTCAGGAACAGCAAGGAACACAGCGTCAGCATCACATTGGACAACCAGCCCGACCGGCCCTCCTGGCTGACCCGGCGCGAGTTGAGCAGCAGCATCAGCGAGATGGCCAGGAACGGCATGAACGCCGAACCGAGCACGCCGTAGGCCAACGTCACGCCGAACGGTTTGTCCAGGAACAGCAGCAGCATCGGCGGGAAGGTCAGCCACAGCAGGTAGCCACGGAACGCCCACGACTTCTCGGCCGTCGCCGCCTTGTAGGCCACCGGTTCGGCACCCTCCTCTTGTTCGCCGACCGCGGCCTCGGCCATCGCGGCCTCGGCCTTCTTGCCGTGCGGCAGCCGGATGCTGCGGGTCCAGTCGGTGAACAGCAGGCTCACACCGTTCCACACCCCGAGCAGCGACGTGGACGAGACCGCGAAGAATCCGATCAGGAACACGATGCGCGCCCACTGGCCGTACTGCTCGCCCAGCTCGTCGCCGAGGTAGAGCAGGCCGGTGTCGTCCTCGGTCAATTGCCGGCCGAGCAGCAGCGTCGAGCCGACGATGAGCATCGCGATCACGAAGATGCCGGTCATGATGTAGCCGACCGCGTTGTCCAGCCGCATCATCGACAGCCACTGCGGACCCTTCCAGCCCTTGGCGAACGCCCAGTAGCCGTAGGCGGCCATGGTGATCGTGCCGCCGACCCCGCCGATCAGCCCGAGGACGTAGACCACCGAACCGTCGGGCAGCCGGGGCACGATGCCGCTGAACACCTCACCGAGGTTGGGCGAGACCAGGATGGCGATCAGCACCACGGACACGAACGCGATCAGGACCAGAGCGGTCATGACCTTCTCGAACGCCCGGTAACGCTGCAGCCAGATCATGATGAGTCCGACGACACCGCAGATCATCGCCCAGTACCGCACGGAGAGCCCGTCGAACAGGGCGTTCAGCGGCAGCGCGGTCGCCGACATCGCGGTCGCGCCGTAGACGAAACCCCAGATGACGATGTAGACGCCGAAGAAGCCGGTGGCCCAATAGCCTAGGCGGCGCCAGCCGTCCAGCAGCGTGGTGCCGGAGGCCACGTGCCAGCGGCCGACTCCCTCGCCGAGCGCGAGTTTCAGCGCCGTTCCCACTACTGCCGCCCACAGCAGGACCGTGCCGTACTGCGCGCCTGCCACCATCGTGGCGACCAGGTCACCCGCGCCGACACCGGTCGCCGCGGCCACCAGTCCTGGTCCGAGCCAACGGATTTTGGCCTTTCCCGTCGGCACCTCGGTGGATGCCGCGTTCGTGCTGGAGGGATCGCTGCTCATGGCCTCCTGCCCTTCGTTGCGCCGGAGAATGTCGGCGAGCACGATACGACCTCGGCTGCCGGTGCACAGGCGCAACTTGACGGGTTCTTAAGAACAAACTTGATAACGACTCAGTCGCCGAGCCGGAAGCCGAAGCCGCGTACGGTGGCCAGCAGGCCAGGGCGGTTGATCTTGGCGCGCAGCGCTGCCAGGTGGACGTCGAGCGACCGGGAGACCGACTTGTCGGCGCGGCCCCACACCTGCAGCAGAAGCTCCTGTCGGCTCACCGCGACGCCCGGGCGGCGGGCCAGCGCCGCGAGGATGTCGTACTCCTTGCCGGTCAACTGCAGTTCTGCGGCACCGACCGTGACCCGCCGGGCGGCGAGGTCGACGCGCAGGTCGCCGATCTCCGCGACCTGGTCGGCGCTGTGGGCTCTGGCGCGGCGCACCACGGCGTCCACCCGAGCCATCAGTTCCTTGAGCCGTACCGGTTTGACCAGGTAGTCGTCGGCCCCGAGGTGCAGGGCGGTGACGACGTCACGTTCGGCGGACCGTGCGGTGATGACCAGGACCGGAACCTGGGAGGCCTTGCGGATGGTGCGCAGGACTTCGAAACCGTCGCCGTCCGGGAGGCCGAGGTCGAGCAACACCAGTTCGGCATCCGGCAGCAGCGCGGGGACCTCCGCCGCCGTCGCGGCGCGGAAAGCCCCGTGGCCCCGGCCGCGCAGCGCGTCCAGCACCGCGGCGGCGACGCCGTCGTCGTCCTCAACCACCAAGATGCGCATCGGCAGACATCATGCCGTGCGCGGATGTCGATAGCCGAACGCCGCAGCCACCAGCACGATGGCGGCGGTGAGCAAGTACGCGTTGCCGAGCAGCCACTGGCCGGTCGTCCAGTGGTACTCGTGCCCGTCGTTCGTGGGGACCAGCCAGTGCGGGGCCAGGAAGAAGACCGCGGCCACCGCGACTGCGGGGAGCAGCACCCGCCACGACATGAGCTCGAGCGCGGCGGCCAGCGCAGGCAACACCCAGACCCAGTGGTGGCTCCACGAGATCGGGGAAACCATCACGCCGATGACGCCACAGACGGCCACGGCGGTGAGGTCCGAGCCGCGGCGGAGCGCCCGGTGCATGACCACGGCACCGACGGCGGCCAGTGCGAGGCCGGCAAGCAACCAGAGCACGATCAACCCGCCCTCGTCGAACTCGGCCCTGGACAGCAGGCCGTAGATGGACTGGTTGCCTGCGTATTCGTTGCCGACTCGGTCGGCGGTGTCGAACAGCACGTCGGTCCAATAGGTCACCGACGCCTTCGGGGCGGCGAGGAAACCCAGCGCCATGCAGGCGGCGAAGGAGGCGACCGTGACCAGGGCCGCCCGCGTGTCTTTCCGCAGCAGGAAGTACAGCAGGAACACCAACGGCGTCAGCTTGATGGCGGCGGCGATGCCGACCAGTACCCCGCGCGGCAGCCACCGGGCGTCGACCAGGCAGTCGACGACGACCAACGCGAGCAGGATCAGGTTGATCTGGCCGAAGCCGAACGTGTGCTGCAACGGTTCGAGCTGGAGGCAGAGCGCGACCATCACCGCGGCGACCAACGGCCACGGTCCGAGCCGCTCGGGAAGCCTGCGGGCGAGCACGACGGCGGCCGCCACCAGGGCGAGGAAGGACACAACGGTGACCACGACACCCGCGGTTTGCGCGGTCAGTCCGGTCAACGAGCTGAACAGCACCGCGGCGAGTGGCGGGTAGAGGAAGGGCAGATCGATCCGCAGGCCGGTGGTGGCGTAGACGTCCTGACCGTCGAGCCACAGTTGCCCGCCTTGCCGGTAGACCTCGACGTCGAGAAGTTCGCCGCCCCACGACTGCACGGCGTCGTAGCCGATCGCTCCGATGAGCGCGATCGCGACCAGCGCCACCGCAGGTTCGACCCGCCAGGCACGGTGCGACGCCACAGCAGCAGGCTCCCCCGTGGCGATATTCATTGCTGCGGACCCCCAATCGTCAACCCCGGCGAGGGTAGCGATTCCCTCGGACGGATCACCAACCGCTTGTGCGCACCTCAACCGCGATACCGTGCATTCGACGCAGAAACGGGGAAATTCGGCATGGGCCTGACCGACCACAAACCACGCGGAATCCTTCGGCTGTTGTTGCGCGCGCCGATCTGGCTGTATCGGGCGGGTTTGGGGTGGCTGTTCGGCCGTCGGTTGTTGTATGTGGCGCATCGCGGCCGCCGCACCGGGGCCCGCCGGGAAGTCGTCGTGGAAGTTGTCGACTACCGCCCGGATGTCCCCGAGGTGGTCGTGGTGGCCGCGTGGGGGAAGAACCCTGACTGGTATCGGAATTTGCAGGCTTCTCCCGCATTGGAAATCCGTCTCGGCAGGCAGCGTTGGACATCGCCGGAGCATCGACGGCTCGAGCCCGCAGAGGTACTGGAAGTCCTGCACAACTACCAGCGGAAGCATCCGCGCGCCTGGAAGCGGCTGGCCCCGCTGCTCGGCTTCCCCACCGACCCGGACGACCCTCGGTGGCCGGACGTGGCCGCCGGCGTGCGCTCACTGGCGTTCCGTCCGAATCAGCCGGGCAGCCGATCGTAAACGAGCTTGGCGACCTTCTGCACGCCTTCACACGGCGGCTCCGGCGCGTTGAAAATCCCGATCCGCACGTGGAAGCCGGTGTCGTCCACGCCGGGCTTGAGCCGCACATCGAGCGCACAGTTCTCTCGTTGCCCGCCGTTGAACAACCGCGCATCCAGGTTCTCGAACGAAATACGCGTCGCCTCGGACGTGATACCCGGGCCTCGCATCACCGACACGTAGGCTTCCTGCCCCTTGTCCCGCAGCACGTAGTGACAGGTGTCGTCGTCGGGATAACTGGCGCGCGTCCACCGTTTCAGCTGCAGTGCACGCGCCACGTGTTCTTCCGTCACCTTGCGACAGAAGTTGGTTTTCGGCAGCGACTTCGACGACTCGACGGGCTCCAGTTCCTCGTCCGGCAAAGCCTCGTAAGCACGTTCGGCCAGCTTCTTCGCCTGTTCGCACAGTTTCGGGTTCTCACCGGCCGTGTCCGCCGCAGAAACACTGAGCACCGAGTCGTCGCCTGGTTTGAGCCAGATGTCGATGTCGCACGACGCATCGTCCGAACCGGGCCTTGGCCCAAGCCTGGCTTTCAGCCCGTGGAACTCCACATCCTCGCCGCCGTCCGCGGCTTGAGGGCTCCCGTACCTGATGGAGAACGTCAGCTCGTCCGACTTGCCGCTGCGAAAGTTGTATGTGCAGCCTGCCATTCCGCCGGGCCCAGGCTCCGACTCGGAAGCCTCGAGGTCGAACATCTCCGTGATCTCCTGCTCGGCGACGAGCAGGCACAGGTCGCCATCCGGAGGAACCTTGTCCGACACAGGCGCGTCCTCCGCTTCCCCCGGCGCCGCCACAGACTTCGCCGACTCCGCCGTACCCGACGCGTCGGGGTCACAGGCCACCAGGCTCAAGCTCAGGACAGCCACGGACAGGATGGTGACAACCCGCATCACGAACGCCCACTCAGCCCGGCAGATCGTCGTAGATCAGCTTGGCTACCTTCTGCACCTCGTCACACGGCGGCTGGCTGGAATCCCAGTACGAGATCGACGTGGTGAAGGCTGACTTGTCCTTGTCCGGCTCGAGCCGCACGGTGAGCTCGCAATTCTCCCGACTACCTCCGTTGAACAGGCGTGCGTCCAGGCCCTCGAATGGGATTCGCGTTGCCTCGTCGCTGACACCGGTGCCCCGCTTCGCGGTAATCTGCACTTTTCGGCCTTCAGAATCCGACAGAGTGTAGTAGCAGCTGTCTTCGCCGATATATTTCGCCGGATTCCGTACCTTCATGTTCAAAACTCGCGCTACGTCGTCACTGGTCACCGTTCGACAGAAGCTCGATTCCGGCAAGGAATTCGACGATGCGGCCGCCTCAGGCTGCTTCTCCGGCAGGGCTGCATAAGCCCGCTCGGTGAGCTGACGGGTATGATCGCACAATTTTGGATTCTTGCCGAAATCCGACCCACGCACACTCAGGACCGACTCGTCGTCCGACCTAATCCACACGTCGATCACACACGAGAACGCGTCGGTGACTTCGGGCTCGGCACCTCGTTGCGCCTTCAAACCATGAAAGTCAATCTTTTCCGGTCGCTCGGCGCGTGGCTTACCGAAGTGGATGGAAAACTCCAGAGAGTCGGAGTTCTCACTTCGAAAGTTGTACGAGCAGCCGGTCATCCCGCCGGGGCCTGGCTCCGACTCACCCGGCCGTACCCCGAACATCTCGACGATCTCCTGCTCCGGGACGAGCAGACACAGGTCGCCGTCCGGCGGCAATTTGGCGGGCTCAGGCTTCGAGTCGGCCGAACTGGAATCGCACCCCACGGAGACCAGGCCCACGAGCATGACGCCGAGCAGACAATGCATGCCGCGCTTCATCATCGCAAGAACTTCCCTGAGCTGAAGTACTCCACGTCGTCGTCGAACATGTCGCTCTCTGGTTGATATCTGTCGACCTCTGCCGTCCTGCTCTGCTCCGCGTCTGCCGCCTTCTCGAACGTAGCCTTCAAGGCAGCCATGACATCGTCATCCTGCCCCGCTTCCCCTGACATGACACTGCGCCACGTCAACTCGCCACAGGCAACACGTTCGGCCACCCTTCGCCACTCGTCGGAGGCCGGCGAGGACAAGCAAGCTTCCCGAAACCTCGCGACATCTTCGTCGGTCAGCGCACTCGCGTCACCATCCAGACCTTCGAGCGTCTGATATGACCGCTCGATAGCGGCACTCATCGCGTACGCCGCCTCGTCCACCGCAGCCTCGGCACGTAAAAGTTCGTCCGTCATCCATTCCGGAATTTCTGGAAGCATCAGATATCCACCTCAAACAAAGGTCAGCCTCAACGCGGTCGACGCCCCCCTCGATGTCTATCTATCTTCGCAACGAGGTCCTTATATTCGTTCTTCAGCTTCTTCATTGCACGGGTGTGCTCACTGTCCGTAAAGACGACTCGGCCGTCGTCGTCACGCACCCAATTGCCATGCTTGTCCTTTGCAGGCTTTCCGGTGTACGCAATGACGCCATCTGCCGACTTCTTGGTGTTTTGCGCGATTGTTTTGAGGTCCGCATACGACGGCCCAACCGTCTCATCCACGTCTTGAATGCTGTCAACAATTTTCTTCAATGCATTGAAGGCGGCCTTGTATTTTTCGACGACGGCGGCGACACCCTTGAGCGCATCGATGATGCCCCGCGCTGACTCGATCGCTGACACGATGTGTTCAACGTGGCGATAGTACGGAAGTTCCCAGTTGAGCAATGCTTTGGCGATCTCGGAAACCTGCCCTACTCCTGGAATGGCTTTCAGGAGTGCATTCCTGATGAGGTTGATGACCTTTGGAATGGCAACCTCGGCGAGGTGCATGACCCCTTTCACTGCTGCGTCGGCAACCTTCGAGAATCCCTTGGCAATCACCTTCGCAACCCCGGCCCACGCCATCAAGCCGACGGCCAACCCATTGACCACTCCGGTCTTGAACGCATCGGCCGCGGCGCCACGCCAGTATTTCATCGTGAGCAGGCGGGCGTTGTATTCGAGGTTGCCGGCCAACGCCATCAACGACGAGGCGGTCTGTCGCCATGCCTGGGCGTTCGCCTTAAGCCGATAGAAGTCTCCAGCTACGGGTCGCAACAGCTCGTCGTAGAGACTGACCCCCCTGATCTCCTTATACAAATAATTGATCTTGTCGGTCAGCCAGTCCGGCGCACGATCCTTCATCAGTTCGTCGATCGAGAATTTCTGAACGTCGACGATCGGCGGCTTGATGTCTTGTTCATTCGCGTATGGCGCGTACGATTTTGCCATCACAGTCTCCCCCTCAATACGGCGTTATCTCCCCTTGCCGATGACGCCCCAGCCGCGCATCCTCGTTCCCCTGTTCGATTCGCTGCTCCCTACGGAACTCCTCTTCGTTCTCCGTGTCGATGTCGCCGTATTTCTGACTGGCATTCTTGAGAGCGTTGGCTAAGTTCTCCAGGCGCCTGTGCAGCTCGTGACATACCTCCTCGAGCTGAACATTGAAGTCATCCATGATCTCGGCTACAGGTTCGAGAACGCCACTGAAACCTTCGGTATTCAGTCCCTCTTGCGCCGCCCCGACTTTGATCGTGTCAAGATCATCAAGGACCTGGTCGAGGATGTAGTTGGCGAACTTGTTGATCTCGTTCGCCTCGACGTCGAAACCCATGTCTGAACTGCCCCCCATCAGTCACTCACGAACCGCACAGTCCAGGCCACTCTAATGGAGATCATGCACCCATGGTGTTCATCCGCTCTCAAACGGTGACGATCCAGGGGTAGGCGCCGGACACCCCTCCTGCCACAACGCAGCGCCGCCGTCGCTGGTCCCGCGGTCGCGTGAGCACGCCAGGAGTGCGCTTGCCCTACCAGGTGCAGCGGAGGACAACTGCCGTTTCGTACCGGCTGCTTGTCGGATGGAACGGGTCGAGCCTTGGCCAGCTCGACCCATCCCGTCTGGCGGAGGCGGAGGGATTTGAACCCCCGGTCGGTTTCCCGACGGTCGCTTTCAAGGCGACTGCATTCGGCCGCTCTGCCACGCCTCCTCGCAGCCACAGGGTAGCGGGACCTCCCCCACACGGAGCGACCGGGAAAGGTGAACCGACTTGTCTCCCCCGACCAACAAGCGCATGCTGGATGCACGGATGGTTACGACCCATGTCGTACCGCATGAACTGCGGCGGGGCCGGCCTTCCCGGGAAGGGCAGGTGGTGCAGTGTCGAATGATTCCTCGCGGTTGGTCGCCGGCTGTATCCCTTCGCCTGGAGCGGGATGACCCGAGTCCGGTGAGGACGCGAGCAGTCGACCACGTGGGCTTCGCACGGTGCGCGCACTAGCGCACCATCGACGGTGTTCCAGCCTGCCTCGGTTTGGTGTCCGCACCGGCCAGCAGAGCTAGCCGCCGGCCCGCGGTGCGACCAATCGCCGTCAACAACCTCTCATCCTGGGCGCGGCGCTCCGACGGACAGCACGGGCGGCCGCGCCCAGGCATGTCTGCCGCTGATTTAGGCTGCTGACGCCGGCTCGGCGCATGGTGAGGAGTGCGACGTGGACTTCAACGAAGGTGCGAACCTCGACCCGGGTCAGATCCGCGACCTTCGCGGCGTCTCCGGAGGCATCGGCGGCCGTGTCGTGGCAGGTGGCGGCGGGCTCGGTGTCGTCGGCTTCATCATCTACTTCCTGCTCTCCCAACTCGGCGGCGTCGGCGGCCTCGGCGGCGGCGTTCCGCTGAACGGCGGCCTGTCCGGCTTGGGGTCCGGTCAGCAGGTCACCGCGAACGACCTGAGCTCCGAGTGCCGCACCGGCGCCGACGCCAACGCCAACCACGACTGCGCGATCGTGGCGATCGTCAACTCCATCCAGGACTACTGGAGCAACGCGTTCAGCCGTTCCGGCACCACGTACCGGGAAGCCACCACGACGTTCTTCAGCGACAGCGTCAACACCGGCTGCGGTGTGGCCGACGCCGGCATCGGGCCGTTCTACTGCCCCGCCGACGAGGGCGTCTACCTCAACCTGAACTTCTTCTCCGACGTGTTGCAACGACAGTTCGGCGCTCGAGGCGGGTTGTTCACCGAGGCGTACGTGCTCGCCCACGAGTACGGCCACCACGTGCAGAACCTGCTCGGTCGCTCGGACCGGGTGAACCACAACGACACCGGGCCGACCTCCGGCCTGGTCCGCCTCGAGCTGCAGGCCGATTGCTACGCGGGCGTCTGGGCGCACAACGCGACCACGACGCCGACGGAGAGCGGCGAGCCGCTGATCAGCAACATCACCCAGGACGACATCGCAGCCGCACTGGACGCCGCGCAGCACATCGGCGACGACTACCTGCAGCGCGAGATCGGCGGCGGCCGCGTGGACGAGTCGCAGTTCAGCCACGGCACGTCGGCCCAGCGGGAGAAATGGCTGACCACCGGGCTGCAGACCGGCGACCCGGCCGCCTGCGACACGTTCAACACCAACGACCTCGGCTGACCACGAGGCTGCGCGCCGCGAACCACCGCCCGACCGCGAACTGCGCGGACAACGCGCCGGCCGGGCGCCGAAGCGCGCGACGGCCGTGGGCCGATCGGAAGAACCGGCCGATGAATGAGGCCGGCCGCGCGCCGGGGCAGGCCGGCCGACGTGGCGAATCAGGAAGAAGTCGGCGGGGCACCGCAGCGAACGAGCAGCCACGGCTGCGCTGAGCGGAACCCCGCAAACGCCGACGCGGGCGGCCCCACCAAGGACCACACACGACAACGCGGGCGGCCCCACCAAGGACCACACACAGCAACGCGGGCGGCCCCACCAAAGGACCACACACAGCAACGCGGGCGGCCCCACCAAGGACCACACACAGCAACGCGGGCGGCCCCGCCGAAGGACCACACACGACAACGCGGGCGGCCCCGCCAAGGGACCGCCCGCGTCTGCGAGCAAATGCCTGCTACGGCTTACTTGACCGCAGCGTGGTCGTGCGCGTTCTCGTTCGCCACCATCGGCAGGCTGCGCGCCGTGTTGGCCCGCTGCTTGGCGATCGCGGCCTTCGACTTCGCCGCGTTCGGCTTGACGCCGTTGACACTCTTGGTGCTCAACGCGTACTTGCCGATCACCCAGGCCATCGCGTCACTGTTGACGTTCAGCGCCTTGCGGTTGATGTTGCCCAGGTTGTCGCACTTGGCGTGGTAGCACGGGTCGTAGGCGACACCGGCCTCGCCACCCCAGTTCTCGGCCTGCTCCTCGGTCTTGATGCCCTCGGCACCGGTGAACAGACCACCGGACGGGATGCCGACCTCGATGAACGGACCGTAGTCGGACCGGCCGTCGAAGTCGGTGCCCTCGACCTGGATGCCGCGCTTGTTCTCGATGAAGTTGACGAACTTCTTCTCGATGTCCGCGGAACCGTACGGGCCCTCGGGAGCCCCCTCACCGTCCGAGTCGTCGCCGTCGTAGGCGAAGTAGGCGGCGTTCGGCGAGGCGATCATGTCGAAGTTCAGGTACAGCGCGATGTCGAACTGCTCGGCCTCGGACAGCTGCGACACGTAGTGCTCGGCACCGACCAGGCCCAGCTCCTCGGCGCTCCACCAGGCGAACCGCACCGCGTTGTTCACCTTCGGCGAGCCACCCAGTTCGAGCGCCGTGGTCAGCAGCGCGGCGGAGCCGGAGCCGTTGTCGTTGATGCCCGGGCCTGCGGCGACACCGTCCAGGTGCGCACCGGCCATCACGACGTTGTCGTGGCGACCGGTCTTGGTCTCCGCGATGACGTTGACGCTGGTGCGGTCCTCGGTGATGCCCTGCAGGTCCAGGGTCGCTTCCTGACCGGCGGCCTCGACCAGTTTCGCGCCGTCCTCCTGCGTGACACCGGCGGTCGGCACCGCGGCGATCTCCGGGTCGCCCAGCGTCCCGTTCAGCGCGCCCTCGGTGTTGTTGTAGATGATCGCGGCGGCCGCTCCGGCCTCACCGGCGGCGGCCTGCTTCTCACCGAACGTGCACTCACCGCGCTGGATCAGCACGATCTTGCCCTCGGCCTCCGCCGGGAAGTCGCTGGCCTCGCAGCCCGGGGTGTCGTCGACCGGGATCGCGAACAGCTCGGCGGTCACCCCACCCTCAGGAGTGTTCGGGCTGTAGGACATGCGGATGGCGTCAATCTCCTCGCCACCCAGCGTGAGCGATTCCGCGGTCGTCTCGTCGTAGACGAACGGGAATTCCTGCCTCGTGACATTGAAGCCTGCGGCTTCCAGTTTCGAGGCAACGTATTCGGCGGACTTGGCGTGTCCTTCCGTTCCGGCGGCCCGGTTCCCCTCGTTCTGGTCGGCGTAACGCTGGAATGCGATCAGATGCTTTTGCACCTTGTCCGGATTGACTGCCTGGACCAGTTTCTTCGGTAGATTGTTGTCCGCTTGTGGCGCCGCGACCGCGCCTGGTGTGCTCAGCACCAGCGCCGCGCCCGCAGCTACCGCGGTTGCGGCGGCGAGCTTCCTTCTAACCGATGGCATACCGATCTCCCGGTTTCGTGGAAAGGGTCCACCGTGGCGCAGGCCGCCCCGCCGGCCGTTAGCGCCGCGATTCATGCGCCAAGACCCTATGCGAAATGCCCGATACGTCAAGGTTCCTTCGGCGGAATGTGGCCAGTGGCGAGAAAGGGCACGGATGCTTCCGCGCCTTGCGTATGCAGTGTCCACTCAGGACGGACGAAATTCGCTTTCTCCAGCAGAAACCGTTCCTCCACGACGCGCTTGTCGCGCACGACGTGCAACTGCGTGCCGTCCGGGCGGTAGCCGAGCTTGAGGCTGACGCCCCGGGACGCGGCGTTGTCGGTGAACGCCGAGGATCGCGCGGTCAGCGCGCCCAGGTGGTCGAACGCGAACATCAGCACGGCGGCCCGCATCTCGGTGCCGTAGCCCTGCCTTTGATAGGCCATGCCGAGCCAGGACCCACTGGCCACCTCTCGGGTCACCGGGAAGTTCTCCGCGGTCAGTCCCTGGACTCCGATCACCTTGCCGTCCAGCCGGACCAGGAACTGCAACCCGAAGTTGCCGTCCGCGATCGCGGCGCGCTGCTGCCAGTGATGCCGCACCGTGTTCGGCCCGAGGTCTTCCGGGCTGGCATCGGTCCACGGGTGCGCGAACGGCATCGTCCGGTCCGGGTGCACACCCTGCCGGGCGAGTGCGACCAGTTCGAGCAGACCTTCGTCGTCATCCGGGCGCAGCTCCAGCCGTGGCGTGCGGAGCACTAGGTGACGAAGGGGCCACGGGTCGTACATGGCCCACATCGTCCGCCATTCCGCTGCACCACCGCCACCGGTTATACGGTGGGCACATGCGTGCGGTAACGATCAGCGAACCAGGTGGACCGGAAAAGCTGCAGTGGACCGAGGTGCCTGATCCGCAGCCAGGACCGGGTGAAGTTCTGATCGACATCGCCGCTTCCGCGGTCAACCGGGCGGACGTGTTGCAGCGCCGGGGCTTCTACCCGCCACCACCCGGGGCGCCGGAGTACCCGGGTTTGGAGTGTTCCGGGCGCATCGCCGAGCTCGGCGAGGGTGTCGAGGGCTGGTCGGTCGGGGACGAGGTGTGCGCGCTGCTCGCCGGCGGTGGCTACGCCGAGCGCGTGGCTGTTCCCGCCGCGCAGCTGTTGCCGGTGCCTGCGGGTGTCGACCTCGAGGAGGCCGCCGGGTTGCCCGAGGTCGCGTGCACGGTGTGGTCCAACGTGGTCATGGTCGGCCGGCTGCAAGCCGACGAGCTGCTCCTGGTGCACGGTGGCGCGGGCGGCATCGGCACGCATGCGATCCAGGTCGGCAAGGCGCTCGGCGCACGGGTCGCGGTCACCGCGGGCACCCAGGAGCGCGTGGACAAGTGCCGGGAGCTCGGCGCCGACATCGCCATCAACTACCGCGAGGAAGACTTCGTCGAGATCGTCAAGGCCGAAGGCGGCGCGGACGTCATCCTCGACGTGATGGGCGCGAAGTACCTCGACCGCAACATCGACGCGCTGGCGTTCGACGGGCGCCTGGTGATCATCGGCATGCAGGGCGGCACGAAGGGCGAGCTCAACATCGGCAAGTTGCTCAGCAAGCGCTGCTCGGTGGCCGCGACCAACCTGCGCGCCCGGCCGGTGGACAACAAGGCCACCATCATCGCCGCCGTGCGCGAGCACCTCTGGCCGTTGATCGAGCAGGGGGCCGTGCGGCCGATCATCGGCCGGAGGGTGCCCATGTCGAACGCGGCGGAAGCGCACCGCGCGCTGGAGGACAGCCAGGTGTTCGGCAAGCTCCTGCTCACCGTCGGCTGATTCACGCGGCGGCGATCATCACGGTCGCCGCCATCGCCGCGACCAATCCGACGCCCTGAACGCGGCTGAGCCGCTCGCGCAGCACGGTCACGCTCAGGATCACGGGCACCACTGGGTACAGCGACGCCACCACGACCGCGACGGTGACCAGCTCGGACCGGGTGGCGTAGAGGAAGCAGACCAGCGCCAGCCCAGCGAGCGCCCCGGCCAGCAGTCCGCCGTAGGTGGCGCGCCGCGACCCGTCCTCGGCGACCTCGGTGTGCTTGTCCGGCACGATGACCCGGAGCACGAGCACGGTGGCGATCGAGGTGACGCGCCCGGCGACGACGGCCCACACGCCGGAGTCCGGTCCGGCCTGCGCCAACGCCAGGTACTGCAGCGCGATGCCGACACTCGCGACAAGGCCGTCGAGCACGGCGGTTCTTGCGGCATGCCCGTCGCCACCGTTGCCGCGCGAGATCACCCAGAGCGCGGGGACGGTCAGCGCGATGCCCAACCACGCGAGCAGCTCGGGACGTTCGCCGAGCACCGCCACCCCGACCAGGATCGGCAGCGCCACACCACCGACAGCGCTGGTCGGCACCACGATGGACACCGCTCCGCGACCCATGCCGCGGAACAGGAACGTCATGCCGATGGCGGTACCGACACCGGACAGACCGCCCCACGCGAGGTCGGCCCACAGCGGCATCGTCGGCGAGACGAACGGCGCGGCCAGACCGACGACCACGAAGGCACCGATCTGGCCCAGCATGGCGATGCGTAAGAACGACGCGCGCCGCGACGCAACCCCGCCGACGTAATCCGACAAGCCGTAGTTGACCGCGGAGCCCAGCGCCAGAAGTACACCCACGCCCTCACCCGATTCCGACCGCCACTAGCGACCGATCATGCCCCAGCGGTCAAGGCGTGGCGGCCAGGGAGTTCGTCGCGAGGCGGGATCCGAGCGCGGTCAAGGCACGACGGGCCAAGCGCAGCTCATAGCGGGGCTGGATCGGGCGCCGTCGAGGCGAGCGCGCCGGCGCACGCTGACCAAGTGCCCTCGAGGCGCAGCGGCGAGCATGCGGGAGCGGGAGTCGAACACGGTCAAGTGCGGCTCAGAAGCCCGGACCGTCCGCCGTCGAGGCGCAGCTCAGGCAAGCTCGTAGAGCGCCCGCACGAGCTGGTTGACCTCGAACCTGTTGGTGTAGTGCGCCAACCCGATGCGCACGGCGCCGCCGACCTCACCGACACCGAGCGCGGCGAACAGCCCGGTCGTTCCCTCGTCGGCGAACGCGCAGATTCCGCGGGACGCCAGGTGCTCGACCACCTCCGACGCCTTGCGATCGACCACGGTGAACGCCAGCGCGGGAATGCGGCGCATGGCATCGCCGATCAGCATCACGTGGCGCATCGCCCGCAGCTCGGACGTCAGCGTCGCCAGCAGGTCGGACGTGTGGTGGCGGGCCGCAGCGATCGACGCCAGCAACCGTTCCCGGCGCGACCCGGACGCCGTGTCGTCCAGCCCGGCGAGGAAGTCGATCGACGCCACCATGCCCGCCAGCAACGGATACGGATGCGCGCCCAGCTCGAGCCGAGCCGGGCCACGGGCCGCCTGGTCCAACGCCACCGAGTGGATGCGGTTCAGCAACCCAGGGTCCTTGAACACCAGCGCGCCCACCGCCGGTCCACCCCACGACAACGCGGAGACCACCATGACGTCGGCGCCGGAAGCATGGACGTCCAGCGGAACGAACGGCGTGGCATACGAGGCGTCGACGACCATCAGCGCGCCGACCCGCTGGGCGAACTCCGCCACCGTGGCGACATCCGGACGCGTGCCCACCGTGCCGGACGCCGCGGTCAACGCGACGAGCTTCGTCCGCGGCGTCACCAGCGTCTCGTACTGCCACGCGGGCAGTTCACACGTCTCGATGTCCACCTCGCCCCAACGGACCACGCCGCCGACCCGCCGGGCGGCCTCCACCCACGGAATCTGGTTCGTGGGCTCGTCCAGCCGGGACACGACGACTTCGTCGCCGAGCGTCCACACATCGCCCAGCGCCAAGGCCAACCGCCGCAACAGCACTGCCCCGCTGGGCCCCAACACCACGCCCTCAGGGTCGGCCCCGGTCAGATCGGCCACCGCACGCCGCGCGGCGTTGACGATGCTGTCCGCGCGCTGCGAAGCCGGGAAGACGCCACCGGGACTGGACACCGGAGCGCGCATGGCCGTGGCCACCGCGGAGGCCACCTGCTCCGGAACGAGCATGCCCGCGGAACCCTCGAGGTGCACCCAGCCGTCGCCGAGGGCAGGCATCAGGCCACGGATGCGGGCGATGTCGAATGGCATCCTCACCTCCGCGAATCGGCCAGGCTACCCATGAAAACACCGTACGGATGCGGCAGAGGGTTCGGCGTCCGGGGTGCCCTCTGCAACGGCGACTTCCCTGGTTACGACTACGCTCGAGAGTGGGACACCGCGGCCGGCGCGGCCGCGTTCACAGTCGACCACACGGATGGAGCACATGTCCGAGCCGAACACGCCAGAATCCGGCACGACAGGTAACGCCGAGCAGGACTCGTCACACCACGTGGTGGTTGTCGGCCCCGACGGCTCACCGGTCGGCGCCGCCAAGATCCCCGCCGAGTCCGCCGAGGAGGAGTCGGGCAACGTCGGCGACCTGGTCGAAGAACCCGCGAAGGTGATGCGGATCGGCACCATGATCAAGCAGCTGCTGGAGGAAGTGCGGGCCGCTCCGCTCGACGACGCCAGCCGCAACCGGTTGCGGGAGATCCACGAGACCTCGATCAAGGAGCTGGAAGAGGCGCTGGCGCCGGAGCTGCGCGAGGAGATGGAGCGGCTGATGGCGCCGTTCACCGAGGCCACCACGCCGTCCGACGCCGAACTGCGAGTGGCGCAGGCTCAGCTCGTCGGCTGGCTCGAGGGCCTGTTCCACGGCATTCAGACGGCGCTGTTCGCCCAGCAGATGGCCGCGCGGGTGCAGCTGGAGCAGATGCGCCGCGGCCTGCCGACCGGAGGACACGGCCACGGTCACGGCGCTGGGCACAGCGACAGCTCAGGCATCACCGGCACCGGCCAGTACCTCTGACCGGTGCCGCGCCGGCCGGGCGGCTAGTGCAGCTTGGGTCCGTATCCGCCGTGGTTGTAGGCGAGCCGCGCGATCGAATGCATCGCGTCGTCGTCGTTGTGGTCGATCAACCGCAGCTGGGACGCCACCCGCGCTGCCGCCCGGTCGCAGAACGACCGCGCGATGAAGTTCTCCTGCCCGGAAGCCTCGACGCCCTGGTCCTCGAACAGGGCGCTCGTCCTGGCCAGCGTCGCCACCTGGGCGTAGATGTCCGTGGCGGCGTCGGCCAGCCGTTTCTGGTGCCGCTGCCGCGAGCGCACGTCCTTGCCGTAGCGGCGCAACAGTGACTCCACCGACGCGCGCAATTTCTTGGCCTGATCGGACACCGCGTCCGCCTGTTCGGTCAATGCCGGGTGCACGGACTCCAGGGCGGCGGGGCGCAGCCGCCTGCTCAGCTGGCCGCGGACGAACTCGGCGATCGTGCCGATGGACTTGATCGGGTCGGACAGGTTGATGCCGCGGAGGTCGTCGAACTCCTCGGCAACCACCTTCAGCCCGTTGAGCGCGATGAACGCGCGCAGCACGTCGTTGGCGCCCTCGAAGATCGGGAAGATCCGGGTGTCCCGCAGCGACTTGGCGATCGGTGAGTCGGCCATGAACGCCTGCCCGCCCAGCAGCTGGAAGACCCGGTTGACCGCGTACCAGTTGAACTCGGTGGCGGCGACCTTCGACATCGCCGACTCCAGCGAGTAGTCCGCCACCCCGGCGTCCACCAGCCCGGTGGTCAGATACGCCAGCGATTCCAACCCGTACAGGTAGCTGACCATCCAGGCGATCTTGTCCTCGACCAGCTCGAAATCGGCCAGTGGGACGCCGAACTGCTCGCGCTCGCTCGTGTGCTCGATGGCCTGTCTGAGCAGCGCCTTCGTGCCGCCGACCACGCCGGTGCCCAGCGACATGCGGCCGTTGTTGAGCGTGGCCATGGCGATCCGGAAACCGTCGCCCGGCTCGCCGAGCACGTTCTCCTTCGGCACCCGCACGTCGTTGAACGTCAGCTTGCGCAGGTCGTTGCCGCGCAGACCGAGGGTGTCGAAGCGGTGCGGTGCCTCGAACCCGTCCATGCCCTTCTCCAGGATGAGCGCCACGTGCCCGTTGTCGCACCGGGCGAAGACGCACACGACGTCCTTGGCGCCGTTGCCGATCCACCGCTTCTCCCCGTTGAGCACGAACGAGCCGTCCGCCTGCTTCTCGGCGTAGGACTCCACGTGGTAGGCGTCCGACCCGGCGTTGGGTTCGGTCAATCCGAACCCGGCGAGCTTGCGTCCGGCCGCCAGATCGGGCAGGAAGCGGGCCTTCTGCTCGTCGGTGCCGAACATGTGGATGGGCTTCATCCCGATGGACTGGTGCACGCCCATCACCACCGACAGCGTGGCGTCGATCCCGCCGAACTCCTCCATCACCCGGCAGTAGCCGGTCTGGGACAGCCCCTGGCCGCCGTACTCCGGCGAGACGTACAGCCCGAGGAGGCCGCGCTCGCCGAGACCACGGATGATCTCGTCGCCGACCCAGCGCTCCTGCTCCACCCGCCACGGGTCGTAGTGCTCGCCGAGGAACTCCTGCGCGGTGCCGATCAGCTCGTGCACCTTCTTGGACTCGTCGCGGCTCAGCCGGGGATACGGGAACACCAGCTCATCGGGCAGTTCCCCGGCGAACATCGCCTTGGTGAACGACGACGCGCTCTCGTGGGTTGGCTTGGCGGGTTCGGTCATCAGCCCATTGAACCGCCGGCCACCCCGTTTCGCTGGCTGAAGCATCCGGGTGAGCTACGTCCCCGGTCGGGTCAGTCGCCGATCGTCACCCAGGTACGCTCGTCCACCGTGCAGGCGACAATCCCAGCTCAACCGGACCCACCGGTGGCGCCACGGCGCAGCTGGGCCCGGGCGATCGCGGACATCCGCGACGGCCTGCGTGACCGCGAGCTGTGGAGCCACCTGGCCTGGCAGGACATCAAGCAGCGGTACCGCCGCTCGGTGCTCGGGCCGCTGTGGATCACGCTGTCCATGGGCGTGACCGCCATCGGCCTCGGGTTGTTGTACTCGCAGCTGTTCGGCGCGGAGATCGGCACGTTCCTGCCGTATCTGACCGTCGGCTTCATCGTCTGGAACTTCGTCATCGGCTGCATGACCGAAGGCGCGGAGACGTTCATCCACAACGAGGGCCTGATCAAGCATCTGCCCGCACCGCTGTCGGTGTACGCGCTGCGCACTGTGTACCGGCTGACGATCATGTTCGCGCACAACCTGATCGTCTACGCGTTCATCGTGGTCATCTTCTTCGGCGACCTGTCGCAGCCGTACCAGATCATCGAGGCCCAGCCGGGCGACTTCGAGTGGTGGCATCCGGGACTGAGCTGGTCGGCGTTGCTGGCCATCCCCGCGTTCGTGATGCTGGTGGTCAACGGCGCTTGGGTGACCCTGTTGTTCGGCATCGTCTCCACCCGTTTCCGGGACATCCCGCAACTGATCGCCGCGCTGTCCAGCTTGCTGTTCTTCATGACGCCGATCGTGTGGTCGGCCGACATCCTGTACCAGAAGTTCGGCAACGTGGCGGGCTGGCGAGCCCTGGTCACCGACCTCAACCCGCTCTACCACTTCGTCGAGCTGCTGCGCGCGCCGATGATCGGCAACCAGCAGTCGTGGACGCACTGGGTGGTGGTCGGGCTGATCACCGTCGTCGGCTGGTCCCTGACGCTGCTGGCGCTGCGCAACTACCGATCCCGCGTCTCGTACTGGGTGTGAGCGACAGATGGTGAGCATCGAACTCAACCGGGCCTACGTCGACTTCCCGATCTTCGACGCGAAGTCCCGCTCGCTGAAGAAGCGGGTGCTCGGCAAGGTCGGCGGGCGGATCGGCACGGAAGCCAAGGTGCCGGTCATCGAGGCGCTGCAGGACATCACGCTGTCGCTGTCCGAAGGCGACCGGGTGGGACTGGTCGGACACAACGGCGCGGGCAAGTCGACCCTGTTGCGGCTGCTGGCCGGGATCTACGAGCCGACCAGGGGAACCTCGCGCATCGAGGGCAAGGTGGCTCCGGTGTTCGACCTCGGCGTCGGCATGGACCCGGAGATCTCCGGCTACGAGAACATCATCATCCGCGGGCTGTTCCTGGGCATGTCCCGGCGGCAGATGGAGAAGCGGGTGGACGACATCGCCGAGTTCACCGAGCTCGGCGACTATCTGCAGATGCCGTTGCGCACGTACTCGACGGGTATGCGGGTGCGGTTGGCGCTGGGCGTGGTGACGTCGATCGACCCGGAGATCCTGCTGCTGGACGAGGGCATCGGCGCTGTGGACGCGGCGTTTCTGAACAAGGCGCGCGACCGGCTGGTCGACCTGGTCCGGCGGTCCGGTCTGCTGGTGTTCGCCTCCCACCAGGACGACCTGCTGCTCGAGCTGTGCACCTCGGCGGTGTGGATGGACGAGGGTCACTTGAAGATGCAGGGCCCGCTGCGTGAGGTCATCACCGCCTACAAGGGCAAGGACCCGTTCGAGAACATTTCCGGCGAGACGGCCGAACGGCTCGGCGTGCGGTAGCACTCCGCGGGGTGAAACCAAACTCGGCGTATCACCGAAGGCAACAGTTGCCCGCTGAATTCACGGTGCGCAGGCCATCGGTGGTGATCAACACGAACGAGCGCGCGGACGACTCGCACGGCGTGGAACGCATCGTCGCCCTGTCCGACGGTGTCTTCGCCATCGCCCTCACACTGCTCGCGTTGCCGCTGGTGGATGCGGAGATCCAGCCCGACGACGTGGCGGGCAGCCTGCTCGAACTCGTCCCGCAGCTGGTGGCGTTCGCGCTGAGCTTCGTGGTCATCGGCCGCTACTGGCGCGTGCATCACCGCATGTTCGAGCGCATCGAGCGGGCCGACGGCACCGTGGTCGGGCTGAGCCTGTTGTTCCTGTTCTGGGTGGCGCTGCTGCCGTTCCCCACGGCGGTGCTGGGTGACCACGGCGACACCCCGGCTGGCGTGATCCTCTACGCCGCCACGATCATCCTGACCGGACTCAGCTCGACCGTGTTGTGGTGGTACGCGGCGGTGGGCAGGCCCCGGCTGCGCGACGGCGCCCGCCCGCTGATTCGCCAGGACCTCGACCCCGACATCATTCAGCGGAGCCTGGCCGGAGGCACCGCGGTCGTCACCGGGTTCATCCCGTCGATCCCGCTGGCGTTCGTCGATCCGGCCGCGGCGGAGTTGTCGTGGCTGCTGGTGATTCCGATGGGGCACCTGCTCGATCGGGCCGCCCAGCGGCGCGCGGCCCGCGCCGGCTGACGCTCGGGTGCCACCGGCCGGCACTCGGATCCCGCTCCGGCTGACGCTCGGACCCCACCCCGGGCCGACGCTCGGGTCCCGCCGGCCGAGGCGCGCGGGCCCCCGCCAACTCCCGCGGCGGCTTCCCGTGGCCACATGGCCGGCCCGCGCTGCGCGAGAACGCGTCGGCTCGAGCCCGCGGACCTCGTGTCTCAGTCGTCGTCCCGGCCCCGCATGAGCGCCTCGAGCCCAGCGATGATCGTCTGCAGGCCGAACTCGAAATCCTCGTCCGTGGAGTCGGTGTCCTCGTCGTCGAAGACCCCTTCCTGCAAGGCCCGGTGCAGCGCCGGGTGGTCGTCGGCCGTGGTCAGCTCGCGCAGGAAGGCGCCGTAGTTGGCCAGCACCATGGCCCGGTCGGTGTTCGCTTCGGCCGCCCTGATGTCCGCGTTCAGCTGGACGTCGCTGCGCACGTGCGTGCTGACCAGCAGCACCGCTCCGACCTTCTCCCCCTCGGCGAGTGCCGTGCCCGCCAGGGCCTCGAGTCCGGCTTCGAACCATGCCACGTTGTTCGGCGTGATCGGCGGTCCACCGATCGGCACCCGCACCATCCACGGATAGCGCTGGAACACCTCGCGGTGCGCCCACGCCCACGCCCGCAGCCGCTCGCGCCAGTCGTCGCTGGTGAACCGCGGCGGACTCTCCAGCGGCAGGTCCGTCATGAGCATCAACAGCTCGTCCTTGGAGGACACATGCCGGTACAGCGCCATCGGTGACGATCCGAGCTCGGTGGCCACCCGGTTCATCGAGACCGCGTCCAGCCCCTCCTTGTTCGCCACTCGGACGGCGGCGTCCACGATCCGTTCGACGTTCAGCGCGGGACGCGGTCCCCGTCCGGATGACGCGCGTCTGCCCCAGGCGAGCTCGACGCTCGAGGGAAGTTCCGGCCGTTGCTCGTCCGCCATGTGTCTCCGACCCGTCGCAGTTGACTCCTCATCCTAAAACTGCGTATGGTTTACGCAAAAGCGTATGGCATACGCAGTTAGGAGCATCCCGTGACGAGAAGACCGGCCGTAGTGGCCCACGGACTGAAGAAGTCGTACGGCGACGTGCGCGTGCTGCGCGGCGTCGACCTCGAAGTCGAACAAGGCAGCGTCTTCGCCCTGCTCGGCCCGAACGGTGCGGGCAAGACCACGACGGTGAAGATCCTGTCGACGCTGCTGCCACCCGACGCCGGAAGAGCGTGGGTGGCGGGCTTCGACATCCTGCGCGAACGCACCCGGGTCCGCCGCAGCATCAGCCTCACCGGGCAGTACGCCGCGGTCGACGAGGAACAGACCGGCGCGGAGAATCTGCAGATGATGGCCCGGTTGCGGGGCTATGCACGGCGCGCGGCGCGGGCCCGTGCCACGACCCTGCTGCAGCAGTTCGACCTGACCGAGGCGGCCGAGCGGCGGGTGCGCACCTACTCAGGAGGCATGCGGCGTCGCCTGGACCTGGCCGCCAGCCTGGTCACCGAACCGTCCGTGCTGTTTCTGGACGAGCCGACCACCGGCCTCGACCCACGCAGCCGCCTCGCCCTGTGGCGCGTGATCAAGGACCTGGTGGCGCGCGGCGTGACCGTCGTGCTGACCACCCAGTACCTCGAGGAAGCCGACGAGCTGGCCGACCGCATCGCGGTGATCGACCACGGCACGATCGTCGCCTCGGGCACCGCCGACGAGCTCAAACGCCAGGTGGCCGAAACCCGCCTGGACGTCACGTTCGCCGATCCGGCGAGCTATGCGGCGGCGGTCGGGAAACTCGCCGGCCTTGTGGTCTCCACCGAACCGGACGAGCTGCGGCTGGTCACCGCCACCGACGGCAGCGCCGCGCACATTCGCTCGCTGCTGGACGAAGTCGACCCGAGCGGCACGGCCATCGCCCATTTCCGCACGCGCACCGCCACGCTCGACGACGTCTTCCTCGCGCTCACCGGTCGGCCCGCTCAACCGCACGACACGAAGGAACCCGCCCATGTCTGAACTCACCGCACCAGCCCCGTCCCGGATCGCCGACTGGTCCACCATGGCGGCCAGGAGCATGCGCCTGACCAGCAGAAACTCCGAGGCGATCCTGACATCGCTGATGTTGCCGGTCATGTTGATGCTGCTGTTCGTCTACCTGTTCGGCGGCGCCATCAACACCGGCACGGCCTACGTGACCTACGTGGTGCCCGGCGTGCTGCTGCTCTGCGCGGGCTTCGGCGCGTCGATGACGGCGCAGACCGTCAGCCACGACATGTCGTCGGGGGCCATCGACCGGTTCCGCTCGATGGACGTCTCGGGTGCCGCCGTGCTGGCCGGCCACGTGGTCGCCAGCGTGGCCCGCAACATCCTCTCCACGGCGCTGGTCCTGGCGGTGGCTTTCGTCATCGGTTTCCGACCGCACGCCGACGCCCAGGACTGGGTACTGGCGGCCGGCGTGCTGCTCATGTTCATCCTCGCCATGTCCGCGGTGGCGGCGATGGTCGGTCTGCTGACCCGTACCCCGGAAGGCGCCAGCGGATTCAGCTTCTTCATGACCTTCCTGCCCTACCCGAGCAGCGCGTTCGTGCCGGTCGACACCATGCCGGGCTGGGTGCAGGGCTTCGCCGAGAATCAGCCCGTCACGCCCATCATCGAGACGCTGCGAGCACTGCTGCTCGGCACGCCTGCCGGGTCGAACCCGCTGTTGGCGGCCGCCTGGTGCGGCGGGATCTTCGTGGTCTCGGTGCTACTTGCCCGGGTGCTGTTCCGGCGTCGCGTGAGCTGACCTCACGCGCTCTGGGGGACCTCCTGCTCGGCGAAGGCCACAAGCTGTTCGACGTAAAGATCCAGCACGGCGAGGGTCGCGCTGGTGTCCCGGTCGACGATCCACGCAAGCGTCACGCCGTCGACGGCGCTCTGCACCTTGCGGGCCAGGACGTCGAGCGGGACGGTCCAGCGGACACCGGCTGCCTGGGCCACGGCGGCCAAGAAAGCTCGCGCGTACTCCAGATGTAGCTCGTACTGTCGACGCGCAACGCCCGCCAACGCCGGATTTCGCAACGCGTACTGGGTCAGTTCGTAGGTCAGCTGATGCTCCGCGGGGAACTGCTCGACGCGGGCCCAGTACTCGCGCAGCGCGGCGCGCACCATCTCCTCGAACCCGAGCTGCGGATCCACCGAGTCCAACACCGCCCGCAGATGCCGCTCGTGCAGCGTCTCGATGACCCGCAGCAGCATGTCTTCCTTGGACTTGAAGCAGTAGTGGAACAGGCCGAGGTGGACGCCCGCTTCGGTGACGATGGCCCGGGTGGTCGCCTTGGCGATGCCGTCCCGGGCCATCACGGTGATGGCCGCGTCGACGAGCTCTCGACGCCGCACGTCGACCGGCACCCTGGACATGCGCACTACGCTACGCAGCCGCTCGACCGAGTCAAGCGTCCAAGACGCCGTCAGGCCAGCTGCCGTTGGAAGGCCAACTCGGCGTGCTGGGCCGACGGGTCGACGGTGTAGACGCGCAGGCCGACCGAGCTGCTGGTGATGTCCAGCAGCATGAAGCCGAGGGTGTCGAACCGCTGGAAGTACGCCTCGTTGGTGCCACCGCCGTGGCTCGAGGTCTTGCCCGCCGCGCCGCTGACGACCTGGATCGTGCCCTTGGTGGCGGGCGTCGGCTTGAGCACCTGCAGCGTGTGGTCGTGGCCGGCCAGCATGAACTGCGCGCGGCCGAGCACGACGTCGTCGAAGAACTTCTTCACATAGGCGCCGTTGGCGTGCGGCAGCAGTGCGGGCACACCGTCGTAGGCGCCGGCGTTGCCGTGCGAACCGTTGCTCAGATACGGGTAGTGGTTGCAGACGAACTTCCATTTGGCCCGCGAGTTGGCCAGGCCGTTCTCCAGCCACTCTCGCTGTTTACGCATGTAGGGGCCGTAGGGCGCCCAGTAGAGCAGTTTCGGCAGGTACGCGGTGAGCGGGTTGAGGTCGAGCACGAAGAACTCCGCGACCGGATCGTCCTCGGGCAGCGCCACCGAGTAGTACCGCGACGGCATCCACCAGCGCGGCGAGCGTTCGTGATAGCCGACCTCGTTGTTGCCGCGCAACAGCCAGCTGCCGTCGCCGGGGATCAGCAGGCTGTTGTCGTGGTTGCCCAGCGCCATGAGCCACGGCACGTCCAGCCCGGCGTTGGGTCGCTCGAACTTCTCGGCGAATTCGTCGTCGTCCGGGGTCTCCGGGCCGTTTTCGTAGATGTTGTCGCCCAGGCCCAGCGCCAGGGAGAGCCGTTCCTCGGCGAGCACTCGACGAGCAGCTTCGGTGACCGCGTACTGCGAAGCCGATCCGGTTCCGGCGTCCCCGGTGACCAGCACGGTCAGTTCCGATGTGGTCGGGAACGGGAATTTGGTGACCGTGTCGGCGCGCGCCACGCCGGGCACCAGCAGGGCCCCCGCGGCGGCGGCACCGACGAGCGCGCTGCGCCTGCTGAACTCAGTCATCACAGACCTCCGGTGGACGATGGCGGAATCTTGCTATGCGCAGCGGCCCCGGTCCAGTACCCGCCGCGTTGACTTGGTCAGTTGTCCGAGTCAAGATGGACCTCCCGTCACCAGGGAGGTCTCATGTCGCTCACGGCATCCCACGCCACCGAGGTACTGGAATCGTTCAACCCGGCCACGGGCGAGGTCGTCGGCACATATCCGGTGCACGACGAGCAGGCGGTGCAGGATGCCGTTGCGCGGGCGCGCGAGGCGGCGCGCTGGTGGTCCGGGCTCGGCTACGACGAGCGGAAGAACAGACTGCTGGCGTGGAAGCGCGTCATCGTGCGACGCATCGACGAGCTGGCCCGGCTGATGCACTCCGAGACGGGCAAGCCTGCCGATGACGCGCGCCTGGAGACCATCGGCGCGATCGAGCACATCGACTGGGCGGCCAAGAACGCGCGCAAGGTGCTGGGTCCGCGCAAGGTGCGGCCCGGGGCGTTGGCGATGAACCTCGCCGCCAGCGTGCAGTACCAGCCGCTGGGCGTGGTGGGCGTGATCGGCCCGTGGAACTACCCGATCCTCACCCCGGTCGGCTCGATCGCGTACGCCCTGGCTGCTGGGAACACCGTGGTGTTCAAGCCGAGCGAGCACTCGCCGGGTGTGGGCACGTGGATCGCCGACACGTTCGCCGAGGCGGTGCCGGAGCAGCCTGTGCTGCAAGTGATCACCGGGTTCGGGCCGACCGGTGCGGCGCTGTGCCGCAGCGGCGTGGACAAGCTGGCGTTCACCGGGTCGACGGCGACCGGCAAGAAGGTCATGGCCGCGTGTGCGGAGACGCTGACCCCGGTGATCGTCGAAGCAGGCGGCAAGGACGCGGTCATCGTGGCCGACGACGCCGACATCGAGGCGGCCGCGGAGGCTGTGGCGTTCGGCGCCATGGGCAACGCCGGGCAGACGTGTGTAGGCATCGAGCGTGCCTACGTCACCGAGCGGGTCTTCGACGCGTTCGTGGACCGGGTCGCCAAGATCGCCGCGGAGATCAAGGTGGGCGCGCAGGAGGACGCGCAGCTCGGCCCGATCACCATGCCGAGCCAGGTGGAGGTCATCCGCAAGCACATCACCGATGCGGTCGAACGCGGCGGCAAGGCCGTGGTCGGCGGGCCGGAGTCGGTGCGGCCGCCGTTCGTGCACCCGGTGGTGCTGACCGACGTGCCGGAGGACTCCGAGTCGATGACCGAGGAGACGTTCGGTCCGACCATCACCATCAACCGGGTCCGTGATCTCGACGAGGCGGTGGAGAAGGCCAACGCCACCCGCTACGGCCTGGGCTCGGCGGTCTACACCGGGTCGAAGGAGAAGGCCATGGACATCGCCGCGCGGCTGCGCAGCGGCATGACCTCGATCAACTCGGTGCAGACGTTCGCGATGGTCGGCGCGCTGCCGTTCGGCGGGCGCGGCGACTCCGGCTTCGGGCGGATTCACGGTCCCGACGGCCTGCGGGAGTTCGCCGCGGCCAAGTCGATCGCGCGGCAGAAGTACCGCATGCCGCTGCCGCTGCTGTCGTTCTCGCGCAGGCCGCGGCACATGAAGCTGGTCATGCGCCTCGTGCGGCTGCTGCACGGCCGGTGAGTCAGCGGCCCTGCGCCCGTTCCCACATCTGCAGGTAGGCCTCGGCGCCGTTGACCATGTCGGCGACGAACTCCTCGGCGTCCGCGCCTGCCTCCAGCCGCACGGCCTCCAGCCAGTCCGGCGTGAGGCCTTCGTGGGCGAGACCGTCGGCGTTGAAGTCCCACGTCTTGTCGCCCCAGACCTGCTTGTCCAGCTTGGCCTTGCCGTCGTAGGAGGTGAACGGGTACTCGATCTGCGGGCTTTCCCCCGCCTTGGGCAGGCTCAGGTGCAGGCCGTTCTGGTCGAGCCCGAAGCCGAAGCCGAACTGGTAGCGCTCGTCGGCGGCGGCCTTGACCTTGCGCCAGATGTCGACGGTGTGGCCGTGCGGCTCGACGATCGGCGTGATCATGCCGCCGAGCTTGGTCACGCGCTCGTAGTAGCCCTGGTCCGTCCAGTCGTGCGCGGAGATGACCGCGCTGTAGTTGTTCTCCTCGAGCACCTTCAGCGTCTCGTCGGCGGCCTTGACGCTCTGGTGGTCCAGCTCGACGATCATGCCGCGCTCCATCATCCCTTCCAGGGCGTGTTTGCCCAGGTCGGTCAGGCCGAGTTTGTTGCAGTGCGGCGCTTTCGGGTAGATCGGCAGCGTGACCGGGTCGACCACGCCGGCGAGTTTGCTCCACAGCAGTGCGAGCACGCCGGCGTCGGCGGGCGGGATGGTGTTGTCGTGGTGCGGGCCCGTGCAGGTCTCGGCTTGCCAGAACTGGCCGGTGGTCACGAAGTTGCCGAGGTTCACCACCAGGCCGTTGGTGCCGGAGTCGAACCGGACACCGCACAGCGCGTTGTCGTACTTGTGGCAGAGGAACATGCTGCGCACGCCGAGGTCGTAGACCTCGTCCAGCCCGCGGTCGATGTCTTCCTCGGTGCACTGGGGCTTGCCGAGGTAGCGCGAGCAACCGAACGGCTCGGAGGTCTCGATACCCAGGACGACGGCCATCTTGCCCTGCGCGATGACCTCGCGGGCGTGCTGCGGGCTGTCGACGATGCGGTACCAGCCCTTGCCGGGGCCGCCTGACTTCTCGTCGACGTAGGCCTCGAAGGCGCGGGCTTCCTCGGCTTGGGCGCGGATGGCATCCATCTCGTCGCACGAGGCGCGGCGCGGCGTGTAGATCAGGCAGAGGCCGCGGTTGGTGACCAGGTGGTCGACGTAAAGCCGAACGCCGGCACGCCAGGCGCGTTCGATGCCCTTGTAGTAGGTGGCGTTGTGGGTGGCCGAGTCGGGCCGCGGCCAGTCCTGGAACGTTGGCCACCCGGTCGTGCTGTGCGGGGTCAGCAGCGCTTGGCCGCTGGCCAGCTGCTCGAACCACGCCGGGATGCCCGCGGGCGAGTGCTCCGGGCAGTCGACCATCGCCTTGGTGATGCCCTCGACGTCGAACGTCTTGCCGCAGAACGGTCCTTGCCCGAAGCCCTTGTACGACCAGTGGTGGTTGTGCGACTGGAACAGCCCGCGTACCGGCTTGCCCGCCTCGTTGTCGTCGAACGCGAAGCCTTCGACGTTGACCTCGGCCTCGGGCTGATCGCTCGCGGTCGCCGTCGGCTGGGTCGCCGGGCTGAGGTTCAGGGCACCGACGACCGCAGCGGTGAAGGTGAGCGCGGCGGCGATACGAATGCGGGCGGTCAGGCGTACGGACACGGGGCACCTCGCAGCTCCGGCAGCCGAACAGGGAAACGTGAGATTAGTTCACGATTTCTCCGGCCGCCAGGGCTGCGGAAGAAGAACCCACCTTTCGTCGTATTGCCGGAGTCAGGCCACCGCGGAGAAGTGCGCGGCATCGCCGATGCGCGGCGTACTGCGGACGCCGTCGACACTCACCGGGACGTCGCCGGCGATCGTGACCCGGTGCAGGCGGCGCGGCTCGTCGTAATCCGCGACGCCGTAGTGCTGCGTCGAGCGGTTGTCCCAGACCGCGACGTCTCCCGGCCGCCAGGTCCAGCGCACGGTGTTTTCGAGCTGAGCCACGCGGGCCTGCAGCAGCTCGAAGATTGCCGAGGACTCGGCGGTGGTCAGGCCGACCAGGCGCTTGACGAAGCAGCCCAGCAGAAGGGCGCGCTCGCCCGTTTCGGGATGCACGCGGACCACGGGGTGTTCGGTTTCGTAGACGTCCTGGCGGAATTCCTCGGTGTAGGCCTGCTCCTTGACGTCGATGCCACCGATGCGGATCTGGTCGACGTGCGAGACGTAGTCGTAGCGGTTGGTGTGCACCGCCCAGAGCTTGTCGGCGAGCGCTTTCAGCGACGGCGGCAGGTTGTTGTAGGCGGTGACGGTGTTGGCCCACGTGGTGTTGCCGCCGTAGCTGGGCAGCGTGACCGGGCGCAGGACGCTGATCGCCGGGATGCGGTCGACGAACGTGACATCGGTATGCCAGGCGTTCGCTTTCCCGTGCTCGGCGTCGATCGCCAGCACGTGGCCTTGCCCCGCGCTGCGGACCGTCGGATGCGGTCGAGTCAGCGGCCCGAGCAGGCGGGCGAAGGCCTGCTGGCCGGCGTCGTCGAGGTGGTGCTGGTCGCGGAAGAAGATGACCTTGCGCTCGAGCAGCGTCTGGCGGATGAACGCGACGGTGTCCGGATCGAGGTCGCCGCCAAGACGCACGCCCTCGATCCGGGCACCGATGTTCGCGCCCAGCTTGTGCGCGGTGATTGCGGTCGCTGCTGTGGGCGCGGCCATCGAGACTCCTCCCAGCGGTCGGCACGTGCGCCCAACGCTAGACATCTCACCGCGCTATGGAAGTGGTATCCATATTGTGGAATGCTCTGGCGTCAGTCCAGGTGTCGTTTCGCCGCGTCGAAGATCTCGTTGAACGTGCGGGCGAAGGTCCCCTTGGTCAACTGGGCCACGAACTTCCCACCGGCGCTGGGTGGCAGGTCGAACGCGCACTCCCACCGCGCCCGCGATCCGTCCTCCGTCGGCGTCACCGTGATCAGGCCGCCCAGGTGCTGCATCGGCGGGAACGAACGGACGATCTGATACCCGTAGCGGTACGGCCGCTCACACTCGACGATGTCCTCACGGAACCACGCGCCGAGCGCCAGGACCTCGCGCCGCGCACCCTTGCCCCACACATAGTCCTCGCCGTCGCGGGTCCGCCGCACACGCAACACAGCTTTCGCGTACATGAGGTTGTTGCCGTCGGTGACCCAGTCGAAAACTGCCTCCGGCGAGGCCTTGAAGTCCCGCTCGACAGACAGCGCAACCATGGGATCTGCAGCGCTCATCGAATCCCCCTCTCGAATCGAGACCCCAGGCCGGGAGCGTACGCGCCCAGCATGAAGATCGCACCCCAACAGCCGGTACGCTCACAACACGCGCGGCCGGCACCGGTACGCTGAGCGGCGAGGGTCGTTAGCTCAATTGGTAGAGCTGCGGACTTTTAATCCGTAGGTTCCGGGTTCGAGCCCCGGGCGACCCACCAAAAGACCAGGTCAGGTCGTTCCGGGATTCGTTGATTCGATGTCGAGCCAACCGAAACCCAACCCTTTGGGCATTGACTACGTACCCAGCTCATCGTGAAGGACATCCGCCGTCGCCGGGTTCGCGACCTTTCGCGCGACGTAGACGTCCTGGGTGAGCGAGGGGCGTGCGTGGCCGAGTTGGTCGGCGATCTGCCGGGCCGTGAAGCGTGCCTCATCGAGGATGGTGGCGCACGTCTTGCGGAACACGTGCGAGGTGACCCACGCGAACCCTTCGGTTCCTCGCGCGGTCCGCAGGTCCCTACGGGTGTTGCTCGGATCGCGCCAGCCGCCCACCGTATCGGGAAAGACCGGGGCAGCCGTGCCGATGGCCGGCTCTCCATCCGGGTACGCAGCCGTTTTCCGCCGACGCAACATTTCGACGGCGAAGAGAGGCAGCGGGAGCACACGCCTGCCGCTGTCGGTCTTCGGCGGGACACGACGCAGGCCCTCACCACGGATACGCACCAACGTCCACTCGATGTCGACTGTCCGCGCGTCCAGATCGACCTCATCCCAGGAGACGGCCAGCGCCTCACCGATGCGCACCCCGGTGGCGAGCATGAACCGTGTCAAGTCCGGCAGGTCCTTGCGCACAGCGAAAGGATTGGCTTCGAGCTGAGCCAACCACCGCACACGCTCGTCCGCCGTCAACGCCCGAACGCTGCGCTGCCCGCCCGAGCTGATTCTCTTGGTCTCCCGCGTGGGATTCGTCGCCGTCGCGCCATGCCGAGCCGCAAGCCCCATGACACCGGACACGACACTGCGCACCACTTTCGCGGTTGCCGCACTCCGCCGCTTCCGCACAGCCTGAAGGAGCACATCAACCCGAGGCGTCGTGACCTCCCGTATCCGCAGCTCGCCCAGCGCCGGAAGCACGTAGTTGCGAAGCTGACGCTCGTAGAGGTACGCCGAGTTCGGCGACAAGTCCCCCGTCTCCACGGCCGCGTTGACCTCACTCAGCCACAGATCCGCAGCAGCGGAGAACTTCGTATCACCAGTGATGAGACCGCCCGCTGACTGCGCCGAACGGTCGCGAAGTGCTTCACGAAGCCGATTCCGCGCCGCCGTTTCAGTGTGTCCCGATCGCTCGACCAGCCGTGTCACGCCGTCGAAGTCCCGGTACTTCGCCTTGGCGACGAACCCGCCCCCAGGCTTCCGGGTGACCTTGATCTTGCCGTGTGTTCCCACAGGAAGCGGCGGACGAGCCATCAGCTACTCCTTCCCCGCTTCGCGATGGCCTTTTCGGCGATGGCTGCGGCGAAGTCGCGTTCGGCGGCGTTGCGGTAGCCGATGCCGGTCAGTGACCAGTCGTTGATGACGGTGATCTGGTCGGGGTCGTGGATGCCGAGGTCGGCCAGCTCCTGGGCGAAGCGGTGGTCTCGGCGGGCGCCGCGTAGGGCGGTGAAGGTGGTGGAGTAGCGGCGGGACTTGGTCAGGAAGTGGCCCCGGAAGCCGAGCATGTGCGCCCACTTCCGTAGCCGTAGTTCCGCCAGCTCGGGCAGCCCGCCGAGCCGCCAGGCGGTGCGGATCATGGCACGGGTGTGGTCGGTGACGTCGAGGTCGGCGATGTGCTGTTCGGAGCGGATCGGGGTATCGGCGCCGGGGGTGTGGCCGGTGCCCTTGGTGGCGTACTTGGCGATGTAGGAGGCCACCGACGAGCCCCGCACCAACGCCGCCGGATCATCCGGTTCGGTTTCGGTGATGGCGCGGCAGTCGATCTGACGGCCCCAGACCAGCCGCCGCGACCCCACCGCGCCAGAGGGTGGCGAGTCGACCGCCACCGCGCGAGCCGCCGAGCGCACCACCTGTTCCAACAGCTCGACCGTGGCCGCCGCCGGGGGTGCGGTGTCGGGGCCGTCGGGTCCGTCGAGGCGGATCACGGCGTGGAAGTGGACCAGGCCCCGCCGCTGGTACTCGGCCACCTTGGCGTAGGACAGCCGCAGGTGGTGTTTCAGCGCACTCGGCCGCAGCCCGAGGGCGCGGGCCAGATGGCGGGCGCAGGTGATGGTGAAGCGCCGCCACAGCTCCGAGGCGTGCGCCTGCCACAACACCGCGCCCGTGTAGTCGTAGGACTCCGGGTCGAGCGGCGTGCCCAACGCGGGGTCGTAGTCGTGATGGATCTGCCCGCAGGCGCATGGGCGGCGCTGGCCGCTGCGGCTGGTGGGCTGGTTGTGCACCGGCCCGAACGACGGGGCGGTCAGGGTCACGAACAGCCGAGGATGCCCCGTCACCGCCTCCGCCACGCCCTTGCCGCCGGACAAGCCCGCACGGACCAAGTGGAAGGTGTCGGCCGAATACCGATGCGCGCACGACAGGCACACCGACTCCCGCCGGTTGCCGCACGCAGCCAACAGCGTGCCGTCCAACTCCCGCACCCGTTGGCCGTCCCCGGTTTCCCACACCGCCGACCCGGCCAGGCGTACCGGCTTCGCACACCCGCCGACCGCTTCGACCTTGGCCCGCCACGACCGAAACCCCGAGCCCCGCAGCAGCAGCGACAACCGCTCATCCTCGCCCGGCAACTCCGCCACCAGCCGGGCCGACCTTCCGTGTTCGGCCATGCTCAGTCCACCGCGCAGAAGCAGACGTAGACGCCACCGATGCGGCCGGTCACCGAACCGTCGTAGTCCCTGGCCGCCAACGTGCCCCAGCAGTCCCCACACACGTGCGACGGCCCGTCCCAGTCCCCGCGCTCCCGCACCGAACGCAAGAAACCCGCCAGCGAGAACTCCTGAAACGGCCCCACCACCGAATAGACCTCTCCGGCACCGACCAGCGCGTTCCACCGCGTCGGCGACAGCCCCAACTGCTCGACGATCACGTCTTCGATGTGCGGCGGCAGATCCCCGAACCGGCCCCGCGCATACGGCTCCAACGTCAACGGGTTCTCATCCGAAAACCGGAACCGCTCCGGAACCTCCACCACAGTCGGCTCATCGACGACCAACGCGAGCGCACCCATGACCATGTCCTCCCAGTGAAGTGGCTTGAGCCAGTGCTGGCTTAAGCCAGTAAAGCGCGTCGCGCGTCGTCCGTCAATAGCTGGCTTGAGCCAGTACACTGACCGCGATGAAGACAGGTCCGCTGACAGCAATCGAGGCGTCGTGAACAGTTCCGCAGACCGTCACAGTGACGTGACACAGCTCCCGAGCCGTCAGGTGGCGAGCGAGCTGCGCAGCGCGATCGCCTCGGGCGACCTGCCTCCCGGCGCCAAGCTGCCGTCCGAACGAGCGTTGGCCGCCAAGTACGGCGTGGCCCGCAACACCGCCCGCGAAGCCATTCGCCTGCTCACCGACGAGGGTCTGGTCACCGCGCACCACGGCAAGGGTGTGTTCGTCCGCGAGAAGCGGCGCCTACTCCGCTTCGGCAGCGAGCGGTACTCGCACAGTCTCCGGAACGAGACAGGGCTGTCGCCCTATCGCGCCGAGGTGGCGAAGCAAGGCCGCACGGCCCGCGTGGACTGCACGTCGATCGAGCGTGTCCAGCCGCCCGAGGACGTCGCCGAGCGCCTGGACGTCGACCCGGCCGAGCCGTCTGTAGTGCGGCGAGAGAACTGGTACTACGCCGACGACGACCCCGTTCAGGTCGGCGTCACCTACATCCCGTGGGAGATCGCGGAAGGTTCGGTGCTGGCCACGTCGGCAAAGATGGGCAAGGGCAGCCTGTACGCGCGGTTCGAGGAACTCGGACACCCGATCACCCGCGTCCGCGAAGAGGTGGCCGCCCGGATGCCCACCCACGAGGAAGCCACGGGACTGTCCATCCCGGACGGTGTTCCGGTGCTGGATGTCCTGCACACCGGCATTGACCACCTCGGCCGACCGTTCGAGGTGACGAGGTTCGTCATGCGCGCCGACCTGACCGGTCTGGACTACACCATGCCCGTGGAGGACTGATGTTCGAGCCGCACCAGCAGCCGACGCCCGCCGTACGTCCCCGCCACGAGGACGATCTTCCCGCGTGCGCTGCCGCGCTGGTGGCCGTGCACGAGACGGATGGCTACCCCGTCGAAGGAGTCGCCGACCCGGAAGCGTGGCTCAAGCCCGCCGGACTGGTGAAGGCGTGGGTTGCCGAGCTGGCCGGGGAGGTCGTCGGTCACGCCTGCATCACCGATCCCACGAACACCGACGCAGCGGCCGTCATGTTCCGCGAGACAGCCGAAGGTGCAGCCGCGGACATCGCTGTGTTGGGTCGCCTGTTCGTCCACCCCGAAGCCCGAGGACATCGAGCAGGCGAACTACTCACCCGTGCCGTGATGGACCACGCAGCCAGTGAAGGGCTACGCCTCGTGCTGGACGTCATGGATAAGGACCAGGCCGCGATCCGACTCTACGAACGTCTCGGATGGCGCAGGATCGGAACCACCGACCACGACTCAGGCCACGGCCTCGTGCCCGCCTACTGCTACGTCAGCCCCGCCCCGTAGATCACCCGGCACATATCCGGTGAGGACTTTCTCTACATGGTCAAGGGCGGCCCCGCCGGGGCCGCCTGCCTGCTGTCTGTGGGTCCGCGCCAGCGGGCCGCCGGGCGTGCGGCTGACGCCGGTCCCGGCGTCCCGCACGCGGACCCGGGAGCGGAAGGCAGGCGGTCCGGGAACCACGGCGGGACCGCACGTGGAAGGAGAAGAAGAGATGCCCTCGCCGGGCGGGCAGGCTCCGGGATGGCCGGAGAAGAGCGCCGGCGGTTGCGGTTGGCAGGGTGGGGGCTGCTTGGTGGTCATCCCGTCGCCTGACCTGATGGCTATCACACCGCGCCGGGGCCGCAAGCCTGGCAACGAAAGCCGCCGGTCATCGAACAAGGTTGCGGCCCCGACACGGCGTGATCGAGACGCCATCAGGCGACGGGATGACCACCACTCTCAGTCTTTTAGCAGGCTCGCTCAGTTCGTCTTCTGATGCAAATTAAAGCCGGGGCCAGGATTTAACTATCGCTGGCCACTTCTCCACGACCTCTCGGCCGAACAAGACTTCGTCAACTAAACCGGAGTTGACCATGTCAACCAAGCGACACAGATATGATCGGCCCTTCTCCCACCAAGTGAAGTAATCATCCACAATCAAGTAGTGAAGAACATTGAAGTTTGTGTTCTCCTTGAGCTCCTCGAGCTCCAAGCCGTCCAGCATCGACTCATATACGCCGTCTGCAACCCGGCTGCCAAACGTCGTAGTACCGTAGTATTCTTTGATTTCCCAACAGGCGATGGGATTATTCAATGATGGGTATGCGCCATCCATCCAGCGTGACAAGGTCCGACTTGGTCGCCGAGAGTCCGTGATAGTGATCGGCACACGTGGATTATCGACAAAAGTATAATCACCAAGCGCGTCTTCAGTTAGCAGATTGACAATGCAGGTTAGGTAGGCGTGATGTCGCTTGTCGCCCTTCTGTTTATTCATTGGAAGGCTACATTTTGCGCTTGGGGACTGACTCTTGATTTCCTCAAAAATGTTCTTTGCTTGCTCCCTGTTCATCAAATTTGGTCGAATCTCTTCCTCAACGATTCGTGCACGCTCATTTAGGTATTCAACTATTAGCGCACCCTCGGCAGTTAGCCCATTTTGGTCAACAAGATGATCGACAGAGAGTCCTCGCTCTCTATAGCATTCCACTACGCTGCTCTCAGAGAACCGTCGAAGCTTCTTGGCCTCGCCCCGCCTAGGTCGCTCCGAGTAGCCAACCTGCATCGAAATCAGCTTGACTTGCGCCCAGAATTCCTTCGACTGTCTCGCAAACCGCTGCATGGGTTCCATGATCGAAGGTTAGTACGCACACGTCAGCCACTTGATCTCGGGGCGTCTGAGACGACATCACGGCGATGCCCATAGTAGTACTTAGTGTGCTGGCTAGGCTTAGCAGAGTGCAGCGGTCGCGCCGGGCATCTCGCACAGCGCGACCGCTGCCTCACCGTCGCCGCAATCTGCTTCGCGGAACGCCTATTAGCGCGTTCGGTAGAAGGAACCGACCAACTTATCCAAAAGGTCTTGGTCTACCGAGTCCGGCGCCGAGAACGCCTTGTGAGCGAACTCAACGATTTCGGCTTGCGTTGTGTCGCTGACGTTCCTTTGGGGAAGAGGTAACCGCTTAACGAGACTTGGGGAAGCGTCAAGGCCTGAAGAGGACCTAATCAATTCGCGCACAATGTTGCTATTGAGCACTGCCATGTAAAACATGGCTTCATCTTCTCGATCAAATGGCAAAAGAATAACTTTTTGGTCGGGAACTGTGCGGTCTTCTGGGGTCAAGAGAGCAGCCCGAAAATTCTGCCCGCTGCTGTGTGGCCATACAACTCGCCAACAATTAGCAGTGTATGCGCCAATCCGGAAAAGCGCGTACCAATCGCCGCCCCATCGCGCTAACTCCTTTCGCCCGCTTAAAAGGTCCTCGAAAACCTTTAGATAGGCTAGAGTTCGTGGCGCGTTTTGCGCGAGGGTCTCCTCCGGCACGGTTCGACGAAGGTCGGACTCTTCGTGCGGTACGACAATCGACAAGGCCGGGCGAGCTTTCCAAGCGACAATATCGCGTCCACGAAGAAGAGGCCTTAGATACTCCTGCTCAATTTCCATTTCGATTTGAGGTGTATCTCTTGACGCTTTCCGCGATAAGACATTGACTACTCGCGCAATGCCTTCGCGGGAGTCGAGGACATTAACGTGAAAGGCGCTGTTAGCGCCGCCCGTATTTATCCCCCCGCGCGCTCGAAGTGTGGCATCTGGGGTGTCCGGCCGTAGTTGCAGTTTCCCAAACTTCTCATCGGTTACCCAAGAAGAGTTTGGGTCACGCGCGTCGCTCGGCTGAGCGATATCTGAACGAATCGGTTCTTGCTGTTCACGGCCAATTGTCAGCCATGGAACTGGATACTGCTGTTTACGGTCGGCGAATAAACGCGCAACAACTGTATCACTTCGCACGTTGACAAAAGCGTCTTGGGAGTCAATTTCCCAAACTTCAGAGTAGCAATACTCTCGCCCAGATGAAGAAATTCCGTTTCGGATGGGCGCGGATCCTACTGGTCCTTTGAATGTGCTTCGAGGTAAGACAAAAAATACCTCGCCATTCCTATTGCATTGCTCAATGCATTCGTGAATGAACAGGTGACATAAATCTGTCTGTCCAGCCGAGACGCGAGCTTCCCATCCGCGGCGTACATTTAGAGTTGACGTTTGCCATTTCTTCGCCAACCGCCGTCGATAGTTTGACGGAATAGTCCGCCAGGTCACCCAGGGAGGGTTACCGATGTAGGTGTCTGCCTTCGGCAGCGTATTTGTTGACCGTTGACCAGCGTAACTCTGGTCGAGTAAAAAGTCGAACCACTCGACGCTGCACGGTGGGGTATCAGGACGCCCTGCGGCTTTCCAAATCTCATACCGAGCCATCATGACAGCTAATGGATTGAGATCGCCTGCCCACAGGCTAGCTGGTCGGTGACCATGCTGGATGAGTGATCCGATGAACCTCCCGTCACCGCAAGCCGGATCGGCAACAATTTTTCCTGGCTCCACCAATCGGGTCATTCGCGCAACGAGCCACATTGGTGTGTAGTGCTCTCCCAAGCGGTGGCGAAGGGCCGCCGGGATTGCCTCGCAATAGGCATCACCAATGAGGTCAGTTTCACCAGCTAATGCCTTAAAGCGCGCAGCCACAGTTCCAACGCAGCGATCGGACTTAGAACGCGAATCCAACCCCAAGATTGTGCGGGCAACAGGGTAGTCTTCGAGTAATAGCCAAGGAAGGATGTCCGAATTTGATGCGCAGCCGATGATGAGGTCTTCGAGGACGCTCGCGACCTCACCCTGAATCGTGGCGAGTGGAAGTTGGCTGCCACTAATCGAAATGCCAACGTTTTCGATCGCGCGGAGTTCCCTAGCGCCAGCTATGTAGAGGTCATTATGGAAGTCGTCAATACGCCTAGTGTCCGGGAAGAGAGACGATTGATGCTCCTCGGCTATCGACATCCTGCGTTCCTTCCATTTCGGATTGCCATCTTATCGTATTTCGGGGGAGAGTCGTGTATCAGGGGCGATCGGCGTGTCGTTTGGAGACGGTGACAGTCCTGCTATCGGGTGGTACTGCGCTCGGTAACAGGGGCGGTACACCTTGCGATGTGTGCTTGTTCATGGCGCTTAGAGCGTGTCTCACTTGGCTTGTTTGAGCTTCTTGAAGCAGGTCAGTGCGGCGGCGAGGGCGAGGAAGCCTTTGAAGGCATCGGCGCGGCGTTCGTAGCGGATGGTCAGGCGTCGGTAACCGGCCAGCCAGGCGATGCTGCGTTCGACGACCCAGCGGTGGCGGCCCAGTTTCTGGCTGGTCTCGATGCCGATGCGAGCCAGGCGGGGCACAATTCCCCGTCGCTGCAACCAGACTCGGCGTTCGGCACTGTTGTATGCCTTGTCGCCGTGCAGCTTGCCGGGCTTGCGGCGGCGAGGTCCGCGGCGGGACCGGATCGCGGGGATGGCGTTGACCAAGGGCTTGACAGCGAACCCGTCCGGGGTGTTGGCCGCGGAAATGCCGGTGGCCAGGGGCAGTCCGCCCCGGTCGGTGAGCACATGCAGCTTCGAGCCCGGCTTGCCTCGGCCGACCGGATTCGGTCCGGTCATAGCGCCCCCCTTTTCGCCCGCACCGCGGCGGCATCCACCACGGCCCGGGACCAGTCGATCAGCCCTTGACTGCCCAGCTCGTCGAGCACCCCCCGGTGGATCCGGGCCCACAATCCGGCCTCGGTCCATCGCAGAAACCATCGATGCGCGGTGGGCACTTTCACCCCGAACGACGGCGGTAACCACCGCCAGGCACACCCGCTGGTGAGCACATACACGATCGCGGTGAACACCTTGCGTGCATCCGCCGGTGCCCGCCCACCACCCTGCGGGCGCTCTCCAGCCTGTGGAATCAGCGGCTCGACCAGCTCCCAGAGCTCGTCGGGAACCAACCGCTGTGACAACGCATCAACCACAGACGATGATCTTGCCCTGAACACCGATCAAGATCCAAACGAGACACGCTCTTAGGCTTGACGTCTGGTGTACGTCCCTGGGCGTCAAGTCGAACGTGGTGCCGCATCAAGCGAGGTAAATAGGGTTGGCAAGTAGTCGCCAAGAGTCGCCGGTAAACGGACAGGCAACGATGGATGTGTCGGGATCTATCATTGACAGCGGTGGTAGTTCGCAGAGCGTGACGGCGAGCGACAGAAGCGAGCCGTGATCTTTGAAACCACATCAGAAGGATCGGTAGTCAAGCCCACCAAGCCTCGTCAGGTCAGACGGGATGGAACACCAGGCCACCCACGTGCAGGCAGGGAGCCAACCGAAACCCAACCCAAAGGATGGCAAACGTCACCAAACAACGGCGCGCCAAACCCGCTCGCGAGCGACATCCATGCAGGTAGCAGCAACAGTCAACAAACATTGCGCGACATCGCAAAAGACCGCCCGCTAATCCATAGGTTCCGGGTTCGAGCCCCGGGCGACCCACCAAAATCCCAGGTCAGGGGCTTGCGGAGCTGCGCCGCCTCGGTCAGCTTCACCTTTTACTGAACACATTCGCAAGCCGCTGATCCGACGCCACTTGTCAGCCAGGTCTTCCCGGCTCGCCTCGGCTACGGTCGAACACGGCGCCCTCCGACCGCCTCGTTTACGCTGAGCCGACTGGGAGCGCGCAGACGAAGGGTGGCCCGATGCAACCGCAACCCGGCTGGTACCCGGACCCGACGGGCAGGAACCAGCTCCGCTACTGGGACGGCGGGCAGTGGACGACGAGCATCGCCAACAACGGCGTAGTGGGCGACGAAACTCAGCCAAACCAAAGCCATCCGATGGCCGGCAACATGCCCGCGCAGCAGCAAGCACCGGCACAGGCCGGCTATACCTACCAGGCTCAGCAGCAAGCACCCACGCAACCCGGTAACCCATACGCCCAGCAACAACCGTCGCAGCAGGGGCCGGGCGGCCAACACACACCGCACCCCTCGGCGGGCGGCCAACACACACCGCATCCCTCGGCGAGTAGTCAGCACGCCCAACAACCTGCGCCCGGCGGTCAATACACGCCTCAGCCGCAGCCCACCTCGGGCGGCCAATACCCGCAGCAGCAACCACCCGGCCAGCACGCCCCACACCAACCAGCGCCGGGCCCGTACACACCCCAACCACAGCAGCCGTCGACCGGCAACCAACACACAACCCAGCCGCCGCAGCCGTCGACGGGGAACCAAACCGCACCACAGCAGCCAGAAGCGCCGGGCAACGCCTACGCCCCGCAACAGCAGCAGGGCAGCGCCTTCGCGCGGCAGTCTGACGCAGCGCCCCCACGGCAGGCCACCGTCGGTCCGCACGAGAATGCCCCGCACGGGCCGATCGTCCAGCTCTCGCAGCCCATCCAGAACATCGCGCAGCAGCCGATCGACCAAAACGCTCTGCACGGAATCTTGGCCGAGGCAGGCGTTCAGCCCCGTTCGGGAGACGGCACGCGCACCGGCGAACCGGTCCTCGTGGTGGAGCAAACGTCCATGGACGCCACCTCCGGCTACCGGTACGACATCTACTCCTCCAGCGGCCAGCTGCTCGGCATCTGCGTCGAGGACGTCACCCCGATCTCGACCGACGCCTCATGGGGCGCGATGGTGCAGCACAACGCTGCCGATCGCATGGAAATCTGCGATCCACAGGGCAATGTCGCGGAGCAGTTCACTCACCGCAAAGAGAAGGGCAAGAGCGCCGTCAGTCTGATCGAACTGACCGGGACCGTCTTCGGCGAGGTCAAGCAGGAGAACGTCCTCGGCAAACTCCGCCTGTCGCTCACCGGGAGAACCGGCCCCGCTCCCGACCTCCACCCACTGGGCCAACTGCAGGCAACAGACATGAAGGCGTCCCGGTTCGCCATCAACGACGCCGCCGGCACCCAGATCGGCCGGATGATCAAGATCGGCAGATACGCCAAGTGGCGCCCGCTCATTCGCGATGCCAAAGCGCACGGCCTTTACGTCGTCGAGCTGACAGCGCAGCAGCCCTACGTGCTGGCCAGCATGATCTCCGTCCTGCCGGTCGTCGTGGACCTCGTCCTCAACCCGAATCCAGCCGGCTACCGGTCGTTGGGGCGCTAGGTCTCTGTCTCACCGACCCGCTGCGCTGCCCAGCCAGCTCTCCGGCCCGCATCCGCACCAACTGCTGGACGATCAACGCCGCCCGCGACGGCTGACTGTCCGCACGCTGCGTCAAACACAGCCGCACCGGCTCCGCCGCCCGTAACGGAATCCACCGCAAATCGGGAATGTCGGCCGACGTGTCGAAATGCGCGAGGACACCGACCCCCGCGCCATGCCCGACCATGACCTTCACCGTGCGCGCCGACATCGCCTGCACCACCACGTTCGGGCTCGCCACGTTGCGATGCAGCATCTCCCACAGCACCGTGCCCGCGCGCATCGTGACGACGGGTTGACCCTCCAGGTCGTCCCACGACACCGAATCCTTCTCCGCCAGCGGGTGGTCGACCCGCGCGCACACCCCGAGTGGGCTCGACACCAGCGGGATCCGCCGCAACCCCGTCGCCGGCGGAGTCGACGGCACCGTGATCACCCCGAAGTCCAGCTTCCCGTCCCGCACCGCAGCCTCGACGTCGGCGGACGCGCCTTCATGCACGGTGAACCGCAACCCGGGATGCTTCGTGCGCAGCTGTCCGACGACCGGCGCGACGATCGTCTCCGCGGTCACCGAAACGCTGCCGACCCGAACCCGCCCGTGATAGGCGCCGCTGGCATCCATTGCCGAGTCGCGGACCGCGTCCTCCGCTTCCACCAGGCGTCGCAGTGGGCCGAGCAACGCCTCCCCTGCGGGCGTCAACCGCACTCCGTGCTTGCTGCGGGTCAGCAACAAACAGTCGAGCTCCTCCTCCAGCAACGTGATCTGCTGACCGATGGTGGGCTGACTGACCCCGCAGCGCGCTGCCGCCGCCCGCAGCGACCCGGCCTCGGCGGTGGCCAGAAAGTACCGCGCTCTTTCCACCCGCATGCGCCAACGATATAGGCGAAACCTTTCACCGGTGAGCGGCAACAAGACATTCCCGCAGACCAGCCCTGCCGTGCATCCTGGCCAGCAACACAAATCGGCCTGAGGTGAAAGGGGAATGCGTAGTGTCCGACGGTCCGTTGCGTGGTGTTCGCGTGCTCGACGTGTCCACCATCCTGGCCGGCCCGCTGGCCTCGTCGCTGCTGGCGGAGTTCGGCGCGGAGGTGATCAAGATCGAGCACCCGGACGGCGGCGACCCGGCGCGGCACTATCCGCCCCTGCACGACGGGGAATCCGCCAGCTGGGACATGATCGGCCGCGGCAAGCGCAGCGTCACCATCGACCTGCACCACCCGCGAGCTCACCGCATCGTCGGCAGCCTCGCGGCGCACGCCGACATCGTGGTCACGAACTTTCGGCCGGCGACCCTGCGCCGGTTCCGTATCGACTTCGACGACCTGACGGCATACCGGGCTGACCTGGTGATGGTGCACGTCAGCGCCTTCGGCCGCACCGGCCCCTACGCCGACCGCCCCGGTTTCGCCCGCGTGGCCGAAGCGTTCGCCGGGCTGACGTATCGCACCGGCGACCCGGACCGGCCGCCCGTGTTCGCCGGTTACCCCGTCGCCGACGGTGTCACCGGCATCTACGCCGCTTTCGCTGCAGTACTCGCGCTCCGCCAGCGGGACCGCACCGGCGAAGCCCAACTGGTCGACATCGCGCTGTACGAGCCGCTGCTGCGGATGATGGAGGACTTCATCGTCGAGTACGGCAAGACCGGCCACCCGGTGGAACGGCAAGGCAACCGGAATCCGCACATCAGCCCGAACAACCTGTACCGCACGCGCGACGGCCGGTGGCTCGCCCTGCCCGCCTCCACCGACACGATGTGGCGCCGGCTGCTGACCGTCATGGACGCACCCGACCTGGCCGAGTACGACACGATGACCGCGCGGCTGGAACACCGGGAGGAGATCGAGGCCAGGGTTGCCGAGTTCGTGGCCGCCCACGACCTGCAGCCGCTGCTGAAACTCCTGCTCGACGCGGGGGTGGCGGCCGGCCCGGTGAACTCGGCGGCCGACATCTGCCAGGACCCGCACATCCGTAGCCGAGGCTCGGTGGTCGAGGCCCCCAGGTCCGGCGGCGACAGCGTCCTCGTGCAGGCGCCCGCGGGTCGCTTCTCCGGATTCGACACCACCGTCGGCCACCCCGCGCCTGCACTCGGCCAGGACACCACCGACGTGCTGCGTGACCTGGCCGGACTCAGCACCGAGGAGATCGACGAACTCCGCCGGCAACGGGCGGTCTGAACGAAAGGGACGGACATCATGACCGTGGCAGTCGTGTCCATCGTCCTCCTGGTGGCGCTCTTCGCGGCCACCGTGATCCGCGGGTTCGACCTCGGTCTCGCCGCACTGTCCGCGGCGTTCTTCCTCGGCCTGGCCGCCGGGGTGCCCGTCGAGGAGATCACCGGCTTCTTCCCGGCCGACTTCTTCGTGCTCATCGTCGGGGTCACCGCGCTGTTCGCCGCGGCCCAGCTCACCGGGACGCTCGACTGGATCCTCGACCTGCTGCTGCGGTTGGTGGGCGGCCGGATAGCGCTCGTGGCGCTCGTGCCGTTCGTGATCGGCGCCGTGCTCACCGCGATCGGCACGCTTCCCGCGGCCGCGACCGCCATCGTCGCCCCGATCGCGCTCGGCCTCGCCGCGCGCTACCGGATCATGCCGTTGGTCGCGGCGATCCTCGGCATCACCGGCATCATCGCCGGCCTGCTCTCGCCGTTGGCCGTCTACGGCATCACCGCCCGCGAACTGAGCCAGAAGCTGGGGATCGATCTGCCCGGCACGGCCGCCCCGCTGTTCCTCCTCGGCGGAATCGTCGCCGGGCTCGCGGTGTCCGGCGTGTGTCTGCTGATCGGCCTGCGGACCGGTGCGGTGCCCCGCGGCCGGATCACCGACGACGATGACGTTCCGCTCGGCGGCCCCAACCCGACCGAAAGACGAAGCGGAGTCACCACAACGGCACCCGCGACCACCACAGCGCGCGTGCTCACCGTCGGCAGCCTGGTGGCCGTCGTCGTGCTGTCGGTCGGCTTCGACCTCAATGTGGGCTACCTCGGCCTGACCGCTGCGCTGTTCTTGCAGGTCACGCTGCGGATCACGCCCGGGGAGATCATCGGCAAGGTCCCCTGGAACGTCGTGGTGCTGATCGGCGGGCTCCTCACCTACGTCGGGCTGATGCAGCACCTCGGGGCGTTCGAGCGCATCAGCGAACTGCTTCGGGTGCAGGGCTCGGCATCGCTCAGCCTGCTGGTGCTCTGCTACATCGCCGGGGTGACGTCGTTCGCCGCGAGCTCGATCGCGGTCTTCGTGACCACCATGCCGCTGCTTCCCGCCGTGGTGGACGCCGGTGTGTCACCGGTCGGTGGCGTGCTCGCGCTGGCCCTGGCTTCGATCCTGGTCGACATCAACCCGCTCGGTATCACCGGTGGACTCATCCTCGGCGCCGCCGAGGAGTCGGCCCGGCCCCGGCTGTTCCGGCACCTGCTCACCTACGGGCTCATCTCGGTGGTGATCGCGCCGTTCGTGGCGTGGCTGGCCTTCGGCTGGTGGTGACGACCGCAACTTCGCGGAAACACTCTTGCCACTTTCGGGTGGTCTGTGCCACAGTGCCATGGCACTGAGTGTCATCTGCGTGTCATCTAGTGCCACAGCTCCGGGAGGCGATGGTGGAACATCAGCAGCACGCACCTACAGACCCCAGCACCGAGGACGTCGAGCACGCCGCAGCCAGCCGTAAAGCCGCGCTTCGCCTCTTGCCGATCCTGTGCTTGGTCTACTTCATGGCGTTCGTCGACCGTACGAACGTCGGCCTGGCCAAGACCTCGCTGGAAGCCGATGTCGGGATCAGCGCCGCGGCGTTCGGCGCCGGTGCGGGCATCTTCTTCCTCAGCTACGCATTCCTCGAGGTCCCCAGCAACCTGATCATGCACCGGGTCGGCCCGCGCCGATGGATCACCCGCATCGCGCTCACCTGGGGTGCGTTGTGCGCCTGCATGATGTTCGTGCAGGACGAGCTGTCCTTCTACGTCGTGCGCTTCCTGCTCGGTGCCGCCGAAGCCGGCCTCTACCCCGCGCTGATGTACGTCGTCACCGTCTGGTTCGCGCAGAAGCAGCGGGTCACCATCGTCGGCATCATCTACTTCGCCGTCTGCGCCGGGCTCACCCTCGGCGGCCCGCTGGGTGGCGCGCTCATGGAGCTCGACGGCCTCGGCGGGATGTACGGCTGGCAGTGGATGTTCCTGGTGGAAGGCGCCATCACCATCGTCGTCGCCTACTTCGTATGGCGCCTGGTGCCCGACAAGCCGGACGACGCACCGTGGCTGACCGAGCGGGAGGCCCAGCTGCTCAACGAGCGGGCCGTCGTGCGCACCGCACCCGCGCACAACAAACTCCGGGGCAACTGGAAGATCGCCTTCGCCCGCCCGTTCATCATCGCGCTGTCGCTGATCTACTTCGCCAACCAGATCAACAGCGTGGTGATCCAGTACAACTTCCCGTCCATCGTGGAAAGCGTTCACGTGGAGGGCTCGTTCCTCATCGGGCTGGTCAGCGGCAGCGTCGGCATCGGGTCGTTCATCGGGGTGCTGGTCATCCCGTGGATCCAGCGCCGCATGCAGAACGAGCTGCGCCTGCTGCTGTACGTCACCGGTGCGACCGTGGTGGTCGCGGTGGCTTACACGCTCTCCGAAGGCGCGGTCGCCCGCATCCTGCTGATCGACTTCGCCATGCTGCTGCTGATCGGCATCCTGCCGCTGTACTGGTCGATCGCCATGCAGCGGATGTCCGGTCTGATGGCCGCCGCGGGTCTCGCCTTGATCAACACCGTCGGCCTGCTCGGCGGGTTCGTCGGCCCCTACCTCTACGGCTTCGCCGAGGAACAGGGCAGCGAAGCGGGTGGGCACGCCGTGCTCATCGGCAGCGCGCTGCTCGGCATGCTCCTGGTGCCGTTCCTCCAGCGCACCGTCCGCACCGAAGACGCCAAAGCCGCGCGCGCAGCACAAGCCACGTCTGCCCCGGCCGCGGCCGAGTGAGGAGTCGTCATGCGCAGGTTACTCACCGTCCTGTTAGGACTCGTTCTCGCCGGTTCGACGACCGCGGCACTGCCCGCTTATGCGCACAACTCGTCGGTCGTCCGTCCCACCACGCTCGGCCTCGTGGCCGGTGCGGACGAAAGCAAGTCGACCGGCACGTACGCATGGCGCGGCATTCCGTACGCCGAACCACCGGTCGGAAAGCTCCGCTGGCGGGCACCGGTCACTCACCGGCCGTGGCCAGGTGTCCGGGACGCCAAGCACTTCGGTGACGGCTGCGTCCAGGAAGGACGGATGTTCAGCCCGGCACCCAGCGGACCGCACTACGGACTCGACGTCCGAGACGGCCTGAAGAAGCCGGTCGGCGCGGAGGACTGCCTGACGCTGAACGTCTTCCGGCCCGCGACCAAGAGCAAGAACCTTCCGGTCATCGTGTTCATCTACGGCGGCAGCAACGTCGTCGGCTACTCCGCCGACCCGATGTACGACGGCCGCGCGCTCGCCCGCAAGGCCAACGCCGTCGTGGTCACGGTCAACTACCGGGTCGGGGTGTTCGGATGGTTCGACCTGCCCGGCAACGCCGGCTCGGACAACTTCGGCACGCTGGACCAGATCGAGGCGCTGCGCTTCGTCCACCACAACGCCAGGACCTTCGGTGGCGACCCGCGCAACGTGACGGTCATGGGTGAGTCCGCGGGCGCGGTCAACGTGTGGGCGCTGCTCGTGTCGCCCCTGACCAAGGGACTGCTGCACAAAGCCATCCCGATGAGCGGCGGATTCAACTTCGCCACACCCGAACAGGCCCGCGACTACGCCAAGGAGTTCGTCCGGGAAGCGCTCGGCGAAGTGCCCGACGACGAGCGTGAGATCGCCCGGCGGCTGCGCTCGATGCCCGCCGACGACGTGATCCGCGCGCAGGTCCGGCTCGGCGCCCGGCTCGGCGACCCGCCGCGGGTGATCCCCGACGGCAAGGTGCTGCCGACCGACTACCACCAAGCCGTCGCCGAAGGCCGCTACCGCAAGGTTCCGGTGCTCGCCGGCAACACGTTCGAGGAGGGCAAGCTCTTCGGCACCGCGGTCAACGCGTTCCGGCCGGACGACTACGACCGGTTCACCATGCAGTACTTCTTCGACCCGGACCGGCCGTCGCAGTACACCGTGCGGGACTTCATCAACGACGAGTACCTGCCGGTGGACAAGCCGGGCGGCTGGAACGACGCCGCCGACGAGCTGACCGACGCGATCTTCACCGGGATCATCCACGACTCGATGAACACGCTGCAGGCCGCGGGCCACCAGCAGCTGTACTACTACCAGTTCGGCTGGAACCAGGAACCCGCGCCGTTCAACGAGGTGTACGGCTCGGTGCACGCCATCGACCTGCCGTTCGTGTTCCACACGTTCGACGAGGGCTTCTTCCGGTTCGCGTTCAGCAAGCAGAACGAACCGGGACGGCTCGAACTGTCCGAGTTGATGATCGACAGCATCCGCACGTTCATCCGCACCGGCAGCCCGCAGCACGACGGCCTCGGCGCGCAGTGGGAGCAGTGGCCGAAGAGCATGGTGCTGGACGCCGACGACAAGAAGGCGACGGCGACCCCCGGCTCGGTCGACTCGCCGTAACGGGTCGGGGGCGCGCGTGGCCATAAACTCGAGGCACAACTCGCCAGGACGGTTGGAGGTGATGCGGTAGTGGCGGCCACGCGCGCCCTGGAAACCAAGTACCGCATCGCCGAAACCGCCATGGCCCTGTTCCTGGAGCAGGGGTACGAGTGCGTCACCGTGGAGGCCGTCGCGGACGCGTCCCGGGTCTCCCGGCGCACGGTCTTCCGGTACTTCGACGGCAAGGACGAGCTGGCCTTCCCCGACCACTCGGAGCGGCTGAAGCTGCTCAGCAGGCACCTGGTGAAGCCGACCGGCAACCGGACGCCGGTGGACGTGGTGATGGCCGCGACCGAGGCGGTCATGCTCGACTTCCTGCAGCATCCGGAGCTGGTGCTGCGGCGCTACCGGTTGACGCGGGTGGTGCCGGAGCTGCGCAAACGCGAGGTGCTGGAGAACGAGCGCTACGTGTCCCTGACCAGGGCGTATCTGCGCGAACACCTGCCGGAGGATTCGCCGCCGTTCCTGGCAATGGCGCTGTCCACGCTGATCGACGCGATGCACCGGTCGGCGCTGGGCAACTTCGCCCGCAGCGACGGCAAGACCGACGCCTACGGCGAGCTGCGTCAGGGCCTGGAGTGGATCCGTCAACTCCTGGCGGGCGACCCGAACACGGCGAGCCCACTGCTGGTCGCCGTACTGCCCGACACCGCGTCGGTGCGACGCAAGCTGGTGGCATTGCGCGACGAGGCCCGCAAGGAACTCTGATCGGACCCACCGAACGGGTGCACTATTTAGACACTTTGTCTGTTTTGGTAATAATCCGTTCGGCGGCCACGACTACGCGGCCGTGAGAAAGATCCGCGCACTGAGCGTCGTCACCTGCAGCCTGCTCGTCCTCGGCTCGGCGCCCGCGCAGCCGGCCATGGCCGACTACGCCACCGAGGCTCACGACAAGTTCGCCGGGCGGTCACGCACCTACCTGGCGTACAAGGACGACACCGGCTCGATCTTCGAAGTCCGGTTCACCACCACGCAGCCCGGAGAGCAGCGGCGGGTCCGGGCGGCCGTCGAGGTGATCGTCCCGCGGAGCATCTCGGACGAGATGGTCGTGGCCCGGCACGCCATCCGGTGCGGCCCTGCGGACGTCGATGCCGACCAGTACGAACAGCTTTACGGGGTGCGCAACGTCCTGCGCGGACAGACCTACACACAGAAACCCCGCTACACCTTCACCGCACCACAACCCGGCCAGTACCGGTGTTTGCTGTGGCTCGGCACCGGGCGCCCTCGCCCGTCGGGCAAGAAGAGCTCGTCGAACGTCTTCAAGGTGGGCTGGAAGTCGTATCTGCAGGTCACCGAGCCACTGCACCCGGCGTCCGGGCAGCACTTCACGCCCGAGAAGCCGTCACACCTGCTGCTGCGCGGCAAGTCGTCCGACGAGAACGTCCTCACCTGGACCGCGCCTGCGTCGGTGTCGCGGTTCAGCGCTTCGGGAGACGCCTACATCACCACATGCACGTCCGTCGGCGGCAGCCTCGACCCGGTCACCAACCAGCACCTGTGCACCGGGCACACCAAGATCTACGGCAGCACCGTGAACACCAAGCTCGTCGTCGGCCAGCTCCGCGCGGACGGGTCCGGCTACTGCGCGCTGCACTACTACCCCAGCAAGACCGGGCGAAAGACCAACATCATCAGAGACATCCACCACGTCGTGCTGTTCCACTCCGGCGCCGTTGCGGTGAAGACCGGCAACGGCTGCGGCCGCACCTTCCGCATCAAGGTCCTGATCAAGAACGTGTCCGGTTCGACCGCGCTGATTCACCGGCAAGGCACCATCACCGCAGCCATTCCCGCCAAGTAGGTCGCCATGGCGGAGATGATCGTCGACCAACGAGAATGTGTCCGAAAAGTCACTAACAGTAATATCCATCCGGTTTGTTCCGATATCTCGCGCGTGAAGGGTCTGTTGCGCGTATTGGGCACTGCCACCTGCTGCCTGCTGGTTCTGGCGCTTCTGCCCGCACCGCCGGCGAGTGCGGGGTATGTCGTCGACGCGTTCGACAAGTACGCGGGGCGGTCACGCACGTACTTGGCGTACAAGGACGACACCGGCTCGATCTTCGAAATCCGGTTCACCGCATCGCAGCCCGGCGAGCAGCGACGGCTGCGCGGCCAGCTCGAACTCATCGCCCCGAAATCCATCTCCGACGACATGGTGGTCGCCCGGCACGCGATCAAGTGCGGGCCGGCGCAGGTCAACGTCGAGGAGTACGAGCAGGTCTACGGCGTCCGCAACATCCTGCGCGGACAGACCTACATCCAGAAACCGCGCTGGACGTACACGGCACCGGAGCCGGGCGAGTACCGCTGCTTCCTGTGGCTGGGCACCGGGCGTCCCCGCCCGTCGGGCAAGAAGACCTCGTCGAACATCCTCAAAGTCGGCTGGAAGTCCCACCTGGAAGCCACCGAGCCGCTGAACCCGGCGTCGGCCCAGTCCTTCGACCCGAACGTTCCCTCGCGCCGGCTGATCAAAGGCAAGGCCGCCGACGAGAACGTGCTCACTTGGACCGCACCCGCATCGGTCACCAGCTTCAGCGCCTCCGGTGACACTTACCTCACCACCTGCACGGCCGTCTCCGGCAGCACCGACCCGGTCACCGGCAAACGCTTGTGCGAGGGCTACGCGAAGCTGTACGGCAGCGACATCAACACCCGGCTCGTGGTCGGCCAGCTCCGCTCGGACGGCTCCGGCTACTGCGCGCTGCATTACTCCCCGAGCAAGAGCGGGCGAAAGACCCACATCAACCGGGACATCCACCATGTCGTGCTGAACCACTCGAAGGCGATCCCGGTGAAGACCGGGAGCGGCTGCGGACGAACATTCCGGATCAAGGTCCTGGTCAAGAACGTCGCCGGCGCCGCAATCGTCGTGCACCGGCAAGGCACGCTCACGTCGGCCATCCCACCGAAGTAGCAGGCTGGACCGACTCGCAAGCAGCGCTCCAGCAGGTCGACGTAGCCGCCGGCGGCATCGTGCGCACGAACCCCTCGGCTATTCCGCCGAACGAGCGGGCTCCTCGTGCTTCTCCCGGAACACCACCAGCTTGAGCATCACGAAGTTGATGGTGGTGGCCGCACCCTGGGAGATCACCCAGGCCAGCGTGCTCTGCCAGGCGGCCTCCGGCAGCACCAGCAGCATCAGCCGGTTCACGCCGACGGCGATGAAGAACGTGGTGCCGTACAGCAGGATGAAGCTGCTCACCTGCCGCAAGCCACCGGTCGCGTTGAACGTGAAGCGCTTGTTGAGCACGTACGCGGTGGTGGTGCCGATGACGAAGCTGATCGCCCGCGCCAAGTCGACCCACCCCGGGCCGTCCATCCCGATGGCCCGCAGCAGCTGGTACGAGCCGTAGTCGAGCAGCGCGCAGAAGCCACCGACCAGCACGAACCGGAGCAACTGACCCCTCAGTCGCTCTTTGCCCGGAACCGCCAGTGCCACGTCGTGCAGTCTAGGCCGCGCCGCTTCACTACCCTTGGCGGGCGTGGAGTCCACACAACGCACGCCGCTGAAAGGCTGGGCGCGCACCGCACCGACGGTGGCCCAGGTCGTCCCCGCGGAGAACCCGGACGTGGTGATCGAAGCGGTCAAGCAAGCCGGCCCGCGCGGCGTCATCGCCCGTGGCCTCGGCCGCAGCTACGGCGACCCGGCGCAGAACGCGGGCGGCGTCGTGGTGGACATGAGCAGGCTCAACCGCATCCACTCCATCGACGCCGGCTCCGGTCACGTCGTGCTGGATGCCGGCGTCAGCCTGGACACGTTGATGCGCACCGCGCTGCCGTTCGGCCTGTGGGTCCCGGTGCTGCCCGGCACCCGGCAGGTGACCATCGGCGGCGCCATCGCGTCGGACATCCACGGCAAGAACCACCACTCGGCGGGCAGCTTCGGCAACCACGTGGTGTCGATGGAGCTGCTCACCGCGGACGGCACGGTCCGCACGCTCACCCCGGACGGCCCGGACGCCGACCTGTTCTGGGCGACCGTCGGCGGCATGGGCCTGACCGGGATCATCCTGCAGGCCACCGTAGCCATGACGCACACCGAGACCGCCTACTTCATCGCCGACACCGACCGCACCGAGAACCTGGACGAGACGATCGCGCTGTTCTCCGACGGTTCGGACGACACCTACGACTACTCGTCGGCGTGGTTCGACTCGATGTCGACCGACCACCGGCTCGGCCGTGCCGCGTTCGGCCGCGGATCCCTGGCCACGCTCGACCAGCTGCCCAAGAAGCTGCGCCGAGACCCGTTGAAGTTCGACGCGCCACAACTGTTCACATTGCCGGACATCTTCCCGCCCGGGCTGGCCAACAAGCTGACGTTCAGCGCGATCGGTGAGCTGTACTACCGCAAGACCCCGAAGCGCGGGCGCGGCCTGATCCAGAACTTGACGCAGTTCTACCACCCGCTGGATCTGTTCGGGGAGTGGAACCGCGCCTACGGCCCGCACGGCTTCCTGCAGTACCAGTTCATCGTGCCGTTCGGCCAGGAGGACGAGCTGCGCGCGATCGTGCGGACCATCGCCGAGTCCGGCCACGTGTCGTTCCTCAACGTGTTCAAACGCTTCGGCGAGGGCAACCGAGCGCCGCTGTCGTTCCCGATGCCGGGCTGGACGATCACCGTCGACTTCCCGATCAAGGACGGGCTGGACCGGCTGTGCGCCGAGCTGGACGAGCGGGTGCTGGGCATGGGTGGCAGGCTCTATTTGGCCAAGGACTCCCGCCTGTCGCCGGAGACGTTCGCCAAGATGTATCCGCGGCTCGAGCAGTGGCGCAAGGTCCGCAACGCCGTGGACCCGGACGGCGTGTTCATGTCCGACCAGGCCCGCAGGCTCGGCCTGTAAGACCCACCATTCGAACGGAAGGACCACCGTGATCGACGCCGTTGGCAACCCCCAGTCCCTGCTGCTGCTCGGCGGCACGTCGGACATCGCGCTGGCGATCGCGGAGCAGTACGCCTCGCGGCGGCCGTTGCGCATCGTACTGGCCGCCCGCCCGACCGACCGGCGCACCGCCGCGGCCAAGCGCCTGTCCGAAGCGGGCAACGACGTCGTCGAGCTGGACTTCGACGCCAACGACACCGACTCGCATCCGGACGTCATTGCGCGCGCCTTCGCCGACGGCGACATCGACGTGACCGTGGTGGCCTTCGGCCTGCTCGGTGACGCGGAGAGGGCCTGGCAGGACCACGCCACCGCGGTGCAGCTCGCCCATGTCAACTACACCGCTGCGGTGTCCGTCGGTGTCGCGTTGGCCGAGAAGCTCACCAAGCAAGGGCACGGGCGGATCATCGCGTTGTCCTCGGTGGCCGGGGAGCGCGTGCGGCGGTCGAACTTCGTCTACGGCTCCACCAAGGCCGGCTTCGACGGCTTCTACCTCGGGCTCGGTGAAGCGCTGCGGCCGTACGGCGCCCGGGTCACCGTGGTCCGGCCCGGTTTCGTGCGCACCAAGATGACCGAGGGTATGGACGAGGCACCGCTGGCGGTCACCGCCGAGCAGGTCGCCGAGATCGCCGTCGCCGCCGCCCGCAAGGGCAAGGATCTGGTGTGGGCGCCGCCGCAGTTCCGGTTCGTGATGTCGGCGCTGCGGCACGTGCCGCGGCCGATCTTCCGCAAGCTGCCGATCTGAGCTACAGGTACACGGCGGCGAACAGCGAGCCTGCCCACGCCAGGCCGAGGATCTGCAGCGCCCGGTCGCGTAGCGCGATCTCCTCGGGTTCGCCCGCGTTGCCCTGGTCCACGTCGACCGCGTAGCGCAGCACGGCGACCACGAACGGCACGATGGACACCACGGTCCACACCGAGTTGTCCAGTCCCGGCCGGGTGTCCCACGCCCACAACGCGTAGGACATGATCATCACACCGGCCGAGGTGGCCCAGACGAACCGCAGGTAGCTGGCGGAGTACTTCTTCAGCGACGAGCGGATCTGCGCGCCGGTGCGCTCGAACAGCATGATCTCCGCGTACCGCTTGCCCGCCACCATGAACAGCGAGCCGAACCCGGTGACCAGCAAGAACCACTGGGACAGCGGGATGCCGGTACCGGCGCCACCGGCGATCGCCCGCAGCAGGAACCCCGAGGCGACGATGCACAGGTCGATCACCGGCTGGTGCTTCCAGCCGAGGCAGTAGCCGAGCTGCACGCACCAGTACACGCCGAGCACGACCAGCAGCTGCCAGCTCGCCGCCCAGCCGACGGCAACACCGCCGAGCAGAAACACCGCAGCGGCGACGTAGGCAACCGGAACGGGCACGATGCCCGCGGCGATCGGCCGGTTCCGCTTGGTCGGGTGGGCGCGGTCGGCCTCGACGTCGATCGCGTCGTTGATCAGATATACCGAGGAGGCGACCAGCGAGAAGGCGATGAACGCGAGCGCGGCGTCGAGCAGGACCTGGGTGTCCGCCAGTTTGCTCGCGGTGAACGGCGCGGCCAGCACCAGGACGTTCTTCACCCACTGCTTGGGCCGCGCGGCGCGCACCACCCCGCCCAGCAGTCCGCCGCGCGGTTGGCGTTGCGGCTCGGTGCTCACGTCTTCAGCCTGCTCGGTCACTCCTGCTCCTTACTTTGCGGCGCACCAGAGCACCGATGACACCGCCCAGCGCGGCCCCGGCCAGCACGTCGCTGGGGTAGTGCACGCCGAGCACCAACCGGGACGCCAGCATCGGCGGCACCAGCACCGGCTCCAGCCTGCGGCCGGTCAACTCCGAGTACACCACCGCCGCGGCCGTCGTGGAGGCGGCGTGTGACGACGGGAAGCTCAGCTTGCTCGGCGTCCCGACCAGCACCTGCACGCTCGGGTCGTCCGGACGCGGCCGCCGGACGACCCGTTTGACCACGATAGACGCCGCGTGCGCACCCACCACGCCGACCGCGGACGTCAGCCACTCCTTGCGGCGCTTGCGATCCACCGCCGCGCCGATGACACCGGCCACGAACCAGCCTGCGCTGTGCTCGCCGAAATGCGACAGCCCGCGCGCGGCCTTCACCACGCTCGGCTTGTTCAACGCGCGCTGGACACCGGCCAGCAGCTCCAGCTCACGCGGCCGACGGCCACGACGTCGTTCCAGCATGTCTGACACCTCTCAGGCGGGTCGCACCGCAGGTCGGAGCGGCTGGCCTCGCGGGCCGCGCTGGTGAGCTCGGCACTCGCGCTGACCTCGCACGCTGCGATCACTCGGGGCCGCCGAACTCGCCGTCAGTATCCTGTGGCAAGTTCGTCAGCGAGCTCACGGGCGCCCAGGGTACCGGGTGCGACGTGCTCAACCGGGCTCGGCCGCCAGACACACGGGGCCCGACGGCCGGGGCCGGAAAGAGCGACCACCTCGAGGAATTGACACAACCGATGCCCATTGACTCGATTTGGCTGTTCACAGCCTCCGTAGTCGCCTACTTCGTCGTCCTGCTGGTCCCCGGTCTGGCCGTCGGCCTGGCGGCCGGTCTGCGCGGCTGGACGCTGGCCGGGCTGGCACCGCTGTTCGGCTACACGGTGCACGGGCTCACCGGGCCGTGGCTGTCCGGGCTGGGCTTCGCGTACACGCTGTGGTCGGCGCTCATCGCCACGGCGCTGTTCGCCGCGGTGGTCTACGCGATCCGCCGCTACGTCGAGAACCGCTGGCCGGAGCGAGAACGTCCCCAACAGGGCCTGCTGCCGAACTGGGGGCGTAACGCGCACCTCGGCGTCATCCTGTGTATCGGGATCGCATTCGTCGTCTCCTCCGTCGTGTTGATCGCCGCCGCCGAAGGCGAGCTGGACGCGATCCCGCAGCGGTGGGACCCGGTCTTCCACGCCAACGGCATCCGCTACATCGCCGAGACGGGCGACGGCGGCCTGTACGGCGTCAGCAGCGTCAACCGCTACGGGCCGGAGGGCTCGCAGTTCTACCCCAACGCCTATCACCTGGCGGGCTCACTGGTGTACATGATCACCGGCGCGACCGTGCCGACGGTGATCAACGCGATGACGCTGCCGATCGCCGGACTGTTCGGGCTGAGCATGGCCGCGCTGGTGCGCGAGTGCGGCGGCCGCTCGGTGCTCGCCGGGGCGGCTGCGCTGACCGCTGCAGCGGTCAACAGCGGCGTCTACGAGTCGATCTCCAACGGGCTGGTGCCGTTCGCGTTGTCCACGGCGTTCACTCCGCTGGCGCCGATGATCATGCACCGATATCTGGTCCGGCCGAACGTCACCAACGGAATGGTGTTGGTGCTGGCCGCCGCCGGGTTGCTGGTGGTGCACTCGTCGGCGCTGTTCGCCGGCCTGCTGTTCGCGGTGCCGATGCTGATCCACCGGTGGTGGACGGAAAGCTCCACGATCGGCAAGGACATCAAGCACCTGCTGCCGATCGCCGTCGCCGGGGGCGCGCTGACGATCCTGCAGCTGCTCGGCGCGCTGGACCAGGCCGCGGGCGCCTACGGTTACCGCCCGTGGAACTCGGCCAAACCGATCCGCGAGGCGCTGTGGCATCTGTTCATGTTCCAGCACACCGCGCCGTACCCGCAGTACGTCCTGGTGGCGTTCCTGGTGATCGGTGTGCTGACCTACCGGCGGTTGAACGGTTTGCGGTGGATGACCGGCGCCGCCCTCATCTTCGGCACGTTCTGGATGCTGGTCGCCTGCTGGGGCGGGCTGAGCTGGGTGATCGTGTTGTCCCGGCCGTGGTGGAACGACCACTTCCGGATGATCGCGCTGGCGATGATCCCGTTCAGCCTGCTGGTCGCGCACGGCATGGCGGAGACCCAACGCTGGCTGGCCAAGGTGGCCACCGAGCGGCTCCCGGGCTTCACCAAGCGCCGCAGCGCGGTCCGGGTCGGGTCGGCGGCCGCCGTGGTGGTGGTCATCGGGGTGGCCAGCCTCGGTTTCTACGCGCCGCTGAACAAGGAGGTCGTGGCGCACGCCTATCACAAGAGCAAGCGTGACCGGGCGGGCGAGATGGGCCAGATCGCCGTCACGCCGCTGGAGGAGAAGGCCATGTACAAGATGGCCGAGATCGCCGAGCCCGGCGAGCGGGTGATGAACGACCGTAACGACGGCTCGGTGTGGCTGTACGCGCTCACCGGGGTGAAGTCGGTCGCCGCGCACTACGACGACAACGTGCCGCCGAAGGATGCCGCGCTGCTGGCCGATCACTTCCGCGAGTACCCGACGAATCCGGAGGTGCGCGCGGCGGTGAAGCGGCTGAACATCAAGCACGTGTTCGTCGGCGACGGGTCCCGGTATCCGCTGGTCAAGCCGGATCTCGGGCTTGTCGGGTTGGATAAGGCCGATTGGGTGCGGGTGGTCTACCGCAACCCGGACGCCACCATCTACGAGATCGACCCGAAGAAGTTGCCGTCGGACTGATGCCTGCAGAACCCGTCTGGCTCAGTGCCGCCGCGGTGGTGACCTACCTCGCCGTGTTGGCCGTGCCGGGCGCGGCGATCGGCCTGGTGTGCCGGCTGCGCGGCTGGATTCTGGTGGCCGTCTCACCGCTGCTCGGCTATGCCGTGCTCGGCGTGGCGGGGCCCTGGCTGCATTTGATCGGGCTGCCGTTCACCCTGCTCACCGCCCTCGCATCCGCCGTCGTGGCCGTGGGCCTGACCGCTGTCGTGGTCAGACTGTCCGGCCGCCCGGGCCCGGTTGAGGAACCACGGTGGAGCAGACGCGGCACTGTGGCGGTGGCCTGGTGCGTGGGCCTGGCGTTCGTGTTGTCGATCGTCGTGGTGGTGCTGGCCACGCGCGGCGAGCTGAACGCGGTGCTGCAGCGGTGGGATCCGGTCTTCCATGCCAACGGCATCCGCTACATCGCCGAGACCGGGGACGGCGGCCTCTACGGCGTCAGCAGCGTCAACCGCTACGGGCCGGAAGGCTCGCAGTTCTACCCCAACGCCTATCACCTGGCGGGCTCACTGGTGTACCTGATCACCGGCGGCTCGGTGCCGTTGGTCATGACCGCGATGGTCATGCCGCTGGGCGGGATCTTCGCATTGAGCATGGCCGTGCTGGTGCGCGAGTGCGGTGGTCGGGCGGTGCTGGCCGGGAGCACCGCCGTCGTGTCCGCGGTCGCCGCCAGCGGCGTCTACGAGTCGATCTCCAACGGCCTGCTGCCGTTCGCCCTCTCGGTCGCGCTGACACCGCTGGGGCCGCTCGCCGTGCTGCGTTTCGTCAACCGACCCGGTGCGGACACCGGTGTCGTCCTCGGCCTGGTGTGCGCGGGCATGCTGGCGGTGCACTCCAGTGCCCTGTTCGCCATCGTGCTGCTGTCTTTGCCGCTGTTGGTGCACCGCTGGTGGAAGCAGCGCGGCACCGCGTGGCCGGACATCAAGCGGCTGCTGATCGTGGCCGTCCCGACGATTCTGCTCACCGCCCCGCACCTGCTCGGCGCGCTCGACCAAGCATCCGGCTCGTACGGTTACCGGCCGTGGGCGTCGGCGCAGCCGGTGTGGGGTGCGTTGTACAACCTGCTGGCCTTTCAGCACGCGCGGCCCGAGCCGCAGCTGGTGCTCACCGTGCTGGTGGTTGTCGGGTTGATCGGCTACCGCCGGTTGGGGGCGCTGCGGTGGATCGGCGGCGCCGCGCTGCTGTTCGGGGTGTTCTGGCTGCTGGTGGCCAGCTTCGGCGGGGTCGACTGGGTCGCGGCCATCTCCCGCCCGTGGTGGAACGACCGGCCACGGATGATCGCCCTCGCCGTGCTGCCGCTGTGCATCATCGCCGGACACGGGCTCACGGTGGTCTACGACTGGTTCCGGCAACGGCTGTCTACGCGCCACTCGGTCGTCGTCGTGGCGGCCCTGTTCGCGGCGGCCAGCCTCGCGCTCGGCGTCCCCGGCAACGCGGCGACAGCCGGGCGCCTGTACAACAACGGCCCTGGCGACACTCGGGCCACGCTGGCGGTCAGCGACGGTGAGGTCGAGGCCATGCGGGTGCTGGCGAAATTGGCCCGGCCGGACGAACGCGTGATGAACGACCGCAACGACGGGTCGGTGTGGCTGTACGCGCTGACCGGCGTGAAATCGGTGGCGGCGCACTACGACGAGAACGTGCCGCCGAAGGACGCGGCCTACCTCGAGCAACACTTCCCGGAGTACCGCACCGACCCCGAAGTGCGCGCGGCCGTCAAGCGTCTGAACATCCGGCACGTCTTCGTCGGCGACGGCTCGCGGTTCCCGCGCGTGCTGCCCGATCCGGGCACGAAGGGCCTGGAGAACGCGGACTTCGTGCGCCCGGTCTACCGCAACCAGGACGCGGTCATTTACGAGCTGACGCCGTAACGCTCAGACGACGCGCAAGTGGCCGATGACGGCCGTGGCGAAGTCGTCCGGATGCGTCATGTGCGCGGCGTGGCCCGCGCCGGGAAGCCGGACCGTACGGAGGAACGGCAGCCGCTCGGCCAGCTCGTCGGCGACCATCTGGTGCAGTTGCTGGCTTTCCTCCCCGACCAGCTGGGTCAGCGGGAAACGCGCCCACGCCAGCGTGGTGATGTCCACGCCGTAGCTGCCCGGGTCGTGGTGCTGGTCCAGCCACACCGTGGCGTTGGAGATCATCGTGGCCCGGCGCTCCCGGTCGAACAGTTGGTGCCACGCGCCCTTGCCGTAGCCGATCTTCTCCGCGTACACCCGGGCGCCGCCCGCGAAGTCCCCGCCACGGATCAGGCCCGCGGCGTGCCCGAGCCATACCGAGTACTCCGCGAACAGCACCTTGGCGATCGGGTTGTCGTGCAACAGCTCGAACAACGGGGGCTCGTGCACCGCGAGGCTGCGTACCGCCTCCCGGCGCATGGTGGCGGCGAGCATGGCGACCGAGCCGCCGTAGCCGTGTCCGACCAGGTGCACCGGCCCGCCGGCCACCTTGTCGATCAGCGCGAGCAGGTCCTCGGCGTCGGCCTGCACCCCGACCCTGCCCCGCGGGCTGGTGCTCAGACTGTGGCCGCGGCGGTCGTAACTGATGACATCGGCATGCTGGGTGAGCATGGGCAGGACGGGTGTCCATCCGTTGTGGTCGTCGAACGAGCCGTGCACCAGCACCAGCGGCTCGCCGCGACCGCTGCGCCACCAGCGCAGCACGGCGCCGTCGGTCCGTTCCAGCGTGCCGGACACCTGGGCCCGCAGCCGGTTGTCGTGCATCCTGCTCTCCCGCGCCGTGCTCATGTTGTTCACAACTGCTTGACCTCCGCCAATGCCACATCCGCGACGCGCTCCAGCACGGCCTCAGAACCGGCGTAGGGCTCTTCGGCACGTGGCCAGTGCACGACGATGTCGGTGAACCCCAGCTTGCTTGCGCGGCGCGCCGCCTCGGTGAACGTCTCGACCGACGACAGCGCAGAGGTCGGGCCACTGTCCAGCATCAACAAGCGCGCGGCCGCGTCCGGTTCCCGGCCTGCCGCCGCGAGCGCCTCGGTGAACTGTTCGGACAGTGTGGCGACACCGCGCCACCACGACTCTTGGTCATCTCCCCCCTTGCCGGTGGTGATCCAGCCCTGGCCGAACCGGGCGGCCAGCGCCAGCGATCGCGGGCCGTTGGCCGCCAGCGCGAACGGCACCCGCGGGTGTTGCACGCTGCCCGGCCGGTTCCGGGCCGCGTTCACTGTGTAGTACTTCCCCCGGTAGTCGAACTTGTCCGTGGTGAGAAGCCCGTCCAAAACTTCGACGAACTCTGCGTATTGCGTGGCCATGTCGGCCTTGCTGCGTTCCGGTTCGCCGATGGTGTCCCGGTCACGCAGGCCCCCGCTGTCCACCCCGGCGCCGAGGCCGGCGATCAACCGGCCGTCGGAAATGTCGTCCAGGGTGATCAGCTCGCGCATGAACGGCACCGGATGCCGGTAGCTCGGCGCGGCGACCATCGTGCCCAACTTGATCGTGCTGGTGACCATGGCGGCCGCGGTCAACGTCGGGATCGCCGAGAACCACGGGCCGTCCGCCAGATTGCGCCACGCCAGGTGGTCGTAGGTCCACGCATGGTCGAATCCGAGCTCTTCCGCGTGCCGCCATTTGGGCTCGCCGGACCACCACCGATCCTCGGTCAAGATCACGATGCCGACACGCACGCGAAGCACCGTATCGCCTTAACCCCGCAGGGTGATAGGCCCCATACTGATTGGTAACGAATTACTGCACCCGGCCTACAACCAACGTGCCCATGAAGGCGTAGCACACTGGGTGCGTGGACAAACCGCACTTGATTGCCTCCGATGTGGACGGCACGCTGCTCACCCCGATGGAACGCATGAGCGCGCGGACCGCCTCCGTGATCCGCCGCGCCGTGGACGACGACGTGCCGTTCGTACTGGTCACCGGACGCCCTCCGCGATGGATCCCGCCGGTGACCAGGATGGCCGAGCTCACCGGGTACGCGGTGTGCGCCAACGGTGCGGTGATCTACGACGTGGGTACCGGCCAGGTGGTGTCGGCGCACGGCCTCGAGCCGGTGCAGCTGCACGACCTGGCGGACGCGATGTCGCAGGCGCTGCCGGGCGCGCGGCTGGCGTCCGAGCGCGTGGCGACCGGGGACGGCGACGGGCCGCCGCAGTACGTCTGTGAGTCGGAGTTCCGCAATCCGTGGGGTGACGGCGACGCGTTGCATGCCACCCGCGCCGAGGTACTGGGCAGGCCGGCGATCAAGCTGCTGGTGAGTGATCCGCGGATGACGTCGGACGAGATGGCCGCGGCGGCCAACGAACTGATCGGGGACCAGTTCGCGGTGACCTACTCGAGCAACTCCGGTCTGATCGAGATCGCGGCCAAGACGGTGACGAAGGCGACCGGACTGGCCGAGGTCGCCGAGCGCCTGGACGTGGCCCAGGAGAAGGTGATCGCGTTCGGGGACATGCCCAACGACGTGGAGATGCTGGACTGGGCGGGCACCGGGGTGGCCATGGCGAACGCACACCCCGAGGTGCTGAAGGTGGCCGACGAAGTGACGGCCAGCAACGCCGAGGACGGCGTTGCGCAGGTCCTCGAGCGCTGGTTCTGAAGGCGGGACGGAGTCACCGGATCCGTCCCTTGACCGCGGGCGGAGCGCCACCGGACTCGATGCCGGCGCGCAGGCCTGCCCTGGGCCGGAGAGCGGCCGGACCCGTGTCCGGCACGCAGACTGGCCGGTGTGGCGCTACCGAACTGTCGCCGGCGCGAACGCCTCTCGGGCGGCGCAGCGCTGCCCGCCCCCGGCGCGAAGCGCCCGCCGACCGGTCCTGACCGCCCGTTACTTCCGCTTCTTGTCCAACTCCGCCGCCTCCTCCGGCGTGGGCGCCGTGCCACCCAGGTGCGCGGGCAGCCACCACGGATCCTCACCGGACGCGGGCTGGTCCGGGTAGTCGGCCTGCGCCTTGTCCAGCAGTGCCTGCATCCGAACCCGCAGATCCTGGGTCAGGCTCTGGTAGTCGTCATCCTCGCGCGGGTGCAGCGGTGCGCCGGCCAGGATGGTGATCGGCACCCGGCGCTGGAACAGCTTCTTCGGCCTGCCCTTGGTCCACAACCGCTGCGAACCCCACACCGCCATCGGGATCACCGGCACGCCCGCCTCGGCGGCCATCCGCACCGCACCGGTCTTGAGTTCCTTCACGGTGAACGACCGGCTGATCGTGGCCTCCGGGAACACCCCGACCAGTTCGCCGTCGTGCAGCGCCCGCACCGCTTCCCGATACGAGCCCGCGCCCGCGGCCCGGTCGACCGAGATGTGCCGCATGCCGCGCATCAACGGCCCGGAGATGCGATGGTCGAACACCTCACGCTTGGCCATGAATCGCACCAGGCGCTTGACCGGCTGCGCGCCGAACCCGCAGAAGATGAAGTCGAGATAGCTGACGTGCGTGCAGGCGATGACCGCGCCCCCGGTGGCCGGGATGTGCTCGGTTCCCCGGATGTCGAACTTGAGCCCGAGGGCTTTGAACGCTGCCTTGGCGGCCATGACCACCGGTGGGTAGACGAGTTCTGCCATGTACGCAGGTTACGGCACCGTAGGTTGTGCGTGGGGTATCCGCGACAAGGACCACCCCGACGCCCGAACATCGTGCCGCGAGCCCGCGATCACGCGGCCGACGGCACCGCCACGAACTGCGACCGCACGGCGGGCGCGTAGCCGTCCCGGTGCCCGGCCACATTCGGGTGGTAGGACTCGAGAATCGGGTTCGACAGCCCGTTCACCCATTCCACGTCGTCGCACACCGCGTGACCGGTCCACGAACCGCGCACGTCGACGAACGTGAATCCGTGTGCCGATGCTCGGCCACCGATCGTGCCCGCCAGCAAATCCGCGGTCTCGTTCAGCCGCTGCTGTTCCTCCGGGCTGATCCGTGCCAGCGCATTGCATTCCTCGCCGTTGAACAGCCGCGGATAACCGACCACGATCACCTTCGCATTCGGCGCCCGGTTCCGAATGTCGGTGTACAAGCCGTCCAGCCGCCCTGGCAGCTCGTCGCGAATGATGCGGTTGGCCTCGTCGATGTCGCCCCAACAGGTCCACGGCCACGGCCGCGCACAGGACGTGATCACGTCGGCGAAACCGGCGTCGTTGCCGCCGACCTGCACCGTCACCATCGTGGTCGACGAGCTGAGTCCGCCCAGCTGGCTTCCCCGCACGTCGGCGACCCGAGCTCCGGAACACGAGGCGAACGTCAGCTGTGCGCCGGTCGACGCCGCGACGAGCACCGGATACGCCTTCGGCGACCGGTAACACTCGCCGCTGTCCGAGTAATACTCGCGCGTTCCGACACCGGAGCTGTAGGAATCGCCCAACGCCACATAAGCGCCTGCGGCGTGCGCAGAACCCACGCCGACAAAGGCAGCTGCCGCGGCGAACAGAACCACCACAACCGCACGGATCGATCTCCCGGCCATTCCCACCAGCTCCCTCGCCCGCGAGGAGCCGGTCAGCAGGAAACCGGGCTCCCCGTGCTGTTGTTCACTTGTCCGCGGACGAGAATCGCGCACCGCCCACCCGGCCGACAAGGTCCGAAATGGTGGTCATCCGGACCGGTGATTGCCAGATAGAAGGCATACGGCACACTGGTGATCATCTGGTCCCGGCGCCGCAAACCGCGCCGATCGTGCTCTGGGAAAACACGGCGCCATGCCCACACCTTTGGATTTCGTGACCGCGGCTGCCACGCTGCTCACCATGGCCGCGGCGATATTCCTGCCCGGCTTGGCCATCGGCGCGGCAGCCGGCTTGCGCGGCTGGATTCTCGCTGGGAGTGCCCCCGTTCTGAGCTACGCGGCGGTGGGCGTCGCCGGCCCGTGGTTCGCTCTTGCCGGAGTGCCGTTCACGCTGACCACGGTCGCCTTGTTCGTCGTCGCTCTTGCGGCTCTTGCGGCACTGCTCCGCCGCCGTTGGCCCTCGCGTCAGCCGGCGAGAAGGACGCCGTGGTCGCGGCACGCGCACCAGGGTGTGGTGGTTTTCCTGCTGCTGGGCGCGCTCATCGGTGGCTTCACCGTGCTGTGGGGCATGGGCGGTCTGCACGCCATCCCACAGGGCTTCGACACCCCGCTGCACGCCAACGGCATCCGCTACATCGCCGAAACCGGCGACGGCAGTTTGCACGGGATGAACAGCGTGCATCGCTGGGGCGACACCGAGAAGCTGTTCTACCCGAACGCCTACCACCTGCTCGGCGCACTCGTCTACCAGATCATCGGGGCGCCGATCCCGGCGATACTGAACGCGAATTCCGTGCTGACGCCGGGGCTGCTCGCGTTGTCCCTGGTGACCATGGTGCGGGTGTTCCGCGGGCGCGCGGTGTTCGCCGGCGCCGTCGCGGTGCTTGCCGTCGTCCCCGCGACCCTGCTCTACGCCATGCTGGCCGGGCCGCTGCTGCCGTTCATGCTGGCCATGGCGCTCCTGCCGGTGCTTCCCGCACTGTTGGCCCACTACCTCGAGCGGCCCGCGAGCGACACCGGATTCGTCCTGGTTGCAGGGGCCGTCGGAGCGCTCTCGGTGCACAGCTCGACGGCGTTCTCCTGCCTGCTGTTCGTGATCCCGCTGCTGGTCTACCGGTGGCGACGGAACCTGCCGCGGCTCCGCCGCGATGCCGTCGCGCTGCTCTGCGCGGGTGTGGCGGCTGCCGTCGTCGCGGCGCCGCACCTGGTGGGCGCGGTGGGGCGCGCCGCGAGCCCGTATCCGTACAGCGGCTGGCCGTCGCATCGCAGCATTCCCGAAGCACTGGCCCAGTTGTTCAGCTTCCGGTCCTCCGGCGGCATCAGCCACATCGCACTGCTCGTGGTCACCGTCGTCGGCATCCTGACCTGTCGCAGGCTGGGGCGATTGCGGTGGATGGGCGCGACCGCGGTCATCGCCGGGACGCTGTGGGTGTTGGTCGCCGCGTTCGACGACGAGTTCGTGGTGACCCTGGCCAGGCCGTGGTGGGACGACCCGATGCGCCTGATGGCCCTGGCCGCGATGCCGTTGACCGTGCTGGCCGCGCACGGCATCTCGGAGATCCAGCGCTGGTTGCGCAACGCCTTGGACGCCCGCGTCTTCCACCCGCGCGACCTGCATCCGTCCGCCAGGGCAGCGACCACGGCTGCCGTGGCGGTGGCTCTGTTCTGCCTGGCCAGCGGCGGCTTCTACGTCCGGTCCAACGCCGAACTCGTCGGCGGACACATCGGGCACGGCCGCGTGGTCACCCCCGGCGAAGCCCAGGCCATGATCGAGCTAGGCAAGATCGCCGCGCCCGGTGAGTGGGTGATGAACGACCGCTACGACGGCACGGTGTGGACCTACGCGCTCAGCGGTGTGCGGACGGTGGCCGGGCATTTCGGCGGCGCGCTGCTCCCGTCGGACGCCAAGCTGCTGGCCAGGAAGTTCAACGAGTACTCGGACAACACCGACGTGCGCGCAGCGGTGAAGCGGCGCAACGTGAAATGGGTGATCGTCGGTCGCAAGGGCTTCCTGCCGCATTTCCGGCGCCAGCCGGGGATGACCGGCCTGGAGAAGGCGCCCTTCCTGCGCGAGGTCTATCGCAACGACGACGCGGTGATCTACCGAATCCTCGGAACACCGAGTACGACCGAAGGCGCCATCAAACAGGTCGCCGACCGGTGACCTTACTTGGCCGGTGTCTCGTCGGCCCGCTTGTCCGCACCGGCCGCGTCGCCCCGCAACTTCATCTTGGCCGCCGCGATAGCCCCGCCCGCGGTGATCAGGTCGGCCATCAGGAACATCGCCCGGGACACCACGGCGAACGCCCCTGCCTGCACCGGGTCGATACCCGACGCGACCAGCAACGCGACGATGACCACCTCACGGGCACCCACGCCCGCGGGAAGGATGAACGCCACCGTGCCCGCGGTCATGGCCAACGCCATGGCGCCGATGCACAGCAGCAGCCCGGTCCAGCCCGGCGCGCCGACCGAGTTGGCCAGCAGCCACAGGTGCAGGCCGTGGAAGAGCTTGGCCACCGACGAGGCGCCCAGCACCTTGCCGATCATGCCCCAGCGCAGCTGGTGGTCCAGCGGCTGCCGACGCAGAATGCGCAGCGCCAGCGAGGTCAGCCAGGTGAGCACCTTCGGGTGCAGGGTGATCAGGCCGACCGGCAGCACCAGCAGCATCCAGCGGGCGTTCGGGCTGGTGGCGAAGATCTCCGGCAGCGCGATCAGGCCGAAGAACATGGCCGAGACCATGATGATGCCCAGGTGCACCAGCGTCGCGACGAACACCCGGGCGCGGGCCAGGCCCGCCTGCTTGCCGAGCTCCATCTGCAGCAGGTAGCCCCACACCGACCCGGGCACGTACTTGCCGAGCTGGCCGACCAGGTAGATCTGCGCGCCGGTGCGGTAGCCGATCGGCGGGCCCAGGTCGTCGACGATGACCTGCCAGCCGTACACCGTCGCCGCCATCGACGCGACCACCGCGGCCAGCGACAACACCGACGACTGCCACGGGATGTCCCGCAAGGTGTCCCAGAACTCGCCCCAGTTGGCCCACAGCTGGTAGGCGGCGAAACCGACCACCACGACGACGGCCAGCCAGCGCAGCGCATTGATGATCTGGGTGCGCCGGGAGGACTTGGTCAGCACCGCGGACGACGCTTCGGCGACGCCGTCAGCGCCTTTGTCGGCCGCAGGCTCCTCCTGCACGGCCGTGTCAATGTTCTCCACGGTGTCCTTCCCGAGCCCACTTCGTCAGCAGCTTCGCCAGTTCCGCCGGCAGCTCGGGCAGCTCACCGGCACCTTGCAACACGTAGGACTCGAGCTGCGCGATCGCCTCGGCAGAGACTCCCCGACGGCTCAACCCCACCACGTTCATGCCGGATACCCGGGCAGGAACGCCTCTACTGATGGTGAAGGGTGGCAATTCACGGGTGACAGCCGCCCCCATGCCAACCATTGCGCCGGGACCGATCCGGCCGCGCTGATGCACCACCACACCGAGCCCGAGGTTGGCCAGCGACCACACCTCGCTGTGTCCACCGATCACCACGTTCGATCCCAGTGTGACACCGTCGCCGATCTGGCAGTCGTGCGCGACATGCGCGCTGCGCAGGAAATACCCGTCGCTGCCGATGCTGGTAGGCCGTTTGGTCCCCTGATGGACGCTGCAGTATTCGCGGATGCGGTTGCCGTCGCCGACGCGCACGCCGAACCCGTCCCGCTCGGGATCACCCGACGGGGGGTCCTCCCACGCCGCCGGGTGGGGCGCACCACGGTCCGAGGCCGGAGTGCCGATGACGCAGTGCGGGCCGATCCAGTTGTTCGAGCCGATGACCGTCGGGCCGACGATCACTGCATAGGGTCCGATGTCGTTGCCGTCGCCCAGTTCGACGCCATCGCCGATGACCGCCGTCGGGTGGATCCGGTTCGCCACGTCTCGTCCGTTCGGTCTGCGCCGCACTCTCGCCGCCCGCGCCATCGGGGCGCGGCCCGGGTGCGGATCCGCACGCACCGTCCCGGTAGCCTGGCCGGGGCTCGCGCCGCCTGGTTACGGGCGGCAGCCACCCTACCCGACCCGGTCACCCGCACCGGCAAGCAGGCAACCAGCATGTTGGGGAGCGCAGTGTCATGATCCCGATCACCGTCGTCGACGTCGCCGACGCCGAGCCACTCGTGGCGGAGGTGTTGCGGTCCGGGGTCATCGCCCAAGGGCCGATGGTCAAACGGTTCGAAGGGCTCTTCGCCGAAGTGGCAGGCACCAAGCACGCGGTGGCGGTGAACAGCGGCACCACGGCGCTGGTGGCCAGCGTGCAGGCGCTGGGCCTGCGACCGGGCGACGAGGTCATCACGTCGCCGTTCACGTTCGTCGCGACGCTCAACGCCGTGCTGGAAGCGGGCGCCACGGTCCGGTTCGCCGACATCCGCGCGGACGACTTCAACCTCGACCCGGATGCCGTGGCGGACGCGATCACCGAGCGCACCAAGGCGATCATGCCGGTCCACCTGTACGGGCAGACCGCGGACATGGGTGCGCTGATGCCGCTGGCCGACGAGCGCGGGCTGCACGTGATCGAGGATGCCGCGCAGGCCGTCGGCGCGAAGTTCGACGGCAAGCCCGCGGGCTCGTTCGGCGTCGGGTGTTTCTCGCTGTACGCGACGAAGAACGTGACCACGGCCGAAGGCGGCGTGGTCACCACCAGCGACGACGACCTGGCGGACCGGCTGCGAGTGCTGCGTAACCAGGGCATGCGCGCCCGCTACCAGTACGAGATGGCCGGCCACAACTACCGGATGACCGACGTGCACGCGGCGATCGGCATCCCGCAGATGGAGCGGATCGCCGAGCTGACCGCCAAGCGTCAGCGCAACGCGCAGCGGCTGACCGAAGGGCTGACGGGCACACCAGGGTTGAAGCTGCCGCAGGTGCTGCCCGGCCGCGAACACGTCTGGCACCAGTACACCGTCCAGGTGCTGCCGGACGCCGCGATGTCCCGCGACGAGCTGGCGGCGGCGCTGACCGAGCGGGGCGTCGGCAACGGCATCTACTACCCGAAGCTGGTCTTCGACTACGACTGCTACCGCGGCCACCCACAGGTTCCCCAGGTCAAGGTGGCGGACTTCCCGACCGCGGCCGCGGCGGCCGAGCAGGTCCTGTCGCTGCCGGTGCACGCCGCGCTGACCGACGAGGAACTGACCACGATCATCACCACCGTGCGAGAGGTTCTCGGCGCATGAGCACACGCAAGCTGGCCCTGATCGGTACCGGAATGATGGGCAAGCTGCATGCCAGGGTCATCGGCCAGAGCATGCAGGCCGAGCTGGTGCGGGTCGTCGACCCGAACGAGGAAGCGGCCCGGCCGGTCGTCGAGCAACATGGAGCCGAGTGGACGCCGGAGATCGGCAGCCTGACCGGTGTGGACGGCGTCATCGTCGCCTCGGCCACCGAGACGCACCACAAGCTCGCGCTCGAGGTCATCGCCCTGGGCAAGCCGGTGCTGGTGGAAAAGCCGCTGTGCGGCAGCCTGGCGGAGACCAAGGAGGTCCTGGCCACCGCCGAGCGCCAGGGGGTCCCGCTCATGTGCGGCCTGCTCGAGCGGTACAACCCCGCGGTGCTGACGGCCAAGGCGCTGCTCGAGGAGCCGATCCACGTCATCGCGCAGCGGCACAGCCCGTACGCGCCGCGGATCAAGACGGGCGTGGCCTGGGACCTGCTGGTACACGACGTCGACCTGGCGATCCAGATGTTCGGCGGCGCCACCCCGGTGCACACGATCGCGGAAGCAGGCTACTTCCACCCGGAGTCGGTTGAGGGCGCCGAGGACACCGTGGACGCGGTGCTGAAGTTCGAGCGTGGGCTGGCCACGGTGTCGGCGTCACGGGTCGGTCAGCGCAAGGTCCGCTCGATGGTGATCTCCGAACTGGAGCGGCTGATCGAGCTCGACCTGCTGCGCCGCGACGTGACCATCTACAAGCACATCTCGCACGAAGGCCCGACCACCGGCGCGCCCGCGTACAAGCAGCAGACGGTCATCGAGATCCCGCAGCTGACCACGATCGCCGAGCCACTGGCCACGCAGCTGGACCGGTTCCTCGAGCTGATCGACGGCAAGATCGACATCGACGGCGAGCGGAAGTCGATCCTGCCGTCGCACGAGGTCGTCGCCGACGTGCTGGAGCAGACTCACTAAGAGCGCGGACAACAGCGACCGCGGGCCACGAAGAGCGCCCGCCCACCAGCCGCCGGCGGGTTACTACGAGGAACGCGCACAGCAGCGGCCGCCGGGCCACGAGCGCCGGCGGCCACCACCGTCAGCGGCGCTGCGCGGCCAGCTGCTGCAGCGTCTCCAGGTACTTCTCGGTCACCGCGGTCATGGAGAAGTGCTGGTCCACGATGGCCATGCCGTTGCGGGCCATCCGGCGCGCCTCCTCCGGGTTCTTCAGCACTTCGATCAACCGCTCGGCAACCGCCTTGGCGTCGCCGACCGGCACCAGGTGCATGTGCTCCCGGTCGATGATCTTGATGTCGCCGAAGTGATCCTCGGTGATGGCCGCGACCTGCGGCGTCCCGGCGGCCAGCGTCTCGAGACAAGCCGTGCCGAAGCCGATGCCTTGCAGGCTGTGGCACTCCACGTCGGCGGTGGCCAGGTAGTCCGGCACGTCCGCCTTCGGCGCCGCACCGGTGGTGATGATGGCGTCCCGAACGCCGAGCTCGTCGGCCCGCTTGAGGAACGCGTCGTAGTAGATCCCGCCGACCACGACCAGCTTGGCGTCCGGAATCTCCTTCAACACCGCAGGCATGGCCTCGGTCAGCGTGACCCGGTCCCGCAGCGGGATGACGTGGCCGAGTGACAAGATCATCGGGGCGTCGCCGATGCCCAGCTCGTCGCGCATCCGGTTCGGGTTGCCGCTGCGCGCCCACGTGGGGTCGAGGCCGACCGGGATGTCGACCGTGCCGGAGATCGCGCCCTTGTACTTCTTGTGGATGTAGTCGTTCATCAGCCGGTCCATCACCACGTGCATCGGCTTGTAGCGCCGCAGGATGGGGGCGACCAGCAGCTTGTCCAGCGTGGAGAACACCGCCTGATACATCGGCTTCGGGCTCTCCAGCCGGGTGTGCACCGACAGCAGCACCGGCACGTCGTTCTTGCGCGCCCACATGCCGGTTGCCCACGTCAGGTCGAAGAACTGGCCGTGCTGGTGGATCACGTCCGGCTGGAACTCGCCGAGCAGCCTGCGCAGGGCCTTCGGCAGCGACGGCCGGGTGGCGAACGTGATGTCGAAGTTCACCGCCAGCTTGGTCTTGGGCAGCCGGAAGGCGGGTAGGCGCACGATGCGCACGCCGTCCACCGTCTCCTCGGCAGGCGCGTTCGGGTACTCGGCGGTGATGACCAGGACTTCATGGCCGCGCGCCACATAGCCCTTGGCAAGCGACTCGGCCATGTGCGCGCTGCCGCCGACCCTGGGCGGGTAGAAGTTGTTCACGACGGCGATCCGCATTGGGCACTCCTCGTACTGCACGACAAGGGGGCACCTTATGCGTCGCGGCCGCACGGTGAACACTCGGGGTGACCACGACCGGTTGACCGCCACAGGAGGGACACGTGCGCACGGACGGCCGAAAGGTTCTCGTCATCGGGGGTGGCATCGTCGGACTGGCGGTGGCCCGCGCCCTGCAGGCGCGCGGGAAAGACGTCACTGTGTGCGAGAAGGAAGGACACTGGGCGGCCCATCAAAGCGGCCACAACTCCGGTGTCGCACACGCCGGCCTCTACTACCCGCCCGGCTCCCACAAGGCGCGGATGGCCGTTGCCGGATGCCGCTCTGTCGTCGACTACGCCAAGGCCCACGGTGTCCGAGCGGAAGTGTGCGGAAAGCTCGTCGTGGCGACGTCGTCGGAGGAAGTGCCGCGGTTGCACGCGCTGGCCGATCGCGCGAAGGCCAACGGCGTGCCCGCCCGGCTGATCGGCTCCGCCGAGGCACGGGAATTCGAACCACATGTGTCCTGCATCGAGGCGCTCAGGGTCGAGTCCACAGCCGTGGTGGACTTCCCCGGCGTCTGCGCGGCGCTCGCCCGCGAGCTCGCCGACGGCGGCGCACAGCTGCGGCTGAACACTCCCGTGCTGGCGATCCGTCCCCGCGGCAGCCGCGTGGCCGTCGAGACGCCACACGAGACGCTGTTTGCGGACCAGCTCGTCAACTGCGCCGGCCTGCACGCCGACCGCGTCGCGCGGCTGGCCGGCGTGACTCCACCAGTGCGGATCGTGCCGTTCCGCGGTGAGTACTACTCGCTGAAGCCCTCCGCCGAACACCTGGTCCGCGGCCTGATCTACCCGGTGCCGGACCCCTCGTTGCCGTTTCTCGGCGTGCACCTGACCCGGCTGATCGACGGCTCCGTGCACGCCGGCCCGAACGCGGTCATCGCATTCGATCGCGAGGGTTACCGGTGGCGAGACTTCTCCGTTGCCGAAGCCGTGCGACTGGCCGGCTTCCCCGGGCTCTGGCGGCTGGCCCGCCGGTACCCGCGGACCGCGGTCGGCGAGGTGCTGCGGTCACTGTCCCCGCGCCGGTTCGCGCGCGACCTGCAACGCCTCGTGCCCGAATTGACCAGTGCGGACATCGAACGGCACGGCGCGGGTGTGCGGGCCCAAGCCATGCGCGCCGACGGCACCCTGGTGGACGACTTTCTCATCGTTCGTGCAGCGCACGGCGTTCATGTGCTCAACGCGCCCTCTCCCGCGGCGACTTCGTCGTTGGAGATTGCCGAGCACGTCGCGCTCGAACTTGACCGGCGCTAAATATTTCCCTTAACGAATCTCCAGGTAAACGCCGGCTTTCAGGTATTAGCGGAAGCCGGTCGCGCCCCTATTCTCAATTCAAACACCTCCCGTTCGGGGCGGTGTCTTCACCGTCGGAGCCCCCGGCTCCACAAGCAGGATGAGGAGGGGCGATGCAGCCGCAAATCGGTGTCGGAGTGATCAATCCCGCGGACCTGGGGCTCGACCGCGAGCTGTGGCGCTGGGTCCCCGACTCGGTCACTCTGCATATGACGCGCCTGGTCCATCGTCCCGGCGACATCGACCTGACCCGGGCGAACGAGCTGTCCGACCCGCAGCCGGTCAAGGAGGCCACCCACCGGGTACTCCCGCCCGAGCCCGCGGTGGTCGCCTACGCGTGCAGCATGGCCAGCTTCATCGGTGGCGCGGCCGGGGAGCGCGCGCTGGTGAACGCCATGCTGGAGGCCGGTGCGCCCGCCGCGACCACCAGCTCCGGCGCCATGGTCAGCGAGTTCATCCACCATGGCTACCAGCGGGTCGCGCTGCTCACCCCGTACGGCCCGGAGATCACCGAGCGGTTGTGCAAGTTCCTCGACGAGTTCGAGATCGGCGTGACCAACAGCTTGTACATGGGCTTGCGCGGCAGGATCTGGACGCTCAACTACGAGCAGGTGGCCGACGCCGCACGCCAGATCGACACCCGCGGCGCGGACGCCCTGTACATCGCCTGCACCAATGTGTTGACGTACGACCTGATCAAGCCGTTGCAGAAGGAGCTCGGTCTGCCGGTGCTGAGTGCCAACCAGACCACGATCGCGGCTGCACTGCGGCTGGCCGGCGTCGAGCCGACCGAGCACACCCAGCTGCCGACCCCGCCCGCGGTGGTCCCGCTGCAGGAGGAGCGGGCGCCGGGCGGCACACAGGACTGGGACTTCCCGGAGAAGCTGGCCCGGCCCGAGTCCGTCTGAGACCCACGAAGAAGTGCGGCCACCCCATGCCTGGGGCGGCCGCACTGACGCGCTGATCAGACCGGCTTGATGACTTCCTTGCCCACGAAGGGCTGCAGTGCCTTCGGAACGCGCACGGAGCCGTCGGCCTGCTGGTGGTTCTCCAGGATCGCCACCAGCCAGCGGGTGGTCGCCAGCGTGCCGTTGAGCGTCGCGGCGATCTGCGGCTTGCCGTTCTCGTCCCGGTAGCGCACGGACAACCGGCGCGCCTGATACGTGGTGCAGTTCGACGTCGAGGTCAGCTCCCGGTAGGTGCCTTGGGTGGGGATCCACGCCTCGCAGTCGTACTTGCGCGCGGCCGAGGCGCCCAGGTCACCGCCGGCGGTGTCGATCACCCGGTACGGCACCTCGATCTTGGCCAGCATCTGCTCTTCCCACTGCAGCAGCCGCTCGTGCTCCGCCTCGGCCTCCTCCGGCCTGCAGTAGCTGAACATCTCGACCTTGTCGAACTGGTGCACCCGGATGATGCCGCGGGTGTCCTTGCCGTAGGAGCCCGCTTCCCGGCGGAAGCACGACGACCAGCCCGCGTAACGCAGCGGCCCGCCGGACAAGTCCAGGATCTCGTCGGCGTGGTAGCCGGCCAGCGACACCTCGGACGTGCCGACCAGGTACAGGTCGTCGGCCTCCAGCCGGTACACCTCCGACGAGTGCGCCCCCAGGAAACCGGTGCCCTGCATGATCTCCGGCCGCACCAGCACCGGGGTGATCATCGGGGTGAAGCCGGTCTCCACCGCTTGGGCGATGGCCATGTTCAACAGCCCGAGCTGCAGCTGGGCACCGACGCCGGTGAGGAAGTAGAACCGGGCGCCGGACGTCTTCGCGCCACGCTCGGTGTCGATCGCGCCGAGCAGCTCGCCCAGTTCGAGGTGATCGCGCGGGGTGAAGTCGAACTCGCGCGGCTGCCCCACGTGCTTGAGCACGACGTAGTCCTGCTCACCACCGGAGGGCGCCTCCGGATGCACCAGGTTGGGGATCACCGCGTGCAGCGCGCTGAACTCCTCGGACGCCTCGGACTGCTCGGCCTCGGCAGCCTTCACCTCCGCCGCCAGCTCCTTGGCGTGGGCCAGCAGCGACTCACGCTCGTCGGCGGAGGCCTTGCCGATCTGCTTGCCGAGCGACTTCTGCTCGGCACGCAGGGCATCGGCGCGGGCGATGGCCGATCGGCGGCGCTGATCCAGCTCGATCAGCCGGTCCACCACACTCGGGTCCTCCCCGCGCTTGCGCAGCGACGCACGCACGGCGTCCGGGTCTTCACGCAGGATCCTGGGGTCGATCACGAATGACGAGGGTAGTCCCCGTCACCTGCTTGGATGCGCGCGGGCGAACTCCACGACGGCTTGCCCCAGCTGGTGCCCGGCGTCCTCCTGCAGGAAATGACCCGCGCCGGCGATCACCGGATGCTCGACACCGGCCGCGCCACGCATGGCCCGCTGCAGGATCGGGCCCATCGGGCCGGTGATGGGGTCGCTGTCGGAGAAGGCGCACAGCCACGGGATGTCCAGCGTGGTGAGCTTCTGCCAGGCCTGCCGGTTCGGCTCGGACTCCACGTTGTCCGGGGTCGCGGGCACCAGGCCGGGCATGGCACGCGGACCCGCCTTGTAGCGCTCGTCGGGGAACGGCGCGTCGTAGGCGGCCCGTACCTCGTCGGAGAGCGTGGTGCGGCAGCCGGACTGCACAAACCGGGCAATGTCCAACCGCTCGGCCTTGGCCACCGCGTTCTTGAACGCCCACCACGCGTCGGGCATCCCGTGGTCGCCGGTCGGCAGGCCGGTGTTGGCCGCGACGACGCGAGCGAACCGATCCGGCTCGGCGGCCACCAGCCGCAGACCGATCAGGCCACCCCAGTCCTGGCCGACCAGCGTCATGCCGTGCAGATCGAGCGCGTCGAACAGCAGCTTGCCGGTCCAGTCGATGTGCCGGGCGTAGGAGTGATCGGTCACCTCTGCGGGCTTGTCCGACCGGCCGAACCCGATCAGGTCCGGCGCGATGGCCCGGTAGCCCGCCTCGACGAGTTCGGCGATGACGTGCCGGTACAGGAACGACCACGACGGCTCGCCGTGCAGCAGCACGATCGGCTCTCCGTCGGCGGGCCCGGCTTCGACATACGCCATCCGCAAACCGCCCTCGATCTCGGCGTAGCGCGCCGGATAGTCGAAGTCCGGCAGTCCGGCGAAACGGTCTTCGGGGGTGCGCAGAACGTCCATGCGCCTAGTAGATCGCGAAAGCCACCACCATGCCTAGCGCGACATGGGCCGCGGCCACCACGACCGACGCCGGGGCGAACGTCTCGGCCGTGATCGTCTCGCCGACGTTGATCCGGGCGACCCACTCCAGCATGCGCACGGCCAGCACCTGCACCACGATCCCCACGAAGCCGAACACCAGCGCCGTGATGACCCCGGCGAGCAGGTCGAATCCCGCGTTGGAGATCGCCACCACGACGATCAACGCCATCGAGACCAGCCCGGCTGCGGTGATGATGACCGCGTTCGGCCGCCCGGCCTGCACCAGCTGGGACAGCTTGCCCGGCGTGGTGAAGTCGATGGCGTAGAAGCCGACCAGCATCAGCAGCAGGCCGATCACCGCGTACAGCAGGATCGCGCCGATTCCTTGCAGCAGCGTGCCGCCGAAATCAGCGGGCAACGCCAGCGTGGACATCGTCGTCGCGGAAGCAGCAGTCACGGCGACTCCCCTGGTCGAAATGGTCAACTTCGCGTGCCAACACAGTAGAGCGGCCCACCGAGCGCCACGACACCGCCACGCTGGGTGCGTCCCGGCTGATCAGCGGGGCGAGGACGGGAGGGCACGCGGGGCGCGGCCACCCGATTGAGGCATCATGGTCGGTGATGTCGGGACTACTGCAGCGGCTGCGGATCAACACCTCAACCGCCGGCTCCCGCCCTTTCCTGGCGGGCGCCGTACTCGGCGCGCTCGTCACACTGCTCGTCACCATGCTGGCGGCAGCGCCCCAGAGCGGCGCGGGTGGTAGCGCCAGTGGCGCGAGCCCGCTCGGCGGCGGACCCGCCTCGCCGGACGCCAAGGACGGCCTGCAGTACGCGTTCGCTGCCAAGGTCGGCACCTGCCTGATGTGGCAGCGCGACGACGCCGCCGACATGAAGCCGGTGAACTGCGAGGAACCACACGTCTTCGAGGTCACGCAGGTCACCGACATTTCCTCCAAGTACCCCGCGGGCGCGCCGCTGCCGGACACCGAGACGTGGCGCCGGCTCGCCAAGCAGCGCTGCACCAAGGGTGCGGAGCGCTACCTGGACAACAAGCTCGACCCGGACGGCAAGCTGCAGGTGTCCGCGCTGCGCCCGAACGAGCGCGACTGGAAGCTGGGCAACCGGGATCTGCGCTGCGGACTGTGGCGCATCGGTCCTGGAGGTTCGCTGCAGGCGACCGTGGGCCCGGCCGTCGAGCAGGATCAGTCCGACGTGTGGGCCACCGGCACGTGCCTCGGCCTGGTCGACGGGACGGTCGGCGATCCGGTGAAGTGCTCCGAGAAGCACTCGTACGAGATGATCTCGATCGTCAACCTGGGCAAGAAGTTCGACAGCTACCCGTCGACCAGCAAGCAGAACGCGTACCTGGACAAGGTGTGCAACAAGGACGCGCGCACCTACTCCGGCGGGAAGAACCTGGAGAAGCTCAAGCTGATCGTCGCGTGGGACACCAGGACCAAGGCCAGTTGGCGGGCCGGATCACGCCTGGTGAACTGCAAGGTCGGCGCGCTGCTGAAGGACAAGTCCGGCCTCGCCCCGGTGGAAGGCAGCATCGCCGCCACCGAGGAGGAACGCAAGAAGCTGGACGAGAAAAAGAAGAAGTCCAAGCCGAGCACGTCGTCGTCCCCCAAGTCCAGCACCAAGCCGTCGTCCGAACCGAAGCAGGAGTCCGACGGCGAGGCCGACAATCCGGTCGACGATGTGCTGCCGGAGGACGAACCCACGCAAGACCCGCCCGAGTAGGTCGCCGATGGCCGTGGAGATGTCTCCGCAACGCTTCGAGGAACTGGTCGCCGAAGCGTTGGACCAGGTGCCGCCGAAATTCGCCGCGGCGATGGACAACGTCGTGGTGCTGGTCGAGCCGCGCAACGAGGAAGAGCCGGACATCCTCGGCCTGTATCACGGCATCGCGTTGACCGAGCGCACCACGGCCTACGGCGGTGAACTGCCGGATCGGATCTCGATCTATCGCGAGCCCATCCTGGCGATGTGCAACACCGAGGACGAAGTGGTGGAGGAAGTGCTGATCACCGTGATGCACGAGATCGGACACCACTTCGGCATCGACGACGCCCGGCTGCACGAACTCGGCTGGGGCTGACTCACGCGGCTGCGTAGGACCGCACGCGTAGCAGCTGTGGGTGGTAGTAACCCTGCCACCCGGTGACCGGATCGGTGACCAGCTCGACCAGGCCGGTCGCGGGCAGCGGTGCGCCGGTGTCGGTCCGTCCGCGCATGGCATGGCTGAGCTCGCGTTCGATCTGCACCAGTCGCCGGTACCGGGCCAGCGGGCGATAGACGGACAACCAGGATGCCGCCACCAGGCAAAGGACCCAGTCCATGAACAGCAGCGTGACATCGAGTGTCTCGGTGCGCGGCCCGAACAGGACGGTCGTCGTGATCAAGGCCATCAGCAGGATGACCAGCGGGACGAACGCGGCCAGGCCGATCCAGCCGCCGACCGGTAGCCAGCCGAGCGGCCGCCTGCGGTCGTGCGCGATCTCGGCGCGAGCGGCCCACAGTTTGCGCAGGGCTTCGTCCGGCGGAACGCCGACGGCAGGCATCGGGCGCGGGCGGTTCCGCGGCCGGTTCGGCACCAGGTCGGGCAGTTCGCGCCACATCTGCTGGGACAACCACTGCGGGCCGGTCGGCATCCAGCCGATACTGGGTGGCGTCGGGCGCCGGTTGGCACTACGCAGCAGCGCCCACGCGGCGAAGAACATGGCGGCCGGGACGAACCCGAGGACGACCATCATGATCGTGACGGCTTCGCGGATCGGGTCGTCCGGCCGGTAGTCCTGGACGACGTCGATCATCGCGACGACGACAACGCTGCCCATCCCGATCAGGACAGTCGCAAGCACCTTCCGCCACATGGGCGGATTATCGCAACGCCTGTTCGGTTGCCGTCACATCCCGGCGCCCGGCCGGATGGTCTGCACCTTCAGCTGGTAGCCGTTGATGTCGGCGTTGGCGCAGCCGGTGCCCTTCTGCTCCAGGAACATCGATGCGGTCTCCTGCGGCGGGTAGACGCGCAGCCCGCGCACCGCGGTCGGCTTGCACTCCGCCGCCGGGAAGTTGTGGATCTGGGTGAAGCCCACCGGCGCATGAGCCGTTTCGCCCGGCTGCAACGTGATCGCGGGCCCCTTCTTGCCGTCGCGGTAGGCAGCGGCACCGACCTGGTGTCCGTCATCGCCGGCGACGAAGGAAACTCCTGGGAAACCCTGGATCACACACGGCGAGTCCCCGGCGTTGGTGAAACGCAGGGGACGCCAGTGGGTCCCTGCGCCTGCGTCACCCCTGCCGAGGGACAGCCGCAGGTCCGCGGACTTGCACAACCGTTGCTTGTCCTTCGGCGGACGCGGCTTGGTGGCCTTCGCCTCGCTCGACTGCGCGGGCTCGGTCTTCTCCTCGGTGGTCGGCTCCGGCGAGGGCGAGGACTCCACGGTCGACTCCTGCGGAGCTTGGTCCTGCGCCGGGCCCGCCTGCTGTTCCGCGCCCCCGCAGCCGGTGAGCACGACCGCGGCGGCGATCCCGGCGGCCAGCCCTGCGGCACGAAAACCACTCTTCGACAAGCCGGTTCGGTTTTGCCGCACCATGTCGTCCCTCCCTGAAGTAGACGCCATGTTGTCTACTCCCCAGCAGACGTGTGAGGGGGTGACGAGGTTGCGTCGGCGGCGGTGAGGGGCTGTCAGGCGGACTCCCCGCGGCGAATGGACTCCACCCATTCCGCGGCGTGCACGAAGACGTCGTTCGACGCTGCTGCGGACGGGCTGGCGGCGCCGTCGTCCGCCCGCGGGTGGGAGCCCAGGAAGCGCACGTCGCACCTCCTGCGCAGGGCAGCGAGGGCGTCGCCGACCCGAGGTTCGGCGACGTGGCCTTCGAAGTCGAAGTAGAAGCGGTAGCGGCCGAACGATCCGCGAATGGGCCGAGCGTCCAGCCGGGTCAGGTTGATGCCCCGAATGGCCAGCTCGGTGAGCAATTCGGAGAGTGCTCCGGTCCGGTTCTCCGCCGCCGCGACGACCGACGTCCGATCGTGCCCGGTGGGCTCGGGCAGCGCGCCGGGGCGGCGCAGCAGCAGGAACCTGGTACGCGCGTCCGGCACGTCGGCGACGTCGGTGGCGATGACCTTGAGCGGGTAATGTTCAGCAGCCACCGGTGCCGTGACGGCGGCGTCGTACTGGCCTTGTGTGACACCCACCGCCGCGGCCGCCGTCGACGATGCGGCGATGTGTTCGGCATCCGGGAAATGGTGCTCCAGCCAGCGCTGCACCTGAGCCAGGGCATGTGGGTGACTGGCGACCGTCCGCAGCGCGCCTGGGTCGGTGTCGGGGTGAGCGAGCATGCTGAACCTGATGGGCAGCAACGCCTCGGCGACGGCGACCAGCGGGTCGTCCTCGGCCAGGCCGTCCAGCGTCGCGGAGACCGGGCCCTCCACGGAGTTCTCCACCGGCACGCAGGCCGCATCCGCATCGCCTTTACGCACTGCCGTCATCGCCGCGCGGATGGTCTCGCACGGCATCAACTCGGCGGTCGCGTGCAGCTGCCGCGCGGCCTGTTCGGTGAACGTGCCTTGCGGTCCGAAGTAGGCGATCCGCCGCAGTGCCCTCGGTGCCGTAGGGTCCATTTGTGCAGATTACTGCGCGTTGCTGCGAAGGGCGTCACGACGTTCGTCGTAGCGCATGCCGCCGGTGCGCCGTTCGGCGAAATCACTCAGTTGCCAGATCTGCAACATGCAGATGGTTGGCTACGGTCTGCCTGGGTTTGCCAGACTTGAGGTACCCACCGGCGTCCGTGAGGAGCTTCGTGACCATCGACTCGCACACCACAGAAAGCCGCCGGAAGGCACGATCCGCACGCAACGTCCCAGCCCTGGTCCTGTGCGCGATCGACGACGCGATGGCGCAGGCGTGGCGCACGTTGCTGAGCACCCGCCGGCCACGCGTGCAGGTCCATCGCGGCTCGGTGCTGGACATCGAGGCGCAGGCCGTGGTCAGCCCGGCCAACTCCTACGGATGGATGCGCGGCGGCATCGACGCGGTGTACGCGCGGGCGTTCCCCGGGATCGAGGAACGGGTGCGCAAGGCCATCCTGAACACGCACGGCGGTGAACTGCCGGTCGGCGAAGCGCTCGCGGTGCCCACCGGGGAGACCATGCCTGCGTGGCTGATCAGCGCCCCGACGATGCGGGAGCCGGGCGAACTGCTGGCCGAGGACACCGTGCATCCGTACTTGGCCGCTCGCGCGGTGTTCGAGTTGTGGCGGGACCGCGAGGTGGACCCGGGCAGACCCGCCGCCGAGGCCATCGACGTGATCGCCATGCCGGGGCTGGGCACCGGCGTGGGGGGTGTGGACCCGCAGAACTGCGCTCGGCAGGTGGCCGTGGCGTGGGACGAGGTGTTCGGCGGCTGAGCCGCGCACCCAGCAGCGTCGTCCAGTGAACGATGCGTCGGCTTGCCGGCATGTCCGGCGGGCCGCCCCGGCGTGTGCCGCTCCAGCGCCCGGCATGCCCGGCCAGTGTCGCTTCAGCGTGTCCGGCAAGTCCGGCCGGTGCCGCCCCTGCGCGCCCGGCAAGCCCGGCCGGTGCCGCCCCAGCGCGCCCGGCAAGCCCGGCCGGCGCCACCCAGCAGCCCTGCATGTCCCCCACATAGCCGAACGGCCGCCGGGCTCACGTGCTCCGACGGCCGTCCGTTTCTCACGTGGTCTTACTTCGACTCGGGCTCCGTGGCCCCTTCGACCTCGCGGACTTCCTCACCCGAGGGGAGCTGTTCCGCCTCGGCGACGCCACGCACGGTGATCTTGCGCGGCTCCGGCTTCGGCTTGGCCACGTTGCGCACGCGCACCGTCAGCAAGCCGTCCCGGTACTCGGCGTCGACGTCGTCCGCGGTGATGTGCTTCGGCAGCGCGAATTCCCGACGGAACTCACCTGAACGGATCTCCCGCACCAGCACACCGTCGTCCTCCCTGGTCTCGTCGCTGCCGCGGCGGCCGCTGATGCGCAGCCGGTTCTCCACGACCTCGACGTCCAGGTTGTCGGCGCCCGGAACCTCGGCGGTCACCACGACGTCCGTGCCATCCCTACGCAGGTCGACGGCGGGCACGAATCCGGTGGTCGGCGCGCGGTCGGGGCCGAACGCACGGCGCATCAACTCGTCGAAGTCGCTGTCGAACTGGCGGGCCAGGATGTTGAACGGGTCCCACGAAGAGCCTCGGCGAACAACCAGCGTCATCGTTGACATCCCTCCCTGTCGTGTCAAACGACCAGACTGAGGATTAGCACTCAGCCTTCGTGAGTGCTAACGCTGACAGGGTTCCGGATGTTCCCGCCGAACCGGTCGAAATTGTCGGTGGCTCGCGCGAACATATGGAGGAACGACGAAGAGGGGGTTGATATGCCAGACCTTGCCGAGCAGGCCGCCGTGAAGTACTTCGCCGGATGGCGGGCCAAGGACTTCGAGACCGTGCGCTCGGTACTGGCCGACGAGGTCACGTTCCACGGGCCGCTGGCTCAGCTCGAAGGCGCCGATGCGTGCGTGGACGGGCTGCGCAAGATGTCGGAGATCGTCACCGACATCGAGATCCGCAAGCGGTTCGTGGACGGCGAGGACGTACTGACGTGGTTCAACTTGCACACGTCGGTGGCGCCGCCGATCCCGACCGCGAACTGGAGCACGGTTCGGGACGGGCGGATAGTCGCCATTCGGGTGGCGTTCGATCCGCGCCCGTTGTTCGGCCCGTCCGAGTGATCCTTATCGCACGATTCGCCCGGTCGACGTCACAGCCTCCCAGCTTGCCGGAACTGCGCAGGGCAACGGACACTGGTACCAGGTGCCATTTGTCACAGCACCTATCGATTCCGCCGCGCCAGCTGTTTTGATCGTGCCCAATGCAGTGACGGCAGGAGTCGGGGAGCCAAGGGAGGCTTCGATGGCGAGGGTTCGTGAGCTGACCCCGTACGTCGAACTGGATCGCGAGCAGTGGCGCGAGCTACGTCGGTCGACCCCGCTGCCGTTGACCGCCGAAGAGCTGGCCAAGCTGCGCGGCCTCGGCGAGCAGGTGGATCTGCAAGAGGTCGCCGACGTGTACCTCCCGTTGTCTCGGCTGATCAACCTGCAGGTCGCGGCGCGGCAGCGACTGTACGAGGCCACCACCACGTTCCTGGGTGAGGACACCCGCGGCACCAAGGTGCCGTTCGTCATCGGGATCGCGGGCAGCGTCGCGGTCGGCAAGTCCACCACGGCGCGCATCCTGCACGCGCTGCTGGCCCGCTGGCCGGATCACCCGCGGGTCGACCTGGTCACCACCGACGGCTTCCTGTACCCGCGGGCCGAGCTGATGCGCCGCGGCATCATGCACCGCAAGGGCTTCCCGGAGTCCTACGACCGCAGGGCGCTGCTGCGCTTCGTCACCGACGTGAAGTCGGGCGCGGAGGCGGTCAGCGCCCCGGTGTACTCGCACAAGGCGTACGACATCCTGCCCGGGGTCGAGCACGTCGTGCGACGGCCCGACATCCTCATCCTGGAGGGGCTGAACGTCCTGCAGCCCCACCCGCGGCTTGCGGTGTCCGACCTGTTCGACTTCTCGATCTACGTCGACGCGCACACCGAGGACATCAAGCGGTGGTACATCGAGCGGTTCCTCAAGCTGCGGGACACCGCGTTCGCCGACCCGGAGTCGCACTTCCACCACTTCGCCGGGCTGTCCGACGAGGACGCCAGGGCGGAGGGTGAGCACCTCTGGACGACGATCAACGAGCCGAACCTGCTGCAGAACATTCTGCCCACGCGGGCCCGCGCGACGCTGGTGCTGCGCAAGGACAGCGACCACTCGATCACACGGGTGCGCCTGCGCAAGCTGTGAACGAGCGGCCGCGCCGGTAGGCCGCGGACGACGTGCGTCGCGCTGTACCAGAGACGCGGAGGTTCAGGGCCCAGGTCCGCGCGCGTCGATCACCACCGCCCGAGCGCGCATCGCAGCCTGCAAGCCCACGCCCGCCCACCCACCACCGAACCCACCCAGCGCAGCCGCAGCGCGCGCACTCTGCCTGGGTAAGAGCAGCCCGCGAGCCCACGCCACCCACCACTGGACCCGACGGCGGGCGTCGCTACACCGTCCGCGCCCGGCCCGCGGGCGTCGCTACACCGTCCGCGCCCAACCGCCGGGCCCGGCCCGCGAGCGCCGTGCGTTTCCGGCTGGCCCGTGACCTGCGCCGGCAGCCCTCGAGCCAGCACCAACCGCGCATCCGGCCGTCGTTGCCAGGTCGGCGGACCCTCACATGGGCGCATTTTCCGGCGCGAGCGGGCGAACTGCCCCGAACACCATCCCTTTGGCCTATATCCCAGGCACCGTTGTCGACCGACCCTGAAAACAAGCGAAATGTCACGCTGACCTGGAGGTCGTCGATGTTCGCCACCATCGCGACGTGGACCGTGGCCGCGCTCGGTATGGCGGTTCTGCTGGTGATGGCCTTCGGAGCGCTCGCGATCGATTTCGACACTCCGCCGATGCGTCGCCGCCGCAAGCCCGCCGAATGACGCGCGGTCCGTGCGCGCCGGCACGGCGAAAGTGGGTAACCCCATGCGCAGTGATAGGTCTAGGCCATGATCAACGGTCGACCCCCGTGGAAAACCTGAGGGCAACCTGTGAAGTATGCACAGTCGGGCATCTTTCCCGCTCGACGTACGTTCATCGGTTGAGAGCACCCCTCGAGAAAGAGGACGCAAGATGACCACCGCATTCGTTCAGAACCCGTCGCCGGGGAACATGCCGTCCCCGCCGCGCGGCTGGCCGATCGGGTCGTACGAGACGTACGAGGAAGCCCAGCGCGCCGTCGACTATCTGGCGGACAAGGATTTCCCGGTGGCCGACGTGACGATCGTCGGGGTGGAGCCGATGCTCGTCGAGCGGGTGGCCGCCCGCCTGACCTGGGGTGGCGTGCTCGGTCGCGGCGCCGCGTCCGGCGCGTGGTTCGGCCTGTTCGTGGGATTGTTGTTGGCAATCTTCTCGCCGGGTGCGGGATTCGGTCCGATCCTGATCGGTCTGCTGTCCGGTATCGCTTTCGGGATGGTGTTCGCCGCCGTCGGTTACGCGTCGACCCGCGGCCAGCGCGACTTCATCTCCACCAGCCAACTGGTCGCACAGCGTTACGACGTACTGAGCCTGCCGCGCAACGCCGAACGGGGTCGGGAGCTGCTCGCCGAGCTGGCCGCTAAACAGTTCTGATCGGCTCGCGACCCGCAACGGTTTCGCCCGGTGCTCGGCTCCGAAACCGATCGATCCGCGCCCTGCACCAACTCCGACCGCTCCGCGAACGCGGCACTGGCGTCGACTGACACGACGGTCCATGCTCTGACCGGTGCTCGGCCGCACGCCCATCCTGATCGGGCAAGCGCCGGGACGCGTTCCAGGCAAGCGCCTGGTGTCGTCGCGTTCACCCGCGGAATTCGGACCAGCCGAGCACGTCGTCAACCACTTCGTCGAGCGCACCGTCGACCCGCCTCACCAGCTTTTCGGTTTGCGGTCGGCGCTGCGTCGGGTGCGCTTCGTATCGCATGCCGTGCGCCCGGTCGTGCCCTTCGATCAGGATCACGTCGATCCACTCCCCAACCGCCCGCTCTGCCAGCACACTGTCGGGCTCCGCACTGTGCTGCGCAACCGTCGTCCTGAACGTCCAGCCGAGCGTCACCAGCTGTTCCAGCGCGGCGAGCGCGGCCTGCCACTCGGGGTCTTCCTGCGTCACCTGCTCAGCTTGACGTGGCCGAGACCGCGCTGCGTACGTCCGCATGCCGAAGCTACGTCGAACTAGCGCCGAAAACGTCGGCCGTCACCGCTACCGTGGGCACGTCTGAAGTCGCGTGCACTACGCGCACGCGCGCAAGGAAGCCCTGTAGGGCCCGTCGCCGGGCAGACCGAACTCCTGCCGACCTCTTGCCGAACTAGCGCCGAACTTGCCGGTGCGTCGTCTCGTTCACCGCCGATGACCGCCGCGACCTGGTGCTTTACTTCGGCTCAGCACGCAACGTCATCGAACGACTACTGGCTGGACAGGACTGGCGAGGGGGTTATGAGAACGGTTCGACACTGGACCGGACGGGAAGTCCGCGCATTGCGCGCGGCCAGGCGGATGAGCATTCGCGAGTTCGCCGCGCATCTGGGGGTCAGCGACCGGATGGTGTCCAAATGGGAGGCGGCCGGGGAGCAGATCAGCCCACGCCCGGTCAACCAGGCGGCGCTGGACACGTCGCTGCGGCGCTCGTCGCCCGAGGTGCGGGAGCGGTTCGCGGAGTTCCTGTCCACGCCACCGCTGCTGGACGGCGCCGCCGAAGCGGAGAGCCCGATCATCCGGCATCCCGTGGACGGCAAGCGCATGGCGCTGGTGCCAGGCGGCCCGTTCCGAGAAGGGCTCACCTCCGAGCCCGCGTGGCTGCCCGCGTTCTACATCGACATCCACCCGACCACCAACGCCGAGTACGGCCGCTTCGTGGCGGCCACCGGCCATCGACCACCCGCCCATTGGACCGACGAGGGCTGCCCGCCGGAGCGCGCCAGCCACCCGGTGGTGCTGGTGAGCTGGCACGACGCGCAGGCGTACGCGGAGTGGGCCGGCAAGTCGCTGCCGACCGGTGAGCAGTGGGAGAAGGCAGCACGCGGGCAGTTCGGTGATCAGTTCCCGTGGGGCGACCAACCGCTGCCGGACCGGTGCAACGTCTGGGAGACCGGCATCGGCGGCACGGCACCGGTCGGCCGGTACATCCGAGGTGCGTCGCCGTACGGGGTGTACGACATGTGCGGCAACGTGTGGGAGTGGTGCGCCACCGAGCGGGTGCCGGGCCGCTACGAGCGCCGGGGCGGATCGTTCGCGACGCCGCTGAGCCAGTGCCTGCCTGCGTTGAGTGCGGATGGTCCCGCCGGGCTGCGCGCCGATGACACCGGGTTCCGGTGCGTGATGGGTTAGGGGCGAAAACGGGTGGCAGCGCCCGTCCGATGCGGGCAGGTGCACCTGTCCGATACGGGCGGGAGCGCCGGTCCGATACGGGCGGGAGCGCCGGTCCGATACGGGCGGGAGCGCCCGGTCTGATGCGGCCGAGCGCCCTCGCCACCGGCATGACTACCGGCGGCGCACCTTCTCGGTGGTCCCGACGTGATCGAGCGCCCACTCGTTGAGCCCACGCAGCTCCTGCCAAGCTGTACGCACACGGGTCAGCGTCGTCCGCTCGTGCAGGGCGTCGTCCGGCTCGAACGTCTTGCCGACCCACAGCGTCTTGTGCCGCAGCAGGTCGATCCGCGGACGGTCCTCGTCGAACCCACGCGGCTTGGTCTTCAACTGCTCGCCGCGCAACTCCCAGCCGCTGGAGACCAGCTTGTCCAGAATCGCCACCAGTGCCGGCCCGTGATTGTCGTCGGCGACCGACTGGCGGAAACGCGCCAACTGATCGGATTCCAGGTGGTACATGCCACCGCCGACCCGCAGCCCACGCGGTGAGAGCTCGACGTAGTAGGCACCCGCGCCGCGACCGGGTTCGATCACCGCGCCGCAGTGCGTCTTGTACGGCGTCTTGTCGCGCGAGAACCGCACGTCCCGGTAAGGCCGGAAGACTTTCGCGGAGCCGAAACCGGGGGCGAACTCGGGCTCGAGCTCGGCAAGCAGCGCTTCCATCGGCGCGCGCACGTCCCGCCGGTAGATCTCGACGTTGTCCTCCCAGTACGCCCTGGAATTGTCCGCGACCAGGCCGTCGTAGAAGTCGATAGCGTGTTCGCCAAATCCGGTGAAGGTCACAGCCCCAGCGTAGAAGCGAACCGACGCAAGCAGAACGGGGCGACCCACCCGGCTACTGCCGCGCCGTCGACCTCGGACGAACGCCGGCGAGCACCGGCGCGCCTATCCGCCCATGCGCTCGAGCAGTTCGTCGAGATCGGCCCGCTGGAAAGGACCGGCGATCGCCAGCGTTCTGCCGGTGACGGGTTGCTGCACAGCCGGAGCCACCAGCAGCTCCCGCTCACCGAACACGACGGCGACGCGGTTGCGCGGATCCTGCTCCTGCGCTGCGCGAGCAGTCAGCTGCCGGAACTCCGCCGCGTCGTCGGCCGTCAGCCTCAGCTGGAGCTGCCACTGCCCGTTCACCTGCACCGTACGGGCCCTGTCCACGGTGTCGACGACGAAAGCCGCGGGTTTCAGCACCAGACAGCTCCCGCCCTCCTTGTCCTCGACGGCCAGCTTGTCCGCGGGGTCGCACGCGCCGTGCTGCACCTCGCGCACCTCGTGGAACGACAGTGGTTCGGCCAGCGGGCCGCCGCCCCACTGGTCCCCGGTGCTCGGCGCCTTGCCCATGTCCGGGATCGGCAACTGCGGGATCTCCGGCACGTCTGCCTCATCGTCGGAGCAGGCGGTCAATGCAAGCAACGCCGTCAACAACACCAGCAACCCGCGCATGACGCGAGCTTGGCACAACTCGATCCTCGTTGGATATTCGTTGTCCGATATCGACCGCGAACCGACCAACAAGCCCGGGACTGAGCAAACAGAGCCTTTCGACCCTTGCAGTCTCGTGAGAATCACGCAGCATCAGCAGCACGCGGTGACTCCGCTGATGTCCCCCACGGAGGTCTTGTGAATTTGGGCCCGCCACCGACGTTTCGTACCCAGCACACCCCCTTGGCCGACCCCCGGTGATCGACGACCGTACGGCTCGAATCTGGACTGCGATACGAGCACAAGCCGCGCACGACGCACGCCCGCCCTCGCTCGGTGACGTCTGCGCTGTCTGCGCCGCAGAGCTTGACGCCTCGGTCGGCCTGCTCATGACCGACGGCGAGGGCGGCCTGGTCCAACCGGTCGAAGCTTCCGACGACATCGCCGCCGACCTCGACGAGCGTCAAGTCACGTTGGGCGAGGGCCCGGCGAGCGATGTGATCGCGGGTCATCAGGCGGTGCGCATCCCGGATCTGGCCACCGCCGGGCCCGCGCAACGATGGCCGATGTTCGCCAGCTACGCGCAGGGTGGCAGCGTGCGCGCGTGCTTCGCCGTCCCGCTACGAGCAGGCGTGGTCGAGCTAGGCGTGCTGACCGTTTATCGCACTCGCCCCGGCTACCTCAGCTCGGCTGAACTCCTTGACGCATTCGCCTATGCCGACGCCGCGCTCGCCCTCGCGTTGGAGCGCTACATCGAGCTACCGCTGCACCGGTTGAAGTCGCTGGACGAGCTGTTCGCACCACCCCGCTCGGTCATCCACCAAGCGAGCGGAATGGTCAGCGTCCAGCTCGGTGTCAGCTTGGCCGCCGCGCTCGCTCGGCTGCGCGCTCACGCCTATGCGAACGATCAGTCGCTGGCGGACGTCGCCAAAGACGTCGTTGCGCGTCGCCTCCGCTTCGACAACGGCCGCTCGTGACGTCGCCGACCAGCGCCATCCGCGAGAGACTGATGACATGGACTTCGATGCGGTGGCCGACGAGCTGTACGCCGGGCCGCGCGACGACTTCATCCCCACCAGGAATCAGCGGGTCGCCGAGGCCAAGAAGGCCGGCGACAAAGAGTTGGCACAGCGCATCGGAGCCTTGCGCAAGCCGTCGCTGGCCGCCTCGCTCGTCAACCGGCTCGCTCACGACCATCCGGACGAGCTGCGCAAGCTGATCGAGCTGGGCGACGAGATGCGCGCGGCGCACGCCGACCTGGACGGCACGAAGCTGCGGGAGTTGTCCCACCGCAAGCGGACCGAGGTGGAGAAGGTGACCGAGCGGGTGTGCAGCCTCGGCTCGGATCCGACCCAGGCCGTGATGGATCAGGTCAGCGACACGCTGGAGGCGGCGATCGCCAATCCGGACGCCGCTGCCGAGGTCGTCGCCGGACGGCTCGAAGCCGCGCTGGCGCCGTCCGGCTTCGACCAATGGATGATCGCGTCGGTCGACACTCACCGGCGGTCCGAGCCGAAGAAGCCGGGCAAGGACGACGAGAAGCCGGCGGACCCGAAACAGCGCGAGAAGCAGGAAAAGATCGCCGCGGCCCGCGACCGGCTCTCCACCGCGCAGGACGAGCAGTCCAAGGCCGAGGACGCCCTGGCCAAGGCCAACGATGCGGCCACGGAAGCCGAGCAGCAGGTGGAGGACCTCAAGGCCCAGCTCGCCGAAGCCGAGCGCGACCTACGCAAGACGCGCGACGCGGCCAGGGAGGCCCAGCGCGAGTACGACGCCGCGGTCCGCGCCGTCCAGGACGCCGAGAAGGCGCTCAACCGGCTCGAGCCGTCCTGACCGGCGCCGGATGGTGTGCCGACGACGTTCCGGCTGCCCGGGCCGCTTGCCCTTCCTCATGCCCACCGCGGCGCTCCGCTGCAAAGATGTCGAACTGCCACTCCCGCACTCGCCGCCGACGGTCAGCTCCGCATCGAGTCGCTCAGGCGCCAGTCCGCGCAGCGATCAACCCCGCACCGAGTCGCTCAAAGCGCCCAGTCCACGCAGCGATCAACTCCGCAACCGAGCCGCTCAAGCGCCGAGTCCGCGCTCCACCGCGGCGATCAACTCCGGACGCAGCCGGTCCGCCCGAATGATCCGGTCGACCGACCCCACTTCGACGGCCCGCTCGATGCTGTGGATGGCGTCGAACTCCGCGGCCACCTCGCTCAGCTTCTCCGCCCGCACCGAGGCCCGCAGATCCGCCAGCTCGCTGGACAGCGCGGCCCGCTCCGCACCGGTCGCCTCCGCCACCCGGGCTTCCAGGTCCTTGACCCGGGCATCCGCCGCCGTCCGCTTGTTGACCTCGCCGGGAAACACCACGGCCGCCGCGGGCGCACCGCCGATCACCGACGCGAACGATCCTTCGACCGCCAGCACCTGCATGTTCGGGTTCAGCGCCTTCGAGAACACCACGAACGCGCCGCCGTGGTAACGGGAGATCACGCAGAACACGATCGGCCCGTCGAAGTTGACGATCGCCCGGCCGATCTCCGCGCCGTACTCCAGCTGCAGCTTGCGCATCGACTCCGGCGACCCGTCGAACCCACTGAGGTTCGCCAGCACCACCAGCGGCCGGTTCCCGCTCGCCGCGTTGATCGCACGCGCGACCTTCTTCGACGACTGCGGGAACAGCGTGCCCGCGGTGTAGGTGTCCGGGCCGTCGGTCGGCGGGAAACCGCGGCGCGGCACCGACCGCGACTCGATACCGATCAGGCACACCGGATACCCGCCGAGATGCGTGTCGGTCACGACCGCGGTCTCCGCGTCGGCCATGCCCGCCCAGCGTTCCAGCAGCGGGTGATCCTGGTCGGCCACCGCGCGCATCAGCGTGCGGATGTCGAACGGCTTCTTCCGGTCGGGGTTCGTCTCCGCCGAGAAGATGTCACCGACCGTGCGGAAGTCGCTGTCGGCCACCTCGTGCGGGTACGACGAGATGTCCCGGTCCAGCGGGTCCGACGTCTCCGCCCGCCGCGGCCCGCGCTCACCGGGCACGACGTAGGTGTGGTCGTAGTGCTCCATCAGCACGTCCCGCGCGGCGGGCAGGCTCCGCGCCCAGTACTGCGCCTGACCGTTCGGGCCCATCACCCGGTCGTAGCCGCCGATGCCGAAGTTGTCCTCGGCGGAGACACCGCCGGAGAAGTCCAGCGACTGCTTGCCGGTCAGCACCATCGCCGAGTCCGGCGTCATCACCAGCACGCCCTTGGTGTGCATGAGCATGGTCGCCTCGGCATTCCAGTACGGCTGCGCACCGACGTTGATGCCTGCCACCACGACATTGATCTCGCCGCCCGCCTGGGTGAACCGGACGATGCGGTTCAACGCGCGGCCGACCCAGTCGAGATTCTCCGTGCCCGAGTCCATCGAGATCTTCGCGCCCGCCGACAGCGCGAACCACTCCAGCGGGACCTGCATCTTCTCCGCGAGGTCCAGCGCGGCGATGACCCGCGCACATTCCGGCTCGCTGAGCGCGCCGAGCGCCTTGGTCGGGTCACCGAGCAGCACGACCCGGGTCACGCCCTCGGGGTAGCGCTCGGTCGGGGTGCTGACCACACCGGCGACGATCGCGGCCTTGTTGCCGCCCGGCGCCCGGTCCACCGGAACCAGCTCGCCGCGGTCGTCGAGGTCGTACTCGACGAACGAACCGTGCGGGCCCGCCAGCATGCCGGTCAGCTCGTACGGATACGTGGTGCCACGTCGACGAGCCCGCAGCACCCGCTGCGCGTAGTCGTCCAGCGGGGTGATCGGCTCGGTCGGCGGGTCGATGATGTCGATGAGCAGACCCTCGCCCGGCTTGCTGGAGATCCGCAACGCCGCGTCGGTCAGCTCGCCGGTCTCCGGGTTGCGCTGCTGCCCGACGAACATCACCTCACGGATGCCCGCGCCCGAGGTCGACGGCGCCGCGCGGTGCACGATGCCGCGCAGCTCGTCGAGGCTCAGATCGCTCGGCGGCCAGCAGTAGATCAGCACGCGGTTGGTGTCCAGCCTGCTCTTCGCCGACCGCTCGGCCTGGTGGCTACGGATGGCCGCCAGACACGCGGCCAGCGCGCCCTCGGCCGCCGGAAGCGTGATCAACCGGCCGTCGCTGTCCCGCAACGGTGTCAGGTCACGCACCTGCGCCATCGCGATCAACCGCTCGTCGGCCGGGTTCTGCTTGGCCACGCAGCGGAACAGGTAGACGTCCTCGTCCGCGGACGGCAGCCGGGTGAGGTCGAAATTCGCCAGCCGTTGTAGTTGCAGCCGGCGCGCCACCATCGGATGCATCCCGCGGATCAGCGTGTCCTCGACGAGCTCGCCGCCCTCGCCGGGCTGGAACGTGAACTGGTGGTGGTGCACGTCGCCCGCGCGGCCCGCGACCGACACGGTGATCCGCTCGACCCGGCGCAACCACTCCACCTGGGACAACTCCGCGCGCAGCGCGGACGCCACATCGTCCTGATCCTCGGGCTGCTCCGGCCACGCCAGGTAGATGTCGACGGCGAGATCCTGGTCGGCCTGCGCCGCCACCGCCGCCAGCGCACCAGGCAGTGCAGCATGGTCAGTCGCGGTGGCGACCACCCGCCGGGCCCGGCCCTCCAGCCGATACGAGCCGTGCACGACCGGGAACCCGTCGACGACCTCGACGCGCACGTCGTCCAGCTCGACCTCGCGGTAGTAGCGACGGGTCATCACCTCGAGCAGCGGCCGGACATCACTGCCGGGCCGGGCGATGCGCTGCCCCAGCAGCCGCACCAACGGCTCCGGACACGCCACCATGGCGGCGATCCGCTCGGCCCGGTCCTGCGCGTCCGGGTTCGCGTCGAGATACCGCAAGTGCGCGCGCACCCCTGCGTAGATCTCCGCCCGCTTGCGACGCAACAGCGGCTGGGCGAACCACCGGAACACCACGCTCCTGGCCAGGTCCCCGACCACCGGGAAGCGCAGCTGGGTGGCCTCGACCAGGTGCTCGAGCGCTTCGCCCGCGGCGTACTTGAGGTCCTCGCCCGGCGGCGGTTCGACCAGCCAGCGTCGCAGGATCCTGGTCACGATCGCCACGTCGGACGCCGCGCGCTGCTGCGCGAGGAAGATGCGGAACACCGCCTCTTCCAGCGCCTCGGTGCGCTCGAAGCTGTGCACGCCGTAGTGCTCGAGCACCTTGGCCAGCCGGTCGGTGAACCACTCCGGCACCCCGGCCCGCTCGGTGTCCAAGCTCTGCAGATAGCGGTGGAAGAACTCGCGCGGGCTGTGCACGCGGGTCTCCGGCATGCTCGGATCCCGCACTTCCGGCATGTCGGTCGCGCCCGGCCGGTTGCGGCTCAGCTCCGACAGATCCGCGAACAGGTTGAGCAGCTCGATCTCCTCGGCCAACAGGTCGGCCGGGCCGAGCTCGGCGCGGTCGCGCGCGTAGACGTTGAGCAGATTGCCCGCATCCGCCGGGTCGACGTCGAAGCCCAGCAACGTGCTGCGCAGGTCGGTGAGCGCACGCTCGGCCCGCTCCCGCAGCTGCGGCTCGGGCGCGGGCGGGAACTCCAGCGCCGCCGACGGGCCCGAGTCGGCGTGCGCACCGCCGTCACCGATCGGCTCCAGGCGCAGCAGCGGCGCACCTGTCTCCACCTGCGCACCGACCGAGACCAGCGCCTCGGTGACCTTCGCGGCGAACGGCGCCCGCAGCACCGTCTCCATCTTCATCGACTCGAGCACGATCACCGGGGCGCCCGCCTCGACCTCGGCGCCCGCCGCCACCGGAGTGGCGACCACCAGCGCGGGCGCCGGGGAACGCACCACGCCGCCCTCGTCGCGGCTGATCCGGTGCGTGACTCCGTCGACCTCCACCAAGTGGATCGGCCCGTGCGTGCCGGTCACCACCCGGAAGCTGCGACCATTGACGGTCAGCCTGCCGGTGCTGTTGTCGTACCGCTCGACGGCGACGTCCACCGACTGCTCACCGCTACCGGACTCCACCACCACGCGATACCGCTGCGCGTTGACCTGGGCGACCCGCAACCGGTAGGAGTTGCCGCGCAGTTTCAGGTCGATGGCCTGGCCGACCTCGTGCCGCACCTGCGGACGGCCACCGTGCGCGGTCGACAGCAGCCGCTGCCGCTCGGTGCGCTCAGCCTCCTCGTACGCCTCGATCGCCGCGGCCACGAGCGCCACCCCGGCATGCCGGTCGGCCACCAGGCCGCCCTCGGCGCGTACCCGGTCGATCCAGCCGGTGTCGCAGCTGGCGTGCACGACCGGCTCCTGGTCGAGCAGGTCGAGCAGGAAGCTCTTGTTGGTGACCCCGCCCTCGATGAGCACCGTGGTCTCCGCCAGCGCGCGGCGCAGCCGGGCCAGCGCGATCTCCCTGGTCGGTCCGTAACCGATGATCTTGGCGATCATCGAGTCGAAGTCGGCCGGGATGACGTCCCCTTCGGAGAACCCGGTGTCGACCCGGATACCCGGGCCGGCAGGCAAGGCCAGGCGAAGCACCCGGCCCGGAGCGGGGGCGAACTCCCGATCGGGGTCCTCGGCATTGAGCCGGGCTTCGACGGCGTGACCGGACTCGTTCGGCGGCTCACCGGTCAGCGGTTCACCCGCTGCGATCCGCAACTGCGCCCGGACCAGGTCGAATCCGGTGGTGACCTCGGTGATCGGGTGCTCGACCTGCAACCGGGTGTTGACTTCGAGGAACGCGAACAGTCGCTCGGTGGGCTGGTAGAGGAACTCGACCGTGGCCGCGCCCCGGTAGCCGACCGCCACCGCCAGCCGCTCGGCGGAAGCCTTCAACTCCGCGATCTGCTCCGGCTCCAACAGCGGGCAGGCCGACTCCTCGATCACCTTCTGGTTGCGTCGCTGCACCGAGCAGTCCCGCACCCCGACCGCCCACGCCGTGCTGCCGTCCGAGATGACCTGCACCTCGACGTGCCGCGCGCCGGTCACCAGACGCTCCAGGAAGACCACGCCCGAACCGAAGGCTCGCTGCGCCTCCGCCGATGTGCGCTCGAACGCGTCAGCGAGCTCGGCGTCGTCGTGCACCACGCGGATGCCCCGGCCTCCGCCACCCGCGGTCGCCTTCAGCATCAACGGGTAGCCGATGCGACCGGCGGCTTGGGTGGCGGCTTCGAGGCTGTCCACCGGACCGCCGCTCCACGGGGCGACCGGGACGCCGACGCGCTCGGCGAGCTGTTTGGCGCCGATCTTGTCCCCCAGCGTGCGCATCGCCTCGGCGCTCGGGCCGATGAACGTCACGCCGAGCTTGTCGCACAGCTCCGCGAACGCCGGGTCCTCGGCCACGAAGCCCCAGCCGACCCACGCGGCGTCCGCCTGCGTCTCCACCAGCGCGCGTTCCAGCACGGCGAGATCCAGATACGGGCGGTTGGCCGCCGGACCGAGCGCATACGTGTGGTCGGCCTCGCGCACGAACGTGGCCGCGCTCTCCGCGTCGGTGTAGAGGGCAATCGTCTCGATGCCCGCCCCGGTCTCCGCGTTCAGTTCGCGGACCGCGTGGATCAGTCGCATCGCGGCTTCCCCCCGATTGACGATTGCGACTCGACGGAACACCGGGGCAGCCTCCTGGATGGCACTCGATGCGGACGAATTTGGCGAACGGATACTACGACCGTTCTACTCCTACCGAAGCCAGCAGGCATCGCTGCTGGCCCACCGACTTGCCAGCATGCTGGTTACCGGCAGGTAGACCTATGGGGAGCATATGCACGCTCGGTAGCGAGATTTTGGAGGGTTCCTCCAAACAGCAACCCGACGTTCTCAACGCCGAAACTCGGCCTGCCAGCGGCGCGTCGGCGGCGCTTCCTCGCTGGGCCGATCCTGCACGCGAACCTCGGTGAGCCCGCTTGTGGTGAACGAGTCCAGCTCTGCCCTGGTCAGCGGCCACGGCCCGAAGTCGCCGTCGGTGAACGGCTCCTCTTGTTTGTTGTTGATCACCAGCAGTCGGCCGCCCGGGGCGACGAAGCCACCGATGGCGTCGATGACCTGACGGCGCAACGAGCGCGGCAGCGCCTGCACCGTGACGATCTCCACAACCAGATCGAATGCCTGTGACCACTCGGCGGGCGGCTCGAGCACGTTCGCCACGGTGTAGTGCACCGGCGAATCCGGGTGCTTGCGCTTGGCCAGCTCGATGGCCGTCGGCGAGATGTCGAAGGCGGTCGTCTCGTAGCCGAGGCTCGCCACGAACTCGGCGTCGGCGCCGTAACCGCAGCCGACCACCACGGCCTTCTTGCCGGTGCCGTCCAATTGCTGCTCGGCGGCCCACTCGCGCAGCCATTCGTGCCGCTCGGCCACCTCGGCCCACGGGACCTCGCCTTCGCCCCGTGCGACGGCCGCGTAGACCTTTTCGTACAGCTCGACGTAGGACCCCTCGTGCTGTGAGGCGATGTCCGCCATCCACTCCTTGGGGTCGCTCATCGTCCCACTCCTGGTTCCCAGCCGTTGAGTCGCACCTGCTGCGCCGACTGCTCGCGTTTGGCCAGCTCCGCGTGCAGCTCGCGCAGCAGCTCCCGGTCCCGCTCACTCAACCGCGGGTTGTCCAGGTCCTTCGGCGGAAACGCCACCGCGGGCTCGTTCACCCTGGTCGGAGCGTTCACCCCGTCCGGGGTGATCGTGGTCTGTTCGGAGTCCGAGGCCTGCTCCGCCGACTTGTCCGCGGCGATGGCGGCGCGCAACGCTTCCTGCTCGGCGGCGGACATCTCGGTGGTCTGCTCGGCCGGGGTCTCCGGGGGCACCGTCTCGTCGGTCGATCCGGACGAGGGTTCCGCGGTCGCGGTCTGGCTCGCCGACTTCTTCGCGGACGCCTCGGCCTGCGGCCAGAACAGCTCGCCGGGCTCGAGATCGCTGTCGCCGGTGGACTCGACGACGTCGACCTGCGGCATTTGCGTGGTCCACGGGCGGTCGACGTACTGGCCGGTCGACTCGGACTGTTCCGACGAGCTCGCCGACGACTGCGGCCAACTCGTTTCCTCGGTGGGCTGGGCGGGCGGTTCGGGAGTCTGCGCGGCGGGTTCCTCACTCGGCTGCTCGGGCTCCGGCGGCGCGGGCCACTCCGCGGTCTCGGTTCGCGCTTCCGGCTCGGGCTCCGCCGGCACGCTCGACTCGTACGACGGCTCGGTGGCCGACTCGTACGACGCCGCTTCGGTGGCCGACTCACGCGACGCCGACTCGAATGACTCACGGGACGACCGGTGATCGACCGCCTCGCGCTCCGCGCCGTACGCCGACTCACCAGCCGGCTCGTAGCTGGGCCGCTCGTAGGAAGGGGTATCCGACTTCTCGTAGGAGGACGTCACCGCGGCCGGGTCCTCGGCAGTGCTCGATCCACCCGTCACGCGCACCGCCGACCGCAGCGCCAGCCGGTGGTAGGCCGGCCAGTCCGCCCCGGTCTCCAGCACCTCGACGGCCGCGCGGATCCCTGCCCGCCGCAACGCGGTGTCCATCCGATACGCGGTGGCCAGCGCGCTGCCTTCCGGTCCCACCTCGGCCAGCACCACCCGCTGCGGCATCGGACCGGGTGTCGTACCTGCCACGGTGTTCCGCCAGACCGCATGCACGCTGCGCACGTCGGGCAGCCGGTGCACCACGAGATCGAGCGCCTCCGCCACGCCGTCGCTCGCCGTCTCCGTGCCGCTGAACCGGTGCTCGCCCGCGTCGGTAGCGTCGTCGACCCGCAAGTTCGTGGCGAACCATTCCTCCGCGCCGGAGGCGGTGAGCACCGCGGCGAGTTCGGCTTGCTCGGCCGACCGGACCGGGATGTCGCCGGCGATCAACGCGCCCCCGACCAGCTCGGCGGCTTCACCCGTGCGCGCCCGCGCGGCGAGCCGCCGCGCCTGGCTCAACGCCGTGTCGTCGAGTCGGCCGGCGAGCGCGAGCAGTACGCGGTGCAGCCGCAGCGACAGCGCTGCCGGCTCGTTGCCCTCGACCATGCCTGTCCTCCCTCCGGCCAACGGGTGGCGCTCCCGTCGTTCCTGCCACCCGCCGACCTCCCCGAAGGCCGTTGCGCTCGGCACCGCACTATGCGGCACCGACCGGATGCTTGGTGTCCTCCGCGCCGATGCTCACCCGCTGCGAGCGTGCCAGCGCGGCCCGGTGATAGTCCGGCAGCTCCCAATCGGGCGGCAGCACTTCGATGCAGGGCACCTCTTCACCGAGGATGCGCACCACCCGCTGCAGCTCGCCGGTCAACCTTGGCCACCCCGCCAGTGCGGTGACCAGTACTACCCGCTTGGTGTCGTGATCGCCGGGCGTCGTGCGGTACCGCCAGGTCTGACGAACCTCGCCGACCTCCGGCCGCTTCCGCAGCGCCGCACCGATCACCGCCGACACCGAGTCCACGGCGTTCCACCGATCAGGTGCAGTTTCTGTGAATGTGTACCGCCCTTCGGGTGTGTCGTCCACCCCAAGTGCCGAACTGACCAGATGCGGATCGGCACCGTGCGGCAGCAGGGCGGTACGCAGCAGCCGGTGATCGTCCGGCTCGAGATCGATGTCATGCCTGAGCAGCGCCTTCGGCAACGTTCGGGCCAGCACGCCCATGGCACCTTCGGCGAGCCAATCGCGGTAGCGCCACAGCTCCTCGTCCGGCAGCCTGCCGGCCAGGCGCAGCAGGAGTTCATGGCAGGCGAGCTGGTCTTCGTCCTCCACTGGCCCTCCAACCGTGTGACGCTTCACCCGTTCGGCAGCATGCCACAGCCCGGTGACGGCGATTACATCGGTGGGGGATTCCTGCCGCGAGGCCCGGTTACTCCACTACCGGGCGAACCGGAGTACCCAGCTCGACGGTGCGGCTGACGGTGCACCAGCGGTCGTGCGACTTGGTCACCATGGCGGGCAGCATCTCCCGTGCCGCGTCACCCTCCGGCCCCTCCGGGAAACGCACCCGGAAGACCACCTCGAGGTTCTCCATGCGGTTGCCGTCGTCGTCCTTGATCTTGTCTCCGCCGGCGACGAGCTCGAACTGCTCGGGCTCGGCCCGACGGGACGTCACGGTGTCGACGTCGATCGCCGTGCAGCCCGCGATCGCGGTGAGCAGGAGCTCGACGGGCGTGAACGCGTCCGACTCCTTGCCGGTGCCGAACTCCAGCTTGCCGCCCCGGCTGTTGGTCGCGACGTACTTGCCAAGCTCAGTTCGGGTGATCGACACCGATCGTTTGCTGCTCGCACTCATGCCCGCATCATGTCAGGGCAGTGGCTGTGGCGCGACGTCGACGTCGTAGGTCGCTTGATCGCCCTGCACATCCTTGATCACCACGGTGACCTCGTAGCGCTTGCCGTCCGCGGCCATCGTGCACTTGACCGACTCGGCGATCTGCGCGCGCACACTGTCCGGACACTGCACGTCGTCGTGCTGCTTGCCTGCGCTGGTCAGCGCTTCGGACACCCCGCGTGAGAGCTCTCCCGGTTCGATGACCCGCTCGGACTCCGTGCCGCAGCCGACGAGCGCCAGCAGCACCGCGAGGACAGCTACGCGACCGATCACGGGGCCAAACTTACCGCCGTTCGCCACCTGCTGCCCTTCGGCCCGATCGCGTCCAGCCGCCGGCGGAACCGGCAGTACCGTACCGATCGGTCGGGTCCGAAATTGGCGAAAAAATGTTCTGCGTCACCCGTGACGCCGACCACGAACTGTTGGTCGACACACCTGCCACGACAGACAAGAGATCTGTTCATCGTGGGCAGCGCAGGCCGCTGACCAGCACAAACTAGCACGGTTGCGGGAAAATTGATTTTTCGGTTCACCGAACAAAATGGTGGTCGGCGCCGAATATTCGATCACCATACGCCGTAGCGAACAATTCGCGAGCGCGATCAGTGGCAATGCCCCGGAATTGTCGATAACGTCGTTTTCCGGAGAGGGGTGTACCACGAGTTGTCCGCTGAAATTCTTGCGTTCGCCACGGCGTTCGCCCTGGTCTTCGCCGTTGAGCTGCCGGACAAGACGCTCGTTGCGACGTTGGTGCTGACCACCCGCTATCCGGCGCGCGCGGTGTTGACCGGCGCGAGCGCGGCGTTCGCGATCCACGTCGTGGTCGCCGCCCTGTTCGGCCAAGCGTTGAGCTTGCTCCCGGAGAACATCGTGGCCGCGGTGGTCGCGGCAATCTTCGCCATCGGCTCGTACCTGCTGCTGCGGGAAAGCTTCGCCAAGCCGGAGGACGAGTCGATCGACGCCAGCCGCACCGGACCGGTGACGACCATGACCCGGGCCATCGCCACGTCGTTCGGTGTGCTGTTCGCCGCCGAGCTCGGCGACGCCTCCCAGCTGGCGACCGCGGGCCTGACCGCCCGCTTCGGCGAGCCGGTCGCCGTCGCTCTCGGCGCGTTCTGCGCTCTGGTCGCGGTCGCGGCCATCGCGGTCTTCCTCGGCCGCAAGATCCGGGCCCGTATCCGGCCGAAGCTGCTGCAGCGCATCGCCGGCTGCGCCTTCGCCGCGTTCGCCGTGCTGGCCACCGTGCAGGCCTTCAGCTGACCCAGGTCACCGGGCAGTCGTCCCCAGTGCCGGCCGCCGTGCAGACCCTGCTGACGCCGACCACCGGGCAGTTGCTTGCGGTGCCGGCCGCCGTGCAGACCCTGCTGACGCCGACCACCGGGCAGTTGCTTGCGGTGCCGGCCGCCGTGCGGGCTCCGCTGACGGCGGCCACCGGGCAGTCGTTCGCCGTGCCGTCAGCTGACGTTCTGATCCCGGGCACCGCCGCCGAGAGCCGCGGCGAGCTCGGTGGCCGCCTGCATCACCCGTGGCCCGACCTCCTGGCCGTCCAATGCGTGCAGGGACACCACACCGACACTGGCCCGCAAACCCGGGACGCCGCGCACCGGAGCGGCGATGCCGTGTGCTCCCGCCTCCAGCTCACCGACGCTGGACACCCAGCCCTTACCGCCCGGGCGGAGCGCGGACAACGTGAGAGCCTTGCCTGCCGCACCGCGGCCGATCGGGTGCGTCGACCCGACCCGGTAGCCGACGTGATAGCTGGTCCACGTCGGCTCCACGACGGCCACCGCACGGACCGTGTCGTTGTCCGCCACGGACAGATGGGCGGTCGCGCCGAGATCCTCGGCCAACTGCCGCAACACCGGGATGGCCAGCTCGCGCATCTGCGGGACGACCCGACCCGCGAGCCGCAACAATCCGACACCCAGCCGCACGCGGGAGCCGTCCCGGTACAACAGGCCGCGATCGCACAGCGGGCCGAGTAGCCGGTACACCGCGGCCCTGCTGACCCCGATGTGCGCGGCGAGCTGGGCAACCGTGCAAGCCTCACCCTCGGCGTCCGCCACCGCCTCCAGCAGTGCCAGACCCCGGTCCAGCGTCAGCGACGCCGGAGGTTGGCTCACAGCAACCCCAGCTCCTCGAAGTCGGTGACCGTCTCGCCGAACGTGGCCGAGCCGTAGCAGGCGAACAGCTCACGCACGGCCTTGGCCGCTTGGTCCGACAGCCCCTTGGCTTCCGCGGTCAGCGCATCGGCGTCGGTCGAGGACAGTGCATCCCGGACGTCGCCACCGGCCAGGCACCGCGCCGAAGCCACCAGCAGGTTCAGCGAGCCGTGGTGGGTGATGCCGGTGTCGGGGTCGGTGTGCCGGACGGCCCGATGCAGGCTGTTGGTCGCCTTGAACGAGGCACCCGTGACACCCGCGACCACGGCAAGGAAGTCGGCCACCTCGTCCACGCTGGGGAAGTTCTCCGGCGACTGGCCACCGCAGCGGATCTTCGGCCAGCTGCCGTGCTCGATCACGTTGCGCACGCCGTCCAGCCAGCCTTTGCCGCGCCGCGGCTCGACCACCCGCACGACGTCCTCGGGCACGAACTCCGACACGCGCTCCAACCAGACGTCGTCGACGTCCGACGGGGCGGGCATCTCGACCATGTGCAGGTTCAGCAACTCGGCGCGCGACTCCACGATGGAGATCGCCTTCGGCACCCCGCCGAGACCGGTGTCGATGACCAACGACAACGGCAACGGGGTGGACGGGCGGATCTTGATCAACTCGGTGATCAGCTCCGGCAACCGCGACGCCGGGCACAAGAACAACCCCAGGACACCCGAGTGCGGCCCGGTGCGCGCGTCCAGGTAACTGTGCAGCGCTTCCGCCATGCTCGCCGTGCCGGGTGGGAACAACGCGGAGTCGTCTACCAGCTTGCTGAACAGGGGCGGAGTGGGGCGAGGTCCTTGAGGCATGACTTCCGCTGGGCTCGACACGGTTGACACGCTAGTATCGTACTTTATTCGGACAACTTGCCCGATTATCGAACACCTTCGGCGCAACCGGTGCGCCGCTCCGCCCGGTCGAAGGCGAGGTGTCGCCTGCCCGGGAAGGTCCGGCGATCATCCCCGGCACGATCACCGCCGCCCGACCGGCCGCAGCACCATCACCACCTCCGGCCGACGTGATCAGTCCAGCGCCAATCGCGCCACGCGCCCGTCCTGGCCGGACGCCCAGCAGGCCCCGTCGGGCGCGCAGTCCACGGTGTCGAAGCTGCCGTCGTCGAACTGCCGCCAGGTCACCCCGCCGTTCAGACTGACATCGCTGCCCGTCGGACCGACGGCCAGCGCCACGTTGCCGAACCACGGGTGGTAGGCCACCGCCGAGCGGTACCCCTGCGGCGCACTGTGCGGCTCACGCCAGCTCTTGCCACCGTTCCGGGTCAACGCCAGGGCGTCGGCGCCGTTCGTCGGCTCCACGTAGTCGCCACCGATCGCGATCCCGATGCGCGGGTTCCGGAACGCCACCGCGAAGACACCCGCGCTCTCGCTGCTGGCCAGCGGCGTGGTGGACACCGTCCAGGTGTGCCCGCGATCGGCGGAGTGGAAGACCCGAGCCTCGTCGCCACCGCCGCTGGCGATCCACGCGTCCCGCTTACCCGCAACGGCCAGGCACTGTCCGCTGGCGGAGAAGCCGTACTCGTTCGGCAGCGCGGGCGGCATGCCGTCGGACGGCACGATGCTCCACGTCTTGCCGCCGTCGTGGGTCTCGATGAACCGGAACTTGCCGTCGACCGGGTCGCTGACCGCGAGCCCGTTCTTGCGGTCGAAGAACGACACGCAGTTGTAGAAGGCCGTCGGCTCGGCGTTGGTGAAGACGTTGTCCCACGTCTTGCCGCCGTCGGTGGTGCGGTAGATGCGCGAGTCGCCACCCTCACCGATGCTCAGGATGACCGCGGTCCTGGCGTCGAAGGCTTCGATGTCCCGGAAGTCCAGGTCTTCGGCTCCCTCGGGCCCGACGGACTCGAACGTCTGCCCTCCGTCGGTCGTCCGCAGCACAGTGCCGCCCTGGCCGCTGGTCCACACCACGTCGTTGCTCACCACCGACAGCCCACGGAATTGCGCGGTCGTCCCGGTTTCCTTCAACTCCCAGCGCAGGTCCACGCTCGATGCCGCGGTTGCGGTCGGCGCGACGAGCACGGTGGTGGCGGCGACGCCGGCAAGTACGGCAGCACGCAGGGTCTTCATGGTCCTGACTCCCTCGTCCGATGGCCCGGATGTGACGGCCAGCGAGCAACCTAGCCGAACGCGTGCCCGACGCCCAGATCTGAAGGTTTGATCTACCGCCTGGCCGGGTAGAACTCACGCACTATGACCACAGGAGAAGATGATTTCGCCGATCGCGAAGAAGAGATCGTCGAGCAACCCGACGGCCGGATCCGTGTGGTGCGGACCCTCAACACGGTGATCCGGTTCGTCACCGGGCTGTTCGCGCTGGTGCTGGTGTTGCACATCGTGCTGGTGGCCGCCGGAGCGAACTTCGGCAACGCGTTCGCCTCGTTCGTGCGTTCGTTCGCCAACGCCGTCTCGCTGGGGCTGAACAACCTGTTCACCTTCGACAACGCCACGCTCGAACTGGCCGCCAACCAAGGGCTCGCCGCCGTCCTGTGGTTGATCATCGGTGTCGCCCTGACCGCGTTGATCGCGGGCATTTTCCTGCCCGGCGCCACACGGATCGTCCGGCGACGCCGACGCGGCTGACCTCGATCGCGCCGCTAGTGTGGGCGCGTGGCGTCCACCCTGCGTGCGTGGCTGAATCCGGCCCGGCCGGAGTTCCCCGCGATGCTGACCGAGGAGCGGGATCGGCGCGCGGTTCGCATCGAGCTACTGATCGTCTTCGCGATCACGCTCGGGCTGTCCGGTGCGAGCAGCCTGCTGTCCTACCTGGACGGCCTGCTGCAACAGGCAGCGCTCGCCGACCAGAAGGTGGCGCTCAACGTCACCACGACCGACATCCAGCTGATCGACTTCTTGCGCCAGTTGCTCGGTGTCGTGCGGCTGGTCGGGTGGGGCGCGCTGGGCGCGTACCTGCTGTGGCGTTCCGGCATCGAGCTGCGCCGCATCGGTTTCGGTCGCACGGACAAGAAGGACTGGCTCGGCGGTGTCGGCCTCGCCGCGTTGATCGGCATCCCCGGGCTGGCGCTCTATCTGATCGCCTGGCAGCTGGGTCTCAACCGCGCGGTGCTGCCGTCGGCCATGGACGAGACGTGGTGGCGGCCGATCGCCCTCACGCTGTCCGCCATCGGCAACGCGCTCGCCGAAGAACTGCTGGTCGTCTCCCTGCTGCTCACCCGGCTACGACAACTGGGCGTCAGCGAGAACCGCAGCCTGCTCATCTCGTCGGTGCTGCGCGGCAGCTACCACTTCTATCAGGGCCTCGGCGGGTTCGTCGGCAACGTGGTGATGGGCCTGATCTTCGGTCGCGTGTGGCAGAAGACCAACCGGCTGTGGCCGCTGATCATCGCCCATGCCCTGCTCGACATCGTCGCGTTCGTCGGCTACTCGCTGTTGCGCGGGGTTTCCTGGTTGCCGGGATAGCGCCGTGGATCCACACGCTTACGCTCGCCAGGTCGTCCGCACGCTGCGGGAGCACTTGCTGCCCGGATCGCTGCTCGGCGCCTGGCTGATCGGTTCGATCGCGTGGGACGACTACCGACCCGGCAGCAGCGACGTCGACGTCCTCGCCGTGGCCGAGACCCAGCCGGAGCCCGTACGTCGCGCGTTGGCCGACGCCCTGATCGCCTTGCCTTGTCCGGCCAGACAACTGGAGTTCGTTCTGTACCCGCCGGGGCCGGATCAGCCGTCGCGCTGGCAGCTGAACGTGAACACCGACCCGGTGCGCGTGTCGACCGACCCGGCGACCGAACCGGCGCACTGGTTCGTGCTGGACATCGCGATGGCCAGGGAACGCGCCATTCCGCTGTACGGGCCGCCCGCCCACGAGTTGCTTGCTCCGGTGCCGCCGGAGGTCGTCCACCGGGCACTGAACGACTCGCTGGACTGGCACGACGCCAATGAGCGCACCCAGCCCAATGCGGTGCTCAACGCCTGTCGTGCCTGGCACTACGCGGAAACCGGGAGGTGGGCGTCGAAGACCGCGGCGGCGCTGTGGGCTCGAGAGCGGGTGGCGGACCCCAGCAAGATCGACGCCGCTTTGGCGCGACGAACCGGCGTCGAGAACCCTAAACTCAGCGGGTGAGCCAGACACCCAAAGCCACCCCGCACGTCGACAGTGAAGTAGGCCCGCTGCGCTCGGTGCTGTTGCACCGCCCGGGAGACGAGCTCAAGAGGCTCACCCCGCGCAACAACGATTCGCTGCTGTTCGACTCGATCCCGTGGGTGACCCGCGCGCAGGAAGAACACGACCAGTTCGCCGAGCTGCTGCGCTCGCGCGGCGTGGAAGTGCTGCTCCTCAACGACCTGCTCACCACGGCATTGACCGACGAGCGGGCGCACGCCGCTGGGGTGGACATCGCGGTCGACCCGCGCCGCCTGGGCCCGAGCCTGACCGATGTGCTGCGCAGCTACCTGTCCTCCGTCGACGCGCAGACGCTTGCCCGGGTGCTGATCTGCGGGATGACGTTCGAGGAGCTGCCCGCCCACGAAGGCGCCTCGCTGGTGCGCAAGATGAACCATCCGCACACGTTCGCCATCGACCCGCTGCCGAACCTGCTGTTCACTCGCGACTCGTCGGTGTGGATCGCCGACCGGGTGGCGGTGGCGTCGTTGGCGATGCCCGCCCGCGCCAGGGAGACCGCACTGCTCGACGTCATCTACGCCTACCACCCACGCTTCTCCACCGCAGGCCGCGCGTACGGCTCGCACCACGCTCCCGTCGAAGGCGGCGACGTCCTGTTGCTCGCCCCCGGTGTGGTGGCGGTCGGTGTGGGTGAGCGGACCACGGCCGCCGGCGTCGAAGCGTTGGCGCGGTCGCTGTTCTCCGACCAGGCGGCGCACACCGTGCTGGCCGTGCCGATCACCCAGACCCGCGCGACCATGCACCTGGACACCGTCTGCACGATGGTTCACGCCGACGCTGTGGTCATGTACCCGCCGACGCGAGACTCCCTGGAAGCGTTCACGCTACGGCCGGCGGACTCCGACGGTGGACAGCTGCAGATCGAGGGGCCGGAGCCGTTCCTGGCCGCAGCCGCCGATGCGATGGGCATCGACAAACTGCGGGTCATCGACACCGGGCTCGACCCGGTGACCGCCGAGCGTGAGCAGTGGGACGACGGCAACAACACGCTGGCGGTGGCGCCCGGCGTGGTGATCGGTTACGAGCGCAACGTGGAAACCAATGCCCGGCTGGAACAGGCCGGGATCGAAGTGCTGGCGATCGCCGGATCCGAGCTGGGATCGGGGCGTGGTGGTCCGCGTTGTATGTCGTGCCCGATTATTCGGGAACAATTTTAGGAGAGGCTTACCAAAGTTAGATCCCCCTCGCCGATGTTAGGCTTGCCTGGGTGGAAAGGCGCAGGTCAGGGCACGTATGGTCGGAGCATGCCACTCACCAAGAAAAATCCTCGATCCAAATTTTTCGAGCTGCTCCAGGACCAAATTCAAAACGAGTTTCACGCGTCCCAGCAGTACATTGCGCTGGCGGTGTGGTTCGACAACGAAGATTTGCCGCAACTGGCCAAGCACTTTTACCGCCAGGCGGTGGAAGAACGTAACCACGCGCTCGCCATGGTGCAGTACATGCTGGACACCGACCATCACGTGGATATCCCCGGTGTGCCGGAGGTGCGCAACGAGTTCACCGCGCCGATCGAGCTGATCCAGCTCGCGCTCGACCAGGAGAAGCAGGTCGCCAGGGACATCGAGTCGTTGGTGCGGGCGGCCAGGGACGCCGACGACTACACCAGCGAGCAGTTCATGCACTGGTTCCTCGCCGAGCAGGTGGAGGAGATCTCGCAGATGAGCACGCTGCTCACGGTCGCCAAACGCGCCGGGGACGACGTGTTCGAGATCGAGCGCTTCCTGCACCGGGAGACGGTCGGCGACGGCGGCGATGCCGCCGACATGCCGCCGGTGGCCGGAGGGGCGCTGTAAGGGCCGTCGTAACGGGTTTGGGCGACAGCGCGCGGGTGTCTCTGCGTGGGCCGGCGTACGGTCGGGAACGCCGGGAGCCCGCTCACCGCAAGCCGCGGGGTCGGGCGTGCCGGAGAGGCGGCTCCAGACCAGCATCGGGTCGATGCGTGCCGGGTGTCCCGCGGGCCAGGGTGGTCGGGCGTCTCGCCAGGCCCGGCCGGCTGCGGCCCCTACCTCAACAGGTCCCGTCGGTCAGCGCGAACCCGCTGACCTCGTCCCCGTCGGGCACCGCGAACTCGTACGTCGTCCCCGCCCCGGTGTCCGCTCGATACACGCCGTCGGACTCCGTGCCGTCCGGGTAGGTGTTGCGCAGCTCTTCCTTCGAAGTGCCCGAACCAACCCCCTCCGGCGTGCGGCCGTTGTTCCCGGCCGAGATGCGTCCGACACCGGACTCGGAGATCGTGAGGGCGCTGACCTGATCGTCGCGGGTGGACAGCACATACGTCGTGCAGCCCTGCGGCGGCGCGGTGTTCTCACCGAGATAGCCGGCTTTCCGCACCTCCTCGTACGACATCCCCAGCTCGATCGGCCCCCACCCGCTCGGACCGATCGGCCCACTGGCGTACAGCGGCACATTCGGCACGTCCGGTGAGCTGTCCTGCGAGGTCTTCGACGGCGGTGGTGGCTCGCTGCGTGGCTCCGACTCCGGCGCTTCCTTCGTGTCGCTCTGCGTCGGCACCCGCTCCACCTGCGGTTCGCGTGACGGAGGCGCCACCGACGAGCTCTCCGCCGTCGACAGCGTCGGCCCCGCACCCGACGCGGCCACCGTGCCCTGCTGATCGCCGTTGGGCGGCATCGCCATCACGGCGACGCCCACCGCGGCGACCGCGACCACCGCGAGGCCGCTGCCCACGACGGCCATCTCCCGGCGCCTGCGCACCCGACGGGCCCCGGAGACCACCGCGTCCCGCGCGCCCGGCGCGACGTGAACGGTCAGCCGCTCGTCGTCGAACAACCTGCGCAGGTCCGACTCCACGTCGTGATCGGAACGCTCACTCACGGCTGACCTCCCTCCTTCGCTGCTCCGGCCAGCTTCTTGCGCAGTGAAGTGATGGCCTTGCTCGCCTGGCTCTTCACCGTTCCCGGGCTCACGCCCAGGCTGTGCGCTATCTCCGCTTCGGACAGTCCTTCGTAGTAACGCAGAACTATCACCGCACGTTGCCTCGGCGGCAGTTCGCGTAGCGCCTGCCACAGCGGTTCGTGCTCGAACGGGTCCGGATGCTGGTAGGTGTCGCGGTTCTCCGGCAGCTCGGCGACCAGCTGCTCCCGCCGCCGCTTGCGCCACCGGGAGATGTGCGCGTTGGCCATGGAACGCCGCACGTAGGCGACCGGGTCGTCGGTCTTGCGCGAGATGCTGTTCCAGCGCGAACCGATCTTCTCCAGCACCGTCTGCACCAGGTCGGCGCCGTCGTGCGGGTTGCCGGTCAAGGCGTAGCCGTAGCGCAGCAGCCCAGGCAGCTGGGCATCGACGAACTCGCCGAAATCCCCCAGCTCGCGCGCCACGGCCCCGCCCCCCATCACCGCAAGGTCAGTTGCCGTCCGAGAATGCCGTCCCGAGCCCGCCGCTCCTCACCGGTCAACGGCTCGGCGGACAAGCTGGCCAGCGCCTGCTCCAGCCGCTCGCCGAACCGCTCGACCGGCTCGGCCCACTCGCGGGCATGCGCCTCACGGTCGACGTCCCACACCGGAACCAGCAGGCCGTGCGCGCGGAACGAGCCCGCATAGCGGGAATCCTCCCCGAGGTCCAGTTCGCCGCGTGCAGACAATCGCGCCAAGGCTTTGAGCACGTCGTTCTCCGGCTCCGGCCGGACCCACCGGATGTGCGCCTTCTCGCCGGTGTCCACCCAGTACACGGCCGGACCGATGCGGTGCGTCGGCAGGATCGCCTCATTGGCGCGCTCCAGCGACAGCTGCACCTCTTTGCTGGTCGAGTCCTGATCCTCGGGCAGCCACCAGGAGAAGTCGTCGTGCAGCTCCGGCACCAGCTCGGCGTCGGTCTTCACCAGATCCTGCAGTCGCTCGCCCTCCTCGGGCGGGCTCGTGGTGTCCGGCGCGGCGAGCACCTCGCCCTCCTCGGCCGCCAGCACCCAACGCAGGCTGCGCCCGATGTCCCGGCTGACATCACCCGAGCGGGTCTGCACCTGCATGGCCACGAACCGCTTGCCGTCCGCCCGCACCATCGCAGCGGCCGCCCCTGGCAGCACGGTCGCCAGCGTGACCTCGCCACCGTCGGCCAACGGCAGCTGCACGGTCGCCGACGGCACGAACTCACGCATCGCGATCAGCTCGGTCTCCGCGGCCAGGCCCTCGAACGGCTGAGCCACGAAGACGTCGCGGACCTTCTGCTTCTTCCTCTCCTCGGCCCGGCGTGCGGTACGCGCGCGGCGGGAACGCTTGGCCACGTGAAAACCTCCTCGCTGCGGGTTGTCGCCCCGGTTGGTTGAAACTACCCGGTGGCTAGCGGCGCGCCCCGGCCGGGCGGACCGCCCGCAGCGGGGGTGCCGCGGCGTCGGACCGCACGGCGACGACCTGCAGCCGCTTGCCGCCCAACGGCCGCTCCGGGGAGAGCAGCATCCCGATGCGTCGGATGACCAACACGGTGATGACGGCCAGCGCGGCCGCGGCCCAGTGGGTGATGCCGGTCAGCAGCACGGCGTCCGCCATGGCCTGCACGCCCTCGCCCATTCGCCGCCACAGCGTCACGGCCACCAGGACCGCGTTCAGCACACACGCCGCCCACCACACCACGACCAGCCGCGACGGCCTCGGCCGGGAATCCGCAGGCTTGCCCATCGCCAAGTGCTCGAGCTCGGCGACCACCGGCCCGGCGAGCACCAGGGCGGCGAACGCCACCACGGCGACCAGCACCGGCGCGGCGATCACCACGACCAGCTGCGGCAACTCCACGCGGTACTCCACCGCCGCCACGACAGCGAGCAGGACCCACAGGCCGACCAGCCGGATTCCGGCAGCCACCGGACCGTAAGCGGGCTCGACGTCGGTAAGCCGGGACGCCTCGGCACGGGCCAGGTTCAGCCACCACAGCCCGAGCACCAGCGCGGCGAACAGCAGGATCGGGATCGGGTACCAGAACCCGGTCACCAGCCCGTCGGACAACCGCACGGACACCGTGCTGAGCGGTTCGTCCCGGCTGATCACCAGCAGCGCGTAGCGCCAGAACTCGGCGGCGCCCGCCAGCACCGCGAACACCGCGATCGCCACCAGCACGCCGACCGTCCACGTCCCCACCGGCCGAATCAGCTCGTCGGGCCGGGCGCGTGCGCTGCGGGTGCCCGGCACCGAGGTCGGCTGACGCCAGATCAGGTTCGGAAAGCCCCAGCGCGGTGGCGCCGGATACTTCGGCGGGCCGGTGTAGGGCGGCTCCGGCGACCGGCGACGCGGCGCAGCGCCGGGCGGCGGGCTCGCCGTCCAGCGGACCGAGAAGCCACGAGCCGGATCCAGCGTCATCGCAGCTACAGCACCGTCGGTTCGACGTTCGGGTCCTCGGCCACCACCGGCCTGCCCTCGGTCAGCCACGACTTCATGCCGCCCGCGACGTTGCACGCCTCGAACCCGTTGGCGTTGAGGAAAGCGGTGGCCTGCTCGGAGCGGCCGCCGGTGCGGCACACCACGTAGATCGGCTGATCGTCACCGAATTCGGCCAGCTCGGCCATCCTGGCGGGCAAGTCGCGCAACGGGATGTGTCGCGCGGTCGGCGCGTGACCGGCGCGCCACTCGTCGTCCTCGCGGACGTCGAGCAGCGGGAACTCGCCGTCGGGCAGGTCAGCCACCCGGGTGGTCGGTACGTCTTCGGCAAACATTGGCACGGTGCCGATGGTGCCACGACCGCCGTAGGGTTGGCGTCAATCGGCCCGGTTCCGGTGCTTACCCGGGGTGAGCCGGACGCGTTCCTCGGCCTGTCCGTACCGCGGAATGTCCTTGTCCCGCAGGAAGCCGAGCGGGTCGGGCGCGTGCATGCGCAGCATGAGGTCGTCAACGTCGGCGGACACGCGCTTGCGCGAAGCTTTGCTGACCACGATGGCCACCAGGAACGCCAGCGGCACGGACAGCAACGCCGGGTGGTCGACGAGCACCGGCGTCTCACCGCCGCGCAGGACGCCTGCCACCTTGAGGCCGACCGCGGCCAGGACCACCCCGCCGCCGAACACCATCGCGATCGCAGCGCCCTTGGCCTTGAGCCCGCGCCACCAGATGCCCAGCACCAGCACCGGGCAGAACGTCGAGGCAGCCAGCGCGAACGCGTACTCCACGGCGTGCGCCAACTCCAGGCGCGGCGCCACCAAGGCCACCCCCAGCGCGGCACCGGCGATGAGCACCGCACCGAGGCGGTAGTTACGCAGCCGCTCGGGCAACAGGCCGGTGGAGATCACGCCCGCGACGCTGAACACCAGTCCGGACGAGGCCGCCAGGACCGCGGAGAACACGCCGGCGACCAGCACCGCGGTGAGGATCTCCCCGGGGAGGCCGTGAAGCACCGCCGAAGGCAGCAGGAGCACGGCCGTGTCGGTCTCCCCGGTCACCAGCAGACGCGGCACGTACAGCCGGGACAGCACCGCGAGCATGATCGGGAAGACCGCGAACAACCCGACGAACAGCAGCACGTGCAGCGTGGTCCGGCGCGCGGAGACGCCGTCCGGGTTGGTGTAGAAGCGCACCAGGATGTGCGGCAGGCCCATCGTGCCCAGCAGCAACGCCAGCAGGAGTGAGTACGTGCCGACCAGCTGCCAGGCGTCTCCGCCGCCCGGGTCCAGCCAGTCGGTGTTACCTGCGGGTTGGCCGGACACCACCGGCACCGGGGTTCCCGGCTGGAACGACAGCGTGGTGCCCGCGCCGACGTGCAGCGGGCCGCGCTGCGGCGACCACGTCGTGGTGCCGTCGGTCGGCTCGCCGTCGATCTCGCCCTTGGCCTCGAACTCGATCGGAGCGTCGACATTCAAGGTCACCGGCTGCTGCATGCGCACCGTGGTGGGCTCGTTGAACACCGGCGGCGAGGGCGACGTGATACCACGCGGCGACCCGTCCGGGCCGGCGCTGACGAACACCGCGAGCAGCACCAGGGTCGGCGCGATGATGGCGAACATCTTCAGCCAGTACTGGAACGCCAGGGTGACGGTGATGGCGCGCATGCCACCGCCGAGCACGGTGATCAGCACCAGCACGGTCAACGCCACCGGGCCCGCCCACTCCGGCCCACCGAACAGCGTGCGAGCGGCCAGCTCGGCGCCGTGCAGCTGCGGGATCAGGTAGAGCACTCCGATCAGTGCCGCGATCAGCGACGACAGCCCGCGCATGCCCCGGCCGGGAACTCTGGCGTCGATGAAGTCCGGCATCGTGTACGCGCCGGAACGCCGCAGCGGCGCGGCCACGAAGATCAGCAGCGCGACGAAGCCCGCGGCGAAACCGATCGGGTACCACAACCCGTCCGCGCCCTGGGAGAGCACGGCACCGGTGATGCCGATGAACAGCGCCGCACACAGGTACTCGCCGGACATCGCGGCGGCATTGCGCCGGGAACGCACGGTCCGCCTGGCGAAATCGAAACTCTGGCCGCTTCTGGTCGAGCGCCTGCCGAGTGCGTACGTCACCACCGCAACCACCGACAGGGTCACCACAGCGGCAATCTGCAGATCGGTCATCCGCGATGCTCGATCATGTCCACGAACGCCCGCTCATGGCGTTCGGTCACCCGGATGTACAGCAGCCCGATGCCACCGAGCACGGGGAACGGCGCCACCCCCAGCAACAGCCAGGCCAACGGCACGCCGACGACCTCGAGTCGCGCGAAGCCGGGCGCCAGCCACATGGCGAGCGGCAGGCCGACCACCAGCACCAGCACCGCCAGGGCGAACAGGATCCCGATCACCAGCAGGCCGCGGATCTGGTCGGCGATCAGCGTGGCGCCCCAGCTGGTCTTCTCGGCCAGCTCGGCCCGCGAGTGCAGATGCGGCCGGACCGGGGCGACCGGGCCGTCGTTGAGCACCACGCGCTGGCGCTTCGGTTTGGTCGGCGGGTCGATGTCCGCCTTCGCATGCGCGGGCAACCCGGGCACCCGCTCCACCGGGATCGGCTTCATCTCCGGACGAGAGCGTCCCAGCGTGGGGTCGGGCGTGCGTACCCGCGGCCACCGCGGCGACGAGGTCCGAGTGGCGTCGTCCATGGTCAACTTCTCAGATTGCCGGTGAGCCGATCCTTCAACTCACGTGTGTGCCTTCTACTGACCGGTAGCAGTTTCTCCTCGTTGCCGATCACCACCTGGTAGCCGCCCTGCCCCATCCGCAGCTCGGTGATCAGCCGCAGCGCCACCAGGTACGACCGGTGGATCCGCACGAAGCCTGCCTTGCCCCAGCGCTCCTCCAGCTGCGCCAGCGGGATGCGTACCAGGTGCGACGAGCCGTCGGTGGTGAACAGCCGGGCGTAGTCGCCCTGCGCCTCCACCCAGCGAACCTGCGAGCGCGGGATCAGCTTCGTGGTGCCCGCCAGCTCCACCGGGATGACCTCGTCGTCGTTCGGTGCCGCGCGGTCCTCCTGCGGTGCGCCGTAGCGCTCGCGCAGCTTGGCCCGCACCCGGTCGATCGCCTTGTCGATCCGCGGCTGCTCGTACGGCTTGAGCACGTAGTCCACCGCGCCGAGGTCGAACGCGTTCACCGCCTCGTCGCCGTGGCCGCTGACGAACACCAGCAGCGGTGCCGGGTTCAGCGCGGCGAACACGCGAGCCATCTCCATGCCGGTCAGGCCGGGCATGTTGATGTCCGCGAACACCACGTCCACCGCGGGCAGGCCCGCGTTGCGCCGCTTGGTCAGCAGCGGGTGCTCGGCCGAGATGATGCGCAGTGCCTCGGACGCGTCGACCGCCTCGAAGATGTGGCCGATGTACCGGTTGGACTCAAGCCGGTGCTTGAGCATCTCCATACCGGGCTTCTCGTCGTCCACGGCGATGGCGACCAGGCGCCGTGTGTCGTCATGAGTACTCACAGTGACAAGCATCCTGCCTAGTGCAGGTACAGATGTCTAGGTCGGAACGAGCGTTGTTGGTGTCTGCCTGCAGCGTTCACCAGACGCTAAGTTCCTGTCACGCAACGCTGTTGTCGCAGGGAGATCATAAACCGAAGCGCGACCACGCCGCTCGGTGCTCCACCGCGGTCAACAGCGCGTCGATGCCGGCGGCCGCCGGGCCGCCCAGCCCGAGCCGGGCCAGCAACGGCTTCTTCGGCTCGGCCACGGTGATCTCGGCCTCCGGGTAGCGCTGTTTGACGACCTCGCGCAGCGTGCCGATGCCGTCGATCAGGCCGAGCTCGTGCGAGCGCGGGCCGAGCCACACGTCACCGGTGAACAACTCCGGGTCGTCCTTGAGCCGCTCACCCCGACGCTGCTTGACCCAGTCGACGAACAGCTGATGCAGCTGGTCGTGCATGTTGCGCAGCCACTCGACGTCCTCCGGCTTCTCCGGCTCGAACGGGTCGAGCCTGCGCTTGTTCTCGCCCGCGGTGTACAGCCTGCGCTCGATGCCGAAGCGGTCGATGAGGCCGGTGAAGCCGAACCCGCCGGAGACCACGCCGATCGAACCGACCAGCGACGTGCGGTGCGCGTAAATCTCGTCGGCCGCGCAGGCCAGCCAGTACCCGCCGGACGCGGCGACGTCCTCGCAGAACGCGAGCACCGGGACCTTCTTCTCGTCGGCCAGCTCGCGGATGCGCTCGGCGATCAGCCCCGACTGGGTGGGGGCGCCGCCGGGCGAGTTGACCAGCAGCGCGACCGCCTTGAGCCGGTCGTGCTCGAACGCGCGGGTGAGCGCCGACTCGACGGTGTTGACGTTGAGCACGCCGCGACTGAACGGCGACGCCTGAGGAGTGATCACCCCGTGCAGCTTGACCACGGAGACGACGTCGGTCTTGTCCCCGCGGTCGGCGATCTTGGGCAACCGGGCGGTCAGCTTCTCGGCAACGCTCATGAGCCCCAGGGTAGCGAGAAAAGGCGACCCCCTGGGCTTCTCGCCGGCTGGACTACGGCCGGCGCCCAGGGGGTCGGGTAACTGCCTGGTATTCGCTGCTGACGGACAGCCACCTCACAAGTGATATCCGCTGCTAGCGGACAGCCACCTCACGAGTCCAGTAAGCCTTCACTGTTTGGACCACCTCCTCTCCCGTGTGCCGTCAACGGTAGGTAGCCCCTTGCTGTGGTGGCAACTGCATTTCCTGCGCGGTCCGCCTGCCCCGGCGACGTCGTGGCTGTTTCCACTCCTCGGTCGGCGGGTCCTGGCCGTGTCCGGTCCGCGTCGGCAGTCTGCGCGGCCGCGGACGCTGTACGGGCTTCTGTTGTTGCGGCGGCAGCAGCGGAGAACGGCCGGAGTCGCGTTCTTCCTTCGCCGCTTCGTATCCGGGGATGTCCGGCCGCACGCCCGGCGCGAACTTCGGCACCCGCAGCGTGATCTTCATGCCCGCACCCACCGCGGTCTCCACGATCACCGGGTACTCCGGGCCGAACAGCTGCCGCATCCGCTGGCTGATGTTGCCGAGGCCGACGTGTTCGCCGGTGCGGTGTGCCGAGGACAGCTCCTTGAGCTTGGCCGGGTCCATGCCGACGCCGTCGTCCTCCACGATGATGACCGCGTCGTTGCCCGCGTCCTCGGCGATCACGGTGACCGTGCCACCGCCAGGTTTGCCGGACAACCCGTGCTTGACCGCGTTCTCCACCAGCGGCTGCACGATGAGGAACGGCACCACCACGCCGAGCACCTCCGGCGCGATCTTCAGCCGGACGTTGAGCCGATCACCGAAGCGCGCGGACTCGATGGTCAAGTAGCGGTCGACGTTGCGTAGCTCCTCGGCCAGCGTGGTGAACATGCCGGAGCTGCGGAAGCTGTAGCGGGTGAAGTCGGCGAACTCCAGCAGCAGCTCGTTGGCTTCCTCCGGGTCGGTGCGGATCAGCGACGAGATGGTGTTCAGCGCGTTGTAGACGAAGTGCGGGGAGATCTGCGCCCGCAGCGCCTTGATCTCCGCCTGCTGCAGCGCCGACTTCGACTCCTCCAGCCGCGCCAGCTCGAACTGGGTGCGCACGAACTGCGCCACCGCGTCGGCCATCTCGATCAGTCTGCGGCTGCGGCTGCGGCCGACGACGATGAGGACCGCGTCGGTGCGGCCTTCGACGATCAGCGGCACGATCACCGCCGACCGCATCCGGCACGAGCTGCGGTGCGTGCAGGGCAGCTTCTCGTGCGGGACCAGTTCCCTGCGGTGTCCTTCCCGGGCGGACGCGATCGCCGGCTCGAGGTCGACGTAGTGGTCGGTGGCCTCGCCGTCCCAGCTGTGCAGCACTCCTGCGCCGTCGGTGATGCCGACCGCCACACAGTTCAGCAGTTGGCGTAGGTGGCGCGTGATGCGGTCGGCGGCTTCCTGGTTGAGGCCCTCACGAAGGTCCGGCGCGGCCAACGCCAGCCGGTGCACGGCGTGCAGTACGGCGTCCTCGGTCGCCTTGCCCGGTCGACGCGAGCGGAGCCACACCACCAGCGCGATGACGATCGCGACAGCGGCAACCGCCCACCCGAGCAGCTGCGATAGCGGAACGTTCGGCACCTGTCAATGTTCCGGTTTCGCCGCGCGTGAGACAAGTGCACTGCGTAATCTTGCCGTTCGCGTCGGTGAAATCACTTGAGTAGACGATCCATCCTGCGGTCCGACAGCGGCTTGCCCTTGGTCTGGCAGGTCGGGCAGTACTGGAACGACTTGTCGGCGAACGACACTTCGCGGATCTTGTCCCCGCACACCGGGCAGGGCAGCCCGGTCCGCCCGTGAACCCGCAGGCCGGAGCGCTTTTCTCCCTTCAAGCGGGCGGCCTCCTGGCCCACCGAGCGGTCCACCGCGTCTCGCAACACGGTGACCATCGCCTCGTGCAGCCTGTCGAGCGCGTCGTCGTCGAGGCGGCCCGCCGTGGCGTACGGGGAGAGCCGGGCCGTGTGCAGGATCTCGTCGGAGTACGCGTTGCCGATTCCGGCGATGAGGCGCTGGTCGGTGATCGCGTTCTTCAGCCGTTCGGTACGGCCGGCCAGCAGTTCGGCCAGGTCGTCACGACTCAACGTGGCGGCGTCCGGGCCGAGCGTGGCGACGCTGGCGACGTCGTTCGGGTCTCGCACCAACCAGACCGCCATGCCCTTCTTCGTGCCCGCTTCGGTGAGGTCGAAGCCAGGGCCGCCGAGGTGTACGCGCAGCGCGATCGGGCCTTTGCCCGGCCGCAGCGGCTTCGGCGACAGTTCGTCCGACCAGCGCAGCCAGCCCGCACGGGCCAGGTGCATCACCAGGTGCAGGTCGCCGAGGCTGACGTCGAGGTGCTTGCCGTGCCTGCCCACATCGGTGACCTCGCGCCCGTGCGCCGCGGTGATCGGCGGGTCGAACGTCTTCAGCACCGACAGCGAGGCCACGTCGATGCGGGCAACCACCCGGCCGACCGCGTGCTCGCGGAGGAAGTGGGCGAGCGCTTCGACCTCGGGCAGTTCGGGCATCGGGTTCGCCTACTCGACCGGCCGTAGCGGCCCGTTGATGTCCGGCAGCGAGTGCGACTCGATGTCGTGCTGCACCCGCCGGAGCTCGGTGTTGACCTTGAACATGCCGCGGACGGTGCCGACCCAGCGTTCCGGCTGTGGGTCCTCACCGTCACCTTCGGCTTCCGCCACCACCCGCCACGGACGGCGCAGCACCCAGCGCACCGGGAAGAAGAGGATGACCAGCGCTATCAGCAGCGCCACCCACGTGGGCACGACAACCGAATCCGGCATCCACAGCAGCAGGGTGGCGGCGAACACCACGACGAGCACGACCATGACTGCGGCTGAAACCTGGCCACCCGTGACGTCGTGCTCGAAGTCGTCTGCGGTGGCTGGTGTACGCCACTCCAGTTGACTACGCAGAGTCCATTCCCGGCCGTCGGCTCCCGTGACCGACCGCTCGGCCATTCCGTCTCCTCTCGGATCGCCGTCTGTCGCACACCATTGTGGCGCAATCCGGCGACACCGAGAGACGGCAATCGGGCGGCATTCCGTCGGCGTGGTTACTCAGCGCAACAACTCGTCGGGAGCAGCTGGGTGCGGTCACGTGATCGCCCGGTCTGGCCCGCTCAGGGCGCCCGTCGACAGTGGCCGCTCGAGCAGCGCTGTGCCCGTCGAGCCGCGGTCAACACTCGTCGTGCCAGTAGTAGGTGTAGGAGGTCTCCTCACCGCTGTCGTAGCGGTAGATCGTCCGCTCGTAGCCCTCGCCGTCCCGGTAGGAGTACTCGTAGGTTTCAGTGCGGCCTTTCGACTGGTTGTAGACCTCGTAGTATTCGTAGTCGTCGACGCAGTCGTGCGCCACGTCGTCGTAGGAGGTGCGTGGCGGTTCTTCCGGCGCGAGTGCCGGCTTGTTGACCGGTTCCTCCGGCTGGTCGCCCGGGGTGGACTCGGGAATCTGGCTCGGCGGGCCGCCGGACGGCTTCTCGGCGCTCGGATCGGGAAGGTCGCGGATGGCTTCGACGTCCTTGCGCTGCGTACCGGGCGTCAGCGGGACTTCGGCCTCGGCGGTACCGGAGAGCTTGCCCGTGGCTTCGGTGGCTTGGGTTTCCGGTGAGCCACCCGTGGAACGCTCCGCGCGGTAGGGGTCGTGCTGCGGCATCCGGTTGGTTTGGTGCGGTGCCCGCTTCGTCGTCCTGCGGCTGATCGAGGACACGTCCTCGCCGGATCCGCGCTGCATCGTGGGCTCGAGGTGGTTGTAGCCCTGCTGCCCCTGCAGGCCCAGGACGTCGACGGCGGAGTCGTTGATCACCGGGCCCGCACTCAGACCCAGTACCCCGACCACCGCCGTCGACGCCACCGCCGCGCCTATTTTGATTTTGGCTCCGGTGAATGCACTCTTCAGCGCGGCGACCTTGCCCGGGGCCGCAGCCGTGCCGGTGCCCGCGGCAAGGGCGCCCGCGCCGGTGATGGCGGGCAGGGCGACCGCGATGGCTCCGGCGTGCGAGCGCAGGGAATGACAGACGTCGCGAAGTTCGTCATGGGTGGAGCGGCAGCCCGAGCAGTTGCCGAGGTGGGCAGCGATGCGTGCCGCTTCTGCCGGGGTGACCGCGCCTGCGGTGTAGCTGCCGAGCTTGTCCAGGACCGAGCGGCAGCTCGTGTTGCTCTTGTGGGTGCTCAAGTGCGCCTGGAGGTAGGCGGCGCGCAGGCCCTGCCGGGCGCGACGGGCCAGGGCTGCCGTGGCGTTGGGACTGAGGCCGAAGTGCGGCGCCACCACCGCAGGCTGGGCACCCTCGACCTCGGTCCGCCAGAGGACGGTGCGCCAGCGCTCGGGCAGGCTGGTGAACGCGCGGGTGATGAGCGTGTATTCGGCCGAGCGGGCGCCTGCTGGTTCGGTAGCGCCGGCGCGGCTGGTCAGCTCGTCGTCGGTGACGGGGACGTCTTGCGCGGCGCCCTTCCACTCCCATGCGACCCGGCGAGCCACCGTGAGGAGGTATCCGCGGACGTTGTCGTGCGGGCCGTTGCCGCGTTTGATCGCGCGCAGCACGCGGAAGAAGGTCTCGGCGGTGATGTCCTCGGCTTCGCTGGCGTCATTGGCCAGGCTTCTCGCCAACCGGCGCACCGCCGGCGCGTGCTGTTCGAACAGCTCGCCGAACGCCTCGTCCTGCCCCCCACGCAGACGAGTGAGCAGCTCCTGCTCATCCGTCCCCTGCGTCATCCGGCCAGGTCCCTCCTCGCCGATACGTGATCGGCAGCCCCGAAAGGGCTACTTCGTACGACTCCGGGTCGCGAATCAGTGTGACCGCATGGACGACAGAGAGTGACGCCTTTGCGCCACAGGCGCCGATGCGCCACGGCAACGAGGTACTGAAGGACCATGGCGGATGGCCCTCGAGTGCGACGGTTCTACCAGGTCAGCTACCTCAGGCGGACACGTCGACCGATCGCCGGCCACCTCGCCGACGGTTACTCATTTCCCGGCCGCTGGGCGTGGTGCGAGTGTGCGCAGGGTGGTCGCAGGCGCTGGAGCAGGACGGTATAGACTTCGTGCAGTCGTTGCGGACGTAGCGCAGTTGGTAGCGCATCACCTTGCCAAGGTGAGGGTCGCGGGTTCGAGTCCCGTCGTCCGCTCCAGTTCTCCCGTAGCGCGTCGTCGGCGCTACGGGATTTTTTGTGCGCGGATCACCCCTTCGGGGCACCGCCCTAGTGCAGGCACAGCACTCAACAACCCCGCAGGCGTCCGCGCCCTCCAACATGATCAAGGACAGCTAGTGCAGACATGCATCCGCCGCGTTAGCAAGCGGCTCCTCGGCACAGTTAGCCGCGTGTCGGCTTCGGTACCTTCGACTCGATGATCTCCGCCACCCGCTCGGCAACGGCGCATCCGCGCTCGGTCGTGTAAGCCTCAGTCAGAACGTCAACTCGACCGGCTTCCGCCGCGAAGCTAATGATGCAGGCCCCTTCGCCTGTGTCTGCGGCAATTTTCCTCGCCTTACGATCTCCGATCGTACCTTCAACTAGTTTCCCGGTAGTCAGCAATTTCACGTCGTCGACTGATTGATTCGGTCGGATATCAATCTGTATGGCGGTAAACTCTTCGGAGCTCACACCCTCCGATGCCCACGCACAGCTGAGCTCGCTAGCACTCTCCTGCCGTATATTCCTACCCAAGGCCGCGAAATCATTGTCGGAGATCAGACCACAAGGATCGACTTCTGCCAGGTTTGTATTGCTTTCGCCCTCGTTTGAGCTGAGGCTTGATTCAGGCGTCACCAAACCTGACGTCCCCTCGTCCGAACTTGGGAGCGCCGTGCCCTGCTCGGTCCCACACGCCGTTAGCCAGAGCGCCACAACACACAGGCCCGTGATCAAGGCAGGACGCCTGTGCACAGTCGATCCTTTCTCAATAGATGACACACCAATGCCGCGCATCGACAGCCGGGAACGTTCTATTCGCCGATGACGGAGGGCACGACGGTCATTCCAGTGGTCTCGTCGACGATCTTTTCGCCGTGCTCGTCGTACTCAACCTGGAGGCCGGGGTCCATCTCCTGCTTGATGTAGTACTGGTCCTGGTGCTCCTTGTCCTCGGCACCCTGGCCGCGGCCCGCACCGGCACCGCCCATCATGCCGCCCATGCCGCGGCCCATACCGGCACCGGGACCGGCCTTCGCCGCAGCGGCTCCGCCGGCGCCCGACCCGCCGCCAAACGGAACAGCACCGGAGCCCTTCCCCGGACCGAAGCCGCCCGCACCAGCTGCTGCACCACCACCAACTGGACCGAAGCCCGTGGCAGCACCGCCCCCGGCGCCCGGGCCTCCGACACCGCCAGGCGAACCGTACGAAGTGCTTCCGCCGAGACCACCGCCGCTACCGGGCCCGAAGCCCGTGCTGCTCCCGGAGTCCAAACCAGCGGCCCTCGTGTTGCCCGGTGGAATCACGCGGCCGTCCGGCAGGATCCGCGTGCCATCGGGAAGGATCTTCGTGCCGTCCGGTAGCACCCTGGTGCCGTCCGGCTTGACGATCGTGCCGTCCGGGAGGCGAGTCGATCCATCGGGGAGTCGGGTCGAGCCGTCCGGCAGCCGCACGCCACCCGTATTGCTCGAGCCACCGTCGTTCGGCCTGTTCGTCCCGGTCTTCGGCGGGTCGATCCGCCCCGAAGGCGAGCCGGAACGGTCACGCGAACTGCTGCTCGGGCCGGTACGCGGACTCCCGGTCCCGGTGTGCCCGTTCCCGATGTTGGACACCGACTTGCCGGAGTCTCCGCCGCCGCCCTTGTCGCTGCCACCGCCGTCACCGCTCGCGTCGAACTTCGGCGGCTCGGCAAACACCGGCGCCTTGGAGACCGTGGTGTAAGTCGATTTTTCGAAATTGGCGGCCACCTGCGCGGCCTGCTCGTGCGCCTTCTGGCTCTTCTCCTGTTTCTCCATTGCTTCGGACACGATCTTGATGGCTTCGAACGGGTTGCCCTCCGACCGCGCCCGCGCCATCTCGTTCTCCCAAGAGAACGGAATCGGCTCCGGCATCGCGTTCTTGAAGCCCTCCGATGTGTCCGCCTGAGCGGCAACTACCTCCGCTGCCAGCTTCGCGTTCTTCGCAGACGCCTCGCTATATTTCGCGAGCTGATCCCCGTACGAAGCCGCGGCTTCACCCGCGTCGCCCTCCCACGAACCGCGCAGCACCGACACAGCCTTGGTGACACTGCCGTGAATCCGGTCGTAGGCGCTCTGCATCTTGGTGTAATAGGCAGCTATCTGACCTACTGAACTCGGATCGTTGTTCTCTACCGACCAGCTCTTCAGCTTCTCGTGCGGGATGTTCATATAGTTCGCGTTCGGCGAACCTGCGACCTTGACGAACTCCACGTCGTCGGCGCTCGCGTCGGCGATCGCACGTTGGGAGAGGCGCTCCGCGCGCTCACCTGCGCGCCATCTCCCCAGGACGACGTCAAGCGCCTCAGCTAGGAAGCCCTCTTCTTCCGCCGCGACTTCCTGCAGGTCACGAATAAATTGCTCCCGCTCATGTGGCGGAACATTTTCAATTAGATACGCATCCTGCTGGTCTTCCGGTAGTGCAGCCAGTCTCTCCAGCTCTGCCCGTCGCTTGTCGTCTACCATGCCGCTCCCCCGGTCAGCTAGTGGTCGGCTCCGGCAACTTCGGTTCGATCAGTTCCGCAACACGGCCGGCAACGTCGCAACCGCGCTCCGTAGTGTTGGCCTGCGTAAGAATGTCGACCCGACCAGCATCTGCGGCGAAACCGATAATGCAAGCCCCTTCAGTTGTGTCCGCCGCAACCTGCCTAGCCTCACGGTCGTTGACTCGGCCCTCCGTTAGCGTCCCTGAATTCAGAGCTTTCAATTCATTTACTGTCTGCGTGGGCCTGATATCGATTTGAATGATGATGTAATCGTTACTTCGGGGGCTTACGCCCTTCGAGGACCAATGACAGCTGAGTTCGCCAACCGTTTCCCTCTGGATATTCTTCCCAAGAGCGGCAAGCTGATCCTCGGACAAGAGTGCGCACGAATCGACCTCAGCCAGCTTCGTGGCACCGCCATCCCCGCCATTGGGGCTTGACTCCGAGACCGGGGGCGACGCCGGCGTAGCCTTGGTGTCATCGCTGGCGACTGCCCGGCCCTGCTCCGTACTACAAGCACTCAACACGAGCGTGCCAGCGACCAAACAGGCCTGCATCAGGCGGCTTCTGCGCACGATCAAGCTTTCCTCTCGAATGTCCCGGCCGCGCCATCATCCATACGTCGATAGTTGTTCATCGCAGCCTCGACGCCTTCCCTGTATGCGCTGATCACTTCCTTAGCCGCGAGCGCCGCTTGCAGAGCCGAGTCGCCGCCGTCGTAGTACGCGTCGGATGCGCTCAGCGCGAAGTCACTGCCACCGATCTCCGGTCTACGAGCGACACTTCTCGCGTACGTAAGTGCGTTGTCTGCGTCCTCCTCCGCGCTGTCAAGCTCCCTGAGAGCCCTTTTCGCCTGATCAGGGTCGACAGCGAACTTGCCTGCCTTAGCGGCATCCCGGAACGCCTCCGCGCCCTTGATCGCTGCGGAGTTCTTCTCGCTGGACCCGAACAGAGCAGACCAACTGATGTCCTCAGCGGGAACACTCGGGCCAGTGGGCACGAAAGCCATGCGTACTACCCCCCTCACGCTGCGTGTGCGGCTTTTAGTCTAGCTGGTTCCGGTGACCGAAAAGGTTGCTTTCGTCGGACGTGCGCCCTCCGATCGCGCCGACGTCGACGATCGGCGCCAAGCTCGAGCAGCCTCCAGTCCCTCGACCGCGTACTGCTGCGTCTGCCTTTCCCACTTGGATCCTCCGACGACGGACCTGACCTTCTCCTTCTCGATCGCTTCGTTAATGGCTCCGAACGGGTTGCCCTCGACCGCGCCCCGCGTTCTTCGCAGACGCCTTGCTATACCTAGCCAGCTGATCACCATACGAAGCCCAAGCCTCACACGCGTCGTCCTCCCAGGAGCCGCGCAGGACAGAGACAGACCGCGAGATCGCCTCGTTCGTCTTGACATTCGGACGCCAGGGACCTCGACGAGCTCGATGCCTTGTGTTGGCGGCCGTGATCGCTTGTGCGACTAGCCGCTCTGCCCGGCCCGCCATCTTCCCGGTAGGTCGTCAAACACTCCCGCGAGGAAACCGCCTTCCTCGGCGGCAACCTCCTAGGAGTCGCGGATGAACTGTTCACGCTCATGTGGCGGAACATTCTCGATGAGGTAGCGGTCCTGTTGCTCCTCTGGCAGCGACGCCAAATGCTCCAGTTCAGCGCGCCGTTTGTCACTGACCATGCTGCTTCCCCCTCGGCTACGTGGTCGGCTCCGGAACCTTCGACGCGACGATTTCAGTCACGCGATTAGCGATGTCGCACGCCTTTTTCACCGATTTCGTCATAACGGTGACGTCCACGCGACCTCGCTCAACCGCAAAGGTCACGATGCACGTGCCAGCACTGTTGGTCACCTGTTTGGCGGGCCGACCGGCTACCTCACCGTCGGCTACCTTGTCCGAGGATCCCGTCACGTAGTTTTCGACGAGCAGCTCCGGCCAGATCGTGACGGCTATCGTCACCGGGCCTTCGGGCCGATTCCCAGCTTGTTGATAGCAGCTGTCACTGCTTCCGCCGATAGGCCCCTGCTTGATCACCTTGAGGTTTTCTAGAATCTGCTTGCGCTCTGCTGGGGTCAAAAGGTCGCACGCAACGATGTCTTGCAGACCACCGCTGGAATCATCTGTGGCGCTCGAGGTCGCTGGCGACGACGGAGTCGCGGCGGCGGCGTCTCCGCCAACAGCCTGCCCTTTCTCCGTTGAGCACGACGGGCATGTCGCCAGCGCTACAGCCGCGGCCACGGACACGAACACCTGCCGAATTTGGGCCCTTGCCATCAAGCTTTATCCCTAAACGAGCTGGCGGCACCGTCGTCGAGCCGGCGATAGTTGTTCATCGCCGCTTCGACACCTTCACGGTAGTAGAAAGTACTTTGTATCCCCCCGGCTAAGAGACCGGCTCCGGGACCTTAGGCTCGATCAGTTCCGCCACTCGATCTGCGACGTCACATGCCCGGTCGGTTGTGTTCGCCGTGGTGAGAACGTCGACGCGCCCAGACCCAGCTGCAAATCCCAACGTGCAGGCTCGTTCTCCCGCATCAGCGTAAATCTGTTTGGCTTCTCGGTCACCAACCTTGCCCGATCTCGCTGTCCCAGTCGTTATGACACCCAGCTCATCTACTGATTGCCCCGGGCGAAGATCAATGCCTACGATGACGAAACCGCTGTCACTTACCTTCACGTTCTCGGTGCCCCAGCTACAGCTTCCCGCTCTGGAATACTTCTTCTTCGGGTTGTCACCCAGCTGTGCGAGATCTTTCTCCGAAAGCAAGCTGCAGGCGTCAAGATCCTCGAGGAGGATCTCGGTATTTTCGCCAGGAGCAGCGGATGAAGGCGGGGGCGTGTTCAGGCCCACATCGCTACCCGAGACCGCTCGTCCCGACTCTTCACAAGCTGACAACATCACCAGCACCGTACAGCCGACGAGCAAGTGAACTAGAGAATTGGCCCTGCGCACTCTATTCGCTCCCACGAAACCGGCCGGCTGCATCGTCGTCCAAGCCGCGATAGTTTTTCATCGCAGCATCGATCCCTTCTCGATAAAGCCGTAAAACGTCGATCGTTGCCATAATCGCGTCTGCCGCAGATTCCCCTCCTTCGCGATAGGCCTTTTTGGCGGTTTGCGCAAAGTCGCTACCGCGGATCTCCGGATCGCGAGCAACGCTACGAGCCAATTCCGCACTTGCTTCTGCCCTATGCAGCTCGTCGAGTGCCTTCTTCGCTTGATCAGGGTCGACGGCGAACTTGCCCGCTTAGGCAGCATCGCGGAAAGCCTTCGCCCCTTTGAGAGCGGCGGAGTTCTTCTCGCTAGATCCGAACAGACTCGACCAACTGATGCTCTCAGCTGGAACACTCGGGCCGGTGGGCACGAAAGCCATGCGTACTGTCCCCCTCACGCTGTGTTGCGGCTATAAGTCTAGCCGGTTCCGATGACCGAAAAGGCTGCTTTCGTCGGACGTGCACCCTCCGATCGCCCCGACTTCGACGACCGGCGCCAAGCATCGGCGCCAAGCTCGAGCAGCCTTCCGCCTCGCGTCGGCGTACTGCGGCGTTTGCCTTTGCCACTTGGATGTCCCGAATCCGGCGTTCGTTCCACCACTCACTCCAGATGGGGAGCGAGCGCACGTTGCACGAAGGAGGCGATCCGGCGGCTGTCGCCCGGGTGCAGGGTGACCTGCGGGGGATCGCCGTCGATGGTGGTGAACCATCGCCCAGGCCAGTACGCGAGATCGCTTCACTCGAATCGCTGTACGCCCTACTCACTTGCCGGGAACCTTGACGAACTCAACGTCCTCTAACTTGTATCCGCCATGGCTCGTTCCGAGAGTCGCTCAGCACCCTGCCCGCACGCCGCCGTCCCAGAACGTCGTCGCAGTTTCGCGATGACGTTGACTTCTTCGGCCGCAGCCTCCTTGAGGTCGCGGATGAACTGTTCACGCTCCTGCGGCGGAAGACTCTCGATGAGGTAGCGGTCCTATTCCGGCTCCGGCGTCGACGCCAAACTTTCCAGTTCTGCGCGCCGTTTGTCACTGACCATGCCCTCCCCCCTCAACTACGCGGTCGGTTCCGGAACCTTCGACGCGACGATTTCAGTCACCTGATCAGCGATGTCACAAGCATCCTCGACCGACCGAGTCGCCACTGTGACATCCACCCGGCCACGCTCAGCAGCGAACGTCACAATGCATGTGCCTCCACTATTGGTGATCTGCTTGGCCGGTCTACCGGCGACTTCACCGTCAGTGATCTTGTCGGTCGATGCCGTCCTGTAGTTTTCGACGACTTGCTCTGGACGTATCGTGATGTGCATATAAAAACCGCTCTCTGGGCCCCCGCCGGACTCCAGACCACAGTGATCGCTAGCTCCCGCTATAGGCCCGCGACCACTCTCCTTAAGATTCCTGGAGATTTGATCGCGCTCTTCGGGGGTGAGCAGATCGCAGGCAACGACGTCTTCCAAGCCACCACTCGACTTGCCTGATTCGCTCGAGATCGTTGGCGATGACGGTGACGGAGCAGGGTCCCCACCGACAGCCTGCCCACTCTCCGACGTGCACGCTGCCATCGTCCAAAGTAGACCTGTCGTTACCGTGGCAAAGAGGATCTGCCGAGCTCTTTCCCAATCCACCATCAAGCTTTACCCCTAAACGAGCTGGCGGCACCGTCGTCGAGCCGGCGATAGTTGTTCATCGCCGCTTCGACTCCTTCACGGTAGTAAGAAAGCACTTTCCTCGTTGCCTCGATAGCGTCGACTGCTGAGGACCCCGCCTTCATGTAGGAGGGACTGGCACCACTGGAGGCAAACGGGCTACTTCCTATCGGTGGGGCCTGAGCCAGAGTCGGTAGTCGAGGCCCGACACGTGCATGCTTTCTTCGGCAGCGTCGAGTTCCTTCAAAGCTTTCTCTGCCTGATCGGGATCGACGGCGAACTTGCCCGCCTTGGCCGCGTCACGGAAAGCCTTTGCCCCCTTGAGAGCCGCAGAGTTCTTCTCAGCGGAGCCGAACAGTTCGTTCCAGCTGATCGCCTCACGAGTCGGGCCGGTGGGCACGAAAGCCATGCGTACTATCCCCCTCACGCTGCGTGTGCGGCACCTAGTTTAGCCGGATCCGGTGACCGAAAAGGGTGCTTTGGTTGGACCTCGCCCGTCGGTGGCCGGAACCTCGACGACCGATCCAGCCACGCGTGCCCTGGCCAAGCGGTGCGGCGTTTGCCTTTGCCACTTGGATGTCCCGAATCCGGCGTTCGTTCCACCACTCACTCCAGATGGGGAGCGAGCGCACGTTGCACGAAGGAGGCGATCCGGCGGCTGTCGCCCGGGTGCAAGGTGACCTGCGGGGGATCGCCGTCGATGGTGGTGAACCATCGCCCGGGCCCGGCGCCGTACTCCTGGTCGAAATCCCACCACGTCAGCTGGCAGGCCCGCTCCCAGCGCGGCACCCCGCCCGGCACCGGTTTCCGCACGTGAGCGGTGATGGCGCCGAAGCCAAGACGGGGCCGGGAGAACAGGCGCATCACGCCGCTGCCTTCGCGGGCGCGGGTCGATACCGCGCGGGCGGCGGCCATCGGGTTGTACTCGTCCTCGTCCACCACGGGTTCGGCCGCCGGGGTCGGCATGAGCATGCGCTCCTCGGTCCCCTCACCAGCGGCGATGTTGGGCAGCAACGACAACAACTCCGGGACGACCGCGACCGGCCGCACCGACCGCACGATCAACGCGTTGCCTTCCTGATGAGCGACAACGGCGTCCTGGCCGTCCGAGCACGCCCGCGCCAGGAGGATCGCGCCCTCGACATCGCCACTCAACGACACCGTGACGGGTGCCTTCGCTAGCACCACCAGCAGGTCCTCGATCTGCGGGTTCACCCGCCCGCCGTCCATGACCCCGCTGCGTTCCAGCACTCGGTACGTGGCCTCGCGCAACCGCTGACGTTCATCCATCGTCTCGCCGACCGAGGGCACGTCGAACGGCTGCGGCGGCCGCCCCAGCTTCAGGTCCTCGAACAAAAAGTCGACGGCGGGCAATGACAGACGAGCCGAAACCACCCGGTCCTCCCCCAGAACTCCTCATTCCCGGCGAAAACCCTAACGCAGCCCGACCCGCTCCGAGCTGCGAACACCACACTTCACCCGATCAACCCGACGATCGGCCGTCGAGATCGGGCCGACCGGGGCGATGAGCGTCGGCTGACCAGGAGCCAAGTCGACCGGTTGACGAGACGGTGAGCGACAGGCTGACCAGGCGCCCCGAACTCACGACCGCGGCCTGCGCCGATACTCCTCCATCTCCGCCTCGTTCAGCGGCCGCCCCAGCCTCTTGACCTCGGGCTTCAAATGACACCCGGCGTCGACGCGCAACACCACCCTGTCCTGTGGATTCACCATGAGTCGCACGGTGGCGCCCCGCCCGTCGGACAACTGCACCACGGGATTCGCCTGGCGGTCGACCTCGAGTGAGACCTCGCGGAACCCGTACCGCTCAGCGACCTCGCGCAGCACGTCCTTGGCCACGCTCCACTGATCCGGATCGAGCGGCCCCTTCGTCGACCACAACGGCAAGCCGAACGTCGCCGTGTTGAACGGATGCACGTCGGGAAAATCGCCGCACGGAGCCTCACTGGCCGTTGCCGGATCCGTCTCCCACTCCGGTAACGCGAGCCGCTCGGACAGGGCGCCGCGAATCTCGGCCTGCATATCCTCGTACCGCTGCTTGGCCTGCTCCACGTCGGGCCGTTGCAGCAGCTCGGCGAACTGTTCTTCCGGGGTCATACCGCCCTCATCTGGGTCGTCGGCCGGACAAGCCGGATGTCATCTGCTGTCAGCGTGCTCGCGTTCGATCAACAGATCGTCCCGACCTGTGATGACCGCCGCCGTGTTGTACTCGCTGGTCGACTGACGCCGGTCCGCCTCGGTGTACCCGCTGTGGCCCTCCGAGCCGGCGAGCCGCTCGCCGTCAGCCGTCACCGCGTCGTCGGTTTCGAGTTGTCGCACGCCGTCGTAATTCTCCGGGCTGCCGCCGTACCAACCGGAGCCGGCGATCAAGTCGCCATCCGTGCGCAGGTTGTACAGCTCGCCGGCAGGCACCTTCAGGCCGTCGTCACCGTTCCAGCCCGGCGAACCCTGCGAGACGAACGCGTCCGCCGCGTCACTCTCCCGCAGCGCCAACGCGGTGGTCAGCGATCCGTACGAGTGCCCGACGGCCGTGATCCGCTCAGGTGGGTCGTCCATCCGGCTGGCCTCGAGGCCCTCCAGCTCGGCGGCGAGCCGCTTCGCCCCGTCCTCCGCACGATCGTCGAAGATACCTTCCACGATCTCGTCCACGCTGGTCTTCGGCGGCTCGTAGTCCATCCACACCACCGTCGCGACCGTCTCACCGGTGCCCGCCAGCATGTCCTGCGCGTACTGGTTGACCTCACGCAGCTCGTCGACGTACCGGTTCATGTTGTCCTCGACCGCGGAATTCATCCCCGGGGTGTACACCGCCACGTAGTCGGCGTTGTCGACATCGCCGATCGCGACCGCGGCCCGGACCCGATCGCCCGAAGTGTCCAACGAGACGATCGAGTTGTTCTCGGCCTGCCGCTCCAGCACATCGAGCGCCTTGAGCTTCTCGTCGATGCCCCGCAGGTCGGAGATCGTCTTGCCGATACCGACCTCCTTGGCGCGCTCCAGCACGAACGTCCAGTCCTTGAGGTTCTCGCGGAGCTCGCGCAGCTTCTCCCGCTCGAGCGCGATCCGGTTGACGTTGGCTTCGTGCCTGGCCTGGTACGGGATGCCCTTCCGGTTCCCGATCAACTCCGGCCGCTGCGCGATCAGCCACTTCCGCTCGTCGTCCGACAGCGTGTCCCACCACGCCTTGTTCTGCGCGGGCGTGGCGTCCTTCGGTGGATCCAGCAACGTGGACTGGCCGGACTCGGCACCGGCGGCCGCCGCCTTGGTCATCGTCGACGCGTCGCTGTGGCCTTTGCCGTCGAGCACCGACCGCATCACCGTGGTCAGGTCCGCGTCGATGTCCAACCCGGTACGGACGATCTGCTGCACCTGCGCCTCCAGGTGTGCACGCACATCCGGATCCGGGTTCGCGGGAGCACCGGGTCGCGGCCGCACCACACCGCCGGCGATCTCGAAATCGTGCGCGCGGGCGAACTCGGCGGCGCCGTGCATCGCCCCGTGCAGCCGCTCGAGACGCTCCGCCGCGTCGTCCACCGCGGCCCGCAGCATCGCGAACTCCTCGACCCGATGCAGCAGGCCACGCTCGATCTCGGCCAACGAGCGCTTCGCCGCTTCGGCGGCTTCGCCCTCCCACTCGGCGGGCGTGGTCGCGTCCCGCAGCTCGGCCTCGGTGCCGCGTAAGCGCTTCAGCTCCGCGGCCAGGTCGTCACCGACCGCTTTCAGCTCCGCCGGACTCCAGCCGGCGATCGTGTCCCAGTCGCCCACGGCTCACGTCTCCGCTGGGGTCAAGCCGCTGAAGTCCGCCTCGCCCGCGCGCTCACCGCCGTCGTAGGTGTCGGCGGCCTCGGCCAGCTTCGTCGCGCGATCCTCCAACGACGACACGTTCTCGGCGAGCCGTGTCTGCCAGAAGTCACCGACCTGCGCGGCATGCTTCGCGGCGCCGGAGCCCGGCATCGCCCGCGCAATCGGGTCCGCCACCCGCGGGTCGACCGTCCGCAGCTCGTCGGCCAGCTCCCGCGTGCCTTTCGCCGCGGCTCGCAGCGACCGCAGCTCGACGCCGATGTCCGGCATATCCGCACCCCCTGCGTCAGTTCGCGCACAGGATGGCACAAGCCGGACCGCTACACGGCGACTTTGCGCAAAGCCGGTTTACTCGCCGGAGCTCGGCACACCGGTGCCGATCTGGCAGGCCACCCCGGTGCCGCCGATGCCGCAGTAACCCATCGGGTTCTTGTGCAGGTACTGCTGGTGGTAGGTCTCGGCGTAGTAGAACGGGCCCGCCTGCGCGATCTCCGTCGTCACCGAACCCATGCCGGCATCACGCAGCGCGGCCTCGTAGTTCTTCGCCGACGTCTCGGCGGCTTCCCGCTGTTCCTCGTCGGCCCAGTAGATGGCCGAGCGGTACTGCGTGCCGACGTCGTTGCCCTGCCGCATGCCCTGCGTCGGGTCGTGGTTCTCCCAGAACACCTTCAGCAGCTGTTCGTAGGTGATCCGCTGCGGGTCGTAGACCACCAGCACGACCTCGGCGTGCCCGGTGCGCCCGGTGCAGACCTCCTCGTACGTCGGGTTCGGCGTGAACCCACCGGCGTAGCCCGCCGCGGTCGCCAACACGCCGTCCAGCTGCCAGAAAAGGCGTTCCGCGCCCCAGAAGCAGCCCATGCCGAACACCGCGGTCTTGCTGCCCTCCGGGAACGGGGGCGTGATCTTGGACCCCAACACGGCGTGCTGCTCGTCGACCTGCAGCGGTTCGCTGCGGCCCGGCAGCGCCTCATCGGCGGTGATCATCGCGGTCTTGTCACGGGAAAGCCACATGACACCAGCATGCCACCGTATCGGATTGAACGGCTTCGACGACGTGGTACGTGTTCACTCGGACGGGTTTTTCCGGCATCGTATGCTGCGCACACGGCGGGGGAAGGACTGGGAGATGAGCTGGCAAGAGGAGCTGCGCAAACTCGACGCTGACCTCGCGGCTGGCAAGCTGACCAAGGCGCAGTACGTGTCCCGGCGGGAAGAACTGCTCGCGGAGGCCTCGTCCGCCCCGGCGCGGCCCCGGCAGTCCACGGACGCGCCGACCGAGAAGGAGCAGATCACGCCGGGCAGGCCACCGGTGTCCGCGCAGGACCTGCTGGCCACCGACCGGCCCACCACCGCACCGAGCCCGGCCGACGAACAGCCGACCGACTCGATCCCCTACCCGGCGAAGCCACCGGCCCAGGAGACGAAGCCGTACGAGCGGCCCGCCGCGCCGCCCGTCCCGCCGGTACCACCCCAGCAGACTCCGCCCCGCGCCATGCCGAACCGGATCGGCACGCAAGACCAGGCGCTGCCCGCGGCGCCGGAGGAGGCCTCGACGGGCAAGGGCAAGGTCCTCGTCGCGGTCGGCATCGTGGTCGCGGTGCTGATCGGCGGCGCCGTGTGGTGGTTCAGCTCCACCGAGAACACCGACACCCCGCCGAGCGCCGCTCCGCCGCAGAAGACGACCACGCAGGCATCGCCCGCCCCGCGCGCCGGCTCCTCCGGTCCCGGGTCCGTCTCCGGCCTGGTCGACGAGCTCCCCCAGCTGCCCGGTGTGCTCAACCGCAACAGCGGCACCTACACGCCCGCCGAGGCCGCCCAACGCAAGCTGTTCGGTGTCGACGAGGCCGCGCTGCTGGACACCACCGACGTGGAGCGCGTGACCTGGAAGGGGTCCAGCCGCCGCGTTGGCAAGGCGGAGCTGGCTTACGTCGTGCTGGTCGCGGAGAACTCCTCGCGGGCCAAGACGGAAGCGACCGCGAAGGCGATGCGCAAGCTCAGCGCCAGCCGTGTGCCCAAGTCCGACGGTCTGCCCGGGCATGCGAAACTGCCGACCTACCGCAAGTTGTCCGACGACGTCAGCGTGTACCGGGTCATCTACACCTCCGGCACCAAGACCATCCGGCTCGGCATCGTGGCCACACCGGGCGGCGACAACCAGCGGCTGAAGAAGGAAATGACCGTCCTGCTCGACGACATCACCAGGACGCTGCCGCCCAACGAGAGGTGAGCGTGGGAGTCGAACGCAACCGCGCGACGTGGGAACGCCTCGGCAACGACGACCCGCTGTGGGCGATCATGCCGTACCCGGCCGAGAAGAGCGCCGACTGGGACCTCGACGAGTTCATGGCCACCGGGGTGGCCGACATCGACCTGGTCGTCAAGCACCTGGCGGAGCACTCGCTGCGGTTGCGCGGCCGGGTGCTCGACTTCGGCTGCGGGGTGGGCAGGCTCAGCAACGCGATCGCCGCACTGCCGGACGTCACCTCAGTCGTCGGGGTGGACATCGCGTCGTCGATGGTCGAGCGCGCCCGGCAGTACAACCGGCACCCGGGCAGCCTCGAATTCCAGGCCTACGACGGCACCCTGCTGCCGTTCGCCGACGGCGAGTTCGACTCCGTGGTGAGCCTGGTGGTCGTCCAGCACGCGCCGCCGCTGGCCCAGTTGCGCTACCTGGTCGAACTGAACCGGGTGCTCGCGCCCGGCGGCGTGCTGGTGCTGCAGATCGTCACCGAGCCACGACTGCCGCAACCGCTGCCGCCCGAAGCCCTGCGCGCACGGTTCGAACCGCTCGAGCCGCCGGCGACTCTCCGCCCGAGTGAGTCGGCACGGCTGACGGTGCGGCTGCACAACGAGAGCACCCAGACCTGGCCTGCCGGCGTCCAGCTGCGTCTGGGCAACCATTGGCGCCGCGGTGACGAGATGGTCGTGCAGGACGACGGCCGGGCCGATCTGCCGCACGACGTGCCCGCGGGCGGCACGGTCGACCTGCCGCTGACCGTCACTGCCCCGCCCGAGCCCGGCGACTACCAGCTCGAATTCGACATGGTGCAGGAATTGATCACGTGGTGGTCGCAAGCGGGCAACCCCGTGCACCGGGTCGGCGTCAACGTCATGGGCGAGCCGATGCCAGCCCCGGCCGAACGACCCGACGACGCCACTCGGGGCGTCGAGATGCATGCGGTGCCGGACCACTTGTTGCGCGACATCGTGCAGCATTGCGGCAATCAGGTCATCTCACGCGTCGAGGACCATTACTCCGACGGGTATTGGGACAGCTACACGTACCTCATCCGGGCCGCTGATTAGGTCACGACTTGGTAGGTGCCTGCGTCAACGGTTCACCGGCCGGGGACAATGTGCCAGTCTCGCGCTGTCAGCGCCGTACGACTTGAGCCCGGAAGGGGGTGCCAGGGGTGTCCTGGCAGGAAGAGCTGCGCAAGCTCGACGAGGACTTCTCGGCAGGCAACATCACTGCCGACGAGTATCGGGTCCGTCGTGATCAGGTGCTGTCTTCGGCCGTCGCGCCACCGGGTGAGGAAGCCGGCACGAGTGCCGAGGCGACGCAGATCGTCAGCCCCGCGCAGCAGCCCCAGCAGCCCGGCGACGCCGACTCCACCCAGTTGGTGTCGAATGCCGGGCAGTCGGACAACCCCGATGCCACGCAGGTCGTCCGCACGCCGCCTGCCGACCCGACGCCGAAGTACTCTCCCGACGCCGACGCCACGCAGGCCGTCCCGCAGTGGGAGACCCAGCAGCCGCCGTACCCGCCGCCCTACCAGCAGCCGTCGTCGGGTGGCTTCCCGCAGCAGCCGATGTCGCCGCCCGGCGGTTTCCAGCAGCCGGGCTACCCGCCGCAGCAGCCCGGTTGGCAGGGCGCGCCGCAACAGGAGGAAGCCCCGGTGTGGGGTGGCGACGAGTTCCCGCCGATCGCCCCGCCGACCGAGCCGGACTGGGTGACGCAAGGCCCGGAGTTCGGTGAGGAGGACGAGGAGAAGGGCCGCGCGGGCAAGATCATCGGTGTGGTGCTCGCCGTGTTGTTGCTGGCGGGCATCGGTGTCGGTGCCTGGCTGCTGTGGGGCCAGGACTCCGGCCAGCCGACCGCGGGCCCCGGAGACAAGACGTCTCAGCAGGCTCCGCCGAGCGGACAGACCAGCGCGCCCCCGACCTCCCCGAGCGAGGAGCCGGACCCGCTGCCGATCGCCGACCTGCCGGGTGACGCCGAGGCGCACCCCGAGGTCAGCACGTTCGACGACATGCCGGACAAGAACTACTTCAACAAGAAGGAGCTGGACGCCTACCGCAAGGCGGGTGCCGGGGACACCAAGTTCCACGTCCAGCACCTCGGCGAAGCAGGCAACGTCACGATCGTGCTCGCCGCGACCGACTCGGCGAAGACCGGCGCGACCGCGGTCAAGCAGCTGCGCAAGATCCAGATCGACAACAACGCCAAGCCGATGAAGGGCGCGCCGGACGCGGTGGAGGTCACCGAGATCAACACCGACAACGGCTCGGAGATCCGCGCGCACTACTTGAGCGGCAACGTGATCGTCCGGATCGAGCTGCGCAGCGACAAGAAGCTCGACGAAGCCCGGAGCGAGTTCGAGAACGTGCTGAACGCGCAGCTGGAGGAGCTGCCTGCCGATGGCAGCTGAGGACCACGACACGACCGTGCAGGTGACCGCCTGCACGGTCGTCGCACGAAACTACGTCCCCGCGGCCCGCGTGCTGGCCAGGTCCTACCGCCGCCAGCACCCGGACCACGAGTTCGTCATCGCGGTGATCGACGCCGACGTCGCCGGGCCCGGCCCGGACCTGACCGAGGTCACCGAGGCGAACATCATCGGCCCGTCCGAGTTCGGCATCGCCGAGCAGGACTACCTACGGATGGCGACGGCCTACGACGTCACCGAGCTGGCAACCGCGGTCAAGCCGTATGTGCTGCGCGAGCTGCGCCGCAAGGGCCGCGACGTGGTCATCTACCTGGACCCGGACATCACCGTCTACCGGCCGATGCCCGAGGTCGCCGAGCTGGCCCGCAAACACCAGCTGGTGCTGACGCCACACTTCACCGAACCGCTGCCGCGGGACGGGCTGGAGCCGGGCGAAGCGGTGATCATGGGCACGGGGGTGTTCAACCTCGGCTTCCTGGCCACCGGTCCCGGTTCGGAGGAGTTCCTGGACTTCTGGGCCGAGCGGCTGCGGCACGACGCGATCGTGGCGCCCGAGGAGCAGCTGTTCACCGACCAGCGCTGGGTGGACCAGGTGCCCGCGCTGTTCGAGCACACCGTGCTGCGCGACCCCGGCTTCAACGTCGCCTACTGGAACCTGCACGAGCGGCCGCTGACCAAGACGGCCGACGGCACGGTGACCGCGGGCGGCTCGCCGCTGCGGTTCTTCCACTTCAGCGGCTACCGGCCGGAGCGGGCGTGGCTGCTGACGTTGCACTGTGCCCGCAAGCCGCGCGTGCTGCTGTCGGAGCACCCGGTGTTGCGCGAGCTGTGCGATGCCTACGGCGCCGCGCTGCGCGAGGCGGGCTACGCCGAGACGCTGGAATCCATTCCGTACGGCTTCAACAAGTTCCCGGACGGCACGCCGTTGACCAAGAGCATGCGCCGCGTCTTCCGGGCCGGTTGGGTCGCGGCGGAAGGCCCGGACGTCAATCTCCCGTCGCCGCGGCTCCGGCCGGAGATCCCGCCGCACGCGTTCGGCCCGGACGGCGGCAGCGCACTGCGGGAATGGCTGACGTCGCCGGAAGACCAGGCGCAAGCGGCCGCTGGTCTGCATCGCTTGGCGATGGCCGCCTGGCACAGCCGGGTCGACCTGCAGCTGGCGTTCCCCAAGCCGACCGGGCAGGACGCCGAGGCGTTCCGGCATTGGTGCGCAGGCTCCGGCGTGTCCGAAGGCCTGTTGCCGGAGTGGGCCGTGCCGGGCGAGCCGGGGCCGAAGACCTCGCCCGAGGACACCTTCGGCGTGAACCTGGCCGGCTACCTCACGGCCGAGCTCGGCCTCGGCGAGATGGGCCGGATCGTGCACAAGGCGATCGCGCAGGCGGGCATCGACGTGGTGTCCGTGGTCGAGGAGCGGTCGCTGTCCAACCGCACCGGCGTGCAGCACGACGGCACCGTCGGCCGCCCCCGCTTCCCGGTGACCGTGCTGGCGGTCAACGCCGACCAGACCCCGGTGATCCTGGCCAATTACCCGGAGCTGGCGCACGAGCGCTACACCATCGGGCTGTGGGCGTGGGAGCTGGAGGACTTTCCCGCGTGGCAGCACAACGCGTTCGACCTGGTCGACGAGGTGTGGACGGTCAGCGACTTCTGCCGGGAAGCCATCGCGGCCGCCGCGACCGTTCCGGTGAAGACCATCCCGGTTCCGGTGCGCGACCCGGGCGAGCCCGCGCGCCGCGAGCGCCGAGCGGGCGATGTCGTCCGGTTCCTGTTCGCGTTCGACTTCAACTCCGTCGGGGAGCGGAAGAACCCGTGGGGCCTGGTGAAGGCGTTCCAGCGGGCGTTCCCCGGCCGGGACGACGTGCGGCTGACGATCAAAGCGATCAACGGCGACAAGAATCCGCACAACGCGGAGCGGTTGCGGGTGCTGGCCGCAGGCGACGAGCGGATCGAGCTGGTCGAGCGTTACCTGAGCGTGGCGGAGCTCGACGAGTTGTACCGCAGCGCCGACTGCTACGTGTCGCTGCATCGCTCGGAGGGTTTCGGGCTGACCGTGGCCGAGGCGATGGCCCGCGCGCTGCCGGTGATCAGCACCGATTACTCCTCCACCACGGAGTTCTTCGACGAGACCACCGGGTGGCCGATTCCGTACCGGCTCGTCCCGGTCGGCGAGGGAAATTTCCCGTACCACGCGGACGCGGTGTGGGCGGACCCCGACCTGGAGGCCGCCGCGGCGGCGATGCGCGAAGTGGCGGACAACCCCGAGGAAGCCGCGCGACGGGGACGAGCCGCCCGCGAACACATCCTGCGCACGCGCACGATGAAGGCCGCGTCGGAGTGGATGGCCACCCAGCTGCGCCAGGCCTACGACAAGTGGCAGGCCCGGCGCGCGGCCGCTGCCGCGCAGGCCGCGCCGGTCGATCCGCTCGACCCGCTGCGGGCCGCCCGCGGCAAGGTGGACCAGGCTCCGAACCCGAACACGCCGTCCCGACTGCCGGGTGCGCCCGCCATGCGCAAGGCGGTGCTGCGGGCGCTCGACCACTACGACGTGCACCAGCGCGGTGTGCACGCGGCCCTGGCCGAGGGTGTCGAGCAGTCGAACGCGCTGCTGCTGGCCCGGATCGAGAGCCTGGAAGCGCGGCTGGCGGCGCAGGACGCGATGCTGGCCGAGAAGGTCCGGATCGAGGTCGACCGAGTCGCGAGTCCGGCAGCGAAACGGGCGTCGCACGCCATTCGCGAAGTCAACGCCGTCGCCGACAAGCTGGCGGAGCTGCGCGCGGCTCTTGCCCACACTCCGACGTCTTCCGACCTGGACAAACTCAGCGACCGGATCCAGCGCTACGAGAGCTGGACGCACGAGATGTTCGCCACGCGCGACGCACGGGCGGACAACGACGAGCACGAGATCCAGCGGCTGCGGCGTGAGGTCGACGCGGTCCAGGAAGCCGCACGGGTGCTGCACACGCCGGTCCCCGACGGCATGGACGTGGTGCTCTGCGACGCGGGCGCGCTGCTCATGCCGCAGGACGCCGTCGTGCGGGACTGGATCGTCTATCACCGCTCGTGGGAGCCGGCCGAAGCCGCCCTGCTGCACCGGTTGATGACCGAGCGGCCCGGCGCGTTCCTCGACGTCGGCGCGCACGTCGGCTACCACACGCTGCGCCTGCTGCGGTCCTGCCCGCAGGTCGAGAAGGCCATCGCGGTCGAGGTGCATCCGACCAATTTCGAGTGCCTCGAACGCAACGTCACGGTGAACCTGCCTGAGTCGGTGGCCTCCCGCGTGCACCTGTTGCCGGTGGCCGCGTGGGACAACGACGGCGTGGTCGAGCTGATCAACCCGGACGACGACAACAGCGGCGACCATCGCGTCCGCGCCAGCCGGTCCGCGGACGAGAAGTCGGAGATGCCCGCGGTGCGGCTGGATCACGTGCCCGAAGTCCGGTCCGCGACGGTCACCGTGGTGAAGGTGGACCTGCAGGGCAGGGACCACCGCGCGCTGGCCGGGTTGACCGAGGTGCTGAACCGGGACAAGCCCGACGTGGTGTGCGAGTTCTGCCCGGAGGCCATCGAGGAACTGGGCGACGATCCGCTCTCCGCACTGGACCTGTACCGGCAGCTGGGCTACGACGTGGTGATGGTGGGCACAGACCGCCCGAAGGAGGGTTCCGCCGACGACGCCGACCTCGTACGGTTGGCGCGCGCCGAGAAGACGGGATTCCTCACGTTGTGGCTGCATCCACGCTGATCCGGCGCTTCGGGGGTTGGCGATGAGGTCGAGCAGAGCGGGTCGGATCGTCACGACCGTCGTCGCCGCCATCGTGATCGTCACGCTGGGCGTCACCGGTTGGCTGGCGTGGGGTCAGCATCTGCCGCTCAAGCACGCCCGCGGTGCCCCGCCGATCGGCGAGTCGGGCCGCTCCCCGGTCGACCCGATGGCCGTCGCCGAGATCGGTGGCGCCAAGGAGAACTACGCGACGGTGGACTCGCTGGCCGCGGTGGCCGGCCAGCGGATGTTGACTCGCGAGGAACTGCTGGCCCTCCACGAGAACGGCGCGGACCGGGTGCGGCTGGCGGTCAGCAAGTTCGACAGTGGCCGGGCCATCGTGTTGCTGGTGCAGATGCCGAGCAGGCACCGGGCGCGCCTGGCCACCGAGGAACTCGCCGCCCTGCAGCGGGACTACGGCTTCGAGCGGGCGGACAAGCCGACTCCGCCGGGTGTCCACGCGGGCGTGATCGGGATGGACAACCCGGCGGAACCAGGCGGGCGGGCGCACTACCAGCACGGCGACATCGTGGTGCGGGTGGAGTTTCGCGGACCGCGTCGCGCATCGGCCGAGGCGAAGTTCTTCCAGGTCCTCACCGCGCAGATCCAGGCGGTCGAGCCGGATGACTGACACGACACGGCTGCGACCGGAACCGGATCGGCCGCCGATCCCACAGGCCTGGCAACCGGCAGGAGCCGACCCGTGGGCGGAAGCAGCGAACTGGACCACCCAGCCCATCCCGGTGGTCCAGGACGAACCCGAACCTCCGCGGCCCGCGGGCATGTACGTCACGGCGGCGGTGGGTGCGGTGCTGGTGCTGTACAGCTACCTGGTCGCGCTCTGGCCGGTGCGCCACGGCTTCACTCCCGACCTGGTGCTGGCCGTCCGGGAGTGGGTGACGTTCCCGCTCGGGATCGGCGCCGACTTCGGGTTGTTCGGTGTCGGGCTGCTGCTGGCCGCGGGCGGGTTCTGGGCGTGCAGCCGCCTCGCCGAGCCCGGTGGTCGCGGCCGGTTGCTCTGGCGGGTCGTGGCGCTCGGGTACCTGCCGTACCTGCTGGCCAGCCTGATCAGCTTCGTGCTGCTGTTCGGTGACGCCGAGCCGCTGACCGAGCCGCGGCGGGCCGATCCGGACGGCATGACGTTGCCGATGAATCTGCTGCTGGTCGACCGGGTGACCGGGCAGGACGCGCTGATCGGGCTGGGGTGGGGCGTCACCGCCGCCGCGTTCATCGCGGTGTTGATCGCAGTCACAGCGCCGATGCTGACCCGTGGCCGGTGGCTCGCGCTCGGCGGGCTTGCGCTCCAGTTGGTCGTGATCGGGCTGATCGCGTTGACCGGAACCGATGCGGACGGCTGGTACCACGAGTTCGGGCAGCTGGTGACGTGGTGCTTGTTCGGGCTCGTCGGGCAGCTCGCATGGATCGTCCGCAGGCACCCGGGATCGGGCTGGGCGGCCGCCCCGCTGGGCGTCGGCTGCCTGGTGGTCATCGTCGCGGCCGAGCGTGGGTATGCCGCGCAGGCCGCGCAGTGGCTGCCGCTGACGTTCACATTCGTGGCGCTGGTGACGTTGCTGGCCGTGCGAGCTTGCGCCCACGGTGGTCGAGTGGACCGCGCTCGCCTCGTCCGTTGGCTGGGGTCGCGCGCGTACCCGGCGGCGCTGCTGGCTTGTGCCATCGGCTATCCGCTGCTTGGCGTGCTCTACCACGCCAAGCTGCCGTTCGGGCTCGCCGTCGTCATCGCACTGGCGGTGACGTTGGCACTGGCAGAGGCCGTCCATCGACTGGGTGCGGTGATCGCGCGATGACGGCACCGGCCGGCGGGAAGACCCGCTACTACGGTCTCGACCTGCTGCGCGTGCTGGCGTCGTTGCTGGTCGTCTACACCCACATCGCCGGCTGGTACTCGACGCGCGGACACGAGTGGTGGGCGTCGGCCTGGGTCGACCAGGACGTGATCGCCCCACTGCACCTGAACCCGAACCTGTCGTTCGTCGGCGTCTCCACGTTTCTGGTGGTCAGCGGCCTGGTCGTGACGCACGTGGCCAGCAGGGAGACGGCTCCGCAATTCCTCCGCCGACGGCTGGTGCGGATCTTCCCGCTGTTGCTGCTGGTGTCGCTGGCCGCGTGGATCTTGATCAACATCGGCGTCTACACGTCGGAAAGCAAGCAGAAGTCGATGGACGTGCTCGACTTGCTGACCGGCTCGACCCTGCTCGGGTTCTTCACCGACCCGGAAGTGATCATCATCGGCCCGGCGTGGACGCTGCTGGTGCAGATCTTCTTCTACGCCTACGTCGCCGCGACCATCCCGCTGCTGCGCCGCCAGGCGTGGATCCCGCCCGCGCTGGCCGCCGCGCTGGTGATCATCGTCCTCGGCGTCACCAGCCACGGGGAGGACGTGGCCACCCGGCGGTTCGGCATCATCGCCGCGTACTTCCCGGTGCTGATCATCGGCATGCTGGTTTCGCTGGTGCGTTCCGGCAAGGTTCCGATGGCCGCGGGTATCGGTATCGGCTCGGTGCATTTCCTGCTGTTCGTGTGGGCCGACCGGATCGGTGGGCACTTCCACACCGGCACCGAGCACCCCCGCACGCTCGCGCTGGTCTTCTGCGTGGTCGTGCTGGCCATGGCGTCGTCGGACCGGGTCAGCCGAGCGAAGCTGACGAAAGCGTGGTCAGCCCGCACGTACGCGATCTACCTGCTGCACCCGCTGTGCCTGTACCCGATGCTCGACGGCCTTTCGCCCACGTTGGGCACGGACCTCACGCTCGTGCTGGCCTTGCTGCTGCTGGCAGCGGTCACCGAGATCGCCCACCGGTTCTTCGAAGCGCCGATCAACCGATGGGTGCGCGCCCGGGAGAAGCGGGCCGACGCGCGCCCTCGGGTTCCCGCGCGGTGACGCGGCGCTGAGCACGGATGAGGACCAGGGCGAGCAGCGCGCCACCCAGCAGCTGCGCCAGGGCGCCGACGACCTCCATCGTGTCCGCCCGGGCCACCACGGTGGCCCCACCCAGCACGGTGAGCACTCCCCACGCGCCCCACGCGACCAGTGAGGACGCTCCGAACCACCCGGCAAGCATGGGCGGGGCGAACCGGCGGCCGCCGTACGGATAGAAGCCCACCACGCCGACGACGGCCGCCAACGCGAACAGCGTCCGCACCACGGCCACGGCCGCGGCGGACGACTGAACCTCACTCGGCTGGAACGCATCGACGAGCAGCAACACCGCGGCGGTCAACGCCAACGGCGAACCCACCGCGGTCAGCGACCACTCCGTGCCGGACAGCTTCGGTGTGCGCGCGGTGAAGACCTGCGGCCAGCGCGAACGCGCATAGAACCAGAAGGCCGCCACGAGGAAGATCCCCAGCAGCATGAACCCGCCGTACACCAAGGGGTACACCCATCCGGCCAGTGGTAACGCGGCCTGCGGCGGTGGGGCGTCGACCAGCGCGGTCGCGACGACGGCCACCGGTATACCGACCACGATCGGCCCGAGCAGTCCACAACCGACGAAAACCGGCAGCAACACCAGCCACGCGGGCACCCGCTGACCCCACGGGTAGGTGAACGCGAGCACCAGAGCGATCGCGGCCGCGTCCATCGCGAGCGTGAGCACGTTGAGCACCAGCAGCGAGCCGTCGTCGCCGAATTGTGGGTCGGTGATGCCCACCCGCGACCCGGTCACCCAGAGCACCTTGAGCACCAGATACGGCACCGCGCTGACGATCGCCGCGTAGCAGAGAGCCCGCCGGGTGAGGCTCGGCCGCTCCGCCTCGGCCGTCCCGGGTTCGCTGATCACCTCGGCCAGAGTAGAGCGCAAGGCGGACGCTTACGTGGCATTTGTGCACGCGTCGCCGGATCGGCGGAGCCAGAGGCGGCTGTCCCCGGCATACCGGTGTGGCTGCCGTGTCGTGCTGCTGTCCCCTGGCATACCGGTGTGGCTGCCGTGCCGGGCGCCCGTCCCCGGTCAGACCGGTGTGGCCGCCAGGGCCCGCACGGCGACCCGCTGCCCGGACAGCGCCGCCGTCCCGGTCAGCTCGTCCACACAGGAGTCGTCGGTGACGTCGTTGATGCTGACGCCCGGGTTCTTGGTCGCCACGGACAGCCGCACCCCTCGCCTGCCGTGTCCCCAACCGTGCGGCAGGCTCACCACGCCCGGCATGACCTCGTCGCTGACCTCGACCGGCACCCGGACCTCGCCCACCGCCGAGGACAGCAACGCCTCTTCGCCGTCGGCCAGTCCGAGCCGCTGCGCGTCCGAAGGGTGAACGAGCAGCGTGCACCGCGGCTTGCCCTTGACCAGCCGCTGGGAGTTGTGCATCCACGAGTTGTTGCTGCGCAGCTGCCGCCGTCCGATGAGCACCAGCTCCCCCGGCTCCCAGGCTTCCATCCGCCGGCGGAGCCGAGGCAGGTCGTCCAGGTACTCCCGCGGCGCCAGATGGATCTTCTTGCCCTTGGTGGCCAGCCGCTCGGGGAACCGCCGCTCCAGCGGGCCGAGGTCCATGCCGTGCGGCCGTTTCCGCAGCTTGCGCAGCGACAGCCCACCGCGAAGAGTGCCGTGCGGGCCGGCCCGCAGGCCGAGGTCGACGATGCCTTCCGGCCCGAGCTTGCGCAGCATCGAGACGCTCAGCCTTCCCGCTTGGCGCAGTAGGGGGAAGTCCGGTCCGAGGATGCGCGCGGCCAGCTCGAGGCAGATCTCCCAGTCGTGCCGCTGGTGCTCGCCTCGTCCGAACACCGCCGGGCTGTACTTCGCCCAGTTCCGCGCCGACACCAGCGTGAGCAGCAGCTCGTAGTGCGACCGCTCCAACGGTCCGGTCGGGGGCAGGATGACATCGGCGTGCCGCGTCGTCTCGTTGATGTACGGGTCGATGCTGACCATGAACTCCAGGTCGTCCAGCGCCGCGTCCAGTTGCCGACCGTTCGGCGTGGACAGCACCGGATTCCCCGCTGCGGTGATCAACGCGCGCAGCTGCCCCTGGCCCGGTGTGGTGATCTCCTCCGCCAGCGTGGCCACCGGCAGCTCGCCACCGAACTCCGGCAACCCGCGGACCCGGCTGCGGTACCTGCCGAAGCTTCCCGCGTGACCGGTCATCGTCGCCAGTGGCACGGGGTCGATCGCCGGGGTGCTCAACATGTACCCGCCGGGCTCGTCCAGATGCCCGGTCAGGGCGTTGACCACGACCACCAGCCACGTGGCGAGGCCGCCGAACTCCTGGGTGCAGACCCCGACCCGGCCGTAGAGCACCGCCCGCTGGGTGGTCGCCAGTGCGCGAGCCAATTCGCGAACCTGCTCGGCGGAAACGCCCGTCACGGGAGCAGTTCGCTCCGGTGGGAACTCCTCGGCGGCGGCGCGCAGCTCACCCAGTCCGGTCATCCGGTCGGCGAGCCGTCCCGGCCGCACCAGATCTTCCGCGAAAAGCACGTTGACCACCGACAACAGCATCAGCGCGTCGGTGCCGGGCCGGATGAAGATGTGCTCGGCCGAGTTCGCGGACTCCGTCCGCCGCGGGTCGATGACGACGACCCGGCCGCGGTCACGGACGGCCCGCAGCCGCTTACGCATGTTCGGCGCGGTCATGACGCTGCCGTTGGAGACCAGCGGGTTGGCACCGAGACACACGAACAGGTCGGTGCGGTCGATGTCCGGCACCGGCAACAACGCCTGATGCCCGAACATCAGCAGCGCGGCCAGCATGTGCGGCAGCTGATCCACCGACGTGGCCGAGTAGACGTGCCGGCTCCCCAACGAGCGGAACAGGGGCAGCCCGAACAACAGCAGGCCGAGATTGTGCGCGGTCGGGTTGCCGTAGTAGACGCCGAGCGCTTCCTTGCCGTGGCGGCTGCGGACCGCCCGCAGCCGCTGGCCCACCAGATCGAACGCCTCGTCCCAGTCGACCTCGACGAACTCGCCGTCCCGCTTGACCACCGGACGCTTGAGCCGGTCCGGGTCGTGGTGCAGGTCCGCGAGCGCGGTCGCCTTCGGGCAGATGTAGCCCTGGGAGATCGGGTCGCGTTCGTCGCCACGGATGTCGACGACCCGGTCGCCGTCGGTGGTGACGGTGATGCCGCAGGTGGCCTCGCACAGCGTGCAGCTGGCGTGGTGGATCTCGACCATCGAACCGCTCCGTCCTCGGGATGAACCCAAGGCTACGGCCGACGGCCGAAGCTGGACAAACGTCTGAAGTGAACGTCAGTTAATCTCCGCAGCATGGAACTTGCATCGACTTCGGCCATCGTGACGGGTGGCGCTTCCGGGCTCGGTGGCGCTACCGCCGCCGCACTCGCCGCCAAGGGCGCGACCGTCTTCGCGCTGGATCTCGCCCCGGCGATCGACAAGGCGCCCCACCCCGACGGCGTGACCTACGTCGAAGCCGACGTGACCAACCCCGAGCAAGTACAGGCCGCCGTGGACAAGGCCGCGAACGCGGGCGTGCCGCTGCGGGTGGCGGTCAACTGCGCCGGTGTCGGCTGGGCGGGTCGCGTGCTGTCCAAGAAGGGGCCGCACGATCTGGACCTGTTCCGCAAGGTGCTGGAGGTCAACCTGCTCGGCACCTTCAACGTCATGCGGCTGGCCGCCGAGGCGATGGCCAAGACCGAACCGTTGGCCGACGACCAGCGTGGCGTGGTGATCAACACCGCGTCGATCGCCGCGTTCGAGGGGCAGATCGGCCAGATCGCCTACGCCGCGTCCAAGGCGGGCGTGGCGGGCATGACGCTGCCCGCCGCCCGTGACCTGGCCTCGCAGGGCATCCGGGTGCTCACCATCGCGCCGGGCATCGTGGACACGCCGATGCTGGCCGGCGTGACCGACGAGTTCCGGGCAGGTCTGGCCGCCGGGGTGCCGTTCCCGAAGCGGCTCGGCAGGCCGGAGGAGTACGCGAAGCTGGCCGTCAACCTGATCGAGCACGACTACCTCAACGGCGAGGTCGTCCGGATGGACGGCGCGCTGCGGATGGCCCCGCGCTGATCGACGAATCCTGACCAGGACGAGCCGGCCCGATGACCTCGTCGGGCCGGCTCACAAGTCTCCGACGTAAGGAATCTCGGTGTTGGCCGTGCTGGTCATCCACTCGCGCAGCACGAAGGTGGCCCGCACGTCGTCCTCGTTGTACCGCAGCAACCGAGCCCGCTGAGCCGGATCGGCTTCGCCTTCGCCGAGCCCGACCGCCTCCCGGTACCAACGCATGGACGCCTCGCCACCGGCATCCGGGTCGTGCCACTCGTAGCCGGCCACCCGGGCGATGACCTTCAGCCCCTTGCCGTGCGCGCACAGGAAGCTGTCGACCACGCAGACGAACATGTCGACCCACTCGTCGGAGTCGATGAACTCCTGAACCTCCGCCACGCTCGGGATGCCCGGCATGCCCGCGAACCGCTCGGCCGACCCCAGCAGCCAGCGGTTCTCCGCCCACGCGTTGTAGCAGTAGGCACGGAACGTCAGGCCACGCGCGGCCGCCCGCGACCGCACATCGGTGAACCATGCCCAGAACTCGGCGAACGAGCGGGCCTCGTCCTCGGTCGGCAGCGGCTCCCACGTGCCGAATGCCCGGTAGGTCTGCGGCAGGCCGATGTCGGCACCGCTGAGCAACGTGCCCCACAAATACGCGCCGTGGTCGACGTAGCTCTCCATGTCGACGTCCACCTCGACGTCGCCGCGCGGGACCTCGATCCGCGGCACCAGGCGCACGACGGACAGGCCCGCCTGCCACGCCCGCGCCAGCGCCACGGCGTTCTCGAACGTCGTGCCGGTGAACGCGATAGGTGGCTCGGCCTTGGGATCGGCGGCCGCCAGCGACGCTACGGTCTCGAAACCCGCCTCGCGCAGCGCGACCGCGTCATCGCCGCGGACGACCAGGCTCACGTCCTGCTTGTCGTGCAGCATCTTCTCGCACACCGGCCACCACGGGCAGTGCCTGCAGGCCAGGATGCGCGACGGCTGCGCCAGCGGCTCGGCACCGCTGGCAGCGGCGGCGGCCACGGCCAGCCGGTCGGCGAAGCGCTCGGCGTACTCCTGCATCGTCGACTTCTCACCGGGGAAGCTGGGGGCGAGCAGGTCGTGCCACAACACCACGTCGGCATCGAGCCCGATGACGCCGCCGACCACGCGATCCGGGTCGGCGTACCCGGCGGCACGCAGCAGCTCGACGACGTGCGCCAGGCGGAACTGGTCTCGTGGATGCGACCGGACCTTGCGCTCGGGGTCCTCCCGCGCGTTGTCCGGGTTCAGGTCGGTCAATGCCGTGGTCAGCGCACCCTCGCCGGGGTCGGTGATGCGGTGCCGCACGACGATCACCGGGACGTAGCCGCCGGGCGTGCGGACCAGCAGCTCGGCACCGCCGCGCCGGCCCGCCTCGACATCGACCGGCAACAACCCGCCGGAGATGACCGAGACGCCCTGCTGCAGCGCGGCGACGGTGGCGGCGATGCGCTCCTCCGGCTCGGCGTCGGTGGGCACCTCCACCCAGCCCGAACCCCGGAACTCCTCGGCAAGCAGCTTGGCGATCGCGGCCCGGTGCGCCTGCGCGTCGGCCTTCCGCTGCTCGACCGCCGGGTTCTCGGGCAACGGGTCGAGCTGCGGCGCCGCCGGATCGTGCTCCCAGTGCACGCGCCGCCTGCACCGCGTGACCACTCCGGCGTCCAGCACCACGTTCGCCAAGCTCATCACCACGCGTTCACCATAGGCGGCACCACTGACGGTGTCGGTCGTGCCAACCGGCCCGGTGCGGGTTAGGTTGATGACATGGCGGCGAGCGAGTCGAACCTCGACGATCCGGGCATGCTGGCCGAAGTGGTTTCCTCGATCGAGCGCGCCGGGCACTCCAAGACGGCCCGGAAGGCCGCGAAGAAGGAGGCCAAGCGGCTCAAGCGCGCCGCCAAGAAGGAACGCAAGGCCACCAAGGCGGCCGCGAAGCAGGCGGCGAAGGCCACGCGCAAGGCGATAGAAGAGGGCACCGAGGCACCAGGAGTGACGGTCGTGGCGAAGGCGAAGGAGCCGAAGATCACCGCGGGCAAAGTGCGCAACGCGATCGCGCTCGGCAAGGCGGTGGCGCCGACGGTGCTGCCCGTCGTGGTGCCGTACCTGGTGCGGGCCGCCGGTGCGGGCCGAGAGGCCTACGAGCGCTACCGGGCGCGCAAGCTGGGCGTCAGTGTGGACGCGCTCGCCGAATACCGCGGGTACGGCGCCGCGCTGCACGCGCGCATCGCAGGAATCAGCGAAGGACTGCGGGAGCTGCGAGCCAGCGGCGACGAGGAGAAGGTGCAGTTCGCCGACCAGGCCGAGGACACCGTGCGCCAGCTGAGCGCGGCGGTGCGGGCCGCCGAGCGCATGCCTTCGTCGCGCCGCAAGCAGGCCCATCGCGCGGTCGCCGGCGAGCTGGACGGCCTGGAGACGCGGTTGCTGCGCCACCTCGGGGTCTGACGGGCAGGTACTCGGAGGGAACGCGCACGGGCCGGCGCCACCGACCGGCCGAGCGCGCGCCATGCACCGCCGCCCTAACTGGTTCTTCTGCGCACCGACCGAGCACCGCCACGGGCCGGCCGCCAGCAACCGACCGAGCGCCCGCCGCGCACCACCGCCCAGCTTGGCCGCTCGCGAACCGACCGAGCACCGATCGAGCGGCCCGCGCCCGGAACGACCGAGCGCACACCCACGCACCCGCGCCCGAAGGGGCACGCCCTCCGACCGCATGGCGAGACGAGGGCGAACCCCCGGATACCCTGATGGTGTGAGCAGCCGTTCCCGCGTACACCCGGACATCCGGATCGCGCGCGGCTGCCTGCTTGCCGCCACCTCAGCGGTGCTGTCCATCACTGCGCACGCCGTCGCGAACGGTGCGCTGCCACCGTTGTCGCTGGCCCTGGTGATCGCCGGACTCACCGGCTGGATCTCCACCGCGCTCGTCGGCCGGGCGCACGGAACCCGCAGCGGTGGGCTGGTCGGCATCCTGATCACGTTGGCCGGCTCGCAGCTGCTCACCCACTTCACGTTGACGTGGCTCAGCCACCCGGCGGCGGCGACGTCCGAGGTGAGCACGTGGGGGATGGTGGCCACGCACGCGTGCGCCACCGTGGCGATGGCCGCGCTGATCACCAGCGCCGAACGCGGCCTGCTGGCCGTCATCGCCGGGCTGTGCCGCGTGTTGCCGGTCGTCCTCCTGGCCGGGCCGCCGCGAGCCGAGGTCGCCAGAACACCGGTCGACCCGGTCGTCCCCGCGACCTACACCGAGGTCCTGCTGCGCCGAGTGCACACCAGGCGCGGACCACCGCATCGCTCCTGATCACACCACAGCCATGGGTGAACACCGCCCATGGTCATCCCGTTGCACGGCTAGATTCAGGAGCAATTCACGCATGTCCAAGACTCGTCAACTCACCCGCGCGGCCGCCGTCCTGGCCGCCACGGCGGCCCTCGGCCTCTCGTCGACCGCGGTCGCATCCGCCCACGTCACCGCCCAGGTCTACGGTGCCCAGCCGGAGCAGGGCGGGCACGCGGCCATCACACTGCGGGTGCCCAACGAAGAGGAGAAGGCGGGCACCGACAAGGTCACCGTGCACTTCGACGAGGAGTACGCGCTGGCCAACGCACGCACCAAGCCGGTGCCCGGGTGGACCGCCAAGATCACCAAGACCAAGCTGGACGAGCCCGTCACCACCGATGACGGCGCCGAGCTGACCGAAGTGGTCACGTCGATCACCTGGACCGCGGAGAAGGGCAGCGAGATCCCCGCGGGCGAGCAGTCCTACCAGGAGTTCTCGTTCTCCACCGGTCCGCTGCCCAAGGTCGACAGGCTGATCCTGCCCGCCGACCAGCACTACACCAACGGCACCACGGTCAGCTGGGCGGACGAGGACCCGGAGGCCGACAAGCCCGCGCCTGCGGTCGAGTTGGCGCCGCCGTCCGGGGACGGCCACCACGGCGGAGCAGCCGCCGCCTCGCACGACGGTGACGACAGTGCGAACGCCGCGGCCGACGAGGACGTCACCGACACCACGGCTCGTTGGCTCGGCGGCATCGGCCTGGCGCTGGGTGCGCTCGGCGCGGGTGCCGGGATCGGTGCGGTCCTGCGGAGCCGGAAGAAGGCCTCGTCATGAAACGCCTGATCGCTGTCGTCGTCACCGCGCTGCTGACCGCGCTCGGCGTCGGCGCGGTGGCGCAGCCTGCGTGGGCGCACAACGTGCTGATCTCGTCCGACCCGGCCAAGGGCGCCAAGATCGCCGAGGCACCGAGCGAGATCACGCTGACGTTCAACGCCAACGTGCAGGCCGGGCCGGGCAACCAGATCGTGGTCAACGGCCCGGACGGCAAGCAGTACACCGACCCCGAGGGCGAGGTGACGGTCGACGGGCCCGAGGCGAGTGTCGCGCTGGAGGGGCTCGGTCCGGCCGGTGAGTACACCATCGGCTATCGGATCCTGTCCGCCGACGGTCACGTGGTGCAGAACAAGCTGACGTTCACGCTGACCAAGGACGACCCGGCCAACGCAGGACGCGAGCCCTCCGACGGTGGCTCGCAGTCCTCGGCCGACACCGCCGCGCAGGCCGAGGAGTCCGACGGCCTGCCGCTGTGGGTGTGGATCGGCGGCGCCGTCGTGCTGGTCGGCGTCGGTCTGGTGTTCGCGCTGCGCGTGGGCAAGGACCAGTCGTGACGGGGCGGCGAGGCTGACGATGGCGGAAGCGACCAGGACCCCGGCACCCGCGCGCTACCCGGCACTGATCACCGGCGTGACCGGTGCGGTGCTGGGCACGCTCATCGGCCTGTCGGTGGTCAGCCTGACTCCGATCCCCGGGCTGGCCGATCCGGGTCCGGTGGTCCTGGTCGCCATCCCGCTGGTGCGCACCCTGCTCAACATCGCCGCGGTGGCCACCATCGGGCTGTCCCTGTTGCCGGTGCTGCTCGGCTACGACCGCCCGGATCTCACCGAACCCGTGCTGCGCCCGGCGCGCCGGGCGGCGGTCGCGGCGGCACTCGTCTGGTCGGCCGGCGCGCTGGTGCTGCTACTGCTGCAGACGGCCGAGTACCGCGGATCGGCCGAGACCATCGACATGGCCGACGTGTCGGACTACGTCACCACGGTCGGAGCGGGCAAAGCGCTGCTGATCGTCGCCGGGCTCGCGTTCCTGCACTGCGTCCTCGGCGTACTGGCGGTACGTCGCGGCGAACGCGTCCCGGCGGAGGCCCGCATCGGGCTTGCCTTGTTCGCGCTGCTGCCGCTGCCGATCACCGGTCATTCGTCGACGTGGGAGTACCACGACTACACGACCATTTCGATCGAGCTGCACGTCATGGCCGCGGCCGCGTGGGTGGGCGGACTCGCCACGCTCGCCGTGCTGTTGGCCGGCAACCGCGGGCTCTTGGCCACCGCCCTGCCGCGGTTCTCCAAGCTGGCGGGCGTCAGCCTGTTCGTGGTCGCGGGCACCGGGTTGTTCAACGCGATCGTCGAGCTGCTCGCCCAACCCGCGATGCCGTTCCTCGAGGCCGCGTTCGGCACGCCGTACGGCTGGCTGGTCATCGGCAAGATGGTGTGCCTTGCCGCGATCGCGGTGTTCGGCGCCCGCATGCGATGGCGGCTGCTGCCCGCGATCGCCGCCCACAAGAAGTCCGCTTTCGTCACCTGGGCGGCCGCCGAGGTCGCGGTGATGGGTGTGGCATTCGGTCTCGCGGTGGTTCTCGCCCGCTCCCCGGTGTCCTGAACGGGTGACTAGCCGGACCGAACTTTCACCTCGTCGAGCGACTTCGCGCGGCAAGCGGTGAACGGCGGAAATCCATCGGTGAATGAACCCGTTCGGAGTACTGCCCGGACAGCGGTCGTGCTACCGGTATCGCGTCCAGACCGTCTCCGATCTACCCGCGCGCAGGTCCGCCAGCCTTCTGCGCAGCTCGGGGCGCACCTGTGGGTTGCTCCGTAGCGTGGGCAGCACACTGGTGGTGAGCTTCAGTTCCCGAACCGCACGCAGCACTGGATAACCGGACCACTGCAATACGTCGAAACCGTAGGCGTCCGCCAACGCCTGGTAGACCGAGGCCGGCTCGCCGAACCGTTGTCCGCCGACGGCCACCGGCACCAGATCCCAGATCCGCGGGCCGTACCCGGACGAATCGAAGTCGCACAGCACCGGCCCGTCCGGCCCGACGAGCACGTTGCCCAGGTGGGCATCTCCGTGCACGACGGCGGACCCGAGCGGGAACTCCAGCCGCTGCAACTCGTCTTGCACCCGACGGCATGCGGCCAGCAGGAACGCCCGGTCGTCCTGGTCCAGCTCTTCCGCGTCCTGCAGCCTGGCCTGCACGTCGGCCAGCGGCTCCCACGGCTCGATGTGCTCGGGCTTCGGCACCGCGTGCAGGCGTTTCAGCAGCTCGGCCAACTCTTCCGGGGTGGCGGTCCGGCCGGCAGGCTCCACCCAGCGCCACACGGTCGCGGTGAACACCGGGTTGTCGCCGTACACCGGCTGCGCAATCCCTGGATACAGCCGCACCGCGGGCACGTCGTGCTGCTCGAGGTGCCGGGCGAGCCGCACCACTTTGGCCGCCCGGTGCATCAACTTCCGCGACCCGACGATGCGCACGACGGCGGGGATCGACTTCAGGGCGTACACCGCGTTGTTGGTGAACCGCAGCAGCCGAGCACCCTCGTGGTCCACGCCGAGCCGCTTGCACACCACCTGCAGGGCGGCCTGCAGCTTGTCCGGTGTGAAACGCGGTTCCCGCAGCATCCCGCCCCTCTCGTTGGGGATGCCGAGCTCCTAAGCCGCGTAGAAGGCGTTGATGCGCTCGGCGAGTTCGCGTGCGTCCGGGTTGTTCACGCGCCGCTCCGCCTCGCGCTTCAGCGGCTTCATCCGGTCCTTGATCCGGGCGGACTTGATGCTCTCGGCACACTCCAGTGCGGACCGGCCGACCTTGGCGCCGTGGTCGATGTCGCCCTCCAACAGGTGGTTGGTGGCCAGCGCGCTCAAATTGAACGCCTTGCTGCGCGCCATGTCATCGCCGTAGCCGTCGATCGCCCTGGTCAGCGCGGGAATCGCGTACTTGGTGTGCTCGGTCAGCCCCGGCTGCTGGGCCAGCACGGTGTGCACCGTGCCGATCATCGCGTGCACGTCGGTCTGGTTGAAGAACTGCGCCCACGCGGGGACCTCCTCCCCTTCTGCCCTGGCGAAGGTGTCCCTGGTCATGCCGAGCAGCCGCAGCGCCTGCTCCTCGTTGCCCATCATCGCGTAGGCCCACGCCTCGTTCGCGGTGAGCACCGCCACCGACAGCTGCGAGCCGGATTCCTGCGCGGCGATCTGGCCGAGCTGGAACATCTTCAACGCGTCGTCGGGCGACTCGTAGTGCAGGTACACCCGGCCCATGCGGTAGAGGATGTTGGCCACCAGCGGGTGGCTTCCGCCCTCCTTGGCCAGCTCGAGCGCCTTGGCGAAGTGCCCGCGGGCGGAGTCCACCAGGCCGGTGTCGAACGACGTCCAGCCCGCCACGTTGTGCAGGTCCGCCAATGCCACGTACAGCCGCGATTTCACCTGCTCGGTGGCGCTCGAGTTGAGCATCTGCTGACCCCAGCCGAGCTGGGCGATCACCGCATCCCGGCAGAACCCGCCGCCGTACTGGTAGTCCAGCGCGCGAAGCGCTCTCGTCGCTGCTTCGACCTGGCGTACGTCGGCCATCCCGATACGGTTCGGGGCCGGAGTCACCGCCGGTCGGGGCGCAGTCCACGACCCGGAGTCCGCAGCGAACACCGTGGCACCCATGGTGACCTGTGCGGCGTGCGCGAGAAACCTCCGTCGTTTCACCGCCTCGTCCTCCTCAGCCTGCTGCTCGTCGGCCGCACCGACGACCGTGATCTGGGTGGCCTCGTCGTAGGCCAGCCCCATGTAGCCCCTGGGGATGCCCAGACCCTGGGCGATGCGCACGAGCACGTCGTAGGCCATGACCTGACGGCCCTTGAGGATTTCCGACACCTCGGACTGCGACTGACCGGTCGCTGCGGCGATCTGCCGTTGGGAAATGCCTTCCTTCCGCAGCAGCAGGTACACCTTGCTGATGTCGCGTGCCGCTAGCGCTTCCCGCATGTCCTTGGTCTCCCAGACCTTCTCGGAGACCAGGTGAGCGACCTTTTCCTCGCTGGCATCCATCGGCAGGCATCCTCATCCGTGGGACTGACAAGCAGCGTAAGCAGGTCCATTCGACCACGCGAACACCGCAATTTGAAGCCTGATCGGACGAGCTGAACTCGATCGACCGTTCATCGGCGCGGTGATACCGCCCAGCGCTGTCGCCCGCCCGGAACGCAATTTGCACCGCAGTCTTGAGTTCGGGCCCCAGTGAACGGCCGAACACCGTGAGCAACTGTCACGGGCCGGGACCGGGGCCGCAGAGCGAACCGAACCAGGCGGTAGCGACAGCGAGCGGAGTGACACCAGTGGAGTTGGTCGGCGGCACGACAACCCGGCGGATGAGCCCCGTTGGTCCCCGGCCCAGCCGGGTGCACCCCCTGCCCCGCACCACCAACCCGCGCCCCGCCGCGGCCCGCCGTCCGGTGCGCCCCGTCCCCAACGGCTCGCAGGTGGTCTCCAGCGACGTGGTGCGCGAAGTGGAGAACGGTCAGGTCGTGTGGCGCATTCGGTGCGGCGACATGATCGGCCGGGATCGCTGCGTGACGGTCTTCGTCGACGACGGCGAAGTCGTCGTCAGCGGGCCGCCGGGCGAGACGGCACGGATGACGGTCAGCCAGATCGGTCAGCTCACGGCGGTGCTGCACGAAGCTGCCAAACTCGCGGAAAGGTGACACAAGCAGTGGACGAGATCCTGGGGCAGGTTCTCCGCAACGCCGTCTGGGAGCGGCTGGACATGCTCTCCGATCTGGCCGAGCGCGCCGACGCCCCTTCCTTGCTGTCCGTCGCCCGCTCCGAACTGCCCCGGCTGGCCGAGGCGTGGCGGTCGATGCTGAAGCTGCACGAGCCGGACGACCGCGGCGACTGCCCGACCTGCTCGACGCGGTGGCACCGCAGCAAGGCGCCGTGCTCGGTGTGGCAAGCAGCCCACGAGCACCTGGTCGCGGGTGGGCTGGCCCCGCAGCAGCCGCCGCGCCAGCGGGGCCGTAAGGCGGAATCGCACTCCGCGGTGCACCCCCGCCGCCACGCATTGCGCAGCGGCGTCTCGACCGCAGGCCTGCGCTCCGGTTGACCAAGACCTCGCCGGCGGCGACACCCCCGCGGCGGACGAGCAGTGCGCACCTCCCGCGCGTGCTGCCCCGCTGATCGTCGCCGGCCTTCCCTCCCCTCCCCGCCCTCCCCGACTCCACGGGCCGGTGCCGTAATTCCTCTCCCCCGACCGGTACCGGCCCGTGGACCCGTGTTGTCCCCGATGGTGTGCCCGTCGACGGACCGACCGATACGTCGACGTCGCTGCTCTAGAGTTGTTCGCAGGCGGAAAAACCGAGATGGGGAGTGGAACCACGTGGTGGTAGGTGAGCAGCTCACATCGCTCCGACGGAAGCCGGTACAGCAGCGCAGCGCGCTCCGCGTGGCGCGCATGCTGGACGCGGCCGCCGAGCTGCTGGACGAAGTCGGCTACGAGCGCCTGACCACCACGGCCATCGCCAAACGCGCCGGCGTGGCGGTCGGCTCGCTGTACCAGTTCTTCCCGGACAAGCGGGCCGTGGTGCAGGCACTGACCCAGCGCAACCTGGAGCGGTTCATGTCGCTGGCCGCCGAGCGACTGGCCACGGTCGACCACCAGCACTGGTGGGCCGTGGTGGATGCGCTGCTGGACATCTACCTCCAGATGCACCACGAGACGCCGGGCTTCGCCCGTGTTCACTTCGGTGACGCCGTGGACCCACGCCTGCTGGACGGCAGCCGTACCAACAACGACGTGGTCGCCGAGGGCATGACCGAGCTGCTCATCGGCCGGGTCGACCTGCCGCCCGAGCAGCTGGTGACGCCGATCAAGGTGGCGGTCGAGATCGCCGACGCCCTGCTGAAGTTCGCCTTCCGCACGGACCCGAAGGGGGACCCGGTGGTCATCGACGAGACCAAGCACGTCATCAAGCTGTACCTGGAGAGCCGGTTCGGCCGCTGAGCGCCGGGATCCGGGGTTGACCCGAACCGGTCGGAGGCCACGGTGTTGCCCGACGCGTTGACCTAGTTCGGCTCCGGGTCCGTCGCCAGCCGCGCGTGCCGCTCCACGTCGTAGCGGACGCCGTCGTACTCAAGCCGCGACCGCTCGATGCCTTCGGGTGCGTAGCCCGCCGCCACCGCGACTCGGCACGACGCGACGTTCTCCACTCGATGACCGAGCTCGAGCCGGAACAAGCCCAGCTCGTCGAACGCCCACCGGGACACCGCTCGCACGCTGCGCGCGGCCAATCCCTTCCCCCTTCCCCGCGGGAGCAGCCAGTACGCCACCCAGCCGGTGGAATGGCGCGGTTCGATGTGCGACACGGTCACCAGGCCGATCGCTTCGTCGTCCTCGTCGGTGATCGCCCACGCGTGCGCGGTGCCTTCGGCGCTGTCCGCGCCGCGGGCCTGGATCCACTCGCGGGCTTCGTCCAACGTGGCGACGGGTCGAACGAATTGCTCCTGCAGCGACGGTTCGTTCGCCGCGGCCAGCAGGGCCGGTGCGTCCTCGAGCCGCCATGCCCGGAGCCACTTCTCGGCAGGCTTACGCATACTGCCGACCCTTACCCACGAGAGACTGGACTTTCAACGCAAATTCCGCGCCACTGTCAGCCGAAGTTCACGCCCTCACCGCGGTAGGTCGGCACGGTCTCCTCGAGCTTGTCGCCGACCACCACGTGGTAGCGGTCGAACCGCTCGGCCAGCTCGCCGGCCTTGGCGTGCCGCAGCCACACCCGGTCCCCGATCGCCAGCTGCCGCGCTGCCCTCCCGACTACGGGTGTCTGCACCTCGCCTGCGCCTTCCAGCGCGGTGAGCTTGAGCCCCGAGGGCAGGTAAGGCGACGGTTGCCGCGACGGCCCGGTCGGCCCGGAGGCGATGTAGCCACCGGCGAACAGGGTGGCCGTGCTCGGTGCGGGCTTGCGTACCACGGGCAGCGCGAACAACACCGCGGGCCGGGGCCGGAAGCGGGAGTACGCGTCGAACAACGTCGGCCCGATGAGCCCGGACCCGGCGGTCACCTCGGTCACCGACAGGTCTTCGGTGGTGGTCTCCAAGCTGCCGGTGCCGCCGCCGTTGACGAACTCCAGGTCGGCGATCGCCCGGACCGCGCGGACCGCGGCCGTCCGGCGCTCGGTCAGCTCGGCCGCCGACCGGCGTTGAATCCACCGCATCACCGCGGATTTCACGGCGTTGCCGTCGTTGTCCCCGACGCCGGCGATCTGTCCCTCGTAACCCATCAGCCCGACCAGCCGGAAGCCGTCCCGTGCGACGACCGCGCGCGCCAGGGTCGCCGCTTCCCGCGGAGTGAACACCGGCGATCGCCGCGGTCCGATGTGCACGCGCGGCAGCGGGCGCCACGACACATCCAGCTCGATACACACGCGCAACGGCGGATGGCCCGGACCAAGAACCTTGTCGATGAGGTCGAGGTGATCCACCGAGTCGACCATCACCGTGATGACCGCGCACGCCTTGGCGTCGGCGGCCAGTTCACGCAGCGCGGCCGCGTCGACCGTCGGGTAAGCGACCAGGATGTCGTCGGAGACCTGGTTGCGGTACAGCCACAACGCCTCGGGCAGCGAGTAGGCCATCACGCCCGCCGTCGCGGGATGGGACAGCGCCCGGTCGAGCAGGTACCGGCAACGGATCGACTTGCTGGCGACCCGGATCGGCCGACCGTTCGCCCGAGCGGCCAGCATCTCCAGGTTGTCATCGAAGGCCTGCAGGTCGACGATGGCCAGCGGGGCTTCGAGGCCGGCCGTGGCGGTGTCGTAAGCCCTGCGCAGGGCACTCCGGTCGGATGCGTCGAATGCGGAGCGTCCTGGGCTGGTCGACGGGCTCACCATGGCGACGAGACTACCCGCAAAACCGGCGTACATGAAACTGTTTCGCGTATGATCCGGCTGTGCGCACCGACACCGAAGGCAGGCGGGCAAGCATGATGCAGTGGTCGAACTGGGCGGGGACCGCGGTGGCGGCACCCAAGGTCATCCATCGGCCGACCGACCTGGACGGCATCGTCGCCGCCGTCCGCGCGGCCGCCGATGCGGGACGCCGCATTCGCCCGCTGGGCAGCGGCCACTCGTTCACCCCGATCGCCGCGACCGACGAGCACGCGGTGGACCTCAGCGGCTACACCGGGGTCGTCGACGTGAACATGGCCGCTCGCCAGGTGACCGTCCGCGCGGGCACGACGTTGCGCGAGCTCAACCGCATCCTCGACGCGCTGGGCCTGGCCCTGGAGAACATGGGCGACATCGACAAGCAGACCATCTCCGGGGCCATCTCCACCGGCACCCACGGCACCGGCGCGACGTTCGGCGGCCTGGCCACCCAGGTCGCCGCGCTCGAACTCGTCACGGCCGACGGCTCGGTGGTGCGCTGCTCGCCGCACGAACGTCCGGACCTTTTCGCCGCCGCCCGCGTGGGACTCGGCGCGCTCGGCATCCTCAGCACGGTCACGATCAACTGCGTGCCGTCGTTCGTGCTGGCCGCGCAGGAGGCCCCGGACCGGCTGGACGCGGTGCTGGAGCGGTTCGACGACGAGGCCGAGGGCAACGACCACTTCGAGTTCTACTGGTTCCCGCACAGCGACAAGACGCTGATCAAGCGGAACAACCGGGTGCCTGCCGGAGAGCCGCCGCGGCCGTTGAGCAAGGCCAGGCAGTACGTGGAGTACGGGCTGATCGAGAACCAGCTGTTCGGCGCGGTGTGCCGCATGCTGCGCGCGGCACCGCGGCTGACCAAACCCACCCAACGGGTCATGACCAACGTGCTGTCCGAGCGCCGGTACAGCGACGTTTCCCATCGCGTCTTCGTGACCAGCCGCGACGTGCGGTTCGTCGAGTCGGAGTACGCCGTGCCGCACGGCGAGGTGGTCAATGTCCTGCAGGAACTACGGGCAGCCGCGGCCAAGCTCTCGTACCCGGTGGCGTTCCCGATCGAGATCCGCGTCGCCGCGCCGGACGACATCTGGCTGTCCACCGGATACCAGCGCGCCAACGGCTACATCGCCGTGCACCAGTTCCAGGGCATGCGCTACGACGAGTACTTCGCCGCCTTCGAGTCGATCGTGAACAACGTCGGCGGCCGCCCGCATTGGGGCAAGATGCACACGCTGGGGGCCGAGACGCTGCGTGGCCGCTACCCGAAGTTCGACGAGTTCCTGGCGGTGCGCAAGACCGTCGACCCGGACGGCCTGTTCACCAACGACTATCTCGACCGCGTGCTCGGTCAGCCCTGAACCACGGCGGCGACGGCGTCGGCGATGGGCGTCTGGCCACCGACGGTCTCCAGCGTCCGCCCCGCGGTACGCGGCTCGTCCAGCAGCGCCAGCACCACCGCAGCGACGTCGGCACGCGGAATCTGCCCGTAGCCGACCGACTCGGCCAGCTGCACCACACCGGTCGGCTCGTCGTCGGTGAGCCTGCCCGGCCGCAGGATGGTCCAGTCCAGGTCACGCGCCCGCAGGTCGTCCTCGGCGGCTGCCTTGGCCTTCAGGTAGGCGGCGAACACCTCGCCGACCTTCTCCGGCTCGTTCTGCCGCTCCAGGCCCATGGCGCTGATCTGCACATGCCTGCGCACGCCCGCGCGTTCGCTCGCCTCGGCGAACAACACCGCCGCTGCGCGGTCCACGGTGTCCTTGCGCGCGGCTCCGCTTCCGGGCCCTGCGCCCGCGGCGAACACGGCGGCATCGGCACCGGTCAGCACCTCGGCGACGTCGTCCACCGAGGCCGACTCCAGGTCCAGGACCGCAGGCTCGGCGCCCGACAGATCGTCGGCGTGGTCGGGGTTGCGGATGATGCCCACCGCCTCGTCGCCGCGAGCGATGAGCAGGCCGGAGAGTTTGCGGGCGATCTTGCCGTGCCCGCCTGCAATGACTACGCGCACTACTCCACGCAAGCAGAGACGTCGGCCGTGGTCAACAACTGGTCGTAGGCGACCTCTTCGATCCACCGGCTGTTCGCGTCGTCGGCGGGGATGACCCGGCCCGCGTCGCCGGACAGGTCACGGCTCACGGCAGCTGCCTCGTCGACCGACAGCACCGCGATGCCGTACGCGCGGGCGCGCGGCAGGCAGTTGTTCACGTAGTCGTGCGTCATCATCGCGGCCGACGGCAGCACGACGGCGGCCGGGAAGTAGCGGGTGAAGGGCACCGCGTTGGCCAGCGCCGTCCGCCAGTGCCTGGCCACCGCCACCGCCCCGACGACGTCGACGGCGGCCGCGGGCGCGGTGTGCTCCAGCTCGGGCCAGGTCCAGGTCGCCACGGTGGCCTTGTCGGTGACCGGGCCCGCTCCGGTGGCGATCCGCTCGGCGTGCACGTCGGTACGCGGCCGGGCGACGAGATGCACGCGGCGGCCGAACAACGTGGTCTCCGGCAGCACCACACCGGTCCAGTCCAGCTGCCGGGCGGCGGCAGCGGCGAGTTCCACGCCCTCGGTCGGCAGCGGCCCAGGGGGAATGACCGGCGCCGGTCGGCGGCGCGTGCGCGCACCGACTGCTTGCGACGGGTCCGAACTGGTGCGTCCCTGGGGAACCTGCACGTGGCCACCTCTCTGTACGAACGTGCCCTCCCGGCGCGCCGACGCCGGCCCCGGGGTGCGTGTCACTCCCGGTGATGTTCGTGGGTGCCGCCGCGGAAAGCGGCCCATGACTTGGGTACCAAGCTCGCCCACGCTCGTCTCTAGCTAGCGCGCTCGGATGCGATTGGCGGCCGTTAAACGTCGGTGACCGGTCGATGGGCGGTCGAACGGCTTCGGTCCGACGGTGCGGCCGGATGGGTGAGCACCACGATGAACTGCCGGGATGCCGCCACGCTGCGTCACCGGCGTGCGGCACGATCCGGGACTTGCCCGTCAACTCCGGGGTGATTTCCCCGCCCGTCAACCCCGGTGTGATCTTGTCGACGCACTACGAGGCGTTTGTCACCCCTGGCCGCCGAACGCATTGTGCCCGGCCAGGTCGGATTTATGGTGGTCACGCCCGGCCCGGCCGGCGATGCCACAGACATGGAGGTCGTATGCGTTCGCCGAAAGACTTCTTCGCGCCCTTGGCGATCGGGGCGCCCGAACCGGTGCGGGAGATTCCGTTCCGGCCGTCTCGCATGATCCACTTCTTCGACCCGAGCAACGAGAAGATGCGGGCCAAGGTCCCGGACATCGCGCCCAAGGTGGACGTGTTGCTCGGCAACCTCGAGGACGCGGTGGCGGCGGACCGCAAGGAGGCCGCACGGGCCGGGCTGGTCGAGGTGGCCAAGTCGACCGACTTCGGGCAGACCCAGCTGTGGACGCGGGTCAACAGCCTCGACTCGCCGTGGGTGCTGGACGACCTGATCACGCTGGTCACCGAGATCGGCGACAAGCTCGACGTGATCATGGTCCCGAAGGTGGAGGGCGCGCAGGACATCCACTACGTGGACCGGCTGCTCGCCCAGCTGGAGGCCCGCGCCGGACTGACCAGGCCGCTGCTGGTGCACGCCATCCTGGAGACCGCCAGCGGGGTGGCCAACGTCGAGGAGATCGCCGGCGCCAGCCCGCGCATGCAGGGCATCTCGCTCGGCCCGGCCGACCTGGCGGCCAGTCGTCGGATGAAGACCACCCGGGTCGGCGGCGGCCACCCCGGCTATCTGGTGCGCACCGACCCGGTGTCGGACGACCTGCACGAGGGCCGCACCACCGCGCAGCAGGACCTGTGGCACTACACCGTGGCGCGGATGGTCGACGCGTGCGCGGCGCACGGGATCCTGCCCTACTACGGCCCGTACGGCGACATCAAGGACGTCGTGGGCTGCGAGGACCAGTTCCGCAACGCGTTCCTGCTCGGCTGCGTCGGTGCGTGGAGCCTGCACCCGGTGCAGATCGACATCGCCAAGAAGGTGTTCTCGCCCGCACCGGAGGACGTGGCGTGGGCCCGCCGGGTCATCGCGGCCATGGGCGACGGCACCGGCGCGGTGATGATCGACGGCAAGATGCAGGACGACGCCACGTTCAAGCAGTGCAAGGTGGTGGCGGACCTGGCCGACGAGCTGGCCGCCCGCGATCCGGAACTCAAGGCCGCTTATGACGCGGCCACCAAGGAGGCACTCGGGCAGTGACCACGCAGAACTCGACGCTCCGCCCGCGCCGCTCGGTGCTCTACATGCCGGGCGCCAACGAGCGCGCGCTGGAGAAGGCCAAGACCCTGCCCGCCGACGCGCTGATCCTCGACCTGGAGGACGCGGTCGCCCCGGATGCCAAGGAGGAGGCGCGGGAGCGGGTGTGCGCCGCCGCGGCCTCCGGCGAGTACGGCTCGCGTGAGGTGACCATCCGGGTCAACGGGCTGGACACCGAGTGGCACGAGGCGGACCTGCGGCAGGCGGCCAAGGCCGGGCCGCACGGCATCGTGGTGCCGAAGATCAACTCGGCCGCCGAGGTGCACAACATCGAGCGGGCGCTCGAGCTGCACGGTGCGCCGGAGCACACCGCGATCTGGGCGATGCTGGAGACCCCGGTCGCGATGCTGCACGCCGAGGAGATCGCCGCGGCCTCGCGGCGGCTGACCGTCTTGGTGATGGGCACCAACGATCTGGCCAAGGAGCTGCACGCGGAGTTCGTGCCGGGCCGCACGCCGCTGCTCGGCGGGCTGTCGCTGGCTCTGCTGGCCGCGCGCGCCACGGGCAAAGTGATCCTGGACGGCGTCTACAACGACGTGAAGGACGCCGAAGGCTTCGCCGAGGAGTGCCGCCAGGGCAGGCAGATGGGCTTCGACGGCAAGACGCTCATCCACCCGTCGCAGATCGAGCCGTGCAACCAGGCGTTCGCGCCGTCGGCGGACGAGGTCGAGCACGCACGGAAGGTCATCGACGCGTTCGAGGCCGCGCAGGCCGAGGGCAAGGGCGTGGTGACCGTCGACGGGCGGATGATCGAGAACCTGCACGTGGACAACGCGCGCCGTATTCTTGCGCTGCACGAGGCCATCAGCGAGCGGGCCGACTGACCGAGTCGGTCGCTTCGCGGCGGGCGGCATCATCGCGTGGTGACCGGCGCCGGTGATGGTGCTGGGTGCGCAAGGGAGCTTCCATGACGAGGTACCTGCTGCTCAAGCACTACGCCGAGATCGAGGGCGTGCCGCCGTTGTTCACGTGGCCGAAGGCCGACTTCGACGCGCACGTGCAGTACATGAACGACGTGAGCAGGCAGCTGCAGGACAGCGGCGAGTGGGTCACCGAGCTGGCACTGATCGACGAGGCCGCCGTGGTCCGCAGTGACGGCGGCGGACAGCCGTCGGTCACCAGCGGCCCGTTCGCGTCATCGGGCCAGATGCTCGCGGGCTACATGGAAATCGACGTGGCGTCCGAGCAACGGGCCTTCGAGATCGCCGCGCTGTTGTCGGCCGCGCCCGGGCCGGGTGGCAAGCCGATCGCCGAACGCATCGAGGTTCGCCGCGTGATGGACGGCAACCCGGCCGTGGAGTGAGCTGCGGTCTCCTGGGCCCGGAGCGTCCCACAGCCGCGTGACGAGCCCTGTGAGATAACGCACTTCGGCCACAAAGAGAACGACCTCCCTCTCGCATCCGGAGAGGGAGGTCGTTTCTGGTGGGCGAGGAGGGAGTTGAACCCTCACGTCCTTTCGGACACACGGACCTGAACCGTGCGCGTCTGCCATTCCGCCACTCGCCCCTGGGCATCAGCGGCTCGCATAGCTTAACGCGTGCCGTTTCGGCGCCTCGCACTGGGGGATGGTTATCCGGTTCGACGGACTCGAGCACCGTTCGCCCACGGCGGACGCCGGAGGCCGTCAACTGCGCTTTCGTGCGGGGCGCCGGTCACTGGAGGCGTGAAGTTTTCCCACGTCGGGTGCCGTTGCTCCGGCAGACGGATACCATCGAGTAACGGAATACAGGGTGTGTAAGGAGGACCAGTCGGTGGGCCGCGTCGAGCGCTTTGACCGGCGTCTGGAGCGCCTCGTTGGCAACACCTTCGCTCGACTGTTCGGCGGAAGGGTCGTCACCGAAGAGGTTGCCCACGCACTCGAGCGGGAAGCCGAGGACAACATCCGCCAACTCGCCGGCGGTCGACAACTCGCGCCGAATCATTACATTGTGTCCCTAGGCCCCTCCGATCACGACCAGATGGCAGGTGATGAGCAGCGTGCCACCACCGCGCTAGCCGATGCCGTGGCGGAGCATCTCGCGGAGCACGGTTGGGACACTTATGGTGAGGTCGTAGTCTCGCTAGAGCGCGACGACGCGCTGCACACCGGTCAGTTCCGGACGCGTTCCTCCGTGGACCCCGACGTGCAGAGGCAAAACGAGGGACAGTCAGCACAGTCAGCAACACCCGGCAACGCAGGAGACCGAGTAATGAGTCAGCCCCCCGGCTACGGCCAATACGACCCGGCCGACCCGTACGGCCAGCAAGGCCAGTACGGCTACGGACAGAGCCAGCCTGGCTATGACCAGGGCGGCTACCAGCAAGGCGGGTACGACCAGGGCGGCTACTCCCAGCCCGGGTACGACCAGGGGTACCAGCAGGGCGGCTACGGCCAGCCCGGGTACGACCAGGGCGGGTACGGGCAGCCCGGTTATGACCAGGGCGGGTACGGGCAGCCCGGTTATGACCAGGGCGGGTACGGCCAGCCCGGTTATGACCAGGGCGGGTACGGGCAGCCCGGCTATGACCAGGGTGGTGGTTACGACCAGGGCGGCTACGGCCAGCCCGGCTACGACCAAGGCGGTGGCTACGACCAGGGCGGGTACTCGCCGCCCGCGGTGCAGCCGAACCGCCAGTTGACCGCCGTCCTGCAGCTGGAGGACGGCTCGAACCGTACGTACAGCCTCAAGCAGGGCGGCAACGTGATCGGCCGTGGCCAGGACGCCGATTTCCGGCTGCCGGACACCGGTGTCTCCCGCCGCCACCTGGAGATCACCTGGGACGGCCAGAGCGCGACGCTCGCCGACATCGGTTCCACGAACGGCACGACGGTCAACGGCACGCCGGTGCAGACGTGGCAGCTGGCGGACGGCGACGTCATCCGCGTCGGCCACTCGTCGCTGACCTTCCGCACGCAGGGCTGAGCCTGCCCCTGGTTGGACAAGCTGGCCGGCGCACCGCAGCGGCTGGTTCCCCACGCCCTGGTCGCTGTCCAGGTGGCCGTGGTGTGCCCGAACAGGCCCGTTTCGGACCGTCGGTGCACAACCGCCCGCGGGGCATGGGCATACTCGTGACTACACCCCTACCGGCCCGGAAGTGGAAGCGGACCAACTGCGATGCCAGAGCTCGTCGTGCAGCTGACCAGAGCGGGCTTCCTCGCCCTGCTCTGGTTGTTCGTTCTTGCTGCGTTGCGGGTGGTCCGGTCCGACCTGTACGCGGCGTCCGGCCTGCGGGTCGAGATGCCGCAGCGGCGGGACAAGAAGAGCAAGAAGCCCTCCGGTGGCGGCAAGACCGCGCGCAAGCTGATCGTCACCCACGGCGCGCTTGCCGGGACCCGCATCGCGCTGGACGGCCGTCCCATCCTGATCGGCCGTGCGGACGACTCCACATTGGTGCTGGATGACGACTACGCTTCCACCCGGCACGCCCGCTTGTCACTGCGAGGAAATGATTGGTACGTGGAAGATTTGGGTTCGACCAACGGCACGTACCTCGACCGGGCTAAGGTCACAGCACCACTCCGAGTGCCACTTGGGGTACCCATCCGGATCGGCAAGACGGTGATCGAGCTTCGCCCATGACCCTTGTTCTTCGCTACGCGGCCCGCAGTGACCGAGGCCTGGTCCGTTCGAACAACCAGGACTCGGTGTACGCCGGACCACGCCTGCTCGCCGTCGCGGACGGCATGGGCGGGCACGCGGCCGGTGAGGTGGCCAGCAAGGTGGTCATTGCCGCGCTGGCTCCGCTGGACGACGACGAGCCGGGAGACGACCTGCTCTCGCAGCTGCGGGAGTCCGTGGCCGGTGGCAACAGCGCCATCGCCGAGCTGGTGGAGAACGACGCCGAGCTCGAGGGCATGGGCACCACGCTGACCGCGATCCTGTTCTCCGGCAACCGGCTCGGCCTGCTGCACATCGGCGACTCCCGCGCCTACCTGTGGCGCGACAACAAGCTGACCCAGATCACCCACGACGACTCGTTCGTGCAGAAGCTGCAGGACGAGGGCCGCATCACCGAAGAGGAAGCGGAGTCCCACCCGCAGAAGTCGCTGCTGCTGAAGGCGTTGACCGGGCACGAGGTCGAGCCGAGCCTGACGATCAGGGAAGCGCGCGCCGGCGACCGCTATCTGCTCTGTTCGGACGGCCTGTCCGGCATGGTCTCGAAGGAGACGCTGGAAGAGGCCATCCAGATCGCCGACCCGCAGGAGTGCGCCGATCGCATGATCGAGCTGGCGCTCAAGGGCGGCGGCACGGACAACGTCACCGTCATCATCGCCGACGTGGTCGACGTCGACTACGGCGAGGACGCACCGATCGTCGGCGGCGCCGCGGGGGACGGGTCCGACGAAGCTCCACCGCTCGATTCACCCGCCGCGCGGGCCCGCGCGCTGACGTCCCCGCCACCACCTCCGCCACCGCAGCCCATGCAGCTGGAGGAGCAGCCGGATCCGCGCGCCAAGCGCAGGAAGCGGTTACGCATGCTGATCGGCTTCGCGGTCGTGCTCCTCGTGCTGGCCGCAGGTGCGATCACCACGCGGTACTTCGTCATGCAGCAGTACTACGTGGGCGTGCACGACGGTGAGGTGTCGATTTTTCGCGGCATCCAAGGCGACATCCTCGGCATCGAACTGAGCAGCCTGGAACAAGGTTCGTGCAGCGAGGCCGACGGGCAAGCGTGTGAGCCGCTGATGGCGGCCGACCTGGTGGAGAACGTCCAGGACCTGCTGCGCAACGGTGTGAAGCGGCAAAGCCTGGAGGACGCCCGCACCTACATCCACACGCTGCGGACCAAGTTCATGAAGGACTGCGCACAGTCGGGCAGTGGCAGCAGCCTGGTGCCGCCCGCACCGTCGCAGGCATGTCCCGATGACGGCGGCGGTGGCTGATGAGCCGGCCGGTCGGGTTGGCGGGTGGAAAGAGCGACGGGTCAGCCACCAACCCCGGTATCGGCCCGTTCGGTAAGCCCGCTACGCGTCGCGGCACCGAAGCATGGATGCTCGGGTTCGCCGCCGTCATCATGACCGCCGCCCTGGTGCTGGTGGAGGCCAATCAGGAGCAGGAACTCACGCTGGCCATCGTCTGGTACGGCCTGGCCTACTTCGGCGTCTTCCTCATCGCGCACCTGGCCGTGCGCCGCTGGGCGCCCTACGCCGACCCGTTGATCCTGCCGTGCGTCGCGGTACTCAACGGCATCGGGCTGGTGATGGTCTACCGCATCGACCTCGCCCTGGCCGCCAAGGCCGAGCAGGCAGGCCACACCTACACCGGCGACGCGCCGAAGCAGGTGATGTGGACGGCGATCGCGCTCGCGCTGTTCCTCGCCGTGCTGATCCTGATCAAGGACCACCGCACCCTCACCCGCTACGGCTACACGTGCGGCTTGATCGGGCTGGTCGCACTGGCCCTGCCCGCCGTGCTGCCGCGCTCGTTGTCCGAGGTCAACGGCGCGAAGGTGTGGATCAAGTTCGGCTTCTTCAGCATCCAGCCCGGTGAGTTCGCGAAGATCCTGCTGATGATCTTCTTCGCGGCGTTTTTGGTCTCCAAGCGGGACCTGTTCATGTCCGCGGGCAAGCGGGTGCTCGGCATGGAGCTGCCCAGGGCGCGTGACATGGGCCCGATCGTCATCGCCGCGGGTGTCTGCCTGGCCATCTTCGTGCTGCAGAAGGACCTCGGTCCGGCGCTGCTGTTCTTCGGCGTCGTGCTGGTGCTGCTGTACGTGGCCACCGAGCGGTTCATCTGGGTGCTGGTCGGGCTGACCATGTTCGGCGTCGGTTGCGTGGTGGCGTATTCGCTGTTCGCGCACGTGCAGCAGCGGGTGGCCAACTGGATCGACCCGCTGGCCACCTACGACGACCCCGGCGGCGGCTACCAGATCGCGCAGGGCCTGTTCGGCCTCGGCACGGGTGGTGTGTTCGGCACCGGGCTGGGTTCCGGTCGGCCGGAGACCGTCCCGTCGGCCAACACCGACTTCATCACCGCGGCGGTCGGCGAGGAGCTGGGTTTCGTCGGGCTCGCCGCGGTGCTGATGATCTACCTGCTGCTGTCCATGCGCGGCATGCGCGGGGCGCTCGCGGTGCGCGACACGTTCGGCAAACTGCTCGGCGGCGGCCTGGCCTTCGCCATCGCGCTGCAGGTGTTCATCATCGTCGGCGGCGTCACCAAGCTGATCCCGATGACGGGTATCACCACGCCGTTCTTGTCCTACGGCGGTTCGTCGCTGCTGGCGAACTACATCCTGGTGGCGTTGCTGCTGCGCATCTCCGACGCCGCCCGGCGGCCACGCAAGCCCACCCAGCCGCGTCAGCAGCAGCCGGCGATCGCCGAGCAGCACACCGTCATGGTGCAAGCGCCGGAAAGCCCGGGTGGTAAGTCATGAACACCCCGCTGCGCCGCGTCGGGCTCGCCATGCTGGCCATGATGGCCCTGCTGCTGGCCAACGCGACCTACATCCAGGTGGTCGACGCCGACGACTACCGGGACGACCCGCGCAACCAGCGGGTGCTGCTGGAGGAGTACTCGCGGGAGCGCGGCCAGATCATCTCGCAGGACGGCAAGATCCTGGCCCACTCGAAGAAGACCGGCGGCCGGTACGAGTTCCAGCGCCGCTACCCCAACGGCGAGATGTACGCCCCGGTGACCGGCTACTACTCGCTGCGCTACGGCTCCGGAGGCCTGGAGCACGCGGAGAACGAGGTGCTGGCGGGCAACGACCCCCGGCTGCTGGTGCGGCGGCTGTCGGACATGTTCACCGGCCGCGACCCGCGCGGCGGTCATGTCCGGCTGACCATCGACCCGAAGGTGCAGGAAGCCGCCTACGAGGCGATGAAGGAGCGCGGCCACCGCGGCGCCGTGGTGGCGTTGCGGCCGGACACCGGCGAGATCCTGGCCATGGTGTCCCTGCCGAGTTACGACCCGAACCAGCTCGCCTCGCACGACGGTCGCAAGCAGGAGCGGGCGTGGTTCCGGTGGAACTGCGACCCGGACGGCGACAAGGGCTGCAAAGAGCACAACAACCCGATGCGTAACCGGGCGATCCAGGAGTTCTACCCGCCCGGGTCGACGTTCAAGCTGGTGACCACCGCCGCCGCGCTGGAGAACGGCGCCACCAAGGACACCCGCGTCGAGTCGGCGGCCAGCGTGATCCTGCCCGGCACCCGCACGCCGCTGGCGAACTTCGGTGGTGCGCCGTGCCCGGGGTCGACGCTTCAGGACGCGCTCGCCCACTCGTGCAACACGGCGTTCGCCAAGCTCGCCGGCCAGCTGGGCGCGGACAAGCTGCGGGAGACGGCGAAGAACTTCGGCATCGGGATGGACGACCTGGAGATCCCGATGAGCGTGACGCCGTCCGGGCTCGGGGAGCTGGGCTCGGAGGCCGAGCTGTACCAGGCGGGCATCGGGCAGCGTGACGTTCGCCTGACGCCCTTGCAGGACGCGATGCTCTCGGCGACCATCGCCAACCATGGCATGGCGATGCGGCCGCACCTGGTCAAGGAACTGCTGGCACCCGCACTGTCCGTCCTGGAACCCGTCGAACCGGAGGAGCTGACCGGCGAGCCCGCGTTGAGCCGGCACAACGCCGAGGTACTGCGCGACATGATGATCAAGTCCGAGCAGAACACGCTGGGCGCCGGTCCGTACTCCCACCTGAAGATCGCCTCGAAGACCGGGACCGCCGAGCACGGCGCGAACCCGAAACAGACGCCGCCGCACGCGTGGTACACCGCGTTCGCGCCGTACGACGACCCGAAGGTGGCCGTCGCGGTGATCGTGGAGAGCGGTGGGAAGCACGGCGACCTGGCCGCCACCGGTGGTGCGCTGGCCTCCGAGATCGGTCGCCTCACGATGAAGGCGGCATTGGAGGAGGGCCAGTGACGCTCTCCGCAGGCCTGCTGCTCGCCGACCGATACCGCCTGGACACGCGCATCGCGGTCGGCGGTATGGGTGAGGTGTGGCAGGCCTCGGACACCCGGCTGGACCGGACGGTGGCGGTGAAGATCCTCAAGGCCGAGCTGTCCGGGGACGCCGAGTTCCTGCACCGGTTCCGCACCGAGGCACGCACCACGGCCTCGCTCAACCACCCGGGCATCGCCGCGGTGCACGACTACGGCGAGGCGTCCTCCGGCGTGCCGAACGCCGAGGGCGGCAACGATCTCGCCTACCTGGTGATGGAGATGGTCAGCGGGGAGCCGCTCGCCGGGATCCTCGCCCGGGAAGGCCGGATCAAGCCGGAACGGCTGCTGCCCATCCTGGAACAGGCGGGTCGCGCGCTGAACGCCGCGCACGAGCGCGGGCTGGTGCACCGCGACGTCAAGCCGGGCAACATCCTGGTGGTTCGGGAGGCCGACGGCAGCGAGTCGGTCAAGATCACCGACTTCGGGATCGCCAAGGCCGCCGACGCCGCGCCGGTGACCCGCAACGGCATGGTGATGGGCACGGCGCACTACATCGCGCCGGAGCAGGCCACCGGCCAAGAAGCGACCCCGGCCAGCGACGTGTACTCACTGGCGGTGTGTGGCTACGAATGCCTGGCCGGGCGCAGGCCGTTCGTGTCGGAGAACGCGGTGACCGTCGCGATGATGCACATCCGCGACACCCCGCCCGCGTTGCCGCCGGACGTGCCGCCGACGGTGCGCGCCCTCATCGAATCGACGTTGGTCAAGAACCCGGCGCAGCGCTACGCCAACGGCGGCGAGTTCGCCGACGCCGTCGCCATGGTCCGGGCCGGTCATCCACCACCCGCTCCGGTGGGTGTCACGCACACCCCGCCGAGCGGAATCCCGGTCGCGGCGGGCCCGGTCGGCCCCGGATCGCATCCCGCGATGATGCCGGTTCCCCCTCCCGGTCCGGCCACTCCGGCGCCCGGCGCCCCGCCGTATCCGCCGCAGCAGGCCAAACGCCCGGTGTGGCCTTGGGTGGTTCTGGCCGTGGTAGGGGTCACACTGGTGGTCATGGCAGCGGTGCTGCTTCCCATGGTGCTGTCGGACGACTCCGACGGCGAACCGGACCCCGGCGGGGGCGGCACCCCACCGTCGAGCGAACAACTGCCGCAGCAGCCGGCCCCGGAGATGCCGTCTGACCAGCAACAACAGCCGCCGCCGGGACAGCAACTACCGTCTGTTCCCGCCGGGCCGGATGCCGATGAACCGAATCAGGACGACAATGAGCTGCCGCAGGAGCAACCAAGTCGGCAACCCGCCGACAACGAGCAACCGCCCACGGCGACGTACCACGATCCGGATTCGCCCGGCTTCGGGGCCAACCTGGGCAGTGACCGAACGCGTCAACCCGTCGAGGGGTGGTAGGCGCCTGATGAAGAGGACGACACTGCAATGAGTGCCGCTAACCTGCTCTCCAACCGCTACGAGCTGGGCGAGACGCTTGGCTATGGCGGGATGTCCGAGGTGCACCACGGGCATGACGTGCGGCTTGGCCGCGAGGTGGCGGTCAAGATCCTGCGTGCCGACCTGGCCAGGGACGCGGTTTTCCAGGAGCGCTTCCGCCGCGAGGCGCAGAACTCGGCGGCGCTGAACCACCCCGCGATCGTGGCCGTCTACGACACCGGCGAGACGCAGTCCGAGTACGGCCCGCTGCCCTACATCGTCATGGAGTACGTCGAGGGCAGGACGCTGCGCGACATCATCAAGACCGAAGGTCCGATGGACCAGAAGCGGGCCATGGAGATCATGGCCGACGTCTGCGCGGCGCTGGACTTCTCGCACCGGCACGGCATCATCCACCGCGACGTCAAGCCGGCGAACGTGATGATCTCCCGCACCGGCGCGGTCAAGGTGATGGACTTCGGCATCGCCCGGGCCATCCACGACGGCCAGGCGGCGATGACGCAGACCGCCGCGGTGATCGGGACCGCCCAGTACCTGTCGCCGGAGCAGGCGCGTGGCGAGTCGGTGGATGCCCGTTCGGACGTCTACGCGGCGGGTTGTGTGCTGTTCGAGCTGCTCACCGGCGAGCCGCCGTTCACCGGTGACTCCCCGGTCTCGGTGGCCTACCAGCACGTCCGGGAGGACCCGGTCGCGCCGTCGACGATCAACCCTGCGGTGTCTCCCGAGCTGGACGCCGTGGTGCTCAAGGCGTTGACCAAGGGCCCGGCGAACCGGTACCAGTCGGCCGCCGAGATGCGGTCCGACCTGGTGCGGGTGCTGTCCAACCAGCGGCCCACCGCGCCGATGGTGATGTCGGACGAGGAGCGCACCCAGGTCATGTCGTCCACCGGGCGGCATGCGGTGGACCGGTACGAGGACGACTACCCCGACGAAGAGGCCGACCGGAAGAGCAACCGCCGCAAGCTGATGGTGGCGCTGGCCGCGCTGGGCGTCATCGGTGTCTTCCTCGCCTTGTGGCTGGGCGGCTTGTTCGACAGCGGTGACGAGCGCGCCCCGGTGCCGAACATCATCGGTCAGCAGAAGCAGGCCGCGCAGATGGCCCTGCGCGAGGCGGGCTTCACCAACGTCAAGTGGCAGCCGGTGAAGTGCATCGCGACCGAGTGGGGCGCGGACCCCGCGTGCGACAAGGACCAGGACAACCTGAAGGTGCTGTCCACCGATCCGCGGCACGGCGTGCAGATCGCCAAGACCGACGAGTTGTCCGTGCGCTACGGCGTGCTGCCCGACCAGGTCACCATGCCCACGGTCACCGACCGCACGAAGGAAGACGCGATCAAGCGGCTGCAGGAGAAGAAGCTGCTGGTCAACCCGGAGATGGAGGAAGTGCCCAACGACGATCCGGACAAGGCGGGCCGGATCGCCGAGCAGAACCCCGCTGCGGGTTCCAAGGTGCTCGAGGGTGACGAGGTCACGCTGAAGGTCTACGCCAAGCCGGAGATGGTGACCGTCACCGACTTCACCGGTCAGATGTTCGAGGAGGCCAAGGCGGGCCTGGAGGGCGCGGGCCTGAAGGTGGAGCGCAAGGACGTCGACTCGTCCGATCCGGAAGGCACCGTGGTCAGCCAGGACCCGAACAGCGGCCAGGTGGTCAAGGGGTCGGTCGTCACGCTCGAGGTGTCCAACGGCGCGAACGCCGAGATCGAGATGCCGTACCTGGTCGGCCTGACGCTCGAGGAAGCCAAGGCCAAGCTGAAGGAAGCGGGCCACAAGGGCGAGGTCAAGGTGGTCGAGGAGCAGACCGACGACCAGAACCAGAACGGCCGCGTCGCGTCCACCGAGCCCGGGGAACGCCAGAAGTTGCAGGCCTCGGATGCCGTCGTGCTGCACGTCTACCGGTTCGAAGGTGACGGCAACGGCGGTGGCGGCGGAGGCGACGACGATCCGGGTGGCGGCGATCCGCCGTGTGGCGGCCCGCTCGAGCCGCCCTGCCCGCCCGGGCGGTAGCTGATCTCAGCTGAGCGGCAGTGACCGTGGAACCGAGGTTTCGTGGTTGCTGCCGCTCAGTGCTGTCCGGGCCTCGGCGCGATGCCTCGTAGCGCTGCGGCGCCGCAGGCCGCCGCAGTGGCCGCCGAGCCGCGTGGCCGAGTGCTGAGGTTTGGCCGAGGCCACGGGAACGGGCGGCCGAGCGCAGAATTGTCCGACGCGGCGTGGACTCGCGGCCAGCGCTGGGTTTGCCCGGACGGCGTCGACTCGCGGCGAGCGCCCGATTGACCAGGCCTCGGGAACGGACAGCCGAGCGCCGGATCGCCCGGACTGCGGGAACTCGTGGCCAGCGCTGGGTTGCCCGCCTTACCGGGCAGCCTGCTGCAGGGCCCGCGTCGCGCTCTCCAGCTCCTCGACCTTCTCGTCGGCGACCGGGTGCCCGGCGATCGCCAGCCAGTTGGCCAACATGCGGTGCCCGTACTCGGTCAGCACCGACTCCGGGTGGAACTGCACGCCCTCGAGCGGCAGCTCCCGATGCCGCAGGCCCATGATCACTCCGGATTCGGTGCGCGCGGTCACCTCGAAACCCTCCGGCACGGTGTCCGGCAGCACCGTCAGCGAGTGATACCGGGTCGCGGTGAACGGGCTCGGCAGCCCGGCGAGCACACCCGCTCCTTCGTGGTGCACCTGCGAGGTCTTGCCGTGCAGCAGCTCAGGCGCCCGGTCCACCGTGCCGCCGTAGGCCACGGCCATCGCCTGGTGGCCGAGGCACACGCCGAGCATCGGCTGTTGCGCTTGCGCACAACGCCGGATGACGTCGATGCTGCTGCCTGCCCGCTCCGGTGTACCAGGGCCCGGAGAGACGAGCACGCCGTCGAATCGCTCCAGCGCGTCCAGGTCGACCTCGTCGTTGCGCTGCACCGTGCAGTCGGCGCCGAGCTGCGCCAGGTACTGCACGAGGTTGTAGACGAAGCTGTCGTAGTTGTCGACGACCAGGACACGCATGGCACAAGGCTATCCGGCATCCCACGATGCACGCTTCCGGCGCCGGACAACCCGGGCCCACTCGGCGTCGGCTCACCACATACCGGCGGTAGGCGAATGCGTCTACAGTGGGCCCCATGGCTGAGCGACGGTTCGACATCGTGCTGTTCGGGGCCACCGGATTCACCGGTGGCCTGACCGCGGAGTACCTGGCTCGCAACGTCCCTGCGCAGGCTCGCTGGGCGCTGGCCGGCCGGAACCGGGCGAAGCTCGAAGCCGTCCGGGAACGCCTGGCCGCGATCAATCCGTCGTGCGCCGACCTCGAGCTGCTCACCGCCGACGTGTCCCAACCCGAGACGCTGAAGTCCGTCGCGGAGTCGACCCGGGTGGTGATCACGACCGTCGGCCCGTACCTCGCCTACGGCGAGCCGCTGGTCGCCGCATGCGCCGCCGCGGGCACGGACTACGTCGATCTGACCGGCGAGCCCGAGTTCGTCGACAAGATGTACTTGCGCTACCACCAGAAGGCGAAGGAGTCCGGCGCCCGGCTGGTGCACGCGTGCGGGTTCGACTCCATCCCGTACGACCTCGGGGTGTACTTCACCGTCAAGCAGCTGCCCAGCGACCAGCCGATCCACGTCGACGGCTTCATCCGGGCGGGCGGACGCCCCTCCGGCGGGACGCTGGCGTCCGCGCTCGGCGCGATGGGCAGGCTGCGGCAAGCGCAAGCGGTGGCCAAGGCCCGCCGCAGGGCCGAGGAGAAGCCGCGGGACCGCTCGGTTCGCCCGGTGGCCGGCAAGCCGCACCGGAGCTCCGTCGCACAGGCGTGGGTTCTGCCCATGCCGACGATCGACCCGCAGATCGTCACGCGCTCGGCCGCGGCACTCGACGAGTACGGCCCACGTTTCACCTACAGCCACTATGCGGCGATGAAGCGGCTTCCGACGGCGGTCGGCACGGTCGCCGGGGTGGCCGTGGTCGGCACGTTGGCCCAGGTCCCACAGATACGGAAGCTGCTCGGCAACCTGCAGAAGCCGGGCGAGGGACCGGATCCGCAGACGCGGGCGAAGGGGTGGTTCACCGCTCGCTTCCACGGCACGTCGGCGGGCCGCAGCGTGATCACCGAGGTGTCGTCGGACGGGGACCCCGGCTACGACGAGACGGCCAAGATGCTCAGCGAGTCGGCGATGTGTCTGGCGTTCGACGAACTGCCGTCCACGGCCGGCCAGGTCACCACGGCCGTCGCCATGGGCGACGCACTGATCGAGCGGCTGCGCAAGGCCGGAATCAGCTTCACCATGCTGGAGAAGCCGCCGACGTACCCGCCGTCCCGGCCGCGCCGCTGAGCACGGCGCCGACCGCCACGTCGTTGAACGGCAGCATCGGTTCCAGCCACGGGAAGACCACCAGCATCAGCAGGGCGACGACGGCGGCGATCAGCAGGACGGCCAGCAGGACCCGCACGGCGAGCGGGCCGGGCAGGTGGCGCCAGATCCAGCCGTACATTCACCGCCCTCCGATCTGCCGCAACAACGTCGGGTAGCCCGCCTTGCCGCGCTTGCCGACCTGGTCGGTCAGCACCGCGTGGATGATCATCCGCTGGCTGTTGCCGTACTCGGGGTGACTGGTCGTCAAGGTCAACAACGCGTTCTGCTGGGCGATCGGCAGTGCCGATTTCGGCTGGTACGGCACCGCGGCCACGGCGTCGGCGCGGTCCGGCTCCACGATCTTGCGTCCGACGACCTGCCGGTACTCACCGCTCAGCACCGGGACACGGGCGCATCGTGGGTCCTTACGTTGATGAGCCTCCCAGGTGGCGCGTTCGTCGGCCATCGGCAGCACGCGGTAGACCAGGAAATCGCTGTTGGTCTCCACCACGATCGCGTCGCACGAGCGCAGTTCGTCCACCCTCCGGAACGGTGCGCCCTTGCCGACCCGGTGACCGGCCACCGCGAAGTTGCCCGGCTCCCCTGGCCGCGCCGAGTGCGGGTAGTGTCCCGGCCCGGTCGCGAGCTGCTCCCGGTCGACGCCTTCGACAACGGCGAACTGGTAGTCCTGGCCGAAAGCGGGGACATACAGCCGCGCGAACGGCTTCCCGACGGTCAGTTGCGGGCGCCGGCGTTCCATCGGAGAGGCGGAAAACGCCTGGTCAAGCTCGTTATTGGCGCTGCGCTGGCGGTTCGCTGCGGTCAGGTCGGTGACGTAGAGCGCGTACCCCACGAAGAGCAGTACGACGATGCCTGCGGTGACCAGCAGCTCGCCGACGGTGCGCAGGACGACGTAGGCCGTCCCGGCCGAAGGCTTGCCCACCTGGCACCCCCGGGATCCGGTTCATCATCAGCAGTCGTTACGTTAACGTGGGGATAGACGGCAAGTGACGGCTGCGGCCTGCACGGATGCCGATCCGAGACCAGCGACAGCGCATGTGGTGAGAGGGTCCCAACCATGCCGAAATCTAAGGTGCGCAAGAAGACCGCGTACACGCCGCCGAAGAACCGGACCACCCCGGTCAAGGTCAAGGCGCAGGGGCCGTCCCACCCGCTGTACAAGGCCGTCATGTTCGGCCTGATGCTGCTGGGCCTCGCCTGGCTGGTGGTGAACTACCTGGCGGGCGACAAGATCTCGTTCATGGCCGAGCTCGGCAACTGGAACTTCGCCATCGGCTTCGCCCTGCTGGTCGCCGGGCTGTTGATGACCATGCGCTGGCGGTGACCGGACGCCGGAATTACACCCTTGTAACCGATCCCCATTGGGGATAACTGTTGTGGATAACCTGTCAACGAATGGCCAGCCTGTGGACAACCTGGGGATGACCTGGGGTCCGCGACGGGCGGTCATCGCCGCGACAGGAGTGCTCGCGATCGCCGGCGCGGTCGGCGCGACACTCTACGGACGCGAGGGCGACAGGATCGGCGCGCTGCTGCTGTGGCTGGTTGCTCTGCTGTTCGTCGCGCTCACCGCCTACGCTTCGCTGCTCAACCCGCGGCTGTTCGCCAACCAGTACGGCGTAGCCGTCCGCACGCTCAAGGGCACGCGGGAAGTCGACTGGCAGTACGTGGAAGTCCGGGTCAAGACGACCCGGCGGCTCGGCAGGGACACCCGCACGCTCGAGCTCGAACTGGCATCGCAGGACGGCGGCGCGGCGGACAGCGAGCTGGTGGTGCTCGGTCAGTTCGAACTCGGCGCCGAGCCGGACGACGTGCTCGAGGACCTCAACCGGCTGCGTGGGTGAGCGCCCACCCGCGAATCAGACCGGAATGCCGAACTGCTCGATCAACTGCGCGTCACGCACCAGAAACATCGCGATGAGCGCCGCCACCACCAGCGCGATCGTGCCGACCTGCACCGGGGTGCGGATCCGCGCGGGGGCGTAGACCAGCGCGACCGTCACCAGCGTGCCGACGGCGAAGCCGCCGAGGTGGCCGAGCCATGAGATGCCCTCGACCCGGAAGCTGATCACCAGGTTGATCCCGATGATCACCACGATGAACGTCAGGTCCAGCCGCAACCGGATCGCGGCGACCAGGATCGCGCCGAGCAGGCCGTAGATCGCGCCGGACGCGCCCGCCGTCCAGCGCTGGACGTCCTCGAACAGGTACACCGCCACGCCGCCACCGAGCAGCGAGACCCCGTACAGCGCGAGGAAGCGGGCTTTGCCGAGCAGCTGCTCGAGATCCCTGCCGAGGAACCACAGCGCGAGCATGTTCATCAGCAGGTGGAACGGCCCGATGTGCAAGAACGCCGACGTGATCAGCCGCCACCACTCGCCGGCAGCGACCAGTGGCGACCACAGCGCGCCCTGCAGGAAAAGCGTGGACGACTGGTTGTCCATCACGCTGCCCGCTTCGGCCGCGGTGGCGACGAAGATCAGCCCGTTGAGCACGATGAGCAGCGGCGTGACGACGACCTGATCGGTGACCCGGGCCCCGGCCACCGTGCGCGCCCCGAAGCCTCGGCCGCGCGTCACCGCTGAGCGCGCCTTCTCCTCGCGCCGGGCCGCCGCCACGCAGTCGATGCACTGATAGCCGACGGCCGCTTCGCGGAGGCAGTCCGGGCACGCCCAGCGCTCACACCGGGTGCAACGCAAGCCCGTCTGCCGGTCCGGGTGCCACCAGCAGGTCGTGGGCGCCTGCTGCGGCTCGGGTTGCGCTTCGCTCACCACATTCCCTCTTGGCGGGCTCTCACTCCACCGTGACCCGCTCGATGACCACGTCTTCGATCGGCCGGTCGGCGGGCGGACGGGTCGGCACAGCACCGATCTTGTCCACGACTTCGCGGGACTCGGCGTCGGCGACCTCGCCGAAGATGGTGTGCCTGCGGTTCAGGTGAGGCTGCGGGCCGAGCGTGATGAAGAACTGCGAGCCGTTGGTGTTCGGGCCCGCGTTGGCCATACCGACCAGGTACGGCCGGTTGTAGTTGTTCTCCACGTGGATCTCGTCCGGGAACTCGTAGCCCGGGCCGCCGCGACCGGTGCCGGTGGGGTCCCCGCCCTGGATCATGAAGCCGTTGATGACCCGGTGGAACAGCGAGCCGTCGTAGAACGGTCCGGACACCGAGCCCTTGGCGTTCGGCCGGGTGTACTGCTTGGTTCCTTGGGCGAGTCCGACGAAGTTGGCCACCGTCTTCGGGGCCAGGTTCGGCCACAGCGTGATCCGAATGTCCCCGAAGTTGGTGTGCAAGGTCGCACTCGAGGGGGTACTTATGCTGTCAGTCACCCGATACATCGTGCCATCACGAGCGAAGTAGATGAGCAAGGGGCAGGATGGGTGATGAGAGCCCACGCAACGCGAGCTATCGAAATGACGAGGTGAAGGCCATGACGACGGCCACAGACAAACTGGCCGACACGCTCTCCAGCGGCGCAGAGGAAGTTGCCAAGCGCGGCAAGCGCGCCAGGAAGAAGGCCGAACGCAGTGCCAAGAAGGCACGCAAGGACATCGCCCGCGGTGCCAAGGCAGGCCGGAAGGCAGCCAAGAAGGAAGTGGCTCGTCGTCGGGAGGAATTCCGCAACACGGTGGCGCAGACCAGGGAACAGCTGAACACCATGGAAGCCGGGCGCAAAGAGCGCAAGGCGGCCAAGAAGGAAGCCAAGGACACCATCCGCCAGGCCGCCGAGGAGTTCAAGTCGGCCGCCAAGGCCTCCAAGAAGGCCAAGAGCGCCGCGAAGTCGGCGGGCAAGGAGACCAAGGCGGCGGCCCGCGCAGCGGCGCCGGACAAGAAGAAGAAGCGTCGTTGGCCGAAGCTGCTGGGCATCGGCATGATCGTCGGCGCGGTGGCTTACGCGATGCGGTCCAAGCAGGAGCAGTCCGCGTCGGCCACCACGCCACCGCCGCCGCCCGCGCCCAAGCCGACCACGCAGGCCAAGCCGGCGGAGAGCGCGAAGCCTGCGGAGAACGCGAAGGCGGACACCGACAAGGCGGCGGACGCCGCACAGGACGCTCCGCCGACCGCGGAGCCGTCCGGGTCCACCGGTGGCAAGGACACCAGCGGGTCCTCCGGTGGCAAGGACACCAGCGGGTCCTCGAGCAGTAACTCCGCCAAGTCCAAGTCCGGCTCGGGCAAGGACGCAGGCAAGCAGGCCGGCTCCTCCGGCACGTGATGGGCACAGCGAAACGGCCCGTCGAGCACATCGCTCGGCGGGCCGTTTGCTATGCCGTCAAGGCCTGATCAGCCGGTGTACTTCTGGAGCACACCGCCCAGCGCGGGCAGCGCCTCCTCCACGTTCTTCTTCCCTTGCGGGCGCAGCTTGTTGTACACCTTCTTGATCGTCTCGCGCTGCGAGCGCTCGGCCCGCTCGTCGGTCACCGCGAGCATCGCGTCGGACACCTCGTCGGACCGGCCGGCCAGGTAGTCACCGAACGAGCCACCACCCGACTGCGCGAAGTCGGCGTAGAACGGCTCGAGCCGCTGCACGAAGTCGTCCAGCAGGGAGTCGATGGCGGCTTCGATGATGCCCGGCTTGATCTTCTTGACCAGCCCGTAACCGCTCTTGACGGCGATGCCCTTCTTGCTGACCTCGGCGTCGACCAGCTCGTTCAGGTCGGACACCACGGACGGGCGAGCGGAGGAGTCAAGCAGTGCGGACTTCAAAGACGTCACAGGTACTTGCCTTTCACGAAGAGTGCTTGGGGGTGATCAAGACGCGCAAAACGGTAATGCACGCTCGGTGAGCCCTGAGTTCGGGGTTGTAACCGTGCCACGCCCTCATCGCATGAAGCATCAGACCAGGCGGCGGCCGTCAACCAACTCGGTGTAGTCCGCCGCCATCGGCAGCTCACCCACGTGCTGCTGCGCGGCCAGCAGGTCCTCCAGCGGCAGGTTCCCGCTCAGCGAGCCGGTGTGCGGCAGGTTGGGCACACCCGCGCCCTGGAAGGCACCCACGACTTCCTCGACACCGGGCAGCATGCCGAACTCGGTGGTCGGCAGGTCCCGGTCCATCGGAGCGGTCACCGTGTCGAGCTGCGGAACCTGCAGGTTGTCCCGGAACGCCTCGGCGGCGTCGGTGACACCCGGGATGCGGTCGAACTCGGTGGTCGGCAGGTCGCGCTCCATCGGGACCGCGGACAGCTGTGCGGCCTCGACGGGAACCTCCGGCAGCTGCGCGTGGGCCTGGACCGCCTCGACCGCGTCGCTCAGTCCCGGGATCCGGTGGAGTTCCGTGGTGGGCAGGTCGGCCTCCGGCAGACCGGGGGCGGGCAGGTCGGCCTCAGGCAGACCGGCTTCGGGCAGCTCAGCTTCCGGCAAGGACGCGAGATCCAGCTGCCCGACGCTGGGCAGCATCACGGTGTCCTGCAGCAGGTCGAGCTCCGGCATGTCCGACCGCGGAGCCACCGTCGGGAAGGTGTTCGCGGTGGGCAGGGCGGGCACCGCGGTGGCGGGCAGCAAGTGCTCGGAGGCGTCCAGCGCCAGCGGCTCGATGTCCTCGGGTGCGACGGCGTTGCCCGCGGAGAGCAGCGCGTCCAGCGGCCCGACGAACGGGATGATGTGGTTGTCGGCGCTCCGCGGTGCGGCCTGGGCGAGGTGCTCGGTGGCCCGGGTGACCCGGCCGGCCGCTTGCTCCAGGTGCTCACGCGCGGGCAGTTGGTCGAGATCCGGACGCGCGGGCAGTTGGTCGAGGTCCGGACGCGCGGGGAGCTGGTCGAGATCCGGGCGCGCAGGCAACTGGTCCGGGCTCGGACGCGCGGGCAGCTGGTCGGCCACGGCCGACGGGTCCAGCTCCGGAAGGTCCGGCAGCCCGGCTTCCGCGAGATCCTTGGGTGGTTCGAGGCCGTCCGAAAGCTCGCGCGGAAGGGTGGCTTTCACGTCTGTGTCCTCGCTGTCGGTCAACGTCGGGAGTGTGGCTTCGTCCACGGCGGAGGACGCCAGGTCGTCGACGGCCGGCAGCGTCACGTCCGGCTCCTCGGCCGACGCAAGGCCGGTACCCAGCATCCACAGACCACCGGTGACGAGCGCGGCCTGCACGCCGCGCTGAGCCCACTGCTGCATGGTGATGTTGCTCCTTAGATCAAAAAGATACGAACTGACGGGAAGTGACATGCACAGGCCAACGGCCCACCGTCCGCGGCATGGGCATGCCGGGATGCGGACGCGTGGGCCGGAGACGTGCTAGTCGGGAGAAGTGCCGGGCTGATCGCCCGTGCTGACGGGACGGCCGACGAAGGCGACCGTCACCGCCGGTCCCCGGCCGCCGTCGGCAACGGCGGACTGCGGGAAGACGCCGACGAAGGCAGGCATCAGCGAGGATCCGGCCGAGCAGCCGCTCGCGGCGGCCGCCGGACAGGTGGGTGCGGGTGCGGACGCGGGGTCATGCGCGCCTGGCGCATCGTCCGCACTGCCGGCTGACCCGTCGGAACCGGATGTGGTTCGTAACGACCACGCGTCGGATTCCTCTCCCGAAGCGTCCTGCGTGGTCGTCGCGACCTCGGCACTGTCGTTGAGGTCGGCACGTGTGCGTGGGGCACGATCCGGCTGCCGATCACTCGCCTGCCGGCGATCATCGGCCTGCTGCCGGGGTTGGGGTGCCTGCGGCTCGACCGGTGAGACCTCGACGGGCTGCTGAGCCGCTCGCACCTCCTCCTCGACGGCCTGGTGCGCCTCGGTCAAGCCGCGGTTGGTGCGGCTGGCCGCAGCGGTCACGACGTCGCGTCCGGCCTCGACCACTTCGTTGACCGCATCGGACACCCGCAACGGACTTCGATCCAGCTGCTCGTCGGCGGACGCGGAACCGGACGCGATCGCCCAGGCCACCGCCGAGGTGGCGATCGTGCCCCCGAGCACGGCGCAGGCGCGGGCCAGCGTGCGGCGCCAACCGCCGCTGCTGTCCGCAGAACGCCGAGCTTCGGGTCTCACAGCGCCGGATACTGCCTGTAGGGCCAGGGGCGTGGAAACGTCCGACACGAGGAGTTGACCGGGAAGTGTGACGCCGGCGCCCGCTCATCGACGGAGACCGACCGTTGATCGCAACGGCCGCGGTGACCCGGTGAGGAGTCTGCATGGTGCATCGGCGCGCAGCGACACCATCTGGAGGTCGCATGGCGGCGCGTGGCGACATCAGCGGACCTTTGTTCGGTGAGCCGGCACCCCGGCATCACCATCGGACCTGCGCATGGTGCGCCGGCACGCGGCAACACGATCGGACCTGCGCATGGTGCGCCGGCACGCGGCAACACGACCGGACCTGCGCATGGTGGGCGGCACCCGGCGACACCATCCGACGTCCGCGTGTGCCTCGCGTCCGGCGGGCGGGCCGTTCCCCGGCGCGCCGCGCGCCCGGCGGGCTCCCGCAGCGCTGCGCGGGCCCTCGCCGCAGCCCGGCTGTGCCGTCGCGGCGGCACTTAGAGTCGACAACGCTCGGAGATGACGAGGTGGACATCGAATGAGGGTTTTTCTCACCGGCGGGACCGGAGCGATCGGCAAGCACTTGGTGCCGAAGCTGGTCGCCGAGGGACACAAGGTCACGGCGCTGGTTCGCAGCGCGGAGAAGGCGGCGCAGGTGGAGCGGCAAGGCGCCGTGCCGGCCGAGGTGTCGCTGTTCGACGCGGACGGGCTCGCTACCGCCTTCGAGGGTCATGACGCCGTGATCAACCTGGCCACGGCCATCCCGTCGACGTCACGCTACTTCTTGCCCGGCGCGTGGAAGTCGAACTTCCGAATCCGCACGGAAGGCTCCGCTGCGGTGGCGAAAGCCGCCCGGTCGGCGGGCGTGGGCCGGCTTCTTCAGGAGTCGGTCGTGTTTGTGTACCCGGACAGCGGTGACAAGTGGATCGACGAATCCGCGGAGCTCGACGTGGTTCCGAGCTTGGAGCCGAACGTGGCGGCGGAGGAGAACGCGCGCCGGTTCGCCGAGCAGGGCGGCGTGGGTGTCGTGCTGCGATTCGGCTACTTCTACGGGCCGGGGGCGATCCACACCGAGGAGATCCTGAAGTTCGCGCGGTTGCGGTTCGCGATGCAGCTGGGCGGCCGGAACGCCTACCAGGCGGCGATACACCTCGAGGACGCCGCATCCGCCGTCGTGGCTGCGGTGGAGATCCCGTCCGGCACGTACAACGTGTGCGACGACGAGCCGCTGACCGCACGGGAGTTCACCGACGCCATGATTGCCGCAGTCGGACGGCGTCCGCTGCTGCGCGGGCCCGGCAGATTGTTGGCCCTGGGCGGTAACAAGACTGCGGCTCTGACCAGATCGCAGCGGGTCTCCAACCAACGGTTCAAGGACGCCGCCAACTGGTCGCCGCACTACCCGAGCGCTCGTGAGGGGTGGGCCGCCACCGTGGCGGCTGGGTGAGCCCGGACGATCACTCGTCGGGCGACTGCCATACCGTGACGACATGTCGTCGATCCCGGGGCGTCTCCCACACGGCAGGCACGGCCTGACGCGCGAGGAGGTCGAGCGGTCACAGCGGGACCGGCTGCTGCTCGCCGCGGCGGCCGCGATGTCCGAGAAGGGCTACGCGCGCACCGTCGTCGAGGACATCGTCAAGCGCGCCGGTGTTTCCCGTGAAACCTTCTACCGGCTGTTCGGCTCGAAGCTGGACTGCTTCATGGCCGCGTTCCAGCGCGCCGGTGAGCTGCTGATCAGCCACATCACGGCAAGCGGGGACAGTGAACGGGCGAGCACCGACCCGGTGGAGCGGTTCGCAGTGTTCTTCCAGTCGTACTTGGAGGGCCTGGCCGCCAACCCCACGTTCGCGCGTCTGTTCCTGGTGGAAGTGCACGCCGCCGGGCCGGAAGCCATCGAAGCGCGGCTGACGCAGCAAACGTGGTTCGTCAACGCCGTCGCGGACCTGTTCGGCGTGCAGACCGAACAGGGCCGGTTCGCCTGCCAGATGGTGGTGGCAGCGACCAGCGCGATGTTGACCGGCCCCCTGGTGTCGGAGGACATGGAGGCGCTCCGGGCGCTCGGCCCGCGGATCACCAATCACGTCCGGGAGCTGTACCGGGCCGGGCTGCTCACCTGACCGCGCGGCACAACCGCGATGACGCGCGCTGCACCAGGCGCGAACCCTGGCCGGATTGCGTGGCACCCTCACTCACTCAGTGCCGCAGTCGCCTCGCGTCCTGCCTCGGACATCCGGCGGAGGAAGCCTGCGATCAATTCGAGCTCGTCGGCGGTGTAGTCGGCACACAGCTGGTCCATCGCTGCATTCAATCCGCCAAGCACGTCGACAAGCTCCCGGTTCCGTGTCGGCAGCGCGGTCACCACGACGCCACGACGGTCCTTGCCGTCCCGCTTCCGGGCCACCCACCCACCGCGTTCCAGGCGATCGAGAATGCCGGTCACCGTGGCCGGGTGCAGGCCGGCGCGGCGGGCGAGGCCACCGGGGCTGATCGGACCGGTCCTGCTGATGAGGTCGAGACAGTCCACGTCGAGGCTCTTGAGCCCGACTCTGCCCGCCATGCGATGGGTGAACAACGACAGTTGGTTGGCCAGCTCGCGCAGGGCACGTTTGACCGCTACCGTCTGCCTCCGGCGAGATATTTTGTGATTCATATGATATCTTCCCCGTAATATTGAGCGCATCCTACCCTGGGAGGGCCCATGCGCCCGACATCTCGCAGTCGCACCGGCACCCGCTGCACCCCGGGTACACGCGTCCCGGCACTGGAGCTGACCACCATCCGCGCCGACCGGCTGCGAGTTCCCGACCCGGACCGGCTCACCCACCTGGTCTTTCGCCGCTTCGCCGCCTGTCCGATCTGCAATGTCCATCTGCACTCGGTGGCGCGCAGACACAGTGAGATCGTGGCCGCTGGGGTACGGGAGATCGTCGTCTTTCACTCATCGGTGGACGCGATGGTGCCGCACCAGGGGTCGCTCCCCTTCGATGCGGTCGCCGACCCGGACCGACAGCTGTATCGCCAGTTCGGTGTGGAGTCCTCGATGAGGTCGGTGCTCGATCCGCGCGCATGGACCGCGTGGATCAAACCGGAGGCGTGGCGCGTCGGTCTGCGGGAACTGCGGAGTGGGGCCAGGCAGCGCCTTCGGGACACCAACGTCTTGGGCATGCCCGCCGAGCTACTCATCGCGCCGAGCGGCACGGTGCTGGCCGCCAAGTACGGTTCGCACGCCAACGACCAGTGGAGCGTCGACGAACTCTTGCGCCTTGCCGCGACATGCCGGCGATGAGGCGCGCGCTCTGCTGGCAGCACCCCCGTGGCAGCGCCGCTCAGGAGAAGCTGCCGTGCCTGCCGTGCCCGGCGGTGAACCTGGCAGCGCCCTCGGCCGCGTCGGTGTGCAGCGACTGGATCCCGATGCTGGTTTCGAACTGCAGCGCCTGCTGTTCCGACAACCCCTCCTGCTGGTAGACCGACCACCGGTCGTTACGCATGCAGGTTTGCGGGAAGGCACTGAGCTGGCGGGCCAGCTCCTCGGCCTCTACCCGGGCCGTCCCCGGGTCGACCACCCGGTTGGCCAGGCCGAACGACAGTGCTTCGGTCGCTCCCACCGGCCGCCCGGTGAGGATCATGTCCAGCGCCCGGCTCATCCCGATCAGCCTGGGCAACCGCACCGTCCCGCCGTCGATGAGCGGCACACCCCACCGCCGGCAGAACACGCCGAACGTCGCGTCGGAGGCCGCCACCCGCAGGTCGCACCACAGGGCCAGCTCCAGGCCGCCGGCCACCGCATAACCCTCCACGGCCGCGATCACCGGTTTGCTCAGCATCAGGCGAGTCGGTCCCATCGGGCCGTCACCGCTCTGCGCCACCGTGTTGCCGCGCTCGGTCCCGATCGCCTTCAGATCGGCGCCCGCGCAGAACGTGCCGCCGTCGCCCCACAACACGGCGACGTCCGAACCGTCGTCGGCGTCGAACGCGCGGAAGGCCTCGGCCAGCTCGCGGGCCATCGGGCCGTCCACCGCGTTGCGTCGCTCCGGCCGGTCAAGGATGACGGTGGTCACGCGATCGCTCTTCTCCACCCGGATCGACTCGTACTGGTCTGCCATTCGTCCCTCTCTCCCCGGTCCACGCCCCGGTTCAACGATTGGCGCGAAACCAGGGTGACACAGCGGAGGACCGGGCCCGGCGGAATCATGACGCCAGGCCCGGTCCGAAATCGTGATAGTGAATCCCGCCTAACTGCCCACGTGCCGATCGGCGAAATCGATCATCCGGTCGTAGGCCTTCGGCGCCGTCTTTTCCAGGTTGATGTCGTGCCCACCGTCGGGAATCACCATGGCCTCGACCTTCGCCTTGGGTCCGTAGAACGGGCGCTCGAATTCGGCCAGTGCTTCGTCCGACGAGCAGTCCGCCGCCAACGTGCCGCAGAAGAACGTGTCCGCATCGCCGTTGACCGTCAACACCGGGATGTTCGTCGTCTTCGACACGTTGTTCAGCAGGTACACCGCCGCGGTCGGGATCTCCAACACGCCTGCCGTTTGCTTGAGCTTCTCGTCGACCTCGATGACCTTCGGGTCCGCGTTGTCGGTGTTGTAGAACAGGCCGCGCGCACCCTTCCGCGTCGTGACGTAGAGCGGGTCGTAGCCGGACTTGGCGAATTTCGGGTCGAGCACCGCAGGCGGCGACTGGGCGATCAGCCGGGCGGTGAGATCGGCCAGGTTCACCCGGTGTGCGATGCCGGTGACGATCATCGCGTCGACGTCGTGGTAGCGCCCGGCCACCAGGTAACTGGTCACCGATCCGTAGCTGTGCCCCACCAGGATGACCTTGTCGAACGACTGGCCGAGGCTGCCGTCGCGCAGCGCTGTCACGACTTGCTGCACCGTCCGCGCCGCCGTGTCCCAGGTCAGCGTGGCGCCCGGCGGGTGGGTCGACTCACCGTCGCCGATCCGGTCGATGGCCAGCGTGGCGTATCCGGCTTCGTTTGCGCGGCGCGCGTACGAATACGTTTCCGGTTCGTACGGGAAATCCCAGTAATAGCGCGCGTAACTGTAGCCGTGCACCAGCAGCTGCACCGTTTTGGCGCCAGGCGGGACGCACAGCGTTCCGGCGATGTGGCCCGACCCACCGGTGAATTTCACCGGCGTGCGCACGTCCCGGCATTCCGTCTTGCCACCGGCGGGTTCTGCCGCACCCGCCGGTGCAGCCACGGACAGTCCCAGGGCAACCACAGCCAGGCCGGTGGCCACTCGGCGCACCAGTGACCGAGTCCGCTTCTTTGCGGAATGTGTCATAAAAATGTCACCTTTCCCACAATGGATCGCGCAGTTTTCGCCGCAGAATCTTTCCGACCGGGGATTTCGGAATCGAATCCACCAGCACGACTTTTTTCGGCACCTTGTAACCGGCCAACCGGCCACGTACGAATTCCCGCAGTTCGTCGGTGTGCACGGTGGCGTCGGGACGGACGACGACGAAGGCCGTCACCGCTTCGACCCACTTCGGATCAGGGGCGCCGACCACCGCACACTCGGCCACCGACGGGTGCGCGAGCAGGGCATCCTCGACTTCTCGCGGATAGACGTTGTATCCGCCGGTGATGATCATGTCGCTGGCCCGGTCGACCAGGTACAGGTAACCGCGCTCGTCGGCGCGCGCCATGTCCCTGGTGCGCACCCACCCGTCGGCGGTCATGGTCTTGGCGTTGAGCTCGTCCGCGTTGAAGTAGCCGGCCATGGTGAACGGCGCGCACCCGGATCTCGCCGATCTCGCCCTGCTCGACCGGGTTGCCGTCCTCGTCGGTCAGCGCGATCTCCGCGTCCACCGACGGGAAGCCGCACGAACCCAGCAGGTCACCGCCTTCGGCGTGGTCCTCCTTGGTGAGCACCGTCTGACACAGCGGAGCCTCGGTCTGTCCGTAGTACTGAACGAACTTGTTGCCGAACGTCGCCATGCCCTGTTCCAGCAGCGGACGTGGCATCGGGCTGGCGCCGTAGATGATCGTGTCCAAGCTGCTGGTGTCGGCGCGCTGCACCGCGTCGCCGGCCAGCAACATGCCGAGCATGGTCGGCACCAGGTTGATGGCGGTGGCGCGCTCCCGCTCGATGGTGGCCAGGAATTGCTCCGGGTCGAAACCGGGCAGGATGATCGAGCGGGCGCCGGCGAGCCAGTACGGCAACACGAACGTCCCACTGGCGTGAATGAGCGAGGCGGCGTGCACCATCGCGTCATCGCGCTTGGGCGAGATCAGGTTGGTGAGGATGTTGCGCGCGATCGCCGCCCAGCTGGCTTGCGTGTGCTGCGCGGCCTTGAGTGTGCCCGTGGTGCCCGACGTGTAGAGCACGAGCATGACGTCGTCCGGCTCGACCGGCACGAGTGGGTCCGTCGGACGCGCACGCTCCGCCTCGGTGAACAGATTGCGGTCTTGTGCGCGCTGCGGTTCCCCAAGGCCGAGCAGGGTCAACCCGTCGAGCTCATCGGCCAGCGCCAATGCGCGTTCGGTCAAGTCAGCGCCGTGAATGAGCAGCCGGACACCGGTCTCCGTCAGCATCTTGGCCTGTTCGGCCTGGGAGAGCCGGGAGTTCAACGGCACCCGCGCCACACCCGACTTCAAACACGCGAAGTCGATCGGCAACGACCAGATCTCGTTGTTGAGCAACAGCCCGATGCGGGAGCCACGGCTGTAGCCCATGCCCACCAGCACGTTGGCAATTCGATTGGCCATGACGTCGACCTCGCGGTACGTCATGGACTGCTCACCCGCTACGACAGCGATCCTGTCGCGGTGCCGCCGTGCACCGCGTCGCACCAAATCCACGCCACGCATGACAGGCACATTTTCACAGACCGTCTGGACTGTCAATGTGTGTGGCGGTGCTTCCCCACGGACCGATTAGGCTGGTCCCGTGCCACCCACGACCAGACAGCAGCAACGCGACCAGACGAGAAAGCATCTGCTCGACACCACCGTCGCCTGTCTCGTCGAGTACGGCTACGCAGGCACCACGACGCAGCGCATCCAAGATCGCGCCGGGGTCTCCCGCGGGGCGTTGCTGCACCATTTCGGGTCGAAAGAGCAGCTGTTCGTCGCCGCGATCGGGCACATCGCCGAGCTGCACCTGGAACAGATCAAGGCCGCGGCGAAGCAGATGACGCCGGGCAAGCACGCCGTGCCCGGGATGGTCGAGGCGCTGCGTAAGGCCATGTCGGGGTCGAATTTCCTGGCCGGGTTGGAACTGTGGATGGCGGCCAGGACGGATTCTGCGGTGCGGTCGGCGCTGGTGCCCTCCGAACGACAGCTCGGCAAGGAGTTGTGGACGGTTTTCAGTCAGACGCTGGGCACGGACAGCCCGCGGGTACGGATGGCGTACGAAGCGCTGCTGATCACGCTGCGCGGGCTCGCGCTGACCGGCCTGCTGCGGGAGAACGATCAGCGAGCCGACGAGATCATCCGGGCCCGCCTGCACGAGTTGCTCACCGCGGTGGACGACGCCGAATCGTCGTAAATGATCTACCTTGACGCGGACGGACAGGCTAATGTGCGTTCACATGAGCTTGCCGACCGACAACCTCGCCCAGCTGGTGGCGACCATGCCGTTCGCGACGAAGTTGGGCATCGCAATCACTGAAGCGTCACCGGCCGAGGTTCGCGCGAAGCTCGCGTGGGACGACCAGAACTGCACCCTGGGCGGCATCCTGCACGGCGGCGCGCTGATGGGTTTCGCGGACACCGTTGGCGCGGTTTGTGCGTTCTTGAACCTGCCCGAGGGTGCCTCGACCGCCACCCTGGAGTCGAAGACGAATCTGTTCCGCGCAGTGAAGAACTCGGTGGTGCTGGCGGTCAGCAAGCCGCTGCACGTGGGTAAGACGACCATCGTGGCCCAGACCGACCTGTTCGACGAGCAGGAGCGGCGAGTGGCGCAGGTGACGCAGACGCAGGCCGTTCTACCTCCGCGCTGACTGGCGCGTTCCGATCACGACGGTCGAGTCTCCGTCGGTGACGGATCTGGCTCGCAGGCCGCCGGAGGCGAGGACCGAGACAGCTGTGGCGGCTTGATGTTCGGCGACTTCGGACAACATGCTGCCGCCGTCGGTCAGCCACGCCGACGCTTCCCCGGCCACCCGGCGGAGCAGGTCCAGGCCGTCGCTGCCGCCATCCAGTGCGAAGCGCGGTTCATGCCGACGCGCCTCGACCGGCATCAGGTCGAGTTCGTCCGAGGGCACATAGGGAACGTTGACCGTCAGCACGTGAACCCTGCCGCGCAGGTTTGCCGGCAGCGGCCGGAACAGGTCCCCCTGGTAGACCTGACCGCGGTCGCCGAGGTTGACACGCGCGCACCGAACCGCCGTCAAGTCGACGTCCGCCGCGTGCACCTCGGCATTCGGCAAGCGGTATGCCAGGACGGCGCCGATGGCACCGGACCCGCAGCACAGGTCGACGATGACCGCGGATTCCGGCGCCAGGACGAGCGCTTGTGCCACCAGGAACTCCGTGCGCCGCCGCGGCACGAAAACCCCGGGTGCCACGGTGATCCGCCGCTCGCAGAACTGCGCCCAGCCGACGACGTGCTCCAACGGTTCACCGGCCACCCGGCGGGCGACCATGGCCTCCAGCTCCTGGGGGCCGGCGGCCGACTCGTGCAGGATGTGCGCCTCTTCCTCGGCGAACACGCAGCCCGCGGCGCGCAGTCGCTCGGTGATGTCAGGCATCGCGGGCCGCTCGCTGGGTCACGTGGCGATGGTAGATCCAGGGCAGGCCGCCCGACAGGAGTCGGCCGGACGTGCACCAGTTGGCCGCCCACGGCGACTACCCGGCCGACGGTTACCCGGACCCCACGGGGACTACCCGCGCCGGCGGCAGCTACCCGACCCCGCGGCACCTACCCGGCCGGGCAATCCTTCAACCGGTCGCCGGTGTACCCGATCCGCGCGCAGTACTCGGCCTTCGTTTCGCCGTTGACGTCGCGGGTGTCCGAGCTCGGAGGTTCCTGCGTCTGCGGCGAATCGGCGCACCGTTGCCGGTCGATGTCCCATGTTCTGCCGTTCGCCAGGCAGTTCACGTACTCCCGGTGAGAGCGCTCCTTGGCCGCGTTGATCTCCGGGCAGTCCTTGTTGGTGATGATGTGCGGGCTGTTCGGGTCGTCGAACTTCGCGGGAGCGTCGGGCTCACACGAGTACCTGGGCTGTTCGGGCGTTTGCTTCACCGGCTCCACCATCGACGCCTCGGCTGAGCCTGTCGCCGTCTTCGTCGGTTTCGCGGTGGTCGTCGTCGGCGCAGCGGGCGTGGTGGTGGGCGCGCTCGTAGCTTGCTTGGTCGGTTCTTGCGGTGGCGGCGACGTGGTGCACGCGGCCAACACGAGGACGACCAGCAACACCGGCACGAACAGGATCGTTCTCATCGCCGAGTAGTCGCCACCCAGCTCCGTGCGTTACGCGTTGTCGCGTCACGGCACCCAACGACTGATCGCGAACCGGCTCCCGTCGCGCCGGATCTCCACCGCCCCTGGGCCAGCGAAGTGCGCGGGAACAACCAGCTCCTTGTTGTCAGCGGCGCGTTCCAACAGGCGCTGACGTGTTTCCGCAGCCTGCTGCGGATGCTCGCAGAAGCAGCTGTTGTAGTGCGGTTCGAGGATTTGCACCGGGCTGTGCAGAACATCGCCGACGAAGACGGCGCGGTCCTGACCGGACTCGAGGCGAACGACCGACGAACCGGGTGTGTGGCCGGGCGCAGGCTCCAGGCTGAGGTTGCCGTCGATGCGGTAGCTGTCCTCCCACAGCACGGCACGCCCGAGTACCGGCGCGACGCTGTCGGCGTACATGAGGTTGCTGCCTTCCCGCCGCAGCTGCGGCACGGGACGACGATGCGCATTGCGCGGGTCGAAGTACACCTGGTCGGGGCGCGGGATCAGGTACGTGGCGTTCGGGAACGTCGGGATCCACTCGCCGTTGCCGGACCGAGTGTTCCAGCCGACGTGGTCGTTGTGGATGTGGGTGTTGACGACGATGTCCACGTCCTCCGGTCGGACGCCTGCCTGAGCGAGCCGGTCCAGGAAGTCCGTGTGCAGGTGATCGAACAACGGCATGTGCGGCCGCTCGCGGTCGTTACCGACGCCGGTGTCGATGAGGATGGTCTTGCCCTCGCTGCGCAGCACCCAGGTCTGGATGGCGGCGAGGCAGCCGTCGCTGTCCGGATGCCAGTGGTCCGGGACGAGCCACGAGGCGTTGTCGCGCCAGATCTCCGGTGTGCTGTCCGGGATGGCCACTCGCGCGGGCGCGAATTCGCCCTGCCACTCGACCACCTTCGTCACTTCGACGTCACCGAGTTTGAAACTGTCCACACGTCCACGCTATGGCGCATTCTTGAGCGTTCCAATACCTGAAGAGCTCATATTCATATGTGATCGTCTCGTACTATGAGCCTGTGGACGTGCTGAGTGACGCGATCGCCGCGATGCGCACCGGGCGGCCGTCGTCCAATCGGCTGCGCGTGAGGTCGCCGTGGTGCTACCGGTTCGACCCGTACGACGGCGCCGGCTTCCACGTGCTGGTGCGCGGCACGGGCTGGGTCATCCCGGAGCGCGGCGAGGCGATCCCTCTGGCGAGCGGTGATGTGGTGCTGCTGCCGCGGGGAAGCGCACACATCTTGTCCGATTCGCCGCGCGCGAACCACGCGGTTCCGTTCGACACCTCGATCAAGGACGATCCGGACGGCCAGGTCGACGTGCTGTGCGGCAAGTACCGGGTGGACCGTACGCGCATGCATCCCGTCCTCGCGGAGCTGCCCGACATCGTCCACCTGCCTGCCAGGGTCGGGCACCATCGCGAGCTGCGTTCGGCCATCGACTTGCTCGCCACCGAGGTGACCGGCGAGCGACCAGGGCGGGAAGCCGTGATCAGCGGTCTGCTCGACCTGCTGCTGACCTACTTCGTCCGTGCGTGGCTTGCGGAGAACGACCGGGCCGGGTGGCCCCGGGCGCTGCGCGATCGAGAAGTCGCCGCCGCACTGGAAGCACTGCACGCCGAACCGGCCGCGCCCTGGCGGGTCGAGGACCTGGCCGCTCAGGTCGGACTCTCCCGCGCCACGTTGGCCCGGCGATTCACCGCTCTCACCGGGCACCCACCGATGGCGTATTTGACCTGGTGGCGAATGACGATCGCGGCGCAATTGCTCCGGACGACGGATCAACCCCTGCCGGCCATCGCCCGACAAGTCGGGTACGGCTCACCGTTCGCGTTCTCACATGCCTTCAAGCGCCAGTTCGGTATGACGCCTGGCCGTTACCGCGCACAAGAAGACGCTCACGCGTCAGCCGGATGATCCGAAGAGGCGGTCGACGTGGTATCGCAGTACGGCCTCCGCTTCCTCCGCGGTGCGCTGCCCGACCAGTACTGATGTACCGATGCCGTGGTTGATCGCGATCAACCGGGCCGCTTCACGTGAAACGTCCAGCTCGACAGGGAGGTCCCCTTCGGCCTGAGCCGCGCGCAGGGCGTCGGCCAACTGGGACTCGAGGTGGTTCAATCCTGCGACGAAAGGCTGCTCGGCGAGGTCCGGATCGGTCATGGCCAAGACGGCGTACGACGCCCCCAGCAGGTGGAATGCCCGGCTGACCTCGTCACTGGGCAAGGCCTCGGCCAGGAAGGCCTCCACCACAGCGCGGCCCGAGTATGGGCGCGGCAGCTCGGCCAAGCGAGCCGACCACCGTTCCCGGCTTTGCTGTTCCAGGTGACGCAGCGTCCCGTGCAGGAGCTCGGCTTTGCTCCGGAAGTAGTACTGCACCTGCCGCAGGGAGACGTCCGCTTCGGCCGCCACCGACCGCATCGTCACGGCATGCAGGCCGTCGCGGGCGGCAACCCGCACTACGGCATCGGCGAGCTGAGCGCGACGCACCTCGTGGTCCACCGTCTTCGGCACCGGCACCTCCCGTGCAGGCTCCTCGTTTTATGATACAAGTGTATCTGATACAGGTGTATCACAATCGCCGCCCGCGACCGCCGGGCGACGGAGATCCGCCAGGAGCAAGCATGGGCCGTTCGACCCGCGAGCAGCCGGTTCACCCGGAGCGCTCCGGGGCACCGACGTTGATCTTGGCCTTGGCCTGTGCGGCCCAGCTGATGGTCGTGCTGGACGTGTCCGTCATCAATGTCGCCTTGCCTGCCATCCACACCGACCTGACCGTCACCCCGGAGAGCGTGCAGTGGGTCTCGGTCGCCTACCTGCTGTCGTTCGGCGGGTTTCTGCTGTTGGGCGGTCGCCTGGCCGACGTCTACGGACAATGGTCGGTCTTCCTGGCCGGCCTGGTGGTATTCGTCCTGGCCAGCCTCACCGGGGGTTCGGCGACGAATCTGGTTTGGCTGATCGCCGCACGCTTCGGCCAAGGATTCGGTGCCGCGATCCTCGCTCCGACCACGCTGACCCTCCTGACCACGACGTTCGACGAAGGACCGCGGCGCACCCGGGCACTAGCTGCGTGGACCGCGGTCAGCGTGGCAGGCGGCGCGGTCGGCAATCTGCTCGGTGGAGCGCTGACCGAGTACCTGTCCTGGCGTGCGACGCTGCTGATCAACGTGCCGATCGGTGGTGCCGCGATGTGGGTGGCTTGGCTCGCGCTGGCGCGAGACGATGCCGAGCGACGAGGTCGGCTCGACATCCCCGGCGGCGTGTTGGCCACACTCGGCCTGGCCGCGGTGACGTACGCGATCAGCCGCGTCGAGTTCGATGGTTGGAAGGGTTCGACCGTCGTCCCGCTTGCCGCCGGAGTGGTCCTTCTCGCGGCGTTCATCCTGGTAGAACGCCGGACATCTACTCGTGCACTTCTTCCGCTGGGGCTGTTCCGGATTCGCAACGTCGCCGTGGGCAACGCGGTCATGCTGCTGATTGGAGCCTGTTTCCAAGCGCCGATGTGGTACTTCCTGACCTTCTACATGCAGGACGTCCTGGAGTACGGCGCTGCGCAAACGGGTCTCGGATTCCTACCGCACACCCTGACCACGGTCGCGGTCGGATGGTGGATGACGCCCTGGCTCATGCGCCACGCGCCGGCCAGAGTTCTGGTCATCACGGGCGCGCTCGTAGCCGCGGGCGGATTCGTGTGGCAGAGCACCATCACACCGAACAGCAGCTATCTGATCGGCATCGTCGGCCCCGGTCTCGTCTTCTCGTTCGGCGTCGGAGTGCTCAACACCCCACTGACCACGATCGTCACGTCCGGGATCTCCGCACACGAGGCCGGTGCCGCTTCCGGGCTGATGAACACGACAAAGCAAGTCGGAGGAGCGCTCGGCCTCTCCGCGCTCGTCACGGTCGCGTCGGGTGGGCCGGAGGGCTTCGACTACCGCACCGCTTTTCTGGTCACCGCTGCGATACTGCTCGTCGCCGCGGCAGCCGCAACGCTGCTCCCGCGAGGCGCTCGGGAACGGTGAGGATTACGAGCCGACGAGAGTCGTTGGCACCGAGGACCTGCATACATGGCGGCGGTCAAAAGGCCGCCCGACGAAGTTGATGACCCGCGTTTCCGCTGGTCAGTGTGGTGGAGCCGAGGGGAATCGAACCCCTGACCTCTGCCTTGCAAATGCGCCGTAGTCGATCAGCTCGGCCGCATACCGCAGGTCAGCGTGTTCACTCCGCTGCCTGGACTGGCTGTCATGTATCCGGATTACTGCGTTTCGCACCCACCGTGGGTCCCATTTCAGCACCCAGGTATACGCCGCCCCGCACTACGACAAGCACATGCCAGCGGCCCGGTAAGCCTGAAAGGGCGTGACGCACGTGACCCCAATGGCCTGGCAAGCGTCGGGGATCTTAACCTTCTTCGTCGATCGGGGCATTGCAACTTCACGAGGTGCAACCGCAGCACCAATAGCCTTTGCGAGTGCGATGAGTCGCAGGTCCGCCGACCGGAGGAACTCTTCAACGGCTGCGTCAGTGTACGGGCGGCCGTCCTCGCGTGCCCACATCACAAGATCAGTCATGTGCTGCACCGACTCCGCGCTATCGTCGAACCAGAAAGACCCTGGCAACCGTTTTGCCCAGTCAACAAGATCGCCCTCGCCAGCAAGAATCTCGTGGCAAGTCCGGCCGTATGAGTGCCTGGGCACGTGTCTACAGTGCAGCAGGGCGGGGCCAGCTAGCTCCTGGCCCCGCCCCAGCGTCGCTACATTCCGCACTTGCAGCACACCCACTTGCCGGTGGCCTTGTCGTAGTGCTTGTAGCAGCCCTCGGGGCACATGGCGTTCACCTCCCTTCGTCCGGTTGCTGGTGACTTCGGTCAGTCCTCGCCGCGCCGTACTCGGGGTCGTCGATCACCGCGTCGTCGTCGCCTCCGGTCCGCCGCTCCGCGCCCGGCCGGAACCAGGACGCGTACTGCAAGGCGGCCGCCTCGGCCTTGGCCAACTCGTGCAGCGCTCGCGCCAGACGACCCGCACCGACTACTCGGCCTGCTCGGCCAACGCTTGCTCAGCCCACACGTTCATTCCCGTGCTCCTCACTGCTCGGCGGCCGGCCGACGGTCGGCCCGCAGGTCTTGCCGTGTCCACAGCTCGGCCTGGTCCTTGCAGCGCCAGGTCTTCAACTTCGCGTCGACGCCCGGCTCGCTACGCTGCCCGCGCGTCAAGGCGTTCCGGGCCTGCTGCCGGTCTTTCGCGCTCACTTCGTTCTTCTCGGCCATTCCGGTCACCTCCGATGTGGACGGTGTGAGAGACCGGCGGTCCGGCCGGCCCCGTCTCTGTGGGTGGCGGGCTCCCCCGCCACCGCATGAGCGCCGCTGCACGGCTGTGGAGGCTCGCCGTCAAGGGGCCTTGAGGCCGAAAAGTTTTGGACCGAGCGCAGCGGTCCGAAGGACGGGCCAAAAGTTTTCGGCCGTACCCTTGACGGTGAGTCGGCCGTGCCAAGCTCAGGGGCCGGCGGGACCGCGCCGCCGGAGGCGGCTCCACCTATTCCCTTGGCCCGCGCGGCCTTGAGCGCAGACCTGTCACCGCTGGAACCGGCAGCCGCGAGCGCAAGCTCTAGAAACTGTCGGTCCGGCGTGTCACCCTCGATTCCATGCAGGTCACCGCGGCGGCCGTCGCCCGGCTCCCGCGTCAGAACGTGCGGGTTCCGGCGGACGAGTTCGCCCACGTGTGGGCCGACGCCGAACGTCTCGCCGAGCGTGACTGGTACGCCGCAGGCGTCGCCATGACCTGCCGTTGGCTCGCCGCTGCTGTCGTCGACTGGCCCGACGGCCATCGTGAGACGGCGCGTGCGCCGGTCAGTCAACGAGCCGGCAAGGCGTATCCGGAGCTGATCCAGGCCGAGTACGCGGCCGCCGAGCGGCTGGACATGCAGCGTCCCCGGCCGTCCTGGCTGGACGCCCGGCCCGGCTGGAGCGAGGCGGTGTGCGCCACCTTCCGGTGGGCGTGGCGCCGCACCGGTCCCGCTCCCCTCTTGCGGCCGGACGTCCGGCCTTAGTCGCGCGGTCATCACGCACCTGCCGAGTCGAACTCGAGCGCGTCGGCGCGTTCTGCGGCTTCCTCGGCGGCCACATCCTCGGCGTGCCACCGGGCGAGTTGCGCGGCTCGGGCCTCCTCGGCCTCGCGGGCTGCGTCCGCCGCTGCGCGCTGGGCGATCTCGGCGAGTGCCCGCTGCGCGCACTGCACTGCCTCGGCGGTCTCGTCCGCCGTCGGCACGCGCACGCCTTCGGTGACCTCGGTCGACTCCTCTTCGGCCGTGACCTCGCGAATGTCGGGCACGTTCGTCTCGGGTGCCTCGTCGATGTCGGGCTCGCCGGTGACCGCCTCGACGTCGGCGGCGCGCTCGCGGGCCACGTCGTCGAGCTCGTGCTCGGCGGTGATCTCGCGGTGCGGGTCCTCGGCCGCGTCCGCCTCGCGGTGCGCGGCGAGCCACTCCTCGGCGGTGACCGTCTCCTCGGCTGCCGGGTCCTCGTCGGCGTGCCGGGCAGTGAGCTCGGCGAGCGCCCGGTCGGCCGCCGCACGGGTGGCCGCGGTGTGCGCGAGCCATTCGCCGCGCGCCTGGTCGACGGCGCGTAGCTCCTCGGCGCGGGCCTCGAGCGTCTCAGCCAATGCGACCGACTCGGCGGCTTCCTGCTCCAGCCGCTGCCGCGCCTCGACGTCACTCGCCGCCGCTGCCTCGGCCGCGCGCAGCGTCGCGGCGCGACGGTGCTTCTCGGCGGCCTGAATCGTGCCGGCCAACTCGTCAGCGACGTACGGCGGTGCCCATGCGGCCTCGCGTTCCGCCGCGCGGACGCGGACGCGAAGCTGACCGTCGCTCATCTCGAGCTCGTCGCGGTGCGCCTCAGGCCTACCGAGCGCACGCCACGCGGTCAGCCACGACGCGTACGCCTCGACCTGCCCCGGCTTCGGTGCCGGTCCGAGCGGCTCGGTCGCGTCGTCGTAGCCGATCAGTTCGCGGTGTGCCGCGACCGCACCGGCTCGGCGGCACCATTCGACGATCGCATCCGGCTCCGCCGGCACCGGGCCGAAAGCCTCGATCGCCCACGGCGGCGGCTCCTCGGCGAGCTGCTGACCGAGCTCGTGCCGACGGGTGTCGGCCGACTCGGCGAGGCCGTTCAGGTACCGCTGCCACTCGGGGTCCCCGACCTGCGGCACCCGCTCGGCGTAGCTGTCGCCCGTCGGGTCAAGGCGGTAGCTATTGGTGATGCGGTGGTAGATGACGTTGGTCAGCTGGCGTGCGCCACTGAGCGGCCGCTCGGTGATCGCGTCGGCGAGCACCTGCCGCGGGTCGTGCCCGGCGAGCTCGGCTCGCCGGAGAATGCGGGACAGCGTGGCGCCGCCGTCCTCGGCGGCGATCCGGGCACGCTGGTCAGCGGTGAGATCACCGGCGTCGACCAGTTCGTCGAGCCACCTCGACGTGCGGCCGGCCGTGGCGAGCTCGACCGCGTCGGCGAGTAGCTCGGCAGGGGTGCGGATCGACTCCATCTCCTCGGCCGACTGGGTGGCCGTGGCGAGAGCGGAACGGGTGGGGTCCGCTCCCTCCAGGGCGTTCGCCAGGACGGCGGCCGGGTCACGGTGGACGGCCTCGGCGACTGTGCCGGTCGGCGCGTCCTCCGGGACCGCGAGCGTGGTGACGTGCGCGGTGTTGTTGTCGCGGCCGCGGGTCATGCCGACGTACAGCGCCTCGGCGCCGGTGTGCGGCGTGACGACGGTGTGGCTGGTGTCCACGGTCAGGCCCTGGGCGGCGTGCACGGTGGTCGCGTAGCCGAGCGTCACGTGTTTGGCCACGTAGGACGCTGGCAGGGTCATCCGGTCGCCGAGCTGCTCGCCGTTCGGCGTGCGGCCCACGATCGGCGCGACGACCAGGCTGCCGTCCTCGCCGGTGGCGAGGACTCGGTACTGCTCGCGGTTGATCGGTCCGCGCCGGTTGCCCTGGTAACCGGCGAGGTTCCAGCCGTTCAACCGCGCCTGCACGAGATCGCCGACGCCGGCGTAGGTGCCCTGCCTGCCGAGCGCGACGCCGTGCTCGGCGACCTTGCCGAGCCTGACCAGCTCGGCGCGTAGCTGCGCGGACAGGCGAGCGGCCTGCTCGTTGGTGTCCACCAGGAGCAGCGAACGCCGCCCGGCGAGCACGTCGCCGAGCCAGGCGCGCACGGCCGACTCCTCGGCCTGCTCGCGAGCGCCGCCGTCAAGAACGCGGCCGTTCTTGTGGTACTCGCCGAGCACGGTCTCGTCTCCGGCACGCAGGCGCAGCGACGCGGCGCGCTCCCACTCGTGGGTGAACCGCCGTGCCTCGGCGAGTTCGTAGCTGGCGCCGGTCTCGGCGAGCATCTCCATCGCGCCGCCCGCGCCGACGGCCGCCAACTGCCGGTGGTCACCGACCAGGAGCAACTTCGCACCGGCGTCCCGTACATGCTCGTGAATCGCGGCGAGGTCGGCGGTGTCGGTCATCGCGGACTCGTCGACGACCACCAAGTCGCCCGCGCGTAGCGACCACTCCCGGTCCTCGTCGACGGCTCGGCCGTCGGCAAGGCGCTGCTGGGTCGCCAACCAGCGGGCGACGTTGCGCGCGTTCAGCCCTTCCCCAGCGAGCACCTCGGTCGCGATCTGGCTGGTCGCCAGGCCGAATACCTTGCGGCGCTCGCCGTCCCACAGGTCCGGGTCCTGCCACGCCTTGGCGAGCGCGCCGACCACAAAGGACTTTCCGGTACCAGCGGGTCCAACGAGGGACTCGATCCGGGCGCCGGACGTGAGCACGCCGCGTACGGCGGCGGCCTGGTCGGCGCCGAGCTCGATCCCGCCCTCGGCGAGCTGCTCGAGGAACTCGGCCGCGCGTACCGACGGCATCGCCGCGGCGCCGCCCTGGACGGTGCTCGACGTAAGCGCGCGCTCGGTCCGCACGTGGTCCGGCGTCGCGTACAAGCGTCCGCCGGGTGCCTCGTACGCGGACCGTCCATTCGCGACACGCAAGTCGTCCGGAAGGTCGGCGTCGCCAGGCCGGTCGGCGTCGAGCGGCACGGCAAGCTCGAGCGCGGTGTCGGTGAGCGTGTCGAGCAGGCGCGCCATCTGTGCGCCGTCGGCAACGCCGACGTGATCCGGCAGTGCGTCGCTGATCGCGCGCGTGAGGTCCGGCCGCGTCCAGGCGGCCTTGCGCGACTGGACGTCCGCGAGCGCAGTCTCGATCACCGCACGCGGCGACCACTCCGCGGCGGCCGGCTCTTGGCCGGCCAACTCCAGCACGCAGCGAGCGACGCCCGCCAGGCCGTCAGCCACCTCGGCGCGTAGCTCGCGGTCCCACCGTTCGAGGCGCTGCTCGACGGTCTCGCCGTCGTGGCTCTTGGCGCGGCGGGTGGCGAACGTCGCCTGGCGCTGCAGCCGGTCCAGCTCCAGCGAGTTCGGCTCGCGGCCGAACTTCGTCTCGAACGCGGCGACCAGTTCCCGCGTCCGCTTGGTGATCGCGCGGCGTCGCGAGCTGAACAGCTCCATGACCTCGGGCGGCACGCCGACGACTTCGCGCGCCTTGCCGTCCGGCCTGGTCGCGAACCGCACGCCGAGCGCGCGGGTGAGATGCTCCTCCATCGTGCGCTCGCCGACCGCGGCGGCCGCGCCGCGGAACTTGTGGATCGCGCGTGAGTCCAGCGTGCGCCACTGCCCGTCCTCGCCCTGAACGCGATTCAAGATCGCGTTGTGGATGTGCAACTGCGGGTCGTGGTCGCGGTTGTCATGCTGGAAGAAACTTGCGACGGTCCAGTCGTGCGCGTCGGTGTAGCGGCCGGCGGCGCCGCCATGGTGACCGACGCGCGAGTACCCGGCGTGATCGGCAAGGTAGTCGATAGCCGCACGGTTACCTGCCCAGATGGCGTCCTCGACGGCCTGGCGGTGCGCCGCCCACGCGGCGGCCGCCTCCTCGTCGCCGGCGTTCCGGGCGCGGACCTCCTGTGCCTCGAACGCGGTGTGCAGGACGGTGACCGACTTCTGGACGCTGAACGTCGCGTCCAGGAATGCGACGTTGCGGCGGGCACGCTTCCCGGCGTCCAACCGGAGCTCGGCGCGACGCTCCGGTGAGGCGTCCGGCTCAGCCTTCAGCGCGGCCTCGTACAACTCCTGTTCAGTCAGGTAGCGCCGTCCGGTGTGGCCGAGAGTGGACGCCTCGGCCCACTTGGACGGGTCCCTGAACGCCGGGTCGCGCGGATCGACGTAGTGCTCGTAGAGCGCCGTCATGTCCTGCGCGTCGACCAGCCCGCTCAGCCCGAGCGCCTCGGCGCCCCGGCCATACCACCGGCCCGGCGGCTCGCCGGCCGCCACGGCGCCGGTGTAGTAGTTCTCCCGGCCCGTGGCGACGGCGTTGATCAGGTAGTCGGCGCCGTGTCCCGTGGAGATCGTCAGCATCCCGACCACCCGCCGGAGCGCAGCGACCGGCGTCCGGTGGCCGCGAACGCGGCCACCGGAACCGACCGCAAGATCGTGATGCCTAGGTGTGTCCTTCCTTCACTGATCTCAAGCTGTTGGGATCGGTAGCTGAGAGTGGTGCTGGTGATGCTGGATGCGGGGTAGCTGAGGCTGGTCATGGCTGCGCCTTGGGCTGGTCGTGATCAGAGACGAGGTGTAGCGGGGTGGGCTGGCTGCGCAGGGCCTTGAGCACTTCTCCTGCGGTGCCGCGGGACACGTCGGCAAGGGACATGAGCTGGCTGACGGTCGGCAGGCTGCTGTGCTGGGCGGCGTACTTCCTGGCGGCACGGTCGGCGCGGTCACGCGCCGGGGACTCCACCTGCCGAGCGGACGGCAACGCCGGTCGCGGCTGAACACGCGCCGCTGAACGCTGCCCGGCCGCCTCTGCCGGCCGTGCCTCCGGCTGTACGGGCGCGGGCTGTTCAGCAGGACGCTGTACAGGCTCGCGCTGAACGGCGTCGGACGGCTGAACAGTCGCGGACGGCTGGACGTCCGGACGGCCGGTGCTCGGCTCCGCCGGTGGCTGGTCGGCCGCGATCAGGTAGAGCAGGTGCGCCACGATGGCGGCCGCCAGCGCGGGCCACGCCCCGATCCCGAACCGCAACCAGGGCGGCGCGGACGCCATACCCTCGGCGAGGTAACTCGCCTGCGCGAGCCCGGACAGACCGGCGGCGAGCACCACCACTGCCCAGGCGTAGCGCCGAGCACTGCCAGTGAGCCGGGCCGTGGCCGCGTAGGCCACCAGGGCGAGGCCGTCGGTGATCAGCGGGTAGAGCGCGGCGATCACGGACGGCACGGCGGCCGCGCGGGCGACCTCGTACAGGCCGTGCGCGGTGGCGACTGCCGCGCCGACGGCCACCAGCAGGCCGGGTAGCCAGAGTGCGCGGCGAGACGCCTGCGGCCGCTCGCCGGACGTGGGAGACGGACGGTGCATCATCACGCGACCTCCCCTCGCTGGTCACGCAAGCGACCGGCGGGCGTGGCGGCTGCGATGCGGCTGAGCCGGGCCGCGCGCTTCGCGACGTACATGGCCTGGTCGGCGGTGTGCAGCAGGTCGCCGAGCCCGCCGCGCCGTGCGTCGCCGACGGCGTGGCCGACGCTGGCGGTGACCGCGAGCGGCTGTCCGTCGAGCTGCAGCGGCTCGGCAAGCGCGGCGGCAACCTCGGCGGCACGCTGTGCTGCGGTCGTGGCGTCCAAGGCACCGAGCCATACAGCGAACTCGTCGCCGTGCAGGCGAAGGGCGGTCTCGCCGCGGCGCACCGCCCTTCGCAGCCGGGCGGCGACGGTGACGAGCAGTTCGTCGCCGACGCGATGCCCGAACGTGTCGTTGACCTGCTTGAACCCGTCGAGGTCGAGCAGCAGCACACCGACGGAGGCACGCCAGCGGGCTCGGCGGGCTCGAGCCTCGAGCAGCTCACGACCCGGCAGGCCGGTGAGGCGGTCGTGCGAGGCGCGCCACCACCAGTACCGAGCCGTGGCGCTGGCGGCGAGCCATGCGATGGCGAGGGTGATCGTGAGGACCGTGGTCATCGCCGACCACCACCCAGGCAACGGCGCGGCGTCGCGGCCGCGAACTGCTCGTCGGTGGGCTCCGGGGCCGGGGCCTCACGGTCGCCCGCCCACCACGCGACGATGGGGTCAACGCTGTCCGCCAGTGGCACCGTGGTCGCCGCCCGCGGCGGGGTGTGGTTCTCCAGCGAGCAGTTACCCGCGCTGGCCTTGATCCGCCGGACCACGCCGGGCCGGTACCGGTCGTGCCAGTCACCGACCAGCGCGGCCGACGCGGCCTCGCCCTGGTAGGCGACGAGCCACGCCCCCATCAGCCAGAGCAGTTCCTCGATCACGTCGGGGTGCCATGCCCAGCAGTCCGGGAGGGCGGCGGCCGCGTCGGCGTACCGGAGAAAGATCGCGTCCATCCAGGCGACGAGCTCGTCCAGCACGCCCCGGACGTGCTCGGCGTCCTTCGGCGCCTGCAGCCAGGACGGCACGGCGGGCGTGTCCGGGTTCTTCCGCAGGTTGGCGAGTTCCTCGGCCAACGTGGCGACCTGACCGGCCAACTTGGCCAGTTGACCGGGCACCTTGTGCACCGGCTCGATCCGGCGGCGGAGCGCATCGACCTCGGCGGCGAGCCCGGCCACCGCTGCGACGGTCGCGTACGTCTCCTTCTCGTCGTGGCTCATCGGGTGGCCTCCTCAGCGGTGCGGGTGCGGCGCACGGCCGCGTGGGCCGCGCGGACCTGCGCGGGCAGGGATGCGAACCGCGGGTGTGCCTCGGCGAGACGGTCGGCGGCGCGCTCGACCAGGCGGTGCCGGGTGCGCTGCCAGCGCTCGAGGCGCTCGGCCCACCGGCGGGCGCGCGCCAGTGCGCGGACGTCCCGGCGCTTCCAGGCCATCTGCACGCGGCCGACGGCCGCAGGCATGTTGCGGCGGATGATCAGCACCCGGCGGGGTGGCAGCTGCGCGATCTGCGCGGGCGTCAGGACGGGCACGCGGTGCGTGCTGACCGAGTGCAGGTCGCCGTCCTCATCCCAGGTCGGCACCTCCTCGTACCGCTCGCCGGTCAGCGAGGAGTACGCGACGAGGTCGTCCGGATCGCGCGTGGCGCCGAAGATCATCAGCGTCGCGGCGTTGTTCAGGATCGTCCCGGCGCCGGTGTCGCCCCAACGCTGCTTCAGCTGCGAGCGCGACTGCGCGGCGATGTGGATGGTCACGCCCCGGCCGCCCATGTCGGAGGTCCAGTTGTCCAGCGGGACCGGGCAGATCAGCGCGGCCTCGTCGAGCGCGAGGGTCAGGGGCGGGTCCAACCGGCCGCCGGGCATGTGCGCGGCGAGCCTGCGCGCCTCGCGGGCGATGTGGCCAGTTAGCGCGGTCACCAGCGGCGCGACCTGCGAGTCCTCGGCGCCGAGCATGTAGACGGTGCCGCGGCGCTCGATCAGCTCCTCGACGTCGAACGTGCCACCTGTCGCGGCCGCTGCGGCCGTCGAGTCGGTGAGCCAGCCGAGCGCGGGCATGATCGTCGCGCAGATCGACGAGCGGGTCCGCTCGTTGGTGTTCAGGAACTGCAAGGCGTCCTGCTCGTACGCCGGTTCGGCCGACCGGCGCAAGAACCGCTGCACCTCGGCGGCCGCACCGTCCGGGTCGGCAACCCACGCCAGCACGTCACGCATCGAGCCCTCGCCGAGCGCGGCGGCGTGCAGCAGCGACGCGAGCACGCGCCGGGCCTGCCCCGACCAGAACTCCATGTCGCCGCCCTTGCCGGGCGCGGATACCCCGGACAGCAGGTCGGCGGCACGCGCGGCGGCGGTCGCGGGCTCCGTGCAACCCGACAGCGGGTCGAACGTCACGGTCGAGTCGATCCCGCCGAGCCCGCTCGGGTTGAACACCCCGACCGGTCCCCGCTCGGCGCGGCACGGCCCGGTGAGCTCGAGCAGGTCGGTACGCGTGCTGGTGGCGATCACCGCACCGGGGGCGTCCAGGATGCGGCCCGCGAGTTCGCCGGTCTTGCCGGTGCGCGGTCCACCGATGCGCAGGGTCACGTCCTCGACCGGCGACCAGATGCGGAACAGGCCGACGCGGGCGAGTGGGGTCGCGAGCTCGCGGATCGGCACGCGCAGCCGCTGCCACCACGGCAGGTCACGCACGCTCGGCCGCAGCACGGCGGCCCGTCGGCGCACCGCCAGGCCGGATGCGACACGCAGGATCGTCCACTGTGACGCGACGCCGTCGTTCCGGCGAACGCGCCGCGACCAGCGGTTCACCGTGCCTGCCGAGCCGGTGCGGCGACGCGCGACGGCAAGCAGCGGACCGACGACCAGCAGGACGCCCACGATCATCAGCCAGGGCCAGTACACCCGGCCCGGCGTCTCCGCTGGCATCCGGTGCATCAACCAGCCGAGCCCGGCAACGCCGAGACCGACGAGCACGGTCTTGCGCACAATGCGCGACTTCTTGTTCCGGGAGGTGTTCATGCCGCACCCCCGGACAGCGCGGCCCGCTCGGTCCACTCGGCGAGGTCGAGGCTGTTCGCCGCGGACGCGGCATCGTCGAGCAGCCGCTCGACCACCTTCGCGGGCACGACGTACCGGCCCTGCGCGCGACCGATCCGCATACGGACGGCCGGGAACGAGTCGGCCTGGATTAGCCGGTAGAGGTACTCCTGCGAGATACTCAGCAGCGCGGCCGCCTCGGGCACCGTGTAGGTCGGCACTCCCTCGGCACGCTTCCGGATCGCGTTCCGCAGCGCGGCGTCACGCATGATCTCGCGGGTCTGCCGGCCTCCGACGCGAGCCGAGCGCTCGGCGTCCACTTCGGCCGGTTCGGTGATGTTGGTACGCATCTGGGACTCCACTCCGCAATCTGTTGCGCGCCAAGGGATGCAGCCCTTACCGCGCATCGGTCAGGTCAACCGTGGTGCGGACGTCGTGTCCTTTTCAGACAGTCAGTCCGTGGCTGACAACTCCAAGACTCCAGCCAGCGGAGGCACTGTCGGGGGACAATCCGTCACACCCACACAATACAAACTGAGTTTGTATTTTGCCAGTCGCTGGCGAAGTGTCGAGGTGAGGAGTTGTCAGCGCCAGTAGCCGCTACCGGGCCTGCGCTCGTGCCACGCGATGATGGTCTGCGGCCGCCACAGCTGCGTTCGGCCGATCTTGTGGTCGGGTGCCGGCATCTGACCGCGGTTGCGGTACGCGCTGATCGTCGCGACACGAACTCCCAGGTAGGCCGCTACGTCGGACGTCGTCCACCACTCGGCGTCGGGGCTGGGCTTCGTCGCGGTCATGCTCGCTCCAGCGCCGACCAGGCGTCCGCGACTATCTGCTCTAGCGACGAGCGGGTCGGCTTCCAGCCGAGTTCCGCGATCGCGCGAGACGGGTCGGCAATCAGCGCGGGGGGTTCGGCCGCGGCCGGCCGGTGCTCGACCTCGATGTGACGTCCTGTCACACGCTCGGCGGCGGCCACGACGTCGAGCACGCTGGAGCCTCGGCCGCTGCCGACGTTGAACCGCCTCCACGTGCCCGGCGGTGGGGTGTGCGCGCAGGCGGCCGCGAACGCGGCGGCGGCATCGTCCACATGCAGGAGATCACGGACGGCGGACCCGTCGCCGTTGACCGGGAAGCGCGGCGCCTGTCCAGCTGCGGCGGCAAGTGCGCGCGGGACCATCCGGGTCTCGTCGGGGTCGTGGCCGCCTGCCACGTTGAACAGGCGGATGATGGCCGCGCCGATCTTCCCCGCGTCGGCGTGCGACTCGATGGCGAGCTCGGCCGCCCTCTTGCTCGCTGCGTACGGGTGCGGGATGTCGTCGGGCAGGTCCTCGTGCATCGGCTGCTCGGGCGGCGAGCCGTAGATCGCGCCCGTCGACGCGAACACGATGCGGCGGACGTCGGCGCGGAGCATGGCGGCGAGGAGGTTCAGCGTGCCGCAGACGTTGACCTGGAAGTACCGCTCCAGCTGCTCCCACGACTCGCGAGCGCGGGTCAGCCCGGCAAGGTGACACACGACGTCGATGCCGCGCAGCGGCTCGGCGAGTGTCGCGGGCTCGGTGAGGTCGCCGACGTACGTCGCGGTGTCCTCGAGCTCGGCTGCCTGGCTGTGCAGCAGGGCCACCGGCGTGTGCCCGGCGGCGCGCAGGGCGGCGACCGTCGCGCGGCCGAGATAGCCGCCGGCACCGGTGACGAGAACATTCACGACCGTCGCTCCTACTCACCCGAGAATGAGATCGCGGTACTTCCACGTGAGTGCGATACACGCGGCCGCCGCGCTGGCGAGCGGCTCCTCGGTCTGAGCCTTGCGCACGTTGCGTGCATTCCACGCGATGCCGACCGAACCGTCCTCGGACGGGTACAGGTCGCCCTCGGCGTTGCGGGCCACCATGCGGCCGAAAGCCGCGTCGAACACGTCGGCGTCGATCACGTTGACCGTAAGAATCTCACCGGCCGGAACGAGCGGGTCGATCCCGACCCCGAGACACCACGGGCGCACTTTGCCGTGGCGGCGGCCCTCGTTGAGGGTGCGGAACGGCTCCTCGGTGCCGTAGTCGATCGGCGCGCCGCTGCTGCCGTCGTGCTCCGGGTTCCCGAGCATCTCCTCGGAGTACTCGCGCAGGATGCTCCGCCAGAGGTCGAAGTCGCCGGCCATGTTCCACGGCGCGATGCCGGACGGCTGGAACACGCCGGCCGGGATGACGTGCGAGGTTCCGCCCGCGACGGCGACGTGGGCCTTGCCTCGCCGGTGCAGGAAGAACGAATCGCCTTCCGGGCCGCGGCGGATGGTCAGCGTGTTGATGCTGGGCAGCACGGTCCGGCGTGCGAGGTTGAACAGGTCGCCGACGTGCTGGCGGAACGGTAGGTCGTCGAGCGTCACCTTGTCGCCGTCGGCGTTCATCCACGCGTCGGCGAGCTCGTGCGCCATCACCTCGCACACGTCGATCATGTCGAAGTACGTGGTGTAGCCGAACCGCATTCGGCCGCCGGCCGAGTCCCACTGCAGGTCAAGTAGGCGGTAGGAGCCGCGGTTGTCGAACAGCGTCGGCCGCGCGAGCGCCCGGATCGCCTGGCTGTAGCGATTGTACGGCCGCCCGTCGACGGCCTGGCCGCGGTAGGGCGCCGCCTCCGGGTCGGTCGCGGTGATCGGCGGCGGTGCGGTCTCGCCCGCCCAAGAGAGCTCGATCGCGCTCAGGTCGACCGGCTCGGCCGGCATCCACTCCGGCACGGTGATGCAGGTAGTGCCCTCGATACGGATGGGTTCCCAGTACAGGTCCGCGGCGACCTTCGACAGGGCGTGCCGGTTCTTGTTCAGCGTCTGCCGGACGGCCTTCCAGCGCTCGTTCTTTTCGCTCGACGCGCCTTCGTCGGCCGCGGCCTCGTCGGGCTCGTCCATGAGGCCGAACCGCGAGGGCGGCACGTCCATCGCCGCGGCGAACCGCCGCAGCTGCGTGACGTCGTGGCACCGGCGAGCGCCAGAGATGTACTTCGACACGAGCGTCCGGTCGATACCCAGGATCGACGCCATCTCGGCGTGCGTGGACACACCGTGCGCGCGCATATAGGTCTGGATCACGTTGCCCAGGTTCGAACCGTCCCGCGGACGCTCAGTGGCCATGCGCTCCTCCCGTGTCGATCAGCTACGAGGGTACGGGGACGGCCACACTCAGGGCGACCAGTGCGCCCGGTCCGTCGGCGGCATACGCTGAGATCGCATCTGGGACTCCACCTGATGCACCCGCCCAGGACGGGGATGCAGCCCCGTCCTGGGCCACTTCACCCGAAGAGGAAAACCTACGGTCATCCCTCGACGCTGGACAACGACGTCAGAGTCGTTCTTGCGGTCGGGGTTTTGTCAGTAACCTGAGATGTTCCTCAATCAATGTGTCTTCCTGACATGCCCCAGCTGTGATCATCCGTCCGTGTTAGCACTCGTCGCTCACTGCCCTCGGAGGCCGCTGCATGCGGCTGCCGAGGATGTCGGCGGCGCGGCGGTCGGCTTCGCCGACCCAGGCGGCGTAGACGCGGAGAGTGGTGGCGCCTCCGCCGGCGTGGCCGAGACGGCCGGCCACCGTGCGGAGGTCGACGCCGGCGGTGAGCAGCTCGGTCGCGGCGTAGTGCCGTAAGGCGTGTAGGTGGGTGTCGATGCCCAGCTCGGCGCACATACGGGCGTAGCGGTGTGTGACACCACTTGGATCGCACGGCCGGTCGTACGTCGGCTGGTAGGAGAACATAAACGCCTCGTCGCTCGGCTCAACGCCGAGCTGCCGCACCGCGTCCTCGTATCGCGCGCGGTGCTCCTGCAGAACCTCGACGGTCGCCGGGTCGAGCGACACTCGGCGCATACGGTGTGTCTTGGTGTCCTTCTCGAACGAGCGACCGGCGGCGCGAACATAGTTGCGGCGCACGGTGATGTACCCGGCGGCGAGGTCCACGTCGCTCCAGCGCAGCGCGAGCACCTCGGCGCGCCTCATGCCGGTCACCATGACCAGCCAAACCAGCGTTCCCCACGCCTCGTCCTGACCCCACGCCGCGTCGATGATCCGGGCTGCCTGCTCGACTGTCGGCGGGGTCGGCTGCGGCGCTGGCTGCCGCGGCTTGCGCGCTACCTCGGCCGGGTTCGAATCGATCCACTCCCACCGGACCGCGGCCGCGAACGTGCCGCTGAGCATGAAGTGAATCTTCGAGATCGTCGCGTTGCCCAGTGGCCTGCACTCGTGCGGACGGCACTCCAAGACCTTGCAGCCGGCCTCGGCACAGTCGTGCGGCGGATAGCCACCAGCGGGCGGTCGGCCTGGCGGTCGGCGGTGCCGGACCTCGCGGCACTCGTGCTCGCCGTCGACGCGGTGCTCGATGAACGGCCTACCGTCGCACCGCGCCCGGCACCGGCGAAGCTCGGCGTAGAACTGCTCGAGCACGCGGGCTGAGACCTTGCCCACCCGCTCCTTGCCGAGCGCTGGCTTGATGTACCGGCGGGCGTACATCTCGTACGCCTCGCGGGTCGACTCCTCGACCTCCAGCGTCCTGAGCCACTCATCTACCGCGACGCTCAGCGTCGCGTTCGTCTTGGCGTGCCGCTCGGCGTCCACCTGCGCGAGCAGCCGCGTGAGGATGCGCTCGGCCTCCTTCTCGTCGGTCGTCGACTCGCGGAGGTACAGCCTCTTACCGGTCAGCGGATCGGTGCCGGCGTAGACCTTCACGCGCAGGGAGTTGCCACGGCGCTCGATCGTGCCGCGGTTACGGGACCGTCCCTGGGTGCGTCTTGCCACGGCTAACAGGATACCCGCACCCACTGTGGGTCCCATCACGTCGAGCCTGGGGACTCGTGCACCAGCATTTGCGCTGGTCAGAACTTGTGGAGCCGAGGGGAATCGAACCCCTGACCTCTGCCTTGCAAAAGCAGCGCTCTACCAATTGAGCTACGGCCCCGAAACGCGGGCTCGAGACCCGCGTGGAAGTCAGTTCTGGCTGGCCGAACCGTGCCGGGTCGTCGCGGCCGGCGTCGAGCCGTTGGAGCTGTTCGCCCCGGGGGTGGTGGACGGCGCGGTGGCCTCACGCCACAGGTCTGCGTCGGCCTTGGCGTCCTTGCTCCGCTTGATAGCGAACAACACGCCAACCACGGCGGCGATGGCCAAAAGCTTCTTCATCCCCGTTTGCCTCCTCAACGCCTCACCAACGTGACGATGCTACCTGTACCGCGAACGGCGTCGGGCAACAACCCCGTTTGCTGTGCGTGAACCGCGTCAGGCCATGCGACCGGCACCTGCCGAGCGCACGAAGAAACCCCCTGACACCACTCGTCAGGGGGTTCGTCGTCTCGGGGTGGGCCTACCTGGACTTGAACCAGGGACCTCTTCGTTATCAGCGAAGCGCTCTAACCGCCTGAGCTATAGGCCCTTGCGACGTTTGTGAGAGTACCGCACCGGCTGAGGCCGCCCGCGCCCGGGGGCCCGCTCACGCCCGCCGCTCACTCACGCTCGGACAGGGTGATCTCCAAGCCGCCGGCCAGGTCGGCCGACACGTTGTAGATGAACGCCGACACCGTGGCCAACGCCGACAGCAACACGATGTTCACCATGCCGATGATGGCGGCGACACCGAACACCCGGCCCGCGCTGATCAGCGGCTCGGCCACCGCGTCCGCACTCTCGCCGGACACCAGTGAGGTGTAGGTGCCGTTCAGCTTGTCCCACACGCCCATGCCGTCCAGCACGATGTAGAGCAGGCCGACCGCGGCCATCCACACCAGGAACATGGCCACGCCGAGCACCAGGCTCAACTTCAACACCGACCACGGGTCGATGCGCTTGACCATCAGGCTGGCGCGCCGCGGCCCGCGCCCCGGCCTCCGCAGTGCCGACGGGGCCGAACGCCCCTTGGTGCCCAGGCTGACCGCCTCCACCTTGCGTGGCCCCTTCTCTGTGTTCGGCGGCTCCAAGTAGTCCGTGCGCTGGTCGGCGTTGGCAACCGTCGCGCCGTCGAACATGCCTTGGGCCGCCGGCCCGTTCACGGTCGGTATCTCCCCAGTGTGCGTCGTGACGTCGCCGGCGTCATATCCGGACGACCCACCATCCCGGGAAACCCGCTGCCACGGGGGAGCACCGGGCCCGTTGCCCGCGGCCCCGTCACCGCCGGCAGGTGTCTCCGATTGGTGGGTGGGAGCTCCTCCGCTGGGATTCTCCGGGCCTGTCATGCTTCTCCGTTAGTCGCGTCCGTCGCTTCCGCGGGTTCGCCCTGCCCATTGGGCTCGTCAGCGTTGCGAGCCACTGCCAGCAGTGTCGTTCCCTCGTCGAGGTTCATCAACCGCACGCCCTTGGTCTGCCTGCCCGCCTTGCGGACCTGCTTGGCGGCCGTGCGGATGACACCGCCGCTGGACGTGATGGCGAACAACTCGTCCTCGGCATCCACGATAAGCGCTGCGACCAGCTTTCCGCGACGCTCGTCGTACTGCAACGTGAGCACGCCCTTGCCGCCGCGGCCCTGCACCGGGTAATCCTCGATCGCGGTCCGCTTCGCGTAGCCGCCTGCGGTGGCCACCAACAGATAGGTGCCAGGCCGCACCACGGTCATGGACAACAGCTCGTCGCCGTCGTTGAACCGCATGCCCAGCACACCGGACGTGGCCCGGCCCATCGGGCGCAACACCTCGTCGTTGGCGTGGAACCGGATCGACTGACCGTTGGCCGACACCAACAGCAGGTCGTCCTCCGCGGAGGCCAGCTGCGCGCCCACCAGTTCGTCGCCCTCGCGCAGGTTGATGGCGATCAGGCCACCGGAGCGGTTGGAGTCGAAGTCGCTCAGCCGGGACTTCTTCACCAGGCCGCCCTTGGTCGCCAGCACCAGATACGGCGCGACCTCGTAATTCGGGATCTGGATGACCTGGGCGATCTCCTCGTCCGGCTGGAACGCCAGCAGGTTCGCCACATGCTGGCCGCGTGCCGCGCGATTGGCTTCCGGCAGCTCGTAGGCCTTCGCCCGGTAGACCCGGCCCTTGTTGGTGAAGAACAGGATCCAGTCGTGCGTCGAGCAGACGAAGAAGTGCTGGACGATGTCGTCCTGCTTCAACGCCGCGCCCTGCACGCCCTTGCCGCCACGCTTCTGCGCCCGGTACAGGTCGGTCTTGGTGCGCTTGGCGTATCCGGTGCGGGTGATGGTGACGACCACGTCCTCGACGGCGATCAGGTCCTCGATCGACACGTCGCCGTCGAACGGGATGATCTGCGACCGGCGGTCGTCGCCGTGCTTGTCGACGATCTCCCGCAGCTCGTCACCGACGATGGAGCGCTGCCGCTCCGGCCGGGCCAGGATGTCCTCGAGGTCGGCGATGGTGCGCTCGATCTCGGCCAGCTCGTCGATGATCTTCTGCCGCTCCAACGCCGACAGCCTGCGCAGCTGCATGTCCAGGATCGCGGTCGCCTGGATCTCGTCGACATCCAGCAACGCCATCAGGCCGGACCGCGCCTCTTCGGTGTTCGGCGAGCGCCGGATCAGCGCGATGACCTCGTCCAGCATGTCCAGCGCCTTGACCAGACCACGCAGGATGTGCGCCCGCTCCTCGGCCTTGCGCAACCGGTAGCGGGTGCGCCGGACGATGACGTCGACCTGGTGCTTGACGTAATGCCGGATGATCTGGTCCAGCCGCAGGGTGCGGGGCACGCCGTCGACGATCGCCAGCATGTTGACGCCGAAGTTGTGCTGCAGCTGGGTGTGCTTGTACAGGTTGTTCAGCACGACCTTCGGCACCGCGTCGCGCTTGAGCGTGATCACGATGCGCATGCCGCTGCGCTTGTTCGACTCGTCGGCGATGTCGGCGATGCCGCTGATCTTGCCTTCGCGCACCAGCGTCGCGATGTTCTCGATGAGGTTGTCCGGGTTGACCTGGTACGGCAGCTCGGAGACCACCAGGGCGACGCGGCCCTTGGAGTCCTCCTCCACCTCGACGACCGCCCGCATCCGGATCGAGCCGCGGCCGGTGCGGTAGGCGTCCTCGATGCCCGACGTGCCGAGGATCAACGCCTTGGTCGGGAAGTCCGGCCCCTTGATGCGCTGCATCACCGCGGCCAGCGTCTCGTCCTCCGAGGCCTCCCAGTTGTCCAGCGCCCAGTAGACCGCCTCGGCGACCTCGCGCAGGTTGTGCGGCGGGATGTTGGTCGCCATCCCCACCGCGATGCCGGAACCGCCGTTGACCAGCAGGTTCGGGATCCGCGACGGGAGCACGGTGGGCTCGAGGGTCTTGCCGTCGTAGTTGTCGACGAAGTCGACGGTGTCTTCCTCGATGTCCCGCAGCATCTCCATGGCCAGCGGGGTGAGCTTGGCCTCGGTGTACCGCATGGCGGCCGCGGGGTCGTTGCCCGGCGAACCGAAGTTGCCCTGCCCGTCGACCAGCGGGTACCGCATCGACCACGGCTGCGCGAGCCGGACCAACGTGTCGTAGATCGCCGAGTCGCCGTGCGGGTGGTAGTTACCCATGACGTCGCCGACGATGCGTGAGCACTTGGTGTAGCTGCGCTCCGGCCGCAGGCCGCTGTCGTACATCGAGTACAGCACCCGGCGGTGGACCGGCTTGAGGCCGTCGCGGACATCCGGCAGAGCTCGCGACACGATGACACTCATCGCGTAGTTGATGTAGGAGCTCTGCATCTCCTGCTGGATGTCAACAGGTTCGATGCGGCTGCGTTCCGGCGTCTCAGTCACGAAAGCGTTCCTTTATATCCAGTGATGCGCACGTTCCAGGCGGCGGATCAGATGTCGAGCATTCCGGCTTCGCGGGCGTTGCGGGTGATGAAGTCACGACGGGACTCCACGTCATCACCCATCAGCACGCTGAACAGCTCGTCGGCGGTCGCTGCGTCGTCCAAGGTCACCTGCAGCAGCAGCCGGTTGTCCGGGTCCATCGTGGTCTCCCACAGCTCGTCGGCGTTCATCTCGCCGAGACCCTTGTACCGCTGGACGCCGTCGTCCTTGTTGATCTTCTTGCCGGCCGCCAGGCCCCGCTCCAGCAGACCGTCGCGCTCGCGGTCGGAGTAGGCGTACTCCGGCTCGGCCCGCTGCCACTTGATCTTGTACAGCGGCGGCTGCGCCAGGTAGACGTGCCCGTGCTCGATCAGCGGTGTCATGAACCGGAACAGCAGCGTGAGCAGCAGCGTGGTGATGTGCTTACCGTCCACGTCCGCGTCGGCCATCAGCACGATCTTGTGGTACCGCAGCTTGGTGATGTCGAACTCTTCGTGGATGCCGGTGCCCAACGCGGTGATCAGCGACTGCACCTCGTTGTTCTTCAGCACCTTGTCGATGCGGGCCTTCTCGACGTTGATGATCTTGCCGCGGATCGGCAGGATCGCCTGGTACATCGAGTCCCGGCCCTCTTTCGCCGAACCACCCGCGGAGTCACCCTCCACGATGTAGAGCTCGCACTCCTCCGGCTTGGTCGACCGGCAGTCCTTCAGCTTGCCCGGCAGGCCGCCGATGTCCAGCGCGCCCTTGCGGCGGACCAGCTCGCGCGCCTTCCGGGCGGCCAGCCGGGCCTGGGCGCTCGACACCGCCTTGGAGATGATCAGCTTCGCCTCGGACGGGTTGCGCTCGAACCAGTCGGACAGCCACTCGTTGGTGGTGGTCTGGACGAACGACTTGGCTTCCGAGTTGCCCAGCTTGGTCTTGGTCTGGCCCTCGAACTGCGGCTCGGCCAGCTTGATCGACACGATCGCCGCCAGGCCCTCCCGGACGTCGTCACCGGTGAGGTTGGCGTCCTTCTCCTTGAGCAGCTTCTTGTCCCGCGCGTAGGCGTTGACCACCCTGGTCAGCGCCGCACGGAAGCCTTCCTCGTGCGTGCCGCCCTCGTGCGTGTTGATCGTGTTGGCGAACGTGTACACCGACGGCGTGTAGCCGGTGTTCCACTGCATGGCCACCTCGACCTGCAGGCCGTCACCCTTGGCCTCGAACGAGATGACCTTGTCGTGCACGGTGTCCCGGCTGGCGTTGATGTGCTTGACGAAATCCTCCAGGCCGCCCGGGTAGTAGTAGGTGCGCTCCTTCAGCGCGGCCTGCTGCCCCTCGGCGTCCTCGGCCTCCTCGGGCTGGCGTTCGTCGCGCAGCACCATCGTCAGGCCCTTGTTGAGGAACGCCATCTCCTGCAGCCGGCGGGCCACCGTCTCGGTGTTGAAGTAGGTCGTCTCGAAAATGTTCTCGTCCGGCCAGAACGACAAGATCGTCCCGGTGCGGTCGGTGGTGCCTTCCTTCTGCAACGGCCCCGGCTCGGAGTTGACGTACTTCTGCGTCCAGATGACCCCGCCGCGGTGGATCTCCACCTCGAGGCGCTTCGACAGCGCGTTGACCACCGAGACACCGACACCGTGCAGACCACCGGAGACGGCGTACGACTTGCTGTCGAACTTTCCGCCGGCGTGCAGCACCGTGAGAGCGACCTCGACGCCCGGCTTCTTCATCGTCGGATGCTCGTCCACGGGGAAGCCACGGCCGTCGTCCTCGACCCGCACTCCGCCGTCGGCGAGCAACGTGACCTCGACGCGCGTGGCGTGCCCGGCCATCGCCTCGTCGACCGCGTTGTCGACGACCTCCCAGATCAAGTGGTGCAGGCCGCGTTCACCGGTAGAGCCGATGTACATGCCGGGCCGCTTGCGTACGGCCTCCAGGCCTTCCAAGACGGTGATGGACGATGCGCTGTACTCGTTCTTTTTGGCTGCCACCTGCTCCGGTGTCTCCCTGGGTCGTCGCCGCAGCGGTCACGCGGCGAGATGTTCACGGGCGCGGGTCATGTCCGGTCAGCGCCCGACGCACTGCCTCAAGTCTACTTGCCCACCTTTGCGAACGGGCGGCAAGGACACCCCTAACAGCGCCACAGAGCGCCGAATTCGACCAAGCACGGTAGGGAACCCGCACCCCTGGCTCCACTCGCGGCACACGAGGCGCTGGCCGACGTTCGGTGATCGTCGCCCGAAGGACACTCCCCGGTAATACAACGAACGGCGCGGGACCATTCGTTCCTTTTATCCGTACGTGTCGCGCGGGCCACGCCCGGCGATGTGCCGGGGCCCGTGCCGCCAGCTCGGCCGGGTGGGTCCGTTGATCTTGATGCGCTTCACCACGCCCGGTCCGATCCCGGCGGCGATCTTGTTGATGAGCTGGCCCTGGAGCAGCCGCAGCTGAGTGGCCCACGCCGTCGAGTCGGCCTGCACGGTGAGCTCGCCGTTCTTCAGTGCGACGGGCTGGGCGTGTTCGGCGACCTCGGCGCCGACCAACTGGGCCCATTCCCCGAAGACCGACCCGTTCGCCAGGTGTGCTCGCCATTTGCGCTCACGGGTGAGCCGCTCCAGCACGCGACCCACCGGCTGTGGATCGCGGTCGTCCGGGCCGGGACCGGACCACCGGCGTCGACGACTGCGCAATTCGCGGGGACTCACACCCTTGAATCCGCGATTGGTCCGCTGGTTGCGCCGCTGTGTGGATGCCTCCCGGGCGGCCTGCAGCGCGGCGAACGCGAGATCGCGCCCGGACCCGTCCTCCGAAGGGCGTTCTACCTTGGGTTTTCCTGCGGTGGCCGGTTCACCCTCGGTGGGGTGATGCGGTGGCCCTTCGTGTCCGTGATTCGCCGACGGTGACGACTCATACCCTGGGTTATCCACACTATCCACAGCTTTATCCCCAGCCGGGTGACCCGCGGGCTCGGAGGATGTCACCCGCGGTAGACCTGTCTGTCTCGGTGATCGGTCCCGCTCATGTTTCACGCGAAACATTCCCTTCGCTGACTCGGTAGCGGGTGCCGGTCAGTTCACTCGGCACATCCTCGTCGACCGCGGCGGTGACGAGCACCTGTTCCGCGTCGGCAGCGACCTCTGCGAGCCGGGCACGACGGTCGCGGTCGAGTTCAGCGAAGACGTCGTCGAGCATCAGCACGGGGTCGCCCGCATCGTCCCGCAGCAGCTCGTACGACCCGAGCCGCAGGGCCAGTGCGAACGACCACGACTCACCGTGGCTGGCGTACCCGCGCGCCGGCGATTCACCGAGCCGCAAGTCCAGCTCGTCGCGGTGGGGACCAACGGTACTGACTCCGCGTTCCAGGTCCGTGTCGCGCGCCCGCTGGAGGGCCCACAGGAGCACGTCTCGCAGTTCGGCCACTCCTTCCTCAGCCCGCTTGCCGTCCGGAACGCCGTATCCCTCAGGCAGCGCAGCACCCAGGCTGGATCGGTAGGTCAACGACGCCTCACGTCCCACCGCGGCCGACCCCGCTACACCGGAATACGCGGCCACGGCGTGCGGGGTGAGGTCGGCGACGAGGTCCAACCGGCCGGCGAGCAGCTGCGCCCCCGCCTCCGCGAGCTGGCCGTCCCACACGTCCAGGGTGCTCAGCGCGTACGGATCGTCCCGGCCGCTGCGCCCGCGCTTGCCCGCCGTCTTGAGCAGCGCATTTCGTTGCCGTAGCGCCTTGTCGTAGTCCGCTCGCACACCGGCGTACCTGGGCGCGCGCTGCACCAGGAGATCGTCGAGGAACCTGCGGCGCTCCGCCGGGTCGCCTTTGACCAGGGCCAGGTCCTCGGGTGCGAACAACACCGTGCGCAGAATGCCCAGCACCGAGCGCGGCGGACCGGGCTGGCCGCGGTTGACTCGCGCGCGGTTGGCTCGTCCGGCGTTGATCTCCAGCTCGACGGTCAGCTCGCGATCGCCGTTGACGACCGCGGCGCGCACGATCGCGCGGTCGCAGCCGTGCCTGATCAGCGGAGCGTCCGTGGCCACCCGGTGCGAGCCCAACGTGGCCAGGTAGCCGACCGCTTCCAGCAGGTTGGTCTTGCCGCGACCGTTGAGTCCGACCAGCACCGTGGCGCCCGGCTCGAGGGCCAGGTCGGCGTGTTTCCAGGACCGGAAGTCCTCGACCTGCAGGTGTCTCAGATACATCGGCTCAGCAGGTTCCGTGCACCGCGGGTGGCGTCACTCTCCTGCTTTGCTGACGGCGTGTCCGCCGAACTGGTTACGCAGCGCGGCGACCGCCTTCATGGCCGGGGAGTCCTCCTGCCGCGAGGCGAACCGGGCGAACAGCGCGGCCGAGATGACCGGCGCCGGCACCGCGTGGTTGATCGCTTCCTCGACCGTCCAGCGGCCCTCGCCGGAGTCGTTGACGTAACCGCGGAGCTGGCTCAGTTCCGGGTCCTCCTCCAGCGCCCTGACCAGCAGGTCCAGCAGCCACGAGCGCACGACCGTGCCGCGCGTCCACGCCTTGAGCACCGCGGGCACGTCGGTGACCTGCTCGGACGCGGCCAACAACTCGTAGCCCTCGGCGTAAGCCTGCATCAGCCCGTACTCGATGCCGTTGTGCACCATCTTGGCGAAGTGCCCGGCGCCGACACCTCCCGCGTGCGCGAACCCTTCCTCGCGCGGGCCTTCCGGGCGGAGCGCGTCGAAGATCGGCATCGCGCGTTCCACGTCCTCGGGCAGGCCGCCGACCATGAGGCCGAAGCCGTTGTCCTTGCCCCAGACGCCACCGGAGACGCCTGCGTCGATGTACCCGACGCCCTTCGTGGCGAGCTTCTCGGCGTTGGCCGCGTCGTCGGTGAAGCGGGAGTTGCCGCCTTCGATGACCAGGTCGCCTTCGTCGAGCAAGTCGGCCAGCTCGGCGATCGTCTGCCGGGTCGCGTCACCGGCGGGCACCATGACCCAGACGATGCGTGGGCGGTCCAGCGACGCCACCAGGTCTGCCAGCGACGAGGTGTCGGAGACGTCCTGATTGCGGTCGAAGCCCACCACCTGGTGGCCGGCGGCTTCCAGCCGCGCGCGCATTCCCGAACCCATCTTGCCGAGGCCGATCAAGCCCAGCTGCACCATGTGAACCCTCCGTTCGTGGCCGGTCAGCCCCGACACTAATGCGGCCGCGGTGGGCGGCGATCAGCCCGGCAGGCGAACCGGCATCAACAGGTAGAGATACCCGGCCGCCACCTTGCCCTCGTCGTCGAGGGGCTTGATCAACGCGGGCCGGTTCGGCGTGGTGAAGGTCAGCTCGGCCCGGTCGCTCGGCAGCGCGGAGAGCCCGTCGAGCAGGTAGCCGGGGTTGAACGCGATGATCACCGGCTCACCTTCGTAAGCCACCGGCAGCTCTTCCTCGGCCGAGCCTTCGTCGTCCCCGCCCGCGGCCAGCTTCAGCGACCCTTCGGAGAACTCCAGCCTGACCTGCGTACCGCGCTCGGCGACCAGCGAGACGCGCTTGATCGCCTCGGTCAGCGCCGGCACCTCCAGTTCGGCGCGGGAGGTGTACTGGGAGGGAAGCAGCTTGCGGTACGGCGGGAACTCCGCGTCGAGCAACCGGGTCGTGGTGTGCCGGTCCGCCCCGGCAAGGCCGAGCATCCCTTCGCCGCTGGACAGCCCGAGGCGCACGGTCGTGCCGGCGGAGCCCAGCGAGCGGGCCGCCTCGGAGAGCGTTTTGGCAGGCACCAGCACGGCGGCGTCGGTGACACCGTCGGCCGGCTTCCAGGTGAACTCCTTCATGGCCAACCGGAACCGGTCGGTGGCCACCATGGTCAGCGTCTCCCCGGAGATCTCCAGCCGCATGCCGGTGAGCATCGGCAGGGTGTCGTCTTTGCCGGAGGCGACGGCGACTTGCGAGACGGCTTCGCCGAACGCCTGGCCGTCCAGCTCGCCGACGAACTGGGGTTGGGCGGGCAGCTGTGGGTAGTCCTCGACCGGCATGGTCGGCAGGCTGAACCGCGCGCTGCCGCAGCTGATCCCGACACGGGATCCGTCCACCGCGATGTCCACCGGCTGGGCGGGTAGCGCTTTGGTGATGTCGGCCAGTAATCGGCCGGAGACCAGCACTTTTCCTTCTTCGGCGATCGTGGCCGCGACGCTGACCGTCGCGGAGACTTCGTAGTCGAAACCGGAGACGGTCAGGGCGTCGTCCCCACCAGCGTCGAGCAACACTCCGCCAAGCACCGGCACGGATGGTCGAGCGGGCAGGCTCTTGGCGACCCAGGCAACGGCATCGGCGAGGTTGTCACGCTCGACGCGGATCTTCATGCGTCACCCTTTCCCGACAGCCGAGGCATCTCGGCGCAGCAGACGTCTTGCACGACAGGTGGCTCCCCAGCGATCGACCCACCTTCCGTGCGGACTTCCAACGGTAGAACGTCCGGTGCCGTGCCGTCATCTCGGCCCTGGCGGTCGGTGGGCGGGGTTGGCGGCGAGTTGTCCCCAGAAAAGCGCGAACGTTGCCGAATTTGGGATTCTTTGTGAATGAGAGAGAAATACCGCCGTAGTAGTAGGGGGTGTGAGTTCTGTGGAGAACTACCCCTTGGCGCACGTGAGAGCGCGTCGGCGGCTGTGCATAGCTAGCCGAACGGTTGGGTGGACAACGCGCCGCGGCGGTGGAGAACTCGCCGGCGTTCGGAGATGTCCACCGTCGGTCCACCGGTTCTCCACAGTTATCCACAGAGTTGTCCCCAGTTGTGGGGTACTGGCCTGTTGACGGCGGCGGGTCAAGGGACGAGATGGAAATCCCCCTCTCAGGTGATGTTGGCGTTCTTTCGGCGTGTCGACTTGATCACGGGCCGCTGAGCGCTTCCAAAACGCCGTGTTTTCCCTGCTCCAGAGGCGTGTCGGCGCCTGGCGGCGTTGGGTATGCGGCGCAGTGTGGCTCGCGATGGGTTTCCCAACGGCGTCGGGCCGCGGCGTGATCGGGTTCGCGTGGCAGTCGCTGTGGATGAACCGACCCTGCGGGGTGTGCTGAGCCGTCCGGAGGGGTTGACTCGGGCGGCCCTGACGAGCGGCGCCGCGGTCTCCGCGTCCCGTGCGGACCGCCGAGCGAGCGCACCGCGGGTGGCTGTTGCTGAATCTCGTGCGGGTCGCATCCGCGTTGGCCCGAGGTTCCGGTGACGATCCGTCGACCGAGCCCGCCGGTCTGAAGCCGCGCTTGGCGGGTAGCCCGCGAGCCGGCTCGGGGTGACCGCTGGGGCGGTGGCCGCGAATTCGTCGTTCCGGATCGTCCGGGCCGCGAGCTTGCGGAGCGAGAATTCCTCGACCGGCACCGGCCCGCTCGGAAGCACGCGAGTTGAACGTCCCCGGCTCGGCACCTCCCGGCGGGACACCGCTCCGGTCATGAACCGTCGGCTTGGCACGACCCAGCCGGCCGCCGCGTCCGAGGTGAACTTGCCGCTCGGCATCTCCCTGGCGGCCGCCGCGTCGGACGTGGATCTCCCGGCCGGTGTCTCGCTGCCGGATGTCGCGTCAGGGGCGGATCGCCCGGCCGGAGCCTCCCTGCCGGATGTCGCAACAGGGGTGAATGTCCCGCCCGGCATCGCTTGCCCCGACACCGCACCGGTCGGAACGTTCCCGTCCCGCTGCGCGGTCGCCTGTCCTCCTGTGTTCCCACTCCCCGTCCCGAGCCGTCCGTGGGCGGCGAACTCGCTCGCGACGGCTGACCGCACCTACACTCCTCGCGTAACTGGTTAAACTGGTGTCAGAAACCGAATATAGTGGTTACATGAATGCCGGCACAAGGATGGTCACCGGTGCGGATGGCCAGCGGTGGCTGTTCGATCCCGGCAGCTTGTGTTTGGAGCTGTTGTTGACCGGCGGCCCGGCCGAGTCCGGTCGGCCGGAGCTGCTGCGCACCCCCGCGGATCTCGTCGGATGGCTGACCGAGTCGCGGCTGGCGCGGACCGCGGAGGTTCACCGGCGCCAGGTCGATGTGCGGCCGTCGGAGCTACGGCGGATCAAGGAGCTGCGAGACATCGCGTGGCGCGTCATGACGACGCTCGCGCGTGGCGGCGCCCCGGCGCCGGAGCAGCTGGAGGCGATCAACGACTACGCACAGGACTCGATCCACCCCGAACTCGAGCCGTCGACCCGAACGGTGCGGTGGGCGCCGATGACCGGCGAGCAAGTGCTCGGCACCATCGCGCGCGATGCGATCGACGTGATCGGCGGAAGCGTGAGCCGGCTTCGGGAGTGTGCGGGTGAGGATTGTTCGCTGTTGTTCCTCGACACCTCGCGGCCGGGCAATCGGCGATGGTGCTCGATGCGGCGGTGTGGCAACAGAGAGAAGGTGCGAGCGTTCCGCTCGCGTACGCGGAATGACGATCCGCGTTGACAGTATCTATATAGGGGTTCCGTACGAGCCCTATATAGATACTGTCAGGCGTACGTCGGTGACAGTACTTATATAGGGGCGTCTGCGACGCGAACTCGACGTCTACTGGCGCGCGCGTTGCTTGATGCGACTGGTGAGTTCCTGGACCTGGTCGTAGATCCGGCGCCGCTCGGCCATCTCCTTACGGATCTTCTTGTCCGCGTACATGACCGTGGTGTGGTCGCGACCGCCGAAAGCCTGACCGATCCGCGGCAGCGACATGTCGGTCAGCTCGCGGCACAGGTACATGGAGATCTGCCGGGCGGTGGCCAGTGCCTTGGTCTTGCCCGGGCCGCACAGGTCGTCGATGCTGACGTCGAAGTACTCCGCGGTGACGCCCATGATCGTCGACGCGGTGATCTCCGGCGCTTGCGAATCCGGGATCAGATCGCGCAGCACGATCTCCGCCAGGCCGACGTCGACCGGCTGCTGGTTCAGCGACGCGAACGCGGTCACCCTGATCAGCGCACCCTCGAGCTCACGAATATTGGCTTCGATGCGGGCGGCGATGAACTCCAGCACCTCGCCGGGCACGTCCAACCGATCCTGTGCGGCCTTCTTGCGCAGGATGGCGATCCGGGTCTCCAGCTCCGGCGGCTGAATGTCGGTGATCAGACCCCACTCGAACCGGGTGCGCAGCCGGTCCTCCAGGGTCTCCAACCGCTTCGGCGGCCGGTCGGAGGAGACCACGATCTGCTTGTTCGCGTTGTGCAGCGTGTTGAAGGTGTGGAAGAACTCCTCCTGGGTACCTTCCTTGCCCTCCAGGAATTGAATGTCGTCGACCAGCAGGATGTCGATGTCGCGGTAGCGGCGTTGGAACGCGACCTTGCGGTCGTCCCGCAGCGAGTTGATGAAGTCGTTGGTGAATTCCTCGGTCGACACGTACCGCACCCGCATCCCCGGGAACAGTCGCTGTGCGTAGTGCCCGACCGCGTGCAGCAGGTGCGTCTTGCCGAGACCGGACTCACCCCACACGAACAACGGGTTGTAGGCCCGCGACGGCGCTTCGGCCACCGCCACCGCCGCCGCGTGCGCGAACCGGTTCGACGCGCCGATGACGAAGGTGTCGAACGTGTACTTCTCGTTCAGCCGAGTCTTGGAGGTCTGTGGCTGCGCCGGAGCGGTGTAGGGCTGACCGGCCACCGGGCGACCGGAGAACGTCGGCCACATCTCGTGCACCGCGGCGAGTGCCTCGCCTTCTTCGTCGACCTCGGCTCCGTCGCCGTCGGCGTCCGACTCGGCAGGCACGGCACCGACCGCATCGGCCGCCGGGTCACGGTAGGCGCGCGCACCGTTCCCGGGCGCCTGCGCCTCGGACACCGTGGACATGGCGGGAAGCCCCTCCCCGGCTTCCACCGTGTCGACCTTCACCGCAAGAGAGACCGGCCTGCCCAGCCTGCGCGACAGTGCGTCGGTGATTGGTTCGCGCAACGCGCGCTCGATGGCTTCCTTGGCGAATTCGCTCGGTGCGGCGAGCAACGCGGTCCCATCGAGGAGACCGATCGGCCGGGTCACCCGCATCCACGCGCGCTGCTGTGGGGACAGCGTCCCGGCGGACAGCTCCCGAACGACCTGCTCCCAGACGACGCCCAGGTTGACCTGGTGCTCCGACACCTGTTCCGCTCCCATCCCCCGCCACGGCCGCATCGCGTGACCACGCTGCGGTCGGCTACGCTCTCCGCCGTGCTTCCACCCGATGGGCGGGTATCCACACGGTTATCCACATCTGTGCACTAACGTACGACGGCCCGCAGCAGGCCGTGCCGCCGCCCCGACCTCAGCGTGTCCCGCGAAACGCTGCTCCGGGCGGTCCCCCGTTTCGAGCGTTAGGAGGGGCACGCTAACAAGGTCGAGCCGATGCCACAAGGCTCCCATAGGGGCAAGGATTTCATCCTATTCGGCGTGTCGCGATTTGACTTCGGAACGTTGCACCTGGAGCGGTTAAGTGGGGGCGGTTGGCTGCACCGACAAGGCACTGCCGTACCCTCGTAACGTCTCCCGTCGGCATCGGGCGGTGTTCGCGTGCCCGGTTTACCGCCACAGAAGCGGTTCGCGTCGCCGGTTGGAGACAACACAGACTGACGACGATGCGGGAGAGACTGTCGTGGCCAAGGGTAAGCGCACCTTCCAGCCGAACAACCGTCGGCGCGCACGTAAGCACGGGTTCCGCCTGCGGATGCGCACGCGCGCGGGTCGGGCCATTATTTCCGCCCGTCGCCGCAAGGGTCGCGAGCGGCTGACGGCCTGACGGCCGCCGGCATGCCGTGCTACCCCGGTCAGCGCGGGTCCGGCGCAGCGCGGACTTTCGGATGATCCTGCGCCGCGGCAGCAAGGCCGGACGGCGACGGCTTGTGGTGCACGCCGTGACGGACCTGCCGGACGAGCAGCCCAGGGCGGGTTTCGTGGTCAGCAAAGCGGTGGGCAACTCGGTGGTGCGACACCGGGTGGTCCGCCGCTTGCGGCATATCGTCGCGGCGCGCCTGGGAACGTTGCCGCCCGGTTGCGCGTTGGTCGTGCGAGCACTGCCCCCAGCTTCCTCGGCCACGAGTGCCGAACTGGCGTCGGATTTCGACGCCGCTTTGCGCAAGCTTCGCCTGGTTCAGGGCGAGCGGAGATGACGGCGACGATGCAGGAATCGGATGTGGCGACCACTGAGCGTTCGCCATTGCCACGTCCGGGTCCGCTGGCGTTCGTCCTGTTGCTACCGATCCACCTGTACCGCAAGACAATCGGTCCGCTTCTGCCGCCGAGCTGCCGCTTCTACCCCACATGCAGCACCTATGCGGTGGAGGCCATCACGCGTCATGGCGCGTTCGGCGGCTTGTACCTGACGGTGCGCAGGCTGCTTCGCTGCGGCCCATGGCATCCGGGCGGGATCGACGAAGTCCCGGAGCGGTTCCGGTGGCGGGCACCTCGACCTGACAGTGATAGGCCTGGAGAGTCAGCCGAGCCTGGCCGACCACTCCGCCGCGACCGTACGACCCAGGAGTAACCGCAGTGTTCGACTATCTCCTTTATTACCCGGTCACCTTCATCCTGTTCATCTGGCACAAGGTGTTCGGGACGATCTTCGGCGAGGCCCAGGCGATCTCCTGGGTGCTGGGCATCGTCTTCCTGACGTTCACCGTGCGGGCCATCCTGTACAAGCCCTTCGTCAGCCAGGTGCGGTCGATGAAGAAGATGCAGGAGTTCGCGCCGGAGATCAAGAAGATCCAGAAGCGCTACGCCAACGATCGCCAGCGTCAGGCCATGGCGATGCAGAAGCTGCAGCGCGAACACGGCGTCAACCCGCTCGGCGGCTGCCTGCCGATCCTGCTGCAGGTGCCGGTCTTCATCGGTCTGAACCACGTGCTGCGTGCGTTCGCGGTGCACGCGGAAAAGGGCTGGGGCAACTACACGTTCGGTCCCGAGGCCACGCAGCAGTACATGGATGCGAACCTGTTCGGTTCGAACCTTGGCCAGGCGATCTACAACACCGGCGTGATGGGGGTCAGTGGCGACGGGTTCCACTCGCCCGCGGTCCCGGTCGCGATCCCACTGATGATCCTGGCGAGCGCGCTGACGCACTTGACGGCGCGGCACTCGGTCGCCCGGCAGAACCCGGCCAACTCCACGCAGCAGACGGCGATCATGAACAAGCTGTCGTTGTACGTGTTCCCGATCGGCCTGCTGGCCTTCGGTGCGTTCATTCCGATCGGCTTGCTCATCTACTTCCTGTCGAACAACGCGTGGACGCTGATGCAGCAGCGCGTGGTGTACCGCCGCATCGACCGTGAGGAAGAAGAGAAGAAGAAGGCGGCGGTGGAGAAGCGCAGCGCGCTCGCGCCGAAGCCGGGTCAGCGGCCTGCCCAGTCGAAGAAGAAGCCTGCGGGCCAGGCGAACCGCAAGAGCGGTCAGACCAGTGGCACGCAGAGCCCGGCGAACAAGACTCCGAAGCCGGGACAGAAGCCCGCGCAGAAACCCAAGTCGAGTGGGCAAGGCGGATCCGCGAACGGCAAGGCAACGCCGAACAAGACGCCTGCCGCCTCTGGTGGCGCGGCCGCGTCGGGCAAGAAGAAGTCCGGTCGCAAGAAGCGTTGATCCGCACCCCAGGCATCGGCGCGTGTTGAGCGCGCAGGCAACAGAAGGAGACTCACATGTCTGAGACGGCGCAGCACCCCGTGGGTTCGCAAGAGGCGTCACCGGCCGACACCGAGTACGACACGACGGAAGCGGTGGACGAGGAGTACGAGATCGACGCCGAGGACCCGTTGGTGCGCGAGGGCGACATCGCGGGTGACTACCTGGAGCGGCTCCTCGATCTGTTGGACTACGACGGCGACATCGACTTGGACGTGGAAGCCGGCCGGGCGGTCGTCAGCATCGACGGCGGAAAGGATCTCGGGAAGCTGGTGGGCTCCCGCGGTCAGGTGCTCGAGGCGTTGCAGGAACTGACCCGCTTGGCGGTCCAGCAGGAGACCGGGGTGCGCAGCCGGCTGATGCTGGACATCGCGGGATGGCGCGCGAACCGGCGCCGCGAATTGCGAGAGCTGGGGACGTCGGCGGCGGAGCGCGTGGCCAAGTCCGGCAAGCCGGTGCGGCTGCAACCGATGACGCCGTTCGAGCGCAAGGTGGTGCACGACGCGGTCGCGGCCGTCGAAGGTGTGACGAGCGAGAGCGAGGGCGAGGAGCCACGTCGCCGGGTCGTGGTGATCCCCGAGGAGTGACACCACCGAGGCATCGGAAGGGTGCGATCGCGATACACGCGGTCGCACCCTTCTTGTTTGTCGGTGTCGTTTCACGTGAAACGACACGCGGGTCGCTCGGCGAATCCGATGGGTTGGGCAGCCCACGTACAGGACGCGCGCAAGCACCGCGAGAGTGCGAACCTTGGCCGGGCCGTTCGATCAGAGCGACACCTGGCCGCTTCGGGCCCACTCGGTCCAAGGCTCAGCGATAGCCGGTCTCGAGAGAACAAGCTCGGTGTTGGCATGGAAGGTGAATTCGCCGTAGCCGATCCGACATCTCATTGCACCGCGTTGTGAGGAGGGAGCCGCGGGGCCGAGAGCTGGTAGGTCGTCGACCCACGGGACGCGAGCGCGCCGGAGGGGTCCGCGACAACGACGGATCGGCGAACTGTCGCGGACTCCGACTCTGGTGCGCCACGCGGTCTTGTTGTGGCGACCGCTGGCGTCGGCGCGGTTGGCGTGGTGCGTCGCCGGCCGCCGGTGGCCGGTTGTCGGATCCTGGCGTCGACGGATGTCCTGACCCGCCTGCACTCCGGTGTGCTCCGGTAGTGGGTGCCCCTCGCCGCGGGGTTGCCGGCCTCATCAACGTCAGTTCGTTCGTGCCGAGAAGACCTCGTGCGCCGATTGCCAAGGCTCCGGCAGCATGTCCGGCGCTGCATGAAACAGTGGTGACTGAGCTTGTGCCTTTCCAGGTTTCACGTGAAACGAGCGTGGACGCGCGGATCGCCGTCGGCGTCCTTGGCCACCGCCCAGGCGGGGCCGACCCTCGGCGGGGTTTCACGTGAAACCGAGGGGTGGTGCGGGCGAAAGGACGGATGCGTGATGCGAGGAGTCGTTCGTGACGGATGGAGCTACTGAGCCCGGTGTCGTGCCACCCGAGGCGCAGCGACTCTTCGGCGAGAACACCGAGTCGGCTGCTCGGTTCGTTGATCTGCTCGCGGAGCGCGGCGTCGAGCGGGGTGTGATCGGCCCGCGCGAGATCGACCGCCTGTGGGACCGACACGTGCTCAACTCCGCAGTCCTTGCCGAGCTGATTCCGGCCGAGGCGACAGTCGTCGACGTTGGTTCGGGCGGCGGCTTTCCCGGTGTGCCGCTCGCATTGGCGCGACCCGACATCGAGGTGACCCTCCTGGAGCCCATGGCTCGGCGCATCCAGTGGCTGACGGAGGTAGTTGACGAGCTCGGCCTGACGAATGTCGTCGTGGTGCGCGGGCGTGCCGAGGAGAAGGCGATCCGGACCCGGCTCGGCGAGGCGGACATCGTGACTGCCCGAGCCGTTGCCCCGCTCGCTCGGCTTGCCGAGTGGTGCCTGCCTCTGGTGCGGGCCGGCGGACTGTTGCTGGCATTGAAGGGGGCCAGCGCAGCGGAAGAAGTTCAGCGCGATGCCTCCACGGTCAGGAAAGTCGGCGGAGAGAGCATCGACGTGGTGCAGTGCGGGGTCGACGTCGTCGAGACGCCTACCACGGTTGTAGTGATCGAAGCGGGGCCCAAGCCGAAGCGGACGCGGAGTCGTCGGCGCCGCCGCTAGAAGTCGCCAGGCACTCCCGTGTCGTGGTGAGCGCCGGGCGGTGCGTACAGGCGCGAGGACCGAACCGGTGGTAACCGGGCCGTCGAGGCCCCAATCCATTTGCGGCCTAAGCGTTGCTCGAGGCCAATCTGAGCCGAATGGGCCTCCTGCAAGTCGTGCGTGCGTCCGGCGACAACTCATATCCGGGGGTGACGAGTGGTGACGCGAGCGGCGCCGTTAGTGTCGTAATTCCCACCGTTCCCTGGGGATTCTCGTGCACACGAGGGTCAGACCGGAGCGCCGCTCAAAAATCGGCCACCTCCCATGCGACTATTGATTGCGATGGACGAGGAGCTGGGTCGAGGGAGCGATGGTGTGCCTACCCGTGACGAAGTGAGGGATGTTCCACGTGAAACCGTGCACGTACACAGTGCGGCTGCGGTCCCGGTCCAGTCGGAGAGCCAAACCAATACAGCGAGCGCGGGAGCTATTGGTGCCGGGGAGGTGCTGCGCCCGGTGAATGGCACATTCGCCGACCACAGCGGAGACTCCCCCGCGTGGACTCCAATCGCCGAGGAAGCGTTCACCGCAGCGCGCGTGCTGCACCCTCAAGAAGCGCTCCCTCGGCCGAGCCGCCGTCGCATCATGACGGTTGCCAACCAGAAAGGTGGCGTCGGGAAGACCACCAGCACGGTCAACCTCGCCGCTGCGCTCGCCCTGCACGGGTTGAAGGTTCTGGTCATCGATCTGGACCCGCAGGGCAATGCGAGCACCGCGCTCGGTGTCGAGCACCGGTCCGGAACTCCGTCCGTCTACGAGGTCTTGATCGGTGAGATGTCCATCCTCGACGCCACGAAGACCTCCGACCAGTCCTCCAATCTGCTCTGTGTGCCGGCGACCATCGACCTGGCCGGTGCGGAAATCGAGCTTGTCAGCATGGTGGCGCGCGAGTCTCGGCTCAAGGAAGCCCTGACCGACGAGGTGCTGAACGAACTGGGCGTCGACTACGTCTTCATCGACTGCCCCCCTTCGCTGGGTCTGCTCACGGTCAACGCTCTCGTGGGCGCGCACGAGGTGTTGATCCCGATCCAGTGCGAGTACTACGCCCTCGAAGGGCTCGGGCAGCTGCTGAGCAACATCGAGCTCGTCCAGGCACACCTCAACCCGACCCTGTCGCTGACCACGATCTTGCTGACGATGTACGACGGCCGAACCAAACTGGCCGACCAGGTGGCCGAGGAGGTGCGGCAGCACTTTGGTGAGGTGGTTTTGCGTACGATCATCCCGCGCAGTGTCAAAGTGTCCGAAGCGCCTGGCTTCGGTCAGACGGTGCTGACGTATGACCCGGGCTCGCGTGGCTCGATGAGTTACCTCGATGCGGCTCGTGAACTGGCCGAGCGGGGTGCGAAGGAGAGTCGATGAGCGCGGAACGCAAGGGTGGTCTGGGACGCGGCCTAGCGGCCCTCATTCCCACCGGCCCGACAGACTCGGCGAAAGACGGAGCCGCCGCGGCCAAGATCAAGCGGGACGCCGACTGGTTCAGTGCCAACGGTGCGGTGCAAGCCAAGGCCGGTGTAGCGGGCGGTGAGGTCGCCGGCGCGGTCTACCGCGAGGTACCGGTCGAGTCGGTGACCCCGAACCCGCGCCAGCCGCGGCAGGTGTTCGACGAAACAGCGCTGGCGGAGCTGGAGCATTCCATTCGCGAGTTCGGCTTGATGCAGCCGATCGTGGTGCGCCAGCTGCCCGACGACAAGTTCGAGCTCGTCATGGGCGAACGCCGACTGCGGGCCGCACAGCGTGCGGGCCTGGAGAAGATCCCGGCGATCGTGCGGCAGACGTCCGACGACGCGATGCTGCGAGATGCGTTGCTGGAGAACATTCACCGGGTGCAGCTGAATCCCCTCGAGGAAGCTGCCGCCTACCAGCAGCTGCTCGAAGAATTCAACGTCACGCACGACGAGCTCGCCAATCGGCTCGGTCGCAGCCGTCCGGTCATCACCAACACCATCCGGCTCCTGCGCCTTCCCTTGCCTGTGCAGCGCCGGGTCGCGGCCGGTGTGCTGTCCGCGGGCCACGCCCGTGCCCTACTGGCGCTGGATGACCCGGCGAAGCAGGAGGACTTGGCGGCGCGCATCGTGGCCGAGGGTCTCTCGGTGCGGGCGACCGAGGAAGCGGTGACGTTGGCCCGCAGCGAGAAGCCGGCGAAGCCGAAGGCCAAGCCGCGCAAGCCACTGCATGCGCCGGGGTTGCAGGAGCTCGCTGAACGCATGTCGGACAAGTTCGACACGCGCGTGAAAGTGGATCTCGGCAAGCGCAAGGGCCGCATCGTCGTCGAGTTCGGGTCGATCGACGACCTCGAACGCATCGTCGGACTGATGAATCTCAAGGACGAATGACACGCGTGTCATTTCGTCACGTGACGGTCGAAAATCAGACCTCGTTCCGGCGCTTGACGGCTCGCTCGATCAGTTCTGCGTAGATCTGACCGAGCGAGCCTCCGGCCGCCTCCACTGCCATGGGAACGGTGGACGTCTCGGTGAGGCCGGGCGAGAGGTTCACTTCGAGGAACTGCACCGTGCCGTCCTCTTGCACGACGGCATCAGTACGCGAGACGTCTCGGAGCCCGAGCCGTTGGTGAGCCGCTACGGCGAGTTCGCCGACGGCCGCGGCCGTCTCCGTGCTGAGTCGCGCGGGCGTGAAGAAGTCGGTCAGGCCTGCCGTGTAGCGGGCGGTGTAGTCATAGATGCTGTGCTCCGGAACGATCTCCACTGCGGGTAGGGCCTCAGGCTTTCCCTCGTGCTCCACGACGGTGACCGCCACTTCGGTGCCTTCGATGTAGCGTTCCGCCAGCACGGTCTCGCCGTAGGCGAAGCACCCGACCATCGCGGCGGGAAGCTCGGAGGCGTCGCGGACCACCTGGGCGCCGAGGGCGGAACCTCCCTGGTCCGGTTTGATGATCAAGGGCAGGCCGAGCCGGTCCACGATGGCGTCGAGTACGGCTTGCGCGCCGAGTTCGCGGAAGGTGCTGTGCGGCAGCACGACCCAGTCCGGTGTGTGATAGCCGGCCTGGCGCAGCTCTGCTTTGGCGATCGGCTTGTCCCAGGCACGTCGGCAGGCTTGCGCTGTCGTTCCTACGTAAGGCACATCGAGCAGTTCCAGAACGGCTTGTACTGACCCGTTCTCCCCTTCTCCGCCGTGCAGGGCGACGACGACAGCGTCCGGGCGTTGTTCACGCAGACGAGAGATGAGTTCCGCGTCGGTGTCCCACTCCTCGACGTGGATGCCTTCGGCCTTCAGCGCGGCCGACAGTCGCCTGCCCGACCTGAGCGAGACGTCTCGCTCGTGCGAGAGACCCCCGGCGAGCACGGCCACAGTACGGTCAGCCATCAGGCCAACTCCCCTCTCGTCACAAAATGTCCACAGTGGACCAAAGATCGGTGAAGCAGCAGGTCAGGCGGTGTCCGGTCCGGGTGTTTGCGGTCCGGACACGGGCCGCCGCTGCACTGTGCCGAAGGTCCGGAGGAGGTCCATCTCGGACTCGAGCACTGCGGCAAGCCTACGCACGCCTTCCTTGATGCGTTCCGGGGTCGGGTAGCAGTACGACAAGCGCATCTGCCGCGACCCGAGGCCGTCGGAGTAGAAGCCGGTGCCGGAGGCGTAGGCGACGCGGGCGGTCACCGCGCGCGGCAGCATGGCTTTCGTGTCGATCCCTTCCGGCACGGTCACCCACACGTAGAAGCCGCCGTCCGGCATGGTCCACGTGCACCCCGGCGGCATGTGCTGCTTCAGCGCCGCCAGGATCGCGTCACGGCGTTCGCGATAGCTTTCCCGGAACTTCTTGATCTGGCCCTTCCAGTCGTGCGTGGCGAGGTAGCGGCTGACGATCAGCTGGTTCAGTGTCGGCGGGCACAGCGTGGCCGACTCGGCGGCCAGTACCAGCTTTTCGCGGATCGCGTGGGGAGCCAGGACCCAGCCGACGCGCAGTCCCGAGGCGAAAGTCTTGGAGAACGAGCCGAGATAGACCACGTTGTCCGGGTCGAGCGACCGCAGTGCCGGGTAGGTCTGGCCGTCGAAGCCGAGCAGGCCGTACGGGTTGTCCTCGACGATCAGGACGCCGTGTTTGCGGCAGATCTCGACGATCCGGGACCTGCGCTCGTTCGACAGGGTCACGCCGGCGGGGTTGTGGAAGTTCGGGATCGTGTACAGCAGCTTGGCCGGTCGTCCTTGCGAGGCCACGGACGTCAGGGCTTCTTCCAGCAGTTCGGGCACGAGGCCGTCGTCGTCCATCGCGACGTGTACGACTCGCGCCTGGTACGCGGAGAAGGAGCCGAGCGCGCCGACGTACGACGGTCCCTCGGCGATGACCGTGTCACCGGGGTCGCAGAACAGGCGCGTGATCATGTCCAGGCCCATCTGGGACCCGACCGTCACGACGACGTCGTCCGGGTGAGCCTTGATGCCCTCGAGGGCCATGACTTCGCAGATCTGCTCGCGCAGTTGCGGCACGCCGTGCGCCGAGCCGTACTGCAGGGCGACCAGTCCGTCCTCGGCGATCAGTTCCTGTACCTGTTTGGCCAGCGAGTCCAGCGGAAGCGCCGCGAGGTTGGGCATGCCGCCGGCGAGCGAGACCACTTCGGGTCGGCTGGCTACCGCGAACAACGCTCGAATCTCCGAGGCGGTCATGCCTTCGGTGCGCGCGGCGTACCGCGTCAGGTGCGGGTCGAGGTTGTGGCGGGCTGGATCGCCGGCCCCGGGCGGTTGCAGTGCCATGGTCTGTCGAGTGTAAACGCCGACTTCGCAGAGCCATGACCGTTACGTCCCATGTCACATCACGGTGCGCGGGCTACCCCGGGGTGGTCAGGCTGCTTGTGGTGCGCCTATCCTCGATGACGTTGGGCCATTCGAGCGATCTGCCCCGAGTCGGTCCGTTCTTTGCGTGGGGGTCGCACACCGTATTGGGAGGTCACGTGTCGCGGCAGGTCGTAGGCGTCACGCTCGACAACCTGGAAGACCTTCCCCGGCATTGTCGGAAGTGCGTGTACTGGGAGGTCGCTCCCCACCTCCGCGGCCAGGTCGAGGAGTTCGGCGAGACCGAGCTCGAGAAGGAAGCCTGGGTGTCCAGCGTCCTGCTCGAGTGGGGGTCGTGTGGCCGGTTGCTGTACAGCAACAAGCTGCCCGTCGGGTTTGTTCTGTACGCTCCGCCGACTGTCGTGCCACGAGCCGGCGCGTTTCCTACGTCGCCGGCAAGTCCTGACGCAGTGCTGCTGACCGCGTTTCACGTGCAACCAGAGTTCCGCGGTGGCGGTATCGGCCGGGCGTTGGTGCAAGAGGTGGCGAAGGATCTCACGCGGCGTGGGGTGCGGGCCATCGAGGCGTTCGGTGATGCGCAGCCTGAGTCGCGGGCGGAAGGTGAGCATCACTGTGTTGTTCCGGCGGGGTTCTTGACGCGGGTCGGGTTCAAGACGGTGCGGCCGCATCCGCGGTGGCCGCGGCTTCGGTTGGAGCTGCGGGCGGGGATCCTGTGGAAAGAAGATGTGGAATCCGCGTTGGAGCAGTTGCTCGGTCAGGTGTCGGTTTCCACGGCCGGGTCCAGCGGTTTTGCTCGATCTTGAGATCTGCATCACAGCAGCTCAGCGGCTTGGACGGCGGTCCGATTCCTGAGTTATCCACAGCTTGGGGAGTTATCCACAGATTGGTGGACTGGCCGTTTGAGGGCCATTTTCCGCGTTAGGCTCGAGACGGGGTCGCCCCCCAGGGAGGGTGGGGGCTGCGTTGGGGGATGCACGCTGAAGTGCGTGCGTTAATGCTTGGTGAGCTCGTGCGCGAGTACGTCCGCGAAGGTGAACGTGCCGGTGGGCTGGTCGTTCTCCCCGAGCAAGTACAGCCGCTTCACGGCCACGAGAATGCCCTCGGCGACGATGTCCCGGAACGCAGGGTCGGACAGGCGCAGCCGATCCCTCTCGTTCGTCAGGTAGCCGATTTCGACGCGCACCGCCGGGCAGCGCGTCAGCCGCAGAATCTCCCACGTCTTCGGGTGCGCTCGGCAATCCTTGAACCCCGTGCGGGCCACCAGTTCACGCTGGATGTAGCCCGCCAGCAGCTCGCCGACCGTGGACGTCGTGCCGTTGCCGGTCCCGAAGTGGAACGTCGCCACTCCCTGGGCCTCCGGTGAGCTGTTCTTGTCGCTGTGCAACGACAGGAACAGGTCCGCCCCAGCGTCGTTGGCGAAGCGGGCGCGCTCGGCCTCCGTCGGGCTGTGGTGCGGGCCGCGAGAGATCAATGCCTCCATGCCCGTCGCCTTCATCCGGCCCTCGAGCCGACGCGCCAGATCCCACGCGATGTCGGCCTCTCGGACGCCTGCTACCTCGACACCGGGGTCGTCGCCGCCGTGGCCGGGGTCGATGACGATGCGCTTGCCCCGCAGCCGTGGGCCGGATTGGCGCACCTTCTCCTGCTCGCGCAGCAGAACGGGACGGCCACCCCGCGCCCGCGGAGACAGCTGACTCAACGCGCGCACCGTGGCCGCGCCGCAGATGCCGTCGGGCACCAGGCCGTAGTCGCGCTGGAAGTTCCGCAGCGCCCGCTCGGTCACCTGGCCGAAGATGCCGTCCGGGCGGCCTGCGTCGTAGCCGAGCTCGGTCAGCCGCTCCTGCAGGGTGAACACGTCGTCGCCGTGTACCGGGGCCGACATCAAGTACGCCAGCGGCCTGCTGCCGAGGTGATAGCTCGCGCCGCGGAGGGTTCGATACGTCGCCGGGCCCACCACGCCGTCGGTGATCAGCCCACGTTGCTGCTGGAACGTGCGCACCGCGTGCTCGACGGCGTGATCGAAAACATCGTTCGCCGCGCCATCGTCGGCGAGCAGACCCTGCATCGACAGCAGCGATCTGACCTCAGCGACATCCGGCCCGCGATCACCGCGGCGGAGTACTCGCATGCACTCCTCGCACTTGTCTCGTACTTGACTCAGCCGCCAGCATCACCCGGCGCAGGAATCCCCGGGTGTTGATGCCCCGGGGATTCCATTGTGCCTTGTGAACTGTCAGTAGGCGCGGAGGGTGGGTGGTGTCGGCTCGACCTGCCGTCCTCCGCTCGGGGAACTCGCAACACGCAGTGACATGGGCGAGTCCCGGTGAATCAGCCGATGACGTCGGAGAGGTCCTGCAGCAGTGCCGGCTTCGGCTTCGCGCCCACGATCTGCTTCACCGGCTGCCCATCCTTGAACAGGATCAGCGTCGGGATCGACATGACCTGGTAGTCACGCGCCGTCGACGGGTTGGCGTCGGTGTCCAGCTTCGCGATCGTCAGCTTGTCGGAGTGCTCTGCGGCGATCTCCTCCAGCACGGGCGCGATCATCTTGCACGGACCGCACCAGTCGGCCCAGAAGTCCACCAGCACGGGCTTGTCGCTGCCCAGCACCTTGTCCTTGAACGTCGCGTCGGTCACCTCGACGGTCGATCCGGCCATCTCATCTCCTTGATTGTTTTACGTGAAACGTTGCGGCTTTGTCGGAGCGGTCAGGAAGTGGAGCCGTACCCACCACCGACCAGTTCCGCGGCCCGTTGTGCCGCGGCCTCCCCGTGCTCGGCCAGCCACCGCTCGGCGTCGATGGCTGCGGTGCAGCCCGACCCGGCGGCCGTGATCGCCTGCCGATACGTGTGGTCGACGAGGTCACCACACGCGAACACGCCATCGAGATTGGTGTAGCTGCTCCGACCCTTGGTCACCACGTAGCCCTGGTCGTCCAGGTCGACCTGACCGCGGACCAGCTCGCTGCGCGGGTCATGACCGATCGCGACGAAGAAGCCGGACACGTCCAGCTTCGACTCCTCGCCGGTGACCGTGTCCTTCAGCTTCAGCCCGGACACCTTGCCGTCACCCAACACCTCGGTGACCTGGGCGTTCGTCTTCCACTTGATCTTGTCGTTCGCGCGCGCCCGCTCGAGCATGATCTTCGAGGCGCGGAACTCGTCACGGCGGTGCACGACGGTCACGCTGCGGGCGAACTTGGTGAGGAACGTCGCCTCCTCCATCGCCGAGTCGCCACCGCCGACGACCGCGATGTCCTGGTCCCGGAAGAAGAAGCCGTCACAGGTGGCACACGACGAGACGCCGCGGCCGAGCAGCTCCTGCTCACCCGGCACGTACAGATACCGCGGAGCAGCACCCATCGCGAGAATGATCGCCTTGGCGGCGTAACGCTCGCCGTTCACCGTCGCGTACTTGATGTCGCCGGTGAGTTCGAGCTCCTCGACGTCCTCGGCCCGCAGCTCCGCACCGAACCGCTCGGCCTGCGCACGCATCTGCTGCATCAGGTCCGGGCCCATGATGCCGTCGCTGAAGCCCGGGTAGTTCTCGACGTCGGTGGTGGTCATCAGGGCACCGCCGAACTGCGAACCCTCGAACACCAGGGGCTCGAGCTGCGCCCGCGCCGCGTACAAGGCGGCGGTGTACCCAGCGGGCCCCGAACCCACGATGATCAGGTTGCGAACCTGTTCCGATGCCACACGAACCTCCGCTCGACCGCTCGCCGTCACGCCAGCCGGCCTGTCGTTACCTATCCACCTCAACACGATCGTAGGCGGCGGTGTTCCCGCGCCGAGGGCGGCGCGCGCCACACCCACGCCAAAGCCTCCCGTTCGCGTGGCCGGCGCGGCCACTGGTGCAAGGCGGAGTGGGAAAGCATAGTGGGGCCGCGCAGCACGAGGGCAGGGCACACGGCACGGGGAACACCTGGCGCGCAGCTGGGCGACGCAGTCTGAAGACCAGGCCGGAAACGTGGCCGGGCCGGCGCCGCACGCGGAGATACCTGGTGCGGAGCCGGCGACTCCGGGAAGACCTGGTGTGGACCACGCGGACGTGGCGGCACGAACAGCGGAAGTGGCCGGGGAGGGATCGGGCACAACCGCACCGAAGGTGCAGACACCGACGGGGACGCAACGCACGCGGCGTCAGGGCCCGGACTGGCAGGAGCAGACCGCGATCAGCGGCCGAACTCCTTGTCCAGATAGACCGTCCCCGGGTTGTCCCCGCTGCAGTCGGGCGAGACAGCCACGATCCGGTACCGCGCGAGCTCCCCGGTGGTCAGCACGACGATGACCGCATCGTTGCCCTCGACCTTGCCCGGTTTGACCCCCACGGGTTGCCCCTGCACAGGGATGTCGTTCGCCTGCAGGCACGCTTCGAGACGCTCGCGGTCCCCGAGCGGGCCGTAATCCTGCACGCCCTGGATATCACCGAACGCGGCGGCCGGATTGCCCGGATCGACGACCACACCGGGGGGCGCGGCGTCGCCGGGGGCCTCCTGTGCGGGAGGCTGCGCGCCCTGGTCGGCCAGCGGCGTGCCAGGTGTCGTGGTGCCAGGACTGAGCAACGCGACCGCCGCCACCGCTGCCGCCGCGGTCAGCAAGCCGGCACTCCAGCCCATGACCCTGTTGCGTCGCCGCCGCGCCGCCGCGAGGTCCAACACCGGCGCGACGTGTTCCTGCGAGGTCGCTTCACTGCTCTGCTGAGCCCCGCCCGCACGGGCCGCTTCGGCCGACAACGCCGCGTCGATGCGGGCGGCAACCTCGGCGGGCATCGGCGGCGCGGGAGCCTGCGCCAGGCCGGCCAAGTCCTCCTTCGTCCGGTCCAGCGCGGCCAACACGGCCATCGCCTCCGGGTCCTGGCGGACTTGTGGCCACAGCTGCTCGGCCTGCGCTTCGTCGACGGCGCCAGCGTGCAGGTCGGCTAGCAGATCGACAGACCACGGCGGACCCATCGGCCCCCCTGGCTTGCCCATCTCGGTCATCGTCCCTCCCTATCGCGTGGCGCGTCTGCTCGTCCGCCACGTGCAGTGCCGGACGTGGCACCGCGATTGCTATCGGAAATTGGGACGTTCGCATTTGCATCGGGGTTCCGCAGATGCCCGAGAACCTTTGCCAGTTTCGCGCGACCTCGAGCACACCTGCTCTTCACCGTGCCTTCGGCGATACCGAGCATCGAAGCCGTCTCCGACACCGAGTAGCCCTCCACGTCGACCAACACGATCGGCGCCCGCTGCTCGTCGGGGAGCTGGCGCAGCGCTTCGTCGATCAACATCCGGGTCTCGCGCTGACCCATCGAGTCACCTGGCGCGGCAGGCTCGCGATACTCGTCCGTCTCCGGCAACGGCACGGTCGGGCGGGCCTGACGCTTGCGGATGCGGTCCAGGCACGCGTTCACCACGATGCGGTGCAACCACGTGCTGACCTGCGACTCCGCTCGGAACTTGGCCGCCGCCCGGTAAGCCGAGATGAACGCATCCTGCAATGCGTCCGCGGCTTCTTCCTGATCGCGCATCGTGCGCAAGGCGACCGCCCACATCCGGTCCCGATGGCGCCGGACGATCTCGCTGAACGCGTGCGGATCCCCTGCCGCATGCGCGCGAATGAGGTCCTCATCCGTAGGTGCTGCTGCGGTCACCCGGGTGAGCCTACCGGGCCGCCTCTACTCCGTGTACGCATCGTCCGGCCGGGCAAGCCGCGCGAATTGTGGCTTCCACCAGGGCCGTGCGACGCATCGGCCGGCCACGGCGGCGCGGGAACACAAGGTCGAATGCACCAGCCACGGCCGGCAGGACCTCAAGGCCGACGGCGTCGGCCACGACGAGAAGGCACGTTCGGCCCCGAGGCCAGCTTGAACACCAGGCGGTGCGGAGCCAGCCGCCGGTCAGAGGCGAGTTCGCGGGCCTAAGGCTGCGCGGCCGGGTAGAACTTCAGCTCACCGATGCTGGTGGCGAACTCGCCCTCCGTGCCGCCGAGCTGCGTGATCCACACGATCACGTGCTGCGCCTTCGTCGGCTTCGGCAGCGTCAACTCGACCTTGTCGCCGGTCAACTCGGTCTCCTTGACCACCACCCGGGCATCGTCGAGGAACGGATTCGGGCTGTCCGCCACCCGGACCTCGACCTTCGTGCCCTCGGTCGCGCCGTGCACCGTCACCTTCGCCAGGTCGATCGGCTTGTCGAACGACGCCGACAACCCCACACCGGACTTCAGTGCGGGCAGCTGCTGTTTGTAGACATCCGTCTTCCACAACGTCGACGGATCACCGTCGATCGCCTTCGGCGCCCGGTCGACCGAGTCCCCGGTGCCCTCCGGGTTGTACACCTGGATCTGCGCAGGTGTGACCGCGTCGTTGGTCGTGCTCGCCGGTTTCTTCTTCCCTGGTTGCTTCGTTCCCTCGGCCACGTTCACCTCGGGCCCGGTGGCGCCTTCGTCGGTCTCGAAGAAGCTGATCAGTGACAACCCGACCCACGCGAGGATCGCCACGGTGGCCACCACCAGCAGCGTGACGCCGAGCGCGACCTTCTTCCGCTGCGACGGGTCGTTGGTCGGACGCTGCGTGGTCCAGATCGCGCCGTCCGGGTCCTGGTTGGCGTCCGGGGGAAGCTGGCCGCTCTGGATCAACTCCTCCCGCTCGGCCGCCTCCGCCGCCTGCCGCAGCACCCGCAGGAACGCGGCACTGGTGCGAATGCCGCCCTCACCACCGTCGGCCAACGTGTGCGAGGCCAACGCGGACAACTCCTGCGGCACCCACGGGCTGATCGACCGCGGCGGCACGATGCGGCCGTTCGGCCCCTGCGGCGCGGGCTGCATCACGCCCGGCCCGCCCGGCAACGGCCACCGGCCGGTCAGCAACAGATACAGCAGCCCGCCGAGAGCCTTGACGTCGTCCCGCAGCGTGGCGTTCGGCAACGGTCCGGGGAACGCCAGCCGCAGCACCCCGTCCTGCGACACCCGGATGCGCTGCGGATGATCGATACCCAGCACCAGCCCGTGGTTGTGCGCCTGCTCGACCGCGTCCACCAGCGGCTCCAGCATGCGACACGCGGCCGCCGGGGTCACCGGGCCGTCGGCGATCACGTCGATCAGATCGGTGCCCTTGCTCCACTCCGACACCACGATGCCCAGCAGCCCCTCACCGGCGGAGATCCCGCTGCCGAGGCTGAGCACGTCCAGCACCCGGGCCACCGACGGGTGGTTGAACTGTGCGGCGTGCGCGGCTCGCTCGAGCGTGCGCCGCGCCGCGCGGGCGGCCTCCGGATCGGCCGCGTCACCGACCAGCAGGGTCAGCGCGACGTCGCGGCGGAGCTGACCATCGCGGGCCCGCCACAGGTGGGCACCCGAGCGCTGGTCGACGCCAAGCTGGGCAAGAAGGCGGTAACGGCCGTCACCGACGACACCCCCGGGCGCCAGCGAGCCGCCCCGGGTCCGAATGCTCGTCACCGGCGCTGCCTCCGCCTGCTCGGTCCGCCTGTTCACCCTCGCCGCCTACCTCCCACAAGCCTGCCAACATTCATTTTCCATCGACATTACCCAGAACGCGACGGTCTTCAGTCGGTAGACGCGTGACGGCGGTCCCGGGGTTGTCCGCCCGTGCTCGCGGCTACATCACTTCAGCAGCTTGTTGCGCAACGCGTTGAGCCGCGTCGTGATCGGCTTCAACTCGTCCACCTTCAACACGGCGAGCATGGCGATGGTCACGCCGAAGCCGACGATCGACTGCACGATCAGCTTCAGCCACGCGCCGAGCGCCGGAGGCAGTGAATCCGGGATCAGCCACCCGACCCCCACCGCGGCCAGCGCCCCGATGGCACTGGCGAACAGCGTGAACAGGATGACGCCCAGCACGCGCTTGCTGCGCAGATTGCCCAGCCGCACCCACAACCACACCTGGCCGAGCACGGCGCCGACCAGGAAGGTCAGCGAGTTGACCAGCATCGCGCCGAGCACGATCTGATGGCTGTCCAGCAACACCGGGCACAGGTACAGCAACGGCACCTTCACCGCGGTCATCACCAGCATGATCAGCGTCGGGGTGCGCGCGTCCTTCATCGCGTAGAACACCCGCAGCTGCAGCATGACCAGCGCGTACGGCAGCAGGCCGAACGCGCCGATGCCCAGTGCCTCACCGAGCCGCTCGGCCCCGCTGCCTGCGCCGCCCTTGCCGAGCGAGAACAGCGCGACACCGATCGAGCTGCCCACGACCGTCATCACCGCGGCGATCGGCAGCAGCGCCACCGTCGAGATCCGCGACGCGTACGACAGGTCGCTGATCAACTTCTTGGTGTTCCCGTCGGCGGCCGCGCGCGACATCCGCGGCATGATCGCCGTCAGCAGCGAGACACCGATGACACCGTACGGCAGCTGGAACAGCAGCCACGCGTTGTAGTACGCGGTCATGCCACCCGCGTCGCCGGCAGTCAGCACGCGCGTGGTGACCACATACCCGACCTGGCTCACCGCGACGTAGGCGACGATCCACATCGCCAGCCCACCGAACTCGCGCATCCGGTGGTCGATGCCCCAGTTCCACTTCGGCCGGAAGCCGGTACGCAGCAGCGGCGGCACCAGCATCGCCGCCTGCGCCACGATGCCCAGCGTCACGCCGACGCCCAGCACCAGCAGCTTGATGTCGCCCATCCGGACCGGATCGAGCGAGATCTCCCCCGGCACGACGGCGAACACCAGGATCGTGGCCATCACCACGAGGTTGTTCACCACCGGGGCCCACGCCGGCGGCCCGAAGATCTGTTTGGCGTTCAGCACCGCCATGAGCAGCGCGAACACGCCGTAGAACAGGATCTGCGGCAGCAGCAGGTAGGCGAACGCGGTGGTCAGCTCCGGGTTGGCCTGATTGGTCGAGCTGTCCACGTACAACGACGTGAACAGCGGTGCGGCCAGTACCGCGACCACGGTGGCGCCACCGAGCAGAGTCAGCGCCACCGTCAGCAAGCGCTGGGTATAAGCTTCCCCGCCATCCGGGTCGTCCTGCGCGCGCACCAGCAACGGGACGACGATGCTGGCGAGCACGCCACCGAGCAACAGCTCGTAGACGATGTTCGGCAGCGTGTTGGCCACGTTGAACGAGTCGTTGACCACGCCGATGCCGACCACCCAGACCAGCATGATCTTCCACAGGAACCCGGTGATGCGGCTGATCAGCGACGCGATCGCGATCTTGCCGGTGGACCGGGCGAGCGACGGCTCCTTGTCGACCGCCGCGATCAGGCCGGTCTCCGGGCCCGCGTCGACCGAGCGGATGAAGCCGGTCTGGCTGGCCGCACTGATGCGCGGCAGCATCGTGGTCAGCTCTTCGAACGGCCGCAGCTGATCCGGATCGGCCGTCGGCCAGCTCGGGCCCGCGGCCATGCGTTGCGTCCGCTGGGCCTGCGGCTGCTGGCGGGGACGACCCCCCGGTGGCACGGGCGCGCCGCGCCGAACCGGACGTCGGGGCGGCGGCTGACCGGGCGGAGGCTGCCTGCGAGGTTCTGGCCGACCGCCACGCGGCGGAAGCTGCCCGGACATCGGCGGGTTGACCGGTGGTGGACCGCCCCTCGGCTCACGCCGCGGCGGTTGCTGTCCACCACGCACCCGGGGCGGTGGTTCGCCCTGGCCGGGACGTGGTGCGACCGGCCTGCCGTCCCGCCTGGTCACCGGTGGTGGCGGCGGTTCTGCGGAACGCCGGTAGCGCGGCTCACGCGGTTCGCGCGGCGGCTGCTGACGCGGCGGTTGACCACCTGGTGGCGGCCGCGAGTGCCGGGGCGGCGGTGGATTCACTCGATCGACTCGTCCTCGTTCGGGTATGTCGTCTACCCGCGGGCCGCGCCGTTGGAACGCAGCCGCCGGTAGATGCGGCGACCAGCCAACAACAGTAGCGCGCCGGCCGCCGTCGCGGTCACGATAACCGTGATGACACCGTATTCGGTGGACGTCAGTTCGTACCGTGCCGGTTCACCGAGCTGGGTGCCACCTGGCGTCGACAACGACACATCCACGGTAAAACGTCCGGCCCGCAGCACCTCGGCGGGGATCTTCAGATTGCGCGACCGGCCGGCGGGCACCTCCACCGGAGAAGGCTGTGACAAGCGCAAACCCGAGCTCGCGGTGAGCTGCACGCGCACTGTGACCTGGACCGGCAGCCGGTTGGTCACCGACACCGGGATCGGCGAGGCCCCCGAGGCCAGCGCGATCGTCCGCCCGGGATCGGAGATGCGCACCCCGTGCTGCACGCTCTGCAGCTGGAACTGGGCGGCCTTCAACGCCCTGGTGCGACCGCCCGCGATCCCGCGGAAGTCCACCGAAGCCGCGCGCAGCAACCCCTCACGCAGCGGCGCGAGGATCGCCTGCGGGTCGACCTGGCTGGTCGGGTCCTCCTCCATCGCGCGCGCCAGGTCGGTGATCTCGCCGTCCAGCCTGCCGATGCCGCTGATGATGCGGGACGGGACGTGGCCCCCCACCGCCTCCAGGCGCAACCGGGCTTCGCCGCTCGGGTCGGCTTCGCCGAGCGTGGCCAGGCTGATCGGCTGAACGACCTCGCTGTCGGCGAGCTCGTTCAACGTCTGCAGCGTCCATTCGAACTCGTCCGGGGTGGCGTTCCAGTCCCGTGGTGGCGCGAGCAGCAGCGGTCCGCCCTGGCCCTGCGCGGCTTTGAACAACACGGTGGCCACCGCGTTCTGCGCAGCGATCGTGCGGTCGTCCGCGGCGACGGTGGCCGGGTAGCCGAGGCTCGTGCTGGCCGATTCCGGCGTGAGTGACAGGGCGGCGGTCGAGTCGTACGGCAACACCCGCAGCTCACTGTCGGGCACCCTGCGGGGCAGGGCGGGCGCCTCGCGGTCGTCCAGCCCGTTCGCGTTGCCGACGACCAGCTGCTGGTCCGCCTCGGTCAGCACCTCGGCGGCTTGATCGTCCAGGTCGCCGGTCGTCCACAGCGCTCCGGGCAGCGGGTCCACGTTCAGCACCTCGGACAACACCGAGCTGCGGTTCACCGCCGCGGTGGCCAGCCGCGGCGAGCGACCGGCCAACGCAGCCAGGTCCGCGCCGGCGAACGGCGTCGCCACCACGCACTCGTCGGCAACCAGTTCCCGCAGTGCGGACAACCACGCCTTGGCGTCCTCGGCGCCTTCCCCGCGTGCCGTGCCGTCCTCGGTGCGGACCCGGTAGCCCTCGGTCATGGCCTGCACGGTCGCGATCAGATCAGGGTCGATGCCGTAACACACCCCGTCGCCGATGCCTTGCGTCTTCGCCTGCTGCGCCGCGGCCACCAGGGAATGCAACCGGCCGCCCGGGCGCAGCTCGCCACGCAACGCGTCGTCGATCAACACCAGCGAGCGGTCGAACTGGTGAGAAGCAACGCGCGGACGGGCGGCGATCGGCCACACCACGCTTAGTTGCAGCGGTTGATCCGGCACCGACGACGACTGGCCGCCGGGTGCCGACCGCACCGGGAGCAGTATGTTCACCGCGGCCAACCGGGCCTCGGCGCCGCCGTCCGGCGTGCCGTTGATGTTCACCAGCAGCGGATAGACACCGGGCTCGAGGAACACCACACCGTTCGGCACACCCGGTTGCAGGGGCGCGACCAGCGTGAACTCTTTCGACTCCCCCGGCTGCAAGTCGTCGCTGATCGGCTGGAACGGGGTCGACTGAGCGTCCACCGGAGCGATGCCGCGCAACGCCTTGCGCAACTGCTGTTCGGTCTCCTGGCGGGTACCGAACTGCAGCCGCGCGGCCAAACCGCGCACCGGGACCTTGGCGATGTTGCGCACCCGCACGGTGATGGCCAACGTGGTGTCGGACTCGGTCACGATCCGCGGGCTCATCGCCTTCACGTCCACCCGCAGCATCGGCTGCTGCGCGGGCAGTTGCGGTTGCTGGGCCGCGGCCGGGAAGCCGCACAGCGTGCTCAGCAGGACGAACAACGCGGCGACGGCGGCGGCTGCTGCTCTCACGCGTTCAGTCACCGGCTTCATCGGACGAACCTGGGGACAAGCGGGCCCGGGCGGCATCGATCAGGTCCAACGCCTTGCCTGCGAGTTCGCGCTCGTCGGCGTAGGCGAGCTTGCGCTGCAGATCGCCGAACGGAACCCACGCGACCTCGGTCACCTCGACGTCGTCGTCGCACAGCTCACCGCCGACCGCGGCCAGCAGGAAGTGGTGCACCGTCTTGTGCACGCGCTTGCGCTCGGCGACGAACCAGTAGTCGATGGTGCCGAGTGGCATGAGCACCTCAGCGGAAATGCCGGTCTCCTCCTTCACCTCACGCACGGCCGTCTGCTCCGGCGTCTCGCCGTCCTCGATGTGGCCCTTGGGCAGTGACCACAGCAGTGTGCCGGACCGGTCCAGGCGGCCGATCAGGACCGCACATTCTCGCTCCGGATCGATCGCGAGACCGCCTGCCGAGGTCTCGTTGACCGTGGTGAGTTTGCTGCCGCGGCGCCGCCTGCGGGTACGACCGGCCGCGCGTCGACGCCGGCGTCCCTTCCGGCCTTGGGGACGGCCTTGTGGTGCGTCGCCATCAGGGTTGCTGCCGGCCGACGAAGGCATATCGCGATGCTAGCCGTAACGCGCGTCCCGGTAGGCTCGTCCTCTGTGTCCGATGCCGCCAAGCGCAACGCCGTCGCCGAGCTGATGCGCATCTCCCCGGTCGCCGACGAGCTGGCCGCGCGATTCGCCGCGGGCGGCCACCAGTTGTTCTTGGTCGGCGGCAGTGTGCGGGACGCCCTGCTCGGCAGGTTGTCGACCGACCTGGACTTCACCACCGACGCGCGGCCGCAGAAGGTGCTCGAGCTGGTCGCGGGCTGGGCCGACGCGGTGTGGGACACCGGCATCGACTTCGGCACGGTGGGGATCCGGCGCGGCGACAAGCAGTTGGAAATCACCACGTTCCGGTCCGACACCTACGACCGCGTCAGCCGCAACCCGCAGGTCGAGTTCGGCTCGACCATCGAGGGCGATCTGCTGCGCCGCGACTTCACCGTCAACGCGATGGCCATCGACCTGACCTCGAAGCGGTTCGTCGACCCGTTCGACGGGATGGCCGCGCTGCAGGCGAAGGTGCTGGACACCCCCGCGCCGCCGGAGGAGTCCTTCGCCGACGACCCGCTGCGCATGCTGCGTGCGGCCCGGTTCACCTCCCAGCTGGGCTTCCAGGCGTCGCCGCGCGTGGTGGAGGCGATGACCGCGATGGCCGGTGAGCTGGAGCGCATCACCGCCGAGCGAGTGCAGGCCGAGCTGAGCAAGCTGCTGCTGGGCCGTGACCCGCGCGCGGGCATCGAGCTGATGGTGGAGACCGGGCTGGCCGACGTGGTGCTGCCGGAGGTGCCCGGCATGCAGCTGGCCATCGACGAGCACCACCAGCACAAGGACGTCTACCGGCACTCGTTGACCGTGCTGGAGCAGGCCATCGAGCTGGAGACCAAGCACGAGCCGACGTTCGAGCCGGACCTGGTGCTGCGGCTGGCCGCGCTGTTGCACGACATCGGCAAGCCGGCCACCCGCCGGTTCGAGCCGGGCGGCGGGGTGTCGTTCCACCACCACGAGGTGGTCGGCGCGAAGATGACCCGCAAGCGGCTGCGCGCGCTGAAATACCCGAAGGACGTGGTGGAGGACGTCTCCCGGCTGGTGTACCTGCACCTGCGGTTCCACGGCTACGGCAAGGGCCAGTGGACGGACTCGGCCGTGCGGCGCTACGTCAACGACGCGGGCCACCTGCTGACTCGGCTGCACAAGCTGGTGCGGGCCGACTGTACGACGCGCAACAAGCGCAAGGCGGCCGCGCTGCAGCGCAGCTACGACGACCTGGAGCGGCGCATCGCGCGGATCGCCGCCGAGGAGGACCTGGCCCGCATCCGGCCCGACCTGGACGGCAACGAGATCATGCAGATCCTGGGCATCCCGCCCGGGCCGCTGGTGGGCAAGGCGTGGCGGTACCTGAAGGAGCTGCGCCTGGAGCGCGGGCCGCTGGAGCACGACGAGGCCGTGGCCGAGCTGCGCAAGTGGGCGCAGGAGCAGGGCATCGAGGCGTCGAACTAGCGGAGTGCGACGCGCAGACGTGACCGGCCTGCGCACCGAGGAGAGGCCGTTCCACGTGCTCAGCCCGCGCTCGGCTGGTCCAGCTTCTCCAGCGCCCCGGTCTGCACGTGGTAGCCGACCGCCCGCGGCAGCAGGTAGGCCAGTGCGCCGCCGGGCATGCCGCCGAACGGCAGCGCCACTCCGGTGAGCACCCGCAACGGCCGGGCCACGCGGTAGAAGGCCTGGAACTGCTCGCGATCCGGCAGCAGCGCGGCCTCCCGGAACGTCGACCCGGCCGCGTGCGTGAGATTGCCGTTCTCGCCGCCCCAGCGGACCAGCTCGGTGCCCACGGGCAGCACGACCATCCGCTTGCCGCGCAGCAGGTGCAACGGCGGCTCGCCCCGCAGCGGCTGGATCGGCCAGTCGGTGGGGTGCTCCGCCGGGTCCGGCTTGGCCAGCGCCCGCGTCGGGTGGAAGGCCAGCATGCCGAGTAAGTACGCCGCGGCGTTGCTGACGTCGTCGAACCGCTGATGCCGCAACACGCGGCCGCCGGTGTGCAGGCCGACCTCCCACCCGGGCGGCGTGCCTTCCTCCAGGTCGGCGTCCCGCCGGTACAGGCACCACGCGTCGTCGGCGATCTCCCCGATCCGGTAGACCTGCGGGGAAACACCCAGCTCACCGAGCCGCTTGTCCAACAGCAGCAGCACTTCGGACGCGCTGAGCACCGGGCGCGACGAGTCGTCCCGCTCGACTTCGGTCACCGCATCCGGCTCGTCCAGGTCCTCCGCCGACTGCGGCGGGTACGGCTCACCGAGCAGTGCCGCCCGCGCGGTCTCCCGCAGCTTGGCGCTGACGAACGGCGGCCGGTAGGAGTTCTTGCGGATCCGCTCCAGCAGCTCGGGCTCGGGCGACACACCGTGCATCCGCAGGTAGTGCGGCACGGCCGCGGGCCAGATCCACTCGCCGTCGGTGTGGTAGGCGTTCGGCACGCTCGGCGCGGTCTGCGGCGCGAAGATGTCCGGCTGGGGGCCCGGTGGGTTGTTGCCGACCAGCACGACCGGCGCGGAGTACAGGTAATGCAGCACGCCGCGGACTTCCTGCTGCGGCACCGGCGGCCGGTTGACCACGGGCCGCTGGCCGGGCGTGTGCGCGTCGACCACCTGCGCGTGCCGGAACTGCACGTCCAGCGGAAGCCCGGCGCGGGCGGACAACCACGGCGGAATGTTCTGCTGCTCGCGCGGGAAGCGGGCCAGCTCGTGGGCGAACGCCCTGGCCGTCGGCCTGCCGTCGGCGTCCGGCGGCCGCCGCCACTGCGGCTGGGACGAGGTGTCGTAGTCGAAGTCGAACTTGTCGTCCGGGGTCAGCGAGAACGTGCCGGTGAACCACGAGCCCTTGCCCGGCTCGTACATCGCCGCGCGCAGCTCGTTGAACAGCTGGCCCAGCTCGGGCGGGGCGGCGAGCGAGTAGGTCACCTCGTCGATCGCGGTGCGCACCTCGAGCTCGCTGTACCCGCCGACCTGCCGGAACTGGGCCGCGATCGCGCCTGCCCCCTCCGGCCGCAAGCGGCGCAGCGCGAAGCCGATGTTGCGCAACAGCTGGTTCGTCTCGAACTCGGTGGTGACCGGGCCGGTGCGTTCGGAGAAGTCCAGCCGCTCCTGCCAGGACGCCTCCACGTGCTCCGGTCGCGCGATGGTGCCGAACGCGGTCCCGGCGGGGGTCTGGTCCGACATCAAGCTCAGCCGGCGGGCGGTCCACTCGTCCGTTCCGGTCCACTGCAGCGTCAGTTCACCGGTCTCGGCCTGGGCGGCCAGCACGAAGATCTCGTCGCAGTACCGGAAGTGGCTGTGGATGACGAACGTGTCCGGCACTTCCTCGGCTGGCACGACCTTGGCGGGCGCGCCCTCGAACTCCCGGTCGAAGCCCTCCGGTGGATCCCCGTCCCGTGGCGCGATGAGCAGCACCGTGCCGTCCGACGTCGATCGCTGGGCCCGGAACGGCCTGCCGTCCCAGATCGCGTAGTACGCGTCGGGGTGCGTCGCGGGATAGACCTGATGGTGCACGCGGGATCCCTCCAGTTCTCGCTTGCCCAACTTATCCTTGCGCTCCCACCGAGCGTGTGCAGGTACTTCGCCGAAATCGATCACGGTCGGGTCGCGAAGCGGCATCGGGCTCAGCCGTTGTCGGCCCGGCTGTCGGTGGCTGGTGGCATGATTCCTTCGTGCGAGATGTCGACGCCGTAGAACCGGGGTCCCTACTGATCGCCGACCCAAGCATGTCCGACCCGAATTTCCGGCGCACCGTGGTGCTCGTGTTGCATCACGGGCCGCAAGGAACGCTTGGCGTGGTGCTCAACCGGCCGAGTGAAATTCCGGTCGCCTCGGTGTTACCGGATTGGGCCGATCACGTCGCCGCTCCCGCGTCGGTGTTCGTCGGCGGGCCGGTCGAGCGGGACACCCCGTTGGGAGTGGCAACGCTGCGGACCGGCGAGGTGGCCGGGATGGTGCCGGGCACCATCGGGGTCCGCGGGCCGGTTGCGTTGGTGGTGCTGGACTCCGACCCGGAGCCGCTGGTGCCCAGGTTGCGCGGCATGCGGGTGTTCGCCGGTTACGCGGGGTGGGATGCCGGGCAGCTGGCGGGTGAGCTGGAGCGGGGTGACTGGATCGTCGCGCCCGCGTTGCCGAGCGACGTGGTGGCCGCGCCGAGCACCGACTTGTGGGGTGCGGTGCTGCGCAGGCAGGGGCTGCCGCTGGCGTTGCTGGCGACGCACCCGGGGGATCTGCAGCGCAACTAGCGGTCGGGGGCGACCGGGAGGCTGCGCAGCCGGAGCGTCGACGGCGGGGGTAGCGGGGTGATCGCCGCGTCGGCGCGGAACGACCGAAGCAGGTGGGCCACCAAACGCCGGGATGCCGCTTCGTCGTCGGGGAGCACACCGACCAGGGCACCGTGGGCGGTGATCGCCATGGCCAGGTCGGAGGGGTGGAAGTCGGCCCGCAGCGCGCCCGCATCCTTGGCGCGTCGCACCAGCAGCTCCAGCTCCGGATCGGCCTGCCCTGCCGTGTTCTCCGGCACGCTCACCAGCAGCGACGTCGGGAGGCCGTGCTCCTGCCGTTGCAGCGCGCAGATCGTTTCGACCAGGTGCCGGATGTCGTGCCACGGGTCGGGCGCCGCCAGGGCCTCCGCGATCGCCCGTGTGCACGCCTGCATCTGCGGTGCGAACGCGCTTCGGACGAGGGCGTCCCGGGTGGGGAAAAGCCGGTAGAGCGTGGCCAGCCCGACGCCTGCGCGTCGGGCTACGGTCGCCGTGGCGGCGTCCGGTCCGCGGTCGGCGAAGACGTCGCGGGCCGCGGCCAGGATGCGTTCCCGATTGCGCTGGGCATCCGCTCGGAGCTCGGCGATCGGAGAGGTCTCCGCTTTCACTGTCTCTCACTTCCGGCCTGGACAGCCCGATGCGCCGCAGACGGGGCAATCGACGGCCCGGACGCCTGCGGCCGGCGGTTCCCAAGCATCAGGTGGACTTCACCGATGAGTCGCCGTGGCGGGGCGAGGGGTTACCGGACGGCGCCGTGACCGTCGGCACATCCGCGCGTGCGTCGTCACGGCCGGCTGACGAGCTCCTTGAGTTCGTGCTTGCGGATCTTGCCGATCGAGGTGCGTGGCAACTGATCGACGAACCGGAACTCGCTCGGCACCTTGAACCGCGCGAGCCGGTCCGCGCACCACGCGGCCAGCTCCTCGCTGGTCGGCGGATCGTCCGCCTCGACCACGGCCACCAGGCGTTCGCCGAGGATGCGGTCGGGTAGGCCGATCACGGCGCAGTCCCGCACGCCGGGCGCTTTCTTCACCACCCGCTCGACCTCGCCCGCCGCGACGTTCTCACCCTTGACCTTGATGATGTCCTTCTTGCGGTCTTCGAAGAAGACATAGCCCTGCTCGTCCACCAGGACCAGGTCGCCGGTGTAGAACCAGCCGTCGACCAGGGCTTTCGCGGTGGCGTCGGGGTCACGGAAGTAGCCGGACATCAGGCCGGGCCCGCGCACGGCCGCCTCGCCCACCTCGCCGAGCGGCAGCTCGTTCCGGTCGTCGTCGGTCACCTTCAGCTCCCAGCCGGAGTTGACCATCCCGATCGACTGCCAGGTGTGCCGCGGTTCGATGAGCGTCGGGGTCCGGGTGCCGCAGGCCAGCGTCTCGGTGAGGCCCCAGCCCATCGACATCTCGGCGCCGAACCGCTCGCGGAACGCGGCGATCTCCTGTTCTTCCAGCGGCAACGCGTAACACATCAGCCGCATCCGGTGTTCGCGATCGAGCGGATCCGGTTCGGCGTCCAGCAGCAGCCGGACCGGGCCGTTGGTCAGATTCCCCACGGTGACGCCGTGCTCGCGGACCACTCGCCAGTACGCCCGAACGCTGAACACCGGTGACAGGACCATGCTGCTACCCGACATCAGGCACGGAAGCAGTTGGAACGCCATCGCGTTGACGTGGAACAACGGGAGCACGCAGTAGAGCACGTCGTCCGGCCGGAGGCGGAGTGCTGCCGCGTTGTCGTAGCCCGCGGACAGGCAGGCCCGATGCGAGAGCATGACGCCCTTCGGGTCGGCTGTTGTCCCGGACGTGTACATCATCATCGCGATGCGGTCGCCGGGCCGATGGCCGCGCGGCAGGTGTTCGTGCAGGTCGACGGGCTCTTCGCCGTCCGCGACCTTGGCGCCGCCGTTGACCACCACGGGTCGTCGGTCCAGCTCCTGCAGCGCGCGCAGGACCACGTCCTGGTGCGGGTCGTCGGTGACGACCACCCGCGCTCCGCAGTGCCCGATGACGTAGGCCAATTCCGGCGGCGAGTACTGGATGATCGTCGGCACCGCGATCGCGTCCAGCTGCTGCACCGCCAACAGCGTCACGATCATCTCGACCGTGTTCCGCATGTGGATGACCACGCGATCGTCGGCCCGTACGCCGCACTCAGTCAGCAGTGCGGCCTGCGCGTCCACCAGGCCGGCCGTGTCGGCATAGGTCAGGGCCCGGTTCGTGTCCGGCTCGGCCGGGTCCACGAAGTCCAGGAACGGAGCGTCAGCCGACAGCCGGACGCGGTCCTGCCACAGTGCGCCGAGCGTGAGCTGTTCGAACATTGCTCACCGGGAGACGTCGTGCCGGAGCCACCGCGCGTACACCACGGCGTACAGCAAGCCGGAGAACACGGTGACGAACGGCCAGATCACGTAGTAGACGACCCCTATCCCGCTCTGCAGGCCGCCGAACCGCCCGGAGTCGAACAGGACGAGACCGGCCCAGACGAACAGGCTGGTCAGCACGACCCCGAAGATCAACACTGGCGGGAGGGACGCTCCCCAACGGCCGTAGCGGTCCAGACAGCCCAGCGCGATCATCACCACGCTGAGGATCGGGATCGGCAGCCACGCCAGCTGCCAGATGTCGAACGTCATCCCGATGGTCAACAGGGCGAACAAGCCGCCGATGGTCAGCACGAGTGCGTCGGTGCGGTCGTGTTTCATGGGTGCTCCTGCGTTCGACGTTCTGCGTTCGCTCACCGGTCCACCGCCGCGGTCGCGGGCTGCGCAACGGCCGTGGACTGGTCGGGTTCGTACAGCTGTGCGAGCTTGTCCGCGTCGGCCGGCTTGGCGGTGACGTAGGACAGCGCGATGAACAGGACTGTGCTGAACGCGATGACGACACCGCCGAGGTAGAAGTAGTCCGGCAGGGTCAGCCAGCCCTGGCTGGTGGCGACCGTGATGACCAGGTTGCCGAGCAGCGAGACGACGATCGTCACCGTGGTCGCGACCGCGGTGGCCCGCCGCCAGAACAGGCCGAGCGCCAGCGGTCCGAGGATCGCCGCGCCGAACGCGGCCCAGCCGATCGCGCCGAGCAGGAAGATGACCTGCGACAGATACAACGCGAACAGCAACGCGGCGAGCACGACGCCGACGCTGGCCACCCGGTTCCACAGCAGTTCCCGGCGCACCACGCGGCCGAGCGAGCCGGTCAGGTCACGCACCGCGGATGCGGCGCCGATGGTGATGAAGCTGCTGGCGCTGGACATGATCGCAGCGAGCAGGCCGACCAGCGCGATGCCGGCGACCACGGGATGGGTGAAGGCGTCCAGGAAGACCGTCGCGGTGTTGTCGATGTTGTCCAGCGGCTCCGCCCGACCCTGGATCGTCATGGCCCGCATGCTCAGGCCGACACCGAGGGAGAACAGCGTGGTCACCGCATAGGAAATCCCGGCGACGGCCGCGCCCCACTTGAGTTCCTTCTCGTCCTTGAGCATCAGGAACTTGGTCACCAGCTGGGGCTGACCGGCGGCGCCGAACAGGATCATCACCGCGAAGCCGACGATGAACACCGCGGGCATCGAGCCGTCCGCGCTGAGCAGCGTCGGGTCCTCCTGCCAGATGCTGTCCAGCATGTTGCGCCAGCCGCCTGCTTCGTTGACGGCGTAGAAGAACAGCCCGACCGAGATGACGATCATCAGCAGGCCCTGGATGAGGTCGGTCCACACCGCGGCGAGCATGCCGCCGGCCACCGTGTACGCGGCCACGATCGCCGAACCGATCCACGCGCCGGTGGCGGGAGACGTCCCGGTCAGCAGGCTGATGATCACGCCGGTGGCGGTGACCTGTGCGGTCATGTAGGAGATCGAGCCGATCAGCATCGCCACCGACATCGTCACGTGCGCGGATTTCGACTGGTAGCGCGCCTTGATCAGGTCGGGCACCGAGTAGATCTGGTGTTTGCGCGCCGCGCGGTGCAGTCGGGTGCCGAGCAGGAACCACGCGACCGCGAAACCGAGCGGGATGAACAGCGCCGAGCCGATCAGCGCCTGCGGGCCCCAGTCGTAGGTCGTGCCGGTGGAGCCGACCATGCCCCAGCCGGACTGGATCGAGGAGAACGACGCGATCGCCATGACCAGAAAGCCCAGCGTCTGGCCTGCGACCAGGAACTCCTTCGCGGACGAGGTTTTTCGCTTCGCCCACCAGCCGATCGCCACCATGAGGGCGAAGTAGCCGATGATGATCGCGATGACCAAAGGTTCCATCTCGATCTCCTCCAGGAGATGACGGGGTGACGGTGCGATCAGGACGTGCTGTCCTGGTCCCCCTCGTAGGCAGGCCCCGCACCGAGCGGGGCGTAGTTCATCTGGGCGGTGAAGCCGCCGTCCACGGGCAGCACGACACCAGTGACGTGTCGGGCCAGCGGGCCGGCGAGGTAGAGCACGGCGTCCGCCACGTCGGCGGCGGATCCGTCGAAACCGAGCGGCACCATGGCCTCGGCTTGGCGTAGGAAGGTCTGGTCGGCGTAGTAGCCCTCGGTCATCGGGGTGCGGATCGTTCCCGGCGCCACCGCGTTGACGCGGATCTTGTCCGGGCCGAGGTCGTGCGCCAGGTTCCTGGTCAACCCGACCAGGCCGTGCTTGGACGCCGTGTAGGCCGGGCGGTTGGCCATGCCGGTCAGTCCGGCGATGGACGCGATGTTCACCACCGCCGCGCCCTGGGCTGCACGCAGCAGCGGCAACGCGGCCTGGATGCACAGAAACGGTCCGGTCAGGTTCACCGCGAGTACCCGCTGCCAGGTCTCCGGTGCGAGCGTCGCCAGCGGCTCGATCTCCCGGATCCCCGCGGTGTTGACCAGGATGTCGAGCTTCGGCACCCGGCCGGCGAGCTCGTCGAACGCTGCGCGCACCGAGTCGGCGTCGGAGACGTCCACCGCGATGGTGTGCTCGCCCTCCCCGCGGAGGTCCATGCCGACCACCGAGGCGCCGGCAGCTTCCAGCGCCGCGGTGATCGCGGTACCGAAACCGCCGTCAGCGCCGACCACGACGGCATGACGGCCGTGCAGCGACAGCGCCTCCACAGGGGCCCTCATTGGCTTACCTCCGTACCGGTTCGCGCCGTTTGGTATGCCAAACAGCGGCAAGTGCCGGTAGAGATTAGGCGAAAGTTGCCGTTTTGTATACCGTCAAGGTTTATGAGATGTTGATACCTGCCGCGAGCGGGAGGGAGCACCGGGGATGACCGAGGTCCAGGCCTCGTCGGAGGTCTACCGGCAATTGCGGGACCGGATCGTGCGGTGGCAGTACCCGCCGGGCACTCCCCTGCGCGAAGCGCACCTCGCGGAGGACCTCGGTGTCAGTCGCACGCCGGTGCGCGAGGCCTTGCAGCGGTTACGCCTCGAGGGCTTGGTGGTGGCGCGCGGCGCACGCGGCGTGGAGGTGCCGCGCTGGACGCCCGAGGAGCTGGAGGAGACCTACCGGCTGCGGGCACACGTGGAGTCGTGGGCAGGCGCACTGGCCGCTCGCCGGGCAGACCGCCTGGACCTGCCGAAACTGCACGACCTCGCCGACAAGATGACCGAGCTCTGGGAGAGCGGGAACGCCGATCCGGACGAACTGGCGGCGCTCAACCTGGAGTTCCACAACACCGTGCTGGTGAACGTGGGCAGCGAGCGACTGCTGCGCATGATGTCCAACGTCGTCATCCTGCCGCTGCTGTACCGGGTCTTCCACGTCATGACCGAGACGGAGATCGACTCGACGCTGCGCGAACACCACACGCTGCTACTGGCGTTCGAGGAGCGCGACCCCGAGTGGGCGGCATCCGTGACCAGGTCGCATGTCCTTGGTGCGCTGGCCGCACTGTCCCGCAGCGGGGTTGCCGACGAGACGCCGAAACGGAAACGGTCGTCCCGCGCACGGCCGGACGCCGGCGGGCCGTTCCCGGTGCCGTACGACCCCGCCGCGCAAGGCTGACGGTTCAGTCCCAGGTCAGCGCGATCTTCCCCGCCGTGCGGCCCCGTTCGGCCACCGCGTGCGCCTGTTGGACTCGGCTCATCGGGTAGACGTCGGCGAGCTCGACCCGGAGCCGGCCCGCGGTGTACAGCTCGGTGATGCTGCGCAGCGCGGCGTGATCCGGTTCGACCAGCATCGCCGCAGGTCGGACGCCTCGCTCGCGGGCTCGCGGCACGAAGTCCGGATGCACGTTGGAGACGACCAGAGTGACGATCGTGCCGCCCGGCCGCATGGTGGAGACGCTGCGCGGGCCGTGTTCACCGCCGATCGTGTCCAGCACGATGTCGATGTCGGTCGCCTTCTCGGTGAAGTCCTCCGAGGTGTAGTCGATCATCTCGTCGGCGCCCAGCGACCGGACGAAGTCGTGCTTGGCGGCGCTGGCCGTGCCGATGACGTAGGCACCCTTGGCCTTGGCGATCTGGACGGCCATGTGCCCGACACCGCCGGCGGCGGCATGCACGAGTACTCGGTCGCCCTCCGACACGTTGCCGATGTCGACCAACGCCTGCCACGCGGTCAACGACACCAACGGCAGCGCACCCGCGTGCGGCACGTCGATCTCCGCAGGACGCCGGACGAAACGCCGCGGCGCACTGACGACGTATTCGGCGTAAGCGCCGGCTCGACCGGGGTACGGCAGCATCCCCAGCACCGGATCACCCGGCTGGAACAGCGCCACGCCGAGCCCGACCTCCTCGACCACTCCTGCGACGTCCCAGCCGAGGGTGAACGGGGGCCGGCCCAGGAAGCCGCCGTTGGCGCGGTGCTTGAAGTCCGTCGGGTTCACGCTGGTCGCTTCCACGCGGACCAGCATCTCGGCCGGCCCGGGGGACGGACGGGGAAGTTCGACCTGCTCGAGAACCTCGGGCCCGCCGAGCTTCTGCTGGCTGACCGCACGCATCGTCGGCTGTGTCATGCCGACCCACGCTAGTGCAGAATTCGCCGTCAGTCGGCGTTGGCGTCGGCGCAGCGGGATTCGCGGTCAGTTGGCGTTGGCGGCCGCGCAACCCCCGCCGCCACAGGCACAGCCACCGCACCCGCGGGCGGGCTCGGGTTCGGGAACCGCAGCGGCCGCCCTGCTGCCCAGCACGCCACCGCCGTAGACCAGCCCGAGAACGGCCACCACGCCGATGACCGTCGCGATGACCGCGCCGGTCACGGTCGGCATCGCCAACGCAGCCAGCCCGGAAGCCACGCCGAGTGCGCCTGCGCCCATCGTGGGCAGCGCGGCGACGCGGTTGCCCACCGCGAAGGCTTCGTCGCTGCGCAGGGTGGCCGCCGTGCGCAAGCCCGCCCCGGTGTCCCGGGACAACTTGCCGCGCCAGCCGAGAAACCCGCCGATGCCGACGAGCACACCGGCGACGAGCGGGATCAATGCCAGTACCAGCTGCACAGGTCGAGGATACGCACACCAGGCCGAAGGCCGTGCGCTCGCGGGTGCGCGCGATGAGGCGCGTCACCTCCGCACACCGCGGCAACGGCGGCCCGCGCGATATTTCTGCTGACAGGACCGATACGATGGGGACATGAGCACGGCTCACCTGCTTCTTAGCCGGCCGCGCTGACCGCAGTAGTGGTCCAGCGCGGCGAACCCCTCATGCCTGAAGGCTGAGGGGTTGTCTCGTCTTTAGGCGCGTACGCAGGTGATCGCAGGCAGAAAGGCATGAGTCGATGAGTGAAGCGACCGGTGAGCAGACGCAGGACGTCCCGCCCTTCCGCTACACGGCCGAGCTGGCGAACGAGATCGAACGTCGCTGGCAGGACCGGTGGGAGCAGGAAGGCACGTACCACGCGCCCAACCCGGTCGGAGATCTTGCCGACGGCGAGGTGCCGAAGGACAAGCTGTTCGTGCAGGACATGTTCCCCTACCCGTCCGGCAAGGGCCTGCACGTCGGGCACCCGCTGGGCTATCTGGGCAGCGACACGTTCGCGCGCTTCCAGCGCATGCTGGGCCGCAACGTGCTGCACGCGCTGGGCTTCGACGCGTTCGGCCTGCCTGCCGAGCAGTACGCGGTGCAGACCGGCACCCACCCGCGGGTGACCACCGAGCAGAACATCGCGATCATGAAGCGCCAGCTGCGGGCCCTGGGCCTGGGGCACGACCCGCGGCGGTCGTTCGCCACCACGGACCCGGAGTACTACCGCTGGACCCAGTGGATCTTCCTGCAGATCTACAACGCCTGGTACGACAAGTCCGTCGAGCGTGCCCGGCCGATCTCGGAGCTGATCGAACAGTTCCGCTCCGGTGAGCGCAGCACGCCGGACGGCCGCCCGTGGGACGAGCTGAGCCGTGCCGAGCAGCAGGAGATCCTGGCCGACTACCGGCTGGTGTACCAGAGCGAGGCGCCGGTGAACTGGTGCCCCGGCCTGGGCACCGTGGTGGCCAACGAGGAGGTCACCCCGGACGGCCGCAGCGACCGCGGCAACTTCCCGGTGTTCCGCAAGAACCTGAAGCAGTGGATGATGCGGATCACCGCGTACGCCGACCGCCTGATCGACGACCTGGACCGGCTGGACTGGCCGGAGAAGGTCAAGACGATGCAGCGCAACTGGATCGGCCGGTCGCACGGCGCGAACGTGCACTTCCGCGCGGGTGAGCACACCATCGAGGTGTTCACCACCCGGCCGGACACGCTGTTCGGTGCCACCTACATGGCGCTGGCCCCGGAGCACCCGCTGGTCGACGAGCTGACCGCGGACGAGTGGCCGGAAGGCACCGACGAGCGCTGGACCGGTGGCGCGGAGACCCCGGCCAAGGCCGTCGCCGAGTACCGGTTGCGCACGTCGCAGCGGTCCGAGCTGGACCGGCAGGAGGCCAAGGAGAAGACCGGTGTGTTCACCGGCGCCTACGCCACCAACCCGGTCAACGGCGAGCAGATCCCGGTCTTCATCGCCGACTACGTGCTGATGGGCTACGGCACCGGCGCGATCATGGCGGTGCCGGGCCAGGACACCCGTGACTGGGAGTTCGCGGAGAAGTTCGGCCTGCCCATCATCCGCACCGTGCAGCCGCCGAGCGACGACTTCGAGGGCCCGTTCCTGGACGACGGCCCGGCCATCAACTCGGCCAACGACAGCGGCCTGGACATCAACGGCCTGGGCGTGGAAGAGGCCAAGAAGGCGGTCATCGCGTGGCTGGAGAGCAACGGCCACGGCGAGGGCACGGTGCAGTACAAGCTGCGCGACTGGCTGTTCGCCCGGCAGCGGTACTGGGGTGAGCCGTTCCCGATCGTCTACGACGTGGAAGGCATCGCCTACCCGCTGCCGGAGAGCATGCTGCCGGTCGAGCTGCCCGAGGTGGACGAGTACTCGCCGACCACGTTCGACCCGGAGGACGCCGACTCCGAGCCGTCGCCGCCGCTGGCGAAGGCGACCGATTGGGTCGAGGTCGAGTTGGACCTGGGTGACGGCCCGCGGCCGTACCGGCGCGACACCAACGTCATGCCGCAGTGGGCGGGTTCATGCTGGTACCAGCTGCGCTACGTGGACCCGACCAACGACAAGCAGCTGGTCGACCCGGAGAACGAGCGGTACTGGATGGGCCCGCGGCCGGAGATCCACGGCCCGCACGATCCGGGCGGTCTGGACCTGTACATCGGCGGTGTCGAGCACGCGGTGCTGCACCTGCTGTACGCCCGCTTCTGGCACAAGGTGCTGTACGACCTGGGCCACGTCAGCTCGGAGGAGCCGTACCGCAGGCTGTTCAACCAGGGCTACATCCAGGCCTACGCCTACCGTGACGCGCGCGGTTCGGTCGTCCCCGCCGACGAGGTCGAGGAGCGTGACGGGAAGTTCTTCTACAACGGCGAAGAGGTCTTCCAGGAATACGGGAAGATGGGCAAGAGCCTGAAGAACATCGTCACGCCGGACGAGATGTTCGAGCGGTTCGGCGCCGACACCTTCCGGTTCTACGAGATGTCCATGGGCCCGTTCGCCGACTCGCGGCCGTGGTCGACCAAGGACGTGGTCGGGGCGCACCGCTTCCTGCAGCGGCTGTGGCGGCTGATCGTCGACGAGTCGACCGGCGAGGTGCGGGTCACCGAGGACGAGCCGACCACGGAAGACCTGCGTGCACTGCACAAGGCGATCGCCGGTGTCCGGGAGGACTACGACGGGCTGCGGTTCAACACCGCGGGCGCGAAGCTGATCGAGCTGTGCAACTACCTGACCAAGCACTACGGCGCCAAGGGCACGCCGCGCGCGTTGGCCGAACCGTTGGTGCTGATGCTGGCGCCGCTGTGCCCGCACATCTGTGAGGAGCTGTGGAGCAAGCTGGGCCACGACACGTCGCTGGTGCACGGCCCGTTCCCGGAGGCCGACGAGCAGTACCTGGTCGATGGCACGGTCGAGTACCCGATCCAGGTCAACGGCAAGGTGCGCTCGCGGATGACCGTGCCGGCGGATGCGTCGGAGGATCAGCTGAAGGAAGCGGCGCTGGCCGACGAGAAGATCGCCGCGCTGCTGGAGGGCCAGGAGCCGCGCAAGGTGATCGTGGTTCCGGGCAGGTTGGTCAACGTCGTGAAGTAGGAGGCCGAGGCGCCACCGGCGCCGGTCGCTCGGGGGGCTGTGCGACCGACGCCGGCGACTCGGCCTGGGCCCGTGGGCCCAGTCAATGCGGACGTGTCCGGCACGCCCGCAAGCCTGCGATGGCTTCGACGGACCAGGATGGTAGACCGTTCCTCGCCCGATCGTGTGATCTCACGCAACCTGTCGGACTGCTGCTGTGCATTGTTGCACTTGTTGCGTGATTCGTGCCGAATGAACGTCGGCACGGGCCGGAGGTATTCCCGGTCGCGAACGCGCGAGCGGGACGGTCGTCGCGGTGCGGGCCGGCGCCGGCTCGTGCGTTTCGCGGGCACTCGCCGCGCTGGGGGCGGCCCCGGCTCGTCCTGCTCCACGGGCGCTTACCCGTGCCGGCCTGCGCTCGACGCGCCCTGCTCAGCGGGCGCTGTGCCAAGGTGTGAGGTATGCGCAATGGCCTGGTTGTGGTGGGTTCGGCGAACGTCGACCTGATCGTTCCGGTCGACCGTCATCCGCGTCCCGGAGAAACCGTCCTGGGTGGTGACACAGTCATCGCGCCGGGCGGAAAAGGCGCCAACACCGCGGTCGCTGCCGCCCGCGCGGGCGTCGCTGGTGTGCCGGTCGCGCTGCTCGGAGCGGTGGGGTCGGACGCCAATGGCGACCTGCTGCTCAGGTCGCTGACCGACGCAGGAGTGGACACGTCGTGGGTGGCGCGCACGGACGGCCCGAGCGGCGCCGCCTACATCGCGGTGAACCGGGAGGGCGAGAACTCGATCGTGGTGTCGCCGGGCGCCAATGCCCGGGTGGACATCGCGATGGTCGACCGCGCGGCTGACGCCATTCGCGCTGCCGCGGTCTTGTTCGCCGTGCTCGAGGTTCCGCTTTCGACGGTCGAGCACGCCGTGCGGCTCGCGGCCGATACGGGCGTCAGGGTCGTGGTCAATGCGTCGCCGGTCGCCGACTTGTCCGAGTCGACGCTACGGGCCCTCGACCCGCTCATCGTCAACCAGCACGAGGCGGCCGCACTGTTGTCCGATCAGCACACTCACCTGCAGGGCCCAGAACTCGCCAAGGCGCTCAGGGAGCTCGGGCCGCGGTCCGTGGTGGTGACGCTCGGCGCGGACGGTGCCGTGGTGGCCGACGCTGACGGTGTCACGACGATCCCCGCGCCCAAGGTCGAGGTTGTGGACACGACGGGTGCCGGCGACGCTTTCGCAGGGACGCTGTGCAGCCACCTGGCGGCCGGCTGGTCGCTACGGGGAGCCACTGGCGAGGCCGTAATCAGGGCGGCGGAGGTCGTCACCCGGCAAGGCGCTCAGCCCTAGCTCGGGCGCCCCTCGGATCCCGCACGGTACTCCGCAGACGCCGACCTGAAGTCGCGTGCCGTCCGCCGTTGACAACGCAGACCTGTCAGCAGCGCCGACCTTAAGACGCCCAGGCGGTCCTCAGCACCGCCACCCGCGCATGTGCCCGCGCGGTGAGTCGAACCAACCACGCTTGGGGAACCGGATCACCAGCTGTCCGCCGTGCACCCGCCCGGTCACGATGATGCGCGGGTTGCCCGGCCGTCCGGTGGTGTGCGTGCGGTCCTCGATCGAACCGAACTTCACCTCGGTGATCCCGTTGGTGTCCACCGCACCGCTCTCGGGAATGGTCAGCATGACGTTGCCCCACTTGCAGTCCAGCTCGAGGTGGACCACGTCCGACTCGAACTCCGCCTCGGAGAAGTCCAGCCGGGTGTTGCCGTACTTGTTGCGGGCCAGCACGTACTGCGGCACGAACCACGGGCCCACCCGCGTCAGGTTCGCGTAGCTGCCGACCAACTCCAGCCGCTCGGACGGCCGCACCTGCTGGCCGGGGTTCGCCACCCCGGGGCGCGCGCCGGGCATCGGGGCTGCAGGGTGAGTCAGGCCGGGCAGGTCGGACAGGACCACGTTGAGCTGCCCTCTGGTGGTCGCCGAGTACGCGATGTCGGTGCGCTCGGTGAACTCGTCCAGGTCGATCAACCCGCGGCCGATGGCCTTCTGCAGCAGCTGGACCACGTGCTCGCGTTCTTCGTCGGACACCCGGTAGTCGCGCGGGTGAACAGTCGTGCCGTCAGCGCTCATACTCCCGAGGCTAGGCCTCGGCGGGCTCCGGCGAATCCGGGGAATTCCCGGATTCTCGCTGGTCCTTGATCATCGACTTCGCCCCGGCGTTGAGCACCGCGAGCAACGGGACGGCCAGCAACGCGCCTGCGATCCCGGAGACGATCAGGCCACCGGTGATGGCCAGGATGACCGCGAGCGGGTGCAGCTTCACCGCGCGCCCGAGCAGGATCGGCTGCAGCACGTGGCCCTCCAGCTGCATCACCGCGGTGACGATGGCCAGCAGGACGAGCGCCTTGATCCAGCCGACCGACACCAGCGCGATGAGCACGGCCACACCGCCCGCCACCACGGCACCGATGATCGGGATGAACGCGCCGATGAAGACCAAGGTGGCCAGCGGGACGACCAGCGGCACGCCCAGGATCCACAGCCCGATACCGACCGCGACCCCGTCGACCACGGCAACGATCATGGTCGCCCGCACGTAGCTGATCAGCGATGCGAACCCTTCCTGGCCGGCGTTGTCCACCAGCTGGCGGGCCGGCTTGGGCACCGCGCGGAGCACGAACGCCCAGATGTGTTCGCCGTGCACCAGGAAGAAGATCAGGATGAACACCGTCAGCAGGAAGCCGGTGAGGAACTCGCCGACCGCGGTCGCCGTGGTCAGCGCGCTCGTGGTGATCGAGGCCTGGTTCTCCTCGATCAAGGTGAACATCTGGTCGATGAACTTGCTGATGTCGGTCGAGCGCAGGTGCAGCGGTCCCTCGATCAACCAGCGGCGAGCTTCGTCCAGGCTCCGGCTCAACTGCTGCTGCAGAGCGGGCAGGCCGTCGGAGAACTGGATGATCACGAACGTCATCAGTCCGCCGAGCACGGCGAGCCCGGCGACCACCGTGATGGCCGTGGCGACGCCGCGCGGCAGCCGGGCCTTGTGCGTGAGCAGGTTGACCGGCGGAATCATCAACGCGGACAACAGCAGGCCGATGGCCAACGTGGTCGCCAGCACGGAGAATTCGCCGATCAGCCAGATCACCACGCCGAGCGCGCCCGCGATGACCAACAGCCGCCACGAGTAGGCGGCAGCGATGCGCACGCCGACGGGCACGTACGGCGTCACGTCCTCCGGAGGCGGGGAAAGGTTCTCCGGAGGCACGACCTTGGTGCCGGGCTTGGTGCGCCCTTCTGGCTTCTCGCCGGGGCTGTCCGGATCTTGCTGCACGGACTCCTCGGAGTTGGTCACCGCCTCACCGTATCCGGTTCCACCGACGGTAGGAACGTTAACCTCAACGCGTGCCCGGCCGGGTCGCCTTGAGTCCTCGCCGGAGTGAATGTGCCGAAAACCGACAGTCAATTTTTCGAAATAATCAGCACGAACGTGTGATCATGCTCGGTATCGTCGGCAAAATTGCCCCGAGAAATATCCGCGCTCCGCCCTCGGTATTAGCCAGGCGAGATGTCCCGAGTTGTCCGAAATGGACTCACGTTGATCGACTCACAGGCGCTCTTCCAGCGCAAACATCACTCGGACGGGCATTCCCCAACAGTGTGATCTCGGCTGGACCCGCGCGTCGTGCCGTGTTTAGGTTGCCGCTGTTCGAACAGAATCAGCGCGGAAACCGCGACTGCTTCGAACTGGTTTCCGAGCAATAAGCACCTGCGATTTCCGTCGTCCGGCGGGTAGGGAGTACGACCAATGCGCAAGAACCTGATTCGTCTCGGTGCCGCCTTCGGCATTGCGGCCGGCATGGCCGCCACCAGCTCCGCGATCGCGAGCGCGGCGGAGGCCGACGTGCCCCCGTTCCCGAGCGTGACCGAGCAGCAGGAGATCTTCATCGAGGGTGGCAAGAACCTGGGCACGGGCGCCGCTCAGCTGGTGTCCGGCGCCTACCTGGGCGTGCCGGCCTCGGTGATCGACGCTGTCGAGGAGGCAGGCAACTACCTGGGCGGCTGAGGCGGCCTGGCAATGAGTGCACGCAAGGGCGGGATCGAGGCTTCGGTCCCGCCCTTGCGCTGTCTCGACGGCCTTGCGCGCTCGAGCTGGCCCGATCACACACGGTCATGTCCAGTTGCACAGAGTGTTTGTCACACGATCGGGGACAGTGCGCGTGGCTGGCGTGCCAACCAGCGGCCCACTTGAGAGGCTCGAGATAGCGCAACTTATAGTGTTCGAACAGACACGCAGGGCAACCAAATCGGCATCCCCGGTAGCGGGGCCCGAGCGCGCCCCGTCCCCGACCGAACCCCGACAAGCCCCGATCCGATCGAAGGTAGTGACGCTGCACCGTGGCTGATTCCGGCTCGCAGACTCCCCAGCGCAAGCGGCGCTGGTGGGTACGTGCTGCCGTCGTGGCCGGCGGTGTGCTTGCCGGAAGCCTCACGGCCTGGGCGTTGGCGGCGGGTGGCGCCCAAGCCGCTCCCGTCGACGACGAGCCGCTGAGCAAGGCCCAGCAGGTGGGCGAGCACTTCCGTGCCGAGGTGCACAAGGCGGCGAAGAAGCTGTCCCAACTGCCGCGCAAGGCCGCCGAGTCGGTGCACGAAGCGGTGCAGCGCACCGCCGAGGAGGCGGAGAAGGTGCTGCGCGGCGCTCACCGCGCCGACGAGAAGCAGGCCGAGCAGCAGCCCGAGCGCAGCGAGCAGCCTGCCGACGAGCAGAAGGATTCCGAGCGGTCGGCACACGCCAAGCTGCCGTCGTTCGGTGACCTGCCCGCGCTGAGTGACCTGCCGTCGCTGGACGACCTGCCCGGGTTGCTTGCGGGCGTGCTGCACGGCGGCCACCACGGCAAGCCGCAGCGGCCGGAGATGCCGTCGATGCCGGGGTGCGCGGAGCGCTTCCGGCTGTGGTGCGAGCACTTCCCGCAATGGTTCGGCCACTCCGAGCCGGATCAGCTCGTGCCGGTGCCCGAGCTGCCGGGTGAGCAGGAGCTCCCGCTGGTGCCGACCGCCCCCGCCGCGGTCGTGCCGTCGGTGACGACGGCGGCCGCGTCCGAGGACGAGGCCGTTCCCACCCTGACCTACGTGGCCGAGCAGGAGCAGCGCTCGACCACCCAGGCCGACAGCGCCGAGCGCGTCGGCGAAGGACTCGTCGCGCACGACGAGTCCGCTGACCAAGACTTCCCGGGCGACGACGAGGACCGCACCCCACTGGGGGCGCCCGGGCAGCCCGCCGCGACGGCACCGGGTAACGGTTCCGCGCAGGCGGGGCACGCGGACGGATCGCCGATGGCGATCACCGCACCTGTGGCGGCGATTGCCGCCAGTGGCGTCACGCAGACGCTGCGTCGTTTCATCCCGGGTTCGAACCGCCCCGGCGGTCAGCCCGGTGTCACCCCTGACTGAGGTTTTCCCGCGGCCGTACGGCGCCGTGCGGACGATCGCTGTGCCCTGACAGCTCGCCCGCGCCGTGACGGCCTCTTCCCTGCTGCCCGTGTGGCGGCACCTCCCTGCGGCCCGGCAGCACCCCGATGTGCCGGCCGCATCCAGGACAACCTCACACCACCAAGGAGAAGGATCATCACCATGCAGAACTGGGCGAAGCGTGGCCTACAGACCGCGCTGGTCACCGGCGGGCTGCTGATGCTGGGTACCGGCATCGCGTCGGCCGAGGAGAACGTCAACCCGGACAAGCCGGCCAGCCCGCTGGACGTCTCGCTGACCGTGCCGGTCAAGGTCGGCAACAACGCGGTCGGCACGCCGTTCGGGCAGAAGAACCTCCCCGAGATCGACAAGACCATCAGCACCAAGCCGATCACCGACAAGCTCAAGGGCGCAGCGGCCAAGCTGAACGGTGCCAAGCTCCCCGGCGCCGAGCGCGTGCAGAAGGCGACCGAGAAGGCCACCAAGGCGGCCGAAGCGGTGCAGCAGAAGGCGTCCGACGCTGCGCCTGCCGAGGCGAAGAAGGCTGCCTCGGAAGCGAAGAAGGCCACCGGCAGCAAGGCGGCCGCCGAGGGTGAGGTGTTCCGCGGTAACCGCGGCAGCCTCGACATCGTCGTGCCGATCCAGATCGCCAACAACGCGATCGCGCTGCTCGGCGACGCCGAGGTGACCGGCGGCGACAGCCAGCAGTCCTACGAGGGCGGCGAGGGCGTCGTCACCAACGGTTCCGGCGGCGCGCTGGCGGGCAACGTGGTCGACGTCGACTACGTGCTGCCGATCCAGATCGCCAACAACGCCGGCGGCATCGGCGGCAACGCCACCTCCACCGGCAACAGCGCCACGCAGGACGTCAAGACCGGTGGCGACTCGGCCACCGACGGCTCCGGCGGTGCGCTGTCCGGCAACATCATCGCCCCGCAGGGCGCCACGCCGATCCAGATCAACAACAACGCGGCGGTGCTCGGCGGCATCGGCAAGACCAGCGACAACACCAGCGAGGTCAAGGCGCACAGCGGCGGTTCGCTGCTGTCCAACGGCGCCGACGGTGTGCTGGCGGGCAACGTGGCCGGTGTCCCGGTCGCGCTCCCGGTCGAGGTGAACAACTCGGCGCTGTCCGGCCTGGGCATCGCCGACAGCACGGGCAACGCCAACACCGCAGAGGCACAGGGCGGCGACACCCGGCACGGCAGCCGCACCATGAAGACCTACGCGGAGACCAACGGTGACGGTGGCGTGGCTTCCGGCACCCTGATTCAGCCGCAGGTGGCCAGCGACGCCAACGTGAACGGCCTGGCCGGTGCGCTGGGCGGCATCTCGGCCGCGGGCGTCGGCGAAGCGCGTAGCACCACGTCCAACAGCAGCACCACGTCGTCGCAGGCCGGTGGCTACTCGAACACCTCGGCCGTGGGTGGCGTGCTGAGCGGCACGGTCGCGGACGCTCCGGTGGCGTTCCCGGTCGAGGCCTACTGCGCTGCGGCGGGCGCGATCGGCAAGGCCGCGGCCGACTGCGAGAACGAGACCACGGCCAACGCGGGCCGCGAGACGTTCACCGACGGCACCGACTCGGTGCTGGGTGGCAACACCGCGACCGCTCCGCTCGGCGGCACGATCGAGGCGTTCGGCCTGTCCGCTTCGGCCGTCGGGACCGCGGACTCCACGGCCACCGAGGACAAGGAGATCAAGGCGGGCGGCTACAACGGCTCGCGCGGTGACGGCTCCACCGGTGGCGGCAACATCATCCAGACCCCGGTCGCCACGCCGATCGAGGTCTTCGGCGGCGCCGCTTCGCTGGCGGGCAACAGCACCGCCGAGGCGGAGGAGACCAAGACGGTCAGCTCCGGTGGCGACGGCAACACCGAGGACGACGACGCGGTCCTGGCTTCCAACGTGGTCGCGACCCCGATCGCCCAGCCGCTGCAGGCGTTCGGCATCGGTGCGGCAGGCATCGGCCAGGCGCACGGCCAGGCGACCGCGGAGACCGACACCACGGCCGGTGGCGACTACACCGGCTCGGGCAAGGGCGCGGTCGGCTCGGGCAACATCGTGCAGGTGGCCAGCTCGGCCCCGGCCCAGCTGTTCGGCCTGTCCGCCGCGGGCGGTGGCATCAGCACCGGTGCGGCCGACAACACCAGCTCGTCGGCTGCGGGTGGCACCAACACCACCAGCGGTGCCGAGGGTGTCGCGTCCGGCAACGTCGGCGCGGTGACCAACTCGCTGCCCGCGCAGGTGCACGGGCTGGCCGGTGCGCTGGTCGGTGACGCCGACGCGATGTCGATGAACGTGACCGACTCGATGGCTGGTGGCGACACCACCGCCGACGGCACGGGCAGCTCGCTCGGCGGCAACGTGGTCAACGCTCCGATCGGCGGCGCGGCCGGTGTGTTCGGCTCCGCGGCTTCGGTGATCGGGTTCGCCGACGGCGGCTCGGTCAACGACGTGGTGAGCGGCAGCGGCGGCAACGTCGACACCAGCGGTGCCGGTGGCTCGCTGGCGGGCAACGTGCTGTCGGCGCAGGCTCTGCCGGTCGCCGAGGTGTTCGGCACCGCGGCCACCGTGGGCGGCTTCGCCACCGGTGCGGGCGAGAACACCACGGACGTCGTCTCCGGTGGGGACATCGCCACCTCCGGCACCGAAGGTCACCTGAGCGGCAACATCTTCGACGTTCCCGCCGCGGCGATCGCCGAGGTGTTCGGCAGCGCGGTCGCGGTGGGCGGCGAGGCCGTCGGTGCGGGTGACAACGTCACCGTCGGCTCGGTCGGCGGCACGATCGACACCGACGCGATCGGCCACCAGCTGCCGGTCGGCGTGCTGGTCCAGGTGTACAACTTCGGCGCCGACCTGCTCGGCCAGGCGACCGGTGTGGCCACCAACGTGACCGACGTCGAGGTCGGTGACAACGGCACGCTGCACCAGCTGGTGCTGGACGGCTCCGAGCTGCCTGCCACCGAGCTGCCGAGCCTGAACGGCCTGCCGATCCCGGCTGCCGCGCAGCAGCGTTCGGACGTTCCGGACGTCACCCAGGTGCTGCCGAAGATCACCGACATCACCGAGCTGCCCGAGGTGACGCAGCTGCCCGAGGTCACCGAGCTGCCGGACGCCGACGCCCTGCCGGTGCAGGTCGGCCTGCCCGAGGTGGCGGCTCCGCTGCCTGCTCCCGCGGTTCCGGCCATGCCCAAGGCTGAGCCCGTGGCTGCCAAGCAGACCGGTCTGCGTGGCCTGTGGGCCAAGCTGTCCGGTGCGCTGTCCGGTCAGAACATGACCATCCAGGGCTGATCCAGCCCGATCCTTCTCACGGCCCCTCCTCGCGGCGAACGCGAGGAGGGGCCGCTGCGTGTATGGATCGATGGGTACTGATGACACGGATGCTTCTGCTGGGTGGTTCACGTGTGCGCCGGCCGCGCAGCGCTGTCCGTGCGGATATCGTGATCGCAGTCGCGATCCGGGGAGGGAAGCATGACGGACGTCGACGCCGAGAGCGCGGTCGAACGAACCCTCGGTCACCTGCGACAGGTGGATGCTCCCCCGGAGCCGCGCGGAGACGGGCCGCTGACGCTGGCCGATCTGTACCAAACGCATCGGATGCGGCTGGTCCGGCTGGCCATCCTGCTGGTGGACGAGCCGGCCACCGCGGAGGACGTGGTGCAGGAAGCGTTCGCCGGGCTGCATCGCAACTGGGGGAAGCTACGGGATGCCGCGGCGGCCGTCGGCTATCTGCGCACCGCTGTGGTCAACGGCTCCCGCAGCGTCCTGCGGCGGCGCAAGACGGCCCGGGAGTACGTGCCGCCGCATGCGGTCAATGCCCGTTCCGCCGAGTCGCTGGCGATGCTGTCGACCGAGCATCAAGCGGTGGTGGAGGCACTCGGCAAGCTGCCACCGCGGCAGCGGGAGGTGCTGGTGCTGCGGTACTACGGCGGGCTCAGCGAGCAGGAGATCGCCGAGGCGGCGGGGATCTCCAAGGGAACGGTGAAGTCCACCGCTAGCCGGGGCTTGGAAGCCTTGCAGCGCGCGATGCAGCAGTTGGAGCGGGCGAAACGGTGACTGCTGGGGTGCGGCACGCCGGCAATACGCCTGCGGACCGGCTTGGATGGGCGGGATGCGCTGACGACACGGCGACTGCTCGGCAGCCTGCGGAAGCGGGACGTGGCGACCGATCGGCACCGAGCGCGGATGGGACCCGATGACGGAACGTGACAGCGAGCGACTGATCGCGGACGCGCTGAAAGCAAAAGCTGGTCAAACCGGCGGTAACCGCTTTGCCTCCGCATCGTCGGACGACGCGACCGATCGACTACCCACCGTGACAGGCGGTGAATCACAGAGCGTGCATAACCCTTACGGGGTAGACGGCGGGGGAAACGTCGACGCAAGGTGGATCTTGCTGCTAGCGGCCGCGCTCGGGCTTGCGACCGGCGCTGTGGTGGGACTACTCACCGTGCTGTAGTATCTCCGTCGAGGATTGGCAAATCCCTCGAATGTACTAATCGTAACGAACGACTTCGTTCGCTAAGATGGCGGTGCATTCACTCTTGTGTGTTACACGACCCTAGTCCCCGGTCACTTTCAGTAACACTTTTCTGTCGTCCTGGACCCCGGCGACGCCCTGTTTGACTTAGTGCTCGTAAGGGGTTCAGATGTCCAGTTCCATCGCGGCGTCCCCGCTGTTCGGCATGCACCAGGGTCTGCTGGCGGGCCGGGGTGAACGGCAAGAGGTTGCCACCAAGACCGATCCGTACGCGGAGCTGGTCGAGGCGGCCAAGGCCGGTGACGAATGGGCGATCGAGCGATTGATCGCGCAGCTCAGGCCACTGATCGTGCGGTACTGCCGAGCGCGCATCGGCCGGGCGGTGAGCACGTTCGCCTCCGCCGACGACGTCGCGCAGGACGTGTGTATCGCCGTGTTGACCTCGCTCAACTCGTATCGGTCGACTGGTGCCAGCTTCCTGGGGTTCGTCTACGGCATCGCCACGCACAAGATCATGGACTTCCATCGCAAGTACGCCAGGGAGCGGTCGACTCCGGTCGCCGACATCCCGGACGTGGTGACCACGGCGGCGGAGCCGGAACGCAGGCTCCTGCACAACGAGCTGGGCGAGCAAGTGGGCGCGCTGCTGGCCGAACTGTCCGACACGCAACGAGACGTCCTGACCCTGCGCCTCGTTGTCGGCCTGTCGGTGGCGGAGACCGCGGAGGCCACGTCGATGTCGCTCGGTGCGGTTCGTGTCTGCCAGCATCGCGCGCTGGCCAAGCTGCGCAAGATGCTCGCCGAACGCCAGGTGTCCGTGCAGTTGTGAGCGCCTCGGCGTGGGTCGACCGTGCTGAATGACCTGCGGCCGTCTCGGGTAGCGTGAAGCCCCGTGGACCTCGCGTTGCCTGTCGTCAATGGTGCTGCCAAAGCGTCACTGCTGCCGGAGTGGCTGGACCCGGAGAAGCTGCTCCAGGGTTTGACGCCGACCGTCATCGCCGTGTTGTGCGCGATCCTGTTCGCCGAGAGCAGCATCTTCCCCGTCCTGCCCGGCGACTCGCTGCTGTTCACCGCGGGACTGTTCGTGGCGACCGGGGCGATCGACGCGCCGTTGTGGCTGGTCTGCACGCTGGCCACGGTCGCGGCGATCATCGGCAACGTGGTCGGGTTCAGCATCGGCTGGAAGGTCGGCCCTGCGCTGTTCAAGCCCGACTCGCGGTTCTTCAAGCCGCAGTACGTGGACAAGACGCACGCGTTCCTGGACAAGCACGGCGCGAAGGCCGTCGTGCTCGCGCGCTTCGTGCCGTTCGTGCGGACGTTCATCACGTGGATCGCCGGCGTCGGCCGGATGAGCCCGCGCAAGTACTTCACCTACACCGTGCTGGGCGGCATCCTGTGGGCCGCCGGGTTGATCGTGCTCGGTTACCTGCTCGGTGACATCTCGTTCATTCGGGACAACATCGACGCGATGGCGATCCTGATCGTGCTGGTCTCGGTGCTGCCGATCGCCATCGAGTACCTGCGGTCCCGCCGCAAGAAGAAGCTTGCCGCCGGGCAGGAAGCCGGCGAGCAGGCCGACGAGCCGGTCACACCGCAGGCCGACGGCTGACGAAGCCCTGCTTCGCCGCATCGAGCGAGTGCCCAGCTGGCCGTGAATGGGGGCGGATGAGCTCCCGGTGGCTGGGCGAGGCTGATCTACGCCGAACGGACCTCTGGCCGCCGGCGTTCGGGTGTGCCTGCTCACACATCAGTTAATTGACTTGCTCAACTAACTTCCGGGGTGGATAGTTGTATGCGGAAATTAGTTGGTTGATGCAAGCAAATCTGTGAGGCGCGCAACTATGACCGGCACAGCCACGCAAGCGGACCGGACGGCAACCACCGACTCGGCGGCGTCGGCCGAGCAGTCGACGCAGCCGCCTGCCCGAAATGCGAAGGCCGAACAGCTGGGTGATGTGTTCAGCCGGTTGATGCGCGTCCTCACCAAGGCCAAGTCGCGCATGTCGCAGTTGGCGCCTGGGGTCGAGCCGAGCGCCTATCCCACGCTCGCCCTGCTCACCCGCGAAGGACCGATCCGCGCCTCGGGGATCGCGGAGCGGCTGCACGCCGACATCTCGACGATCAGCAGGCAGACATCGGCGCTGGTACAGGCCGGCCTGATCGAGCGGCAGGCCGATCCGAACGACGGGCGGGCCTGCCTGCTGGCCCTCACCGACGCCGGCCACGAGGCGCACGAGCACGTACGCGCCGTGCGTAACGAGTGGCTGGCGAAGACCTTGGCGAACTGGTCCGACGAAGACATCGACCAGCTCGTCACATTGCTCGGCCGGCTCAGCGACGACGTCGTGCACCAGCTCGCCGTCGTCGACGCCGCCCACCCAACACAGTACGAACCCGAGGAAACTGCATGAGCACGAGTTCCACCGAAGCGCCGCCACCAGCGGCGCAACCGTCAGCGGACGACCACCCGCTGTTGACCCACAAGCAGATCGTCACGATCTTGTCCGGCCTGATGATGGGCATGCTGCTGGCAGCGCTGGACCAGACGATCGTCAGCACCGCGATCCGCACCATCGCCGATGACTTGAACGGTCTGAGCCTGCAGGCGTGGGCGACCACGGCGTACCTGATCACCGCGACGATCACCACACCGATCTACGGCAAGCTTTCCGACATCTACGGGCGTAAGCCGCTGTATCTGACGGCCATCACGCTGTTCTTGATCGGATCCCTGGCCTGTACGTTCGCCACCTCCATGTACGAGCTGGCGATCTACCGGGCCGTGCAAGGGCTCGGTGCCGGTGGCCTGATGTCCCTGGCCATGACGATCGTCGGCGACATCATCCCGCCGCGGCGGCGCGCCAAGTATTCCGGCTACATGATGAGCGTCTGGGGCGTCTCCAGCATCCTCGGTCCGGTGCTCGGCGGCCTGTTCGCCGGCATGGACACCTTCGTCGGGCTGGACGGCTGGCGCTGGGTGTTCCTGGTGAACCTGCCGGTCGGCATCGTCGCCATGGTCGTGGTGACCAAGGTGCTCAACGTGCCGCACCAACCGCGCAAGCAGCGCATCGACTGGTGGGGCGCGGCGACCCTGACCGTGTTCCTGGTGCCGTTGCTGATCCTGGCGGAGCAGGGACGGGAGTGGGGCTGGACGTCGACCACGGCGCTGACCTGCATCGCCGTGGGGCTGGCCAGCTTGGTCGCGTTCATCCTGGTCCAGCGGCGGATGGGCGATGCGGGCCTGATCCCGCTGCGCCTGTTCCGCAACAAGACGTTCACCGTCGCGCTGATCGCCGGGGCGATCCTCGGTGTGGCGATGTTCGGCTCGATCATGCTGATCCCGCAGTACCTGCAGATCGTGCAGGGCTACACGCCGACCGAGGCCGGTCTGCTGTCGCTGCCCATGATGCTCGGCATGATGACGTCGACGCTGGTGGTCGGGCGTCTCACCCAGAAGACCGGACGGTACAAGATCTTCCCGATCGTGGGCACCGCGCTGGTCGGCCTTGCCGGTCTGCTGTTCGCCCAGATCGAGTGGAACAGCCCGCTCTGGCACGCGCTGGTGCTGATGGCGATGGTCGGCCTCGGCCTCGGTTCGTGCATGCAGACGCTGATGATCGCGGTGCAGAACGCGGGTCCGCGGTCCGACATGGGAGTGTCGACCGCGTCGGCGACCCTGTTCCGGCAGGTCGGCGGCACCCTCGGTGTCGCGGTGTTCCTGTCGATCCTGTTCAGCACGTTGACCGACAACATCCGGCAGGCGTTCGTCTCGCTCGGGGTCTCGCCGTCGGCGATGCCCAAGGGCGTCAACGTGATGGCGGACTCGTCGTTCTTGCAGGAGATCCCGTTGGAGCAGGCCAAACCGTTCCTGATCGGTTTCACCGAGTCGATCAACACGGTGTTCTACGTCGCCTCCGGTGTCGCGCTGCTGGCGACCGTGGTGCTGCTGTTCCTGAAGGAGATCCCACTGGCGGACGGCAAGCCGCAGGCGGACGACAAGCAAGCCGAGCTGGCCGCGGCGGCAGCGGGGTGACGCTCGAGGTAACGCAGAGCCGTACGCCACTGACTCTTCGGATGAAGGCCAGTGGCGTACGGCACTGTGTGCCCCTGGCCTCTTCCACCCTCACCCGATCGACGTAGGCTGACCCATCGTGCAGGAATTGAGCTGGCTGGCGCAGGCAGGACCGACCCTGGTGTGGGTCGTCGTGCTGTCTTTCGTCTTCGTGGAATGCGCCTTGATCGTCGGACTGTTCCTGCCCGGGGACACTCTGCTGTTCGCCGCCGGGGTGATCCTTGCCGAGCACGACGCGGTGGAGAGCGCCTGGTGGTTGTCCCTGGTGGCGCTGGGCGTGGCCATCGTGGCCAACCATGTCGGGTATCTCATCGGGCACAAGGTGGGCACCAGGTTCGTCGCCCGGCGCGGCGGAAAGATCCTGAACCGGCAGAACCTGGACCGGGCGCGCGACTTCCTCAACCGGCGCGGATTGTTCGCCATCATCCTGGCCAGGTGGCTGCCGTGGGTGCGCACGCTGGCGCCGTTGATCGCCGGGGCGGCGTCCATGGACCGGCGACGTTTTCTGCTCGCCACCAGCATCGGCGCCGTGCTGTGGGTGCCGACGCTGGTGCTGGTCGGCTACTACGGCTCCGGCCTGTTGGATGACGTGCCGTGGCTGCAGGACCTGGTGCTGTGGGGCATGGTCGTCTGCGTGACGGCAGGCACCGTGTGGGGCCTGTGGAAGTACCGGCAGGAGATCTCCAAACCCGTGGAGGACGAGCGCACCGCGGCCTGAGGTGTCAGGCTGCGTCCAGTCGCGCCGCTGCCTCCACGGCCATCCAACCGCTCAGCTGTACCGACAGGTCACGGCAAGCGTCCGACGGCGGTGTGCTCACGGGCTTTGCCCAGTCCGGTCCGAACAGCGGGCCGCCGCGCATGTGAGCGGCGTTCTTCCAGCAGGCTTCCGCCGACGCTCGGACCAGCTCCGCGGCCTCGGCGTTCGGCAGGCGGAGGGCGGCGTCGGCCAGGTAGCGGACCAAAATGCCGGAGAACAGGCCGCCGTCGCCACCGCCGTGACCGCGCAGCACACCCCCTGGCGCCAGGTGCCTGGCCACGGCTTCGATGGTTCGCTGCGCGTTCTCGCGCCAACCCAGTTCGACGCAAGCGCCGAGGTAGACGCCTTGGCAGTAGGTGTAGATCCGCCGGGAGAGCATCGGTTCGCGGCCGTCGCGGTAAACGGCGAGGCCGTCGAACACCAGGCCGGTCGCGGGATCGACGAGGTGTTCGGTCATCCACTCGGTGATCGCTTCGGCACGGTCTCGCTCCCCGAGCCTGGCGTGCAGGATGGCCGCCGGGCCGTTGGCCGGAGCGTTCTTGTACTCGCTGCCGCGGCGCCAGCGGATCCCTCCCCCGACGGTGTCGGACCAGGCGTCCCACAGTTGGGCGGAGAGCCGCTGCAGGGCACGGCGGGTGTTCATACCGGTGACCGTGCCTGCTCGGTGCAACGCCAGGGCGAGCCAGGCCATGTCGTCGTAGTAGTTGTTCACCCAGCGCAGGCGGTTGCGCAGCCACACACCGCGGGCCAGTTGCCGGACGGCTCGGGCTCGGTGGGGAGTCGGGTCGCGTAGCTGGGCGTCGACGAGGCAATCCAGCAGGTGTGCTTGCCACCAGTAGTTCCAACGGTGGTGCAACCGGTGCCGGAGCGTCGGCGGCCAGGCGTCGAGGCCCAAGCGGGTGCCGGGCAGCAGCCAGAGCGGCCGCACATGCCTGCAGAGGACCGCCGCTTCGGCTTCGGCTGCCTGCTCGACCACGTTTCGCAGGCTAATGCGGGTTGGTGAGTTCCGCGCTCCGCGGGTTGGTTCAGGTCGATGGGGTCCGCGCTTCGCAGGCTGGTGAATTTCGCCTGGTCACCAGGCTTTGCTCAGGTCGGCGTGCTGGCGGATCCAGGTGTGCATGACGATGCCTGCCGCTACCCCGGCGTTGATCGAGCGTGTCGACCCGAACTGCGCGATGGAGATGTGTATCCCGGCCGCCTGCTGCGCTTCCCGCGACAGCCCGGGGCCCTCTTGCCCGAACAGCAGCAGCGCGTGGCGAGGAAGTTCGCACTCCTCCAGGCGCTCGGCGCCAGGGGTGTTGTCCACCGCGACCACGGTCAGTCCGTGTTCGTCGGCGAACGACCGCAGCGCGGCGATGTCCGGGTGGTGCTGCAGGTGCTGGTACCGGTCGGTCACCATCGCGCCGCGCCTGTTCCACCGGCGGCGGCCCACGATGTGCACCGCTTGCGCGGCGAAGGCGTTGGCGGTGCGGACCACCGTGCCGATGTTGTGGTCGTGCTGGAAGTTCTCGATGGCCACGTGGAACGGATGCCGACGGCGATCCAGGTCGGCCACGATGGCTTCGCGCTTCCAGTACCGGTACTTCTCGACCACGTTGCGCCGGTCACCGTGCTCGAGGAGCTCCGGGTCGTAGTGTTCCTCGGTCGGCCACGGACCCTCCCACGGCCCGACGCCGACCTCGCCGCGGGCCGTCCACTCGGTGGGTCCGGGCTCGTCGGTCACGACAGTCCCAAGTCGCCGAGGCCGAGCAGCGAGCGATACTCCAATCCGCGGGCCTCGATGGCTTCGCGCGCCCCGGTGTCCCGGTCCACGATGGTCGCGACGCCGACCACGGTGGCGGAGGCTTCCTCCAGCGCGTCGACCGCGGTGAGGACGCTGCCGCCGGTGGTGGAGGTGTCTTCGACGGCAAGCACGCGCTGGCCGGCGACATCGATGCCTTCGATGCGGCGTTGCAGGCCGTGCTGCTTGCTCTCCTTGCGCACCACGAACGCGTCGAGCACGACGCCGTCGGCCGCGGCGGAGTGCAGCATCGCGGTGGCCACCGGGTCCGCGCCCAGGGTCAGGCCGCCCGCGGCGACGTAGTCCCAGTCGGCGGTCAGCTGGCGCATGAGCTTGCCGATCAGCGGGGCGGCGGCGTGGTGCAGCGTCGCGCGGCGCAGGTCGACGTAGTAGTCGGCTTCCTTGCCCGAGGCCAGCGTGACCTTGCCGTGGACGACGGCGAGTTCGGTGATCAGCCGGGCCAGCCGGGCGCGCTCGGTGCTGTCGACGGGAGGTGTGGTTGAGCGGGAAGACGTCACGGATCTGAGCCTACGAGCCCGCACGCCGAACGCGGTGTGGCGGGGCCGATGGGAGTGGCGAGGACCGCGTCCTCGCACGGTGCATGCGCGCGGCCAGTAAAGGTGGGGCGGCCCTGTGTGCGGGCGGCCGGTGAACGTGGGGCGCGGCCGGTAGAGCCCTTCGTGCGGCCTTCGCGGGCGGGCTGCACTCACGTACGGCCGCGCTGGGCCGCCACCTTCGCCCCCACCCAGCGCCGCGCGGGTGGCGGGAGCAGCCGGACCAGCCCCAGCAACGCCTTCCAGCGCTTGCCCGGCACCGACACCCCCTTGCCTCGGTCGAGGTCCGCCAGGCACTCTCGCACGACCCGTTCGGCGGTGAGCCACATCATGCGCGGGCCGCGGTCGGCGCTGTCGCCCGCGCGGTCGTGGAACTCGGTGTGCGTGAAGCCCGGGGCCAGCGCGAGCACCCGCACGCCGCGCCCTGCCACGGACGCCGCAAGGCCTTCCGAGAACGCCGTCACCCACGCCTTGGTCGCGCCGTAGGCCGCCCCGGAGGCCGGGAAGAACCCCGCGAAGCTCGACACGTTGATGATCGAACCGGAACCCCGCTCGAGCATCCCGGGCAGCGCGGCGCGCGTCAGCCGCAGCACGGCGGTGACGTTGACTTCGAGCTGCTCGGTGAGGCGCTCGGCGGAGACTTCGGTGAACGAGCCGTTGAGGCCGAACCCCGCGTTGTTCACCAGCAGGTCGACCGGGTTCTCCTGCAGCCACTGCTCGACTTCGCGGCGCTGGTCCGCATCCCCGAGGTCCGCGGGCAGGACGTGGGCCGCTACGCCATGTGCTCCGCGCAGCTGCGCGGCAACGGCCTCCAGACGCTCACGGGTACGGGCGACCAGAACGACGTCGTAGCCGCGGGCGGCGAGTTGCTTGGCGAACTCGGCGCCGAGTCCGGCGCTGGCACCGGTGATCAAGGCGGTCGGCATGGCGTCAGCTTAACCGGCAAGATCACCGCAGGCCGGGCTTCGCGGAGCACCGGCCGCGATCATGCATCCGGCCCCGCTCGATCATCGCCGGCAGCGCGGCCGGAGCCCGACCTCCCGCAGCGACCTGCGTACTCGGTCGGCGGCGGGAACGTCCCGACGCCCGGCTCGGCGTCACGGCCTCACAGCGGTCCGTGCGGCTTCTCGTGCAGCGGGTCCACGTGCCGGACACCTTCCGGCGGGTCCTGCCACACGTGCTTGCCCATCGCCGTGCCGTCCTCACCGGGGTCGACGATGTCGGCGATGTCGCCGAGGTCGCGCAACAATCGCTCCAACCGCGTCGGCCCGGCGTTCGGCGAGACCGCCGCCAGCACCCAGTCCTTCTCCAACCACAGCACGCTCACGTCGCCACCGAGCTCGTCGGCGTGCGCGATGAGCTCCTGCGACAGGTGCTCCTTGGCCTGCTCCACGTTGTCGGTGAAGGCATACCGCTGGCCGGCGGGGCCGAGCAGCTCCGGCATCTCCACCCGCTGGAACGGCACCGACGCCAACCACAGCTCGAGCAGCACCGGGAACGGCTCGCCGCAGCGCACGGCAACCACCGTCGCCGGGATCTGCCGATCCGCCTCGATGTCGAACACGTACACCGTGCGGCGGCCTTCGCTGGTGAACGTCGAACCGGCCACCACGTTGACCGCCGCTTCGGCGCCGTAGTACCCCATCGCGCCCTCGGTCCAGTGGCTGACCATCCGGGCGTCCTCGTCGGCGAACTTCCAGCCGCGCAGGTCTGCCCAGCGCAGCCGCTCACGATGCCGGGAGCCTTCCCGCGACTTGTCGATCGCAAGCAGGCTCAGGCCGGCGACCAGGGCGATGAACGCGATCAGGAACCAAACCCAGGCAGGCACGTCAGCAGCCTATCGCCACTTCGAGGTCAACTCGCCCGAGTGACGACGAGCGTGTCGGCCGCCGGATCGTCCGAAACGTCGACTCGCACGGTGTCACCGTCGCGGATGTCCCCGGACAGCAGAGCCTTGGCCAACTGATCGCCGATCGCCGATTGCACCAAACGGCGCAACGGCCGTGCCCCGTAGATCGGGTCGTAGCCGCTGACCGCCAGCCACTCGCGCGCCGCGGGCGTGACGTCCAGCGTCAGCCGCCGCTGCGCCAGCCGCTCGCTCAGCCGCTCGACCTGGATGTCCACGATGGACCCGAGCTGCTCGGTGTCCAGCGAGTGGAACACCACGATGTCGTCCAGCCGGTTGAGGAACTCCGGCTTGAAGTGCTGCCGCACCACGGACATCACGGCGTCCTTGCGGCCCCGGTCGTCCAGCGTCGGGTCGGCGATGGCCTGCGAGCCCAGGTTCGACGTCAGCACCACGATGGTGTTGCGGAAGTCGACCGTGCGGCCTTGACCGTCGGTCAGCCTGCCGTCGTCGAGTACCTGCAGCAGGACGTCGAAGACATCCGGGTGTGCCTTCTCCACCTCGTCGAGCAGCACCACGGAGTACGGACGCCGCCGCACCGTCTCGGTGAGCTGACCGCCCTGGTCGTAGCCGACGTAGCCGGGCGGGGCACCGACCAGCCGCGCGACCGAGTGCTTCTCCGAGTACTCGCTCATGTCGATGCGGGTGAGCGCGCGCTCGTCGTCGAACAGGAACTCGGCGAGCGCCTTGGCCAGCTCGGTCTTGCCGACACCGGTCGGGCCGAGGAACAAGAACGAGCCGGTGGGCCGGTCCGGGTCGGACACCCCGGCGCGCGAGCGCCGGACGGCGTCCGAGACCGCTTGCACGGCCTCGTGCTGGCCGATGACCCGCTTGCCGAGCTCGGCCTCCATCCGCAGCAGCTTGCCGGTCTCGCCCTCCAGCAGCCTGCCCGCCGGGATGCCGGTCCACGCCGACACCACGTCCGCCACGTCGTCCGGGCCGACCTCCTCCTTGAGCATCACCGGCTGCTTGTCCCCGCTCGCCTCGGAGGCCGCTGCCAGCTCCTTCTCCAGCGCCGGGATCTTGCCGTAGCGCAGCTCGGCGGCCCGGCCGAGATCGGCGTCGCGCTCCGCCCGGTCGGCTTCCCCGCGCAGCTGCTCCAGCTGCTCCTTCAAGTCGCGGATCCGGTCGATCGAGGCCTTCTCGTTCTGCCAGCGGGTGGTCAGCGCGGACAGCTCCTCACGCTTCTCCGCCAGCTCGGCACGCAACGCGGCCAGGCGCTCGCGGGAGGCCTCGTCCTCCTCCTTCTCCAGCGCCATCTCCTCGATCTCCAGCCGGCGCACTGCCCGCTCGACCTCGTCGACCTCCACCGGGCGGGAGTCGATCTCCATCCGCAGCCTGCTGGCCGCCTCGTCGACCAGGTCGATCGCCTTGTCCGGCAGGAAGCGGGCGGAGATGTACCGGTCGGACAGCGTCGCCGCGGCCACCAGCGCCCCGTCGGTGATGCGCACACCGTGGTGCACCTCGTAGCGCTCCTTGAGGCCGCGCAGGATGCCGACGGTGTCCTCCACCGACGGCTCGCCGACCAGCACCTGCTGGAAGCGGCGCTCCAACGCGGCATCCTTCTCGATGTGGTCGCGGTACTCGTCCAGCGTGGTGGCGCCGACCATGCGCAGCTCGCCGCGCGCCAGCATCGGCTTGATCATGTTGCCCGCGTCCATCGAGCTCTCGCCCGTGGTGCCCGCACCGACGATGGTGTGCAGCTCGTCGATGAACGTGATGACCTGGCCCGCCGACTCGGTGATCTCCTTCAGTACCGCCTTGAGCCGCTCCTCGAACTCACCGCGGTACTTCGCGCCTGCGACCATCGAGCCGACGTCCAGTGCGACGACCCGCTTGCCGCGCAGCGACTCCGGCACGTCGCCGGCCACGATGCGCTGTGCGAGGCCTTCCACGATGGCCGTCTTGCCGACGCCCGGCTCACCGATCAGCACCGGGTTGTTCTTGGTGCGGCGGGACAGCACCTGCACCACGCGGCGGATCTCCGCGTCACGCCCGATCACCGGGTCGAGCTCGCCCTTGCGGGCCCGCTCGGTCAGATCGACGCCGTACTTCTCCAACGCCTGGTAAGTGCCCTCCGGGTCGGGCGAGGTGACCCGCGCCGACCCGCGCACCTTGGTGAAGGCGTCCCGCAGCGCTTCCGGCGTCGCGTTGTGTCGTTTGAGCAGGTCCGCCACCTGGCCGCCCTCGGAGGCCAGTCCGACCAGCAGGTGCTCGGTGGAGACGTACTCGTCGCCCAGCTCGGTGGCCAGCTGTTGAGCCTTGGTCAGCGACTTCACCGCGTAGCTGTCGAACGACGGGGCCGACACGGTCGCCCCGGTGGCCGTGGGCAGCGAGCGCGTGATCGGCTCCAGCTCGGCGTGCACCTGCTTCGGATCCGCGCCCACCGCGGTCAGCAGCGGGCCCGCCAGCCCGTCCCCCTGCGCCAGCAGCGCGCCGAGCAGGTGCGCGGGCGTGATGTCCGGATTGCCCGCGACCGTCGCCGCCTGGGCCGCCGACGAGATCGCCTGCTGCGTCTTCGTTGTCGGGTTGAACGCGTCCATCCCTGCCTTCTCTTGTGCGTTCTGGTCAAGTCCTTGTCGGCGCTGCTCCGAGCAGCGCTCTCAACTGCTCAACGTCGGCAAAGTTGAGTGAGTTCCACTCAACTTTCGTAGCGGTAGGCTCGGTGCATGGCAACAGCGATCATCACAGGTGCGGCCTCGGGCATCGGGGAGGCTCTGGCCGACAAGCTGGTTGCCCGCGGCGACACCGTCTACGTCGCCGACATCGACGCCGACGGGGCCGCCGAGGTCGCCGACCGCCTCGGCTCCAGGGCGATCGCCCGCAAGCTCGACGTCACCGACGCGGCAGCCGTGCAGGCGCTGGTCGACGAGGTCGACGCCGAGCACGGGCTGGACCTGATGGTGAACAACGCGGGCATCGCGGTGGGCGGCGAATTCACCGAGTTCGGGCTCGAGCACTGGAATCGCACCATCGACGTGAACCTGCGCGGCGTCATCCACGGTGTGCACGCCGCCTACCCCAAGATGAAGGCCCGCGGTCGAGGTCAGATCCTCAACACCGCGTCGCTCGCCGGTCTGGTGTCCAGTCCGCTCAGTGGGCCGTACTCGGCGACGAAGCACGCTGTTGTCGCGCTGAGCCTGTCCTTGCGTCCTGAGGCCGCCCTGCACGGCGTGCGGGTGAGCGTGCTGTGTCCCGGGGTCATCGACACTCCGATCTTCGAGCGGGCCAACGACGGGCTGCCGCAAACCGCCGCGGGAGCCAACGCCCGGTCCTTGTTCCATCAGATGGCGACGTTGCTTCAGGGTGGGAAGTTCTACCCGCCGGAGCGGCTGGCGGCCGACGCGGTGCGCGGGCTGGAGACCAACGCGCCGGTGATCGTCGCCCCGCTCGGCGCTCGCCTGCTGTGGTGGCTGGATCGGACCTCCCCGTCGCGCGTGCGGGACATCATCAGCCGGTTGGGATTCCGGCGAATCAAGCAGCGGCTCGGGGTGTGAGTTCGGCAAGCCTTCCGGGGCGAAATACACCCGATCGAGTGCATGCTCCGGGGTGGCTCGGTCACGATGCACACTCAACTGATCACACGCCGGAACAGCGTGATCATCTGATTACTCTCGTGGATGCGCCAGTCGGGTCTTTCCGCTGCTAGATGGGAGTTTTTCGGTACGCCACCGGCTACTGTGCTTGCCAAGGTGGACGCACCTTCCCCGCCGTCTGTGACCGCCTCGCGCCGAGCGCGGTGAGACCCATCCCCGGAGATTGATGAGCACCGACGATGTGAGCCCTGTGCCGCGGACCGCCGCGCCGCGGGAAGCACCGCCGGCGGTCACCGCGATGGTGCGGCTCATTTCCGACACCTGGCGGCAAGCTGCGCCGTACCTGCCGGAGATGTCGAAGACGTTCTACGGCTTGTTGTTCACCTTGGCGCCGGACGTGCGCGAGATGTTCCCGGTCAACGTCGAGGTCCGGCGGGGCAAGCTGATGCGCGCCATCGCTCGGGTGGTGCAGATGGTCGACCGGCCGGGCGACCTCGTGCCGTTCCTCACCCAACTCGGCCGCGACTACCGCAAGTACGACGTGGAGAGCAGGCATTACGAGGCGATCGGCACGGCCATGCTGGCCGCGCTGCGGGAGCAGCTGGGCCCGGCGTGGACGCCCGAGGTGGAGCGTGCGTGGGCCGAGGGGTACACGATCGTCGCGCGCTCGATGCAGGAAGCCGCGGCGTCCGACCCGAGCCCGGCGCGGCTGTCCGCCACGGTGACCGATCACCGCAGGCTGAGCTGGGACCTCGCGATGGTGCGGGTGGAGCCGGAAGCGCGGCTGCCCTACCGCGCGGGGCAGTACGTCAGCATCGAGATTCCGCAGCGACCCCGGCTGTGGCGCTACTACTCCCCGGCCAACGCGCCACGCCCGGACGGGTCGCTGGAGTTCCACGTGCGGGCGGTCGACGGTGGCTGGGTGAGCAGGGCGATCGTCAGCCACACACAGCCGGGCGACGTGTGGCAGATCGGCCCCCCGTTGGGCCGGTTGAGCGTGGACCGCGAGTCGGGCCGAGACGTGCTGATGATCGCCGGCGGCACCGGGCTGGCTCCGCTACGCGCGTTGCTGGACGAGTTGGCGCGCTGGGGCAAGAACCCGAACGTCACGCTGTTCTTCGGCGGGCGGACGGTCGACGACTTGTATGTGCTGGACGACCTGCACCGGCTGGCGTCGTCGAATCCGTGGCTGCGCATCGTGCCGGTCGTCGAGCACGGCGAGGTGGCGGGCGCGGAGAAGGGCACGCTGGCCGAAGCGGTGACCCGCAGGGGTGCGTGGCCGAACCACGACATCCTGGTGTCCGGCTCGCCGCAGATGATCCGGACCACCGTGTCGCGGATGCTGGTTGCCGGGACGTCGTTGGATCAGATCGCCTACGACCCGTTCACCTTGGACTGACAAGCGGCCACGGGCGACGTGGTGTTGGCCTGCTTGCCCCGGCGCTCGGCCCGCACGCCGAAGTAGTCGCCACCCTTGCGCTTGACGTCGTCGGTTCCCCAGGCCTGGTCGGCGGCCACCGGTTGCATCGCGGGGATGTGCTTGCGGCAGTGGATGTAGGCCTCGTCGACCTCGACCAGCACCCAGCGCTCGGCCCGCCTGCCCCGGTTCTGCTCGACCGGAAGGTTCGGGAACTCGGCGCGCATGGCGTCGTCCTCGACGATCATGGCGCGGCCGTTGATGTGCAGGCCGATGCGATCCCGCACGAAGTCGATCAACAAGATCCCGACGTGCGGGTTCTCGCTGATGTTGCCCAGGCTGGCCAGCACGCCGTTGCCGCGGTACTCCGGGTAGGCCACGTGCTTGTCGTCCAGGACCTGGATGAAGCCGGGCGGGCCCGCGCGGAACGAGCAATCGGCCTCGCCGCGGGAATCGGCGGTGGCGATGAACGCCATATCCATCCGGCGGACGAACTCGATCATCGTCTCGTTCAGCCGGTCGGTCATCTGGTCGGAGTAGAACCGCTCGGCCCGGTCGCGGGTGTCGTAGGCGAGCTGCAGCAGGTGCTCGCCCGCCGAGCCGGGGAGGTCCTCGGGCTTGCCGCCGAGAGGGTCCTCCGGCGGCGGGACATTGGCGAACGCGGGCGGCCGGACGACGGGGAGTTGCTCGGTGGGGACTTCGTCGGCCGGGGGTTGATGGCGCGGGGATCGGTCGGGCGGGGAGGCGGCGTCGGGGGCGGGCCGTGGGGTGTCGGCCGAAGTCGGGGTGTCGGCCGAGTCGGCGTGCGGACCTGCGGTGGCCGGAGCGCTGGTCGGAGCGGGGCGGCGGACACCGTTGGCCGGGGTCGGGGTGCCGGTGGGGGTCGCGTGCGGGGTGCTGTTGGCCGGGGTCGGGGTCCCGTTGGCGGGGACCGGCGTGCCGTTGACCGCGGCCGGACCGGACTCGGCCTGCTCGGTCGGCGCCGTGGCCCCGGCTGCTTCATCGACCGGCGGACCTGTTCGGCCACCGGGCGACCCGGGCGGGGTAGGCGCAGACGACGCCTCGCCGGGTGGCTGAGTCTGCCGCTCGCGGGGATTCGGGGTCAGGTCCATCCGCGCCATACGGGCGAGCCGGAGCGAGTGTTTCACCGTCTGGTCCATGTGGGTCGGGGTCACAGGTCGGGGGCCCGGCTACTCTGACACGACCGGGCGACGGATCTCACGCGATCGTGAGGAAATTGCGCCATCTTCCGCAGTGTTGACACTCTCTGTCACGTCGCCTGCACGTGCGGCAGTTGCGCCAGTTGGCCCAAGAAACCCGCAGATATTTAGGCCAAAATCGATAATGCAACGACTTCAGCAGGCCCCCGCCCGCCACCCCGTGGAGTGATCCCGTCTTCCATGACTGCTAACGCTGTGCTCAACGAGTCCGCCTACCCGCCGGAGCAACATCTGGTCGACCCCGCGGGCGAACGCTTGGTCAAGATCATCAAATCCAGCTTCGCTCCGGTCGAACGCAAGGCCGACGAGATGGCGCAGCACTTCTACGCCGTGCTGTTCTCCGTCGCTCCGGATACCAGGGATCTGTTCCCGGTCAACATGCAGACCCAGCGCAGCAGGCTGTTCCGCGCGCTGGTGCACCTGGTGCAGATGGTCGACCGACCGCAAGAGCTGACACCGTTTCTGCGTCAGCTCGGCAAGGATCACCGCAAGTTCGGCGTACGTGACGAGCACTTCGACGCCCTCGGCGTGGCCCTGCGTGCCGCGGTGCGCAAGTTCACCACCGTCGAGTGGACCGACGAGGTCGACCAGGCCTGGGTGCAGGCCTACGAGATCATGGCCCGCACCATGCAGGAAGGCGCCGCGGACGACGACGCGCCCGCTTGGTGGGCCGGTCACGTGGTCGACCACGAGCGGATCGACTGGGACACCGCGATCATCCGGGTCCAGCCGGAGCCGCAGATGCAGTACGTCCCCGGCCAGTACGTCAGCATCGAGTCGCCGCACCGGCCGCGCTTGTGGCGGTACCTCTCCCCGGCGAACGCGCCGCGCGAGGACGGGCTGGTGGAGTTCCACGTGCGCGTCGTCCCGGACGGCTGGGTGAGCCGCGCGCTGGTCCGGCGGACCGCCCCCGGTGAGGTGTGGCGCCTCGGCGCGCCGATGGGCAACCTCTGGGTCAACCACAACGCGCAGCGCGACATCGTCATGATCGCCGGCGGCACCGGGGTGGCCCCGATGTGCTCGGTGATCGACGACCTCGCGCAGCGTGACCGCCAACCGTCCGTGACGCTGTTCTTCGGCGGCCGCAACGCCGACTCGCTCTACTTCTTGCCGCAATTACGGCAATGGGAGGCCGACCACCCGTGGCTGACGGTCGTCCCGGTCACCGAGGACGGCAGTGTCGAGGGCGGCAAGACGGGCACGCTCGCCGAAATCGTCCCCGCCTACGGCGGTGCTTGGCACAACCACGACGTGCTGGTCGCGGGTTCGCCGGGAATGATCCGGGCGACGGTGTCGCGCATGCTGGTCGCCGGAACCGCCTACGACCAGATCTCCTACGACTCGTTCACCACCGAGTAGACATCAGGTGAGCTGAGAGCGGCGTAGGCGAACGTGGAGGAACGTTCAGCCTCCCACTGAGAAGCTGAACGTCGCTGGTCGTGTCGGGCTACTGCGGCCCGCGCACAGCGTCGCAGCGGGGCACCCGCCGCTCAAAGGATTCGAGCCACGGCGAATCCAGCCGGCCCACGACAGCGCAGAGGCGCCGGAACAGTACGTCCCGGCGCCTGTGTGCGCAGAATGTCAGCGCCTCCGATGCCGAGGCTTCCAGATGACCAGTGCGGTCTCCTGGCGCATCGGCACCAGCTCCCTGCGGTAGCTCGCGTGCACCGCGGCCGCAGCCTGCTCGGCCGCCGCGTACGCCTGGGACAGCTCCTCGGTCAACGCCTTGACCTGGGCCTTCAGCTCGTCGATCTGGCCTTCCAGCTCGATGATCCGCTTGATGCCTGCGAGGTTGACGCCTTCTTCCTGGGACAGCCGCTGCACCTCGCGCAGCAACTCGATGTCCCGCGCGGAATACCGCCTGCCGCCGCCCGGAGTGCGCATCGGCGACACCAAGCCCTGCCGGTCGTACGCCCGCAACGTCTGTGCGTGCAGGCCGGCCAGCTCGGCTGCCACCGAGATCACGTACGTCTTCTCCTCACGCCCGCTCATGCTCGCTCCCGCAGCAACCTGGTGATCTCCGGACGCGGATCGTGCTTCGCGACCGCTTCGGCGTACTCCTCGAGCGCCTTCTTCGCCTTGCCGTTCAACGACGATGGCACGGCGACCTGCAGCGTCACCAGCAAGTCACCCGTCTGGCCGGATCGCTTGGTGATGCCCTTGCCGCGCACCCGCAGCACGCGACCGCTGTTGGTGCCCGGCGGCACCTTCACCGACACCTTGCCGTCCAGGGTCGGCACCGTGATGGTGGTGCCGAGGGCGAGCTCGGCGAAGTCCACCGGGACCGTGATGGTGAGGTTGTTGCCCGACCGGCCGAAGACCGGGTGCGGGGTGACGTGCACCTTCACGTACAGATCGCCCGCGGGTGCGCCACCGCGGCCCGGCTCGCCCTGCCCGGCCAGCCGGATGCGTTGCTCGTTGTCCACCCCCGGTGGGATGCGCACGGTCAGCGTGCGCGTCCGGGTGCTGACGCCTTCGCCTGCGCATTCCGGGCACGGGGTGTCGATGATCGCGCCCCGGCCACGGCAGTCCCGGCACGGTTCGGAGAACGCGAACGCGCCCTGGCTGGTGTTGATCAGGCCGGCGCCGCCACACGTCGGGCACATGCGCGGGTGGGTGCCGGGCGCGGCGCCCGTGCCTGCGCACGTGCCACACTTCGCCGGGGCGGACAGCCGCAACGGCACCGTCGCGCCGCGGACCGCTTCGACGAAATCGATGCGGATCTCCGTCTCCACGTCCGCCCCCCGCTGCGAGGCGGTCGCCGTGGACGGACCGCGCCGGTTGAACAGGTTGCCGAGCATGTCCCCGAGCCCGCCGAGGCCACTGCTGCCTCCGGCCCTGGCGGCGCCGAACAGGTCGCCGAAGTCGAAGCCGCCCGCTCCGCCGCCGGGGAAGTTGAAGCTGCCTCCGCCGCCGGAGCCGAACAGCGCCCGAGCCTCGTCGTACTCCTTGCGCTTCTTCGGGTCCGACAGCACGCCGTAGGCCTCGGAGACGGCCTTGAACCGCTGCTCGGCCTTGGCGTCACCGGGGTTGGCGTCGGGGTGGTACTCCCGCGCCAACTTGCGGTATGCGCGTTTGATCTCTTCTTGCGATGCGTCGGAGGAGACGCCCAGTTCGCGGTAGAAGTCCTTACCGATCCACTCCCGTGCACTCACCGGACGTCCCCTCCTTCCGCTCGTGTTGTCAGTTCTCCGTCGATGGTGGTTGTTCCGTCTGCTCGCCGCCGGCCTCCGGCTGCGCGGCGGATGGTTCCTCCTGCGGCGCCGGTTCGTGGTCGGTCACCGCGACCATGGCGTGCCGGAGCACCCGGTCGCCGAACCGGTAGCCGCGCCGCAGCACCGCCGTCACCGTCGGCTCCGTGACGTCCGGCGACGTCGAGTGCTGCACCGCTTCGTGGACCATCGGGTCGAACGTGTCGCCCTCGCTGCCGAACGACTCCAGGCCGACGCTCTGCAGCGTGCCGTGCAGCTTGTCGGCGACCGCCTTGAACGGACCGGTGAGGTCGCCGTGCGCCTCGGCCCGCTCCAGGTCGTCCAACAGCGGCAGCAGCTCGTTCAACACCGAGGCCTTGGCCGCGGCGACCACCGCGGCCCGGTCCCGCTCGACCCGCTTGCGGTAATTGGCGAAGTCGGCCGTGACCCGCTGCAGGTCGGCGGTGCGCTCCTCCAGCTGCTTCTGCAGATCGGCAGCGCCGCCGCCCTCGTCCGCCGGAGCGGAGGCCGGTGCGGAGCCTTCCGGCCGGCCGGCCTGCTGGTTCTGTTCACCAGCGGGCCGGGCCTCTTCGGCGGCTTCCCGCCGGACCTCGCCGGTTTCCGGGTCGATCTTGCGACGATCACGCACTATTACCCGTGGCTCCTCACCGTTGCCGTCGTTGTGCAGTTCGGTCACTTCTTCTCGTCCTCGTCGACGATCTCGGCGTCCACCACGTTGTCGTCACCGGCGTTCGCGGAGCCGGACGCGCCGGCACCGTCACCGGCCGCACCGGCACCCGCGGCGCCCGCAGCGGCCTGGGCGGCGTCAGTGTTGGCGTACAACGCCGTGCCCATCGCCTGCGACTCCTGGGACAGCTTCTCCATGGCCGTGCGGATGGCCGAGACGTCGCTGCCCTTGAGCGCCTCGTTGACCTCCTTGATGGCGTCGTTGACCTTGGTCTTGACGTCGTCCGGGAGCTTGTCCTCGTTCTCCTTGACGAACTTCTCGGTCTGGTACACCAGCGACTCGGCCTGGTTGCGGGTCTCGGCCTCCTCGCGCCGCCTGCGGTCTTCCTCCGCGTGCGCCTCGGCGTCCTTGATCATCCGGTCGATGTCCTCCTTCGGCAGGGCGGACCCACCGGTGATGGTCATCGACTGCTCCTTGTTGGTGCCCAGGTCCTTCGCCGTGACGTGCACGATGCCGTTGGCGTCGATGTCGAACGTGACCTCGATCTGCGGCACGCCACGCGGAGCGGGCGGGATGCCGGTCAGCTCGAACATGCCGAGCTTCTTGTTGTGCGCGGCGATCTCACGCTCACCCTGGAACACCTGGATCTGCACCGACGGCTGGTTGTCCTCGGCCGTGGAGAAGATCTCCGAGCGCTTGGTCGGGATCGTGGTGTTGCGCTCGATGAGCTTGGTGAACACGCCGCCCTTGGTCTCGATGCCCAGCGACAGCGGGGTGACGTCCAGCAGCAGGACGTCCTTCACCTCGCCCTTGAGCACACCGGCCTGCAGCGCCGCACCGACCGCGACGACCTCGTCCGGGTTCACGCCCTTGTTCGGCTCCTTGCCGCCGGTCAGCTCCTTGACCAGGTCGGCGACCGCAGGCATACGGGTGGAACCACCGACCAGCACGACGTGGTCGATGTCGCCGACCGAGATGCCCGCGTCCCGCAGCACGTTGTTGAACGGCTGGCGGGTGCGCTCCAGCAGGTCCGCGGTGATCTTCTGGAACTCGGCGCGGGACAGCGTCTCGTCCAGGAACAGCGGGTTCTTGTCCGCGTCCACGGTGATGTAGGGCAGGTTGATGTTGGCCGTGGACGAGCTGGACAGCTCGATCTTGGCCTTCTCCGCGGCTTCCCTGATGCGCTGCAGGGCCATCCGGTCCTTGGTCAGGTCGATGCCGTGCGAGGCCTTGAACTTGTCCACCAGCCAGTCGACGATCCGCTGGTCCCAGTCGTCACCACCCAGGTGGTTGTCACCGGAGGTGGCGCGCACCTCGACCACGCCGTCGCCCAGCTCCAGCAGCGAGACGTCGAACGTACCGCCACCGAGGTCGAAGACCAGGATGGTCTGTTCCTTCTCGCCCTTGTCCAGGCCGTAGGCCAGCGCGGCCGACGTCGGCTCGTTGATGATGCGCAGGACGTTCAGCCCGGCGATCTGGCCCGCCTCCTTGGTGGCCTGCCGCTGGGCGTCGGAGAAGTACGCGGGCACAGTGATGACCGCGTCGGTGACGTCCTCGCCCAGGTAGGCCTCGGCGTCCCGCTTCAGCTTCATCAGCACGCGGGCGGAGATCTCCTGCGGCGTGTACGCCTTGCCGTCGATCTCCTTCTTCCAGTCCTCGCCCATGTGCCGCTTGACCGACCGGATCGTGCGGTCGACGTTGGTGACCGCCTGGTTCTTGGCCGGCTGACCGGTGAGCACTTCGCCGTTCTTGGCGAACGCGACGATGGACGGGGTGGTGCGGGAACCTTCGGAGTTGGCGATGACCGTCGGCTCGCCACCCTCCAGGACAGCGACGACCGAGTTGGTCGTGCCGAGGTCGATGCCGACCGCTCGCGCCATGGGGTGTTCCTCCTGTGTGTCGTTCGTGGGTCTGTGGGGGTGTGACTTTCACCCTGAGCCCGACCGGCTCAAGTTTTCCGCGCCGCCGGTTTGTCGGCTCGGCGCAGACTTGAGTCTGCCACACTCAACCTTGCCGCCCGGACAACGAGTGGGACGTGCCGTGTGTTCCCGGCCCGGGCAGGCGATGTGACTCAGCTCGCGGGACGAACGACCACGTCGCCGGAATCGGTGGTCAGCTCGAGGCTATGGTCGGCGCCGGAGTTGTTGCCGATGCGGATGTCGCGGTTGCCGGAGTCGGTGTCGGCCTCCACTTGGTACTCGCCCGGCGGCACGACCACGTCGATGTTGCCGCTGTCGACGTCGGCGGTGACGTTGGCGGGTGCGGTGAGCACCACCGTGATGTCGCCGGAATTCGCGGTCAGGGTCAGGTCGGCGCCGAGTCCCGCACCGGTGATGTCGCCGGAGTTCGAGTCCACCGACAGCGGGCCCGCGATGTCCCGCAGCTTGGTGTCGCCGTTGTTGAGCTGGACCTCGCCGCCTGCGACGCCGATCAGCTCCAGGTTGCCGGAGTCCAGTTCACCCATCACCTTGGTGTCGCGCGGCACGATCACTTCGTAGTCGACCTCGCACCACCAGCCGCAGCCGTCCAGCTTCAGGATGCTGCCGTCGACCGAGTACGCCTGCGTGTCCGGGGCGTCGAACCGGTAGCGGAACCGCTCCTTGATCTGCACTGTCGACACGTCGTCGGCACGCACCATCACGTCACCCGAGTCGTTGTCGATCTCGACGGTGTCGATGCGGGCGGTGACCCGCTCGGTCGCCTCCGTCTGCGAAGTCCAGAACCAACCGGTGGCAAGTCCGACCGCCACGGCGATCAGTGCGATCCCGACGGCGAACTTGACGGTGCGTGACATGAATTGATCCCCTCGTGTGTCCTTACCTGGATCACGGTATGCCGCTTTCGCCGGTGCGGCATCGGGGAGAACCCCCAGGTTCGACCCTGGTTCCACTAACCTCGCAGACGCATGTGATGCGAATCGGATGGAGGAGTCCGTGACTGAGCAAACCCCTGCGCCACCGAATCCCTACGACTTCCTGCCCCAGGTTCCCACGTTCACCGTGACCAGCAACGACATCGCCGACGGTGAGACGCTTCCGACGCCGCACCTGTCCGGCAAGATGGGCGCGGGCGGCGAGGACCGGTCCCCGCACCTGCGGTGGGAAGGCTTCCCCGCGGAGACCAAGAGCTTCGCGGTGACCTGCTTCGACCCGGACGCCCCGACCACGTCCGGATTCTGGCACTGGGCGGTGTTCAACATCCCGGCGTCGGTGACCGAGCTGCCGTCGGGCGCCGGTGACGAGAACGGCTCGGGTCTGCCCGAGGGGGCGATCCAGCTGGCCGGTGACAGCGGGCACGTCGGTTACGTCGGTGCCGCTCCGCCGCCGAAGCACCGTCCGCACCGCTACATGTTCGTGGTGCACGCGGTGGACGTGGACAAGCTCGACGTCCCGGCCGAGGCCAAGCCGGCGTTCCTCGGGTTCAACCTGTTCTTCCACACGCTGGCCCGCGCCTACATCACCCCGGTCTACGAGAACAAGGGCTGATGCCGCGCGCCGACGTGCTCAGCGTTCCTGCCGAGCACGTCGGCGGCGTTCGGTGGGGTTGAGCAGGTACTCCACCACCGGACGAAGTTCTTCCGCGCTGGGCGGCTCGTCGTCGATCAGGCCTTGGATCAGCAGGCCGTCGATCCCGGCGAGGAACACCCGAAAAGCGACTTCGTCGTCGTGCTTGACCATCGAGGTCAGCACGTCCAACCAGCGGCGGGCGGCGGGTCGCAGCGAGGGACGCCGAGCGGCCAGCAGATAGAGCTCGTACTCGGCCATGGTGCGGCCGCGCCGTGGGCCGAGCGCCTCGGCCAGCAGTGCCGAGACTTCGTCGGCCGCGCTCGGGCCGCTGTCCGGTGAGCCGCTCGAGCGCCGTAGGCCTTCGCGTGAGCGTGCGCGGTCGATCATCCAGTACACCTCGGTGGCCATGTCCCTGGCGCACGCGATCAGCGTCGCGATGAGCAGGTCGTCGAGCGTGGCGAAGTGATACGTGGTCGACGCCGTGGGGATGCCCGCTTCGCGTGCCACGCTGCGGTGCGTCACGCCTGCGACGCCGTCGCGTTCGATCACACGCAGGGTGGCCTCGATGATCTCCTGGCGCCGCTTCTCGCCGCGGACCTTGCGGCCGTCCCGTCGCATCGTCATGCCGTCGCCCTGCCGATCTCGACGAGCACCACGCCGGCGATCACCAGGGCAAGGCCCGCGAGCATGGTGGCGTTGAGCTGTTCGTGCAGGAAGACCACGCCGACGAGGGCGATCAGCGCGATGCCGAACGCCGCCCAGATCGCATACGCGACGCCGACCGGGACGCCTGCCTTGAGCACCAACGACAACAGGTAGAAGGCCAGGCCGTAGCCCGCCGCCACCACGAGCGACGGGCCCAGCTTGCTGAAACCCTCGGAGAACTTCAGCGCGACGGTGCCGCTCACCTCGGCGGCGATGGCCAGGGCCAGGAGCACGTAGGCGTACATCGCTCCAGACTACCTGAACAAATGTCCAGAAAGTCCGCCGCGCGCTCAGCGGCTGGTGTCGGTGCGGTGGAAGTTGAGGTAGGCGCGCGACGGTGTCGGGCCGCGCTGGCCCTGGTAGCGCGAACCGGCCTCCTTCGTCCCGTACGGGTACTCCGCGGAGCTCGACAGCCGGAACAGGCACAGCTGACCGATCTTCATCCCCGGCCACAGCGTGATCGGCAGGTTGGCCACGTTGGACAGCTCGAGCGTGATGTGCCCGGAGAAGCCGGGGTCGATGAAGCCTGCGGTGGAGTGCGTCAGCAACCCGAGCCTGCCCAGCGACGACTTGCCCTCCAGCCGTCCGGCCAGATCGTCGGGCAGCGTGACCATCTCGAACGTCGATCCCAGTACGAACTCGCCCGGGTGCAGCACGAACGGGTCGTCACCGGTCTGCTCGACCAACGAAGTCAGCTCGTCCTGCTGCTGGGACGGGTCGATGTGGGTGTACTTGGTGTTGTCGAACACCCGGAAGTACCGGTCCAGTCGCACGTCGATGCTCGACGGCTGGAGCATCTTCGGGTCGTACGGGTCCACGCCCAGCCGACCGGATTCCAGTTCCTTGCGCAGGTCGCGGTCACTCAGCAGCACGCGCTCACCCTAGCCCGCGCGGTCGGCGGGAGCACGGAACGTGCGCCGGTAGGCCAGCGGACTCACCCCGATGCTGGACCGCAGATGCTGCCGCAAGGACGCCGCCGTACCAAGCCCTGCCGCCGCCGCGACCTCGTCCACGCTCAGGTCCGTCGTCTCCAGCAGGTGTCTGGCGTGGTCGATGCGCTGCTGGGTGAGCCAAGCGCCGGGCGACATCCCCGTCTCGGCCCGGAACTTGCGGGAGAACGTGCGCACGCTCATGTGTGCGTGGGCGGCCATGCTTGCCAGGTCGAGTGGTTCGGCCAGGCGCTGGAGTGCCCAGGCACGGGTCGGCGCGGTGCTCGTGGCGTCGCCATCAGGCACGTGGCGCTCGATGAACTGTGACTGGCCGCCCTCGCGCCACGGTGGGACGACGCAGTAGCGGGCCGCGCGGTTGGCGACCTCGCTGCCGTGGTCGGAGCGGACGACGTGCAGGCAAAGGTCGACCCCGGCTGACAGGCCGGCGGACGTCAACACGTCCCCGTCGTCGACGAACAGCACGGTCTCGTCGAGCTTCACGCGCGGGTAGAGGGCGCGGAACGTCTCCACGTGTGCCCAATGAGTGGTCGCCGGCCGATCGTCGAGCATGCCCGTCGCGGCGAGCACGAACGCACCGGTGCAGATCGACATGAATCGCGCGTGCGACGGCACGGTCTCCAGCGCGCGAGCCAGCTCGTCCGGCAGTACCCCGTCGTGGCGGGGTCCCTCCAGCTGGGTGCCGGGGACGATCACGCTGTCCGCTTCCCGCAGTGCTTCCGGCCCGTCGTCGGGAAGGATCGAGTAGCCGGCGTTCGTCCGCAGCGGCCCCTCGTCGAGTCCGCAGATGCGCACGTCGTAAAGCCGGCTTCCGTCCGGGTCCCTGGCCGAGTTGAACACCATGGGTGGGATGGCCAGGTCGTAGCCGATCACCGGGTTGAGGGCAAGGACCACGATGCGATGGGGCTGCATGGCCAGATCCTTGCACATATTGGCAATCAGGTCACTGTTGGTGATCTCCTCGGGCGTCAAGACTGATCATGTGATTCAGCGAGAAGGTGTGGCCCTGCGGATCCACTGGGCGTGGGTGATTGCCGCCGTCGCGTTCGTGACGTTGATCGGTGCCGCGGGTTTCCGCGCCGTGCCGAGCGTGCTGATCGATCCGTTGCACGAGGAGTTCGGCTGGTCCCACGGCACGATCGGTTCGGCCGTGTCGATCAACCTGGTGTTGTTCGGGGTGATTTCTCCGTTCGCCGCGGCGTTGATGGACCGGTTGGGGATCCGCCGGGTGGTGGCCTGCGCGCTCGTACTGGTCGCCGCGGGTGCCGGGCTGACGGTGTTCATGACCGAGCCGTGGCAGTTGTTGTTGTGCTGGGGGGTGCTCGTCGGTGTCGGCACCGGCTCGATGTCGATGCCGTTCGTCGCCACGATCACCGGCCGCTGGTTCGTCAAACGCCGAGGCTTGGTCAGCGGTGTGCTGACCGCGGCGGGCGCGGCCGGGCAGCTCGTCTTCCTGCCGTTGGTGGCGGCGCTGGCCACCGAATACGACTGGCGCGTCCCGTCGATCACGGTGGCCTGCGCGGCCCTGGCCGTCGTGCCGCTGGTCGTGCTGCTGATGCGCGACTACCCGAGCGACGTCGGCACCACCGCGTACGGCGCTACCGAGGACGACGAAGCCGCTCGTCCGGTGTCGGGAAGCAGCGTGCTGCGGAGCCTGCGCATGCTGCGAGAAGCGGCAAGGACCAGGACGTTCTGGCTGCTCGCGGGTGGGTTCGCCATCTGCGGCGCGACCACCAACGGCCTGGTGGGGACGCACTTCGTCACCGCTGCCCACGACCACGGGATGCCGTCCACGACCGCCGCCGGCTTGCTGGCACTGGTTGGGATCTTCGACGTCGCAGGCACGATTCTGTCCGGCTGGCTGGTCGACCGGTTCGACCCGCGCTACCTGCTGGTCGGTTACTACACGCTGCGCGGGATGTCGCTGCTGATCCTGCCGTCGTTGCTGCAGCCGCACGTCGAGCCGAGCCTGTGGGTGTTCGTGATCTTCTACGGGCTCGACTGGATCGCCACCGTTCCGCCGACCGTGGCGTTGTGCCGTGAGCGGTTCGGCATGAACGGGCCGATCGTGTTCGGCTGGGTGTTCGCCTCGCACCAGGTCGGCGCCGCGATCGCCGCCTACGGCGCGGGCGCAATCCGGGACGTCAACGGCAGCTACGACCTCGCGTGGTACGTCGCGGGCGGCCTGTGCGCGTTCGCCGCGCTCATGTCGGGCCGGATCCGGCGGCACGTAACGCGTCCGCCAGCCGGCTCGCCGCCACCGGAGCCAAGTCTGCAGCGAGTCCACCGAAGCTGAGCCGCAGGTATTGGCCGGTGGGTTCGGCGGCGAACCACGGGCGGCCGGGGTAGACCACGAGTTCGCGGGCCATGGCCTCGGCCGTGATCGTCGGCTCGTCCGAGCCGTCCGGGAGGCGGAGCCACAGGTGCAGGCCGCCGCTGGGGACCGTGACGTCGAGCCACTGGATGTGGGTCCGCAGCGCTTCGACCAGGGCGTCGCGTCGTTGCCGGAGGCCGGTGCGTAGGGAGCGCAGGTGGCGGGGCCAGGCGGGCGAGGTGAGGAATTCGACCGCCGCGTGCTGGAGCGGGCCGGCCACGAAGAGGTCCTCCAGCAGCCGCGCGGTGCGCAGCCGGACCGCCGCCACCCCGCGGGCGCCGATGGCCGACAGTCGCATCCCCGGTGCGACCACCTTGGTCAACGAGCGCACGTAGATGACGTGGCCGTCGTTGTCGTCGACCGACAGCGGAGGCGGGGCGCAACCGTCCAGGGTCAGACCGCGCGCGTAGTCGTCCTCGATGAGGAAGGCTTTCGCTTCCGCGACGACGTCCAGGACAGCGGCTCGCCGCTCGGCGGACAACACCGCCCCATGGGGGTTGGCGTGCAGCGGCTGACAGTAGAAGAGTCGCGCGCCGGTGGTGCGGAATGCCGCCGCCAGCAGATCCGGGCGGACGCCGTGTTCGTCGGTCGGCACGCCCACCACGCGAAGACCCGCGTCGCGTGCCGCCGCCATCGCGCCGAGGTAGGTGGGCGCCTCGACAAGCACCACCTCGCCCGGCCTGCCCAGACCACGAAAGGCGGCCGCAAGAGCCGGTTGCCCGCCGGAGCAGATGGTGAAGTCGGCCGCGCGGAGGCCGCCGCCGACCTCGTTGGCAAACCATTCCCGCAGGTCGGGGAGCCCTTCGGTGGGTTGCCTGCCCCACGCCGCCGGTTTGCGGGCGGCCCTGGCCATCGCCGCGCCCAGGGCGCCGAGAGGTTGGAGTTGCTGGTCGAAGTACCCGCAGCTGAGCGGTAGCGCTTCCGGGCGGTGGGTGGCCAGCAGCGCGGCCAGCTCGTCCTCACCCGGGCGTCCGTCGGCGAGCACCACGCTCTGCCAGGACAGATCGGGCGGTGTGGCCGCGGCTGGTTGCCGTTGAGCGGCGATGAAGGTGCCGCGACCCGGGCGCACTTCGACCAGCCCGCGGGCGGCGAGTTGTTGCACCGCGGTCTGCACCGTGACCGGCGAAGCGCGGTGCCGCGCCATGAGTTCGCGGACCGAGGGCAGCTTGTCGCCCGGGTTGCCCGCGTCGACGACCGCCAGCAGCTCTTCAGTAACACGAGCCGCAGCGTTATCATGGACCATGAGAGACAATGATAACGTTACCCGCCCGCCACGGATAACGGTCGGCTTGGGTCTCGCGGCCGTCGCCGTCGTGTGCTTCAGTCTCTCCCTTCCGGCGACCCGAGTCGCGGTCGGCGCGCTGGATCCGATCTTCGTCGGGCCGGGGCGCTGTGCGGCCGCGGGCCTGCTGGCGATCGTCTACTTGGTGGTGACCCGTACGCCGTGGCCCGGTTGGCGGCTGGTGCCCCGGTTGGTGGTCGTCGCCGCCGGGGTCGGGATCGGGTTTCCGTTGCTGTCGTCGATGGCGCTGGTCGACGAGAGTTCCGCGCACGGCGCCGTGGTCATCGCGTGCTTGCCGTTGGCCACCGCGACGTTCGCCGTGCTGCGCGCCAAGGAACGCCCGCACACCGAGTTTTGGCTGGCCAGCGCGGTGGGAATGACCACGGTGCTGGTGTTCGTCGCGGTCAGCGGCGGTCTCGACGGGGGCTTCTCGCTGCCCGACGTGTATCTGCTCGGCGCGGTGGTACTCGGCGGCTGGGGTTACGCCGAGGGTGGCATGCTGGCCGGCGAGATCGGCGGGGCCCAGACGATTTCGTGGGCCGTGGTGCTGGTGCTGCCGGTGACGCTGCCCGTGGCGATCATGACCTCCGACGGTCTCGGTGAGGTGTCGTGGGCGCAGGGAATCTCGTTCGTCTACCTGGCGACGTGCACGATGTATCTCGGCTTCTTCGCGTGGTATGCCGCCATGGCGCGCGACGGCATCGCCCGGGTCGGACAGGTGCAGTTGATGCAGCCGGTGTTGACGCTGGCGTGGTCGGCGGTGTTACTCCACGAGCGCGTGACGCTGCTGTCGGTGCTGGTCGCCGTCGCGGTGCTGGCCAGTGTGGTGTGGACGCAGCGGGCGCGGGTGTCGCGTCAGGCGGCGGTTGAGCCCGCGGCCTTGCCGGAGGCCGTGCGAACCGGGCGAGAGTAGGTGCGGTCCAGCTCGAGCGCGCGGGTGACCTGCTTGAGGTACCAGCGGCGGGAGCGGTATCCGAGCAACCGTTGCAGCGTGGTGGCGCCCGGCAGCGCCTGGCGTGCCGTCTCCGCGATGAAGTTGGCCGCCGCGAAGGTCAGCACGGCCGCTGACGACATGCGGGCGGCGGGGAGCCCGAGGTAGTCGGCGTTACCGTCGCCCAGCAGCATGCGGCTGACGGCGGCGTGCAGATTGACCGCCGCCCGGCCGATGACGCCGTTGAGCGGGCCGAACCGCTGCCCGACCACGGCGTGCTGCTCGAGCAGGACGCGGGCAAGGCGCCGGGAGTCCTCGTCAGGGATGAATTCGGTGGCGGCTAGCAGCCACAGCAGACGCCACGAGTCGTCCTCGTCCGCGGGCAGGAGAGCGTCGTCGACGCCGAGAAGCCAGCCGACGTAGCGCCACAAGTGCAGCACGTCTTCCCGCTCGCGCTGCGTGTAGCGGACGCCGAGCATGCGCGTTCCGAGCAGGAAGACCTGGGAGAAGAGCAGCAGTGTCCCCGCCGTCTGGACCTGGTTGACCGGGTGGTCCCACTCGTCGTAGTTCCAGTCGTGGCGACGATTCATCGCGGCGCGTACGTGGGCGTGCAGCAGGCGTACGCGTAACGCGGCCGCATAGCCGTCGCCGCCGTGCTTGAGCGCTCCTGGCGTCGTGACGTCGATCCACCAGGCGGCTGTCTCGGCAAGTCTGCGGGCGGCTTCGTACTCGAGGTCACCGGTGCCGACGAGGGTTTTCACCGCGCGAGAGGCCAGGTAGCCGCCCATGAGCGACATGTCACCGAGCGGGATGAGGCCGATGACGCCGGTGCGGACGATCGAGCGTGCGCCGCGGTCGATGCGGTCGTGGTCGACCCAGTACGGGGTGCGCTCCACCTCGTGGAAGAACTCGAAGAGCTCCTCGGGGGCGGAGTCCAGGCTGTCGACACCGTGCTTGAGGGCATGCTCGAACAGGTCCCGAGCACGCGGGTCGCGTTGCAGCACGGCGGCGAGGCGGTCGGCGAGCGGGTCGGCTTCCTGCGCGAACGAGCGGAGGCGGTCGACCTGGGCCTGGTCGGCACGCAGGTTGCCGGGGCCGAACAGGCGGGCGGCCAACTTGAGCGATCCTCGTGCGAACAGCTCGGGCTCCGGCAGCTCGGTGGTCGCCGTTCGAGCTGCTTTCGCTGTGGGCTCCTCGGGCATCGCGCTCTCCCTGTTGTGTCGCGCCGGTACCGCGGGGGTCGTCCGGGCATCGCCAGCGACAACAAGTGTTGTCACTTTGTCGGCGGGCGTCAAGCGGTCGGCCTGCTCCGGGGGTGGGGAGCAGGCGGGCGTGTGGGTGTGGGTGGTCGTGCGCGCAGGGTGTGAGGCAGGGCGAAGGGGCCTTGATCGGCTCGCGATTCTGCGGTAAATCAAGAAGTGAGCGTGGGCGCCGACCCAGGGGCTCGGTGCATCGCGCGGACGGCCGCTGTGTATCCTGAGCGGCGATGCGGATGTAGTTCAATGGTAGAACATCAGCTTCCCAAGCTGAGAACGCGGGTTCGATTCCCGTCATCCGCTCCACACGCAAAGGCCCAGGTCAGAAGCCATCCACTTCGGACCTGGGCCTTCGTCGTGAGTGGGGGTTGACCGCTCACGTGCCCTCTACGTGCCCTCCGGCGTCGGCCGTGTCCGGTCATGCCCGCGTCCACGGTGCTCGTCGACGAGCTTCGACAGGCTGTCGGCGATCCGTGCATCGGCGTCACTCGTGGCGCGCTGATAAATCAGTGCCGCTCGCATGTCGTCGTGACCCATACGAGCCATGAGGTCCTTGGTCGACATGCCCGCTTTAGACGCCCAGATGTTTCCGGCGTGGCGGAGATCGTGAAAGCGCACCCCCGCCAGTCCTAGATCAGCCACGACCTTCCCCCAGCGTGAGCGCTGGTTGAAGTTCGGGCGCCGAACAGGGTTGCCGGACTTTTCGCCTGTGAACAGGAGCGCAGTTGGTTCGGGGTCGACGTACCGCTGGATGTGGTCGACAAGATCCGCTCGGATCGCGGCAGGGATGGTCACCGTTCGAACACCGGCTCGCGACTTCGGAGGACCAGCTACTAAGCCTCGTCCTGGAACCTCCACGAAGGCTCGGGTGACACTGACCGTGCTGGCGTCGTCAGCGACATCGCAACGTCGTAACGCGGTTACTTCACCAAACCGAAGTGAAGCGAAAGCGGCGAGTAGGACCATCGCGCGAAAGCGACGTGGTAGCGCGTCAGCGATCGCGAACACCTGCGCAACCGTCAGGACGGGACGTTCGGCGGGGTGCTCTTTGTCGGCGCCCTTCACCGAGCAGGGGTTGCTCGAGATGATCTTGTCTTCGTGGACGGCGGTGTTCAGAACGGAGCGCACCAGCCGGTATGCCTTTGCGGCGACTGAGGGGGAGATACCTTCGTTCAGTAGTTGGGCCCTCCACTGCCGGATTAGCGCAGGCGTCAAGCGTCCTACCGGAACACCACCGATGTACGGCGCGATCCGCTTGCGCAGAAGCCAGCGATACAGCTCAACGGTTCGAGGGCGGAGACCGGGCCGTTCGGCGATCCAGCGCTCGGCATAGTCCCCGAGTGTGACCTTCATACGGTCCGGATCAACCCACTCTCCTCTGAGGATCTGCACCTCGAGCATGCGTAGCCAGCGCTCCGCATCCGTCTTCCGTTCGAACGTGTTGGGTGCGCTGCGACGAATGCCATCAGGCCCGTAGTACCGGGCTTGCCACCGTTTCGAAGGTAGGCGCCGCACAGTGCCGAAGGTGCCCATGTCAGGCAACCTCCCGCCATGCGCTCACTACGTCGGCCCGAGCGATGGGCTCGACGCGTGCGGCCCGCATGAACTCGTCGAGGTCTGCGATGGCCAAGCGAATTGAGGCCCCGACCTTGTGGAACGGGATACGACGTTCCGACACCAGCCGCCGAACAAATCGATCCGACATGTTCAGGTACTCGGCGGCCTCTACGACCGTCAAATACTTCTTCTGCATAGTTCGCCTACGCCGCTTGATCTGCAGTTGCCGAAAGTTCTGTTGCTTGCTGTTTGGCGCGCTCGTACTGCTCTTGCCAGCGCCGACGTTGCGCAATGGATTGCAGTAAAAGCTGCGTCCGGTCGTACTGGGGATCGCCCTCGGTGACCCGCATCCACCGGTAGCGGGTGCCCCCGGGGTCGTCCTTGGTGATCAGGTCGGGTTTCACACCGACGGCGCCGAGGGTCCGCAGGACATGGTCTCGGCGTTCTGCTTTGTGCTCGGTGAGGTTTCGGCCGGACCACTTCCGCGAGACCAGGCAGCGCCGCCCGCGGTAGCCGAGGTTGGTCGGCCGGTGGGCTTTGCCCTTGCACGCGCCGGGTACGAGGCCCTTCTTCGCGCCCTCGGGCTGAATGCCATAGAGCAGCCAGTTAGCGCATGACTCCGAGCACGGTTGGACCCGAAGTGCGCGGGTCAGGCGATCAAGGTGCTCCCGTTCTACGCTGGTTTGGGCTTCGTAGCAGGAGTCCAGATCCTTGGTGAGGTACTTGACTAGATAGCCGAGGCACTTCCCCGCCTTGGCGGTGCCAGCGTTGACCCCTTGGACGTCGATGCCGTTCGGGCCGAACTTCACGACGTGGGCCGGGGTAGCGTCCGGCTCGAGTGTTTCCGCGATCGCGTCATCCCACGACTGCAGCGGCCGGCCGGAATTCGGATCGACGTACGCGCAAGCGTCTTCGTCCCAAACCGGCGGGTTGTCTTCGGAATAGATCGGGTGGTTATGATGCGGCCACCACACCTGGTGGTATGTAGCCCTCGTGACTTCGCGCAGTAGTTTGCGCGGGATCGTTCCACGCACTGCGGCGTGCAGGTGCATCGCAAGGCGCTTCTGCGGCTCGACGGTAGCGAAGTACTGCACGTTCCGGCCGGTAGCCCGCCTGAGGTTCTGCCAGAACCTGTCGATGAGCCTGCCGAGATGGATCGCATCGCGGGCTGCTCGGACGTAGTCGTACGTCGACGGGTCGAGCGGTGTGCCCGTAATGCCGTCGTCCTTGTGGTGGACCTGGCCGCAGCGACAACGACGCGGCCGCTCAGGTTTCGGGGACGCGGTGTGCACCGGTCCGTAGCTGTCTAGCGTCAACGTGAGAAACGTCGACGGCCGGAAGACTTTGAATCGCCCTGGGTCTGATGGAGGCTCGGGCTATTGGATTCCGACCAGGGGTTGGTCGGTCCGTTTCGTAGCGTAGAACCTCTCCTCGAACTCTGCTGGTGGCACGTCGGCCAAGTAGCCGTGT